>Ga0255334_1000003_pt1 | contig 436169 bp, 424 predicted proteins | sample EtOH5_35cm_T3_12_FD_202080 | JGI IMG/M metagenome (GOLD analysis project Ga0255334, IMG submission 202080) | Sandy soil microbial communities from University of British Columbia, Vancouver, Canada - EtOH5_35cm_T3_129 | ecosystem: Engineered > Artificial ecosystem > Sand microcosm >... | reverse complement strand
CCAGAACATTCGTCGATTTCTTCTACCCCCACGTCGATCCGAGCGGCGCTATGCCCGTACAGTTCGAGCCTCCAAGACCCGGTATCCCATCAAAAAAATGCCGCTCAGGCTTAACTGAGCGGCATTGACCCATGCGGTGGCTTTTTTTATGCCCCTTACGTGTGCTGCCCCTCGCACTCCTTGCGACGCCCTACAGCGCCCGTTTCAGGCCCATTGCAGTTCAAGGCGAGGCGTGGTGGAGGTCTGCTCCCCCTCTCATCGCCACTGACACGGTCAAGCCGCTCAGCGCGCAGTCGAGACCCCGCCGCGCCTGCCCGCTTAATCGAGCTCTTTTCACGGACCTGCCGACCCTGGGCAGCGCTAGGCCTGGTGCGGGTTTGCTCGGCGGTTTTAGGGTGCTCGGCGTGACGGGATTTGACGGCTTTTTGAGTACGCGCCGGGGATGGTGGTGCTGACCCTATCAATCGGGCGAGGCATCAAATCCGGGAAGGGTTCGGGGAAAGCCTGATTTTCTAATCTGACCCTGAAAATCGGCTGAAAACCCGCATGGGCGCTGGGTTTGCGGTGGTTAGGTTTGTTTCTGATCTGACCTAACCACAAACCTAATTTTCCCGTAAGTCATTGATTTATATAGGCTCTTTTTCTTGCCTCGATCAGAATTTAGAACCCTAACAATATTAGGTTGATGTTAGAAAAAAGTTAGATTTACTCGAAACACTTAAACCCGCATGGACAGTAGCTCTCCGGTCGATTCAATCTCGGAGTTGGAAAAATCAGGCTTCCCCCGAACCCCCACCGGAATTTTGAAAACAGCGTTCCTCGCGCACGTCATGGCGCGTGCATGTGCGCGTACAACACGCAGGCATCAAGGGGAAAAGTGTTGGCCTATGGGATGGCCTATAAAATGGTTTGATGGTCTTGCAAGCCTCATGGAGTATCGGTTCCTGGGTGACTCCGTTTCCGCCAAACAACAAAGCCCCGCATGCCGGGGCTTTTTTGTTGCTGGCGCATTTCGCGGTGGTCGTCGTTGGGCGAGTGGCGCCTGCAGAGCCGAGTCACCACTCGCCCATCATTCGTCGATGGATGCGCTCCAGCGGTCGCCCCAGTTCTGGGCGCGGTCGATGTTGCGCCGGTCCCGTTTGGTCGGGCGTCCTTCCTGCAATGTGGAGGCGGGCTCGGGTGCCAGGCGGCGTTGCTCGGCGGCTTTTTCCCGGGTGGCGATGCTGTCGGCGGTTTCCTCGTACAACCGTTGTGCGACGGGGGCGGGGCCGCGTGCGCCACTCAAGCCCCGTACGAGCACCGTGCGTGCCACCGCGCCCTGGCGCAAGGCCACGGTGTCGCCGCAGCGCAGGTCGCGGGCGGCCTTGGCGGGCTGGCCGTTGACGGTGACGCGGCCCTTGCCAATTTCTTCGGTGGCCAGGCTGCGGGTCTTGTAGAACCGCGCACACCACAGCCATTTGTCCAGTCGCATCGTTTCGGGGTCATTCATGGGGAGGATTGTGCCGTGGCGGCGGTGGTAAGGGGGCTGGTTGCGGACGGGTTCCGCGGCAGGTGAACGATGGCGTCCAGCCCCGCCACACGGCCTGACTCCATGCGGTTGGTCAGCGCAATGCTGCCGCCGAGCGCCTGCACGATCTCGTGGCAGATGGCCAGGCCCAGACCGCTGCCGGTGCGCACGTCACCCGCAGAGAAGGGCTGAAACAGCCGCGCTGCCAGTTCGTCGTCGATGCCGCTGCCATGGTCGCTTATGCAGAGCACTGCCTGGTGATCGGCGCAGCGCAGGTCCACCGCCAGTTCGCTGCCTTGCGGTGCGTGGTGGATCGCGTTGTGCAGCAGATTGCGGGCCAGCTCGCGCAGCATCCATTCGTGGGCAAATACCGTTGCCGGCTCGGTATGGATGCCAAAGTCGAGGTCGCGCTGCGCGATCAGGGGTGACAGGTCCAGTGCCACGGCGCGCAGGATGTCATCGAACCGGGTCGGTGGCGGCGCGCTTTGCTGGCGCAACTGCTCGACCTTGGCAAGGGCCAGCATCTGGTTGGCCAGTTGTGTGGCACGGTCGACCGTGTCGCTGATTTCCTGCAATGCCTGCTGAGCGGGCACATCGCCGCGCAGTGCCGACTGCACCTGCGTCTTGAGCACGGCCAGCGGCGTGCGCAATTGGTGCGAGGTGTCGCGCACAAAGCGCTTTTGGTGGCGCAGCAGGTGCTGCAGCCGTTGCATGACCTGGTTGGTGCTGTCGATCAGGGGTTGCAGCTCACGGGGTGCGGAGCTGGCTGCGATCGGGCTCAGGTCGCCATCGGGCCGTGCCTGCAACTGCTGGCTGAGCTGGCGCACCGGGCGCGTGGCCCGTTGCACCACGATGACCACGGTGAGCGCGATCACGGCGATCAGCAGCGCCTGCCGGGCCAGTGTGTTCCACAGGATCTGCAGCGCCAGGGCTTCGCGTACCTCAAGTGTTTCCGCCACCTGGATGACCGCCATGCCGCGGCCATTGGCACTGGCCACGGGTTGCAGCAGCACGGCCACGCGCACGTTCTCGCCGCGGAATTGATCGTCATAGAAATCCACCAGCGCCGCATAGGGGGGGCGATCCGGAATGCGCCCGCGCCATGCCGCAAGTTCGGCAAACCCCGAGACCATTTCGCCCTGCAGGGTGGAGACGCGGTAGAACATGTGGCTCTGGTTGTCGGCCTCAAAAGCCTCCAGCGCGGAGTAGGGCACGATGGCCCGCAGCTGCGCCGCGTCGTCGTAGCCCGACACATCGAGCTGTTCGCTGATGGTCTTGGCCGATGCCAGCAAGGTGCGGTCGTAGGCGGTGTTCAGCGAGGCCAGGGTCTGGCGGTACAGGCTGAACGTGTTGAAGCCGATGAACGCCACCACCGGCAGCAGGATGCCCAACAGCAGCCGCCTGCGCAGCGACGGGGCACGCAACGCAGCGGGCCTGGTCACGTATCGGCCCTGAGCAGATAGCCCAGCCCGCGCAGCGTCATGAGGGTCAGGCCCGTGCCGGCCAGCTTCTTGCGCAGGCGGTACACCACCACCTCGATGGCTTCGTACTGCACGTCCAGCTGGCCGGGAAACACCAGTTCATAGAGGCGTTCCTTGGTGACGGCATGGCCCGGCTGCACCAGCAGGGCATGCATCAGCGCCAGTTCGCGGGGCGTGAGTTCCATCACCTCGCCGTTGCGGTACAGCGCGCCGCTGTCCCTGTCGTAGCGGATGGCCCCGATCTGGACGGATAGGCCTGCAGAAGGCGCGGGTTCGGCGCTGCGCCGCAGCAGGGCGCGCAGCCGCGCTTCCAGTTCGTCCAGATCGAACGGCTTGGGCAGGTAGTCATCGGCTCCGGCATTGAGGCCCAGCACCCGGTCGCCCACGGTGCCGCGTGCGGTGAGGATCAGCACCGGCGTGCGCAGCCCGTGGGCACGGGCCTGCTGCAGCACCTGAAGACCGTCCAGGCCGGGCAGGGTGAGGTCGAGCACCACGGCATCGGGTGGGCGTGCGGCCCACTGGCTGAGCGCCGCCGGGCCGTCGCCCACGGCGGTGACTTCCATGCCCCGACGCGCCAATGCGCGCTGCAGCGTGAGCTGCATGGTGGGGTCGTCTTCGACGAGAAGCAATTGCATGCGCGGCACCATAGCACCGACCGCGCCAGGCCGTGGCATTGGTGTTTTCCCTGAGCGTGCGGACAGCCGTTTGACAGGCTGCGCGCGCATCATCGGGCGGTTCGCCAACCCTATGAGGAGACATCGATGCGCCGCGACACCTTTCTAAAATCCCTGGCAGCGCTGGCCGCCGCCGGGACCTTGCCCCTGTCGGCCCAGGCCGCCAGCGCCATCAAGATGATGCTGCCCGCCAACCCCGGTGGCGGGTGGGACTCGACGGGCCGTGCACTGGGCAAAGCGCTGCTCGAATCGGGGGCGGCATCGTCGGTCACCTACGACAACAAGGGCGGCGCCGCCGGCGCGATTGGCTTGGCGCAGTTCGTCAACTCCAGCAAGGGCGACCCGAACGCCCTGATGGTGATGGGCGCGGTGATGCTGGGCGGCATCATCACCGGCAAGCCGCCGGTGAGCCTGTCGCAGGCCACGCCGATTGCGCGGCTGACCAGCGAGTACAACGTGTTCGTGCTGCCCGCCAATTCGCCCTTCAAGAGCATGGCCGAGGTCATTGCCCAGCTCAAGAAGGACCCCGGCAGCGTGAAGTGGGGTGGCGGCTCGCGCGGCTCCACCGAGCATATTGCCGCTGCGATGATCGCTCGCGAAGTGGGCGTGGACCCGGCCAGGATCAACTACGTGGCGTTCCGGGGAGGTGGCGAGGCGATTGCGGCCATCCTGGGCGGCAACGTGACGATTGGCGGTGGCGGCTACAGCGAGATGGCCGAGTACATCGCCACCAAGAAGATGACGCCCATTGCCGTGACCTCGGGCCAGCGCCTCAAGAACTCGGCCGTACCCACGCTCAAGGAGCAGGGCATCAACGTGGAGATCGGCAACTGGCGCGGCGTGTATGCCGGCCCCGGCATCACGGCCGAGCAGCGCAAGGCGCTGACGGACATGGTCGCCAAGGCCGTCAAGAGCAAGAGCTGGGCCGAGTCACTGCAGAAGAACGACTGGACCCCGGCCTGGATGGCGGGCGACGAGTTCGCGAATTTCGTGGACAACGAGTTCGCCAGCCTGCGCGCCACCATGGTCAAGGCGGGCATGGTCTGAACCGTGCCCCTGCGCCGTGCGGCCGCCCCGGTGGGCGCACGGCGGTTTTGTGCGCGTCCACTGCGGTGCGCGCCGTATTGCGTACCTTGGACCGTGTGCCCAAGGGCTTGAGAAGGAGCCAGCGTGCCTGATCCGACAACCCCTTTTTCTTCCGATCCGGGCGCCGTGCCCGGCGTTGCCAGCACCGTGCCGGCCCTGCGCATGCAGACCGTGGTGGGCGCCGGCGTGCTGCTGACCGCAGCGGCGCTGGCGCTGGGCGCCATTGATATTCCATCGAACGCGGGCTATGGCGGCGTGGGTCCCAATTTCCTGCCGTGGCTGGTGGCGGGCGTGCTGGCGCTGTGTGGCGGCGTGCTGTTGTGGGAGGCGCGATCGGGTGGATTTCGCGCCATGGAAGAGCCCAATGGCTCTGCGCGTGCGCACAAGCCGGCCTTTGTGTGGGTTTCGGCCGGCCTGTTGCTCAACGCCGCCCTCATCACCACGGTGGGTTTCATCCTGAGCTGCACGCTGTGCTATGTGCTGGCCGTTCAGGGGCTGCGCCGGGCCGCAGGGCAAGACGCCGGCACCGCGCGCACCTGGGCGGTGGACGGGGTGACGGGCGTGTTGATCTCGGCGCCCGTCTATTGGACTTTCACGCAGTTCCTGGCGATCAACCTGCCAGGGCTCACGCAAACCGGGTGGTTGTGATGGAAATCTTTGATGCATTGATGGCGGGCTTTGCCACCGCCGCCACACCCGCCAATCTGCTGTGGGCGCTGGTGGGTTGTGCGCTGGGCACCGCCGTGGGCGTGCTGCCGGGCATTGGCCCGGCGGTGGCGGTGGCCATGCTGCTGCCAATCACGGCCAAGGTCGAGGTCACGGCCTCGATGATCTTTTTTGCCGGCATCTATTACGGCGCCATGTATGGCGGCTCCACCACCTCCATCCTGCTCAACACGCCAGGCGAAACCGCCAGCATGGTCACGGCCATGGAGGGCAACAAGATGGCCAAGAGCGGCCGGGCCGGGGCGGCGCTGGCCACATCGGCCATTGGCTCGTTCGTGGCGGGCACCATTGCCACCGTCGTCGTGACCCTGTTTGCCCCGTATGTGGCCGACTTTGCCGTGAAGCTGGGCCCGCCCGAGTATTTCATGCTGATGGTGCTGGCTTTCACCACCGTGAGCGCGGTGCTGGGCAAGAGCACGGTGCGCGGCATCACGGCGCTGTTCGTGGGGCTGGCGGCCGGTTGCATCGGCATGGACCAGATCTCCGGCGCGGCGCGCTACACCCTGGGCAAGCCGGAGCTGCTCGACGGCATCGACATCGTGCTGGTCGCCGTGGGGCTGTTTGCCGTGGCCGAAGTGCTGTATGCCGCGATGTACGAAGGCCGCGTGCATGAAACGCGCAACACCATGAGCCGGGTCCACATGACCGGGCGAGACTGGAAACGGTCGATTCCCGCGTGGTTGCGGGGCACGCTGATCGGCACGCCGTTCGGCTGCATTCCGGCTGGCGGCACCGAGATTCCGACCTTTCTGAGTTATGCCACCGAAAAGAAGCTGGCCAAGGGCGCCGACCAGGCCGAGTTCGGCACGGTGGGGGCGATCGAAGGCGTGGCCGGGCCCGAGGCCGCCAACAATGCCACCGTGACGGCGGCCATGATTCCGCTGCTCACGCTGGGCATTCCTACCTCCAACACCACGGCGGTGCTGCTGGGCGCGTTCCAGAACTACGGCATCAACCCCGGCCCGCAGCTGTTCACCACCTCGGCCACGCTGGTGTGGGCGCTGATTGCCTCGCTGTACATCGGCAACGTGATGCTGCTGGTGCTCAACCTGCCCATGGTGGGCCTGTGGGTGAAGCTGCTGAAAATTCCCAAGCCCCAGCTGTATGCGGGTATCCTGATTTTTGCCACGGTGGGGGCCTACGGCATGCGCCAGAGCACCTTCGATCTGTTCCTGCTGTATGGCATTGGCATGCTCGGTGTGCTGATGCGGCGCTTTGACTTTCCCACGGCGCCCGTGGTGGTCGGCATGATCCTGGGGCCGCTGGCCGAGGCGCAGATGCGCAATGCCGTGTCGATTGGCGAGGGCAGCTGGCTCATCTTTGTGCAGCGCCCGATGTCGCTCACGCTGCTGCTCATCGTGCTGGCGGTGCTGGTGGTGCCGCGCGCGCTGCGCGGCTGGGCCGCGCGGCGCCTGGGCCAGGCGCGTGGTTGAGCGGCCACGGTGCACATGTTGTGCATAAAATCGGCCCCGCGTGCTTGATGGATAAGCGCAAGCAGCTATTGAATAAATAGCATTTCTGCGCGCAGGCGCAGGGCCTGGCCGGGGCGCGCTACCATCGCGGCCATGCCCTTGCTCAATGAAGAAGCCCCCGCACTGCCGCTGGATGCCCAGGGCATTCTGGAACTGGCGGCGCGCTCCATGTTCCAGCTGTTCTCCAGCGTCAGCCAGGGCATGTTCCTGGTGGACCGCGGCGGGCGCATCGTCTGGGTGAACGAGGGCTACCAGCGCTTTTTGCCCGCCCTGGGGTTCTCGTCGGTGGACCAGTTCGTGGGCCGCACGGTGGAGGAGGTGATTCCCAACACCCAGATGCGCCGGGTGCTCGAAACCGGCCAGCCGGTGCTGATCGACCTGCTCACGAACAAGGCGGGCACCTTCGTGGTCAGCCGCATTCCCTTGCGCGACGAGGCCGAGCGCGTGATCGGTGCCATCGGCATTGTCTTGTTCGACCAGCCCGAGACCACGCTGCAGCCCCTGATCGGCAAATTCGCGCTGCTGCAGCGCGACCTCGATGATGCGCGGCGCGAACTGGCCAGCCAGCGCAGCCGCTCGCTGACCGTGCCGGGCGACGGCGAGCGGCGCGCCAAATACACCTTTGCCAGCTTTGTCGGGTCGAGCCCCGCGGCATCCGAGGTCAAGCGCCAGGCGCGCCGCGCCGCGCAGTCGTCCAGCCCCGTGCTTTTGCTGGGCGAAACCGGCACCGGCAAGGAGCTGCTGGCCCACGCCATCCATGCCGCATCCAGCCGCGCCAGCGGCCCGTTCGTCAGCGTGAACATCGCCGCCGTGCCCGACACGCTGCTCGAAGCCGAGTTCTTTGGCGTGGCCCCCGGCGCCTACACCGGTGCCGACCGCAAGGGGCGCGACGGCAAGTTCAAGCTGGCCGACGGTGGCACGCTGTTTCTCGACGAAATCGGCGACATGCCCCAAAGCCTGCAAGCCAAGCTGCTGCGCGCGCTGCAGGAGGGCGAGATCGAGCCGCTGGGCTCGAACAAGCTGGTGCCGTTCAATGTGCGCGTGGTGGCCGCCACCTCGCGCGACCTGAGCGCACTGGTGCGCGACAGCCGCTTTCGCGAAGACCTTTTCTATCGCCTGCATGTGCTGCCGGTGCGCGTGCCGCCGCTGCGCGACCGGCGCAGCGACATCCCCGCGCTGGTGGAGGTGCTGGGCGAAGACCTGGCGCTGCGCAACGGCACGGCCCCTCCGGAGCTGCAGCCCGACGCCATGGCGCTGCTGGCCGGACAGCCCTGGCGCGGCAACATCCGCGAGCTGCGCAATGTGCTGGAGCAGGCCGCCATGCGCAGCGATTCGCAATCCATCGATGCCTACCAGCTCGAACGCATCCTGCGCGAAGCGGGGGTGGAGCCTGCGGCCCCCGTGCGCGATGCCCTGACTGAGCCCGGCGCGCTGGGCGACGGGCGCTACCTGCGCCCCTTGGCCGAGCAGGTGGCCGAACTGGAGCAGCGCGCCATTGCCGCAGCGCTCAAGGTCCATGGCGGCAACAAGCAGGCGACGGCGCGGCAGTTGGGCATCTCGCGTGCCACGCTCTATGGACGTCTGGAAAACCCTGAATAAAAAACGGACAAATGCCTGGATTTCAGACGTTTTGATTGTCTGGAATTCAGGCATTACCCTATTGGGTAAATATATTTGTCATATAAATCAACGGTTTGTTGATTGGCACGAACTGTGCAATGTTCAGCCAAAACAAAAAGGAGACAACCCATGCAACGCCGCACCCTGGTCGCATTGGCCACCGTGGCCGCCACACTGTCTGCCCCCGTATTCAGCCAGCCGGGTGAAATCCGCATCGCCCATGTCTACAGCAAGACCGGCCCGCTCGAAGCCTACGGCAAGCAGACGCAGACCGGCCTGATGATGGGCCTGAACTACGCCACCGGCGGCACCATGGCGGTCAATGGCAAGAAGATCGTGGTGATCGAGAAGGACGACCAGGGCAAGCCCGACCTGGGCAAGAGCCTGCTGGCCTCGGCCTACTCGGATGACAAGGCCGATATCGCGGTGGGGCCCACCTCGTCGGGTGTAGCGCTGGCGTTGCTGCCCGTGGCCGAGGAATACAAAAAGATTTTGCTGGTCGAGCCCGCCGTGGCCGATGCCATTACCGGCGACAAGTGGAACAAATACATTTTCCGCACCGGCCGCAACAGCAGCCAGGACGCCATCAGCAACGCGGTGGCCATCGACAAGCCGGGCGTGACCATCGCCACGCTGGCGCAGGACTATGCCTTTGGCCGCGATGGCGTGAAGGCGTTCAAGGACACCATCAAGAACGCCAAGCTGGTGCATGAGGAATACCTGCCCACCAGCACCACCGACTTCACCGCCGGTGCGCAGCGCCTGATCGACAAGCTCAAGGACCAGCCGGGCCGCAAGATCATCTGGATCCTGTGGGCCGGCGCGGGCAACCCGTTCAAGATCGCCGACATGGATCTCAAGCGCCATGGCATCGAGGTCGCCACGGGCGGCAACATCCTGCCCGCCATGGCCAGCTTCAGGAACTTCCCAGGCATGGAAGGCGCCACCTACTACTACTTCGGCATTCCCAAGAACCCCGTGAACGAAGCCCTGGTGGCCGCGCACTACAAGCAGTTCAAGGCGCCGCCCGATTTCTTCACGGCCGGCGGTTTCAGCTCGGCGATGGCGCTGGTCACGGCGCTCAAGGCCACGGGCGGCGATGTCAACACCAACAAGCTCATCAAGACCATGGAAGGCATGGGCTTTGACACCCCCAAGGGCAAGATGACTTTCCGCAAGGAAGACCACCAGGCCCTGCAAAGCATGTACCACTTCAAGATCAAGGTGGACCCGGCCTTTGCCTGGGGCGTGCCCGAACTGGTGCGCGAGATCAAGCCCGAAGAGATGAACGTGCCGATCCGCAACAAGCGCTGACCGGTGCCGGGCGGGCCCGCGGGGCCTGCTTGATTGCTATCTTATTAATAGCTTTAAGCGCTTGATGGTAAAGCGCTGGGATCTTGTTTTGTCTTAGAACGGGAGTTGGCTGCCGATGGCTGTCGGCGGCGCACGCACCACATGCTTGAAACCAGAGACCTGACCATCCGCTTCGGCGGCCATGTGGCGGTGAACGCCGTGAGCTGCGCGTTCGCGCCGGGCACGCTGACTGCCATCGTGGGCCCCAACGGCGCAGGCAAGACCACCTATTTCAACCTGGTCTCGGGGCAGCTGCGGGCCAGCGCGGGCACGGTGACGCTGGGCGGGCGGGACCTGACGGGCCAGTCGCCATCGGCGCGCACGCGGGCCGGGCTGGGCAGGGCGTTTCAGCTGACCAACCTGTTCCCTGGCCTCACGGTGCTGGAGAACGTGCGCCTGGCCGTGCAGGCCACGCGCGCCGGGGCGCACCGCCGGGGGCTGAACCTGTGGAGCATCTGGAGCGACCACCGGGCGCTGACCGAGCGGGCCGAATCCATCCTGCACACCGTGTCGATGTTGGAGCGCCGCGATACCCCCGTGGCCAGCCTGCCGCACGGCGACCAGCGCAAGCTCGAAGTGGCGCTGCTCATGGCGCTGGAGCCGCAGGTCTACATGTTCGACGAGCCCACCGCCGGCATGGGCCACGACGAGGCGCCCGTGATCCTGAACCTGATCCGTGAATTGAAGAAGGACAAGACCAAGATCATCCTTTTGGTGGAGCACAAGATGGACGTGGTGCGCGAGCTGGCCGACCGCATCATCGTGCTGACCAATGGCGCGCTGGTGGCCGATGGCGCCCCGGCCGAGGTGATTGCCTCGCCCGTGGTGCAGGAGGCGTACCTGGGGCTGACGCCCCAGGACGCCTCTGGCGGCACTGACGCTCCCCCCCATCCCGGCCTTCCCCCGTCCGGGGGAAGGGGAGAACAGCCATGAGCGACACACTATTGGAATTGCGCGGCGTGCACACGCACATCGGTGCGTACCACATCCTGCACGGCGTCGATCTGGCCGTGCCCAAGGGCCAGCTCACCATGCTGCTGGGCCGCAACGGCGCGGGCAAGACGACCACGCTGCGCACCATCATGGGCCTGTGGCATGCCTCCCAAGGCACGGTGCGCTTTGCCGGCAAGGACATCACGGCGCTGCACACGCCGCAGATCGCCAGCATGAACATCGCCTATGTGCCCGAGAACATGGGCATCTTTGCCGACCTGACGGTGAAAGAGAACATGCTGCTGGCCGCCCGCAAGGCCCGTAGCGCGGCGCAGATGGACACCACACGCCTCGAATGGATCTTTCGGCTTTTCCCGGCCGTCGAGAGGTTCTGGAACCACCCCGCAGGCAAGCTCAGCGGCGGGCAAAAGCAGATGGTGGCCGTGGCGCGCGCCATCATCGAGCCGCGTGATCTGCTCATCGTGGACGAGCCCAGCAAGGGCCTCGCCCCGGCCATCATCAACAACATGATCGAAGCGTTCGACCAGCTCAGGAAGAGTGGCGTGACCATTTTGCTGGTCGAGCAGAACATCCACTTCGCCAGGCGCCTGGGCGACACCGTGGCCGTGATGGACAACGGCCAGGTGGTGCATGCGGGCAGCATGGCCGCGCTGGCTGAGGACGATGCGTTGCAGCGTTCGCTGCTGGGGCTGGTGCTATGAATTTCACATCGTTCTGGCCTGTGGCGCTTATCCTGAAAGCGCAACCAGCTATTAATTCAGTAGCACTATGGGCGGCAGCCGGGAGACCCGCATGAGCGCCGCCCGCGACCTCGACTGGAAGCCTCTGGCCCTGGTGCCGGCGCTGGCCCTGCTGGTGCTGCCCTTCATCGGCTCGCCCAGCACCTGGCTCACGCTCACGGTGGCGGGGCTGGCCATGGGCATGATCATCTTCATCATCGCCTCGGGCCTCACGCTGGTGTTTGGCCTGATGGACGTGCTCAACTTCGGCCACGGCGTGTTCATCGCGCTCGGCGCCTTCGTGGCCACCAGCGTGCTGGGCGCCATGGGCGACTGGACGGGCTCCGACCAGCTATGGCGCAACCTGATGGCGGTGCTGCCCGCCATGCTCGTGGCCATGGCTGTGGCCGGTGCCGTGGGCCTGGCGTTCGAGCGCTTCATCGTGCGGCCCGTGTACGGCCAGCACTTGAAGCAGATCCTCATCACCATGGGCGGCATGATCATTGGTGAAGAACTCATCAAGGTCATCTGGGGGCCGGCGCAGATTCCGCTGCCGCTGCCCGAGGCCATGCGCGGCGCTTTGCTGGTGGGCGACGCCGCCATCGAGAAATACCGCCTGGTGGCGGTGGCCGTGGGCATGTTGGTCTTTGGCGTGCTGGCCTGGACGCTGTCGCGCACCAAGGTGGGCCTCTTGATCCGCGCCGGCGTGCAGGACCGCGAGATGGTCGAGTCGCTTGGCTACCGCATCCGCCGGCTGTTCGTGGGCGTGTTCGTGGCGGGTTCGGCCCTGGCGGGGCTGGGTGGCGTGATGTGGGGCCTGTACCAGCAGAACGTGGTGCCGCAGATGGGCGCGCAGGTCAACGTGCTGATCTTCATCGTGATCATCATCGGCGGCCTGGGCAGCACGGGCGGGGCGCTCATCGGCGCGCTGCTGGTGGGGCTGATGGCCAACTACACCGGCTTTCTCTTGCCCAAGGTGGCGCTGTTCTCCAACATCGCGCTGATGGTGGCCATCCTGCTGTGGCGCCCGCAGGGCGTCTATCCGGTTGCGAACCGCTGATCCTTCGACAAGCTCAGGACCAACGGACTTGCACATGCTGACCCGTCTTCTTTCCAACGACTACCCGCGCAGCAAGGTTCTGGCGGTGATCCTGGTGGCCATCCTCATCGGGCTGGCGTTTGCACCGTTTCTGTTCCCCGGCGTCAAGGCGCTGTCGGTGGCGGCCAAGGTGCTGATCTTCGTGGTGCTGGTCGCCAGTTTTGACCTGCTCCTGGGCTACACCGGCATCGTGAGCTTTGCGCACACCATGTTCTTTGGCATCGGCGCCTACGGCATTGCCGTGGCCACCACGCGCATGGGGCCCACCTGGTCGGCGCTGCTGATGGGCCTTTCTGGCGCACTGCTGTTGTCGCTGCTGCTGTCGCTGGCCGTGGGCCTGTTCTCGCTGCGCGTGCGCGCCATCTTCTTCGCCATGATCACGCTGGCCGTGGCGGCCGCGTTCCAGACGCTGGCCTCGCAGTTGTCGGACATCACGGGCGGCGAGGACGGCCTGACCTTCAAGGTGCCCGAGATCCTGTCGCCCGGCTTCGAACCGTTCGAGGCGCCGTTCCTGGGCGTCACGCTGGACGGGCGGCTGATCTGCTACTACCTGCTGTTCGTCACCGCCGTGGTGCTGGTGCTGGCGCTGCTGCGCATCGTCAACTCGCCGTTCGGCCGCGTGCTGCAGGCCATCCGCGAGAACGAGTTCCGTGCCGAGGCCATTGGCTACCGCGTGGTGGTGTACCGCACCACATCCAGTGTGCTGTCGGCACTGTTCGCCACCATGGCGGGCGCGATGCTCGCGCTCTGGCTGCGCTACAACGGGCCGGACACTTCGCTCAGCTTCGAAATCATGATGGACTGCCTGCTCATCGTGGTGATCGGGGGCATGGGAACCATCTACGGCTCGGCCATTGGGGCCGTGCTTTTCCTGGTGGCGCAAAGCTACCTGCAGGACCTGCTGCGACTGGGCCACGAGGCCACCTCGGGCCTGCCCTGGCTGTCCGCGCTGCTTTCACCCGACCGCTGGCTGTTGTGGCTGGGCGTGCTGTTTGTTTTGTCGGTCTATTACTTTCCCGCTGGCGTCGTTGGACGTCTGCGATCGCTGCGCGCCCAGGCCTGAGTGCGCATTTTTGTGTCAGTAAAAAAGGAGACAACATGAACGTAAATTTGCATGACAAGCGCGCCATGAAAGTGGCCATGACCGCATTGGCGGGGGCCGTGCTGGCCGCGTGTGGTGGGTCGGACGACCCGACCAACGACCTTCCCGCCGGTATCACGCAGGTGAGTTCCACGGTCTATCCCGCCACCACGGTGGGCAAGGGGGACAGTGCGGCCACGCAGGACTTGCTGACCGGCGGCATCGGCAAGACCGGCCTGGGCTTAGCACCAACCTCCCCAGTATTGGCCTATGCCGATCCCGCCAACCCCACGGCGGCGGAGTTGCGCCGCAATGCGCTGTATTCCAACTACCGCGGCATTCTGGATTACTCGGCCAATGGTGGCTACGGCAGCCTGTATGGCCCCAATGTCACGGCTGCGGGCGCAGTCACTGCCAGCGAGGGGCTGATTCCCGGACGCGAATATGTGGCGGTGCTGGACGACGGCTCGGGCCGCAAGAGGACGGTGATCGCGGTGCAGGTGCCCGACAGCTTCAACCAGGCCAGCCCCTGCGTGGTGCTGGGTGCGTCGTCGGGCTCGCGCGGCGTGTATGGCGCCATCGGCACGGCCGGCGAATGGGGGCTCAAGAAGGGCTGTGCCGTGGCGCTGACTGATGCCGGCAAGGGCGTTGGCCTGTACGACATGATGGACGACACCGTCCACAAGGTGGATGGCACGCGCGCCACCCGCGCGGCAGCCGGGGCCCTGAATTTCTTTGCCGCCAACATCACCGACGCGGCCCGGGCGGCCTACAACGCGCTGTTCCCGAACCGTTTGGCCATCAAGCAGGTGCATTCGCAGCAAAATCCTGAAAAGGACTGGGGCAACGACACGCTGGCGGCCGGCCGTTATGCGATGTTCGTGCTGAACGACCGCTATGGCACGGCCGCCAACCGCGTGCCGTTCACGCCGGAGAACACGATCGTGATTGCCGGCTCCGCATCCAACGGTGGTGCGGCTTCGGTGGGTGCGGCCGAGAAAGACAGCGGTGGGCTGATCGATGGCGTGGTGGCCTCCGAGCCCGTGACCGAGATGCCCACCACCAGCGGCTATGGCATCCAGTTCGGTGGTGCTGCAGTAACGGGTTATGGCAAGACGCTGGCCGACTACACAACCTACGGCAATATCTACCAGCCTTGCGCGGCGCTGGCGGCGGGTGCGGCGATGACGGAAGCGTCGATCTTCAATTACATCCAGCTGCTCGGCATGACGGCGCGGGCCACGGCACGTTGCGACGGCCTGGCGGCCAAGGGGCTGGTCAGTGGTGCCGACACCGCGACCCGCTCGTTCGATGCGCTCAATAAGCTGCATGCTTATGGTTGGACTGTCGAAAACGACACAATGCACAACGCCCACTACGGTTTGGGCAACGGTCCCATCCTGTCGGCCATGTACCCGGTGAGCTACGGGCGCTTCCCCGTCGAGGCCAATGTGTGCAACACCAGTTTTGCGGCGATGAATACCACTGGCGACCCGGTGGCCGTGGCGCCTGCGGCGCTGGCGCAAAGCTTTGCCACGGCCAATGGCACGGCCAACGGCACACCTGCCACGGTGGTTTACAACGACTCGGTGGGCGGCGCCAAGGCATGGCAGTTTGCCAAGTCGCCATCGACCGGCGTAGCCGATTTTGGTCTCGACAACGCTTTGTGCCAGCGCGCGCTGGTCACGGGCACTGATCCCGTCAGCGGCTCGGCCCTGACGGCTGCCACCACGCCCACCAAGGCACAGAGCGACGCTGTCCGCGCGGGCATCGCCGAGGTGGTGCTGAACGGCAACCTGCGCGGCAAACCCACCATCATCGTCAGTGGCCGCAGCGACGCGCTGGTGCCGGTGAACAACAATGCGCGCGCCTATGCCGCCTACAACAAGGTGGTGGAAGGTGCAGCCAGCAAGCTGCGCTACATCGAGGTGACGAACGGCCAGCATTTCGACGCCTTCCTGCCGTTCAGCGGATTTGATACGCGCTTCGTGCCGCTGCACCCGTACTTCAACCAGGCCATGGACGCGATGTATGCGCACCTGAAGTCGGGCGCCGCCTTGCCCGCCAGCCAGGTGGTGCGCACCACACCGCGCGGTGGCCAGCCAGGCGCCGCGCCGGCCATCACGGCTGCCAATGTGCCGCCGTTTGTGGCGGTGCCTGCTGCTGCGAACCAGATCGGCTTTGCCGGCACGTCGCTGAGCGTTCCCAACTGAGCGCACCACTGAGCGCCCATTGATCCGGCCCTTTGACGTTTCCCCCGCCGGTCGGGTTGAGCGGGTCGATGCACTTCGATCCGCTCAGAGCTGACGGCTTACGCTTCATCGGGCCGGAGCAACAGGCCGTGCATCCCGCACCAGGTTTCGATTCATGAAAAAGTCATGGAAATCATGTGCGGCCAGCTGGCTGGCCGCCATGGCCCTTTATGCCGGTGCGGGGCTTGCGCCGCCCGCCCGGGCGGACGAGTTTGTCATTGGCCAGTTGGGTTCGCACACTGTCGAGGTCGCAGTGATCGGCGCCAACGGCCGTTTGATGAAGCAGGCGCGGCATCCCCTGTTTGTTCCACAAGGCTGAGCACCATGCTGTCCTCTTCGCGCTACATCCGCTGTGCTGGTTACGAGATCCACGCCACCGAATGGGGTGCGCCCCAGGCGCCCGTGGTGATCGCGTGGCATGGCCTGGCGCGCACCGGGCGGGACATGGATGAGCTGGCGCGGCACCTGGCGCCGCGCTACCGGGTGATCTGCCCCGACACCATCGGCCGGGGCTTGAGCCAGTGGGCGCGCGCGCCGCGGGACGAATACCGCCTGTCGTTCTATGCGCGCATCGCAGCGGATATGTTCGATCAGCTGGGCATTGCCAAGGCGCACTGGATAGGCACCTCCATGGGGGGCGCCATTGGCACGGTGTGCGCGTCGGGCCTGTTCGAGCGGCAACTCAAGGGCCGCATCACCAGCCTGCTGCTCAACGACAACGCCCCCCGCCTGGCCGATGCGGCGCTGGAGCGCATCCAGGCCTATGCGGGCCAACCACCCTCGTTTGACACGGTGATGGAGCTGGAGGCATTTTTTCGGCAGGTGTACCAGCCTTATGGCTGGCTCAGCGATGCCCAGTGGCGGCATTTGACCGAAACCTCCACCCGCCGCTTGCCCGATGGCCGCGTGACGCCGCATTACGACCCGGCCATGGTGCAGCAGTTCACGCACCACGCCAACGACTACCTGATCTGGGACCATTACGACGCGCTCGACATCCCGGTGCTGTGCCTGCGTGGCGCGCATTCCGATCTGGTGCTGCCCGAAACCACCGCCGAGATGCTCACCCGCGGCCCTGGCGCGCGCGGCCTGGCGCAGGTGATCGAGGTGCCGGGGTGCGGCCATGCGCCGGCGCTCAATGTGCCCGAGCACCATGCGTTGGTGGATGGTTTTCTGGCAGGCGCCTGAACCCGGGCGCTGCCTGATCCGGCGGACCTGAGACCTGTGCTGCGGCGACGGACCGCACCGTGCATGGGAGGAGCATCGCCGGGGCCTTGCATGCAATCCCTTGTCGCAGCGCGGCCTTGCACGGCACGCCATGACAGGGTTGGCTTGCCATTCGGTTTTATTCACCAGATCCTGGGCCGCCACACCACGCCCGCAGTGAACCTGGACGACGAAGCCACCATTGCCCAAGCCCGGAAGGCTGGCCGTGCTGCACACGGGCACGGTGAACTTGGCGCTCTCCGCGCCGTTCCATGGCGCGGTCAGATACAGAGGCTGCCGATGATTTGTTGCGGGTTCTGAATGGACCGGGGCCGGAGAAGGCGGGCGGCTTTCACGCCCACAGTGGGCAGGAACTGCCGTGGTGAATCCGGCTTGATGGCTAGCCAGGGGGTACTGTCAGCAGGGACTCCATGCACAGAAGAAAACGGCCTGTACGGAGCGGGATCAAGCGCGTGAAGCCCCCTTTGAACAAGGTCGGGGGCAACAGGCACCGCGCAGCCGTGCAAGGACACGGCACGCGCTGCGGGGTTGCAGGTGCAGGTTGCGTTTCCCTTTACCGGGCCGTGGCCGCGGTGGTCGTGGTGCTTGCACCGACCGCCAGGTTGGCCTGCACGTTCACGCTCTGCTGTACCAGCGAAGCAATGCCGCTGTTCTGGCTGGCGACCAGGATGCCCGCAGCCGACTGGCCGACGCTGGTCATGGTGTTGGACAGGTCGAAGGTGCCGGCGCTCACGGTGTTCGTTCCGCCCGCGCCGCCGATGCCGCCCTGGCCGGCGCCGCCCGTGCCGCCATTGGCGGTCGTGGTGCCACCGCTGCCAGCGCCGCCGGTGCCGCCAGTGCCGCTGCCGCCAGCGCCACCGTTGCCGGCGGTGTTGGAGCCGTTGCTGGCGCTGCCGTTGGTGGCGCTGCCATTGGTGCTGGAGCCGCCGGCGCCGCCGGTGCCCGCGCCTGCCGTGCGGGTGCTGCCGCCACCGTTGCTGGAGGCGGTGCCGCCTGCGCCGGTGCTGTTGGAGGCGCCGCCATTACCGGTGGTTCCTCCGTCGCCGCCTGAGCCGCCCACGGCGCTCGCGGTGATGGCAGGGGTTTCGCCGTCAGTGGGCAGGCCTTGGTTGTTGCCGCCGTTGGCCGAGCCACTGCTGCCGCCATTGCCAATACCTTTGCCATTGGCAGAGGCAAGGCCGCCGCTGTCGCCGCCATTGGCACGTCCGCCATAACCTTTGCCACCGTTGCCGGCATAGGCGCTGCCATTGGTGGCGCTGCCGTTGCTGGCGCTGCCATTGGATGCATTGCCGCCGTTCGAGCCCACGGCCCCTTCACCGCCTGCGCCTGTGCCACCCGTGCCAGTGCCGCTGGCCGTGCCACCATAGCCCTTGCCGCCATCGCCACCATAGCCTTTGCCGCCGTTGGCATTGCCGGTGTTGTAGGCGGTGTTACCAATGTCGTGTACCCGGTTGCCCGTGACCACGCCGCTGAGGCTGCTGATAGCCGTGGCTTTGGACACGTTGAACGCGTTGCTGAACGTGCCGGTAGAGCCATTGTTGAGCGCAGCCGAACGTGCACCGTTGGCCGCGGCCTCGCCCGAGCGCTTGTTGACGCTGTTGTCGGTCCGGTCTGCGTTGCGCGTCTTGGTAATGGTGTCGTTATCGTTTTTCGTGTAGTTGCGCACACTGTTGTCGGTCTTGGTGCGACTGTTGTCGTCATTGCTGGTGCTGGTGCTGTTGCTGGTGCTGGTGTTGTCTCCGAGCCCGGTGGCCTGATCGGTGGTCTGGTCCGTGCTGCTGGCGAACGCAGCGCCGCTGATACCGAACGCAACTGCCATGGCCGAAGCCACAAGTGTCTTCTTCATAAAGCCTCCTACGGTGGAATGAAACAAGGTCAAGGATTGAGTTGCGCGGACGCAATTCGGGGGGCTTTCAGCAACTTCAGTGCCAGTCACAGGAGTGCCGATTGCAGCGGGGCGGTCCTTGCAGGGGACACAGCGGTTCAAGGGGGCCAAAGCAGCATGGCCAAAATGATTCTGGTGAATTGCTCGCGCGCAAAGTGTCACAGCAGGTTGACGCCTGTAAGGGCTGGCGCAGCGGTATTGGCGCAGCAGCCTTTGTGCATACAGTTGCTTCAGGACGAATGCATCACGCAAGTGCGACAGGACTTGTGTCGCAGCGGCGTGACGATGGGGGTGCTGGGCGTGCATTGCGGTGCGGTCGACCACAAGGCGCCATGCCTGTGCGACGCGTTGCAGTGCATGTGGCTTGCCCTCGGAAAGGCCGCCATGGGCAGGCACCGTGGCTTGTGGAAGTAAGAACATGGTGCTATTTAAAATATAGCTGCATGCGCTTGCATATCAACCGTTTGAGCATGATTCTTGTGAGATTTGCCATCAACGCCGGCCAATGCTCTGCTGAATCGCCTCGGTCAGCGTGCTGTTCAGGTTCATGGACCGCACCATGCCCAGCCCGTTGCTGCTGGCGTTGATGATGGTCTGGTAGCGGATCTGCTGGTTGTTCAAGGAGTTCTGTATCAACGTGCCTGTGGTGTTGCCCGCGATGGCGGTGACCGTGGATCCAGTGGCTTCGGGGCTGCTGGTGGTTGTATGCGTGGGGCCCGACGCAAAGGTGTTGCCCGGTCCGTTTTGCACCAGGCTGAGGGTCGACAGCTTCTGGCTCAGCTGGGTTGCCTGCGCGGGTGTGAGGTCTGCCACGCGGCCGACGTTGAGCGTGGTCTCGGTGATCAGGGCGCCGTTGATGAACACCGCTCGGGAGATGCCGAACGACACCATCAGCCCATCGCCCACGCTGAAGCCGCCACGCAGCGAGGCCAAGGTCTGGTCGCCCACGGCCATCCAGAACTTGTCTTGCGCCGGGGGGGCCGCGTGGGCACTGACGGCCAGCGTTCCCAGCAGGCCCAGTCGCGCAGCAGCCCGGATGATGGCTGAGACCGTTTTGCCACGGAACGGCAGGTTGGACATCAGAAGTCTCCCGGCCCGTTTTTTTGCAGGGCAAAGCCGCTGAAGCCTGCCCGTGCCACGTCGCGGCCAATGGGCGCGCGCGGCGCCACACGCCAGTCGGCGGCGAGGTTGAAACGTGCGGAATCCATGCGGTTATGGATGACAAACAGCAATTTGCTTTGCCATTGCGATTCGAAGTCCTCGCGCGAGAGCGCGCGTGTGCCTTGCGCCGGATCGCCCACCAGCACGCGGTCGCCTTGCAGGCCTTTGACCACGACGAAATGCTGGTAGCCGTTTTCGTTGACCAGCACGATGGCAGGAATGCGTGCCTCCAGCAACTTGTCAAGGGGCTGCTGGAACCCGTCGGCCTCGAAGCCGAGGCTGGCCAGAAAGCGCTTCATGTCGAGCAAGGAGAAGCCTTCGCGCTGGATCTTGGCCTGGTCTCCATGGACATACATCTGGGCAAACACGGTCTGTTCGTCGATTGGTGTGCCGTAGTGGTGGGTCAGCAGCGTGGCGATGGCCGCCGAGCCGCAGCTGAAATCGAATTTCTGCAGCAACGTGCCAGCCAGGCGCGCCTGCTTGATGCTGGTCACGGGCAGGGTCACGTCGCCGGCACCCGTGGACGGGAAGTAGGCCGATTGCGCGGATGCCGCAGTGGCCAGGCCAAGGAGCGCAATGGATAGCAGAGGCAGTCGCATGGTGGCCTCCGGGGTCAGTTCATCTGCACATGCACGATGACGGCGTTCTGGATCAGTACGTTCGCGCCCGAGTTCTGAATCACGACGGGCATGCCGTTCATGTTGGCGAAGGCGCCTGCGCTGATGGCGTTGTTGCCGGTGTTGACATGCTGGGCCGTGTTGTCGGCGGTGGTGCCGGTCAGTGTCATGTCGTTGCGTACCTGGGTGCTTCCGCCGCGGTAGGTGTCGAGGGTGGCGGTGTCCACGGCCGTGGCCACAAAGGCGGACGGTGCGGGCGCAAAGGATGCGGGTGCGCGTGCGCTGTCTGTCGCCATGGGCACCTGGGGCGCTTGCGCTGCGGCATGTGCTGTCAACAGTGTCGCGGTGAACACGCCCAGAACTGCGTGAAGGGAACGGGTCGAGGTCATGGGGAGCCCTCTATGTGAACAGGGTGGGTGGCAAGAAGCACCGCGCAGCCGTGCGAGAAAAGGGCACGTGCCGCGCGGTGTTTTGGGAGCAGTGCTTACTTGCCAACGGCCAGATTGGCCTGCACGTTCACGCTTTGCTGTATCAGCGAAGAGATGCCGCTGTTCTGGCTGGCGATCATGATGCCCGCAGCCGACTGGCCGACGCTGGTCATGGTGTTGGACAGGTTGAAGGTGCCGGCGCTCACGGTGTTCGTTCCGCCAGCGCCGCCCGTGCCGCCCTCGCCAACACCGCCCGTGCCACCATTGGCGGTGGTGGTGCCACCGCTGCCAGCGCCGCCGGTGCCGCCGGTTCCGCTGCCGCCAGCGCCACCGTTGCCGGCGGTGTTGGAGCCGTTGCTGGCGCTGCCGTTGGTGGCGCTGCCATTGGTGCTGGAGCCGCCGGCGCCGCCGGTGCCCGCGCCTGCCGTGCGGGTGCTGCCGCCACCGTTGCTGGTGGCGGTGCCGCCCGTGCCGCTGGCCGTGGTCGCGCCACCAGCACCGGTGTTTCCACCGTTTCCGCCACTGCCTTGGCCTTGGTCGTTGTTGCCGCCATTGGCCGAGCCACTGCCGCCGCCATCGCCACTACCCTTGCCATAGGCAGAGGCGGTGCCACTGGAGTCGCCGCCGTTCGCGCGCCCACCATAACCCTTGCCACCGTTGCCGGCGCTGGCGCTGCCGTTGTTGGCGCTGCCGTTGGTGACGTTGCCGTTGGATGCATTGCCGCCGTTCGAGCCCACGGCACCTTCACCTCCGGCGCCCGCGCCACCCGTGCCTGTGCCGCTGGCGTTGCCGCCAGAGCCCTTGCCGCCATCGCCACCATAGCCTTTGCCGCCGTTGGCATTGCCGGTGTTGTAGGCGGTGTTGCCAATGTCATGCACCTTGTTGCCTGTAACCACGCCGCTGAGGCTGCTGGTGGCGGTGGCTTTGGATACGTTGAAAGCATCGGTGAAGGTGCCGGTGGAGCCATTGTTCACCGCAGCCGAACGTGCGGCATTGGCAGTGGCATCGCCAGAGTTCTTGTTGATGCTGTTGTCGGTCTTGTTGGCGTTCTTTGTTTTGGTGATGGTGTCGTTATCGTTCTTGGTGTAGTTGCGCACACTGTTGTCGGTCTTGGTGTGGCTGTTGTTGTCTGTGCTGGTGCTGTTGCTGGTGACGTTGCTCGTATTGCTCCCTTCTTCGGTCGTCTGGGTGGTGGTCTGGTCGGTGCTGCTGGCAAATGCCACGCCGCTGATACCGAACGCAACTGCCATGGCCGAAGCCACAAGTGTCTTCTTCATAAAGCCTCCTACGGTGGAATGAAACAAGGTCAAGGGTTGAGTTGCGCGGACGCAATTCGGAGGACGTTCAGCAACTTCGGTGCCAGTCACATGCCAGTGGGTTGTGGTGGCGTGGCGCTACAGGAGACATGGCAAGTCAAGGGGGGCGAAGAGACCTGTGCAAGGTGAAGCAGGCGCAATGGTTCCGCGCAAAGTGTCACAGGAGGTTGACGCCTGAACGGCAGGCCCCGGTGTTTTCGATGTGGGGGCTTTTGCTGTGGCAGTTGATTCATATGAAAAACCGCCCTGTGTTTGCCGCAGGCCTGGTGTCTCAGTGCTGTGACGCTGGGGTGGCTTGAGGCGCGTTGGGAGGGGTTCGATGCGCGGATCCACACACCAAACCGGGGATTGCGAAAGGCGTGCGCGGCCGTTGCAGACTCCGCCTCAGTTCTGCGACTGTCGGTTGATACCAGTGTGAAATCTTGCGCCCAAACTTACCTCCACTTGCAGAGTGGTGCTTGCCCGCCGAGAGGCCTCGCCCCTATTCTTGCCCCGCGTTCACCGCCACTGTTGGCACAACAAAAACGCCGTTGCAGCGCCTTAGGGAGTAGTCGCATGAAAACGCACAGTTCACCCAGTCCCTGGGTTTTGGTCACCGGTTCGGTCATGGCCCTTTCAAGCGCCATGGTGCAGGCGCAGAGTGTTCCCGCACGCAAGGGAATCACCCAGCGCATTGAATCGCTGGAGCAGCAGGTCAGCGCGCAAAGTCGGGAGATCGAGGCGATGCGGCAGCAGGTGCTTGAACAGGAGGCCCGCTACCAGGACCTGGAGCGCTCGGTGGCCGAGTCAACGCGCAGCGTGCAGCAGCCGGCCACGGCCGAGGCGGCGTCTGCGGGCAATGTGCCTGCCGACACCGGTGCCCGCCCCGTGCGGGTGGGGGTGGCACCGGCGGTGGAAACCCAGCCCCCGGTGGTGGCGCCCTTGTTCGATCAGCCCGGCATCCTCACGCAGCCGGGTCACTATGTGCTCGAACCGTCCCTGCAATACGGCTATTCGTCCAGCAACCGCGTGGCACTCGTTGGCTACACCATCATTCCGGCGCTGTTGATCGGACTGATCGACGTGCGGGAAGTCAAGCGCAACACACTGACCGCGGCGCTCACGGGCCGCTGGGGGCTGACCCGCCGCCTTGAAGTGGAGATGAAGCTGCCCTATGTGTACCGCTCCGATGACTCAATCAGCCGCGAGATCTTCACAGGATCGGCGTCCGAGCAGGCGTTCAATTCGAGTGGCCACTCCATTGGCGATATCGAGTTTGCGGCCCGCTACCAGCTCAATGAGCCCAAGGGCAACGACCCCTATCTGATTGGTTCGCTGCGCTTCAAGACCCGCACCGGCAAGGACCCGTTCGAGGTGGTCACCGACTGCGTCACGCGCTGCCTGGGCAACACCACTGGAACGGGGCTGCCGCTGGACCTGCCGACGGGGTCGGGCTTCTATTCGCTGCAGCCTTCGCTGACGTGGCTGCTGCCCTCGGACCCGGCGGTGTTTTTTGGCGGCATCAGCTACACGCACAACTTCGGCCGCAGCAATGTGAGCCGCCGGGTGCTGGCGGGCGAGCAGGAGTTCATCGGCAGCGTCAAGCCCGGCGATGTCTGGGGCATCAACTTCGGCATGGGCCTGGCGATCAACGACCGCTCGTCCTTCAGCGTGGGCATTGACCTCAATTCCGTGGGCCGCACCAAACAAAACGGCGTGCCCGTGCCCAGCTCGGTGCGCACCCAGCTGTCGTCACTGCTGCTTGGGTATTCGTACCGCTACAGCAGCCGGACCACCCTGAACGTCACGGTGGGCGCGGGCCTCACGCGCGACACGCCCGACCTCACGCTGACCGTGCGCCTTCCGATGTCCTTTTGACGATACAACGTGAACCTACGAGAACAACATGCCATGCCTGTACGCAAGATCCTATGCCTGAGCCTTGGAGCAGAGGGCAAGATTGTGGAAGGCCACCTGCGGCGCGCGGGGTGGGACGTGGCGCGCTGCGACGACGTGCCTGCGGCCCGCAGCCTTCTGGCGCAGCGCAAATTTGCCGTGGCTCTGGTGGTGGCCGATGCCGCGCAGCAGTTGGACGAGGCCGGCGTGGCCGCCGTGGAGGCCTGTGTCCATGCCTCGCTGCAAACGGAATGGGTGTCCTTGTGTGAACAGTCGGTGCTGGAGTCGCATGCGTTCCGGGCGCTGATCCTGAACTGCTTTTTTGACTACCAGGTGCTGCCGCTGGAATGGCCCGATCTGGATCGCATGCTCGAACATGCCGCGCAGCGCGCCATGCTGCGCCACGGCGTCGCGGACACCTCGCCCGAAGCCGACACCTTGGGCATGGTGGGGCAGGCCGGGTCGATGGCGCAGTTGCGCAAGGACATCCGCAAGGTGGCCGGGGCCTTTGCGCCGGTGCTGATCCATGGGGAGAGCGGCAGCGGCAAGGAACTGGCGGCGCATGCCATCCATGCATATTCGCCGCGCAAAAGCGGGCCCTGGGTGGAGGTCAACTGTGGCTCCATTGCGCCGTCTCTGATCCAGTCCGAGCTTTTCGGCTACGTGAAGGGGGCATTCACGGGAGCGTCTGCCGACCGACGCGGGTTGATCGAGGCCGCCGATGGCGGCACCATCTTTCTGGACGAGATCGGTGACCTGCCGCTTGAACTGCAGGTGAATCTGCTGCGTTTCCTGCAAGAAAAAACCATCCAGCGCGTGGGCGCCGTGCGCAGCACCGCGGTCGATGTGCGTGTGGTGGCGGCCTCGCATGTGAACCTGGCCGAGGCGGTGGCGCGGGGCCGCTTTCGGGAGGATTTGTTCTACCGGCTCAATGTGCTGACCATCGAGGTTCCTGCGCTGCGCCAGCGCATGGACGATGTGCCGCTGCTGGCCAAGCATTTCCTCAAGGTCTGCGCTGCCGACCGGCCCCGGCGCGTGGAAGGCTTCGACCGGCAGGCCCTGGCGGCCATGGCCGCCTATTCATGGCCTGGCAATGTGCGTGAGCTTTACAACTGCGTGCAGCGCGCGGTGGTCATGACCGACCAGCGCTATATCAGTGCCCGCGATCTTGGCCTTGCACCCGCCGATGTGGTGGCCAGCACCGACCTGGATGCAGCGCGCACGCTGGCCGAGCGCGAAGCGATCGCGCGGGCCCTGACGCTGGTGGGCAACAACGTCACGCGTGCCGCCCGCGAGCTGGGAGTTTCACGCATGACGCTGTATCGGCTGATGGACAAGCACCGCATAGGCGCTGAGGCCTCGTAAATCGGGCTCCGGGGCGCTCAATCGGCGTGCCGGGCCGCCCCGCCGCGCCCGCCCCGGCCGCGTCGGGTGTGCCCTGCACTTTGGCAGGCACGCCGGAAGGCGCGCAGGGTCTGCTCGGCCCGGCTGAGGACGGTGCCTTCCACATCGACGGGCAGGTCGGGCAGCGCGCCGGGCCCCATGCCCGAGGCTTCGCCCGTGAGCAGCGCAATGCCTTCGCTCACATGGCCCACGGTGTACACATGGAACAGCCCGCGCTCCACCGCGTCCACAATGGCGCCGCTGAGCATCAGGTGGCGCAGGTTGCGGGCGGGGATGAGCACGCCCTGTGTGCCATCGAGCCCAGCGGCGGCGCAGGCGTGGAACCAGCCCTCGATCTTTTCGTTGATGCCGCCCACGGGCAGCACCTCGCCGTGCTGGTTGAGTGCGCCGGTCACGGCAATGCCCTGGCGCAGCGGCAGGCCAGACAGGCTGGACAGCAGCGCATACAGCTCGGCGCACGAGGCCGAGTCACCCTCCACGCCGCTGTATTCCTGCTCGAACACGATGGAGGCGTTGAGGGCCAGCGGGGCGACATGGCTGAACAGCGCGGTGAGGTAGCTGTGCAATATCAGCACGCCCTTGTCGTGGATGGGGCCCGACATATCGACCTCGCGCTCGATGTTGAGCAGGCCTTCATGCCCGGCAAAGGTGCGCGCCGTGATGCGCACGGGGAACCCAAAGCGGTAGTCGCCCAGGTCGATCTGCGTCATGGCGTTGATCTGGCCGGCCACCGTGCCGTGCAGCGTGATGAGGCGCTCGCCCTCGGTGATGGACTCGTGCAGTTGCTCTTCGGGATAGTTGTGGCGCAGGATGTGGGCCTGCAGCGCGGCATCCACATCGGGGGCTTCGACCAGCGTGCCGCCGCGAGCGCGGCACAGGGCGGCGCTTTCGATCACCAGGGCATCGGTGTTGGCAAACAGCGCGCTCTGGCGGCTCTGGTCGTCGGCCTCGCGGTGGGTCTGCTCCAGCAGGCGTGCCACGGCGCTGGGGGCAAAGTGCGGCAGGCCGCGCTTCTTGCAGCTGTGGGCGACAAAGATGGCGGTGGCGTGGCGGGTGGCGGGGCTGGCGGCAAAGCGTTCGGCAAAGTCCACCTTCACGCGAAAGCGGCGTGCGGTGTCGGGGTCGGCCTCCTGCAGGGCGTAGTACTCCTCGACCGAACCGATCAGCACGATCTTCACGTCCACATCCACCGCCTCGGGCTGCAGCGCGATGGGCGCCGTGGGGCCGTGCGCGGCGGCGGCGCTGCCCTCGTCGATCTGCAGGCGGCTGCTGCGCAGAAAACGGCGCAGCCGTGGCCACAGGCCCTCGTCTTCGACCAGGTCGCGCAGGTGCAGCACGATGAAGCCGCCGTGGGCCTTGAGCAGGCTGCCCGCGCGGATGCACGAAAAATCGGCGTGCGGCGGGTCGGTGTCGGTCTGGATGTCGATGGCACCGAACAGGCCGCGCATCTGGGGGTTTTCTTCCACGACCACCGGCGCGCCGTTGCGGTCGCTGTTATCGACGGCCAGGTTCACCTGGCAGCGGGCCAGCAGTTCGGCCAGCTGATGCTTGCGCTCGTCTTCGGCATCCTCGTCGTCCGCGTTGCCCGCTTCGAACAGCGCCAGGCGTGCCAGCACTTCGCGTTCCACCTGGTCGAGCCACTGGCCCAGCTTGGCCGCGTCCTTGATCTGCTTCTTGAGGACCTGGCGGATGTCCTGCACCGCATGTTCCAGCAGTGGCTCGATGGTCTGGCGGCGCAGGGTGGCCAGGGCCACGTCGCGGGTTCGCTCCAGCGGGCGCATGGCTTCCAGAAAGCGGGCGATCTCGGTGCGCAGGGCCTGCTCGGCGGCATCGATTTCGGCGCGGCGTTCGCGCGGCAGGGCCAGGGCCTCGTTTTCGGTGAGGGGGTGGCCCTTGTCGCCCGTGAGGGTGAACACCATTTGCCCCCCTTCGCGCGAGAGGCGAAAGTGGCGGGCTTCGGCGAAGGCATCCAGCGTGGCAAAGGCGCGGGCCTCCTGGGCTTGCCAGGCTTTCTGGATGGCTTCGGCCTCGGCCTTGCAGTCGGGGCTGGCCAGGCGCTTGGGGATGTCGGTCTGCAGCATCTTGGCCATCTCCAGCATGGCCACGCGCAACTGGCGCCCCTGGCCGGCGGGCAGGCGCAGGGCGCGGGGGCGCTCGGGGGCGTCAAAGTTGTGCAGGTAGCACAGGTCGGGCGGCACGGCGCGCTGGGCTGCTACCGCCTGCGTGGCCTGGCGCAGCAGCGAGGTGCGCCCGCTGCCCACTTCGCCCAGCACGAACAGGTGGTAGTCGGGCTGGTCCATGGCCAGGCCAAACTGGGTGGCGGCCTGGGCGCGTTCCTGCCCGATCCAGGGCAGGGGCAGGTCCTGCAGGTCGGCGGTGCTGGCAAAGCCCAGGGATTCGGGTGCGATGGTCAGCCGCAGCTGATGGGGTTCAAGGGCAATGGCGGGCATGGGTAAGGGCGTGGGTGCAAGCGGCAGCGGCCTGTGCTTGGCGCAGGGCGGTCAATGTACTGCCGCATTCAATGTTGGAGTAAAAATGGCCGCTAGTGCTTGATGGATAAGCGCTGGCAGCTATGAAATTAATAGTCATTGCGGTGCGGGGCAAACCCCCGCAGGCGCTCCACCCGCCATTGCCTGGGCGCGCGCATCGGCCAGCGCGGCCGCATCGGGCACCGTGGTGGGCCAGCCGGCCAGGTGCTGCTGGGCCACCTGGCTCAGCGCGGTGATCCAGGCGGGGCTGTCGTTTAGGCAGGGGATGTAGTGAAACTCTTTGCCGCCGTTGTGCAGGAAAGCCTCGCGCACTTCCATGTTGATCTCTTCGAGCGTTTCCAGGCAGTCGCTGGTGAAGCCGGGGCACACCACGTCCACGCGCCGGGTGCCCGCTCGGGCCAGCGCCTCAATGGTGGGCTGGGTGTAGGGCTCCAGCCACCTGGCCTTGCCAAAGCGCGACTGAAAGGTGATCTGGTACTGCTCTTTGCGCAGGCCCAGGCGTTCGGCCAGCAGGCGGCAGGTCTTGAGGCTTTCGCAGTGGTAAGGGTCGCCCCGGTGCAGCGTGCGCTCGGGCACGCCATGAAAGCTCATCACCAGCTTGTCGGGCCGGCCATGGTGCTTCCAGTGGGTTTCGATGGTGCGGGCCAGGGCGTCGATGTAGCCGGGATGGTCGTGGTAGCGGTTGACGAAGCGCAGCTCGGGCACGTTGCGCGCGCGGGCGGCCCAGCCGTACACGGCGTCCAGCACGCTGGCCGTGGTTGTGCCCGAGTATTGCGGGTACAGCGGCAGGATCAGGATGCGCGTGGCGCCCTCGGCTTTCAGGGCATCGAGCTGGCTGGCGATGCAAGGGTTGCCGTAGCGCATGGCATGGCGCACCAGCACGTTGTGCCCGGCCTGGCCCAGCCAGCCGCGCAGCAGCGTGGCCTGTTTGGCGGTCCATACCGCCAGGGGCGAGCCCTCGGGGGTCCACACGCTGGCGTATTTCGCGGCGGATTTGGCAGGCCGGGTGCGCAAAATGATGCCATGCAGGATGGGCCACCACACCAGCCGGGGAATCTCGACCACCCGGTGGTCGCCCAGAAAATCGGCGAGATACCGCCGCACGGCGGGTGCCGTGGGCGCGTCGGGTGTTCCCAGGTTGCACAGCAGCACGGCGGTGCGCTCGGCCTGGCCGTGGGTATAGGGCGGTTCGGTATGAAAAGGCATGCCGCATTCTCACGCAAGGCAGGGCCATCGCACCGACATGGACCTTTGCGCCGTGCTCGCGGCCTGCGGTGCCCAGCCCGGAACGTTCAGGACTGCGCCCGGGCGTGGCCCTTGCCTTGTTCCCAGCGCGACTTGCAGGCCACGCAGTGCTGGGTCTGCGGCTCGATCTTGAAGCGCTCGAACGGGATGGAGCAGCCGCATTCGGCGCACAGGCCGTAGCTGCCGTCTTCCAGGGCCTCCAGCGCGTGGTCGATGCGCTCCAAGTCGGCCGCGTCGATGTTGGTGAGCGCCTGGTCCACTTCGCGCCCCACATTGCCCTGCACGGTGCCGTCCTGGTCGGCAGCGGGGGGCGCGAGATTCTCGCGGTTTTGCTGCATCTGGGCCTGCACGTCCTTGCGTGCCGCCAGCAGCAGGGTCTTGAGTTCTTCGCGTTGGGCCGCGGTCAGTGTTTCGTTCATTTGTTCTCTCCTGTAAGGGTTGCGCGGTGCGTGGCCGTTAGCCGGCCCATGCGGTGGTCTGGCGGCGATGGCCCCGCCGAAAACCTGCCGTGCACCATGGCCTGCATGGTACGGGCGTTTGCGGCGGTGTCTGGCCCCCGCTGCCTACAGCGTCATATTGTCGTGCGACAGCACGGTCTTTTTCACATGTACCGAGATGATGGCCACCACCTCGTCGGGCTTGGCCGGGCGCAGCAGCTGCTCGGATTCGACCGACACCTTGGTGACCAGCGAGTCGTCTTCGAGCAGGCAAAAGAAGGGCTGGGGGTCGGGCTCCTGGGGCAGCTCGGCGCGGCCCTCCATGGCGCCGCGCGGCACGCGCAGGCCATCGAGCAGGGTTTTCAGCCGGTTGTCGATGTCGCCGCCATCGGTGATCAGCGTGCCGCGCGGCTGCTGGCGAAACAGCAGCACCGACAGCTCGGCATACAGGTCCAGCCGCTGGGTGACCAGCGGCGCAAACAGCAGCCCGCCTTTTTCCACGATCACGGAGACCCGGCCCGGCGGGGCCGGGTGGGCCAGCAGCCGGGCGGCGGCTTCCTTGAGCGGGCGCTCCTGCCACAGGCGTTGGAGCTGGGGATGCAGGGCGCGGCGGATTTCCCACTTGTGCGAAGACTTGGCGCCCTGCCCATGCAGGGGGCCTTCGTAGATCAGGCGAAATTCCATGGTGGTCCGGGTTGTTTGTGCAGGGGGCGACGGCGCCCGCTGCCATTATGGGCAGAGCACCAGGGCTGAAAATGCCTGCGAGAGCGTGAACGCGTTCCAAGGGGTAAGGCTGCTCCTGTGGGGCCGCGTGGGGTATTCTCTGGCTGGCCTTTTCCGGGCAACGCCCGCCACCCGCCCTTCACCCATCCCCTGTGTCTGCTGCCGCCATCGACATTTCCCGCATCCGTGCCGTCACCCTGGATCTGGACGACACCCTGTGGCCCATCTGGCCCACCATCACCCGGGCCGAGGCGGTGTTGCTGCAGTGGCTGACCGAGCAGGCCCCCGCCACCGCGGCCTTGTTTTCCGACACCACAGCGCTGCGCGCCATCCGCAACCAGATGGTGAGCCTGCGCCCCGACCTGCGGCACGACCTGAGTGCGCTGCGCCGCGAGTCCATCCGCCTGGCCCTCATCCAGGCCGGGGATGACGCGGCACTGGCCGAGCCCGCGTTTGACGCGTTTTTCGCCGAGCGCCAGCGGGTGGAGCTGTTTGACGACGCCCATCCGGCACTGGCCTTCCTGTCCGGGCGCTACCCTGTGGTGGCGGTGTCCAATGGCAATGCCGATGTGCACCGCGTGGGCATTGGCCACTATTTCAAGGCCAGCATCAGCGCCCAGGAGTTTGGCGTGGCCAAGCCCGACCCGCGCATCTTTCATGCAGCCGCCAGTGCCATGGGGGTCGCGCCCCATGAGGTGCTGCATGTGGGGGACGACGCCACGCTCGATGCGCTGGCGGCCATCACCGCAGGCATGCAGGCGGTGTGGCTGAACACCGCGCAAAAGGCCTGGCCCCATGACACACCGCCCCATGCCACCGTGTCCAGTCTCACCGAGTTGTGCCGTCTGCTGGATGGCCCGGCGGTGCCCCGTTAAACCGCTTTTGCCGGAAGAACCGATGCGTTTTACCCCGCCTCCTCCATTGCCCGTCGTCCGAACCATCGGGCTGATGCAACCACTGGTCTGGCTGGCCCTGGGCTGGCGCGACATGGCGCGTGCCGGCTGGATCAGCTTTGCGCACGGACTGGCCATCACCTTGCTGGGTGCCGTCATCATGGCCGTGGCCTACAACCGCTTCTGGCTGCTGGCGGGCGCGCTGTCGGGTTTTCTGGTGGTGGCGCCGGTGCTGGCCACCAGCCTGTACGCACTGAGCCGTGCGCTGGAGCGGCGCGAGCCGGCCAACACCGCCGTGGTGCTGAAAACCTGGCTCAATTGGCAGAACAGCCACGTCAACAAATGGGGCAACGATTACTGGTGCATGGTGCAGTTCGGTGCCCTGCTGGCGCTGGCCGCCACGGGCTGGGTGGTGACCTCGGCGGCCCTGATCACCCTGCTGGCTCCCGTCCCCATCGAGACGCCGCGTGATTTTCTGCTGCATGTGGTGCTGGCCAGCGAGGGCTGGCTGTTCGAGCTGTGGCTTGCGCTGGGCAGCCTGATGGCCGCACCCATCTTCATGTCCAGCGTGGTGGCCATGCCCCTGCTGCTGGACCGGCGCGCCAGCCTGCGCCAGGCCATCCTCACGAGCTGGCAGGCGGTGCTGGCCAACCCGGTGCCGATGGCGCTGTGGGCCGCGCTGATTTTGGGGTTCACCCTGCTGGGACTGGGTTCGTTGTTGCTGGGAATGATCGCCGTCATGCCCATGCTGGGCCATGCCAGCTGGCACGCCTACCGCGACCTGGTGGACGCATCCAGCCTGCCGCTGCGCGAATCCCGTGGGGGCCCGGCCCAAGGGGGGCGACTGTGATTTTTGGATTTACCGAAGCGCAGATTTCGAGCTTCTTCCTCACCTACGGGGTGGGGGCTTTCATCCTGTACATGATTTTCATCATCGGACAGCTCGCCTGGTCATCCAAGGCCGGCCGGTTTGGCACCTTTGTGCTGTTCCTGGGGCTGGGAGTGGGGTTTCTGGGGTTTTTGGCGAAGGTGGTCATCCAGTGGTGGCTGGAGAAGTAGCGGCGCCGTCCGCCGGGGCCGATTGCCATGGATCTGGCCCGATAAAAATTCAACCGTTCGGGCTGAGCTTGTCGAAGCCCGGTTCCGCACTTATCTCACACTGTCACCCGGATTGCCCGCCAACCCATGTCCTCCACCAACTCCCTTGATATCTTGATCCAGGCCCTGCGCCGGCTGCCGGGGGTAGGGGTGAAGTCTGCGCAGCGCATGGCGTTTCATTTGCTGCAGCATGACCGCGCCGGTGCGCTGGCGCTTTCGCGGGCGCTGGAGGATGCCGTGGGGTCGGTGCACCACTGCACGCTGTGCCATACCTTCACCGAGGCCGAGGTGTGCAGTACCTGCCTGGACCCGGAGCGTGATGCCACGCGCCTGTGTGTGGTGGAGACACCCGCAGACCAGTCGGCGCTGGAGCGCACGGGGGCCTTCAAGGGCCTGTACTTTGTGCTGATGGGGCGGCTCAGCCCGCTCGATGGCATCGGCCCCAAGGAGATTGGCCTGCACAAGCTCATGGAGCGTGCCACCAACGGCGTGGTGCAGGAGGTGATCCTGGCCACCAACTTCAACGCCGAGGGCGAGGCCACGGCCCATGTGATCAGCGAGGCGCTCAAGAGCCGGGGCCTTCATGTGACGCGGCTTGCGCGCGGGGTGCCCGTGGGCAGCGAACTGGAATATGTGGACCTGGGCACCATCGCGCATGCGCTGGTGGACCGCCGGTAGCGCTGCCGCCGCTAGAATACTCCCGAATTAATAGCGGACAGCGCTTGTCGGCGCTGCGCTTGGGATGACCTGCATAACCCTCGCGTGTCTGTGGTAGTGCGGATCGCCCGAGGCCGTGCTGCCACAGACCGCAGGGAGTTATGCAGGTCATCCCTAGAACCGTTTGAGAGTAAAAAATGAACTCCTTGCATGTGGCGCGTTTCACGGTGGCCTACTGGTGCGTGTTCATGGCCGTATTGCTGCCCCTGGTGTGCGCCGGGCTGGCCAAGAGCGGCGGCTTCGGCAAGCCGCGGCGCGAGGACGGCTATGACAACCACGACCCGCGTGCCTGGATGGCCCGCCAGTCCGACTGGCATGCCCGCGCGAACGCAGCCCAGGCAAACAGTTTCGAGGCGCTGCCGTTCTTCATGGGTGCGGTCATCATCGCGCACCAGTTGGGGGCAGGGCAGACCTTGCTCGATATCCTCGCCTTCCTGTTCATCATGCTGCGCATTTTCTACATCATGATGTATGTCTCGGACATGCCCAGGGCCCGCAGCGCGGTGTGGGGCGCGGCTTTCCTGGTGAACATCGCCATTCTCTTCATCGGCTACCGGTGAGGCGTGCGGGCTGCGGCCTGCACGGGCAATACGTAGAAATCCTCAGGGGATGACCCTGATGCGTCCATGCAGACGCTGCGGCACGATTGTTGCATTGCAGCAATTTCTGTTTCTGTCTCTTTTTTCATGGCCTTTCCTCCTGTCACCCGCCGTACCTTCGGTGCCCTGTCCGTCTTGTCGGCAGGGGCAGCGTGCGCGCCCGCCTCATGGGCGCAGGCGCCAGGCGCCGCAGTGGGGCGCATCACCATTGCGGTGGGCGGGCAGGCCGTGCTTTACCACCTGCCCCTGACCATTGCAGACCGGCTGGGTTTTTTCCAGGCCGAGGGGCTGGATGTCGCGGTGCAGGACTTCGCTGGCGGCGCCCTGGCATTGCAGGCGGTGCACGACGGTGTGGCCCAGGTCTGCTCGGGGGCCTATGAGCACACCCTGCGCCAGCAAAGCCGGGGGCAGGATTACCGCGCCTTCGTGCAGCAAGGGCGGGCGCCGCAGCAGGCGCTGGGCGTTTCGGTACGGGCACTGCCGCGCTACCGCGGGCCGGCCGATCTGCGGGGGCGGCGCATCGGCGTGTCGGCCCTGGGCTCATCCACCCAGGTGATGGCGAGTGTGCTGCTGGCGCGTGCGGGCGTCGATGCGCGCGAGGTGTCTTTTGTGGGCGTGGGCGCCGGTGCCTCCGCCTTGGCGGCCTTGCGTTCGGGCCACATCCATGCGTTGTGCCATGCCGATCCGATCATGGCGCTGCTGGAGCACCGCAGCGAGGTGCGCCTTGTCAGTGACCTGCGCACGCTCAACGCCGCGCAGGAGGTGTTTGGCGGTGCCATGCCCGCCAGTTGCCTGTATGCCCCCCAGGCATTTCTGCAAAAGGAACCGCTGGTGGCGCAAGCACTGGCCAACGCCATCGTGCATGCGCTCAAGTGGCTGCAAACAGCAGCGCCGGCCGATCTGGTCAAGGCGGTGCCTGCCAGCTACCTGCTGGGTGACAGGTCCGTCTATCTGGCAGCGTTCAGCGGGGTGCGCGAAACGTTTTCGCCCAATGGAATCATGCCCGAGGATGGGCCGGCGACGGCCTTGCGGGCGCTTGCCCAGGCCTACCCGGACATGTCCGGCGCGCGGGCCAGCAGCCTGCAGCGCACTTATACCAACGACCTGGCCCGCAAGGCGCGGCAGAAATTCGGGGTGTGAACCGTGCATGCCGTCCGCCGCCTCTCGGCGGTGCGGTGGCAGCCTGGTGCAGGGCACGGCCGGCGATTCGCACATGCTGCTGCGGCCGCTGCGCAGTGGGTGAGAATGCGGAGCCACCGGGGCTTGCCCCAGGCCATTTTTTCGCACTCTTTTTCAAAGGTCCTTCACATGTCGCTGAGCCTCAGCATTGGTCCCCTCGTTTCCCTGATCGCGGGCATCCTTATTCTGGTCATGCCGCGTCTGCTCAGCACCATCGTGGCGCTTTACCTTATCGTGATTGGCGTGCTGGGGTTGCTTGGGATGCACACCCTGCGTTTTTAAGCGTCTGCGCAATGCGCTTCACCACCTCACCACCTCACCACCTCGTGTCGTGCCGGTGGTGCTGCGCCATGCGCGTCCCTAGCTAGCGCCGCTTCCTGGCGGGTTTGCCGCCCTTGCGCGTGGGGGCGGAAGCGGCGGTTTTTGGGGCGGCCTTGCGGCTGTCTCCGCGGTCGGCCGATGGGCCCTGGCCCATGCGTACTGGCAAGAACATCACTACCTGCTGGCCGGCCTTGAAGGCGGCGCCGGCCTTCACATCGTTCCAATCCGCCACATGGTCGGCGCTGACGCGATAGCGCTGTGCAATGCTGCGCACGGTGTCGCGCTTGCCCGCGCGCACCGTGGTCCGGCGGGTGACTATTTCAGGCGTGAGGGCCAACTGGCCGTTGTCTGCCAGGTGCGCCGACACGTCCTGGCGGGTGGTGGTGGTGCGCGGCACCATCAGCGCCGAGCCCGCCTTGATCAGCATGCGCGGCGGGATGTTGTTGAGGCTGCGCAGGTCGGCTTCGCTCATGCCGGTGCGCTGGGCGGCATCGGCCACGCTCATGGTGGTGGGCACGGACCACACCGTCCAGCTGGCGTATTGCCCCTGGTTCCTGGCTTCCAGGTTGCGCTGGAACACGCGCGCGTTGTCCCATGGCAACAGGATCTGGGGGGTTCCTGCGGCAAAAATGGTGGGACGGTGGAACGAGGGGTTCAGCGCGCGGAAATCGTCTTCGCGCACCCCGGCCAGCTGGGCCACCACCGCCACGTCGATGTCGTGGGTGATGTCCACCGTCTGGAAATAGGGGTGGTTTTCGATCAGCGGCAGTTCGGTGCGAAACGCCTCGGGATTGGCCACGATGTTCTTCACGGCCTGCAGCTTGGGCACATACAGCCGCGTCTCGGCCGGCATGTTCAGGTCGGTGTAGCGGGTGCCCAGCCCCGCCTTCTGGTTGCGCGCAATGGCCCGGCCCACGTTGCCTTCGCCCCAGTTGTAGGCGGCCAGGGCCAGATGCCAGTCGCCAAACATGCCGTACAGCTTTTGCAGGTAGTCGAGCGCGGCGCGGGTGGACGCGAGCACATCGCGGCGGTCATCGCGAAAGGCGTTTTGCTTGAGATCGAAGTAGTTGCCGGTGGCGGGCATGAACTGCCACATGCCAGCGGCCTTGGCGCTGGACACGGCCTGGGGGTTGAATGCGCTCTCGATGTAGGGCAGCAGTGCCAGTTCGGTGGGCATGCCACGGCGTTCCAGCTCTTCGACAATGTGGAACAGGTATTTGCTGGAGCGCTCGGTCATGCGCTGCATGTAGTCGGGGCGGCTGGCGTACCACTGCTCGCGGTCCTGCACCAGTTCGTGCTGCAGGTCGGGCATGGCAAAGCCGCGGCGAATGCGCTCCCACAGGTCGACGGGCGTGAACAGCGATGCCACTTCGCTGCTGGCGGCCCGGCTGGCCGTGATCGGGCTCAACGGCCCGTTGGGGATGACAGGGGTGTGGCTGGCGGTGCCCGACGACGAACCGGTGTTGAAGGGGCCGCTGGAGGTGGTGCCATTGGTGGCGCAGCCGGTCAGCCAGAGCAGGCCCGCAAGGCAGGCGAAGCGCAGAATTTTCATCAGAAGTCGTTTTTCCATTGGCGCAGGGCGGCAAACACCGCCACGGCGTCTTGTGGTTGGACCCGGGCATCGAAGCCCTGGGCGGCTGCGGCAACCGCTGCTTCGCGGACCCGCAGAAAAGGGTTGATGTCACGTTCCAGCGCAATGCGCGATGGCAGCGTGGGCTGCTGCTGGGCACGCAGGCTTTCGCAGTGGTTGCTGTAATCGCGCAGCGCCTGGTTGGCGGGCTCCACCGCGCGCGCGAAGCGCAGGTTGGAGAGGGTGTATTCGTGGGTGCAGCATACGCGGGTGCTGCCAGGCAAGGCGGCCAACTGGTCGAGGGAGGTCAGCATTTGCGCGGGCGTGCCTTCAAAAAGGCGCCCGCAGCCGCCCGAGAAAAGGGTGTCTCCGCAAAAGAGCAACGGGGCGCCCTCCATGTCGGGGCAGTAATAGGCGATGTGGCCGGCTGTGTGGCCCGGGACATCCAGCACCGAAAACCGCAGGCCCAGCAGGTCCACGGTGTCACCCTGCGCCAGGCGCACCAGCGGCTCGGGGATGCGCTCGCGCGCGGGGCCGAACACCTGTGCGCCGGTGGCAGCGCGCAAGGCATCGACGCCGCCGACATGATCAGCGTGATGGTGCGTGACTAGAATGGCCTGCAATTGCAGTCCCTGCGCTTGCAGCGCCTGCAACACGGGCGCTGCGTCGCCGGGGTCCACCACAAGGGCCTGGCGGCCGTTGTGCAGCATCCAGATGTAGTTGTCGCTAAAGGCGGGCAGCGGTAGCAAGTTCATGAGCCATCCAATTATAAGTTTGCACCACTGGTTCGACTCCCCGCCCGGCCGTTACCTGCTGGCGTGGGAGCAGGAGCGCTTTGACGAGGCGGTGGCGGACATCTTTGGCTACCATGGCCTGCAGATCGGCATTCCGATGCTCGACGGCCTGCGCGCCAACCGCATACCCCACCAGTGGCTGGCATTGGGTGAAGAAGGCATTGCCGTGCTGCCCGGCGCCCGCGCCGCAACCCCCCCGCCAACCACGGGCGCCGTGCCCGGGCCCGATCCCCTGCGGCTGCTGGCCCTGCTGGCCGACCCGGTGGCGCTGCCCTTTGCGGACAACAGCCTGGATCTGATCTTACTGCCCCACACGCTGGAGCAGAGCGTGGACCCGCATGCCGCGCTGCGCGAGGTCGAGCGGGTGCTGGTGCCGGAGGGGCGGGTGGTGATCAGCGGGCTCAATCCGGTCAGCCTGTGGGCCTTGCGCCAGCATCGGGCGCGCCTTTACCAGCGCATGGGGCGGGGCCGGCTGTTTTTGCCGGATGCGGGCGAATTCATTGGCTACCGGCGGCTGCGCGACTGGCTGCGGCTGTTGAACTTCGAGGTGGAATCGGCGCGCTTCGGCTGTTACCGGCCCGCGGCGCGCAGCAGCCACTGGCTGGAACGATTTGCCTGGATGGACCGCCTGGGTGAGCAATGGTGGCCGATACTCGGGGCCGCGTACTTTCTGGTGGCCGTCAAGCGCGTGCATGGCATGCGCCTGCTCGAACCCGCCTGGCGCACCGCCCCGCAGCGCGCTGCCGCATCGGTGCCGGTGGCCAACCGGGCCGGGGCCCGGAAGCCCTCCCACCGCACAAGCCGGGTGCCCACCGCTGCGACGACGGGCACCACAGACAGGAAAAAAGTTTGAATCAGATCGAGATATATACCGATGGCGCCTGCAAGGGCAATCCGGGCCCTGGCGGCTGGGGTGTGTTGCTGCGCTCCGGCGCCACCGAAAAAGAACTCTTTGGCGGAGAACTCGGCACCACCAACAACCGCATGGAGCTGATCGCCGTCATCGAGGCGCTGTCCGCGCTCAAGCGGCCTTGCGCGGTGACGCTGTACCTCGACAGTGAATATGTGCGCAAGGGCATCACCGAATGGATCCACGGCTGGAAGGCGCGGGGCTGGCGCACCGCCGCAAAGCAGCCGGTGAAAAACGTCGAGCTGTGGCAGCGGCTGGATGCGCTGGTCACCAACGCCGGGCACCGCATCGACTGGCGCTGGGTGCGGGGGCATTCGGGTGATCCGGGCAACGAGCGTGCCGACGCCCTGGCCAACCGCGGCGTGGAAAAGGCCCTGGGGCGCGGCTGAAGTTCTCGGCCCGCTCCTGCCGTTATGCGCTGCCGGCACTGCGTCGAATGATCCTTAATTGATAGCTGCTTGCGCTTATGGATAAAGGGCGGGAGCTGCTTTTCATCTAAAAACCATGGTCCATGAATCGTCCGCCCGCGGCGCAGGCCTGCGCCATGGCGGTAGGCAGGGTGTCGGCGCTGTGTTCTGATGGCAGCTGGTTAAACTCTGTACAAGGAGTGAGCATGAACCCGCTGACCAAGATGGCGCTGGGGCTAATGGGGCAATTGCGCCCCGAACCCCCCACGGGCGACGGCAGCCCGGTGCTGGCCTTGCCACCGCCGCGGCAGGGCGGCGGCATGCCGCTGATGCAGGCGCTGGCCCGGCGGCAGTCGCAGCGCGAATTCGATCCCGTCGCCCTGACGCTTGCGATGCTGTCGGACCTGCTGTGGGCTGCGGCGGGCGTCAACCGGCCTGACAGCGGCGGGCGCACGGTGCCCAGCGCCATGAACGCGCAGGAGGTCGATGTGTATGTGGCCCTGCCCGAAGGCCTGTACCTTTACGACCCCCATGCCCATGCGCTGCAGCGCACGGTGGTCGCCGATGTGCGGCGTGTCACGGGCTACCAGGATTTTGTGGACAACGCACCGCTCGACCTCGTCTATGTGGCCGACCATGCGCGCATGAAGCTGGTGCCGGCCGAGCAGCGCAGCGCCTACGCCTCGGCAGCCGCGGGCGCCATGGCGCAAAACGTCTATCTGCAGGCCGCATCCACCGGGCTGGCTACCGTCATCCGGGCCTGGCTGGACCGCACCGCGCTGGCGCAGGCCATGGGGCTGGGAACCAACCAGCAGGTGCTGCTGGCGCAGACCGTGGGCTGGCCGGCCGGAGCGGCGCCGTCATGAGCACCGTGTTCGACCCGCTGCGACTGTCGGCGGTGTCGATGGATGTGATGGCGGTCAACCACGATTCGGCGCAGGGCCTGGCGCGGCGCCAGCGGGCGCGGCTGGCGCTGCTGCTGGGGGCTGCGCTGAAAGGTTCGCGCGTTTACCGCGAACTGCTGGGCGCAGACACTTCGGCCCGCACGCCGCTGCAGTCCTTGCCGGTGGTGACGCGCTGCCAGCTGATGGAGCGCTTTGACGACTGGGTGACCGACCCGTGCCTCACGCTCGATGGGTTGCGCGCCTTCACTGCCGACCCCTCGCGCATCGCCGAGCCCTGGCAGGGCCGCTACATGGTGTGGGAAAGCTCGGGCACCAGCGGTCAGCCGGGTATCTTTGTGCAGGACGCACAGGCCATGGCCGTGTACGACGCGCTGGAGGCACTGCGCCGCTGCGCACCGCGCCCGCTGCTGCGCTGGCTGGACCCGCTGTGCCTGGCCGAGCGCATTGCCTTCGTGGGGGCGACCAGCGGGCATTTCGCCAGCTATGTCTCGGTGCAGCGGATGCGGGCACTCAACCCCTGGCTGGCTGGCAGCACGCGCAGTTTTTCCATCCAGGTGCCAACGCCCGAGCTGGTGGCTGCCCTCAACGACTTCGCGCCCACGGTGCTCGCCACCTACCCCACCGCTGCCGCGCTGCTGGCCGACGAGGCAGGCTCTGGCGCCTTGCGCATGGCGCCGCAAGAGGTCTGGACGGGCGGTGAAACGCTGAGCCCCGCCGTGCGTGCCTACATCGAGCGGGGGCTGGGCTGCCCGGTGCGCAACAGCTACGGCGCTTCGGAGTTCCTCACCATGGGCTGGGAGTGCGCCCACGGCCACATGCACCTGAATGCCGACTGGGTGATCCTGGAGCCGGTGGATGAACACCATCGACCCGTGCCCCCGGGCCAGCCGTCGTGCAGCGTGCTGCTGACCAACCTGGCCAACACCGTTCAGCCCCTCATCCGTTACGACCTGGGCGACCAGGTCACGCTGCAGGCCGGGCGCTGCGGCTGTGGGTCACCGTTGCCGGTGATGGTGGTGCAGGGGCGCCATGACGACCTCCTGCGCATGGCGGGGCACGATGGCCGGGCGGTCACGCTGCTGCCGCTGGCCTTGTCCACCGTGCTGGAAGATGACGCGGGCGTGTTCGATTTTCATCTGCGCCAGCAGGACGATCACACGCTGGTGCTGCGCCTGCCTGCGACGGGCGAGGCCGGGCAGGAGGCCATGGCACGCTGCTGCACCGCGCTCAAGGCATTTGCCAAGACCCAGGGCGTGCCCCGGTTGCGTGTGCTGCAAGAGCTGGGCCTTCCCGTGCCCCGGGGGCGCAGCGGCAAGGCCTGCCGCATTGTGGCGTGCCCCGCCTGAATTTGCTATTGAATTAATAGCTATTCGCGCTTTCTGCATAAGCGCCATGGCCTTGTTTTCATCCAGATCCAGGCGTGTTTTGCGCGCGTGCCGCAAGGGATGACCTGCATCACCCTCGCGTGTCTGTGGCAGTGCGGATCGCCCGAGGCCGCGCTGCCACAGACCGCAGGGAGTTATGCAGGTCATCCCAAGGGCTTTCCGGGTATTCAGGGCATCGACGACACATAAGTCACCACCGCCTCGATGTCGGCATCCGACATCAGCTTGGTGTTGGGGGTCATGATGGAGTTGGCGCGCACCCCGCCGCCCGCGCGGTAGCGCTGGAGGGTCAGGCGCAGGTAGTCGGGTTGCTGCCCGGCAATGCGGGCAATCTGCGCATTGCCCCGGCCCCCGGTGCCATGGCAGCGAAAGCAGGTTTTCTCGAAATATTCCTGCCCCTTGGCGGCCAGCGGGGCGTTGGTGGCGGGCTGGTGGGTGACTTGCTGCGCGGCATAGAACAGCACGATGCCGATTTTCTCGTCGCTGTCCATGGCGCGAATCATGCCTTCCATGAATTCGTTGCGGCGCCGGCCGTCGGCGAACTGCCGCATCTGTTCCAGCAGATAGGCCGGGTTCTGGCCAGCCAGATTCGGAATGGACGGCTTGGTGCTGATGCCCCCTTCGCCATGGCAGTTGGCGCACACAGCGGCCACCTTGCGGCCCACCTTGTAAAGATCGTCGGCCAGCCTGGGGCTGGACTGCGCTTCGCTGAAGCGCGCATCCAGGTCCACCTTGGCAGTGGCGCGTGCCTTGGCGGGCTGGGCCATCGCGGGCGGGGTCAAGAGTGCGGCCATCAAGGCGGTCGTCAGTGCCAAGGCTGTGCGCTTCTTGATCATGGTGGTAACCACTTATTTGAAAAGGTCATTCTAGACCCCTGCGCGCTGCGCTTTGCCCGGGCGGACGGGGTTGCATCAAACAGTGTGCTCGGGCTGGTGCGGGGGCGTGCCGGCCACGCAATGGCACGACTGCAGGCGCAGTCATCCTATTGATCCGGCACGGTTTATTGCGGAGACCGAGTCCCGTTCACCCTGAGCCCTTCGGCGGGCCCAGGACAGGCTTGTCGAAGGGCTTCGACAAGCTCAGCCCGAACGGGGGCACGAATAAATCCTGCTGCCGGCAGCGACATGGGTCAGGCTCCACCGGGCGCGCTTGCACTGTTCAGCGGCCCATCCACGGCGCGGGCATCCTGGGGGCGCACCACGCGCGCCACTTCCTGCCCGTCGCGCAGGAACACCAGCGTGGGCCAGAGCTTCACGCCAAAACTGCGGCCCAGGCGCTGGCCAGGGCCGTCTTCCACCTTGACGTGGGCCACGTCAGCCCGGTCGTGCAGGGCCTGCTCGATGAGCGGCTGGGCGCGCTGGCAATGGCCGCACCAGGGGGTGCCGAATTCCAGCACGGTGATACCGGGCAGGCTGTCCACCGCGGCGCGGGTGGGGGCTTGTGCAAGGTGCTGGGCGGCGTAGGGCATCGGTGCGAAGATTTCTGCAGAAATGCGAAGAGATCTCCATTGTGCTGCGCATCGCCCGCTCGGCATGCAACTGGCGCGTCCCCGGCCAGGGACGCTGAGCAAGGGCCGCCCCGCAGCGAGGGCGTCGTCCCCCTAGGGGCTGAGGGCCGCGGCTCCGAGCCTGCCTGCGCAGGCTAGGACGGCCCCGAAGAGCTGCCGCCTCTGGCGGCTGCACCGAGGCGCGAAGCGACACAGGGGGGCTTAAATGGCGCCGTCAAACACCATCACATCCACGGCGTCGCCCGGCGCCACGTTGCCCTGGCCGTGGTGCAGCACGATCAGGCCGTTGGCCTGCACCATGGAGCTGAGCACGCCCGAGCCCTGGTTGCCCGTGGTGCAGGCCTGCAGCGTGCCGTCGGCTGCCGTGGTGACGGTGCCGCGCTGGTATTCGGTGCGGCCGGGCTTCTTGCGGATGGCCTCGGTGCTCACGGCGCGCAGCAGCGGCGGGGCCGGGCGGGTGCTGCCCATCATGCGCAGCAGGGCGGGGCGCACAAAGGCGAGAAAGGTCACCATGACCGCCACGGGGTTGCCGGGCAGGCCGAAAAGAATGGCGCCGCCTGGGGCCGAATCAGTATCGTTTTGATAGCTGTTTGCGCTTTCTGCAGAAGGGCTAAAGGCACTTTTTGCTTGAGAAACTGCACTGGCGATGCGCCCCACGGCCATGGGCCGGCCGGGGCGCATGGCGATGCGCCAGAACGCCACGTCACCGAGCTGCTTCATCATGGTGCGCGTGTGGTCGGCCTCGCCCACGCTCACGCCGCCGCTGGTGATGATGGCGTCGGCCCGCAGCGCGGCATCGCGAAAGGCGGCCTCCAGCAGCGCGGGTTCATCGCGCACCACGCCCAGGTCGATCACCTCCACGCCCAGCCGGGTGAGCAGGCCGAACACGGTGTAGCGGTTGCTGTCGTACACCGCGCCTTCGCGGGGCGGCTCGCCCAGGCTCAAAATTTCGTCGCCGGTGGAGAAATATGCCACGCGCAGGCGGCGGTACACCATCACGGTTTTTAGGCCGAGACTGGCCACCAGCCCCAGCGCAGCGGGCGTCAGTAGCTCTCCTTTTGAGAGCGCCACGCCGCCTTCCATCAGGTCTTCTCCCTTGAATCGGCGGTTGTCGCCCAGGCGCAGCACATTGGCGGCGATGGTGATGTGCCCGTCGGCGGCGCTGGTGGTGAACTCTTGCGGCACCACGGTGTCCAGCCCCGGGGGCATGATGGCGCCCGTCATGATCTTCAGGCATTCGCCCGCGCCCACGGTGCCGGCCCAGGCCTTGCCGGCCAGCGCGGTGCCCACCACGCGCAGCGTGAGCGGCTGGCCCGCCACCAGTTGGGCGCCGGCCAACGCATAGCCATCCATGGCCGAGTTGTCGTGGGGCGGAACGCTCAGGGGCGAGACCACGTCGCGGGCCAGCACGCGGCCCAGGGCCTCGAAAATGCCGACCGCTTCGGTGGCCGCCACGGGCTGAACCAGCCGCTCAAGAAAGGCCGACACCTGGTCGGCGCTGAGCGCCTGCGGGTCGTAGCCTTGCAGCTCGGCGGCAATCTGGGCAATGGTTTTCATGGGGAAATCAACGGTGATGATGGAAGAAGCCGCACCATGTGCAGCTTGTCGTAACCCACGCCCCGCACCACGATGGCGCGGGGCAGCAAACCCCAGGCACGAAAACCGGCGCGCTCATACAGGCGCACCACATGCTGGTTGGACGCGGTGACGGTGAGGGTCAGTTGCTCCAGCCCGGGCACTTGCGCGGCCTGGTGGATGCAGGCCGCCAAGAGCTGTTGCCCGATGCCGCGGCGCTGCGCGGCGGGCGCCACCATCATGCTGACCAGTTTGGCACTGTGCCGCTGCTGGGGCAGCAGCTCACGCTCAGAGCCCAGGCAGCCCAGCAACTGGCCAGCGGTGCTGAAGGCGCCCAGAAAGAAATGGCCCGATTCGGGCACGCCAAAGCGCGGGGCATAGGCGCCGGCGGGCCGGCCCACCGACGATGCATGGTCGGAGGTGAAGGCCTCCGGGGCGCAATACAGGGCTTCATCCCGCACGCGCTTGTATTGGTGCACGTCCGCGGCCGTAAGGGGGCGGATGGACACGGTCATGGCGTGCCGGAGCCCTCGAGGCGGTGCAGCTCGGCCAGCGTGTTGGCGTTGAAAAATGCCAGGGGGTCGTCGCCCGGCTGGTCGAACGGCACCACCACCTGTGGGTGCTGCGCGGTCCAGGCGTCGATCTTGCGGCCGCCCGCCTGGGTGAAGGCCACCAGGCTTTCGAGCAGGTCCACGCGCAGCAGGCAGAACACGGGCTGGGGGCGCACGGCGGTGCCGCCCGCGCCATCGTCCTCGGGGGCTGCAGCCATGGCAATGTCGGCGCCCGCCTGGCCGGCGGCAGCGGCCAGCCGCGAAGCCAGGTCCAGCGGAAACAGCGGCGTGTCGCAGGGCACGGTGAGCAGCCAGGGCGTTTCGCAGCGCTCCAGCCCGGTCAGAAAACCGGCCAGCGGGCCGGCATAGTCGGCAATCACATCGGGCCAGACCGGGGCGCCAAAGGCCTCGTACGCCGCCAGATTGCGGTTGGCATTGACCATGGTGGCGCCCACCTGCATCTGCAGGCGCATCAGCGTGTGCAGTGCCAGCGGCAGGCCGCGAAAGTTCTGCAGGCCTTTATCGACGCCGCCCATGCGGGAGCCGCGACCGCCGGCCAGCACCAGGCCGGTGATGTCTTGGGTTTCAATCATTCGTTGGTTTCAATGGTTGGCACAGACGGTGCGTTTCCTGTTGCCTTGACGCAGGCGCGGCATAGACCAGTGCACCCGTGGAACTGGCTCTGCCAGGCCACCGGGTGCGTTCCCCTCCCGCGTAGCGAGAGAGGGGCTGAGAGGCGCGGCTCCAAGCCTGCCAGCGCAGGCTTGGACGTCCTCGAAGAGCAGTCGCCTCTGGTGGCTGCACCGAGGCGCCGAAGGCGACTCAGGGGGAGCTTCATCTCAGCCACCGATATAGCTCATCTCGACCCGCCGAACCCCCTGGCCCGCTTCGGCGGGCAGGCTGCTGCGCAGTTCGGAATAGCGGTCGGTGCGGCCCTGCCAGATGGGGCCGATGGCCGATGCAATGGCTTCGTCGGTGGCGCCGCCGCGCAGCAAGCTGCGCAGGTCATGGCCCTGGGTGGCAAACAGGCACAGGTAGAGCCTGCCTTCGGTGGACAGCCGCGCGCGGTTGCAATCGTGGCAGAAGGCCTGGGTCACGCTGCTGATCACGCCCACTTCACCGAGGGCCGGGTCGTGCTGGCCGGCGGCATTGGCATAGCCCCAGCGCTCGGCGGTTTCGCCGGGGCTGCTGGGGTCCAGCGGCACCAGCGGCAGCTCGGCGCGCAGGCGCGCAATCAACTCGGCCGACGGCAGCACCTCGTCCATGCGCCAGCCGTTGGTGGCGCCCACGTCCATGTATTCGATGAAGCGCAGCGTGGTGCCCGTGCCGCGAAAATGCCGCGCCATGGGCAAAATCCCGTGGTCGTTGGTGCCGCGCTTGACCACCATGTTGACCTTGATATGCGACAGGCCCGCCGCGTGCGCAGCCTCGATGCCGGCGAGCACATCGGCTACCGGAAAGTCCACATCGTTCATGCGGCGAAACACCGCGTCGTCGAGCCCGTCGAGGCTCACGGTGACACGGTTCAGGCCCGCATCCTTCAGTGCCCGCGCCTTGCGGGCCAGCAGCGAGCCGTTGGTAGTGAGGGTGAGGTCGGGCGGTGTGCCGTCCACGGTGCGCAACCGGGCCAATTGCGCCACCAGTTCTTCGAGGTTCTTGCGCAGCAGGGGCTCGCCCCCGGTCAGGCGGATCTTGCGCACACCGTGCGCCAGGAACAGCCGCGCCAGCCGCGTGATCTCTTCAAAGCTCAGCAGGGCGTTGTGCGGCAGGTAGGCATGGTCCTTGTCGAACACTTCCTTGGGCATGCAGTAGTTGCAGCGGAAGTTGCAGCGGTCGGTCACGCTGATGCGCAGGTCGCGCAGCGGGCGGCCCCGGGTGTCGGTCAGCAGACCAGTGGGAGCGGTGGCCTGCGCGGGCACCCTGGCCGCCAGAGCAGCCAGCCGCTCATCGACGAGTGGGATGACACGTTCAGCCATGGTGTAACTCGATCAGCATTGCAGGTGGGCGCATGCGCCGCATTTTCTCACTCCAGCCTGCGCATGTTCTGCATGATTTCGTCAAGGAAGCTGCGCAGTGTCAAGGTGGCGCCGATGCCTTCGCCAATACCGGCGCCAGCGCCGACGCCGGTGACGATGGTGGATTTGTGCCGCACGCACATGGCGTTGTCTCCTTGTCTTTCAAATTCAATAGCAGCTTGCGCTTGATGGGTAAGCGCTGGAGGCTATTTTTATCTGTATTGTTTGCCCCCGCGCGGGCTATGGCTGCGGCTCGGTGCGCGCGTCGGCGGCCGGGTTTGCCGTCTCGGCCTGGCCCACCGGCACTGCCAAACCGTCGGGGCCGCGGCGGTAGAACTGCGGAAAATATTCCTTCACGCCGTTGCCGTTGAAGTCCCACCCGGTGCACTGGCCCAGATGGCGGGGCGGCTCATCGTCGCTGGCGGACACAAACACCGCGGGCACCGACTGGAAGGCGGCGGTGGCCAGGTTGAACAGCAGCTCGCGCAGGTGGGTGCAACTGGCCACGCCGCCCAGGTTCTTCTGGATGGCCTGGCGCCAGCCGCGCGCCATGCTGCAGCCCACCATGGATTGCAGCGCGGGCTGGGCCTGGGGGCAGTCTCTCAAAGGGTGGGTGTCCATGGCCACTTCGATGGCCTGCACCACAAGCTGGCGGTTGACGGTGACGCGCAGCCACATGTGGTGGATGGGCTCGCCGGCACGGAGCGGGCCGGTATCGCGGAACGAAGGCGTGTCGTGCATCTTGCTGTCGTGCAACTCGCCTTCGATGTCCCACAGTCCATCGTCGCGTTCAAAGCCTTGGTAATGGACGCGGCGGTGGTGCCGGGCGGTGCGGGGGGCGGGGGAGCTCAGGGGCATGGAGAAATGGGACCGTCGTGCGAAAGAGGAGGGAGCAAGAGGGCATGCTACCGGCATACCGCCGCGCCGTCCTGCGCGGGCGTGACAGCGCTGCCGAAATCAGCCGTGCCCGATGGCCACGGTCTTGCGCGTGGCAAGGCCATGCGGCGCTTGCCGGCCCGTTGCACGCCCCTGTTAATCCCGCCCTTTGATGTCTCAAGTACCGTTCAGGCTGAGCCCTTCGGCGGGCTGAGGACAGGCTTGTCGAAGCCCTTCGACGAGTTCAGGGCGAACGGGGGTCACGAATAAATCCTGCCGGATCAATAGGAGTCTGGGCGGCATTGACTATCAAAATAATAGCAATTTGCGGTGTGGCAGAGCAGTGTGGCTGGTGGCACAAGCCGGCTGGTTAACGCCCGGCACGGGCAGAAAAAAGGCCCGCCGCAGCGAGCCTTTGGAGAGCCGTGGAGGCGCAATCAGCCGCCGTGGAACTTGACCACCAGCGGCACGATCAGCAGCGCCACGATGTTGATGATCTTGATCAGCGGGTTGATGGCGGGGCCGGCGGTGTCCTTGTAGGGGTCGCCCACCGTGTCGCCCGTGACGGCGGCCTTGTGCGCCTCGCTGCCCTTGCCGCCGTGGTGGCCGTCTTCGATGTACTTCTTGGCGTTGTCCCAGGCGCCGCCGCCGGTGCACATGGAAATCGCCACAAACAGGCCCGTGACGATGGTGCCCATGAGCAGGCCCCCGAGCGCCTTGGGGCCGAGCGCCAGGCCCACCACGATGGGCGCCACCACGGGCAGCAGGCTGGGGATCACCATCTCCTTGATGGCGGCGGTGGTCAGCATGTCCACGGCCTTGCCGTATTCGGGCTTGGCCGTGCCTTCCATGATGCCGGGAATGTCGCGGAACTGGCGGCGCACTTCAACCACCACGGCACCAGCGGCGCGGCCCACGGCCTCCATGGCCATGGCGCCGAACAGGTAGGGGATGAGGCCGCCGATGAACAGCCCCACGATCACCAAAGGATCGCTCAGGTCAAAACTGATGGCGCGGCCATGGCTTTCGAGCTTGTGCGTGTAGTCGGCAAACAGCACCAGCGCGGCCAGGCCAGCCGAGCCAATCGCGTAGCCCTTGGTGACGGCCTTGGTGGTGTTGCCTACCGCGTCCAGCGGGTCGGTGATGTCGCGCACACTGCTGGGCAGCTCGGCCATCTCGGCAATGCCGCCCGCGTTGTCGGTGATGGGGCCGTAGGCATCCAGCGCCACCACGATGCCCGCCATGCTCAGCATGGACATGGCCGCCACGGCGATGCCGTACAGCCCGGCGAGCTGGTAGGCCGACAGAATGGCCAGGCACACAAAGATCACGGGCCAGGCGGTGGAGCGCATCGACACGCCCAGGCCCGCGATGATGTTCGTGCCGTGGCCCGTGGTGGACGCCTGCGCGATGTGCTGCACGGGCGAATACTGCGTGCCGGTGTAGAACTCGGTGATCCACACCAGCGCGGCCGTCAGCACCAGCCCGGTGGCGCAGGCGCCAAACAGCTTGAGTTGGCTGCCGCTGGCGGCGATGGCGTTGTCCGGCATGATCCAGACCGTGACGAAGTAGAACGCGATGAGCGACAGCACGCCCGCAATCGCCAGGCCCTTGTACAGCGCGGGCATCACGTTCTTCATGCCCGGCGAGGCCTTCACGAAGAAACAGCCGATGATGCTTGCCACGATGGACACGGCGCCCAGCGCCAGCGGGTACACCACGGCGTTCACCGGGGCGCTCACCACCAGCAGCGCGCCCAGCACCATGGTGGCGATCAGCGTCACGGCGTAGGTCTCGAACAGGTCGGCCGCCATGCCGGCGCAGTCGCCCACGTTGTCGCCCACGTTGTCGGCGATCACGGCCGGGTTGCGCGGGTCGTCTTCAGGGATGCCGGCCTCGACCTTGCCCACCAGGTCGGCGCCCACGTCGGCCCCCTTGGTGAAGATGCCGCCGCCCAGGCGCGCAAAGATCGAGATCAGCGACGAGCCAAACGCAAAACCGATCAGCGGGTTGAGCAGATTGGCCAGGTTGGCCGTGGGCGTGAGGTTGCCATTGCCCGCCAGAAACCAGTAAAAGCCCGTGACGCCCAAGAGGCCCAGCCCCACCACCAGCATGCCGGTGATGGCCCCGCCGCGAAACGCCACATCGAGCGCCGGGCCGATGCCGTGCGTGGCGGCCTGCGCGGTGCGCACATTGGCGCGCACCGACACGTTCATGCCGATGAAGCCGCAGGCGCCCGAGAGCACCGCGCCCACCACAAAGCCCACGGCGGTGGTGACGTCGAGAAAGATGCCGATGAGAACCGCCAGCACCACGCCGACGATGGCGATGGTCTTGTACTGGCGGGCCAGATACGCGGCGGCACCGGCCTGGATGGCGGCGGCGATTTCCTGCATGCGGGCATTGCCGGGGTCTTTGGCAAGAATCCATCCCCGGGCCCATATGCCATAGGCCACCGCAATCAATCCGCAAACCAGGGCCAGTATCAGAGGGGCAGTCAGCGCTGTATTTCCAGCCATTCGTCACTCCTTGAAGTATTGAGATGCACGGAAGGAAACACAACGCATCGGCGTGCTCCCGCTGCGTTGCTTCCTCGTGCTCCAGTGTACGGAGTCGATTGGCCAACGGACCCAATTTACAGCCAAACGCCAATTTGCAAGCGGGCAGAAAGGGGGCTGTGCCTAAAATCAGGGTTAATCCCGACGCTCCATTGCGCTGCATCAGCGCCGGATGCCTCGCGGGTTATCGTTAACAAACCACTATCCAAAGACATGTCCCTCAATAACGTCCCCCCAGGCAAGAACGTTCCCGACTCCTTCAACGTCGTCATCGAGATCCCGATGAACGCCGATCCGATCAAGTACGAAGTGGACAAGGAATCGGGCGCCATTTTTGTGGACCGTTTCATGACCACGGCCATGCATTACCCCACGAACTACGGCTATGTGCCGCAGACGCTGTCGGGCGACGGCGACCCGGTGGATGTGCTGGTGATCACGCCTTACCCCCTGCACCCCGGTGTGGTCGTGACCTGCCGCCCCCTGGGCATCCTGATGATGGAAGACGAGGCCGGTGTGGATGGCAAGGTCATTGCCGTGCCCACGACCAAGATCCTGCCCATGTACGACCACTGGAAGACCATCGACGACGTGAACGCCATGCGCCGCAACGCCATCGGCCATTTCTTCGAGCACTACAAGGACCTGGAAAAGGGCAAGTGGGTCAAGGTGCTGGGCTGGGAAGGCATCGAATCCGCCAAGAAGGAAATCACCGACGGCATCGAAAACTTCAAGAAGAGCGTGGCCTGAACAAAATCAGCCAGTTTTTCAGTGAAATAGCGGCCTGGCGCTTTGCCAGCAAGCGCTGGAAGCTATCAAAATAAAAGCATGCGACCCTGGCGGGTTCCATGCTTTTTTTCATGGCTACCGCATTGCATGGCGCTGGCGGTCAATCCCCGTTTTTTGCAAGGGTTCGGCTAAACCCTGGATGGCCGAAAGCAGCGCCGGGTCCCATGTCGGCGTATAAACAAATGAAACAGTCCCGGCAATAACTGTCCTCGCTGGGGCCCATTTTGGTGAAACCTTGGGTTTTCGCTGGTCGACGCTCCAGGCCCGACAGCCTGCAGGCCGCCCGCATTCGAGGAGGCTCGTAGCACCGCCATGGACACGAGGCAGCGCCATAGGGGTACGGCGGTAATTGTGAACAAATGCAACCAAAGACTGCTATGCTCCTTTGATATGCGCAGGCCCGGCGTGGCCACCTGCCTGCCCGAACCGCTGTTTTGAAGGATGCGCACATGATTTCTGCCCCCACTGCAACCCGTTCCGAGTCGTCGTCGCGCACCGCTGCCGCAGCCCGTGCGGCCCAATACCTGACCTTCCGCCTGGGGGAGGAGGAATACGGCATCGACATCCTGCGGGTGCAGGAAATCCGCTCGTATGAGCAGCCCACGCGCATGGCCCACGCGCCCGATTTCATCAAGGGCGTGGTCGATCTGCGCGGGCGCATCGTTCCCATCGTGGATTTGCGCCTCAAACTGCACTGCCCCACGGCCGAATACACCGATTTCACCGTGGTCATCATCCTGAATGTGGGCGGCACCGTGCTGGGCGCGGTGGTGGATGCCGTGGCCGATGTGGTGGCCCTCACGGCCGATGCCATCAAGCCGGCGCCCCAATTTGAAAGCCAGGTGGATTCCGCCTTCGTCACCGGCATCGCCACGCTGGGCGACCGCATGCTCATCATGATGGACATCGAATCCTTGCTGAGCAGCGCCGAAATGGGGCTGGTGGCCCAGGTGGCGCAGTAATCTGGCCACGCCGGCACCGCAACACCGGCACCACACCGCGTTGCGCAGGTGGCGCACCGGGTTTGGCTGAAGGGCGCTATGCCGTCCGGAACGGGCTGCGTGCCTGCAGGTGGTCCAGATAGTCTTCCACTCCAGCGCCCTCGCGTGCGAGAAAGCGTTCCACCGCATCGGCAAATGCCGGGTGTGCCAGCCAGTGCATGCTGGTTGCCTGCACGGGCAGCAGGGCGCGGGCCATCTTGTGTTCGCCTTGGGCGCCGCCTTCAAAGTGCTGCACTCCCTGCGCGATGCACCAGGCCAGCGGCTGGTAGTAGCAGGCTTCGAAATGCAGGCAGTCCACGCGTTCCAGCGCGCCCCAGTAGCGGCCGTAGGCGGTGCGCGGCGGATTTTTGGAGCGATTTGTGCCGCTGGCGCCCGATGGTCCAGCGTCAACAGCTATCAAACTGCTAGCTATTGATCGGCCCTCGCGTTCTGCGATGAAAAGCAGCCAGTGCTCTGGCATGCGGTCGGCCATCTGCTGGAAGAAAGCACGCGTGAGGTAGGGCGGGTTGCCGTGCTCCAGATAGGTGCGCTCGTAGCAGCGGTAAAAAAAATCCCAGTCGGACGCGGTGATGTCGGCCCCCCGCGCCCAGCGGAAGCTGACGCCCGCCTCGGCCACGCGCCGGCGTTCCTGGCGAATCTTCTTGCGCTTTTCCTGGGTGAGGCTGGCCAGGAAGGTGCCGAAATCCGGATAGGCCACATTCTTCCAGTGAAACTGCACCGTGTGCCGCGGCATCAGCCCTTGCCGGGCGCTTGTCAGCACATCGTCGTCGCTGGCGAACAGCACATGCAAGGACGACAGGCCTTCGTCCTCGCACCACTGGCGCAGCGCCTGCACCAGCAACTGGCGCGTGGCTTCGTCGCGCGCCAGCAGCCGGGTGCCGGGCACGGGCGTGAAAGGCACGGCCACCACGGCCTTGGGGTAGTAAGGCACGCCGTGCTGCTCGTAGGCACTGGCCCAGGCCCAGTCGAACACGTATTCGCCGTAGGAATGGCTCTTGAGGTACAGCGGGCAGGCCGCCACCAGCACATCGCCTTGCCACAGCGTCATGAAGCGCGGCGTCCAGCCCGTGCGGGCATTGGCGCTGCCGCTCTCGTGCAGGGCGGCCAGGTACTCGTGGCGCATGAACGGGGTGGCGTGCGATTGCCGCGCCAGCAGGGCGTTCCAGGCGCTTGCGTCCACCTCCAGCGGCGATGCCAGTACGCGCGCGATAATGGCGCCTTCAGCCATGCTGCCTCCGCAGGCCGCCGCTTTGCGCGGGGCCCAGAGGGGTGGCCGTGGCGGTGTTCAACCTGGCCGCAGGGGCCGATTCCAGTTCCATGACGCTCTCCATTTGCACCGCTCAGCTCAATTTTGTCGTGGGCGACATGCCCGGCAATGCGCAGAAAATCATTGCTGCCGCGCGCGAAGCCCACGCACAGGGCGCGCGCCTGTTGCTGACGCCCGAACTGGCCCTCTGTGGCTACGCGGCGGAAGACCTGTTCCTGCGCCCCGCGTTTCTCGCGGCCTGTGATGATGCCGTGAAAACCGTGGCCCGCGAGACCGCGGGGTTGAATGGCCTGGCGATCGTGCTCGGCCATCCGCAAAAGAAGGCGCCGGGCGACCCGGCGTTCAGCCCCTGCCTGAATGCGGCCAGCGTGCTGCGCCATGGCCGGATCGAGCAGACCTATGCCAAGCGCGAGCTGCCCAATTACCAGGTGTTCGATGAGCGCCGCTATTTCGTCGCGGGCCAGTCGCCCTGCGTGTTCGAGGTGGAGGGGGTGAAGGTCGGGCTGCTGATCTGCGAAGACGCATGGTTTGCGGCGCCCGCGCGCGCTGCGGCGCAGGCGGGGGCGCAACTGCTGGCGGTGATCAATGCCTCGCCATTTCACCTGGGCAAGAGCGCCGAGCGCGAGCAGACCATGCGTGAGCGCGTGGCCGAGACCGGCCTGCCGCTGGTCTATGCCCATCTGGTGGGCGGGCAGGACGAGGTGGTATTTGAAGGCCGCTCCTTTGCCCTGAATGCCGACGGCTCGGTGGCGGGGCGTGCGCCTGGTTTCAAGGAAAAACTGGTGTTTGCGCAGATACAGAAAGCGCAAGCAGCTATCAAAATAGAAGCAGAGGTGGAGCCCGAGCGCAGCCTGGAGGCCGATCTGTGGGACGCGCTGGTGCTGGGCGTGCGCGACTATGTGGGCAAGAACGGCTTTCCGGGCGCGTTGCTGGGCTTGTCGGGCGGCATCGATTCGGCGCTGGTGCTGGCCATTGCGGTGGATGCCCTGGGCGCCGACAAGGTGCGCACCGTGATGATGCCATCGCCCTACACGGCAGACATCAGCTGGATCGACGCGCGCGACATGGCCGAGCGCATGGGCGTGCGCCATGACGAAATTGCGATCGCGCCCCAGTTCGAGGCCTTCAAGGCCGCGCTGGCGCCGCATTTTGCCGGCCTGCCCGAGGACACGGCCGAAGAGAACCTGCAGGCCCGCATCCGCGGCACGCTGCTGATGGCCCTGTCGAACAAGTTCGGGGCCATCGTGTTGACCACGGGCAACAAGAGCGAGATGGCCACGGGCTACTGCACGCTCTACGGTGACATGGCCGGCGGCTTTGCGCCCATCAAGGACGTTGCCAAGACCCGGGTGTTCGCCCTGGCGCGCTGGCGCAATGCCCACGACCCCTATGGCACGGGGGGCAATCCCATCCCCGAGCGCATCATCACGCGCCCGCCCAGCGCCGAGTTGCGCCCCGACCAGAAAGACCAGGACAGTTTGCCGGCATACGAGGTGCTCGATGCGATCGTGGCGCGTTACATGGAAAATGACGAGCCGATAGAGTCCATCATTGCCGCCGGGTTCGAGCGCGCCGATGTCGAGCGCGTCACCCGGCTGATCAAGATCAACGAATACAAGCGCCGCCAGGCCCCCGTGGGCGTGCGCGTCACGCGCCGCAGCTTCGGCAAGGACTGGCGCTACCCTATCACCAGCCAATTCAGGGCCTGACGGGCATCCGCCAGGCTCACCGCCTTTTTATATCCTCCAGGAGACTCCCCCATGAAAATGATCACCGCCATCATCAAGCCATTCAAGCTCGAAGAAGTCCGTGAAGCCTTGGCCGAATGCGGTGTGACGGGTCTCACCGTGACCGAAGTGAAGGGCTTTGGGCGCCAGAAGGGCCATACCGAGCTGTACCGGGGGGCGGAATACGTGGTCGATTTCCTGCCCAAGGTGAAGGTCGAGGTGGTGGTCAAGACCGAAGATCTGGAGCGCTGCGTGGACGCCATCGTCAACGTGGCGCGCACGGGCAAGATTGGTGACGGCAAGATTTTCGTCACCGCCGTGGAGCGCGTGGTGCGCATCCGCACGGGCGAGCTGGACGACGCGGCGGTATGAGGTGACCCCCCTGAGGCGCTGCGCGCCTCGGTGCAGCCGCCAGAGGCGGCAGCTCTTCGGGGCCGTCCTAGCCTGCGCAGGCAGGCTCGGAGCCGCGGCCCTCAGCCCCCAGGGGGACGACGCCTTCGCTGCGGGGCGGCCCTTGCTCGGCGTCCCTCGCTGGGGCCGCGCCGATTGTGGGCGGGCGGTTCTTCGTTAAATCACTGATCGCAGGGGTATCGGGGCCTGATCAGGTCCCGCATCCTGCACCAGCGTGTGCAGCAAAGCCGCGGCATCGGTACCCGCGTGCAGCAGGTCCATTTGCCACGCTCCCATGAAGCCGCTGGCCACGCTGGTCTGCAAAAAGGCCAGCAGGCCGTCGTAGTAGCCAGCCACATTGAGCAGCCCCACCGGCTTGTCGTGGTAGCCCAGCTGGCGCCAGGTCCACACTTCAAACAGCTCCTCAAAGGTGCCGATGCCCCCGGGCAGGGCCACAAAGGCGTCGCTGCGCTCGGCCATCATGGCTTTGCGCTCATGCATGGTCTGCACGATGTGCAGCTCGTCGCACTGGCGGTTGGCCTGCTCTTTGTCGACCAGCGTCTGCGGTATCACGCCCACCACCCGGCCGCCTGCAAGGCGCGTGGCCTCTGCCACCGTGCCCATGAGGCCACTGCGCCCGCCGCCATACACGAGCTGGCCGCCCCGCGATCCGATCCAATGGCCCACGGCTGTTGCCGCCTGGGCAAACGCTGCGCTCTCGCCGGGGCGGGAGCCACAGTACACACAGATCGAAAAAGCGGGCTCAGCCATGGAAAAACCTCTGAAAAAGAGCGGCAGACCAGATGCCGATGCACAGCAGCAGCGACAGCAGCACCGCAGCGCTGCCCATGTCCTTGGCACGCTTGGAAAGGTCGTGCCACTCGGGCCCGATGCGGTCGATGGCGGTCTCGATGCCGGTGTTGAGCAGTTCAACGATCATCACGATCACCACCGAACCGGCCAGCAGCGCAACCTCCATCCAACTGTGGCCCAGCCAGAACGACAGCGGAACCAGGACCACGGCTGCAATGGCCTCCTGGCGAAACGCCTTTTCGTTCCAGCCGGCACGCAGGCCTTCGAGCGAGTAGCCGGTGGCATGCCAGATCCGGTTCAGCCCGGACCGTGTCTTTTGCGGGTTGGCGGGCGCGTGGGGCGATGGGTCGAGTGATTGCATGCGGCGATTGTCGGGCGCGGACATGTCTGGCAAGGACATCTCCGGCAAAGGCTTATTTTTTCGTGGGTTCATGGTGCACCAGGCGGGTACCCGCCAGTGCGTCGTGCCAGAACTGTTGCTGCGGGTGAAGGCGGCTCAGCAGCGCCCACACCGCGACCCAACCCAGCAGGATCACCGTGGATTCACCGCCCGGCAGCGAAAAGGGCGCCACGGCGGCCAGTGGCGGCAGAAACCACAGCCAGGAAAGAACGTAGCGCAGCAGCGCGCGACGCTGGGTGAGCGGATGGCCGGCACGGTCCACCACGCGGATGTTCCAGGTCTTCATGGCCAGGGTCTGGCCCTTGGCCCAGAACCAGGTGAAGTAGATGCCAAACACCACGAACAGGAAGGCCTGCAGGGCATGCCGGTTGTCCATGGCATTGCGTGTCTGGCTCAGGGTTCCAAACAGGTAGCCGGCGATGAAGACCACGCCGAACATCAGGATGCCTTCGTACATCCAGCAGGCCATGCGGCGCACCAGGCTGGGGGCATGCAGGTTCAGGTGGGCGGTGACAGTGGAAGCCGGCGCACCAGGCGAGGACAAGGCGGACATGCAGATTACTGGGGCGTAAAGAGGGGCGCATCGGGCGAACCGGGGGCCGCATGGTCGTTGGTCGCGGGCGTGCCCGGCAGTGGCGGCAGCGTGATGGGCACGGCCACAGGCACGTTGACGGGGGCGGTTTCCACCACGGGAGCAGGGGATGGAGCGGAAGAGCCATGGGCGCCCGCACCCGCTGCAGGAGCCGGTGGCAAAGGCGTCGCAACGCGCGGGGACAGATTCTGGATGGGCGGAATCTTGGGCTGGTTGGCGCGATTGGGGCTGGCGTCCGAGGCCGCCGGAATCTGTGCGAGCTTGCGGGGAGGCACCGGTTTGAGCGCAGTGGCGGCGCCTTGCGGTTTGGGGGCCGCGCGCGCGGCCAGCTTGCGCTTTTCTTCGTCGCTCAGCGCCTGGTAGGCCCGCCATTGGGCGAGTTTATTGTCGCGCGCCAGGCGATTGGAATCGGCGTAGTTGAGTCGCGCCTGATTGCGTTGTTGTGCGCTCAGGCTGGCCCATTCCGTCATGCGGTTGTGCAGTTTTTCCTGCTCTTGTTCTGGCAGCGTCGGGAAGGTCTGGGCCAAGGCGAGCCAGCGTCTTTTTTGCACCTCGCTGAGCAGCGCCCAGCGCTCCGCCAGCGGGTAAAGCGCCAGTTTCTGGGGCGTGTTCAGGACTTCCCAGCCCGGGCCGGCAGGGGTGAGCCTGGACGGATCGGCCGCCTTGCCGGATGCGCTTTTGCCACTGGACTTGGGTGCCAGCGCGGCTGCTGGAAGCACGGTGCCGGGTGCCATGCGCACCTGATTGAGCACCGCCATGCCGCCTGCTGCGAACGCACCCAAAAGCACCCAAGCCAGCACAAAGGCTGGCATGGCAGGGCGGGCATCAGGTGGACTTGCGTGCATGCAGTAAAAGTGAGGGCAATCAGTTGCTGGTATGGGTGGTTTTCAGGAACTGCACAAAACCGGGATCGGAGTAAGCCGCTGGGGGCAACTCGTCGGTCAGCAGGGCGGCGTCAACTTCCGCCACTTCATTGTTGCCTTGTTCGTCCTGGGCCGCATTGATCACCACCAGGCCCACCAGCAGGGCCATCACCGGGACAGCCGAAACCAGGGCGCTCCACCAGCCACGCCGTTCGTTGCCACCACCGAGTACTGCAGTGCTGCCCGAGTGCATGACAGCGGGCGCGGCGCGATGCACCGGCACAACCACTTTGCGCTTGGCCAATGCCTGCATGCGCGCGGCACGCAGCCGTTCGGAAATATCGTAGGGCAGGTCGTCCGTGCCACTGGCCAGCCGCGCCGCAACACGGCGTGCGAAACGATCTGCCGCCAATTCGGAGGGGAGCGTGTTTGCGGTGTTCATGGTTCGATTCCTTTTGCCTTCAGTGCCTTGCTGAGGGTCTGTACTGCACGAAAACAGTGCGTTTTGACGCTCCCTTCGGAGCAGCCCATGGCGGCTGCTGTTTCTGCGACATCCATTTCTTCCCAATAACGCATGAGAAACGCTTCCCGTTGACGTGCCGGCAGCTCCTGGATTTCTTCTTCGATGCCCTTGAATATCTGCGCACGCCGGGCCAGATCTTCCGCGCTTTCGGCCCGCTCCCCGTTGTCGGGGCCTGCATAGGCTTCGAGCAGATCAAATTCCGTGCCATCTTCTCCCGGTCCATCGAAGTCGCTCATGCTCGAAAACAGTGCATTGCGGGTCTTTTGGCGGCGAAACCAGTCCAGCGTGCAGTTCGACAGGATGCGCTGAAACAGCATGGGCAGTTCGCCCGGGGGCTTGTCACCGTAGTGCTCGGCCAGCTTGAGCATGCTGTCCTGAACGATGTCCAGGGCCGCTTCCTCATTGCGGACGTGGTAGACCGAGCGCTTGAAAGCGCGCTTTTCTACACTTTTGAGGAATTCGGAGAGTTCTTGTTCAGTTGCCAAGAGGAGTCAGCCCGGGAGGGTCGATGCTGTCATGCGAAAAAGCGCGGTGCAGCACGCAGAGACTTTCAATTATCGCATTGAGCGCTCAATTTTCTGGAAATGACTGGTTTTGCGCATGTTGCAGTGAGATAATCCGCGCTGCAATTCAAAAGGCAAACGGGTCACGGTCCGGCGCGGCAATCATCCCGCCCATGTCCTTGGCCTCAAGTTCCAAGCTGGCTTCACAAGAGTCCATGCAAGGAGCACCCAAGGTTTTTCGTCAGAGAAATTCACAAAGGTTGATCGATCATGGAAATCTCCAAGGCTGAACTCACTTCGGCAGCCGCTGCCTCGCACGGCAACTCTCCCGCCTCCGGCTCCCAGGACCTCATGGGTTCTGAAATCCTCGTCAAGTCGTTGCAGGCCGAGAACGTCCAGTACATCTGGGGCTACCCCGGCGGCGCAGTTCTCTATATCTACGACGCGCTGTACAAGCAAGACACCATTCAGCATGTGCTGGTGCGCCATGAGCAGGCCGCGGTGCACGCTGCCGATGGCTACGCGCGTGCCACCGGCGAGGTGGGAGTGGCGCTGGTCACATCTGGCCCGGGGCTGACCAACGCCGTCACCGGCATCGCCACGGCCTACATGGACAGCATTCCCATGGTGATCATCTCCGGCCAGGTGCCCACGGCGGCCATCGGTCTGGATGCGTTCCAGGAGTGCGATACGGTGGGCATCACGCGCCCCATCGTGAAGCACAACTTCCTCGTCAAGGACCCGCGCGATCTGGCCATGACGCTGAAAAAGGCCTTCCACATTGCCCGCACCGGCCGACCCGGCCCCGTGGTGGTCGATATCCCGAAGGACGTTTCTTTCAAAAAGGTGCCTTACACCGGTTATCCCGAGAGCGTGGAAATGCGCTCGTACAACCCGGTGAAGAAGGGCCACGGTGGCCAGATCCGCAAGGCGCTGCAACTGCTGCTGGCGGCCAAGCGCCCCTATATCTACACCGGCGGCGGCGTGCTGCTGGGCAATGCCACCAACGAGCTGCGCACGCTGGTGGACATGCTGGGCTACCCTGTGACCCACACGCTGATGGGCCTGGGCGCCTATCCCGCGTCGGACCGCAAGTTCCTGGGTATGCTGGGCATGCACGGCACCATCGAAGCCAACAACGCCATGCAAAACTGCGATGTGCTGCTGGCCGTGGGCGCCCGTTTTGATGATCGCGTGATCGGCAACACCAAGCATTTCGCGCAGAACGAACGCAAGATCATCCATGTGGACATCGACCCGTCGAGCATCTCCAAGCGCGTCAAGGTCGATATTCCGATCGTCGGCGATGTGAAGGATGTGCTCACCGAGTTGATCTCCATGATCCGTGAAAGCAGCACCCGCCCCGACGCCGGCGCACTCGCTGCCTGGTGGGACACCATCGAGGGCTGGCGCAAGCGCGACTGCCTCAAATACAGCATGGGCAGCGGCGATGTGATCAAGCCGCAGTACGTGGTCGAGACGCTGTGGAACATGACCCGTGACGCGGACACCTACATCACGTCCGATGTGGGCCAGCACCAGATGTGGGCCGCGCAGTATTACCGCTTTGACGAGCCGCGCCGCTGGATCAACTCCGGTGGCCTGGGCACCATGGGCGTGGGCATTCCCTACGCCATGGGCATCAAGCTGGCCAAGCCACAATCCGAGGTGTTCTGCATCACCGGCGAAGGCTCGGTGCAGATGAACATCCAGGAGCTGTCCACCTGCCTGCAGTACAACACGCCGATCAAGATCTGCTCGCTGAACAACCGTTATCTGGGCATGGTGCGCCAGTGGCAGGAGATCGAGTACTCCGGCCGCTACAGCCACAGCTACATGGACGCACTGCCCAACTTCGTGAAGCTGGCCGAGGCCTACGGCCATGTGGGCATGCTGATCGAGCACCCCAAGGACGTCGAGCCCGCACTGCGCGAAGCACGCAAGCTCAAGGACCGCACCGTGTTCATGGACTTCCGTACCGACCCCACCGAGAACGTGTTCCCGATGGTGCAGGCCGGCAAGGGCATCACCGAAATGCTGCTGGGGTCGGAAGACCTTTAAGCCAAATCGGCCTCCAGTGCTTGTCCTTCAAGCGCTACCAGCTATCGAATAAATAGCACTCACTTTTTTGACGAATCTATTGCCTGCCAAGCCCGTGCATTACCGTGCACGGGGGAGGGCAGCGAAAAACGGCAGTTTTCAGCGACCACTTCTTGATCGTGCTGCCGTCGCAAAAAGAGGAATCTCTTCATCATGAAACACATCATTGCCGTTTTGCTGGAAAACGAACCCGGCGCGCTGTCGCGCGTCGTGGGCCTGTTCTCTGCCCGGGGCTACAACATCGAATCGCTCACCGTGGCGCCCACCGAGGATCCATCGCTGTCGCGCATGACGATCCAGACCACGGGTTCCGACGACGTGATCGAACAGATCACCAAGCACCTGAACCGCCTCATCGAGGTGGTCAAGGTGGTGGACCTCACCGAAGGCGCCTACACCGAGCGCGAGCTCATGATGGTGAAGGTGCGCGCGGTGGGCAAGGAGCGCGAGGAAATGAAGCGCATGGCCGACATCTTCCGTGGCCGCATCATCGACGTGACCGAGAAGAGCTACACCATCGAGCTCACCGGCGACCAGTCCAAGAACGACGCTTTTTTGCAGGCCATCGACCGCACGGCCATCCTGGAAACCGTGCGCACCGGTGCCAGCGGCATTGGCCGCGGCGAGCGCATCCTGCGCGTGTAACGGATTTGCCTTCAACCTTCTAACGTCGTTGCGTCGCCTTGCCGTGCTAGAGCACCGTCCGCGGCTCCCCGCCTGGTTATCCGGTTGAATTCAAATCCTATGTAAGACAATCCACTGTTTATTTTTCACCCCCCACAACGCATTTCAACCGGAGCGACCCATGAAAGTTTTCTACGACAAAGACACCGACCTGAGCCTGATCAAGGGCAAGACCGTGGCCATCATCGGCTACGGCTCGCAAGGCCATGCCCACGCACAGAACCTCAACGACAGCGGTGTGAAGGTCGTGGTCGGCCTGCGCAAGGGCGGTGCATCGTGGGACAAGGTTGGCAAGGCCGGCCTGACGGTTCTGGAAGTCAACGACGCCGTCAAGTCTGCTGACGTGGTCATGATCCTGCTGCCCGATGAAGACATCGCAGCCGTGTACAAGAACAACGTTGAGCCCAACATCAAGCAAGGCGCCTCGCTGGCGTTTGCCCACGGCTTCAACGTGCACTACAACCAGGTCGTGCCCCGCGCCGACCTCGATGTGTGGATGGTGGCGCCCAAGGCCCCTGGCCACACCGTGCGCAACACCTACACCCAGGGCGGCGGCGTTCCCCACCTGGTGGCCGTGCACCAGGACAAGTCCGGCAAGGCCCGTGACCTGGCGCTGAGCTACGCTGCAGCCAACGGCGGCGGCAAGGCCGGCATCATCGAGACCAACTTCAAGGAAGAAACCGAGACCGACCTGTTCGGCGAGCAGGCCGTGCTGTGCGGCGGCGCCGTGGAGTTGATCAAGATGGGTTACGAAACCCTGGTCGAAGCCGGCTACGCCCCTGAAATGGCCTACTTCGAGTGCCTGCACGAGCTCAAGCTCATCGTGGACCTGATCTACGAAGGCGGCATTGCCAACATGAACTACTCGATCTCGAACAACGCCGAATACGGCGAGTACGTGACCGGCCCCGAGGTGATCAACGCGCAATCGCGCGAAGCCATGCGCAACGCCCTCAAGCGCATCCAGAACGGCGAATACGCCAAGATGTTCATCCTGGAAGGCCGCACCGGCTACCCCAGCATGACGGCGCGCCGCCGCAACACGGCCGACCACTCCATCGAAAAGGTGGGCGGCCAGTTGCGCGCGATGATGCCCTGGATCGCCAAGAACAAGCTGGTGGACCAGACCCGCAACTGATGCCGCGTCCCTGGCGCATCGCGAGCACCAAAAGGCCACTTCGGTGGCCTTTTTCGTGGGTGGGGCACGGTGTTGGCTGGCGCTACACTGCTGCCTTCGCCTTGTACCCGTGCGGCGGTATGCCGGGTCTGCGGGCGAGAACCAAATACTATAAATTTGAGAGCTGCTTGCGCTTTACAGGCAAGCGCTGGAGGTCTATTTGATGCATGACGGCAATGAGTCCACCGAGAATCCCGGTGTGATGGTGCGCAAGCGGCGCAAGGGCATCTACATCCTGCCCAACCTGTTCACGCTGGCGGCATTGTTCGGTGGGTTCTATTCGATCGTGATGGCCATGAACGGGCGTTTTGACATGGCCGCTGTGGGCGTCTTCTGTGCGATGGTGCTCGACAGCCTCGACGGGCGCGTGGCCCGCATGACCAACACCCAGAGCGCCTTTGGCGAGCAGATGGACTCCCTCTCCGACATGGTGTCGTTTGGTGCGGCGCCTGCCCTGATCGCCTACGAATGGTCGCTCCGGGGACTGGGCCGTTGGGGCTGGATTGCCGCGTTTGTGTATTGCGCGTGCGCGGCGCTGCGTCTGGCGCGGTTCAACGTCAACACCAGCGTGGTGGACAAGCGGTATTTCCAGGGGTTGCCGTCGCCCGCAGCCGCCGCGCTGGTGGCGGGCTTCATCTGGCTGATGACCGAGCTGGGGGTGCAGCGGGGTGACGATGCGTGGCTCACCTGGTCGCAGGTGAGCTGGGTGATGTTTGCCTTCACGCTGTATGCGGGCCTCACCATGGTGACCAATGTGCCGTTCTACAGCTTCAAGGACGTGCAAATGAAAAAAAGCGTGCCTTTCGTTGTCATCGTGCTGATTGCATTGGGTATTGCCATCATCAACATCCATCCGCCCATCGTCCTGTTTGGCGTGTTCGTGCTGTATGGCCTGAGTGGCTATGGGGTGTATGCGTGGCGCAAGGCCAAGGGGCAGCACAGCAGTGTGATCAGCATGTCGACCGATGAACCCGATGAACGGGGACTGCACCGGTGACGGCAGCGGGGCGCAAAAAACTGTGCTACATTGGAACGCATGAACACGTTTGCACTGGCTCTACTGCTATCTCCCCACGGGCGGAGACCGTAGGCGCACGCGCACACATTTTCCACAAAGGCCCGTATGCACCCGCAACGGGCCTTTTGTTTTGGGCGCCAGAATTTTGACGTTGCGGGCAACCCCCCACCAGTATCAGGAGAATCCAAATGGCCGACAAACTCATCATTTTTGACACCACCCTGCGCGATGGAGAGCAATCACCCGGCGCATCGATGACCAAGGACGAAAAGCTGCGCATTGCCCGGCAGCTCGAACGCCTGAAGGTGGACGTGATCGAAGCCGGCTTTGCTGCCAGCTCCAACGGGGATTTCGAGGCGGTGCAGGCCATCGCCAATGCCATCCGGGAGTCCACCATCTGCTCGCTGTCGCGCGCCAATGACCGCGATATTTCGCGTGCCGCTGAAGCCCTTCAAGGGGCGGCAAGTGCACGAATCCACACCTTTATTGCGACGTCGGCGCTGCACATGGAAAAGAAGCTGCGCATGACGCCAGAACAGGTGCTGGAGCAGGCCAGGCAGTCGGTGCGCTTTGCGCGCAATCTGGTGGGCGACATCGAATTCAGTCCGGAAGACGGTTACCGCAGCGACCCGGACTTTCTGTGCCGTGTGATCGAGGCCGTGATTGCCGAGGGCGCCACTACCATCAATGTGCCCGATACCGTGGGTTATGCCGTGCCCGAGCTGTACGGCAGCTTCATCAAGAGCCTGCGCGAACGGGTTCCCAACAGCGACAAGGCCATCTGGTCGGTGCACTGCCATAACGACCTGGGCATGGCTGTGGCCAATTCGCTCGCGGGTGTAAAGATTGGCGGCGCACGCCAGGTGGAGTGCACCATCAATGGCCTGGGCGAACGCGCGGGCAACTGCTCACTCGAAGAGGTGGTCATGGCGGTCAAGACACGCCGCGACTACTATGGCCTGGATGTGGGCATCGACACCAAGCACATCGTGGCTGCGAGCCGCATGGTGAGCCAGACCACGGGCTTCGTGGTGCAGCCCAACAAGGCCGTGGTGGGTGCCAATGCATTTGCCCACGCCAGCGGCATCCACCAGGACGGCGTGCTGAAGGCCCGTGACACCTATGAAATCATGCGCGCCGAAGATGTGGGCTGGAGCGCCAACAAGATTGTTCTGGGCAAGCTCAGTGGTCGCAACGCGTTCAAGCAGCGTCTGCAGGAACTGGGGGTGCAGCTGGAAAGCGAAACCGACGTCAACAACGCTTTTGCCAAGTTCAAAGAACTGGCCGACCGCAAGAGCGAGATTTTTGACGAAGACATCCTGGCACTGGTGAGCGACGAAAGCGTGACCAGCGAAAAGGAACAATTTGGGTTTGTTTCGCTTTCTCAGCACAGCGAGACGGGCGAGCGGCCCCAGGCCGCGATCGTGTTCACCGTGGACGGCAAGGAAGTTCTGGGTCAATCCGATGGCAATGGACCGGTGGATGCATCGCTCAAAGCCATCGAGTCGCATGTCCAGAGTGGCGCCGAGATGGTTTTGTACTCGGTGAACGCCATCAGTGGCTCCACCGAGAGTCAGGGTGAGGTCACGGTGCGATTGCAAAACAGCGGTCGCGTGGTGAACGGCGTGGGATCGGACCCGGATATCGTTGTTGCGTCAGCCAAGGCTTACTTGAGCGCGCTGAATAAATTACAAAGTAAAGCTGATCGTGTGGCCGCCCAGGGTTGAGGTGTGAACCTATAATTCACGCACTTTATTGAAAAGTCGTGCAAGGTATTGATCTTGCGCGACTTTTTTCAATTCTGTACACTGCCCTTATCTATTACCGTTTGGAGCACTTTGATGCACCATCGCCGCCCCGCAGCAGTGAATCGTTTTTTTCAGACTTTTGGTTTGTTCGTGGTGAGCGTCGCGCTGCTGTCTCCAGCCGCCCAGGCGAGCGAACGGACGAAAGCGGCTGTCAAAAAGCAGCAAGTCCAGTCCGTCAGCGCCAAGCGTGCCGCGGTACCGCGCAAGTCAGCGGGCGCGAGCAAGGCATTGCGTACCACGGCGCGCACCGCAAAGGCCCCCACGCGGGTTGCCTATGAGCCTGCCAAGCCGACGTTTGGCCAGATGGCTGGACTTCACCAAGTCAGCGACCCCCTTGATCTGAAGTCCAGTGTGGCATTCGTGATCGATCAGGACACGAATGAGGTTCTGATCAGCAAGAATGACCATGCGGTGCTGCCCATTGCATCGCTGACCAAGCTCATGACGGGCCTCCTCATCACCCAGGCCCACCTGCCCATGGATGAGCCCCTGACCATCACCCAGGATGATGTGGATACCGAAAAGGGAAGTCGCTCGCGCCTGAGCGTGGGCACTACTTTGACCCGCGGCGAATTGCTGCATCTGGCGCTGATGTCCAGTGAAAACCGCGCAGCGCATGCGCTGGGCCGCACCTATCCTGGCGGACTGGATGCTTTTGTCGCATTGATGAACAGCAAGGCGCGATCGATTGGAATGATCGACACGAGCTATGTCGAGCCCACGGGGCTTTCAAGCCGCAACCAGTCGAGTGCGCGCGACCTGGCTCGACTGGTGAATGTGGCCCATGGGGATCCGATGATGCGGGAGTTTTCCACTTCTCCGGGTTATGAGGTCGCAGTGGGGCAAAAGACCCTGCAGTACAACAACACCAATGGACTGGTGAAAAATCCGGAGTGGAATATCGGGTTGCAGAAGACGGGTTATATCTCTGAGGCGGGCAGGTGTCTGGTGATGCAGACGCACATTGCGGGGCGTAAGCTCATCATGGTTTTTCTCGATTCGGCGGGTAAGTTCAGTCGTCTGGGGGATGCGCAGCGTGTGCGCCATTGGGTGGAATCCTTGCCAGCGTTGGGCCCGAAGCTGCAGGCCGCCCGCGCAGGCTGATCGCCGCCGTATTTCCCGGGCCTTCCGGCTTGCTTCAGACGTCTGGGGAACTGCCGGTCGTGTCTTTGGTGGAGAGGTAGCCCAGCGCCAGAGAGATCTCGTGGGCAGTGGCCTGCAGCTTGGGCAGCCAGCCCTCGTCCAGGCGATCGGCGGGGGCCGATATGGACAAGCCTGCCACGAGTTTGCCCTGGTCGTCAAAGACGCCTGCTGCCATGCAGCGCACGCCAAGTTCCAGCTCTTCATTGTCACGGGCAACGCCATATTGGCGGGCCTTGGCCAATTCGCGCTCGAGTATCGGCAACTGGGTGATGCTGTTGCGGGTGTGCCCTGCCAGCCCGGTGCGCGTGGCATATGCGCGCACACGTTGGGGATCATCGAGCGCCAGAAACAGCTTGCCGGTGGATGTGAGGTGAAGAGGAGCCCGCCCGCCGATGGCTCGCACCACCTGCATTCCAGAGCGTTCGCTGTAGGCGCGTTCGACATACACAATCTCATCGCCCTGCCGCATGCTCAGGTTCACGGGCTGCTGGATAAGCTTGTGCAGATTGCGCATGGGCGCAAGTGCCGCGTCGCGCACACTCAGGCGAGCCTTGACGAGATTGCCGAGTTCCAGCAGCCTCATTCCCAACCGGTAGCTGCCCGATTCAGGCCGGTCAACGAAGCGGCCAATTGTCAGGTCGTTCAGGATGCGATGGGTGGTGGAGGGGTGCAGGCCGGTCTTCTCGCTGATTTCCTTGAGCGAAATGGCTTCTTCGCGTGATGCCAGGACATCGATCAGCGTGAACATGCGTTCGAGCACCTGAACGCTGGGTTTCACGGGGACGCCTGGATCTTTTTTCTTCATGGGATGTTACAAGACGGGAATCTGTGCATTTTATCTTGTGAAATTTGACAGGCGCTACGGAGCCCCGGACGCATGCTGAGCTGGCGGGCAGATCCATTTGTTTGCCACCCGAATCTCATGGGGAATGAATCGGGCTTTGTAGTTCATCTTCGCGCTTTCGTGGATCCAGTAACCCAGGTACACATGGGGCAGGCCCAAGGACCGGGCCTGGGCAATCTGCCACATCACGTTGTAGGTGCCATAACTGCAATGTGCGTCTGGCGCGTAGAACGTGTAGACGGCTGACAGACCATCTTCCAGAATGTCCAGAATGGACACCATCTTGAGCGCCCCCGCGTCACCCGATGCATCGACTTCACGAAATTCCACGAGGCGGGTGTTTACACGGCTTTGCAGCAGGAACTGTGTGTATTGGTCAACGCTGTCGTGGTCCATGCCACCACCAGGATGGCGGGCATTCTGGTACTGCCGGTACAACTGGTAATGCTCGGGAACAAAACACAACCTAAGTGCCCTGGCCTGCAGGTGTCCATGGCGCGCCGCAGCCCTGCGCTGACTGCGATCGGGCTTGAAATCGTGGGCCTTGATGCGCAAGGGCACACAAGCCTGGCAACCATCGCAATAAGGGCGATAAGTGAACATGCCGCTGCGCCGGAACCCCTGGGTCACCAAGCCGGAATAGACATCGCTTTGGATCAGATGGCTGGGCGTGGCGACCTGCGACCGCGCCTGCCTGTCGGGCAGATAACTGCACGGGTAGGGGGCGGTTGCATAAAACTGAAGCGTTTGTAGCGGGAGGTCGTTGAGTTGCGTCATGCCGTGAGCGCCGGGGATTACAGCAGTTCACTCCAGTATACGGGCTCAAAATGCCACGGTATGGGCGGCCGGCCGCTCTGTCTTTGGACATGTTGCATAAACTCCGCGCGTGGCATTTCGCGTGCACCGAGTGATGCCAGGTGCGACGTGTTTTGCTGGCAGTCAATCAGTTCGACGCTGTTGCGACGGCACATGCAAACCAGCGCGGCCAGCGCGATCTTGGAGGCGTCCGTGGCATGGGCAAACATCGATTCGCCAAATACGGCGCGGCCGATCGCCACGCAATACAGTCCGCCTGCCAACTTTCCATCCACCCAAGTTTCGACGCTGTGCGCCATTCCCTGTGCATGCAGCGCTTCATAGGCGGCCACCATGTCAGGGACGATCCAGGTGCCGTTTTGCCCGTCCCGTGGGGTGCTGGAGCATGCCCGGATGACCTTGCCAAAGGCGGAGTCGACGCGGATTTCACAGACTGCGTTGGCACGAAATCTCTGCAGGGTTTTTCGCAGGGAGCGATGCAGTCGGAATGCTGCCACCTCCAACACCATGCGAGGATCCGGTGCCCACCAAAGAATGGGCTGGCCGGCGCTGAACCATGGAAACGTGCCCTGGGCGTAGGCGGCGCGTAAATGGGCTGCGTCAAGGGCCCCGCCCGCTGCCAGCAGGCCGGGGGCAGGGCTGGCCGCTCCCCATGCGGTGGAAGGATCTGGCAAAGAATCCTCTGGCTCCAGCCAGGGCAGTTGAGGGGGCATGTTGCTGTGCGTCGGGAAAGCAAGGGATTGTGGGGCAAAGGACAGCACGCGGGCGAGGAGGGAAGGGGCGTGCGGGCTGAGCTATTCGATGAACGGATGCTGGCCGAGCTGCTGGACCAGGTGATGACGCCTGAGCGAATGGCGGACGTGATGGCCTAGGCCCACCCAACGCGCGAGACGTGGGCAAAGGACCGTTCGGAGCGCCGCAAAACCATCGTTGCAGAGCAGCGATTGGCTGAAAAGGCCCGTGCCAATCTGTTCTCGACACTGGAGTTTCATGGAAAAGACGCGCCAAATTTGGGCGATATCACGCTCCGGCTGCGCGAGTGGAGCGGCAGAATCCGCAGCCTGGAGGCCAGTCTGGTGGATCTTGAGAACGAGCGGATGAGTGTGAGCGAGCAGCCCGAAGTGGACCCGGCCGAAGCGGCAGCGGTGTTGCGGGATATCGTCTTGAATTGCGACGACCCCAAGGAACTCAGCGAGTTCGTGAGGTCGTTCGTGCGGGAAATCACTGTGACGGTGGATGAGGTGATGGTTGACTATCACCCGGAGTGCCTCGTGAAACACGACCACCACGCAAAGATTCACAGTGCCGAAAAATGGCTCCTCGACCTGGGCTCGAACCAGGGACCTACGGATTAACAGTCCGGCGCTCTACCGACTGAGCTATCGAGGAATGATCGGTATGTAAAAGGCCCTGCGTACACATGCAGGGCCTGAAAAATCTTGGCTCCTCGACCTGGGCTCGAACCAGGGACCTACGGATTAACAGTCCGGCGCTCTACCGACTGAGCTATCGAGGAACAAGACTTAGATTATATACATAAAAATGAGCATTTCTACGTGACTGGCGGCTGTCAAAAAGGCTCCTGTACGGGCTCACGTCTGCGCCACAGCCACGCCAACACGCAAGCCATGCAAATGCATGCAAGCACCACAGCCCAGCGCGGTGCGTCGGTAAACACCAGAATGACACTGCTCAGGGCCATCATCAGGGTGGCATTCCACTTGGAGTGGCGGCTCACGCAGCCCCCATTGGCCCAGTTGCGCAGCATGGGGCCGAACAGGCGGTGGTGCCAAAGCCATCGATAAAGTCCGGGCGAACTGCGGGCCGCTGCCCATGCCGCCATCAGGATGAAAACCGTGGTTGGCAGCCCAGGCACAAACACGCCCACAATGCCCAGCGCCAGACACAGCAGCGCAAAAGCCTTCAACAACCAACGTAACGGTAGCGGCAGCTCCCTGGGTATCTGGGTTTCAGGAGGATCGTCGGTTGGCGAAGCCATTGACGGTGATTGTGCATGGATGCAAAGGCATGGTGCTCGCGCTATGCTTGCCAGCTTTCTCACGCACGCAGTGAACTACAGCAGTCGACAGGCCTGTTCCCATGACCATCCACACTATCTTGAAGATGGGCGATCCGCGCCTGCTGCGCATCGCCCAGCCCGTTCAGCGGTTTGATACCGACGAGTTGCATCTGTTGGTGCGCGACATGTTTGAAACCATGCGATCGGTCAATGGTGCGGGCCTGGCGGCCCCGCAGATTGGTGTCGATCTGCAGGTGGTGATTTTTGGCTCCGCCGACGCCAATCCTCGCTACCTTGATCGGCCGCTGGTGCCGCCCACGGTGCTTCTCAATCCGGTCATTACCCCGGTGGGTGCAGAGGAGGATGAGGATTGGGAGGGATGTCTGTCGGTGCCGGGGTTGCGTGGCAAGGTGCCGCGCTGGTCGCGCATTCGCTACACGGGATTTGACCCACATGGTGACCCGATCGACAGGACGGTGGACGGGTTTCACGCCCGCGTCGTGCAGCACGAATGCGACCACCTGATTGGCAAGCTGTATCCCATGCGGGTGCGCGATTTTGCGCAATTTGGCTATACCGAAGTGCTCTTCCCGGACATCGGTGCTGCAGAAGATGACTGAGGCGCGAAGTAGCAAGGGTTGCGCAGGTGACGTGCAGGTCTCCGGCATGAATCGCCCGTTGTGACGGTTTCGGTGATGCGGCGCATGGCACGGTGGGGGCGAAACATGCTTTCCTGTCCGCAACATGCAAAAAGCCCCTGACTCTTGCGAATCAGGGGCTTTTGTTTGGTGCCGGAGAGATGCTTTCGTACATCAAACAGGCGAGTCTAACTTGTTGATTTCAAATGGATTTTCTGTGGAGGGATTACAGAATTACCTCAAACTCTACCACAAGCCATTCTTGATGTGCTGCGTGTGAGCACTGCGTCGTGTAAGGGGTGGGAGAGGGGTAGTGTGAAAACACCACAGATAGCATGAATCAGATGAGAAACATTCTCATTTATACCAAAAAACCCCTCCTCGAAGCCTTGGGGTGAGGCCATGAGAAGGGGTTGTGTTGGTAGGGGATCAGTGCGAGTGCTCGGCACGAGTGCCTTGCGGTTGGAAGCGTCCTGTGCTCTCCAGAACCAGGGCAACAGCAGCCCACAAGGGCAGGTTGGGGTTGGCACTGTTGAAGCCCTCTGGGCTAAGGCCCACGCTCTTGACGATCTCGGCACCAGAGACCCCAGCACGTCGAAGAACTTGGCGTAGTCTTGGCTCTGTTGCTGGTTCCTGCATATTGGCAATCCAAACCCCGGCACGTCGAAGATAACCCTTCATGTGGGTTTCATCAGCCCATGTCTGACGCAGGGTGAGCTTGGCCCATGCCTCGCGGTTTCTCCTGGCAGTCTCCTGTCCCAAAGCACGGGCCTGGGCAAGGAGTTCAGGATCAGTGGGAAGCCCCTTTCCTCGTCGATTGGCAGGAGCAAGAACGGGCGTGGATGGAGTTGCCAAGGGGCAGGTGGCCCGAAGGGTCTGAGCGGGGCTTGCAGGCCCTCCTGATAGGCTGGCAAGGGTGTTCTCGGTCATGCCTTGGCCTTGATAGCAGACCGCGAGACACGGCCTCTCTGATATGGGCGCTGATTGCGCTTGCTCAACAGGGAGAATGCTTCCCGCCGGGCCTCTTTCTCTTCTTGCAGACACAGCCCAGCACGGGTTGCCTTTACTTCAAGGCCGTGCTCAACCTTTTTCTGGAGGTCGGCCAATCTGGCTTGAAGTTCCTCCACAGTGGCAGAGGTCAGTAGCTTCTCTTCGCCCTTGATATAAAGACCATCTTGGCGGATTGATGGCAGAACTGTCCCCAAGACCCACCGCTTGAATGCCTTGGCTTCAGGTCGGTGGCTGCCTAGGATCAACGAATACAGGCCCTCCTCATTGATGATCAAGGGGGCGCTGCCGCGCAAGCCTAGCGAAAAGCTGCACTTGCATTCCGGCTCTACGTGAGTAGCTACGGCATCCGAAGTGCTCTTGTATCCAAGGGCTTTGCAGACATCGGTAGCGACAAACCACGGCTTATCGCTGAGGTGGATCATTCGGATTGAGCCGAATATCTCGTGCTCAAACGTGGTGGGGGTGGGTACAGGGGCTTTGATGGGTTGCCCTGTTCGTGTCTTGTTCATGGTGCGTTTCTTTCTTTGGTTGAAACCCTCCAGCCGAGTCCACCCACAATGAGGCCCAAGACAGGACACACACGAAACCTTTACCGAATTGCGGCAAGGCGGGAAGGATTCAGCCAAAGAAGGGTCTTGGTTGGAAATTGGCCGTGGAAGGCCGTGTCATCGAGGGACGGCGGAGATGGATGTGGTCAGGGATTGACCATGTTGGTGGTGCTCCCACGAGCCACACGAAGAAATTCTTTGCCCATGTCTTCCGTCACCACTGCCGTGGTTCCAGGAGGCTCATGTGAAGCTGGGTTCAGGTTTCCTGACATCAGGCGTTGATCCCTGTCAGTGGCTGAACGCGATGGTTGTCAGGATGTCAGTGATCGGGGGGGGGGGCTGTGACTTGGCAATCCTTGATGGGATTGACTAGGATGGATCACATCACCAGCATCCCTTCAGCCATGCCTTAAGTCTGGCCTTCCGTGACCACTGCCGTGGTGCCTGGAAGTTCCCTGAAGATCAACTGAAGTAGTCCCATGAGTGCATATCACTATGGTTCTATCAATGATGATTTCATCAAGGGAGAAGACTATGAGTTCACCTAGTCCGATCCCTTTAGATTCCTTCGTATCCGCAATGAGCCAAGGTCAGGCCCCTCGTTTTTGAGGAGCTTGACCAAGGGTACTGACCTCATCCAGGGCGTATCACTTCCTGAACCGTCTTGGTGGATGTTCAGCTTACTCCGGTGGGTCTCCAGCCTTGAGGGCGAGAAACCAGCGATCCAGAGCAGTCCTGTCCACGGTACTTAACATTGCGGGTACGAAGGTAGACGCCTGTCAGTTTTCACCTGAGCCGACCCTTTGAGTTCCTTCAGAAAAAACTTGCGTCTCCTTCATACCCGCGGGCTTTCTGAAATTGATAGCAAAGAATCTTTTCTGGCATTGGCTTTAGTGCCAATTTCTTCTTGCTTTAAAACTGATAGCATTTTTTCGCGGTCACAGGCCCCATTCAAGACCCCATTAAAGGCTCCGAAATGGCGAAGATTGTCCCCTTGCCAGCCCATACCAAGGGCCTCTATGAGGCTGCTAAGACTCTTCCTGGACCTCCTTGGAATGCTCTCTTGACCGAAGCCGTGGAGTTGCCGAAGTGTTCCACCGTGGCCTTGATGCTGGCGCTGTTGGCCCGTCTTCACCGATGCGCGCCCTTCTCGCCAATCGGCCAATGAACGGGCGTCATGGACACAGTCTCTTTGCTGGCACGATCTGGCACAACCTGGCGCGGCATCGTTTCAATCCAAATTCGATACTTGGGTGCCTGTCTGTTATCGACCGTTTCCGTACATGTTCAGCAGAACTGTCCAGAAAATAGCTTGACGGCATTTCGGACATGAGGGATTATTCGGACGTCGTTTTCGTACAGGAACCCTTCGATGTCAAGAGTATTCGCCTACTGCCGTGTGTCCACCGCTGACCAGACCACCAACAACCAAGTCATAGAGATAGAAGCGGCTGGCTTCTCGGTGACCCGACAGCGGTGCGTCGTGGAAACGATCAGCGGCTCCGTCGCTGCTGGGGAGCGTCCTGGCTTCTCCAAGCTGCTGGACAAATTGGAAGCGGGTGATGTGCTGGTGGTGACCAAGCTCGATAGGCTGGGCCGCAATGCCATGGACGTCAGAGCGACAGTGGAGTCGCTTGCTGGCGCTGGCGTCCGAGTTCACTGCCTAGCCCTTGGGGGCGTTGACCTCACCAGTCCGGCAGGAAAAATGACGATGGGGGTGATTGCCGCCGTGGCCGAGTTCGAGAGGGACTTGCTCGTTGAGCGAACCCAAGCAGGATTGGCGAGAGCCAAGGCTGAAGGAAAGGCGCTGGGCCGTCCAAGCAGCCTCACCAAGGGGCAGGTAGCCGAGGTACTTCAGAAGCTCACTGACGGGGCTGCTGTGGCTGCATTGGCAAGGGAGTATGGGGTAAGCCGTCAATCCATCATGCGGGCAAGGGATGGCTGTGTGAACGCGGTCGCGGCATGAGCAAGAGCGCAAGCCTCGCGCCTTCTGTTCTCAAAAAGACCTGATGCGTTGCACTTAAAAGCACGGGGACAAACTGAACGGAAGAGACATCAGAAATGCACTCGGCAGTACCCCCCCATACCGGGGGAGTTCCAGCTACGCGCCCTCTGGGTCTCCTCTCGCATTTTCGTCACGAAAACTTAGGTATGGACGTCAGCGTAAGTGAAGATGCCATGTGTATCGCTTGGGATTAAGCATGCATCATGCGGCCAAAGGGACATTGCAAAGGTGCATGAGCAGACGTTCAATGTTTGAAATAAACATGACTCAAGCTAGAACGCAATCGCAAATAGCCTCAGCATTCCCTGATGCTCAACCGCACGGAGAGTAAATTATTCGGGGATCGATATAGTCTGTAGTTGTGCACAATGGTCATGCCCTTTTGCAGTAGGGTTCTGAATACGCTATTGGTGCAAAACTCGGATGATCTGAAATTCTGGGTTGCTTCCGTGCGCATTTCGGCAATCAATTGATTCGTGATTGGAATAACGGCGGGCGCTGAGACCTCGTATGTCAATACAACCTGTGTACCGACTGCATCAGCACCAATGACATTGAATTCTTCCGATGCCTTTCGGGGTATTCCTCTTTTTCGGTATGCCTGTACGATTTTTCTTGCATCCTCTTCCGAACTATTGCTGTTGACTGATTGCGTTGTATGTTGAGCTTGAATCACATTGGCTTTTGCAATTTCTCGTTTGGCCTCTGCTTGTCCAAATGGCTTTGCCACCCAGTAGGTTGCGATAGAAATAAAAATTATCCAGAAGAATGATTTCATAGTGTGATCGATCTATTCAATCTTCAAGAAAAATTGCCACTACCTGGGTGCGCTCAATCTGAATCGCTTCCCCGCTAGGAAGAGTTGCTTCCAAAGTGTCTGGTGATGATACTGATTTGATCTCAACCTTGACTATCCCGTTGCCGTGATTAACTAACAGTTGGTCTCCAGCAGTGGCCTCGAACTTTGGCGTCTGAGAGGGCGAATGACAGCATTGTTTAACTTTGATCATGTGGCTTCAGAATGGCTTCAACAGGTATGAAAAAGGAGAAATATGCTGCTTCAGCGGATGGTGTAATGTGTGCCATTTTGACAACGCGCTGAAAGTGATTGTTAGGTGGCTGCTTGCGGCAGGTTGGCCCGCTGGCCTCCGCATGGTTCGCCGCATGATAAACCGCTTTTCAGTTGATGAGTGAATGTCGATTTCTGGATGGATATGAGTCAGCGGCAATCGGAGGTTTGGTCGGTTGACTGTCTTTCCATCACGTTAGATTGGGCACGTACTTCTATGTCAAAACCACTTTTCGAAGCCATTCAGCCTTGACCTTGAGGCCATACCCGGTGCCGTAGGTGTCTCCCACGTCCTGGGCTGCGTGACCATCAATCGCATACCGAATATCTTTGGGGCATTGAATCGCCTTCAGCCTATCGGCCATCGTGTGGCGAAGATCATGGGCGGTGTGTTCCAGGGGCAACCGACGTATCCAAGAAGCCAGGGCACCAGAAGCGTGGGTTGCCTTGCACTCGGTGGCTGTGGTGTACCTGGGGAAGGCGAAAACTTGATCATCGGTGGCCGTGCTCTTGACCCTCTGTGCTGCCCACAACGAAGCTCCCACCAAGGGTACAACGCGGGCGCTGGCAGCGTTCTTCAGAGAGCGCCAGGGATGGGGTTGGATGATGATGTGGGGGACTTCCCCATCGAGCACGATGTCCTTGAGCGTGAGGCCGACCACTTCAGCCAGACGTGCTCCCGTGTCAGCCAGCATTGCCAGTATCCAGCGAAGGTCATCATCCTTGGACTGACACGCTGAAATCAACTGCTTGAGTTCATCAGTCGTGAAGGGCACTCGGGCCTTCTTGTCCAGGCCCTCCCCGGGGATGGCAAGACCCTCGAAGGGGTTGGGTAGTTGGGGGTCACACTCACGACGATAGGAACTCCAGACGGCACGGAACGAGTTGATCCGGCGGCGAATGGTGGCCGTGTTCAAGGACTCTTCCAGGCCCTTGGCGATGAACTTGCGCGCATCAGCACGGGTGAAGTTCTTGATCTCCTTGTCCCCTGTCACAGCCACTAGTCCACTGAATCCGAAGAATCGGATGTGATGCGTCGAGTTGGATCAGCGAATGTCCACTTCAAGGGCTTTGGGTCTTTGTTGTACTGACGGATGTAGCGCATGAGCTTCTTGTCGAGGTCTTTGACTGACGTGAAGACGCCGCGAGTGATGACGTCGCGCTGGATGCGGGCGAACCAGTTTTCGACCTGATTGAGCCAGGACGAGTACGTCGGGGTGTAGTGCATATGAACGCGACGGTGCTGGGCCAGGAACGCCTGCACGAGCGGCGTCTTGTGACTGCTGACGTTGTCGCAGATGACGTGGATCTCGCGGCGACTCGACTGGCTGGCGACGATGTCTTCGAGGAAAGTCACGAACTGCTCGCTGGTGTGGCGGGCAGCCGTTTTACCCAGCACCTCGCCGGTGCCGGTGTTGAGCGCGGCGAACAGGCTCAACGTGCCGTTGCGCTTGTATTCGAAGCCGTGGCTTTGCGCGCGCCCAGGCGACAACGCCAGCATTCGGTCCTTGCGATCGAGCGCCTGAATCGCCGTCTTCTCGTCCACACAGAACACAACCGCGTGCACAGGCGGGTCCAAGTACAGGCCGATCACGTCGGCCGCCTTGGTCTCGAAGTCCGGATCGTTGGAGACCATGTGGGTATCGAGCCGATGCGGGCGCACGCCATGTTTGCGCCAAATGCGCTGCACGGCCGAGAAGGACACATCACCCAGTTCGGCGGCAAGCTTGCGACTGCTCCAGTGCGTCGAGCCGTCCTTGGGAAGGTGCTTGAGCGTTCGGTTGAGCACGCGCGCCTCCAACTTGGCCGTCGGCGTCTTCGGCGTTCGCCCGGGGTGTACGGACACCAGTCCGGCCAGTCCCTGCGCCTCGAACGCCGAAGTCCACTTGGATACGAATTCATCGTTGCAGGCGAGCTTGCTGCGAATGTCGACGCGACGCTCTCCATCACTCCAAAGGACAACACACCGGGCACGGCGGGCCAAGGCGGCATGGCCGTGACGCCTGCGCATCACGGCCTCCAATTGAGCGCGCTGCTCGATCGTCAACATGGTTCTTTGCATGCCCCAATATCTGGGAGCAATACAGCTGATTTCAATGATTCAGTGGGCTAGGGAGGCGAAAGCTCGACGGGCATAGGTCGTGAACTTCACATCATCCCGTTTGCGGTTCGTCTCCAGGTGAACGTCCAGCGCATCAGTGATGGTGGCACTGGCCTCGGGTTTGCCATGCAGGCGCTGTACCGCTTCAAGTTCCACGGGCGTGAGGTACTCACGGGCGGGCGCTTCACGATAGAGGTGTTCTTCATCCTCACCAAGCTCCCTCGCAGCAGTCACTGCATACGTCACGCGCTTGTCGTCAAGGTAGTCGTGAAGCAGGGAAACGGCCTGTGGGTCGTTCTCGGCTGGGTGTGGGGCAAGACCCCATGAGCGAAGGGCTTCGTCAGCGTGGGCTTTGAGGGACTGAGGGGAGGAATCAGGCGCTGCGCGGAGACCTTCCCACTCTGCTTCGATATTGCGATTCAACTCTTCGACCAGTCGGGCAACCTTGATGGGGTTGGTGGTCTTCAGGTCACGCTTGATGGTGGCACCAGGATAGCGGTCACGTAAGTCAGTTGGCACTGCCCGCTGATAGATCGTGGTCTTGCCACGGGGGGACGTGTACTTGATGGTCACTTGGAGGGGGCCAAGGGAAAGGCGCATTGTGTAGAACTACCACAGGTTCTACCACAGGAAACCCTTGGAAATCGCCGCAAACCCACTGTTTATGCGGGTTGCGGGACTTTTAGATGGTGCCGGAGAGATGAATCGAACACCCGACCTTCTCATTACGAATGAGCTGCTCTACCGACTGAGCTACACCGGCGTAAGCCTGCAATTATAGCTTGGAATGATAGCTTGTCACGCGCTCAACCTCATTTTTTGAACCCAGAATCACGCTGACGCGTTCATGCAACTGGGTGGGCTGGATGTCCAGGATGCGTTGCTTGCCGTTGGTGGCGACGCCGCCTGCCTGTTCGATGAGCCAGCCCATGGGGTTGGCCTCATACATCAGGCGCAGTTTGCCGGGCTTGTTGGGTTCGCGCTTGTCCCAGGGGTACATGAAGATGCCGCCACGGGTCATGATGCGGTGCACGTCGGCCACCATGCTGGCGATCCAGCGCATGTTGAAGTCCTTGCCGCGCGGGCCTTCCTTGCCTTGCAGGCATTCGTCGATGTAGCGCTTGACGGGCTCGTCCCAGTGGCGCATGTTGCTCATGTTGATGGCGAATTCCTTGGTGTCCTCGGGAATGCGCACGTTTTCCTGGGTGAGCACGAAGGAGCCCTGTTCGCGGTCGAGCGTGAACATGGCCACGCCGTCGCCCACCGTGAGCACCAGCGTGGTCTGTGGTCCATAAACGCAGTAGCCGGCAGCCACCTGCTGGTTGCCAGGCTGCAGGAAGTCGCCTTCGTCCACGCCACGGTCGTCTTCGGGCATCCTGAGCACGCTGAAGATGGTGCCGATGCTCACGTTGACGTCAATGTTGCTGGAGCCGTCGAGGGGATCGAACAGCAGCAGGTATTCGCCCTTGGGGTAGCGGTTGGGCACCACGTAGATGCCGTCCATTTCCTCGCTGGCCATGCCGGCCAGATGGCCGCCCCATTCGTTGGCCTCGATGAGCACTTCGTTGGCGATGATGTCGAGCTTTTTCTGGATTTCGCCCTGTACGTTCTCGCTCTCGGTGCTGCCGAGCACGCCACCGAGGGCGCCTTTGTTGACGGCGTGGCTGATGCTCTTGCAGGCACGCGCCACCACTTCGAGCAGCAGGCGCAGTTGTCCGGGGATGAGGCCGTCCACGCGCTGCTGTTCGACCAGGTAGCGGGTCAGGCTGACTTTGTTTGCCATGGAAATTCTCCTTAATCGGCCAGTGCGCGGGTGACGACCTCGCGCACGTCGTTGCTCAGGTCGGGGCGTGCGGCCACGCGGGCGATGGCCTCGCGGGCGCCACTTCGCCAGGGTTCGGCCAGCTTCTTCCAGCGGTCCAGCGCGCGCGCCAGGCGTGCGGCCACCTGCGGGTTGATGGCGTCGAGTTCGATCACGCGGTCGCTCCAGTACACATAGCCCGCCGCGTCCGCCCGGTGGAATCCACCGGGGTTGGCGCTGCAATAGCTGAAGATCACACTGCGCGCGCGGTTGGGGTTCTTGAGGCTGAAGTCCGGGTGCTGCATGAGCTGGCGCACGGCGGGCAGCACGTTGCCACCGCGGTCGGGTGCGCCCGCCTGCAGGGCAAACCACTTGTCGATGACCAGCGGCTCGTCCTTGAACAGCGTATGAAAGCGCGCCAGGGCAGGGGCTGCCAGTTCGCTGCCGCTGGCGACCAAGGCGGTCAGGGCGTTGAAGCGGTCCGTCATGTTGCTGGCGGCCTTGAAGCGCTGGAACGCCTTGCCGGGCCAGACCACATCGCCCGTTTTTTGGGCGGCAATGCACAGCATGTGCAGCGCCAGGCCGCTGAGCGCGCGGCGGCCCGACGAGACCGGGTCGGGGCGGTAGCCGCCGGTGTCCTGGTTTTGCTCCCAGGCCAGTTCCCAGTCGGCCTGCAGGGCCAGCGCCAGCTGCTCGCGCATGGCTTCGCGCACGGCATGGATGCGCTGCGGGTCCACCACATCGAGCTGCTCGGCGATGTAGGTTTCTGACGGCAACGTGAGCACCAGCTCCTTGAAGGCCGCGTCCAGCGCCGGGTTGCGCAGCACGCTGCGCATGGCTTCAATGAAGTCGGCACCAAGAACTTGATGGTCAAAACTGCCGCTAGCGCTTGTTCCATAAGCGTTATCAGCTATTGCATTGATAGCGGTTCGCAGCGCCAGGCGCTGGCCTGCCTCCCAGCGGTTGAAGGCATCCGCATCGTGCGCCAGCAGCGTGAGCAACTGGGCATCGGTGTACTCGATGTCCAGCACCACGGGGGCGCTGAAGTTGCGCAGCAGCGAGGGCACCGGCTCGGCATCCACATGCACGAAGGTGAGCGTTTGCGTGGGCTCGGTGAGCACCACGGTGCGCGATGCGGCGCCCATGGCGCTTTCGCCCGCCATCTGCAAGGGCAGGGCGGCGCCGCTGGCACTGAGCAAGCCCAGTTCCACCGGAATGACGAACGGTTCCTTGGCGCTCTGGCCGGGCGTGGGGGCGCAGCTTTGCGTGAGCGTGAGGGTGTAGCTGCGGGCAGCCGCGTCGTACTGGCCCGTGGCCTGCACGCGGGGCGTGCCGGCCTGGCTGTACCAGCGCTTGAACTGCGGCAGCAGGCGCGCCAGGTCACTGGTGGGGTTGGCGTCGGCGATGGCGCTGGCGAAGTCGTCGCAGGTCACGGCCTGGCCGTCGTGGCGCTCGAAATACAGCTTCATGCCCTTGGCAAAGCCTTCGCGGCCCACCAGGGTGTGCATCATGCGCACCACCTCGGCACCCTTTTCGTAGATGGTGACGGTGTAGAAGTTGTTGATCTCGATGTAGCTGTCGGGCCGCACCGGGTGGGCCATGGGGCCGGCGTCCTCGGGGAACTGCGCGGTGCGCAGCACGCGCACATCTTCGATGCGCTTGACGGCGCGGGCCGACGGGCTGCCGGCCAGATCCTGGCTGAACTCCTGGTCGCGAAAGACCGTGAGGCCTTCCTTCAGCGAGAGCTGGAACCAGTCTCGGCAGGTGACGCGGTTGCCGGTCCAGTTATGAAAATACTCGTGGCCCACCACGCTTTCGATGTTGCCGAAGTCGGTGTCGGTGGCGGTGGCCTCGCTGGCCAGAACGTACTTCGTGTTGAAGATGTTCAGGCCCTTGTTCTCCATGGCGCCCATGTTGAAGTCGCTGGTGGCGACGATCATGAAGCGCTCCAGATCGAGCGGCAGGCCAAAGCGGGCCTCGTCCCAGGCCACGCTGTGCATCAGCGAGTTCATGGCGTGCTCGGTCTTGCCCAAGTCGCCGGGGCGCACATACACCTGCAGCAGGTGCTCGGTGCCCGAGCGGCTCTTGATCTTCTGCTCGCGCGCCACCAGTTTGCCGGCCACCAGCGCGAACAGGTAGCAGGGCTTCTTGTGCGGATCGACCCATTTGGCGAAGTGGCGGCCGTCTTCGATGGCGCCGCTGTCCACCAGGTTGCCGTTCGAGAGCAGCACCGGATACAGCGCCTTGTCGGCACGCAGCGTGACGGTGTAGCTGGCCATCACGTCCGGGCGATCCAGGAAATAGGTGATGCGGCGAAAACCCTCGGCCTCGCACTGCGTGAAAAACGTGCCCTGGCTCACATACAGGCCCATGAGCTGCGTGTTCTTGGCGGGCGCGCAGGTGGTGAAGATTTCCAGATCGAAGGGCTCGTTGCCTTCGGGCAGGTTCTCCAGCACCAGCTGGTTGCCATCCATCTTGAACGAGGTGCCGCCGCCGTTGACCATGACGCGTGCCAGGTTCAGCTCTTCCCCGTCCAGGCGCAGCGGCTGGGCCGCCACGTCCGGGTTGCGGCGCAGGCGCATCTTGTTGAGCACGCGGGTCTTGGCGGGGTCCAGGTCGAACGTCAGGTCGACGGTGTCGATCCACCAGGCCGGGGCCTGGTAGTCGGCGCGGTGAATGGCGGGCGCTGGGCCCTGGCCGTCACGCAGTAGCAACATGGGTTTTCCTTAAACGCCCTGCTTGAGGGAGGCTTCGATGAATGCGTCGAGATCGCCGTCCAGAACCTTCTGGGTGGCCGAGATTTCGACGCCGGTACGCAGGTCCTTGATGCGGCTGTTGTCCAGCACATAGCTGCGGATCTGGTGACCCCAGCCCACATCGGTCTTGGTGTCTTCGAGCTTTTGCTGCTCTTCCTGGCGCTTGCGCATCTCGTGGTCGTACAGGCGCGAGCGCAGGCGCTGCCAGGCGATGTCGCGGTTGCCGTGCTGGCTGCGGCCGTCCTGGCACTGCACCACGATGCCCGTGGGCATGTGCGTCAGGCGCACGGCCGAGTCGGTCTTGTTGATGTGCTGGCCACCCGCGCCGGATGCGCGGTAGGTGTCGGTGCGCACATCGGCCGGGTTGATGTCGATCTGGATCGAGTCATCAATCTCGGGGTAGACGAACAGGCTGGCAAAGCTGGTGTGGCGGCCGCCCGAGCTATCGAACGGGCTTTTGCGCACCAGGCGGTGCACGCCGGTTTCGGTGCGCAGCAGGCCGTAGGCGTATTCGCCCTCGATCTTGATGGTGGCGCTCTTGAGCCCGGCGACATCGCCCGGCGTTTCTTCCTCGACCGTGGTCTTGAAACCCTTGCGCTCGGCGTACTTGAGGTACTGGCGCAGCAGCATGCTGGCCCAGTCGCAGGCCTCGGTGCCGCCGGCGCCGGCCTGGATGTCGACAAAGCAGTTGAGCGGGTCGGCCTCGTTGCTGAACATGCGCCGGAATTCGAGCTGCTCGATCTCGGGCTTGAGCTTGGCGGTTTCGGCTTCGATGGTGAGCAGGCCGGCCTCGTCGCCTTCTTCCTTGCTCATCTCGAACAGCTCGGCGTTGTCGGCCAGCTCACGCGTGAGCTTGTCGAGCGTGAGCACCACGCCGTCGAGCGATTTTTTCTCTTTGCCCAGCTCCTGGGCTTTCTTGGGATCGTTCCAGACCGCGGGGTCTTCCAGCGAGGCGTTTACCGTGCGCAGACGTTCGAATTTGGCATCGAAGTCAAAGATACCTCCGTAACTCTTGCGTGCGCACGGTCAGGTCGGAGAGGGTGTTGCCGATGAGGTTGATACGTTCTGCGTCCATGGTCTTGTCCTGGGTGTCTTGTGGAATAACCCGTGATTTTCTCATGGGACCGGTTCCCTGGCGCCCAATGCCCTCCGGCCGGCCCGGCGCGCGCCGCAGCAGCCGGGATATCAGTCAAAAAATATCAAAAATGATAGCTGCTTGCGCTTGGTGCATAAGCGCAAGGGCCATTTTTTTTATATATCACCCACAAACTGTTCGATCAGGGCCGCAACCGCCTCGGGCTGGTCGTGGTGCAGCATATGGCCGGCGTCGGGCACCACGGCAACGCGGCAGTTGCGCACATGGGTCAGGCGCTGGTGGTATTCGTCCAGGGTGTATTTGCCCTTCCACCACGGGCCCAGGCTGTCGCCTGCGGCTTCCACGGCCAGTGTGGGCGCGCTGATGGCTTCATAAATGGCCAGCACTTCGTCCAGGCGAAACAGCTGCGCGCTGGTGACCTTGTGCGCCGGGTCGCCCAGGATTTCCCACTGCCCGCCGGCGTTGGGTGCGGCCCAGTGCCGGGCCAGCCAGTCGGCCTTGTCCCGCGACAGGCGCGGGTTGGTCTTCATGAGGCGCTGGGCCACGCCGGCCGCGCTGTCATAGGCCTTGAGCGCCATCCCGCCCCGCGGCAACTGCTTCATCTCGTCCAGCCACTGCGCATACCGGGCGGGCGCCTGGCTGGGCCCGGTGGCTGGCAGGCCAAAGCCTTCGAGGTTGACCAGGCGCCGGATGCGGGCGGGCCGCACGCCCGCATACAGCATGGCCACGTTGCCGCCCATGCTGTGCCCCACCAGATCGACAGGCTGCTCGCCCACCAACTGGTCGAGCAACTGGTCGAGGTCGGACAGGTAGTCGGCAAAGACATAGTGGTCGCAGGGCGAGGGCAGGCGGCTTTGGCCAAAACCGCGCCAGTCGGGCGCAATGATCTGGCGCCCCGCCGCAAAGGCCTCGGAGAACGCGTCCACGACGAACTGGTAGGACGCCCCCACATCCATCCAGCCATGCAGCAGCACCAGCGGGGTGCTGCCGGGCACGGCCTCGCCCCAGATGTGCAGGTGGTAGCGCAGGGTGCGCAAGGGGATGAAGTGGCTGCGGCTGGCGCGGAGTGCTGGGTACATGGCGGCATTATTGGGGGCGCTGCGCCCGATGGCTGTCAACCACACGACTGCCCGGCGACGGACGATGCCGCCCGACCGGGCCAGTGCACGCCTTACACTGTGATGCATCTTTTTTGGAGCCTGCATGAAAACCATCCAGCTCGGTCAGAGCGACCTGCACGTCACCCCCATCTGCCTGGGTACCATGACCTTTGGCGAGCAGGTGAACGAGGCTGATTCCCATGCCATTCTGGATCGCTCGCTGGAGCGCGGGGTCAACTTCATCGACACGGCCGAGATGTATGCCGTGCCGGCCCGGGCGCCGACCTTTGGCGCCACCGAAACCATCATCGGCAACTGGTTTGCCAAGCACCCGGGGGCGCGCCAGAAGCTGGTGCTGGCCAGCAAGGTGGCCGGGCCCTCGCGCGGCATGCCCTGGATTCGCGAAGGCAACGGCATGACGGCCGCCGACATTGTGGCCTCGTGCGAGGGCAGCCTGCGGCGCCTGCAGACCGAGGTGATCGACCTCTACCAGATCCACTGGCCCGAGCGCCATGTGCCGGCCTTCGGCATCAAATACTACGACCCGGCCAAGGAAACCGCGCAGACGCCGATCGACGAGCAGCTGCAGGCGCTGGCCGGGCTGGTCAAGGCCGGCAAGGTGCGCCATGTCGGCCTGTCCAACGAAACGCCTTACGGTGTGCACGAGTTCGTGCGCCTGGCAGAGCAGCATGGCCTGCCGCGCGTGGCCACGGTGCAGAACCCCTACTGCCTGATCAACCGCACCCACGACAACGCGCTCGACGAAACCTGCCACCGCCTGAACGTGTCGCTGCTGGCCTATTCGCCGCTGGGCTTTGGCCTGCTCACGGGCAAATACGACGCCAGCGGCATCGAAGGGCCGGGCGCCCCCCAAGGCGCCCGCATTGCCAGCTACGAGTCGGTGCGCAAGCAGCGCTGGGGCCGGCCCGAGGCGCTGGCCGCCGCGCGACGCTACAACCAGCTCGCGCGCGCGCATGGCCTGACGCCCACGCAGTTGGCGCTGGCCTTTTGCTACACCAGCTGGCGCGTGGCCAGCACCATCATCGGCGTGACCTCGCTGGCGCAGCTTGACGAAGACCTGGCCGCCTGGGGCACCCCGCTTTCGGCCGAATTGCTGGCGGCCATCGACCAGGTTCGCTGGGAACTGGGTGACCCCGCCATTTGACGTAAAAACAGCCTGCAGCGCTTGCTGATCGGGCGCAACTAGCTATTGTTTTTGAAGCAATCATGGCCAGGAAGGACAGCAAGGGCGTGCACGTGAGCGAGACCCCCGCCACGCAACTGCTCAAGGCACACAAGGTGGCGTTCACCGAACACCCCTATGACTACGTGGAGCGTGGGGGCACCGCGCACAGCGCGGCCAGCCTGGGGCTTCGCGAACACATGGTCGTCAAGACCCTGGTGATGCAGGATCAGGACGCCCGGCCGCTCATCGTGCTCATGCACGGCGACTGCAAGGTCTCGACCAAAAACCTGGCGCGGCAGATCGGCGCCAAGTCGGTCGAGCCGTGCAAGCCTGAGGTGGCCAACCGCCACAGCGGCTATCTGGTGGGCGGCACCTCGCCGTTTGGCACGCGCAAGGCCATGCCGGTGTACATCGAAGCATCGGTGCTGGAGTTGCCGCGCATTGCCATCAATGGCGGCCGGCGCGGTTTTCTGGTGCAGATCGACCCGCAGGTGTGCGTTCAGTTGCTGGGTGCCACGCCGGTGCACTGCGCGCTGGCAGAATAGGCCGCCCCGGCGCGCGCCTGCGCCGCGTTGTTGTTCCCCCGAAGGAGTTGATTTGAACGCCGTGTACACCGTCCTTGCCACTGTGGCTGCCTACTTGCTGGGCTCGCTGTCGTTTGCCGTCATCGTGACGCGCCTGATGGGGCTCAACGACCCGCGCACCTACGGCAGCAAGAACCCCGGCGCCACCAACGTGCTGCGCTCGGGCAGCAAGGCCGCCGCCATCGTGACCCTGCTGCTGGATGCGGTGAAAGGGTGGCTGCCCGTGGTGCTGGTGCGCTGGTTTGGCAAGCCCTATGGCCTGGAAGACGGCACGATCGCGCTGGTGGGGCTGGCGGCCTTTCTGGGCCACCTGTGGCCCGTGTTCTTCCGTTTCGAGGGCGGCAAGGGCGTGGCTACCGCTTTAGGCGTGCTGCTGGGCATCAGCGGCTGGCTGGGGCTGGCCACGGCGGCCACCTGGCTCATCGTGGCCTTCTTTTTTCGCTATTCGTCGCTGGCCTCGCTGGTGGCTGCGGTGTTTGCGCCCGTGTATTACCTGCTGGTCAGCGGCGTGGTCTGGTATGCCGAGACCAGCATTGCCGTGGCCATCGCCATCATGGCCCTGCTGCTGGCGTGGCGCCACAAGGAGAACATCGGGCGCCTGATCCAAGGCAAGGAATCCCGCCTGGGCCGGTCCAAGGCGGCCCCTGCGCCCAACCACAAGCCGTAGTGCATCGCCTGGCGCTTTTCTGGCGCCGTTGTGCGGGCCCGGCAGGTGCCTGGGCGCTGTCGGCTACTCAAAGCGCCCCGGATGCAGTCACCAGCCCCATCAGGCCCGAGTTGTTCTTTGACGCCGCATACAGCCCCAGCCGCACCATCGTGCGGTGGTTGAGCTCCACCGTGACGGCGGAGCGGGCCAGTGCCGACTGGATGCGCGGCTTGTTCGTGGTGGCGGTCTCGTAGATGCCCGGCCGCGCGTGGTGCGCTCCTGCACGGTCGAGCAGGCTCGCCACGAGGGGCTGGTTGGCCTTTTCGCCCCGGCGCAGCACGATGGCCGTGTCGCCATTGTCCAGGCGCACAAAGGTGCCGGGCGGGCACAGGCCCACGGCGCGCACCAGCGTGTAGCTCACCTCGTCGCGCTGGTCGACCTCGTGGCCCACGATGGCGCGCACCGAATCGGTGGCGCTGCGGCCGGCGCGCGACTTGCGGGGGCTGATCATGGCGGCGTAGCGGTCGATGGTGCCCAGGATGCGGGTCAGCCGGTCGTGCGGCTCCTGGTTGGCCAGCGGCACGCGGTCGGAAATGCTGGCATGGTGCTGGCCCACCACGTCCAGCCAGAGGCTGTCGGTGATGAACAGGCGTTCCAGCAGGGCCTGGCTTTCCTGGGGGTGGTTGCGAATCGCGTCCTGCTGCGCGGAACTGGGCTTTTCGCGCTGCTCGGACAGCACGTCCTGCAGCGCCGTCATGCCGATATTCATGGTGAGTGCGGCGCGCACCAGGCTGTCGCGCTCCCGGGCGGGCAGTTGCAGTTCCTGCGCCATGATGTGGCACAGGGTGCCGCACACCACGGCGTGCGATGCGCTGTAGCCCACCGTGGAGGTGGAGGCCAGCTGGAACATCAGGTACAGCGCGGCGTCAATGTCATGGGCCACCAGGTCTTGCAGCCAGTGGTCGAGCTGGCGCACCTTGGCCGGAAAATCCTGCACCCGCAGCGGCGTGGAAAGCACGACGGAGAGTGCGGACTCCAGATCGGACCACAGGCTCAGGAGGTCTTCGTACTCGCCATCGTGGCGCTGCTTGCCAGGGGAATGTCGGACGGACATGGGCTGTGGATCAGTGGCGCTTTTCCAGCACCATCTGGTCGTTGGTGCGGGTCATCTGGAACTCGGTCAGAAAGCTGTTGCCCAGCAGCACGAAGGGCATGGACTGGGGCGTGACGATGGCTTCGACGCCAAACACCTCGACATCACCGATGCGCACCGAATCGAGTTTCATGCGCCAGCCCTGGGCTACGCCGTTGGCGGTGTTCATGCGCACGGGCTGGCCGCCCAGGTAATTGAGGCCCATGCGGTCCGCATCGGGGCGGCCGATGGCCACGGTGGAGGCCCCCGTGTCCACCATGTATTGCATCGTGCTGCCGTTGATGGTGCCGCTGTTGACAAAATGCCCCCGGCTGTCGGCGGTCAACACAACGCGCCTGCCGCCGCTCCTGCTGCCCACGCTCACCGGGGCTTCGCCCAGGTGCAGGGTGCGCCGGACGCCCGCGATTTCCACCACGGTCTCGTCCTTGCCGACGGTGACCACCTTCACTCCCTGATGGGATTCGCCGGCACCAACCCCCCTGGGTGCGCTGTTGTTCACGATGAGCAGGGCCTTGGTGCCCAGAATGCCGCCCAGGGCCACCGACTGAGCGCGTGCGCACAGGGGCGCCAGCAACAGGGCGGCCAGCAGCGCAGCGGCAGGGCGGAACAGGGGTTTTTTCATGGTGAGCGGCTGGTGCGCGAAGGTGCAATGCGTGGGTGCGGGCGAAACGGGCCGGGCCTTGTGTTCAGTCGCGGAAGTTGTCGAAGGACAGGGGCACGTCGTTGATTTCCTTGCGGATCAGCGCCATGGCCGCCTGCAGGTCGTCACGCTTGGCGCCCGTGACACGCACCTTGTCCTCCTGGATGGCGGCCTGCACCTTGAGCTTGCTCTCCTTCATGAGCTTTTGCAGTTTCTTGGCCAGCTCGCTCTCGATGCCGTTGCGCACCTTGATGACCTGCTTGACCTTGTCGCCGCCCATTTTCTGCACATCGCCCATGTCGAGGAAGCGCACATCCACGTTGCGCTTGGTGAGCTTGTTGCGCAGAACGTCCTCGATCTGGGTGAGCTGGAACTCGGCATCGCCCACCATGGTGATTTCCTTGTCCTTGATTTCGATGCTGGCCGAGGTGCCCTTGAAATCAAAGCGGGTCGTGATCTCTTTCACGGTGTTTTCCACCGCATTCTTCACTTCAACGAGGTTGGCTTCACAGATGGTGTCAAAAGAGGGCATGGCGGTTCTCGGTCTCTCGGAAAACGGGGTGGGCCGGACAGGCGCGCAGGCCCCCGGTGCGACAATCGGGCCAATGGTAGTCGAGAAAAACGTCCCTTTGCAGCCCTGGAACACCTTTGGCATCGCCGCACGCGCCCACACCCTGGTTCGGGTGCGTTCCGTGGACGATCTGCACGCCGTCCTGGCGGATGCCCAACTGGCCCCGTTGCCGAAATTTGTGCTGGGCGGGGGCAGCAACATCATCCTGACGGGCGATGTCAAACCCGTGGTGCTGAAGATGGAGATCAAGGGCCTGCGCCTGGTGCAAGAAACCGACCGGGCCTGGATCGTCGAGGCGGGTGCGGGCGAGGTGTGGCACGACACGGTGGCCTGGACGCTGGCGCAGGGATTTCCGGGACTCGAAAACCTGGCGCTGATTCCGGGCACGGTGGGTGCCTCGCCGGTGCAGAACATCGGGGCCTATGGCGTGGAGCTGCAGGACCGTTTTGAATCGCTGGATGCGGTGGACCTGGCCACCGGCCAGTGTTTCACGCTCGATGCGGCCCAATGCGCCTTTGGCTACCGGGATTCGGTGTTCAAGCACGCGCCATCGCCGTCGCCGGTCGATGGTGGCCTGCCGCGCGGCATGGGCCTGGCGGGCCGCGCCGTGATCACCCATGTGCGCTTTCGGTTGCCCAGGCCGTGGAAACCGGTGCTTGGGTACCTCGATCTGGAGCGGCGGCGCGTTGAAGCCGGGGTCGATCAGCCCACGGCGCAGCAGATATTCGACTGGGTGTGCGACATCCGCCGCGCCAAGCTGCCCGACCCGGCCGTGCTGGGTAACGCGGGCAGCTTTTTCAAGAACCCCACGGTCACGCCTGACCAGTGCGCCGACATCATCGCGCGCGAGCCCAAGATCGTGCACTACCCCATGCCCGACGGCAGCATCAAGCTGGCCGCCGGCTGGCTGATCGACGCCTGCGGCTGGAAAGGCAAGAGCGTGGGCAAGGCTGCCGTCTATGAAAAGCAGGCCCTGGTGCTGGTCAACCGGGGTCAGGGCGCGGACAGCGTGACCGGCGGCGAGGTGATGACGCTGGCCAAGGCCATCCAGACCAGCGTGTACGAGCGCTTCGGCATCCGGCTGGAGCCCGAGCCGGTGGTGTGGTGATCAGCACTTTTCGTGCTTCTATATTTATAGCTGCTTACGCCTTATCTGTAAGCGCTACAGGCCAATAGGACCATAAAAAAACCGCCCGAAGGCGGTTTTTTTATGGGGGCGACAAGGCAGGTTGCTCAGGATTCGTCGCTCAGCTGTGGCAGCGGTGAGCCCTGGCCCAGCGTCAGCAGGCCGGACTTGGCGTAGGTCATGAGCTTGGCGCGCGTGTCCACGATGTCCAGGTTGCGCATGGTCAGCTGGCCGATGCGGTCCAGCGGCGAGAACGGCGCGTCGTCCACCTTTTCCATCGACAGGCGCTCGGGCGCGTAGGTCAGGTTGGGGCTTTCGGTGTTGAGCAGCGAGTAGTCGTTGCCCCGGCGCAGTTCCACCGTGACGGTGCCGGTGATGGCGCGTGCCACCCAGCGCTGGGCGGTCTCGCGCAGCATGATGGCCTGGGGGTCGAACCAGCGGCCCTGGTAGAGCAGGCGGCCCAGTTTCAGGCCGTTCATGCGGTATTGCTCGATGGTGTCCTCGTTGTGGATGCCGGTCACCAGGCGCTCGTAGGCGATGTGCAGCAGCGCCAAGCCGGGAGCCTCGTAGATGCCGCGGCTCTTGGCCTCGATGATGCGGTTCTCGATCTGGTCGCTCATCCCGAGGCCGTGGCGGCCGCCGATGCGGTTGGCTTCCAGGATCAGCTCGACCGGGTCGGTGTATTCCTTGCCGTTCAGGGCCACGGGCTGGCCTTCATTGAAGGTGACCGACACTTCCTCGGCCTTCACTGCGACATCGTCCTTCCAGAACGCCACGCCCATGATGGGGTTGACGATGCGGATGCCGCTGCTGAGGAACTCCAGGTCCTTGGCCTCGTGCGTGGCGCCGAGCATGTTGCTGTCGGTGCTGTAGGCCTTTTCGGCGCTCATCTTGTAGCCGAAGCCTTCCTTGGTCATGAAGGCCGACATTTCCGCGCGGCCGCCGAGCTCGTCGATGAACTGCTGGTCCAGCCAGGGCTTGTAGATCTTGAGCAGCGGGTTGGTGAGCAGGCCGTAGCGGTAAAAGCGCTCGATGTCGTTGCCCTTGAAGGTGGAACCGTCGCCCCAGATGTGGACGTCGTCTTCCTTCATAGCCGACACCAGCATGGTGCCCGTGACGGCACGGCCCAGCGGCGTGGTGTTGAAGTAGGTCACGCCAGCGGTGCTGATGTGGAAGGCGCCGGCCTGCAGCGCGGCGATGCCTTCGTGGGCGAGTTGCGTGCGGCAGTCGATCAGGCGCGCGGCCTCGGCGCCATATTCCATGGCCTTGCGCGGGATGGCGTCGTAGTCGGGCTCGTCGGGCTGGCCCAGGTTGGCCGTGTAGGCGTAGGGCAGGGCGCCCTTGTTCTTCATCCAGCGCAGCGCCGCGCTGGTGTCCAGGCCACCGGAAAACGCGATGCCGACCTTCTGGCCGAGGGGGAGGTGTTGGAGGATGGTTGCCATGGAATTTTCTCAAAAATGATAGCTACTAGCGCTTGCTACATAAGCGCTGAAGGCCAAAAACGCTCTGAATTTCAACCGAAGTGGCAGATGTAGTGGTAGGCCTCGGTCACGCGGATGTCGAACTTGGAGTTGCCGGGCACGCTGAATTGCTCGCCCGCGCCAGATTTGACCCAGGTGTCGGTGCCATCGAGCTTGTATTCGCAGGAACCACCCACGCCTTCCATGATTTCGGGAGCGCCGGTGTTGAAGGTCAGCGTGGCAGGCAGGATCACGCCCACCGACTTCTTCGTGCCGTCGGGGAACGTGATGCCATGGCTCACGCACTTGCCGTCGAAATAAACACTGGCCTTGGTCGTGACGGACACGCCGTCGATTTTTTCGGTGGTCATGGTTGCGCGGGTAGATAGAAAGAGGGAAACCCAAGATTTTAGGGCAGGGGCGAGGCCGCGGCGCAGCGGCGTCCGGGCGGGCCGGGGTTTGCCGGCGCGGCGGGCAAAAAAGAGCCCCATGCAGGGGCTCTGGTGCCGCAGGGCGCTGGATTCTGTTCAGCGCCAGTAGGGATTGCGGTGGGCCGGGTAGTAGGGGCGGCCATAGCCGTACTCGATCACCGTCACGGGCGGGCTCACGTAGGTGGGTTGTGCCGGATAGGCGGGCTGGGCCGGATAGGTGGACGTGATCACCCCGGACTGCGGATACCCGCCCTGTGGCCCATAAGGATCGGGTTGGGTGGAGTAGATCCTCCCCTGGCTGCTCGTCACGGGCTGGACGCTGACGGGGATCCAGCCACCCGGGTCGGTCTGGGTGCGGGTGTTGTACTGGCGCCCGGCATATTCATACACCACGTCGTAACCCATGGTGCGGTTTTCGTAATACGTCTCGGTGGTGCAGCGCTGCACGTTCTGGTATTGGGGCTGGCCGCTGCCTTCGACCTGGTTGCCCAGCATGGCGCCGCCCATGAGCCCCAAGGCGGTGGCTGCGGCCCGCCCGCTGCCATGGCCCACGGCGTTGCCGGCCGCGCCACCGGCAATGGCGCCCAGCAAGGCGCCAGCGCCCGAGTTGCGCGCGCCGCTGTAGACGGTTTCGTTGCCGCACACCTGCTGCGGAATGCCCACTTGCTGCACCACGGGCGTGGCCGACAGCACGCGGCCTTGCTCCTGCGCTGCCGCGACAGTGGCCACGGCGGCCAGAACGGAAAACAGGGCGATCTTTTTCATGGGGAAACTCCTGACGGTTCGGTGCATACATAACGCACCAGACCGGGAAAAAGTGTAGGCGCGCCCCGTCAATCCATCGGCACGGGCCCGTAAATCTGCGTAAAGATCGGCGCGGCAGTTCGCCGTTTCATTCGCCGGACAGCGTTTTTTGCAGTTCTTGCCACAGCGCTGCATCAAAGCCGACCGTGATGGTGCTGTGCTCGCCCCGAGTCCACTCCACCACCGGGCGCTTGATGATGCTGGGCTGCGCCTGCATCAGCCCGCTGGCGCTGGCATCGTCGTGCACGGCAGCCTGGGCGCCAGGGTCCAGCTTGCGCCAGGTCGTTCCCTGCCGGTTCACCAGCTTTTGCCAGCCCACGGCGGCCAGCCAGTCGGGCAGGCGCCCGGCGGGAACGCCTTGTTTCTTGAAGTCGTGGAATGCGTATTCGAGCCCCTGGCCGGTGAGCCATGCGCGCGCCTTCTTGACCGTGTCGCAGTTGGGGATTCCGTACAGCGTGATGTGAGGTGTCTTCATGGCCACCATCATGCTCGAAGGCGCGGCTCGGCGACAATTGCCCGCGTATGCACACCAAAATCCACACACTGGAAGGCTGGCTCCGCCATTGCGAGCGGCTGCACCCTCAGAACATCGACATGGGCCTGGATCGGGTCCGTGAAGTGGCTACCCGCATGGGCCTGCGTTTTGACTGCCCGGTGATCACCGTCGCCGGCACCAATGGCAAGGGCTCCACCTGCGCCATGCTGGAGGCCGTGGCCCAGCAGGCCGGTTTTCGCACCGGGGTGTACACCTCGCCGCACCTGGTGCATTTCGAAGAGCGCTGCCGCGTGCATGGCGAAGCCGTGAATGCTTCTGATCTGATAGCGCACTTCGAAGCCGTGGAAAGCGCCAGAACGCAAAATGGCAATGATGTTTCGCTGACGTATTTCGAATTCACCACGCTGGCCATCCTGCGGCTGATGAGCCACGCCCTGCTGGACGTGGCCATCCTGGAGGTGGGGCTGGGCGGCCGGCTCGATGCCACCAACATCATCGATGCGGACTGCGCCATCATCACCAGCATCGACATCGACCACACCGAATACCTGGGGCCGGACCGCGAAAGCATCGGGCGTGAAAAGGCCGGCATCATGCGCACGGGCCGCCCGGTGGTCGTGAGCGATCCCATGGCGCCGCAAAGCGTGATCGACCATGCGCGTGAAATGGGTGCCGACCTCTGGCGTTTTGGCCACGATTTCAATTTTTCGGGCGACAAGCAGCAGTGGAGCTGGGCCGGGCGGGGGCGGCGCTATGCAGGGCTGGCCTATCCGGCGCTGCGCGGGGCCAACCAGCTGGTCAATGCGTCGGGGGTGTTGGCGGCGTTCGAGGCGCTGCGCACGCGCCTGCCCGTGACGGCGCAGGCCGTGCGCAATGGTCTGGCGCTGGTGGAGTTGCCGGGCCGTTTCCAGATCGTGCCCGGGCAGCCTACGCTGGTGCTGGATGTTGCACACAACCCCCATTCGGTGGCGGCGCTGACGGCCAACCTGGATGCCATGGGCTATTTCCCGGCCACGCACGCCGTGTTTGGTGCCATGGCCGACAAGGATCTTGCGCCGATGCTGGCCAAGGTGGGGCCGCTGGTGGACCACTGGTATTTCACCGATCTGCCCACGCCACGTGCCGAAACGGGCGCTGTCTTGCAGCAGAAATGGAATGCGCTGCAAATGGTGTCGGGTGGCCGGCGGCAGGTGACCACCAGCGTCCATACCGACCCCATGCAGGCCTTGCAGGCTGCGGTGGCCGCGGCAGACCCCGCTGATAGAATCGTGGTCTTTGGCTCGTTTTATACGGTGGGTGGTGTGCTGATCGATGGAATCCCCCGCCTGCACGCCAAGCATCTGGGCGCATAAGCTCCCCACGAGTCCCTACTCCATGGCATTTTTCAAGTTTCGGTGGCCGGGTCAGAGTGAACAGGCTGACAAGCCGGGCAAGCGCTCCCGTTCGCCCCAGGCAGAGAGCATCGAAGTCATGCGCCGGCGCGCAAGGCATCGTCTCATTGGCGCTGCGGTGCTGGTCTTGCTCGGTGTGGTGGGTTTTCCGCTGCTGTTTGATACCCAGCCGCGCCCCATTGCGGTGGATATTCCCATTGAAATCCCCGACCGCAACAAGGTGGCGCCGCTGGTTGTGCCCGCCGCCACGCCCGATTCGGCTCCATCGCGGCCCGCTGCGGCGCTGACCAAGGCGCCCTCGGCGGCAGTTTCACCGCAAGTACTGGAGCGCAGCGCTGCCGGCGCTGGCTTGGGTGATGGCGAGGAGCTGGTGGCAAGCAGCCGCAGTGCTGCCAAGGCACCGTCCGGGGAGCACGCCACTGCAAAGACAATCGCCAAACCCGAAGTCAAGCCAAAGGCCATGGCGGTACCTGAACCGAAGCCGGAACCCAAACCCAAGCCTGATCCCAAGCCATCGGCCCCCGAGCACAAGCCGGCTGCGGCCGATGATGCGGCCCGGGCCCGGGCATTGCTCGAAGGGCGCGCGGTACAGCCCGCTGCCGGTGCACAGGCCGAGGATGGGCGCTTCATCGTCCAGGTGGGCGCTTTTGCCGATGCCGACAAGGCCCGCGAGGCGCGCACCAAGCTGGAGCGGGCCGGGCTCAAGACATACACCCAGGTGGTGGACACCAAGGATGGCAAGCGCGTGCGGGTGCGTGTGGGGCCGCTGGCCAGCCGGGCCGAGGCCGACAAAGCGGCCAACCGTATCAAGGGACTGGGGTTGATGGCCTCGGTGCTGACGCTGTAGCCGCAGTCGGCTGCACGATTGCTGGCATACCAAATCGCACACCGTGGCCTCGCTGGACTGGATTTTCGCGGCAGTTTTGCTGGCGTCGATGGCGATCGGCGCCTGGCGCGGCCTGGTGTTTGAGGTGTTGTCCGTGGGGGGCTGGGTGGCGTCATTTTTTGTGGCCCAGTGGTTTGCCACCGACATGGCGGCGGTGCTGCCCCTGGGGGATTCCGACGGAGCGCTGCGCTATGCGGCGGGCTTCATCGTGGTCTTTGTCGGTGCCGTGTTTGCCTGCGGCTTTCTGGCCTGGCTGGCCAAGAAGCTGGTGGACGCCATCGGATTGCGTCCGGCGGACAGAACGCTGGGGGCCCTGTTTGGCGTGGTGCGGGGGCTGGTGTTGCTGCTGGTGGTGGCCGTGGTGGTGGGCTTGACGCCCCTGCACGAGGCAGCGTGGTGGCAGGAGTCGCACAGCGCACCGGTGCTGGGTGGCTTGCTCAAGAGCCTGAAGCCCGCATTGCCTGAAGAATTTGCAAGGCATTTGCCTTCATGACAGGGTGGCGGCCACAAGCTGCTGCCGAGAAAATTGGCGCGGGGCTGTTCCCGCAAATGGATGGAATCGAACTATGTGTGGAATCGTCGGCGTCGTCAGCGCAGCGCCCGTCAACCAGCTGATCTATGACGCCTTGCTGCTGCTGCAGCACCGGGGCCAGGATGCCGCAGGCATCGTGACCCAGCAGGGCCGCAAATTCTTCATGCACAAGGCCAAGGGCATGGTGCGCGACGTGTTCCGCACGCGCAATATGCGGGCCTTGCCGGGCAATGTGGGGCTGGGCCAGGTGCGCTACCCCACGGCGGGCAACGCCTTCAGCGAAGAAGAGGCGCAGCCGTTTTATGTGAACGCGCCATTTGGCATCGTGCTGGTGCACAACGGCAACCTGACCAATGCGCTGGCACTGCGCAACGAACTCTTTCAAACCGACCATCGGCACACCAACACCGACAGCGATTCGGAAGTGTTGCTCAACGTGTTTGCCCACGAACTCGAACGAGCCACCCGGGGCGTGCCGCTGCAGCCCGAAGATGTCTTTACGGCGGTGCGCGCCGTGCACAAGCGCATCAAGGGGTCGTATGCCGTCATCGCCCTGATCGCAGGGCATGGCCTGCTGGCCTTCCGCGACCCCCATGGCATCCGGCCCTTGGCCATGGGGCGCAGCCAGGATGGCACCGTGATGGTGGGTAGCGAGTCGGTGGCTCTGGAGGGCACGTCGCACGTCTTCGAGCGCAACATCGACCCGGGCGAGGCCATCTTCATCACGCTCGACGGCAAGGTGCATGCGCGCCAGTGCGCGGAAAATCCGCAGCTGAACCCCTGCATCTTCGAGTTTGTCTATCTGGCGCGGCCCGATTCGGTGCTCGACGGAATTTCGGTTTACCAGGCGCGGCTGAACCTGGGCGAGGCGCTGGCCAAGCGGGTGGTGTCCACCGTACCGCCGAATGAGATCGATGTGATCATCCCCATCCCCGAGTCGAGCCGCCCCAGCGCAACCCAGCTGGCGCACCTGCTGGGTATTCCGTACCGCGAGGGGTTCGTCAAGAACCGCTACGTGGGCCGCACCTTCATCATGCCCGGCCAGGGCGTGCGCAAGAAGTCCGTGCGCCAGAAGCTCAACGTGATCGGCAGCGAGTTCAAGGGCCGCAATGTGCTGCTGGTGGACGACTCCATCGTGCGCGGAACGACCTCGCGCGAAATCGTGCAGATGGCGCGCGACGCCGGTGCCCGCAAGGTGTATCTGGCCAGCGCTGCGCCGCCGGTGCGCTACCCCAATGTGTACGGTATTGACATGCCCACCAGCAGCGAACTGGTGGCCCATGACCGCACGGTGGAAGAGGTGCGCCAGGCCATTGGCTGTGATGCACTGATCTACCAGGATGTGGATGGCATGAAGCGGGCCATCGGTGCCCTCAATCCCGCCATTGCGGGATTTGATGCATCGTGTTTCGATGGTGTCTATGTCACCGGAGACATCACCGCGGACGATATTGCGCGGCTCAACGAAGGCCGCGTGGGTGTGGAGGAGGGCGAAGAAGACACTTCCCGCCTGGCGCTGCCCAACGCGCAGGTCGCCTGAACACGACGATTGCTGGCCAGGCTTTCTCATGAGCCTGCGCCCGCCCCCTATTGCTGACCAAGACAACGACGCCGGGCCGCTGTGCCCGGCCTATCTGCCATGACTGAACAGAATTCCCCCGTGCATGTGCGCACCCGTTTCGCTCCATCGCCTACCGGCTTCATCCACCTGGGCAATATCCGCTCGGCGCTCTACCCGTGGGCGTTTGCCCGCGCCACGGGCGGGGACTTCATCCTGCGCATTGAAGACACGGATCTGGAGCGGTCCAGCCAGGCGGCGGTGGATGTGATCATTGAAGGCATGGCCTGGCTGGGGCTGGACCATGATGAAGGTCCGTTCTATCAGATGCAGCGCATGGACCGTTACAAAGCCGTGCTGGCTGACCTGCAGGCGGCTGGCCATGTGTACCCTTGCTACATGAGCGTGGCCGAGCTCGATGCCTTGCGCGAAAAGCAGATGGCCGCCAAGGAAAAGCCACGCTATGACGGCACCTGGCGTCCGGAGGCGGGCAAGACCCTGCCGCCCGTGCCCGAGGGTGTCCAGCCCGTGCTGCGCTTCAACAACCCGCAAGGGGGCGTGGTGGCATGGGAAGACAAGGTCAAGGGCCGCATCGAGATCAGCAACGACGAGCTGGACGACCTGGTGATTGCGCGCCCCGATGGCACCCCCACCTACAATTTCTGCGTGGTGGTGGACGATATCGACATGGCCATCACCCATGTGATCCGCGGGGATGACCATGTGAACAACACGCCGCGCCAGATCAATATCTTTCGCGCCCTGGGCAAGGAGCCGCCGGTGTATGCCCATCTCCCTACCGTGCTCAACGAGCTGGGCGAGAAGATGAGCAAGCGCAACGGCGCCAAGCCCGTCACGCAATACCGCGACGAGGGTTACCTGCCCGACGCCATGGTGAACTACCTTGCCCGCCTGGGCTGGAGCCATGGGGATGACGAAATTTTCAGCCGCGAGCAGTTCCTGCAGTGGTTCAACCTGGACCACCTGGGTCGCAGCGCCGCGCAGTTTGATGAAGCCAAGCTGCGCTGGGTCAATGCCCAGCACCTCAAGGCCATGGCCGATGATGCGCTGGCGGCCCTGGTGGCGCCGCAGCTGGAGAAGCGCGGCATTGCTGTGGCAGACCTGGCCGATGGCCGTCTGAACCGCATCTGTGCCCTGTTCAAGGACCGATGCGATACCACGGTGGCCCTCGCGGACTGGGCCTTTGTGTTCTATGGACCCGTTTCGCCCCTGGAAGCAGAGCGCGCCCAGCATGTGACCAATGCCATCGTTCCTGCTCTGGATGCGCTGGCCGATGCGCTGTCCGCATGTGTATGGGACAAGGCGTCCATCAGTGCGGCGTTCAAGCAGGTGCTGACGGCGCAGGGCCTGAAGATGCCTCAGCTGGCCATGCCCGTGCGGGTTCTCACCGTCGGGTCGGCCCACACGCCATCAGTCGATGCGGTGCTGGAACTGGTGGGGCGTGAAAAAGTTGTAGCGCGTTTGCGAAACCGCTAAAAATCTGTCTATAATTCAAGGCTCGGATGATGACAACGATTGCAGTGTGATCGTTGCTGTTAAGTGGGGGTATAGCTCAGCTGGGAGAGCGCTTGCATGGCATGCAAGAGGTCATCGGTTCGATCCCGTTTACCTCCACCAAAGTTTGTTGATAGATACGGTTAGTTCCAAGGTTTTGACCCCATCGTCTAGAGGCCTAGGACATCACCCTTTCACGGTGAGTACCGGGGTTCGAATCCCCGTGGGGTCGCCAAGTTGTAGCGCTTGGCTTGCGTGAAGAATGCAAGCAAAAGCTGCCTGCCAGGAGTGGTAGTTCAGTTGGTTAGAATACCGGCCTGTCACGCCGGGGGTCGCGGGTTCGAGTCCCGTCCACTCCGCCAGTCAAAAGCCCTTGCAGGTCTTTGATGTGCAAGGGCTTTTCTTTGGTGAGAGCCAGAGGAATTTGGGGGTATAGCTCAGCTGGGAGAGCGCTTGCATGGCATGCAAGAGGTCATCGGTTCGATCCCGTTTACCTCCACCAAAGTTTGTTGATAGATACGGTTAGTTCCAAGGTTTTGACCCCATCGTCTAGAGGCCTAGGACATCACCCTTTCACGGTGAGTACCGGGGTTCGAATCCCCGTGGGGTCGCCAAGTTGTAGCGCTTGGCTTGCGTGAAGAATGCAAGCAAAAGCTGCCTGCCAGGAGTGGTAGTTCAGTTGGTTAGAATACCGGCCTGTCACGCCGGGGGTCGCGGGTTCGAGTCCCGTCCACTCCGCCATAGTTCATGAGGTTATCCTCGAAAATGCCCACTAACAAGTGGGCATTTTTTATTCCAAAATGGAATACGGTTGATCGTCGGCACACCGCACCGGCCGACGCCTGTGTTAACAATGGGCCTCGTTCATCGCGTAGGGCCGGTGTCTCGGCCTACATGAAGGGCCTGTACGGATAGCTGTGACACGGCAACGACGGTACGTTGGAACTCGTTCGCGCGAGCCGCTGCGAGTGCATGATGGTCAGCGGCAGGGTGGGGCGTACCGCGCATCGTTGTTCCCGTCCATCTTGGCCGGTGCCATGGCTTCAAATGACCTTGCCCCTGTTTTGCGTAGTTCTTAGCCCGCGGTTTACGCAACCTTTTTACGCTGTGCCTCGTACCAGCGTTGTTCGTACTGCATCGGGCTGAGGTAGCCCAACGACGAATGCAGCCGTCGATGAGTGTAGAAGGCCATCGAGTCCATCACCGCCTGCCTGGCCTGCTCTCGAGTGGCGAATTTGTACCGATGCACGCTGGCGGTTTTCAATTTCCCCCAGAAACTTTCCGTTGGAGCATTGTCCCAACAATTGCCCTTTCAACTCATCGATGAGCGCATTTCGCATCTCCCAGCCCTTCAAGCCCTGCTGGAACTCACCGCGCTGCAATACTGGCTCCCACGGTCACTGTGGAATATCAGGCCAGCCGGCGGGCAACGCCTGAGAACCACGCCATGGCCAGCGCATCCTTGACCAGGCTGGCCTGCATGTGTGGCTGCAGGCTCCAGCCAAGCACCTGGCGGCTGAAGAGGTCGATGACGGCGGCCAGGTACAGCCAGCCTTCGTCGGTGGCAATGTAGGTGATGTCGCCGCACCAGCGTTGATTCGGCGCTTCGGGATGTAAGCGCCGCTGCACCAGGTCGGGTGCCGCCGGCAGGCTGTGTTTGCTGTCGGTGGTCACCATGAATTTGCGTTTGGACCTGGCCCGGATGCCGTGCTGCTGCACGAGCTTGCAAACCCTGTCGTTGCCCACCCGGAGCTCCCAACTGCCCTTTGAACGCCAGGCGCACCCAGTTGCCCAGACTGGCCTTCGGAATACCCAACACCTTGGCCGCCACCGCGATGGCTTGCCCTGCACGCACTTGGCGCACTGCCCCAGCTTGAATTCCCGCGTGTACTTCCCACACGCACCTGCCTTGCTGTCATCTCTTGACTCCTTGTCGGTATTTTCAACAAGGCCAAGAACTTCACTTTCCAGGGGCAACCTCAGGGCTAGATTGTCCTGGCGAGACGTCAACGGGGGCTGACGGTGGGGAGTATTTCAGCCGCCTTTTAGACGTGCGGCAGAGGGCCAGCTAGGCAACCATTGCTGGGCCTTGGGTCATGGGGCTCGATCAAAGGCTCCACCATGTCAGGGAATTCATACCCATCTTCTTGCCAGGAAAGTATCGTGCCGCATGGGCTGGGTGACGAGTTTGCCGCCACTGCCAATGCCGCTTGATTTACTTCTACCCCGGGATCCCATTGACGCCTGCATTGGCGCTTCCAGGACTGTAGGTGTTTAACTTTTATTAGACGATATGGATAAATTTGTTCAAATTAGGTGAAAACCCCAAACAAGGAAGAAAATTCTAAATGCAGAATCGCAGGCGGCATACAGAATGAATACAAGCAGCGCTGGTCTGCCCTGACATCTCAGGGGGACGCAGGGGAGTGCCGACAGAAGCTTGTGCCAAGTACTAGGTAAATCCCCCATCGATGGAGACAAACGCATGAAAAATCGACAAATGAGGACGGCTCCTTCCCGGGCCGCAGTGCACATAATTGCCGCTGCTGCGGCATTGGTGGCAACCAGTGGTGCCCGGGCCTTGGAAATTGACTCTGGCAATCCTGACCTCAAGGTGCGTGCCGATGCGACGGTTCGCTATAACTTGGGGGTTCGTACCGAGTCGCAAGATCAACGGCTGTTGCATTTTGCCACCACCGATGAAGGAAACGCCAAGTTTGATCGTGGTGACGTCGTGTCCAACCGTCTCGATCTGTTGGGGGAGCTTGACCTCAATTACAAGGGGCTCTTTGGCGCGCGGATCAGTGCGGCAGGCTGGTACGACAATGCGTACAGAAACACCTCAGTGTCATCGCCTGCGGGACAGGCAACGTCATACAACAACAACCGGTATAGCAACGAGGTCAACCGCTTTGTCCACGGCCCTTCCGGTGAAGTTTTGGATGCTTTCGTTTGGTCCAACTTCGATCTGGGCGCTGTTCCTGTCAATGTCAAGTTGGGCAAGCACACGGTGGTTTGGGGTGAAGGCATGTTCATCGGTGCGCATGCCATTTCCTATGGGCAATCTCCCGTTGACGGCGTGAAAGCGGTGTCCAGTCCTGGCATCGAGACCAAAGAGACTTTTATGCCCGTCAATCAGTTGACGTTCAAGGCGCAGGTGACCGATAAGCTGTCGGTTGCTGGTCAGTATGCGCTGGATTGGGCATCAACGCGTGTGCCGTATGCTGGCACATACCTGATGGGGGCAGACAATGCGCCTGGTGTGGATCGTTTTGCCCTGACGCCGTGTAACCCCGCTCTGGGGCCCTATGCCTGCCTGACCATGGCCAACGGAGCAGCCAAGACCTCAGGCGACAAGAATTGGGGGCTCTCCGCCCGTCTGGATATTGATTCCATCGATTCGACGGTGGGGGTTTACTACCGGCGCTTCAACGATACCAATCCGGAAACTGGCATTCAACTGACCGGTTTCAGTCCGGTGGCGGCACCCTTCAATGCCGTTCTGGGCCCGGCGCTGCCCAGTAGCTACAGGTTTGTCTACCCGGCCGCTACCAAGCTTTTTGGTGTGAGTCTGTCCAAGCCCGTGGGGCCGGTGAGTGTCGGCGCCGAAGTGTCTTGGCGCAAAGATGCGCATCTCAACTCCGTTGGCAGCTACACCACCACCAGCACCGGTGCGACAGGGGATACCTTCCATGCAGTGGTAAACGGAACGTATGGATTGCCCACAACCGCCCTCTGGGATACCGGTACGTTGATCGGCGAATTGGCTTACAGCCGTCTGATGAGTGTCTCAGCCAACGAACAGCTGTATCGCGGCGTGGGCTATGCCGGTTGCGTGAAGCTTGGTACCAGCGGCGCCACTGCCAAGCCAGGGGATATTAGCGACACCTGCTCCACCAAGAACTATTGGGAAATCGCTATGCGTTTCACGCCCCAATATCTGGGCCTGCTGCCGTCCTTGGATGTCTCCGTACCAATGACCCTCAGTTATGGCATGAAGGGTACGGCGGCCACAGGTGGTGGTGGCTTTGAAGGCCTGCTCAAGTGGTCGGTGGGCATCGCCGCTACCTATGCGAGCAAGCATGAATTCAGCCTCACCTATGCGGACATGTCTGTGCCGACCAAATACAACGCTGCCGGTACGGCCGCCATTGGCGGAAACGCACTCAACAGCAGCGTGGGCGCAACCGATCGTGGTCGCCTGTTTTTCACTTACAAGACCTCTTTCTGATTCCCAGGAGCAGCAATCATGAAACTTCACAACATCCTTTCGCTGGTTGCCATTGGCCTTGCCACGCCGGCTTTTGCGGCCGTGACCGCAGAGGAGGCCAAGCAACTGGGCGCTACACTGACCCCGTTCGGAGCGGTCAAGGCGGCCAATGCCGACGGCAGCATCCCGGCCTATACGGGGGGATTGACCAAGGCTCCCGAGGGTTTCAAGCCGGATAGCGGCTTTTGGGTCGATCCGTTCAAGGATGAAAAGCCTGTGCTCCGGATCGACAGCAAGAACATGGCGCAGCACGCTGCCTTGCTGAGCGAAGGGCAGAAGCACCTGCTGTCCAAGCACCCGACCTACCACCTCAATGTGTATCCCACGCACAGAACGGCGGCATACCCCAAAAAGATTCTGGATGCAACGGTGCGCAACGCAACGACCTGCAAGACGACCAAAGAAGGCCTTGCCATTGACCGTAGCTGCCGCGGCGGCATGCCGTTTCCCATTCCAAAGACGGGATATGAGGTGATGTGGAACCAGATTCTTCGCTACCAGGGTGATGCGATGATCAACACCACGGCATCGCGCTCTTGGGTGGTCGATTCCTCCGGCAAGGCTGTGATGACGGCTGAGCAGGCTACGTTCCAGGACTTCGTTTACTACCAGACTGATGTGGAGGACCGCGATCCCGACATGGCCTGGCGGACGTATTCGATCAGTAAATCGCCCGCGCGCCGCGCCGGCGAGATGACGGGCCTGGCAGACTACATTGATCCGGTGGCCCGTGCCCGCAAGGCATGGAGTTACACCCCGGGCCTGCGCCGCGTGAAGCTTGCTCCTGAGTTTTCGTACGACACCCCCGTGGCCAGCATGGGCGGCGTCACGCTGTTTGATGAACTGTTCGTGTTCTCAGGAATCATGGATCGCTTCGATTTCAAACTGATCGGCAAGAAGGAGATGTACATCCAGTACAACGGCTACAAGAACCAGTACGACTGCCCTACCGCTGAAAAAGCTTTGCTGCCGGCACACGTCAATCCAGAGTGCGAGCGTTGGGAAAAGCACCGCGTCTGGGTCGTTGAGGCCACGCTCAAACCTGGTCAGCGTCACGCGTATTCCAAGCGCGTCTACTACTTCGATGAAGACTTGAGTGGTGCTGCTAACTACGATGCCTTTGACCAGAACGGTCAGTTATATCGCTCGCTGTTCCAAACGACCTCTCCGATGTACGACAAGCAGATTCCCTTTTCTGCGAAGAACGTGGTGTACGACTTCAATAAGGGCATGTACGCGTATGTCAACGACGTGATGGTCGGAGGCTGGAAGGTGCTTTCGTCCGTGCGCAGTGAGCGCGAGATGAACCCTGAAGCCATTGCGTCGCGTGAGTCGGCTCGTTGAGCCCTGTGCAAGACAGATATCAGTCGGATCCCGGAACCATGATTTCACTGCGTGTTTTTCCTGCTGCCTTCACCCGACTGCGTTGGCATTGCGCCATGCTGATGGGGGTGAGCGCACTGGTCATTGGTTCCTTGGTGATCGCAGCGCCGGGTGCCGCCTCCGTGGATCTGATGGATGTGCCGTCGCCAAAGCTTGCGACGGCGCTGCGAACGATGGTCAGTGGGGTGGCAAGCCAGGGAGGGCGTACCGTCGCGGTGGGGCCGCGAGGTTTGATTCTGCTGACGGAAGATGGTGGTGGATCGTGGCGCCAGGTCACCAGCCCGGTGTCCACCGATCTCGCCACAGTCCGGTTCGTCGGTCCCAACGTTGTCTGGGCTGTGGGTCACGACGCAGTGGCCCTGCGGTCTTCTGATGCGGGCTCCACGTGGGAGCGCATGTTGGACGGTCGCACCGTGCTGAAGCTGCTGCGTGAAGCCGCCAAAGGCTCTGAACAACTGCAAGCTGAAATCGAGCGAACGATGGAGCAATCGGCCACAGCCGACGTCTGGCCCGCACCCTTGCTCGACATCCGGTTCGCTGCCGACGGCCTCACTGGATTCGCTGTGGGTGGCTTTGGTTTGATCCTGCAGACCGTCGATGCAGGAAAGACCTGGCAGTCCTGGCAGAGTAAAGCAGAGAACGATCAGCGCTACCACCTGTATGCACTGACAGGCGGCGATGGTGCGATTTTCGTTGCGGGCGAACAGGGCCTGGTGATGCGTTTGAATGCTAATAGTCAGCGCTTTGAGCGTGTCGAGACACCCTACAACGGCAGCTTCTTTGGTATCGATCAGCTGGGCTCAAGACTGCTGGCCTATGGGCTTCGCGGCAATGTTTTTGTGAGCGAGGATGCCGGCCAGGGTTGGCGAAAAATTGAGACCGGTATCGATGCCAATTTGGTGGGGGCGGTTGCCCATGGCGATGCAGTGCTGTTGGTGTCGCAAAAGGGTGATGTGCTTTCCGTGAATTTTGGTGCGTCGCGTGCTTCTACTTATGACCAAGCTCATGGAGCCGAGGTCTATGGCGCTGCGATGACCGGCTCCAATCGGCTGGCTCTCGCCCGCTTGAATGGGGTCGGTGTGATCGCTTTATCAGCGCAAGGTAAATAAAGGTTGCCGATCTTTTGATCAGCAACTGCGAAAGATCTGATGTCTGCTCATTCCCAACAGCCCGCTATGCCGGTCGTCAGCGATCCGGCCAAGTTTGACCGCAAGTCGGGTAGCCGCCTGGAACAACTGGTGTTCAACAATCGGTTGTTCGTATTGTTGCTCTGCCTCATCGCAACTGTCGTGTTGGGCTTCTTCGCATTGAAGCTCCAAGTCAACGCCAGCTTTGAGCGGATGATCCCATCGTCCAGCCCGTACATCAAAAACTATTTTGCTTACCGCAATGAGTTGCCAGGGCTTGGCAACACGGTGCGCATTGTCGTCGAGAACAAAAGTGGTGATGTATATGACGCGGCCTACCTGGAGAAGCTGCGCAAGATCAATGACACCCTCTACCTGATTCCAGGGGTCGACCGTTCCTGGATGAAGTCGCTCTGGATGCCCATTGTGCGTTGGCGCCAGGTGACGGAAGAGGGTGTTGTGGGTGGCCCCGTCATGCCGCCTGACTACAGTGGTACGCCGGAATCGATTGCCAAGCTCAAGGAAAATATTGCGCGTTCTGGCATTATTGGCAGTCTGGTCGCCAACGACTCGCGATCGACGATGATCATCGCGCCGCTGCTGGATCGGCATCCACAAACGGGTGAACCGATGAACTACGGCGAGTTCTCGCGTGCGCTGGAGGAGAAGATCCGGTCGTTTGAGGATGAGAGCACCGGCGTCTACATCGTTGGCTTCGCGAAGATCGTGGGTGATCTGATCGCCGGGCTTTATCAGGTGATGCTCTTTTTTGGGCTCTCGGTGGCGGTCGCTGCCCTGTTTGTTTATCTCTATACCCGGTGTATCCGCAGCACATTGCTGCTGGTCAGCGTGGCTGTTGCCGGAGTGGTTTGGCTGCTGGGGTTGATGAGCCTGCTGGGGTACGAACTGGATCCTTATTCGATCCTGGTTCCGTTCCTGATTTTTGCGATCGGGCTCTCGCACGGTGCCCAGAAAATGAATGGCATCCTGCAGGACGTGGGACGTGGGACACACAAGTACGTTGCCGCTCGCTACACCTTCCGGCGCCTGTTCATGGCGGGCCTCACGGCACTGTTGACCAACATCGTCGGTTTCGCCGTGCTGGTGATCATCGACATCCCTGTGATCCGCGACTTGGCCCTGACCACCAGCATCGGGATCTCCGTGCTGATCTTCACCAAGCTGGTGTTGATCCCGGTGACCTTGTCCTATATCGGTGTGAGTGAGTCTGCAGCCCGTCGGGCTTTGGCCGAAGATACCGGGCAGAAGCGAGGCATTCTGGGACGTGCATGGGGCGCACTGGACCGTTTGACGGAACGGCGTGCGGCCACGGTGACCGTGGGCGTGGCTGCAGTGATCACTGTTATTTGTACGGTGGTGATGTTTGATCTGCGCATCGGCGACCTGGATCCGGGCGCACCCGAGTTGCGACAGGACTCGCGATACAACCGTGACAGTGCCTACATCTCGGCCCACTATGGCTTGTCGAGCGACCAGTTCGTGGTCATCATGACCAATCCGGACGATGGTTGCCGCCTGTATGGCACCTTGCAACTGATGGACCAGTTAGCCCAGGCGTTGCGCCAGACGGAAGGCGTGCAGGCGACCAGTTCGCTGGCGGAATCCACGCGCTTCATCACCGCCGCTTTGAACGAGGGCAGTGGCAAGTGGCTCACCATCAGTCGCGACCAAGGCATTACCAATGCGGCCGTGGGTGCAGCCATGATCGCTACCCCGGACATCACCAACACATCCTGTGCCGTGTCGCCATTGATCGCCTATCTGGCCGACCACAAAGCCGATACGCTCAACCGCGTGCTCAAGGTGAGCGAGGCGTTCGCTGCCGACCACAACAGCGCCAAAGCCGAAGATGGGCCGCGCTTCATGTTGGCCGCAGGCTCTGCGGGAATTGAGGCGGCGACCAACATTGAGGTCGAACGGGGCATCCTGCTGATGTATTTGGCGGTGTACGGTGCCACGGCATTGCTGTGCCTGCTGACTTTCCGCAGCCTCCGCGCCACCATTGTGGCCATGATTCCCCTCGTGATGACCACCATCATCTGCAAGGCGCTGATGGTCTGGATGGGCATCGGTCTCAAAGTGGCAACCTTGCCTGTGATTGCCGTGGGCGTCGGTGTCGGTGTCGACTACGCCCTGTACCTGTTGAGTGTTCAGATTGCCATGCAGCGTCGCGGAGCGACGCTCGCCGAGGCATATCGCAAGTCACTCGATTTCACGGGTCGCGTGGTGGCTCTGGTGGGCCTGACCATGGCCGCTGGCGTTATCACCTGGGCTTTCTCTCCGATTAAGTTCCAGGCAGACATGGGCATTTTGCTGACCTTCATGTTTCTCTGGAACATGGTGGGCGCCTTGGTGCTGATTCCAGCCTTGTCTCATTTCCTGCTGAACCCGCAGCAAACGAAATCCCCGTTGCCCGCGGCATGAACTTCCTACTCCCCTCTTTGTGACTTTCCCCCAACAATTCTTGGAGCAACGCCTGTGTTTGATTTATTGATGAGTGCCGACATGATGCTGACCGACCCGGACGGTATGGCAGAACTGCTGGTGAAGAAACTGGGTATTCACAGCCATCCCAACTGGCGCCAGGCGTTCGATGGGCACCCTTACATTGCCCACTTCTTGCGGGTCCATAAGTCGCTAGCAGTGGCTCCCACCCGCATTGAGCCGCAGTGCCATTTGGACCAACCCAATCCGGGGGATCCAATGTTTCATGATTTCCTGGAAAGTCTCAAGGCATATCAGGGCCCGCATCGCCCCATGGTGACCCACTCCATCGTGCTTGCTGCCCGAGGCGACAAGTTCGATCGGCTGGTAGAGAAACTCATGCGTCGGCGCCTGCGGTTTCGCATGGCCCAGCGCACGGCCGACATGCCGTTTGACCGGCTTTGGCTCGGCGCGACGCCGGAAGACCCGCATTACCACCCCTCGGTGGATGGTGGCTTGTGCATCGAGGTCATGCCTCTAGAGCCGCTGCAGATGCCGGAGGACACCTTTAAGGTACCTCCGCCCGAGCCTCGTGACTCCAAGCCTGGCGACATGGTGCGGGTCACCTCGCGTGGTTACATCGTTCGCAATCTGGACGAAACTCTGCGCACGGTGTCGAGCAATCTTGATTGGGAACCCAGCGGTCCGGTGGAGTCACTTGGCAAGGAAGGTTACCGTCGCGCCCGCATGGGTTTCACGGTACCGCACAGTGCCACGCTGGATGTGATTGAAGCGACCCGCTGGAGCGGGGATGCTGGTGTTTACCTGAATTCTTGGGGGCCTGGCCCTTACTACATTCGCATCGCGGTGAACGGTCTCCAGGCCAAGGCTGAAGATCTGAAGGCACGTGGAACCCGTTTCACCTGGATTGACGAGTGTGAAGCGGTGGGCGGCAAGTCGCTGATTCGTATCGACCCGGCCGATGTACGTGGGCAGCTGTTTGAGTTCGAGGAGTATTGAACAGATCATGGAAACCACCCTTCACAAACCAGGCGAAAAAGTGCGAGTGCAAGCAACAGCCTCTAATGCTGCCGTCGCGGTGGAGCGTCGGGGAGCCGTTGGCTGGATCGTGCTCAATCGCCCGGACCAGATCAATGCGATCAATGATGACATCCGCAGCGGTGTTCCAGCGGCTTTGGCCGAGTTGGACGGCGATCCGTCCGTGCGCGTGATTGTCATCTGCGGAGCGGGTGAGCGCGGGTTCTGTGCCGGGGCTGACATCAAGGAGCGGCGGGCGGCCGAATCATCGGTTCAGGTACGCCGACGGATGCAAAAGTCGCGCTGGATCGAAGCACTGGATCGAACCGAAAAACCGGTCATCGCTGCCATTCATGGCTATTGCATGGGTGGGGGCATGGAGCTCGCCCTGGCCTGCGATCTGCGTTTTGCGGCACCGGATGCCGTATTCGCCCTTCCTGAAACTGGTCTGGGATTGATTCCCGGAGGTGGAGGAACACAACGTCTCGGATCCGTGGTGGGGCCGGGTCGAGCCTTGGATCTGTTGCTGACCGGTGACCGAATGAATGCCCAACAAGCACTCGACATCGGCTTGATCACAAGGGTGGCTGGCAGCGGGGAATCTCTGGCAGCCGAAGTTACCGCGCTCGCCGAGCGCATCGCTCAGAAGCCACCTACGGCCACGCTGTTCGTCAAGCAGGCTGCGCGTGCTGCCACGCAGCTGGATCTCAAGAGCGGGCTGGACTTGGAACTGGATCTGTTCGCAATGCTGGTTCCGATGCACGATGTCAAAGAAGCCGCACTCGCGTTTCGCGAAAAGCGTGCCCCCTGTTTTACCGGCGAGTGACGTCGTCGCTTCCATCAATTTCTGGAGACTCAATGAGCGAACGCAAACTGGATGGCAAGGTTGCCATCGTCACCGGTGCTGGTGCCGGCCTCGGAGCTGAGTGTGCCCGCTCGCTGGCTTTGCATGGCGCCCGGGTTGCCGTGGTTGACATCCATCTGGCTGGGGCGCAGTCCGTGGTTGCAGAGATTGAGGCAGCCGGTGGCAAGGCACTGGCGATCCAGACCGACCTGACCTCCGAAGCAGAGGTCGCTGCGATGGTGTCTGCTGTGGCCGCGGAGTATGGGCGCATTGATGTCTTGCACAACAACGCGGCCGCGTTGGATCCGGCCCAACGCGCTGGTGATCGCGATGTCTGCAACGTGGATGTTGCTGCGTGGGATCGGGCCATGAATGTCAATGCTCGCGGTGCCATGCTGTGCTGCAAGCACACCGTTCCACATATGCTCAAAGCCGGTGGTGGGTCCATCATTTTTGCAACCTCTGGCTTCGGTTTGCTCGGGGACGTGACGCTGACCGCTTACGCCGCCTCCAAGGCGGCCTTGATGGCTTTGGCGCGTTCGGTTGCTGCCCAATATGGCAAGCAGGGCATTCGATCCAACGCCATCATGATCGGTTTTGTGCTCAACGAGCACGCACAAAAGGGCGTTCCGGAGGAAATCAAGCAGATCCTTCTTGACCAGCACCTGACGCCGAAACTCGGTTCTCCCCAGCAGATTGCCGATGTGGTGAGTTTTTTGGCCAGCGACGAGTCCTCATTCATCACCGGTGCGGTAATTCCCGTGGATGGCGGTTTCACCAGTCATTCCCCGTCCATGGTGCCCATGCGTGAGTTCTTCGCCCGCCTGGGATCCAACAAACTCTGACACAAACCACATCCGACTATGTCTTTGCCCATGTATGCCGCCAGCGCGGAAATCTATACCCGCATGCTGCGCAACCTGCTCACCTGGCTGGACAAAGCCGAAAGCCATGCTCAGGCCAGAAGCTTCGACAGCGCTGCGTTCCTGAATATGAAACTGTCACCAGACATGCTTACTTTTGGCAAGCAAGTGGTCATTGCGAGCGAGGTGGCGCGACTGGCTGTTGCGCGCCTGGGCGCAGTGGAACTGCCTGCTGCTCAAGGCTCCGATGAGAGCTTCGAAGGGTTGCGTGTTCGCGTGCGGGACGCTATCGACTTCGTGGAAGGTGTTTCGCCGCAACAACTGGCCGGGAGCGCCGAGTTGGCCGTGATCGTGCCACAGCGGCAGGGCGATCCGCTGCACTTCACGGGGCAGACGTTCTTGCAGCAGTGGTCGCTGCCGAATTTTTTCTTTCATGTGACGACGGCATACGCGTTGCTCCGCCAGGCAGGCGTGGAGTTGGGCAAGGCTGACTTTCTGGGAGCAATGGCTTGACGTAGGCCGCACCTGGACACTTTCTCCAAGGTGCAAGTACCGGAAGCAAGGCCGGTGATTGACACAGTGCCCCGTGGAATCCGGGGTTTTCCCCCCTGGCAGACCTTCGCGGTTTGTACCAGGGGTTTTTTTGTTTTTCCGCTGAACGTTGACTCTGACCTTGAATTTTGGCTTGGATGGAGATGGGCTTTGCTTGTGGATGTTTGTGATCTTCGAGTGCACGTGGTGCGCCGCGCTGATAGAGCGCGTAGCCACCGTATTTCAATCCAACGAAGGAAAGACCAATCACCTGACCTTGCGCATTGCGAAGGGGGGCATATATGCGTGACGTACGTTTTGCCACACGGGATGGCTGCTCCGTTGTAGGTGCTACCTTCAAGGAGGGCGCGTTAGCCTAGGTGTGCTCGGTCGAGGGGCTTCAACTGCGCGTTCGCGAGTAGCGGGCTTGGCCGACGTGGTGATAGGGATGAATCCATCCCCGGTCTTGGCAAGTACCGTCGCGATGGCTTCGGTCGGGTGGGTGAACTCGTCCGGAATCGAGAAATCCATGTTCAGGACCCGACCTTCGAGCTTTAGCGTGGGGGAGGAAGTACCTGCCACTTTGGGCGTGGATGAGTCCAGCTTGAGCGCACCGGCCAGACGCGATTGGACTGCGGCAGCAAGGGGCGCAGCCCCGTAGTCGAAGATCCTTGTCGTTCGCCTGTATCAGTTCTTGGGTCAGATGGGTCTTGTCCGCTACATCCTTTTCCGCCTGCGATTCGAGCGAAATTATCATCGCTCCACTGACGGTTGATTCCATTCCCGCGCGCAGATTCGCAGCAAAAGAGGCCTCCGAAAAGGTCAGAAGCTCTTCCAATCGCCCTCACGGGTCATTGCGGGTTGCAGGGTTTGGCGGGCCACAGGTGCGGCAAGAGCGGCGGGGCGGCTGGGCGCCGCCGCTTTGATGTTTACGGCCGGATTTTTCCCTGGTGCGCGCGCAACAGATTTCATCGGCGCATTTGCGTGAGGCGTGCGGGGCGCGGGCACGGCACTGCGGGCGCGCACTATCTCTCCGTCCGCCAGCTTGAACACCGCCACGGCGTCCACCAGCGCTTGGGATTGGTTGCTCAGGCTGCTGGCCGCAGCGGCAATTTCCTCCACCAGTGCGGCATTTTGCTGGGTGGTCTGGTCCATTTGGGCGACGGCTTCGCCGATTTGTGTCATGCCCTGGCTCTGCTCGCTGCTGGCGGCGCTGATTTCGCCCATGATGTCCGTCACGCGGCGGATTGCGGTGACGACCTCCGTCATTGTGGCACCGGCCTTGCCCACAAGCTGCGATCCCTGCTCCACGCGCTCCACGCTGTCGGTGATGAGCCGCTTGATTTCCTTGGCCGCTTCGGCGCTGCGGCCGGCGAGGTTGCGCACCTCGCCCGCTACCACGGCAAAGCCGCGGCCTTGCTCGCCCGCGCGGGCCGCTTCAACGGCCGCGTTCAGCGCCAGGATGTTGGTCTGGAAGGCAATGCCGTCGATCACGCTGATGATGTCGGCAATCTTGTTGCTGCTGTCGTCGATGCCCTTCATGGTTTTGACCACTTCGGCGACCACCTCGCCGCCTTGGGCGGCCACGTTGGAGGCGCTCAGGGCGAGCTGGTTGGCTTGGCGCGCGTTATCGGCATTCTGTTTCACCGTGGAGCCCAGTTGCTCCATCGATGCGGCGGTTTGCTGCAGTGCGCTGGCCTGCTCTTCGGTGCGGCCCGACAGGTCATGGTTGCCCGCCGCGATCTGGGCGCTGGCCGAGGCCACGCCCTGCGCATTGCCACGCACCGCCGTGACGGTCCGCACCAGGCTGTGCTGCATGCGCTGCAGCGTCTCCAGCAGATGGCCCATTTCGTCCTGGGACTGTACGGTGACCTGGCCGGTTAGATCGCCGTTGGCCACGCGGTCGGCCGCTGCCACGGCCTGCGTCAGCGGGCGCGTGATCGAGCGGATGATGGTGATCGCCAGGAACAGGGCCAGGGCAATGGTCACGGCGCTCGCGACCAGAAGCCCCCGCGTCAAATTGCGGGTGGCGGCTTCAGCCCGCTGGCCGGCTTCGGTCATGAATTGCGCCTGGAGTTCCGCTTGCTTGCGAATCGCGTTCTGGTATTCGATCTGCGCCGGGCGCTGTTTACTCTCAAGCAAGGCCAGCGCCTCAACCCATTGTTCTTTGGCAAACAGTTCAAGAAATTCATTGCCCAATGCTAGATCCTTGGCGCGCAGCGGCTTGATCCGCTCCTGCAAGGCCTTGCTTTGTTCGGATTCAATGAGCTGGTCCAGCACTTGTGTCTGTGCAACGATGTTGGCGCGTTCGACCTTGATCCGGGCTAGCGCCGCTTTCTGTATATCCGGCGACGAGAACAAGGCCAGATTGCGGAACTGGATGGTTTCCATGTTCGAGCCGTCGATCACCGCACTCAAGGCCTTGGTGATGGGGGCGCTCCTTTGGATGATGTCGTCCATCGCCTCATGCTGCGCAGCGGACAGGAACAACACCATTGCGCCCTGCACGACCAGCAGCAGCACCATGGTGGCGAACGAGATGGCAAGCCGAGTTGAGATTTTTAAACGATTCATATCGCGGGTAATTGGCAGGAGCAGGCTTTGTGGGGAGAAGGGCACCGATCCATGGCGCGCCGGGCCTTTGGAGGCCGGCGGAAGTCGCTGGATCGGCGCGCTTTCAGGCGGTTTCGCGCGTCGAGGCTTCGAACGCTTTTAGATCGAAGGCCGCAACTGCTGCCTCGGCCGGACTGAGCGGCGTGTTGCGTGCGATGAGCTTGCGCGCCGCCATGTGGTCGGCTGGCCGATTGCATGATTCCACCGCCACCAGACGACCGGCGCGAAAACACAGCACACTGATCTGCCGTTGCTCTATGGATCCCAGCATGACGGTTTCATCGTGTCCATCGGAGAGGCCGGCAATCTGCAGCTTGAGTTCCCCCTGATCGGTCCAGAACCAGGGCAGAGCGGTGTAGTTGGCGGGTTTTCCCATGAGGCGGGCCGCGACGGTCTTGGCTTGATCGACAGCGTTCTGAACCGATTCGAGCCGGATGGGTTGCGGTGACCAGGGACTGGGAAAGCTGACCACATCGCCAATGGCAGAAATGGCCGGATCGCTGGTGAGCAGCAGCTCGTCCACAACAATGCCGTTATTGACTGCAAGTCTTGCATCGCTGGCCAGTTCCGCGTTGGGTAGCACCCCAATGCCGTACACCACAAGATCCGTCGGCAGCGCTTCACCGCTGGCCAGCTGCACGCCAGTCACATGGCCATCTGCGCCATGGATCGCTGCGAGACTTTGACCATAGTGAATTTTGACGCCCCAACTGGCGTGGGCTTGATCAAATACCTTGGAGGTGATCGTGGAGACCGCTCGCGCCATGGGCCGTGTACCCAGCTCCAGTACGTCCACCGAGATGCCACGCGCAGCCGCAACGGCTGCGAACTCGAGGCCGATGAACCCGGCCCCAATGACGACGGCGCGTTTTGCATGGTCCAGGCGTTGTGACAACCCGTCCGCATCAGCCAAGGTGCGCAAACCGAACACGCCGTCGAGTTCAATGCCTGGAACCGCGGGCACGCGGTTGCGCGCGCCTGTTGCCAGCACCAGATGATCGTAGGTGAGCTTGTCGCCGCTCTTGAGGACAAGCTGGCGATTGCCACGATCGATGGCGGCCACGCTGTCCTGTATGCGTGCAATACGGTGTTCGTCAAAGTACTCGGGCGGACGAAAACGAAGTGCCGCCACGCCGACCTTTCCCAGCAGATAGGCTTTGGACAGTGGGGGGCGCTGGTAGGGCACGCCGGGTTCTTCGCCGACGAGCGTGATCGCTCCATCAAACCCCTCTTGCCGCAGCGATGCTGCAACCTGATAGCCGGCTTGGCCGGCACCGACGATGACGATGGTGTTGATTGACATGGGTGTTCAGTCTGAATGGGTTGGGGCAGAGGAGGTGCTGCGGTCAAAGGTCGGGTAACGACCCAGAGCAAGCAACGCCAGACCTCCGGTGAGAAACATGGGGCCGCAGACCATCAGCGTTGCCTGGTACGTACCGGTGCTGCGGTAAAGCTGTCCGAAGAGCCAGGGTGCCAGGGTGGACGCCAGGGTGATCAGCCCGAGGTGGATGCCGAACAAGCGGCCGTAGTCGCGCATGCCGAAGTACCGCGAAACGAGGAACGCCGCCAGGTCGAACTCGGCACCTGCGCCAATGCCCACTAGCATGACCCCGACAACCAGCCAGATGGTGTCGTTCGCACCGCTGGTGCCCAGCAGCAGACATCCCAGGGCTGGCAAGCTCAAGGCCACGGCAGCTACACCGGGCGCCCAGAGTCTGTCGACCAGGTAGCCGACAACGACCCGACCCAGGATCAGTGAGAGGCCAAAGCTGCCAAAAATGCGTGCGGCATCTACCGCCCCAAGACCTTTGTCTCGCAGCAAGGGAACACCATTGGTGACCAGCGTCACCACACAGGCGACTATCATGGACAAGGCGATGTTCAAGATCCAAAAGCGTGGACTGCGCACACCCTCGCGCAACGATAAGCCTGCCACCAGCACTGACGATGCCTGTTGGTTGGGCGTGCGAACCGATGTGCGCGCGGGCTCTTTCATCCATGCCAGAACCAGCGGCAACACCAACGTGACAGGGAGGGCCGCGAGCAACCAGAAGGCCGCTTGCCAGTTCCATCGTGTGATCACGGAACTCACCGCGGAGGGAATCAGCATGGCGGCCAGTCCAGTGCCAGAAAGCACCAGCGCGAGCGCGAGGCCGCGATTGTGTTCAAACCACAGGTTCACCAGGTGGGTCCATGTGACGTGCATGGTGCCCATGCTGGCCAGGGACATCAGGAAGAAGCTCAGGTAGAGCGTCACGATGGACGGCCCCATGTGCGTCATGGCAATGAAGCTCAGGGAAAGCGCGCACAAGGAGATGATGGTGACTCGCTTCATGCCAAAGCGCATGTTGAGCCAGCCCACGATTTGAGACGCCACCACCGACCCGAGAAACATGAAGCTCACCGCCGACTGGAGATCGGCGCGGGCCCAGTCAAACGTCTGTTGCAGTGGAACCATCATGGCTCCGTACGCATACAACATGGACGAATTGGAGTTGATCGCGAGCCCTAGCGTGGCCAGGACCACGATGCGCCAGGCGTTCTTGAATTCGGTCAGATCAATGCCCAGGCCACGAGGAGCGTGTGTACCGTGGGGGGGGGGTGGTGTCATTCGGTCTTTCCGGGTGGGGAGCAGGTTCGGCGGTGGGCGGAGAGCGTGGTGGCCGGCATCACATCACTCGCGCACGAGCAGGAGTGAGCCGGCGAGCGGACCACCACCGGCCGCCGCGATCGCGACCTGGTGCGGTGCGATCTGGCGCAGTCCGGCCCGGCCCCAGAGCTGGGTACAGGCTTCGTGCACATAGCCCAGGCCGTGGGTCCTCCCGCCAGAGAGCTGGCCACCGTTGGTGTTGATCGGCAGCACGCCGTCGCGGGCAATGCGCGAGCCGCCTTCGACAAAGCGACCACTTTCACCTAGCGGGCACAGTCCCAAGGCTTCCAGCCACAGCAGGGTGAGGATGGAGAAACCGTCGTACAGCTGGGCACTGCCCACATCGGCGGGCTTGAGATCGGTTCGTTGCCACATCATGTTGGCGGCATCGATGCTGGCCCCGCCGGTCAGGGAAATCTGGTCCCAGGACCAGGGCTGGTGCAGGGCTGAACCGATCGCCTCCAGTCGGATAGGGGGATGGGGGCCATCGCGCGCGGCGTCGATGCGCGAGAGCACGATCGCCGTGGACCCGTCACAGTGCACATCGCAATCAAACATGCGCAGTGGTGTCGAGATGATGCGCGACGTCATGTAGTCGCCCATCGTCATGGGTGTGCGGTACACGGCTTTCGGGTTGACCACGGCATTGGCGCGACAGGTCATGGCGATCTGGGCCAGTTGTTCCTCGGTGGTTCCGTATTCGTGAAAGTGCCGTTGTGCGTACATCGCCATCAGATTGATGGCCGAGTGCACTTCGTAGGGGGTGTACCACTGCCAGAAGAAGCTGCTGTCTCGGCCGGTGGTCTTGTTGCTCAAAGCATTGGCGTTCTTGTCGACCCGCCGGGCGCTCGCTTCGGTGATGGTGCGAAACACCAGTACATGGCGGCACAGGCCTGCGGCAATCGCCATCGCGCCATTGATCACGCCGGCCAAGGGTCCAGGTCCTTCATAGCCTCCGCCATACCAGTTGACCTTGAGCCCCATGGTGCCGATCAGGGCATTGGGCCCGACGGGTGAAAAACTGTTGCCATTGTTGTTGTCGCCCGGCCAGCAGGCCACGCCATCGATGTCCTCCCGGGTAAGCCCGGCATCGGCAATCGCTTCCAGGCAAGCGTCCAGGGTCAGGCGCATGGCGGATTTGTCGGAGGGGCGCGCCACCTCGGACTGGCCCACTCCGGCAATCGCCACGTTCTTTTCGTACAGGTGATCGAACATCATTCGACTTTCTCGAACAGAGGGAGCCAGACGTCTTCGTGCTGCTCAAAGCGCACTTGAACCGGCATGTCGATCCGCACCTGTTCGGGCGGCATTCCCACGACATTGCTGAGCAGACGCAAGCCGGGTTGATCATCGAGTTCGATGATGGCGACGACGTAGTGTGCGGTCAGCTCGGGTTTCCAGGCCTGGTGATTCACGGTGAAAGTGGCCACGTGGCCGCGACCACTTGTGGGCTCCGGGGCCACATCCATCGAGCCGCAGCGTGGGCACATCGGTGCGGGTGGATGGAAGAAGCGCCTGCATGCGCCGCAGCGATGGATCATCAGCCGACCCGACGCTCCGCCCTGCCAGAAGGCCGACGAATCGCTGGTGATCTGGGGCAGTTTTCGTGGCATGGTCAGGTGGTGTGTGAAGTGGACAGCGGGTGTGGTCAGGGTCGCCACGAATTGACGCAGAGGGTTTGAATGAGTTTAATATGTGAACAGATTGCGTCAATATGTCTAACTAATGGTTTACACCAACTACCCGCACTTATGATTGAACTTTCTTTGGCGAACCGCCATATCGTGGTGACCGGTGGCTTGGGCGTGCTGGGCCGTGCTGTCGGGGCCGTGCTCGCCGAGCACGGCGCACGCGTGGTCCTGCTCGATCGTGCTCCGGCTTCCGATGTACCCGGAATGACTGCCGTAATCGGTGGCGTTGATCTGACCGACCCAGATGCCACACGGTCTGCGTTCGACCAGGCCAGTGAGCGACTCAATGGCTTCGACGGTCTGGTGAACGTGGCCGGTGGGTTCCGGTGGGAAACGCTGGAGACCGGGAGCCTGGAGTCCTGGGACGCACTCTACGCCATGAATCTTCGCAGCGCCGTTGTGGCCTGTCGCGAAGCCTTGCCTCGTCTCCTTCGGGCGCAAGCGGCCGGCATCGTCAATGTGGGGGCGCTGGCCGCTCAAAAGGCGGGCATGGGCATGGGCGCCTATGCGGCCTCGAAGGCGGGCGTCGCTCGGCTGACCGAAGCACTGGCCGAAGAATTGAAAGACCGCGGTGTGCGTGTGAACGCGGTCCTGCCGAGCATCCTGGATACCCCCGCCAACCGGGCCGACATGCCCGACGCAGACGCAACGCGCTGGGTGCCGCCACGCTCGCTGGCTGCGGTCATCGCCTTTCTGCTGTCGGACGGCGCCAGTGCTGTCACCGGTGCCTGCATTCCTGTGGCGGGTCGGGTTTGATGGTGGAGGTACTGAACGTGTCTTCCGAGTCATCTCCCTCCACGGCCACCGGTTCGACTGGTGGCAGCACCATGACATGGTCCGACCGCTACCTGCTTGGGCACAGCGGCATGGACGACACCCATCGTGAATTTGTCGAGTGCGTCGCTGCTCTCCAGGTGGCTAAAGATGCCGATCTCGTTGAATGCATGGCCGCTTTCGAGGCGCATGCCGTCGAGCATTTCGAGCAGGAACGACGCTGGATGGACAGCACCGCATTTCCTGCCGCGCAGTGCCACGTGGACGAACACACCGCCGTCCTCAACTCCGTGCACGAGGTGCAGGAGATGCTGCGCAACGGGGCCTCAGGGCAGGTGGCCCGCGATCTCGCCCGTGCGCTCGCGGACTGGTTTCCCGGACACGCTGATTACATGGACGCTTCGCTGTCCCAGTGGCTGATCAAGCGCAGCCATGGCGGGGCGCCCGTGGTGCTTCGCCGGCGATTGGACCCCGCTGGCGCACCGTTTCCGCCCGAGGTCGATTGAACCCTCGCTCCCGCCAGGGTCGCTGTTGACCCTGGTTTCCCACTTTCCCTAAAGAGACACGCTATGAGACTTGTGACATTTCAGGCGGCAGGCGAAGCTGCCCGCGCCGGCGCATTCATTGAAAACGATCAGGCGGTGCTGGATTTGCGGCAGGCCGCACAGGCCGTGCATGGCGGCAGTGCAGATGCGCTGGCCAGTGTGCTGGCGCTGATCGAGGCGGGACCCGCCGCTTCTGAGCTTGCCCGCGACCTGATCGCGCGCGCGCCCGGTGCGGCGGTCCGGGAGCGGAGCGCGGTCAAGATATTGGCGCCTATTCAACCCCCGCCCCAGATGCGAGATGCCTCCTGCTTCGAATTGCATCTGCGGCAGAGCTTTGCGGCCGCCCGGCGAGCCCGCGCAGCGCGCACACCGGACCCGGAAGCCACGCTGAAGGCCATGAACACCCGCGCCGACGACCGCGTGATCGAGACCTTTCAGCGTCAGCCCATCTACTACAAGTGCAACCGCTTTGCGACCATCGGCGCAGACGACGATGTGGTTTGGCCCAGCTACAGCAAGGCGCTGGATTTTGAACTCGAGTTCGGCTTCTACATCGGTGCGCGAGCGAAGGATGTGCCCAAGGAGAAGGCACGTGAGCACATTTTTGGCTACACGATCTTCAACGACATCAGCGCGCGCGATGCGCAAGCTGTGGAAATGGGGGGCATGCTCGGGCCGGCCAAGGGCAAAGACTTTGACACCGGCAATGTGATGGGCCCCTGCCTGGTGACGGTCGACGAGCTGCCCGATCCCTACAACCTGAACATGGTCGCCCGCGTCAACGGCGAGGAATGGGGGCGCGGCAATTCACGTGACATGTACTGGAAGTTCGAGGACGTGATCGCGCACATTTCGCGCTCCGAAACCCTGTACCCGGGCGAGTTCTTCGGGTCGGGAACGGTGGGCAACGGCTGTGGCCTGGAGCAGATGCGCTACCTCAAACCCGGTGACATGGTGGAGCTGGAGGTGGAAGGCATCGGCTTGCTGCGCACGCGCATCACCCAGCCCATTCCACAACCCTGAGGAAGGGGCCGCTCGTGGGTCCTGGGCGCGGTCATCATGGATCGGTGGCGGCGCACAACAAGCCTTCGAGCGCCGTGAGCAGGTTGCCCAGCGTGCCGTCTGCTGACCAGAACACATGGCTGGTCTCGGTGCGGTCTAGGCTCGCCTCGCGCGCCGCCAGGATGGCCCGCAGTGCAATGCTCATGAACACCAGGCGCTGTTCCAGCACTGCAGCGGGGACGGCCGTGACCAGCTGCCGGATGTGCGCCAGGCAACGCTGGTAGCCCGTGTTCAGGCCGCCTTCCAGCACCTCGTTGAGCAACCCCCGGTTCTGCAGCGCGAGCAGGCTGATGAAGCGCAGGTAGGTGTCTTCCTCGCCGCTGGCCTCGCCCAGATTGATCGAGGGGAACACCAGAATTTCCAGGACCTGGCGCAGGTGTGTGGGCCCACCTTCGGTCTCCATCTGGTCCAGTGCGGCGTTGCGCCGGTCGTCGATCCGTTTTGCGGTGTCAACGATCAGCTCCCGCACGAGCGCGTCCTTGGTCCGGAAGTAGTAGTGCAGTGACCCTGAGTTCTTTTGATCGCTCGCGGCCACGATTTCCCGCACGGTCACGCCGTCGATGCCGCGCTGGGCAAACAGCCGTCTGGCCGAGAGTTTGATGTGCTCACGGGTGTCGTTTCCGCTCATGGATGGCTTCTTTTCTCTGGGGGTTGCATGATTTAGGTCATTTGCTTTAACATGATGACCTAAATGCCTGAGGGCAGGCATTCATCCTACTGGACACCATGCAAGACACCTTGAAAGAACTCAATTTCGACCAGCGTCGCGTGCTGGTGGTGGGGGGCTCCAGCGGCATCGGCAATGGCATCGCCCAGGCCTTTCGAGGGCGCGGTGCCGACGTGCACGTGTGGGGCACGCGGGCCCGGGCGGAGGACTACGCCGCGGAAAAGGGCTCCGACCTGGAGGGGCTGCACTATGCCCAGTGCGATGTGGCCCACAGCGATGAAGTCGCCGCCCTGCAGCCCGGTTTTGATGCCCTGGACGTGCTGGTGCTGTGCCAGGGCATTGTTCTTTATGGGCGTGACGAGTACGAGCCAGAAGGGTTCCGCCATGTGGTGGATGTCAATCTCAACAGCCTGATGGATTGCGCGCACAAATTCCACGCCATGCTCAAGCAGCGTCAGGGGGCGCTGATCATCATCAGTTCGCTGGCGGGTTTCGCGGCCCGCATCGGCAACCCGGCCTATGCGGCGTCCAAGGCGGGCGCCATTTCGCTCACCAAATCACTGGGCGAGGCATGGGCCCGGGACGGTATCCGTGTCAACGGGGTGGCCCCCGGCCTGGTGCCCTCCAAACTTACCGGGGTCACCTTTGACGATCCCGAGCGGGCCGCCAAGGTGTTGCGTGGCATCCCCGCTGGCCGCTTTGGCACGCCGCAGGACATCGCCGGGCCCGTGCTCTTCCTCGCTTCACCCCTGGCGTCATACGTGGTGGGGCAAACCATTTTGGCGGATGGCGGCAAGGGCCTTTCCTGACGGGCTTGAGCGTCGATCACCACACTTCACGAACTTCAAAGACGAGGCATCTCCATGGGCTGGAATTTTGAGACCGAACCTGCTTTTCAGGCCAAACTGGACTGGATCGAAACCTTCGTGCGCGAGGAGGTGGATCCGCTGGAGTTCGTGCTCGGCAACCACTACGACGTCAAGCATCCCGACAACGTCCGCTTGATTCGTCCATTGCAGCAGCAAGTCAAGGCACAAGGTTTGTGGGCCTGTCACCTGGGCAAGGAACTGGGCGGGCAGGGCTACGGCCAAGTGCAATTGGCGCTGATGAACGAACTCCTGGGCGCAGCTCGGTTCGGCCCCATCGTCTTTGGCTGCCAGGCGCCCGACACCGGTAACGCAGAGATCCTGGCGCACTTCGGGACGCCTGACCAGAAAGTCCGCTACCTGCAGCCTTTGCTGGACAACCACATCGTGTCCTGCTTCTCCATGACCGAGCCGCAAGGCGGCGCCGATCCGCTGGAGATTCGCACCCGTGCGGTGCTGGAGGGCAATCATTGGGTGATCAATGGTGAAAAATGGTTCGCGTCCAACGCCAGCCTGGCGGAGTTCTTCATCGTGATGGCGCAGAGCGAGCCCGAGGCGGCTCCGCATCAGCGGATATCGGCTTTCATCGTCCCGGCAGAAACCCCCGGTATCGAAATCGTGCGCGACTGCGGCTACGGCACGGGGACCAAGACTCACGCCTATGTGCGTTTCCATCAGGTCCGTGTGCCGGCCGACCATATCCTGGGCCAACGGGGTCAGGGTTTTCTGGTGGCGCAAACCCGACTCGGTGGCGGGCGCATTCACCATGCCATGCGCACCATCGCCAAGGCCAGGAAAGCGCTGGACTACATGCTGCGACGGGCCGTTTCCCGCAGCACCAAAGGCTCGTTGCTCTCACAGAAACAGATGGTGCAGGAACGCATCGCGGACTCGTGGATCCAGCTTGAGCAATTCAGGTTGCTGGTCATGCGCACGGCCTGGCTGATCGACAAGCACCAAGACTATCGCAAGGTTCGCAAGGACATCGCGGCGGTGAAAGCCGCTATGCCCAAGGTGTTGCACGACATCGCCAGCCATGCGCTGCAGGTGCACGGTTCGCTGGGCTTGTCCGATGAAATGCCGTTCATGCACTGGATCACCGAGTCGTACTTCCTGGGCCTGGCGGATGGACCGACCGAGGTGCACAAGGTGACGGTGGCGGAACAACTCACGCGGCACGTCGTTGCCGATGACAGCCCCTTTCCCGACTACCACCTGCCACAGCGCGCGCAGGCCGCCAAGGACCGCTACGCTGCGATCCTGGGGGCCGACCTGCCATGAACGATGCACAAGGGCGGCTCGCGTCCATCGATTTTGGGCGCTTGAATAGCTGGCTGCGGGCGCAGGGTCTGGCCGATGGCGCGGTGGAGGCACCTACCCTGCTGGCGGGCGGCACGCAGAACCTGATCGTGCATTTCCGGTGTAGCGGTCGGGAATTCGTCTTGCGCAAGGCGGCTGGCACGGCCTACGCCAACGGCAGTGAAACCATGCGCCGTGAAGCCCGGATTCTGGCCGCACTGGCCGGCACCGATGTACCCCATGCCCGCCTCATCGCGGCCTGCGGGGATGAGGCGGTGCTGGGCGGCACGTTTTACCTCATGGAGCCGGTGGACGGCTTCAACGTGGGTGTGGGCATGCCCGAACCCCACGCCAGCCAACCCGCCATGCGGCGTGCCATGGGATTCGCGTTGATCGACGGACTGGTCGCGCTGCGGCGTGTGGATCCCCTGAGCTCGGGTCTGGCCGACCTGGGCCACCTTGATGGTTTTCTGGAGCGCCAAGTGGTCCGCTGGCGTAACCAGTTGGAGAGCTATTCGCGCTACACCGGCTGGCCGGGCACGGGCGGGTTGCCGCAGGTGGAGTCGGTCGGGCGCTGGCTGGAGCAACATATGCCGAAAGGCTTTACGCCCGGCATCCTGCACGGCGATTACCACATCAAGAACGTGCTGTTCCGTCCAGACGGCCCGGCGCTGGCCGCCATCGTCGATTGGGAGCTGGGCACGGTGGGCGATCCGATGATCGACCTCGGTTGGCTGATGGCCACCTGGCGAGGGCAAGGTGCGGATGACCCTGGATCGCCCATCGTCATCGAACCCTGGTCGGGGTTCCCCACCGCGGCCGAGCTGGTGGACTACTACGCAGAGCGCACCGGCGCCGATGTGTCGCAGGCGCGTTGGTACGGCGTGTTTGCCTGCTACAAGCTGGGCCTGCTGCTGGAAGGTACCTTTGCGAGGGCTTGTGCCGGCAAGGCAGAGCAGGCGCTGGGTCAGCGCTTTCACAACAACGCAATCAATCTGCTGCTGCGTGCGGCGAGGTGGACCGAATGAACCAACACACTGACGATACACCGGGGTGGACGCCTGGGCATCGGGATACCCCGGTCGCGGCCTTGGCGCGCGCCGTGGCCGCACATCCGGACAAAGTCCTGTTTGATTTCAGCGGGGAAGCAACTACGTACGCCGAATTCGATGTGCTCACCAACCGGATGGCCCATGCGCTGCAGGCATTGGGGGTGAAGGCCGGCGCCACCGTCACCTCATTGTTGGACAACCACCTCGACGCGGTGGTGCTTTGGATCGCGCTCAACAAGCTGTCGGCCGTGAGCGTGCCTTTGAACACCGCGCTCAAGGGCGAGTTCCTGCGGCACCAATTGGTGGATTCGGGGGCGGACATCGTGGTGTGTGACGCGGCCTACGCGCCGCGCCTGTTTGAGGTCGCCGAGCTGCTCGGCAACGTCAAGCGCGTGTTGGTCCGTGGCGCTCTGGAAAACCGTCCAACGGTCGGCTTTTCGATCGAAAACCTGGACGAGCACCGGGGACATAACGCAATGCCCATGGCCGAGTTGCCTGACCCCGCAGCGCTCAACGCCTTGATCTACACCTCCGGAACCACCGGCCCATCCAAGGGCTGCATGATCAGCGGCAACCAGATGTGCCATGTAGCGCGCCTGCTCTTGCGGGCCGCCCCGTTCGGCCCGGACGATGTGCTCTGGACCCCGCTGCCGCTGTACCACATGAATGCGATCGCGACGGGCGTGGTGTCCACCCTCCTGGTGGGCGCTACGATCTCCATCGCGCCCCGGTTTTCGGTCAGCGGCTTCTGGCCTGCCGTGGAGGCCTCTGGGGCCACCGTGGTGTCCATCCTGGGTGCCCTCGGAACGCTGCTCGCGCAAGCCCCGGACAACGCCTCCATGCAACGCTGCTTTGGTCAGGTCCACACGGTGAAAGGCAATCCGTTCCCGGAAGAGATCAAGGCCATCTGGCGCACGCGTTTCGGTGCGCGCCACATCGGGTCCAACGCCTACGGCTTGACGGAGGCACTGATCACGTCGGTGCCAGCGGGCGAGCCGGTGCCACCGGGTTCTTCGGGGCGGCGCGCCCCCGAGTTTGATGTGCGCATCTTTGACGACCAGGACCACCCGCTGCCGCCGGGTCAGCCCGGTGAGGTGGTGTGCCGCCCCTTGCATCCCGACATCATGTTCAAAGGATACTGGCGCCGCGCCGAGGATACGCAGAAAGTGATGGGGAACATGTGGTTTCACACGGGCGACATCGGAAAGTTCGACCAGGCCGGGTTCTTCTATTTTGTGGACCGCAAGAAGGACTACCTGCGCCGGCGTGGGGAAAACATTTCAAGCTTCGAAATGGAGTCGGCGATCTTGCTGCACCCCGATGTCGAGCAGGTCGCGGTTCATGCCGTGCAGTCGAATCTGGGCGAGGACGATCTCAAGGTCACCGCCGTGCTGGTTGAGCATGCCCAACTTACCGAGGAAGCATTGTGCCGTTGGCTGGTGGATAGGGTGCCTTATTACGCCGTGCCTCGCTACATCGATTTCCGGGCGAGGCTGCCTGTCAACCCACAAGGCCGGGTGCTGAAGTACCAGCTGCGCGACGAAGGTGTGACACCCGCCACCTGGGACATCGAAAAGTCCAGCATCAAAGTGAAGCGCTGACGTTCACGTTCAAGGAAAACCCACATGTCTGTTTCTGAATTGACCGGTCGCCGCATCCTCATCACCGGAGGGGCCAGTGGCATGGGCGAAGGCCTGGTGCGTTCGCTCACGGCCATGGGCGCGCTGGTGGTGTCCATGGATCTGAACCGCACTAGCGGCGAAGCCATCGCCACGGCCGCAGGCGCCCAGGGTTTCATCGAGGTCGATGTGGCCGACGAGGTTTCCGTGGTGCAAGCCGTGGACGCTGCTTGCGCCCGCCTGGGTGGTCTGGATGTGCTGATCCACGCCGCAGGCATCGCGCCGTCCTCGCCGGCGCATGACACCAGCCTGGCGCTGTGGGAAAGGGTCTTCGCGGTCAACGCCACCGGCACCTTCCTGATGAACCGGGCCGTGTTCCCTCATCTCCGGGAACAGGGTGGCAGCATCATCAATTTTGCGTCCGCTGCCGGTGTGCTGGGTTTGCCCAACAAATCGGCTTATTCGGCTGCCAAAGGGGCCGTGCTGGCCTGGACCCGCACCGTGGCGCAGGAATGGGCGCCCTACAACATCCGTGTGAACGCGGTCGCCCCGGCCATCTGGACGCCGATGTACGACAAAACCCGCTCCGAGATGAGCCCGGAGCAACTGACCGCGCACGATGCGTTGATGGCCAAGGTGATTCCGCTGGGCGGCAAGCTGGGCGACATAGCACAAGACTTGGTGCCGGTGCTGGCCTTTCTGGCCTCTCCGGGCGCGCGTTTCATGACGGGGCAGATATTCGCCGTGGACGGCGGAACCCTGATGGTTCGCTGATCGGGGGAATGCGTATCAGCGCCATCCGCCGCTGCGATCTGCGGGCTGCTGATAAAAGTGCGGGGGGCGCACCGACACGCTGGCGCCGCCATGCAGACGTGGCTGCACGGCGCCCAGAAAGTTGTACGGGAACAGCGCCGGTAGAGCGCCCACCTGGTCCAGCCGGTCACGCAGTTCAGGCGGCAATTCAAAGTCCAGGGCGCACAAGCTGTCTTTCAATTGTTCCAACCGGGTGGCGCCCAGAATCACCGAGCTCAGGGCAGGGCGACCCAACAGCCAGTTGACAGCCACCCGTGCCATGGGTTGCCCCAAGGCCTTGGCGACGGATTCCAGCGCTGCCACGATCTCCCAGTTTCGCGACGTCAGCTTGTTCAGCGCGGGCGTGGCCACCGCCGCGGTGGCCTTGATGCGGCCAGCCTGCTGGGCTTGCGCCTCGACGTTGGGCTGGTACTTGCCGGACAAAAGTCCACCGCCCAAGGGACTCCAAGCCACCAGTCCGATGCCCAGCTCCTGGCACATGGCCGGAAACTCGTACTCGATGCCGCGCTGCACGAGCGAATATTCCAACTGCACGGCGCAAGGCCCTTCAAGGCCGTGACCCTGTGCCAGGGTGGTGATACGGGCGGCATACCATGCGGGTACGTCCGAGAGCGCCCAATGGCGAATTTTTCCGGCTCGCACCAGTTGATCCATGCTGCGAAGGACCTCTTCCGGTGGCGTGATGCCATCCCACGCATGCAAGTAGTAGAGATCCACGTAATCTGTTTTCAGCCGCGTCAGCGAGGCTTCGATGGATCGGATCAGGTTTTTGCGGCCGTTGCCGGCGGCGTTCGGGTCGCCTTGCGGGTTCTGGTGATTGAAGCTGTATTTGGTGGACAGAACCACGCGATCTCGCGTACCCGTTTCCGCCATGAACTCGCCCAGCCAGGTCTCTGCGGTGCCATGGGTGTAGATGTCGGCCGAGTCGATGAAATTGCCACCCGATGCCAGGTAGGCGTCGAACATCGAACGCGCGGTTTCCCGGTCGCAACCCCAGCCGTTCTCGGTGCCAAACGTCATGGTGCCCAGCGCCAGACGAGAAACGCGCAAACCGGTGCGGCCCAGCAGGTGGTAGGTGGTGGTTTTCATCGGAACTTTTGAGTTCATCTAGATATTGAAACAGATTGACAAAAAGTGTTCAAACATTAGACTGTTCTCGCCTGGGTGCTGTCAAGGCCGGGTGGCTTTCCGGGGGGCGTTTTCTCCGTTTCATCATCTGTTCTTCAATCATGCTGATCGACGCTCACGCCCACCTGATCACCCCCGGAATGCTCAATCGCCATGTCTTCTGGGGACCGTTCATGAAGATGCGGGGCTTCACCGTCGGAGACTTTTCGCTGGGTACAAAACAGAAATCCAAGGCGGCCAGTGACGAAGAAGCGCAAGCGAGCCTGTTGGCGAAGATGACGCACGCCGCACGTCGGGAGTTGATGGCGCAGCGGGGCGTGGATCAGATCGTGGTGTCCACCCCGTCACATGCTTTCATGTATTGGGCGGACGAATTCGGCAGCGAGTACGCGCGCATCTGCAACGACGAGATGTCGGCCTACTGCGCCCAGGATCCGGCGCACTTTGCCTTCTGGGCCCATGCCAACCTAGCCGAGCCTGCCGAGGCAGCGCGCGAGATTGAGCGTGCGGTGACGCAACTCGGGGCCAAGGGGGTTTGCGTGGGCGGCGCCAATTTCAAGGGCTTGCAGGCCTACAGCGAGGAGCTATTCCCGGTTTGGGACGCTGTCACGCGGCTGGACGTACCTCTGATGGTGCACGGATACAACCAGTCCGTGTGGTGGGGTGATCGACACGCTGAAGACCGGTTTGAAACCACCTCGATCGTGGGCGATTGCGTCGATGAGACTTTGTTTTTCTGGTACCTGATCTGTGGTGGTGCACTGGACGTGTTTCCCAAGCTGAAAACCTACATCAATCATGCCGGTGGCATGTCGGTGTTCCAGCTCGGGCGCCTGGCTGAACTGAACAAGTCGATGGCGCCGGACGTTCGCAACAAACGCCCATTGATGGATTACCTGCCCAATTTTTGGTTTGACCTGGACGTGCATCACCCGGCCCTGCGCCGCGCGGTGGTAGAAGTGGTGGGCGCTGACCAGGTCCTTTACGGCACCAATTTCGGAGGTGCCTACGACAATGGCGATCTGACCTCGGGGCTTGGTCTGTCGGACGCCGATGTGGCCAAAATCCGCAGCGGGAATGCACGCCGTTTGCTGAAACTCGATGCCCTCGTCACTGCGTGACGAGTTTTGCTGTCAGCCGGCGCCAAGTCTGGCTGCTGGTGTTTGTTATCCTGTCCTGAGGGGTGAACTGGCCCATCATGAAACAGGCTGTCAGCGCCTACCCCGCGATGGTGTTCCGGGCCGGGTCGATGCTGCTGGGCCTGCCGTGCCTGTGGGTGGGACTGAAGCTGCTGCGGGTGCCCATGCATGTGCCGCGGCCACACTGGGGCGAGTTGCTGCTGCGGGCAACGACCAATAAGGCGGCCTGGCACCTGTGCCTCATGTAGGCCTTGCCCAGCCTCAGCTTCGGCCGAGCGGCCATCATCGTCTACACCATGCCCGTATTCTCTGCGCTCTGGGGCGTGCTGCTGTATCGGCTGCGACTGTCCCTGCCCAAACTGGTGGGCGTGGGGGGCGCCACCGCAGGCGCGGTTCTGCTGTTGTGGCATGAGTTCTCGCGCCTCAGCCGGGGTTCCCTTGGCCGCGCTCACCATGCTGGCAGGGACCGCGACGTGGGCCCCGGGAACCCGGCAACTGCGGCGCAGCGCCATGGACGTACCTGTGCTGGCGATCGGGTGCTGGATGACCGCGATCACCACTGTCGCGGTGCTGATGTAGGTATGAATCGCTGACGGCATGCCCGCCAATCTGTCCTCGCCGGGTGTCTGGGCCGCAGTGGCCTACAACGCACTGCTGATTTTTTGGGTTCTGCCACGTGGCGTGGTTCGCCCTGGCACGCGTGTTGCCTCCAGTTGCGGCGAGTGTCAGCATTTCCCTGATCCCGGTGCTTGGCTTGCTGTCGGGCGCACTGTCGCTGAACGAGGCGCTGCATTGGCAAGACGGGGCCCCTGTGCTCTTGAACATGCTGGCGATTCGTGTTGCGTTCTATCCGGATAAAACGGTATCTACCTGACGGCCCAAGTCTGGGTCGTAGACCCTTTGGAATTTGCGATAGATCAAAAGGGCCTTCGTTTCGGTATCGGGTAAACCTTTATAAGTTAAACACAAATGCTGAAACTGTCTTAAATTGTCTCCGTGCTGGCAATTGTGCTGGCCCCCAAGGAGACTGATATGTTGACGCGTAGCAATCCGGTGTTGGCCGACGGAACCAAGATCTCGGACCTCATCAACCTGGACACCCGTGAAGTGAAGATGCGGGTTTTGTCCGATGCAGAGCTGTACCAGCTCGAGATGGAAAAAATCTTCGCCAAGACCTGGGTCTTTTTGGCTCACGAGACGGAGATACCCAACTCGGGGGATTTCGTTCAGCGGGACATGGGTTCGGACTCGGTCCTCGTCACGCGCGACCGCGAAGGCCAGGTGCATGTGGTGCTCAACGTCTGCACCCACCGGGGCATGAAGGTTTCCACGCTGGACATGGGCAATACCCAGGCCCACATGTGCATCTACCACGGCTGGGCCTTCAAGCCCAACGGGGATTTCATCGGTGCACCTGTCGAGAAAGAGTGCATGCACGGAAAGATGAAGAGCAAGGCGGAGCTTTCATTGACCAAAGCCCGTGTGGCGATCTATGGCGGCATGATTTTTGCCACCTGGAATATTAAAGGCCCTTCGTTCGACGAGTTCCTGGGTGATGCCAAGTTCTATTACGACACGTTGTGGTGCCGCACCACCAAGGGCATGGAAGTACTGGGCCCCCCGCAGCGTTTCATTATCCGCGCCAACTGGAAGGCCGCAGCAGAGCAAGGTGCCTCGGACGGCTTTCACACCCTCACGCTCCACCGCTGGCTGGGTGAAATTGGTCCTTATGCCAAGAAGCCCGGTCAGGACGGCGGCGGGGCTGACCTCACGCCCGAGATGTACGGCATCGAGGTCTGGACCGATCATGGCCACACGATGCGCTGCATCGATCTGGATCGCAAGGTGCGCCGGATCACTGGCAAAGATCCCTCCGAGCTTTCGCCGCAGGAAAAGCTCCAGGTTCTTCCTCCTCCGGGCCTTACAGCCGAGATGATCCCCGATGTGGTCAGCCGTCTATCGCCTGAGCAGATTCAGATGATGAGTTCCAACCCGCCGCAGGTGGGCAACTTCTTCCCCAATGGCCTGTTCGAGTTCATCTACCTGCCCACCGCCGATGGCAAGGTGGTCGGCGCCATGGCACTGCACACCTATGTGCCCATGGGGCCGGACAAGTTCATGTTCATGAACTGGATACTGGCCGAAAAGGACACGCCGCCCGAGCAGAAGGCTGCCATGCTGCGCATTTCCTGCCAGTTGCTGGGTACGTCGGGCATGGTCGAACAGGACGATTCCGACACCTGGCCGCACCAGACCATCGTGGCCAAGGGCGCCATGAGCCGAAATATCACGCTGAAGTACCAGGCCAAGTTCGAGACGGGTGCACCGGAGGGGTGGCCAGGCCCAGGCCATGTCGGTAGTGGCTTCACCAAGGACGACACCAACTGGAGTTTCTGGACGTACTGGCACGAACTGATGACCAGCGGCAGTTGAGCTGACACCACAAGACCCCCCAATATCAGGAGATCACACCATGTACCTCAACCTGCTGGAACCCACCCCCCTGCCGCCCACCGTGCGTGCCAACCGCGTGCACGTGGGAAGCGCTACCTATAACGAAATTGTCGAATTCCTGATTGATGAAGCCGAGTTGCTCGACACGCTGAAATTGACCGAGTGGAGCGAGCTCCTGGCGCCAGACATCGAATACAACGTGCCCCAACGCCTGACGCGTCCTGTGCGTCAACAGGACGGAACGACCATCCGAACCGTGCAGCACATGCACGACAACCTGGCGTCTTTGATGCTGCGCGTACGCCGCATCACTGATACGCGCAGTGCCTGGGGTGAAGATCCGCCCTCGCGGACGCGACGGATGGTGAGCAATGTCCGTGTCTACAAGACCGACAAGCCCGACGAATACAAGGTTTTGAGCTATCTGATGCTCAGCCGCAGCCGCTTTGACTTTGACTACTTTGATCTGATCCCGTGTGACCGCCACGATGTGTTGCGCAAGGACGGTGAGTCTTTCAAGCTCGCCCGTCGCGAAATCCTGATTGACCAGTCGGTGATCGGGACCCCCAACCTGGGCATTTTCCTTTGATCTGAATTTCTACCTTCTTCATACCAGGATCAAAAATGACAACCACTTACCGCTCAGAAAAGCTTGAACAAGCTTTCGCCGCACTGTCAGCCAATTACCGAGGAACCGACATTAACCTGTACGCGGCGTGCCGCGAAAAGCGCGCGACGACACCGGTCGCGACGGGCGACTTCATGAACAGCATCGGCGTGCCCACCCATGCGGGCGCCAACCACGGTAATCCGACCTTCACCCTGTTCAAGTACAACGATGTCAAGAGCGTGCTGCAGGATTCCTCCACGTTCGACAGCCGCTTCATGGCCAAGGGCTTCGGCAGCTTTTTCAGCGCCGATGGACTGGTCATCACAGCCATGGATGGTGAAGCACACCGCAAGGCCCGCGGGCTGCTGCAGCCGGTGTTTGCGCCCGACGCAGTGCTGCCATGGCGCACCGCCATCGAACACCAGATTCGCGATGAATTCATCCTGCCGCTGGTGCCGGAAAAGCGTGCCGACCTGATGGATTTTGCTCTGTACTTCCCAATCCGGGTGATTTACGGACTCATCGGTTTTCCGGATGAAGAACTGGGCAATTTTTACGAGTATGCAGCGATGGGCCTGACCGTGCTGGCCGGCCCCAAGATCGATCCGATCGAAGAGGCTGAGTCGCGCGAACGTGCCATGAAAGCCACCAACACCTTGTACGAAGCAGTGATGGCGCTGGTCAAACGCCGTCGCGCCGAAGATGCGCCCGGTGACGACCTGGTTTGCCGCTTGCTGCGCGCCGAGTTCGAGGGGCGCAAGCTCGATGACCACGAAATCACCACCTTCGCTCGCTCGATGGTGGCTGCTGGCGGTGAGACCACCACCCGCACCTTCAGTTCCATCATGACGCTGTTGTTGCAGCGGCCTGCGTTGGTCGAGCGGGTTCGGAACGATCGCAGCCTAGTGGCCAAACTGATCGACGAGAGTGTGCGCTTCGAGCCTGTTTCAACCGTCAAGGTGCGCCAAGCCGTGCGCGATGTTGAAATCCGCGGCGTGAAGATTCCCAAAGATGCGATGGTGCAGTGTGTGGTCGCTTCGGCCAACCGCGACGAAGAGGTCTTTGAAAACAGCGATACCTTTGACATCGACCGCCGCCAAAAACCGTCCTTCACTTTCGGCTTCGGTCCGCATATGTGCATAGGCCAGTATCTGGCGAAGATGGAGCTTTCCATCGCTGTCAATGCGGTGCTCGATCTGTTCCCCAATATTCGGCTTGATCCGGAGCGCCCCGCGCCCGTGATCGCCGGCAGCATGTTGCGCGGTGCTTCCTCTGTGCCTGTGATTTGGGATTGATATTCCTCATAGCGCTTAAAAAAATACACCTTTGCATATTTTTTCATTTATAGACCACCATGAAACTCGACGACCTCATTCTTGTCAGCGTGGATGACCACGCGATTGAACCGCGCGGTGCATTTGATCGCCACATGCCAGCCAGATTCAAGGGCCGAGAACCCAAAGTATTGCAAAGCAAGGGCCGCGATGTCTGGGTCTTTGAAGGCCGCGCCACGGGCTATATGGGCCTGAACTCGGTGGTGGGGCGGCCCAAAGACGAATATGGCATGGAGCCTCTGGGCTATGAGCACATGCGCCGCGGCACGTGGGATATCAAAGCCCGTGTCGACGACATGAATGCCAACGGAGTTCTCGGGTCGATCTGCTTTCCGACTTTTCCTGGTTTTGCGGGTCAACGCTTTCAGCAGTACAAGGACGCGCGAGAGGTTTCGTTTGCCGCTATCCAGGCCTACAACGACTGGCATCTGCACGATTGGTGCAATGCCGCGCCAGGTCGATTCATTCCGCTGAGCCTGATTCCTTGGTGGGACGGTGAGTTGGCGGCCCAGGAAATCCGTCGCATGGCCAAACTCGGGGTGCACGCGATCTCGCTCTCAGACAACCCGGCGCTGCACGGATTCCCCTCTATCCACTCGGACCACTGGGATCCGGTATGGAAGGCCTGCGCGGACAACGATGTCGTCATCTGCTGCCACATTGGTACCGGCGTCAAGGCCGAGCATGCATCGGACCTTACGCCGATCGACGCCTGGATCACTTCGATGCCGATCTCGATCGCCAATTCAGCCGCCGATTGGATTTGGGCGCCGATGTGGAAGAAGTACCCCAATCTGCGCATGGCACTTTCCGAGGGCAGCATTGGCTGGATTCCGTACCTGCTGGAGCGCGCCGACTTCACTTACCGGCACCACCACGAGTGGACCAACACCGACTTCGGCGGTGGCAAGCCCAGTGATGTTTTCAAGCAGCACATCATCACCTGCTTTATTGAAGACGAGTTTGGTCTTCGCAATCTGGCCGATATTGGCGAAGACAAGGTGACCTGGGAATGCGACTACCCGCACTCTGACTGCACCTGGCCGGGTTCGCCAGAGATATTCCATGCCCAGACCCAGCACCTGACGGATGTGCAGATCAACAAGATCGGCCACCTCAATGCCATGCGGGAGTTCTCCTATGACCCGTTTTCTATTCTGGGGCGCGAGAACTGCACGGTGGGTGCGCTTCGGGCGCAGGCCAAGCATGTGAGCGTGCAGCCCATGCTGGGCATGGGCGGTGCCAAGCCGGTGCGTGTGCCTGGCAAGCCGGTGACTTCGGGTGACATCAACAAGATGTTTGCTGATGCTGATGCCGAAACCGCGCTGTAACCCAAGGAGCATCCGATGAAACAACGCAACGATGTGCCATGCCGAGTCAATGTCCGGCACTTTGACCATGGCGGTCTGAACGTTGACCAGCAGGTGCTCGCCTGATGCGGGCCGCCGTCATCACCGACCGTGGTTTGGGGCCAGTCCTCCAGGACTTTCCTGTGCCGCAACTGCGCGAGGGTACGACATTGATCAACGTCGAGACCGCCGGACTGGGCGGCTGGGATGTTCTGGGGGCCTACCGTCTGGGGGTGCAATTTCCGTGTGTCATTCGCGGGGAGGGAGTCGGCCGTACCTCCGACGGGCGACGGGTTTATTTTGGCGAACGCTCGGTGGCGCCCTTTGGCGCCTGGGCGGAATGTACCCTGGTACCGACCGAAGAGGTGTGGGATGTGCCGGACGATGTTAACGATGTGCTCGCCATCACCATGGGCATTGCGGGCACTGGTGCGCTGCTGCCGCTTGAGCAAGCCGCCATCAAGCCTGGCGAAAGCGTGTTGATCCTCGGTGCCACGGGAACGCTTGGGCAGATCGCTCTCCAGCTTGCGCGCATTCTGGGGGCCGGTCGGGTGGTGGGGGCCGCCCGCGACCCTGTGGCCCTGGAGCGCCTGCGTGTACGCGGCCTGGCGGATGCGGTGGTGGCTTTGGGCAGTACCGACGATGCTGCAGCGCTGAAAGCTGTGGCGGGCGAAGGATTTGATGTGGTTCTCGATGGAGTTTGTGGCCCCCCCTTGCTCGCCGCCCTGAAGGCCACACGCTGGGGGGCACGCATCCTCACCATCGGCACAGGAGCCGGGCGCGAAATCAATCTCAATATCGCCGATCTGCTGTTCCGAACGCTCAGTTGTGTGGGCACTGGTCAGCGTTCACCCAGCGATCGTGAGGCCACCTGGCGCAGACTCTTGCGGCTGGCGCGTGAACATCAAATCACTTTCGATCATGTGGGTTACCGCTTCGACGAGATGCCTGTAGCCTGGGCGGCGCAGGTGGCAGGGCCTCATGCCAAGATCACGGCCTCTATCAGGGCCTGACCGTTTGCTGATGCGTACCCTGTGGATGGGATGATCAAGCTGCGCGACAGGGCAGCGCGGCGGTAAAGATAAGTGTTAACCCTGGTTGTTGCCTGTATTTTGCAAATGCGGCAGGCTTTATATGTACACACTTGTCGATATTGTTTATATTTATCCCTCACTGCTGCTTAAAAAATGAAGGAGACGCGCATGCTGAGCCCTACACACCCCAGCCTATCCGACGGAACCAAGGTCGCTGACCTGGTCAATGTTGCCACCCGAGAGGTGCAGATGCGCGCGCTTTCGGACCCCGAACTCTACGAGCTCGAAATGGAGCAGATCTTTGGCAAGATCTGGGTCTTCCTGGGCCACGAGTCGGAGATTCCAAACTCCGGCGATTTCGTCACCCGCGACATGGGTTCCGATTCGGTTCTGGTCACGCGGGACAAGTCGGGCGAGGTCCACGTGCTGCTCAACCTGTGTACGCACCGCGGTATGCGGATTTCAACCCTGGATGCGGGCAACACCCAGATTCACACTTGCATTTACCACGGTTGGGCATTTCGCCCGAACGGTGCCTTTCTCGGTGCTCCGGTCGAGAAGGAGACGATGCACGGCAAGATGATGAGCAAGGAGCAACTGGGGTTGAAGAAAGCCCGAGTCACTCTGTATGGTGGGCTGATCTTTGCGACCTGGAACATCGATGGTCCTTCGTTCGATGAGTTCCTGGGCGATGCCAAGTGGTACTACGATATTCTTTTCAAGCGCACAGACAAGGGCATGGAAGTGCTGGGCCCGCCGCAACGCTTCACGGTTCGCGCCAACTGGAAGGCTGCCGGAGAGCAATCGGCTGCCGACGGTTACCACACGCTGACCCTGCACCGTTGGCTCGGTGAGGTCGGCAATTACTCCAAGAAGGGTGAGGGCGAGGGCGGCGGCGGCGATTTGAGTCCCGAGATGTATGGCGTTGAAGTGAGTTCACCGCACGGCCATGCGCTGCGTTGCATCGACCTGGGACGGAAAATCCGTCGCATGACGGGGCTGGATCCCGATGTGCTGAGCGTTGACGAAAAGCTCAACGCACTGCCACCTGCCGGCATGACCAAAGACATGGTCGAGCAACTCAAACGCAACCTCACCCCTGAACAGCTGAAGGTGCAGACCAGCATGCCTCCACAGGTGGGTGGCATTTTTCCGAACGTGCTGTTTGGCTTTGTTTACATCCCCCAGGCCGATGGCAGCGTCGTCGGGTCGATGACCATGCATGCCTACGTCCCGAAGGGACCCGACAAGCTGGAGTTCGTGAACTGGATCTTCGCGGAGAAGGATGCGCCGCAGGAACTCCGCGACAAGATGCTCAGGCAGACCATCCAGCTGTTTGGCACCTCGGGTATGGTTGAGCAGGACGACTCCGATACCTGGCCCCACATGACCCTGGCCGCAAAGGGCGCACAGGGCAAGAAAATGACGCTGAAGTACCAGGCTGCCTACGAAACCGGAGCCCCTGAAGGCTGGCCCGGACCTGGCATCGTCAATGAGGGCTTCACCAAGGACGACACGCAGTGGCATTGGTGGATGTATTGGCGCCAGCTCATGGGTGGCACTGTCTGATCCATCGTCGCAATTCGATACCCCCCCATCTTCGGAGATTCCCATGAGTCAAGCCCAAGGCGCCCTGGTGCCGATTGGATCGCCTGTTTATAACCAGATACTTCAATTCCTGTATGTCGAAGCGCGACTGCTGGACGAGATTCGCCTCAAGGAATGGGGCGACACGCTGGCCCAGGATCTGATCTACACCGCACCTCTGAGGGAAACCCGGCCGGTGAACCAGCAGGCTGCGTCGGTGGTGCGCACCATGCAGCATTACCACGATGACTGGCGTTCCGTGATGGGGCGCATTGTCCGCCTCACCGGTACCAAGAGCGCTTGGGCGGAAGACCCCCCATCGCGCACGCGGCGGCTTGTGACCAATGTCCTGGTTGAAGAGACCGACAAGCCCCAGGAATACAGCGTGCGCAGCTACCTGCTGGTGACGCGCAGCCGTTTCAACTTCGACGAGTTTGATCTGATCAGCGCGGAGCGCCGTGACGTGCTGCGGGCCGATGGCGAAAGCTTCAAATTGGCGCGCCGTGAGATCCTGCTGGATCAGGCTGTGCTCGGTACACCGAACCTGGCCATCTTCCTCTGAGCCAGATGATTGCCTTCAGCTCTTGAAGGCAATCCAGTCCTGGTCGCCCCGGCACAGCTGGTCGGGCTGCCAGGTGAAGTTCCAGGTCGAACCCACTTGGCGTATGGCATGAGGGGCCCGTTCAGGCTGTTGTGCATAGCAGGCACCGGTCAATTTGGCATGCCGTTGTGCATCAAGTGGGTGGTTCTTTCCCATTGAAATCACCGCGCATCGCCTCAATACCAGTGCCGCTTCGGCCATGTCCTCGTTCAGGTTGGTCAGAGCCCAGCGCGCCATGCCCTGGCGCAAACCGATGCCGCTATAGGGTGGTGGTCCTTCGATCTCAAGATCCTGGACATCCCAGGCCAGTAGCCGGGTGCCGTCTCGGTCCAGGGTTGCATGTGTGCGCCCTTCGACCCGCAAAGGTACCTCGATGTCATAGCGCCGTTGCTGCAGAGCGCGTGCTGCTGCGGCGGCGGCCAGGCCGCTGAGTTCCAGCAAATGGGTGCATTGCTGGCTTGGGTCAACCTTTCGCATCACCGCGTGGGAACTCGCTTCGGGTGCGGTTCCCACCAGCAATTGGAGTTCGTCTGCCGCGGCGGGGCACAGGCTGTAAGGATGGCGAGGCGCTTCGCCCCGCAATGAAGCGATGAGGCCGTCCCGGACAACCAGTTCGACCCGGAAATGGTGGAAGTCGTCCTCAAGGGCCGCCCGGTAACGGGTACCGATCGCCAGTGGATCGGTCGCGATCAGGATGCGGCGCCGGAAAAGGGGCATGTGAGCTTTCTGGGGTTTCTACTGAGAAGGAAATGCAGGAAGTAATGTCTTTGTGGCTGACATAAATCGCCTTAAAGTGTACGATAAACGAAAATATGTTCAATATAGGAGCTGCATGGATTTACTGAAAAACAAGGTGGCTTTGATCACCGGGGCTGGTGGTGGCATCGGGCGTGGCATCGCTCGTTGCTATGCACGAGAAGGTGCAGCGGTGCTGATTGCCGAACTCGACCCGGTGACGGGGGCTGAGACCGAAATCGAGCTCAAGCAGATGGGGGCCCGCGCTCTGTTCGTTCCGACCGACGTTTTGCGCAAAGAGAGTGTGGAGGCTTCGATCCAGGCAGCCGTGGACAGTTTTGGCGGGCTCGACATACTGGTCAACAACGCCTTCGTGCCTTCGGAGAATGTGTTGCTGGAGAACAAGACGGACGCGATGCTGGAGCGAACCTTGACCTCGACCGTCTGGGCCAGTTGGTGGGCGATGCGCGCTGCCCTGCCGCACATGCGCAAGCGCGGCGGCGGGCGCATCATCAACTTCACCTCGATTGATGTGGACATTGGTGCCTGGCAGCACGCGGACTACAACACGGGCAAATCGGGTGTGGTGGGGCTCACGCGCAGTGCGGCAGCCGAGTGGGGCCGCTTCAACATCACTTGCAATGCCATTGCACCGACCGCCATGGGTGCCACATTTCATAAGTTGGCCGCCGAGATTCCAGGGTTTGCCGAGCGTTCAGCGGCTGCGCGGCCCATGGGCCGATCGGGGGATGCGGAGCTCGATATTGGGCCAGTGGCCGTTTTTCTGGGTTCGGAGATGGCCCGGTTTGTCACCGGAATAACCATGCATGTGGATGGTGGTCTGCATCTGCCCGGCTACAACTCACGCCCGGCGCATGTGCCGGTGCGTGAATACTGATGGCCCGAGCGCTGGCGCTGGCTTCAGCGCTTCGTGACTTGTATGCCGCTCGCCTCTTGATCCCAAGTGGCGGGCGTGCAACCTTGGTCACGCAGTTCATACTTGAGCACCCGCCCTTGGGGATTCTTTGGCAGGCTGTCACGGAATTCGATGTAGCGCGGCAGTGCATAGTAAGGCACCGCGTCAATGGCCCACCGGAAGAGATCCTCGGGACTCAATTGCATGTCAGGGCGCAGCATGGCTGTCACTTTGACGTCGTCCTCCCCCTTGTCAGACGGCACAGCGTGCACAGCGACTTCAGCGAGTGCCGGGTGACGAGCGAAAGCCGCTTCCATTTCAAAGCTGGAGATATTCTCGCCGCGCCTGCGCAGGTAGTCTTTCTTGCGATCCACGAAGTAGAAAAAGCCTTGATCGTCAAACTTGCCAATGTCCCCGGTGTGCAACCAGAGGTTGCGCATGATCTTCAGCGTGTCTTCTGGCCTGCGCCAGTAGCCCATGAACATGATGTCTGGGCGCAGTGGTCGCACCACGATCTCGCCCGATGTCCCGGCCGGTACCTCGCGGTCGAGGTCGTCCACGATGCGCACGTCGAAGTCGTCGATGCGTTTGCCCGACGAGCCTGGTGCTGCATGTTCACCACCGGCCAGCGAGGTGATCACAGCCGCTTCTGTGAGCCCATAGCCGTTGCCCCCTACCTGTTTTGCGCCAAAGCGCTCGCGCCAGATGGATTTGACTTCTTCCGTGAAGGGGTTTCCTCGCACCGTGTGAATCTGTCCCTTGCAACGCTGTCCCGCTTCGGTGTCGGGCGCATTGGCCAGCATGGCACCCATGCTGCCCAGGATGGATGCGATGGTGGCACCACTGCGCTCCACTTCTGGCCAGAAGTTCGACACCGAAAAGCGCGGGACGAAGGCGACTCGGGCACCGACCAGAATCGACGCCAGCACGCCAACGCACATGGCGTTCATGTGGAACAGTGGCAAAGGCGTGATGGTGACGTCGTTTTCGTTTGCCGGCCCGGCGCGCAGTTGCAGACGCGCCAGGTTGCACATGTAGTTGTAGCTGATCATGCAGCCCTTGGACGGCCCGGTCGTACCCGATGTGTAAATGAGGCAAGCCAGTTCCCAAGGGTTGGGTTTGCGCTCGAACGCGCTGTCGTCATGGCCCCGGTGCCCGTTGAGCGATGCCATTGGCAGGGTGCCGCACTGTCCGTCGCCGGGCTCGCCCCGAGTCAGCACCTGCTTCACGTCCGGCAGGCCATCCGAGACCGCCGCGATGCGTTCGGCGTAGTTCGCTTCGCAGACCACAAGTGCTGCTCCGGCATCGGCGATTTGGTGCCGAAGGAATTCTCCCTTGAGGGCCGTGTTGATGGGGACGCTGATAGCGCAGAGCTTGTTGATGGCGAACCAGCAGAGCACGGCGTCGACGTTGTTGTCGAGCATCGTCACCACGGTTTGCCCAGGTTGCACACCCAGGGCTGCAAACGCATGGGCCAACCGGGTCGATTGGCGATCCACCTCAGCGTAAGTATGAAATTCACCCGAAAAATCGAGCAGAACTCGCTCAGGGTGTTTCGCTACCGCACGTTCAAGCGCTGCGATCACCGTATCCTGTTGACCGAGAGACCAAGTGTCTGGATTACCGATGCCTGCCATGTGAAAAGCTCCAAGCCGCGACGAAAGCGGCATATTTGTTCTGCATATAGAAGGAAATTCTAAATGCAGATATGGTGGCGGATGTGCTGGTAAACCCTTGACTTTGACAAGTTGCAGTAATTTCACTGACCTTCAGAAAGTATGGAAATGAGTCTCAAGAGTGTGAATAAACGAACGTCAGTTGCTCTGGCTTTGGACGTGGAGGCCAAACCTGAGGGCAAGCCCCGTACCAGAGTGTTGAGGAAAGTCATTACTGCATCTGTGGCAAAGAAGCCCTTGGCCGAAGTCGCGGCGCCAGAAAAGAAGTCGGCGACGGTGATACCGAGTGGTGTTCGGCGCGTGCGCAGCAATCGGCGATCCGAGCAGACCATTGCGAACATCCTGGCGGCAACCGAGAACAGCGTCTTGGAGTCCGGCGCGGAGCGAATCTCCATCCTGGATGTCTGCCGGGCGGCAGATGTCTCTCGCGGAACCTTCTACCGTTACTTTGCGTCGCAAGACGAGTTGCTCGATGCTTTCTCGCGGCACAAACGGGAACGGTTTCATGTGGCATTGGCCGAAGCCGTCGAGTCCTATGACGACCCCGATGAACGGTTTGAAGCACTGATTCGGTATTTGAATCACTACCTAGAGCACGGTCGGGCGCGCCGGCTGCTCGTTGTGGCGCCCGAGTACGCCTTTGGTTTCTTTCGGCGAATTTTCCACGATTCGGTCGTCAGATTTCAGGACGTTTTGGCCATGGTTTTTGATGCATGGGAAGCGCGTCTTGGCGTCAAGCTCGACCGGGAGCTTGTGTGTGAAATGATGATCCGTTACGTGCTCAGTGAGCTACTGGTCCCAGGTGATACGGAGCGCAAGACGGTGCCTCGGCGCATCGCGCGGATGGTGGAGTCTTTGACGTCTGGCGGATCCCCGCGAGCCAGGCGCTGACCCGAACGGCGTCCATGTTGCGTGACCACTACTGAGGTGCAGTTTGTGAAGTGTCCTGCCGTAAAGCGGTCGCAATGCGTGCGAACAACTGCTTGATCGGTATCTCGGATGGGTAGGCCCGCAGCGGATCCTCATGAGCCGAGAACGCTTGGTAGACCGTCGACCATTCAGCGTTGGAGAGATGTCTACGGGCAGCAGGAAAAATGATGGACTCTTCAAGAGACATGTGTTCCCAGATGGCGCCACCGAGGCGTTGGATAGCTGCGCTGATGGCAGTCGGGGCGTCTGGCTGTCCGCGCTCCTGGCTGGACAGGGCGTCGGACAAAGTGTCGATCAAAGCGTTTTCCAAGGTGTGCTGCCGCTTTAGTTCGTCCAACACGGCGTTGTGCTCTCCCGTGTGTTGCCGGAGCAAACGGAAAATGAAAGTCTCTTCCTTGGGGTGGTGCAACTTCGCCGGGCACTGGCGCAGGTAGTCGACCATCAGACGCATCAACCCCAAATCAGGCACCTTGCCGTTGATACGCCCCGCTTGGTCGAGTTGCTGAAGTCCACCCAGTACGGCAGCGATGGACCGATGTTCTCCAAGCACGATGGCGAGTGCGCGGTTGGCGTCGGCTTCTTCGTCATTCGACTCTATGCTGGCAACATGGACGGGCAGGTCGGCGATCTGCAGCAGCCGGTTGGTCACACTTCCGTGTAGCCAACCTCGCAAACCCGGCAAACGGCCGTGTGAACTGACAAAAAGAAGGTCGCAGCCATGCCGATGTGCAGCGTCAAGGATGGCTTGGGCCGGATGGTCGCTGACGCTTGCGTCTGTCGAGCACAACACGCTGCCGATTCTGGCCGCGTTGGTCGCTTTGAGCAGCACCGCATGCCGGGGCATATCGCTCTCGTCGCTGAATGCTTGCCGGTCGAGGGAAAACAGCATGGCACCTTCGCCTGTAGTTGTGAGGTCGGGTGCGGCGTAAAAGAAGGTGATTCGGGCTCCCAAGGCGCGCGCGAATTCAACAGAACGGTTGACGGTTGTCACCCCGAGTGGGGTGTCGTCCAGGGCAACCAACAGGTGTTTGTACATAAAAAATCTCCATGCAAGACATAGCGGCAGGGTACCTGCGTCGGGTCGGATAGTGGTCTCAGTGTTTTCGATAACTTGAACAGAATTGCATTTTCTGATTAATATCGCACTGATGCAGCGCAAGCCCATGTCGAATGTTTGTCATGTACCGCGCTGCTTCGGTGACACAAGCAACGACATCTGCATTGGCCCCTTTGGCCATACCTGAACCTGAAAGAAGCACCATGCTGATCGATCTCCACGCCCACGCCCCGCTACCCGGTTACTACAACCAACACCCGTTTTGGGGGCCGTTCTTCGAAAGGCATCCAGACGGCGATGTCAAACTTCGCGTTGGTCACTGGGTGCTGCGGTTGGGCTCCCCCGAGCGCAAGGCGGCTGTGCGCGCCGGTAATGGTCCGAGCGTCGAGGAATACATGGCCCGGTGGGCCGATCCGAAAAACCGCCTGAAAGGCATGGATGCCGCGGGACAGAACGCCCAGGTTCTGTCGGTTCCTTCCCACTGCTACATGTATTGGGCTGACCCTGAGTTCTCGGTCCGTTTTGCCACCAAGGTCAACGACATCCTGGCCGACTACTGTTCGGCAGCACCAGACCGCCTGATGTTCTGGGCCCATGCGCCGCTGAATGCACCGCACGAAGCTGCGAAGGAAATTCGCCGCGCCTGCACCGAGCTTGGTGCCAAAGGCCTGGTGGCGGGCGGTGCTAACTTTGGTGGCCTGGAGGCGGATTCGCCGCAACTCGATGTCGTCTGGAAGACGATGTGCGACCTGGATTTGCCGATCTTCATCCACGGATACAACCAGTCGGTTACCTGGGGCATGCAGGCCGACCATGACAAGTACGAGACCACGGCCATCGTGGGAATGAACTATGACGAAACGCGTTTCTTCTGGTACCTGATCAACGGTGGCGTGCTGGATCGGTTTCCCGATCTGAAGGTCTACATCACGCACGGGGGCGGATACATCCCCTACCAACTCGGTCGTCTGGCGCAGACCAACCGCAATCTGGATGTGAAATTCAACCAGAAACCCGTCGAGGAATACCTGAAGAATTTCTGGTTTGACGTGGAACTGCATGAAGTGCCGATGCGCCAGGCCCTGGTCGACATCATTGGTGCCGACCGCGTGCTTTACGGCAGCAACTTTGGCGGCAGTGACGCCGTTCGCCACGACCTGACCGATGGCCTGCGCCTTTCGGACGACGATCTACAGAAGATCCGTTGGAAAAACGCGTGTGAACTGCTGCACCTGGATCCAGCCAAGCTGGGTAAACCCGCCACCAACGCCATCGTATGAAACTCGCACGCTGCTCCAATGGCGGCGCACCGTTCTGGGCGCTGGTGGATACCGAACGAGGGGAGCTTCGCCAGATTGAGGGCGGAGTGCCCGATTGGGGGCCGGCGGTCACGCATGGTGAAGGGGAGTCCGCACTGCGATTCACCGGGAAGGTGCTGCCTATCGCCTCGGTGCGACTTCTGCCGCCGATAGAAAAGACCAACCGGGTGGTGGTGGCGGGCGCCAACTACGCCAAACATCTCGCAGCCGACTTCGGCATCAAGAGCCACAGCCAGCCCATTGCCTTCCTGAAGGCCTACGGTGCACTCATCGGGGCCCATGACGCGCTGCGTTACCCACCCCTGACCCAGGAACTGGACCACGAGGTGGAACTGGTGGCGGTGATCGGTGATGCGGTCAACCACCAGGATCCGATCTCTAGCGTGCTGGGTTATACCGTGGGCAACGACGTGAGTTCACGGGATCTGCAGCGCAGCGGTCCACCCGGTGTGGGGATGGACCTGTTTGCGGCGAAGAGCGGCGACCAGACCACGGGACTCGGTCCCTGGATCGTGACCCGCGATGAATTTCCGCTGGAGGGCAAGCTGTCATTGCGCCTTTTGCTGCGCGTCAATGGCGACCTTCGGCAGGATGGCGACACCGCCGAAATGACCTGGGACGTGGCGGAGCTGGTGAAGTTTGTGGACGAACGCTCGAGCTTTGAGAGCGGCGATGTCATGTTCACCGGTTCGCCCGCCGGCACGGCGCAGGGCTCCGGCAAGTTTCTCAAGGTAGGTGACGTGATGGAGGCCGAAATTCCGGGCATTGGCGTCTTGCGCAACACCGTCACGGCGACGCAATAAACATTCAGAAAGACAGCATATGAGCATCACGCAAAACAAAGTGGTCGTCGTCGGTGGCGGCCTGATGGGAACGGGCATTGCCCATGCCTTCGCCAGTTCTGGATTCGCCACTGTGCTGGTGGACAGCAACGAGGCCGCTGCCGCCAAGGCTCTCGCCGCTGTGGCCAAGATCCTTGACGATGGCGTCCGCCTCGGCAAACTCGATGCCGCGGTGGCAGAGGCCGCCAAGGCGCGTCTCACTGCGCAAGTGGATCTGGCCACAGCATCCACAGGCGCTGCGTTGCTGGTCGAGACCGTGACCGAGAACATTGTGGTGAAGAAGCAGGTGGTGGCCACGGCCGCCGCCCACATGCTGCCCGACGCCATCATTGCCAGCAACACCTCGGCGCTGAGTGTGACCGAGATCGCCACGGCCGTGCCCAACCCCGAGCGCGTGGTGGGCATGCACTTTTTCAACCCGGTGCACAAAATGAAGCTGGTCGAGCTGGTGCGCGGCATCGCCACCAGCGACGAAACGGTGGCCAAGTCCCGTGAGTACAGCGATGCCTTAGGTAAGACGTCGATCATCGTCAACGAGTCCCCGGGCCTGACCACCAGCCGGATGTCGGCCATGCTGGGCAACGAAGCCATGTGGATGCTGCAAGAAGGCGTGGCCACTGCCGAAGACATAGACACCGCGCTGCGCATGGGTTTCAACCACCCGATGGGACCGCTGGAGCTGGGCGATTTGACCGGATGGGACACCCGGCTGTCGGTGCTTCGCTACCTGCATTCCACACTGGGTGACAAGTTCCGTCCGTGCCCTCTGATTATCAAGATGGTGGCCTCCGGTCGCCACGGACGCAAGACCGGTGCGGGCGTGTACCAGTACGACGAAAAAGGCCAGCGCATTCCCGGCTCTGGCCTGAAAGCGAGCGTGCTGTGAGCCGCGCTGATGTCGTGATCGTCGGTGCGGTTCGCACGCCCGTCGGCAAATTCAAGGGCAGTCTGGCGAATGTTCGTGCCGATCACCTGGGGGCCGTGGTGTTGGACGAACTCATCACCCGCGCTGGTCTTGAACCGGAGCAGGTGGACGATGTCATCTTTGGCTGTGTCACCCAGGTGGGCGAACAGTCAGCCAACATTGCACGTACCGCACTGCTGGGTGCCGGCTGGCCCTGCTCCATTCCTGGCCTGACGATTGATCGCAAATGCGGTTCGGGTGAAGAGGCCGTGCACCTGGCTGCGGGCCTGATCGCCTTTGGATCGGCCGATGTGGTCGTGGCTGGCGGTGCAGAGAACATGAGCCGGGTGCCCATGGGCAGTAATCGCAGCATCCACGGCGAGGCCTTTGGCTGGATGGCTGCTGACCGCCACGAAATGACCGGTCAAGGAGAAGCCGCTGAACGTCTGTGCGATCAGTGGGGACTGGTTCGTGAGGAGCTCGATGCGTTCGCGGTGGAAAGCCACCGCCGTGCCGCCGCCGCTGCGCTGGCCGGCCATTTCCAGAAAGAAATCGTGTCGGTGCCTGTGGCGCAAGTGCGTGAGAAGGAAGCCCAGGGCGAGGCGCACCTGTTCTCTGCGGACGAAACGATTCGCCCGGGTACGGCGGCTGAAAAGCTGGCGACCCTCAAGACCAGTTTTCGTCCTGACGGGCGCCTGACCGCCGGGAACTCGTCACAGATTTCCGACGGCGCGGCCGCGTTGCTGCTGATGTCTACGGCCAAGGCTGCGTCGCTGGGTCTCAAACCCCGTGCCCGCATTCGCGCCATGACCACGGTAGGCTCCGACCCGACGCTGATGCTGACGGGACCGATCGCAGCCACCAGAAAAGTGTTGGCGCAGGCGGGTCTCACTCTGGACGACATCGATCTCTTCGAAATCAACGAAGCGTTTGCACCGGTGCCGATGGTGTGGATGAGAGAGGTGGGTGTGTCCGCCGAGCGGCTGAACGTCAATGGAGGCGCCATCGCGCTGGGCCACCCTCTGGGGGCCAGCGGCGCGCGCATCATGACGTCGATGTTGCACGAGCTGGAGCGCCGCGGTGGCCGTTATGCGCTGCAAGCGATCTGTTGTGCCGGTGGCATGGCCACCGCCACGCTGATTGAGCGTCTGTAGTCGTGGCACGCTTGCCGCTGGTGCCCCTGGCTGATCTCTCGGCCCCGCTGGGTGATGCTGTGCAGCGGGGCGTTGATACCCGCATGCTCAGTTCCACCGTGCCCGTCCAGGTCTGGGCCCACCGGCCCCAGGCGGCGCTGGCATGGCTGGCACTGCTGGACCAGTTCCATAACCATGGCATCTTGGACGCGCGCCTGCGGGAACTGGTGCGCCTGCGCATCGCCAGCATCACGCAGTGTCAGGCCTGTCAGTTGGCGCGCAAAAGTGACCGCGTGGATGCGCAAGACATTGAAGCCCTCAACTGCCTGCAACCCGGCAGCGAACACTTCAGTCCTGCCGAGCGGGCTGCGCTGACCTATGCCGAGCTGTTCGCAGTTGATGCACACGCCGTTGGTGAACAACATTTTTCCGCGCTGGTGGAGCACTTTTCGACCGCAGAAACCGTGGAGCTGCAGATGTTCTGCGCTTTGATGCTGGCGGGCGGCCGCATGACTTTGGTTCAACAAGCCTACGAGGAAATACCACCGTGAGCGCATCGATTTTCGACATCCCCGTTCAAACCCTGCACGGCTCCGACACCAGTCTCGCTCCCTTCAAGGGGCAGGTGATCCTGATTGTCAACGTGGCATCCAAATGTGGGCTGACCCCGCAGTACGCTGGCCTGCAGGCCCTGTACGACCGGTTTCACCTCCGTGGACTGCAGGTGGCAGGATTTCCCTGCAACGACTTTGCGGGTCAGGAGCCTGGAAGCGAGAGTGAGATCCGCGACTTCTGCGACACCAACTACCACGTGAGTTTTCCGCTGTTTGCCAAGCTGCGGATCAACAGTGAACCCCGGCACCCGTTGTATGCCGCTCTCATTGCAGCGCAGCCACAAGCCATGGCGTCGGGTGACCCGTTGCTGCGCGATACCTTGACCAAGCACCAACTGCTGCCCAAGAGGGGCACTGATGTGATGTGGAACTTCGAAAAGTTCCTGATCGATCGCGACGGTGTTGTGGTGGCCCGTTTCGCCCCCGATGTGGCACCCGATGACGCACGGCTGATATCGGCCATCGAGGATGCCCTCGGTTAACGCGACGACCCACCGCCAGGGTCCCCGGTTCGGGTGGACGCTGCTGACGCTGGTCGCTGCTCAGGTCGGTTTGCACGGCTGCCTCAACGGCATGCGCATGACCATCCCCTTGATGGCGGTGAACGAGGCGTATGGCGCGGCTGTGATTGGGCTGCTGATGGCCCTCTTTGCGGTGTTCCCCTTTTTGCTGGCGATTCCCGCCGGTCGTCTGGTGGACCGGCGGGGGTACCACCTGGCGACACGCATCGGTGCCTCGCTGGCGCTGGTGGGGGCGGTGCTCGCTGCATTGAGTTCCCATGTCTGGGCGTTGGGAGCCGCCGCTGCCATGGTGGGAGCCGGCTCCGCGATGGGCATGATTTCGCTCCAGCGCACCGCAGGCCGGCTGGCGCGGGGCGAGGCCGAGCGCCTGAAAATTTTCAGCTGGGTGGCGCTCGCCCCGTCCATTGCTACGTTTCTCGGACCCTTGCTGGCGGGCGCGCTGATCGACCATGTGAGCTACCACGCGGCCTTTGTCGGTTTGGCGCTGTTGCCCTTGGGGACGCTGCTCGCCACCACCCGGGTCCCTTCTGAGGAACCCCGAGCGCCGGCCAAATCGGTCGCCGTTCCACAGAAAGCGTGGGACCTGCTGGGTGATCGCGATCTTCGACGGCTGTTTTTCATCAACTGGCTGATTGCCGCTTGCTGGGACGCACATGCTTTTGCCTTGCCGATCCTGGGCTATGAGAGGGGATTGAGCGCGTCCGCCATTGCCATGGTGCTGGCCAGTTACGCTATCACCTCTGCCTTGGTGCGCCTGGCGATTCCATTCATGGCGGAGCGTTTGCAACCCCGGTGGGTGATGACCGGCGCCCTGGCCCTGACGGCATCGGTCTTTCTGCTCTACCCCTGGCTGGACAGCGCGTGGGCCATGGCCGTCTGTGCCGGCACCATGGGCCTGGGGCTGGGGGCCATCCAGCCCGCGGTCATGTCCAGCCTGCACACCTTCACACCACCCGAGCGCCAGGGCGAGGCGCTCGGACTGCGGTCCACCGTCATCCATTTTTCCACCCTGGTGATGCCCTTGAGTTTCGGCGCTGTGGGCGCTGTTCTGGGTGTCGCTCCCGTGTTCTGGATGACCGGGGCGGCGCTGTCTGCGGGCGCTTGGGCCGCGTTCGGGTTGCCGTCACGGGCCAAGCACGCCGGATGAGTGCGGTACACCTCTGTGCACCGATGCCGATCACCCAGGTGAATTCACCGCAAGGAAACACGATGCTGAAGCTGTATCACTCACCCGGTTCCAACTCGGCGCGCATCCTGTGGCTGCTGGAGGAACTGGGGGCCGACCGGGAGGTCGTGGTGGTGAAGTACCCGCGCAACGACGGCAGTGAGGCCGACCCGCGCAATCCGCATCCGCACGGCTTCACACCGGCGCTGGAACACGACGGCCATCTGGTGTCGGAGACGGCGGCTATTGCGCTGTACCTGACCGATCTGTATCCCGATGCGGAAGTCGGAGTGCCGGTGGGCCATGCGCTGCGCGGCGCCTACCTCACCTGGCTGTTCTATCAGGTGGGCTTGACCGAACCGCTGGTCTACATGAAGGGGCAGGGCCTGCTGGCGCAGGACCAGGCGATGAGTGGCCTGAACGAATCGATGATGCGGCACATCAGGTACACGCTGCAACGCGGCCCCTACCTGCTCGGCCCACGCTTCACCGCTGCCGACATCCTGTTCATGAGTTTGTTCGAGATGGCCAGGCTGCTGCTGGGCGATTGCCCGGTCATCGACGCCTACCTGGCCCGTGCCGACCGCCCCGCGCGGCGCCGCGCCTTGGCCCTGAATCGCTGAATCGCCGTGCGGCCGTGCGCCGGTTCCTGACCTGCCCCCCCCTTCGTTATCTGGAGCGCACATTGATGTCCCGTTCTGTCGTACTTGTTACCGGCGGCGCACGCCGCATTGGACGCGCCATCGCGCTCGACCTGGCCGCCGCCGGCTGGAGCGTCGCGTTCAGCTACCGCCATTCATTCGATGAAGCGCAAGACACGCTGCGGGAGCTGCGTCGCAACCAGGGGCAGGCGGAAGCCCTCTTTGCCGATTTGAGTGACGAGGACAGTTGCCGTGCGCTGGTGCCTGAGGTTGTGAAGCGCTTCGGGCGCATTGATGCCGTGGTGAACAATGCATCTACTTTTGAGTACGACAACGCCGAGACCTGCGGGCTTGCGGCCATGGAGCTTCATTGGAAGGCCAACACCGCGCCTGCCATCTTGCTGGCTCAGGCGTTGCATCAGCATCTGAAAGATACCGAGCGGACAGGGTGTGTCGTGAATTTGCTCGATCAGAAGTTGTGGAATCCAAACCCTGACTATTTCTCCTACACCCTGTCCAAGGCGGCGCTGGAGGCAGCCACAAAGATGTTGGCCATTGCCATGGCACCGCGTCTACGCGTGGGCGGCGTGGCCCCAGGGCTCACCCTGCTGTCTGGCCCAATGAGCGAGCAGGAATTTGAAATGAGCCAACGGCTCAATCCGCTGGAGCGCAGCTCGCCGCCAGAGGATATTGCCGACGCCGTTCGTTTTCTCTTGACTTTTCCGGGCACGACCGGCTCCACTATCCTTGTCGATGGGGGCCAGCATCTGTCTCGCCAGCCGCGCGACGTGCTGTTCCTGGCTCGCGAGATGGAATCCCTCTGACATGCTCAACACCCTTCTTATTCCGGCATTGGCGCAGTGTCGCCGCTTGTTCCTGCGCAACCACGTGGTAGAGGTCAACATCGGGGCGCATGCCTTTGAACAGGGGCGCCCGCAGCGCGTTCGCATCAATGTGGATTTGTACGTTCAGTTGGCGTGCAGCACGTCGGCCGATGACGATCTGGGTGAGGTCGTGGACTACGATTTTGTGCGCGAGATCGTTCGTGAGCGTGTGGGGCGCGGGCATATCCAACTGCAGGAAACGCTGGCCGATGATCTGCTGCGCTCGTTGCTGGACCATCCCAAGGTGCTAGCAGCGCGGGTTTCAACCGAAAAGCCCGATGTCTACCCCGACTGCGAAGCGGTCGGGGTAGAGGTGTTTGCGTTTAAAGACGCCGGGCCACACCCCATGGGTGCTCAGATACAGAAGACTCAGTGAGCGATGCGCTCTTCCAGGCTGGTGCCTCGGGTCCACAGCAGTAGTAGCACGCTGACCACCGCGGAGGCCACCAGGGATGAACTCACCGAGCTGTGCTCAGCAACCACGCCCCACACAATGGCCCCACCGGCGCTGCCGCCCATGATGCTCATCTGGTAGATCGCCATGCCACGGGCGCGGAGGTTGGCCGGCAACACCAGCTGGGCCGACATGGTGAGCGTGTTGGCCACACACAGCCAGACCGCTCCCGACAGCGCCAGCGCGGGTGCCAGAGTCCACGCGCTGGGCGCCCAGACCGCGCCCAGTGTGGCCAGCGCGTGCAGCCAGACGCCGGCATCGACGATGCGGTTGCGCGCTGCCATCGCCGGCAGGCGGGGCAGGGCCATGGCGGCGAGCACGGCGCCCGCGCCCATGGCCGCGAGCAGGGCGGTGTAGGTGGCTTCGTTGGCACCGAGACCTTTGGCGACCAAGGGCAGCAAGGCCACCAAAGCGACGGCTTGGGCGAAAAACACGAATGCGCGGAACAACACGGCCCGGAGGATGGGCGAGGCGCGTGCGTGACCCACGCCATCGCGCATGGCCTGCAGCAAGCGGGTGCGCTCGGCCGGGGGCGTGTGCGGGGGAATGGGCGCGCGCCAGATCAGCACGCCGGCCAGGATGGACAGCACGGCGTTGAGTGCGAACACCATCGCCGATCCCTGCCAGGCCAGCACGATGCCCGCGACGATCGGACCCAGCACCCGCGTCAGGTTGATGGCCAGGGCGTTCAGGGTCAGTGCCGATGAAAGCAGGCGCCGCTCCACCAGGTCGGGCACCAGGGCCGAAAACACCGGGAAGCGGAACGCCAGGCCCACGCCATTGAGCAGACACAGCAGCAACAGCGTTCCCGGCGTCAGGGCGTCGCTGCCGGCGAGCACCGCCAGGACCGCCGCCACCAAAGCGATCCAGGCCTGTGCCACGGCCAGAAAACGCCTGCGGTTGAGCAGATCGGCCAGGGCACCGCTGGCCAGACCCAGAAAAAAAAGGGGCAAGGTACCTGCCGCCTGCACCCAGGCCACCCAGACGGGGCTTTCGGTGAGCTGGGTCATGCGCCAGGCAGCCGTCACCTCGTGCATCCACATGGTCATGTTGCCGGACAGCCAGGCCAGCCACAAATAACGAAAGCCCGAACCCCGGAAGGGTTCGAGCAGTGAGTTGGAGTGCGTGTGCGGCATCAGTTCGGCTTGCCCCATTGCTTGCGCTGGCCGCAATGTAAGAGGCGCATTCGCTTCAGTGAGTCTTGGGCTTGGCCATGTCGACGAGGTCGGCCATGGTCGGGTTGTGGGCCAACATGCCGCCGTCAGCGATGTAGGTCTGGCCATTGATATAGCGCGCTTCGCTCGACGCCAGGAAACACACCAACGCCGCGATGTCTTCAGGTTCACCGAATTCAGGCACCAGCAAATGGCGCTGCATCACGTCGATCACGCTGGCCGCTGCGCCGCGCGTGCCGGGTGTCAGCACCAGGCCCGGGGCAACGGCATTGCAGCGCACGCCCTGCGCGCCATGGTGGGTGGCAATCTGGCGGGTCAGGCCGATGATGGCTGCCTTGGACACGCTGTAGGCCATGCGCGTGATGTCGCCAGAAAACCCGCCGGTGGACGCAGTGTTCACGATCGCCCCACCGCCTTGGGCGATCATTGTTGGCAAGGCGAACTTGCAGCCCGCCAGGTAGCCGCGCAGGTTCACGGCCATGACCTGATCCCAGACGTCGAATTCGATGTCGATGGCATTCTTGTCTTTGGCGTGGATGGACGGAGAACTCAATGCCGCGTTGTTGTGCAGCACATCCAGGCGGCCGAAACGATCCACCGTACCTTGTATAAGCTGCTGGACGCTGTGCACGTCGGCAGCGTCAAAAAGCTTTGCACTGGCACGCGGGCCCAGCGCTGCGGCCAGTGCCTCGGCCCGTTCGGCGTTGACGTCGGCCACCACCACGGTGGCGCCTTCGGCGACGAGGCGCCGACAGGTGGCTTCACCGATACCGGAAGCACCACCCGTGACGATGGCAACCTGGTCTTTGAAGCGGTCATTGTGCGGGCCGGGGAGTGCGGGCTTGCTCATGGTGTCTCCGGTGTGGCGGCCGCGAAGCCACGGAACTGTTCCAGGTTCACGCTGGCATCCTTAGGCGGTTGCAGGAAGTAGCGCACGTGCAGGGTGCCCGGACCAAACTGGTAGGTCTCTATGCTCTCGATCACCTGATTACTGCCCACAATGCAGTTGCGGTGGTGCACGGCGGCCTCGTTGCCATTAATGATGGTGTTCACGACCTCCAGGCGAAACTGGTGGTTGTGTTTGTCGAACATCTCTTCGATGACGAGCCAGCCATCGGCTTGCTGGGCACGGCCCACGTATTCGATGCTTAGCATGGTGGGGGCCATTTCACGGTAAAGCTGCAGCAAACCGGCCTTGTCGTGGTGGTTCCAGCAGCGAACCTGGCCGCTCATGAAGCGTTCGATCTGCTCTTGGTTGATCTGGGACATAATTTTTCTTTCGGGCGGGCACTCAGGGTTGCCGAACGAAATAGCGCACCGTGAGCTTGCCGTTGTCAAAGCTGTAGAGCTCGATGGTTTCGATGGCCAGCGTGCTGCCGCGCACTTTGTTGCGGTTGTGACAGGCGGCCTCGTTGCCGTTGATGATCAGGGCGATTTCTTCGATCTCGATCTTGGCGCTCTGCTGGGCCCACATGCCCTCCAGTACCGGCCAGCCCTCGCCCGCAGGCCCGCGGCCCACGTACTCGATCCGCAGGCCGTCGGGTGCGGCAGCGCGGTAGGCAGCAAAGAAGCCCTCTTTGTCGCCCCGATTCCAGGCCTGCACCTGGGTGTGCAGGAAGTGTTCGATGGTGGATGTGTCCATGGCGTGGTCTCCGGTTCAGGCTTCAGTGCCACGGACATTGCGCGCCGTGCCGTTACGCTTGTCGCTTTCGCCCCAGGCCATCCAGTGGTCGGGCTCCCGTGTGTCGCCCACCTTGCGCCAGCGACCCTCCTGCTGGGCGGTGATGGGGAAGCCGCCCACGAAGTCGATCATCCGGCCCATCGGGTCGGGTAGAAATTCCCATTCCTCTTTGCCCTCCAGCACGAGGCGTGCGTCCTCGGCAAACCAGCCATTGGCTTCATGGCGCACCGTGCCCTCGGTGTCCGTGGTGCAGCGGACCTCACCTTTTTCGTTCTGGAAAATGGCGTAACCCAGCTTGTCGTGACCGACCAGGAACGAGCCGACATCCCAGCTTCCGTCCTTGTAGACCGTGGCGAAGTTCCACCAGATGACGTGCATCTTGTTGTTGACCACCAGGTCCTTGTGCATGTGGATGGCGGCGCCTTCGGCCATCCAGGCCTGGTCCAGGGAAATGATGCCCTTGACCTTTCTGCCTTCGCAGGTGCCCTGCACGTCGTAAAGCTGCGCGACATAGAAGGTGCCCCAGTCCACACCTGGCAGGTACCACTGCATGCCGTTGCCGATGAGCTTGCCCGTAAGGTCGAACAGGCCTTCTTCCTTCCAGCTGAAGTCGGTGCCCGAGGCGGTCAGCCTCCAGGGTTCGCCGGGGTCTTCCGGGTGGCTGGACCACCAGGCGGTGTCGCCATCGAGTCCGCGCGCCGGGAACATGGTGAGCGCCCGGGGGGCGATCTTTTCCTTGTCGATGCGGATGTTCTGTCCGTCCAGACGCGTGCTCTGGTAGATGAACTTGGTGGGGTTGGGCGTGCTGCCCGGCGCGTTGAGGGCGCGCACCATCGAGTAGATGTGGCCTTCTTCGTCGCGCACGCTGCCAAACGGCATGTGTTTGGTGAGTTTGAGGCCAAAGTGGTCACGCAGGTCGGCCAGCTGGGCGCCGCTGACCTTTTGCGGGCCGACCAGGCACTGGTAGCCGAAGTCGGCGCGCTCAGGGATGTTGTCGAAGGTTTGCATGATCGGTGGGGCCCTCGTTCAGTCCCAGATCACGTGCACGCTTTTGGCACCACGCAGGTGGGCGCCTTCGATCTTCGGTGCGGGTTGCTCGGGGTCGAGGCGCACATTGGGGAAAAGATCCAGGATGCCGTTGATCGCGCAGTTCAGTTCAAGCTTGGCCACAAACTGGCCAATGCACATGTGTGGTCCGAAGCCGAAGCCGAACGACGGTTTCTGGCGGCGGTCGATGTCAAACACGTCCGGGTTTTCAAAGGCTGTTTCGTCGCGGTTGGCCGAGGCGACCATGCACTGCACGAAGGAACCCTTGGGGATCAAGACGTCGCCAATCTGCACATCGGCAGAGGTTTCGCGCACCTTGAAGGTGGATGAGGGCTCGAAGCGCACGGCTTCGTCGATCAGCTTGGGCACCAGGTTGCGGTCGTTGCGCACCCGGTCGAGCAGGCCGGGAACGGTCAGCAGGAACGTCATGGCGGCACTGAAGGTTCGCGTGGTGGTCTCGCCGGCGGCGGGCAGCAAGGAGCGGGCGAAGGTGGCTACCTCATGGTCATCCAGCTTGTGACCCTCGTATTCGGCGTTCATCAGGCGGGTGATCAGGTCGTCACCCGTGGCACCCTCAGCGCGGCGCCGTTTCACCTGCTCCATCAGCGCGTCGTACAGGCTCTTGACGGCAATGGCGGCAATCCGGCGACCTTCTTCGGCCTTGGCTTTGTCCAGCTGGTTCGCCGCCAGCATCGACAGTGCCCAGACCGCGTATTGGTTGTACTGGTCGGGGTTGTCTTCCGGGAAGCCGACCAGTGCATACATGGCGCGTACCGGAAAGTTCAAACCCATTTCCATGAGGTCGGCTTTTTTGTTGGGCAGCAAGGGCATGAGGAAGTCTTCACGCGCGACCCGATCAATCTTTGGGCGCCACTTGTTCACGTTCTCGGGCATGAAGGCCGGCTGCAGCAGGGCGCGGACCTTGCGGTGGGCCTCGCCGTCCATGCCCAGGATCATCAGGCCGTCCCACACCTTGCCCATGCCTTCGAGGATGAATCCGCTGGTGAAGGTGTTGGCGTCCTTGAGCACGTTCATCACGTCCTGGTACTGGAACACCGCGTAGGTCGGTTTGGTCTGCAGTCCGGCATTCGTCGGAACCCCCAGGAACTTGGCGATGAAGTCACCTTCGTAGACCCGCGTGGTCTGGCGCATTTCGCGGCAAGCGGCATACAGGTCGTCGGTCTTGCCGCGGTAGAGGTCGGACACGCTGGCGTAGGCTGCTTCCAGCTTCTGGGCGTTTTCGGTACTGGCTTTGGTGGGGGTATTCATGGAGTGTCTCCTTCAGGGTTGGAAGTGGGTTTCGAGGCTGGGGATAACGGACTTACTTCAGATAACGTTTCACGCGGCCCGCTGCGATGCGACCAGGTAGCCCGTTGATACCGCCACCGGGGTGGATGCCTGCGCCGCCGAAAAACAGACCCTTGACAGGCAGCGTCTCGCCACCCAGTCCAAAGGCGGGCCGCATGAGTCCCGTGCGCGAGGCCCCCGTGTCGATGTGCACCACGCAGCCGTTGGGAACATTCAACCGGGCGGCGAAATCGGGAGCGGCCTCTGCGCGACGACCGATCTCCAGCGCTTTGAGGCCGGGAAGGTAGGCCTCCGTCTGGTCGATGACCGTCTGTGTCACTGCGGCGCGGATGTTGTCCCATCCTTCGCGCGGCTCCAGGGGCATGGCAATCGGGTACAGGTACGCAATGTCCTGACCCTCGGGGGCTTGGGTCGAATCGACCGCACTCGGTGCCGCGGCCCACAGATAAGGCAGCGTGGACACTTCGCCGCGGGCAGCACATTTGAAGTTGTCGAGCACCGCTTCCACGGTGCCGATCAGCAGCACGCTCTTGCGCAGGCTCAGTCCGTCGCTGCGCAGGGCTTCATGGCGGCTCGCACGCACCTGACCGCTGAGCGCGATGTCAATTTTCATGGGCGAACCGCCATGGCCGTTGGCCGGTGCCAGATCGACCCGCGTCAGGTAGCGGCGTTCGACGGCGCCAGGCGTCACCATGTGCAACGCCACCCTGGGGTGCACCGCAGCGATCACGCTGCGCGATGTGAGCATTTCACCGCTGGCAAGCCGGACACCTTGGGTCTTTCCATCACTGGCCACGATCTCGGCAACCGGGGAATTGAGCCGAATCTCACCCCCAAGTTCTTTCAAGCGGGCCGCCAGGGCGTCGGACAGAGTTTGCATGCCTCCGACGGCACGGCCTAGTCCGAAGCGCTGTATGAAGCCCAGCAGCGCGAAATAGACGCCGGTGCCCTCACCCGTGATGGGGCCGGCGGCACCCAACAGGCAGCATAGGGCGGACTGTACGACCGGATGCTCGAACCGTTCCACGATGGATGTGTATGCGGGGCTTCTGATCAATCCCATGAGTTCCGACTTGAGGTGCCGGTTCTTGATCAGCACCTTGAGCGCTTGCCATTTCGCTCCCAGGTTCTTCTGCGCCGGATCGACCCGCATCATGGGAATCGCTAGGTCGATGAAGGTGTTCACCAGTTTCATTAGGGCCAGGAATTCCGTGGCATCCGCTGCGCTGAAGCGGAGAATCTCGGCGGCGGTTTGCTCTGCGCTGCGGCCGAACACCAGCGAATTGCCGTCCGGATGCAGATAGACATAGCCGGGCTCCATTTCGGTCTGGCGAAAGCCATGGCGCTCCAACTGCAGTTCCTGCGGCATCATGGGATGTACGCGCAGGGACATCAGGTCCAGGGCGCAGGGGTGCACCAGATGGTTTGGCGCCTCGGGTATCAGATAACCCGAGGAGGCCATGCCCCCGACCTTGGCGAGTGACTCTACGACGACGACCTTGCGGCCCTCGGCCGCCAGATAGCAGGCGCTGGCCAGTCCGTTGTGGCCCGCGCCGATGACGACGGCGTCATAAAGAGGTGTTGTGCTCATATAGATTCCAGGAAAAGAAGAAGGCTGGCTTAGACGGCGGTGACTGGCTTCCACCAGTGCAGGTGTTCGGACGCATCCTGGAGCCGCCGCCAGGCGGTGGTGACGGCGAGTCGAGCCCCAGGGAGTTTCATGCCCAGGCCTAGCAGGATCATGACTACGGTCTCGCGGATGCAGGCCCCATCGAGTTGTCCCGTGCGTGAGATGCGTCGAGCCCCCTCGACACTGGCGCCGATCACCAGATCGAAGGCGGCCTCAATCGAGTCGAACTGGAAGACGCCTTGTTCGCGGCCATAGCGCAGGCTGCGGAAAGCCAGTTGGCGCCGCGGATCATCGCCGCTGATGCGATCGACCAAGTCCGCGTGCGAAACGATGGCGCCGTGAGTCGGATCCATCGCCGCGCGGGTCAGCGCCATGAGCGGGCCTGTGGCCAGCATCACCGCTCCGTCCTCCAGAGTTTCGAACAAACGTTCGAAACTCTGGAGCATTTCGCTGGCCGTGGCGTGCCCGATCTCGGACAGCACTTCGTCCAGCGTATCGAAGTATTTATAGAAGGTGCCGCGAGAAACATTGGCCGCACGGATAACGTCGTCGATCACGGGGCGGTGCCTTCCAGCGCTCTGGCGGTAGACCTCCATGGTTGCAGCAATCAGGCGTTCTCGCATGCGTGCGCGACGTTCGCGCGCCACGCGGTGGCGGTGATCGGCCACGGGCCGTTTATCCTCCGTTGGATCAAGCGGAGCCAGTTGGGCGTTCATGATCCGGCGGTCTGCAGCGCTTCCATCGAGGTATCGGCCGTCGGAGGGGTTTCTGCCAACTCACATTGCCGAGCCAGCAACGCAATCAGTGTTTGCGGGGACTCCATGGACCTTTGGACGGAGAACACCGACCAGGAGTGGGTTTTGGGCATGGTTGCTTGCGGATTAATTGAACAGTTTTATTGATTGTGATCATATGTTCTTCGAAGTGACATAGGTGTTTACTATGAAACTTCGCGGGTTTACGAGCTTATTGATCTGTGTTAAACGATGCAGAATCTGAAAAACTGTCTAATTAGTCCCGGGCGCCAGGCAGGGACTGCGAAGGAAACCTGAAATGGCCAGCACCAACACTTCAAGCCTTGAGCGGGCATTCGCGGGTGTCGCGGACAACTACCGCGGCTCCGAGGTCGATCTCCATGCGGTCTATGAGATCATGCGTCGCGAATCACCTGTGATCGCCGAGAATTTCATGGCTGGGCTCGGGGTTCCCAACATCGCGGGTCTGGACGCGAACCGCCCGACCTTCACCGTGTTCAAGTACCGCGACGTGATGGCTGTGCTGCGGGATGCGACCCATTTCACGAGCGGATTCATCGCGGAAGGCTTGGGCGCGTTCTTTGACGGTCTGATCCTGACCGGCATGGATGGCGAAGAGCACCGCAAGGCCCGTGCGCTGCTGCAGCCGATCTTCATGCCCGATGTGGTGAATCGATGGAAGCCAAAGATGGACGCCATCATTCGCAATGAATACCTGCTGCCTCTGGTTGCCAGCAAGCGCGCCGATCTGATGGACTTCGCGTTGCACTTCCCGATCCGTCTGATCTATTCACTGATAGGATTTCCGGAAAATGACCCAGAACGCATCGAGCAGGTCGCGGCCTGGGCGCTGGCGATCCTGGCCGGTCCTCAGGTCGACCCGGAAAAGGCGGCCCAGGCGCGTGGTGCGGCCATGGAGGCTGCCAAGCAGCTTTACGACGCGGTCAAGGAGGCTGTGGTTCAGGTGCGCGCCTCGGGTTCGACGGGCGAGGACCTGATCAGCAGGCTGATACGCGCGGAATATGAAGGCCGCCAACTGGACGACCACGAGATCACCACCTTTGTCCGCTCGCTGTTGCCGGCCGCCGGAGAAACCACCACGCGCACGTTCGGTTCCCTGCTGGTGTTGCTGCTGGAGCGTCCGGAATTGCTGGAGCGTGTTCGCAACGACCGTACACTGGTTGGCAAAGCGATCGATGAGGCGGTGCGATTCGAACCCGTGGCCACATTCAAAGTGCGCCAGGCGGCGCAGGATCTGGAGATTGACGGCGTGAAGATCCCCAAAGGTGCCATGGTGCAGGCCATCGTGATGTCGGCCAACCGCGATGAGGACGCCTTCGAGCATGCGGACCGCTTCGACATCGACCGCAAACCCAAGCCTTCGTTTGGATTTGGCTTTGGCCCCCACATGTGCATCGGCCAGTTCATCGCCAAGACCGAGATGCAGGTGGCTCTCAATGCGGTGCTCGATTTGTTGCCCAATCTACGCCTCGATTCCACGAAACCGGCGCCAAAAATCGCCGGCGCCCAGCTCCGTGGACCGCACGAAGTGCATGTGATTTGGGACTGATGAGCTTGACTGTATGAAATATTTGCTCCCTCTATCCCGCCGCCAGATGCTGCTGGCCAGTGCCGCCTGTGGGGCATCCAGCGTGCTGATGGCCCAGGAAACCTATCCGGCCAGAGCCGTGAATCTGGTGGTGCCATTTCCGCCTGGGGGCCTTGCCGACAACGTGGCGCGATTGCTCGCACCCGCGCTGGAACGGGCGCTGGGGCAACCCGTGGTGGTGATGAACCGGGCCGGCGCTGCGGGTGCGATTGGCGCCGCTGCGGTGGCTGCCGGCAAGCCCGATGGCTATTCGATCCTCTTTACGCTGTCGAGTTTGTCCACCTTGCCCGAGCAGGCATTGGTCAACCAACAGAAGCCGGCTTTCTTGTTGAGCCAGTTCAGGCCGGTCGCACGTGTCAGCACCGATCCCTTGGCGATCGTGGTCAGGGCCGAGAGCCCTCTCAGATCCTTGGCAGAACTGGTGGCCCAAGCCCGATCAAAGCCTGGCGAAATGAGCTACGGCTCATCGGGGAACTATGGCACCGTGCATGTGCCGGTTGAGATCTTCGCCCATGAAGCGCAGGTGAAACTCAACCACATTCCGTATGCTGGCGGCGGTCCCTTGATGGTGGGGTTGCTGGGTGGCCAGGTGGACTTCACGGTGTTGCCGCGCTCGTCCATCGCGGCCCAGATCCGTGCAGGCAAGCTGCGCATCCTGGCGACCGTGGGCGCTGAAGTGTGGCCGCAGTTTCCTTCGGTTTCGAACACCGCGGCCTTGGGCTTGAACGTGGACGTGCAACCGTGGACGGGCGCGTTTGTTCCCATGGACACCCCACCCGCCGTGGTGGACAGGTTGCGTTCGGCGTTTCGCATCGCCTCGGAGAATGCCGAATTCAAGCAGGCACTGCTCAAGGCAGAAGGCGGCCCGGCCTACCTGGACGCGCCCGAGTTCAAGACCTTTTGGGATCAGGATGCGGCACGCCTGGCACAGGCGGTCCGGCGCATGGGCAAGCTCGAATAAGGCGGCATCGAGATGGACCTGGGAATCGTTGGCCGCAAGGCCATCGTCTGCGCTTCTTCGCGGGGGCTCGGGAAGGCCTGTGCCGTGGCACTTGCTCGCGAAGGCTGTCTGGTGGTAATCAATGGCCGCAATGCCGAAACGCTCCATTCGACCGCTGCGGAGATCGCGGCGATGTCGGGACGGTCACCCGTGGTTGTCATGGCGGATGTGAGCACCGATGAAGGGCGCACGGCGTTGCTGGCTGCCTGCCCGTCCCCCGACATCCTGGTGACGAACAACGGGGGGCCGGCACCTGGTGAGGCCGGACAATGGGACCACGCCACCTGGATCGCAGCCGTCGAGAGCAATATGCTCAGCGGCATTCTGCTGATTCAGGCAGTGGTTCCCGGGATGCGTGAGCGCCGCTTCGGGCGCATCGTCAACATCACATCGGCGATGGTGAAATCCCCCAAGTTGATGCTCGGTCTTTCAACCGCGTCGCGCGCAGGCCTGACCGCTTTCTCGAAAGCGATGTCCAATGAAGTGGTGCGCGACAACGTCACCATCAACAACCTGCTACCCGAGCGCATCGAGACCGATCGCATCCAGTACATGACCGGGCAACTGGCCCAGCGCCGGCAGATTTCTCTGGATCAAGCCCGTGCCGAATTGCTCAAGCCGGTCGCCGCCAGGCGTTTTGGCCGACCCGAAGAGCTGGCGGATGCCTGTGCCTTTTTGTGTTCGGCGCAGGCGGGGTACATCAGTGGTCAGAATCTTCAGGTGGATGGCGGCAGCTACGAAGGCTTGATTTAACGCAGCGGAGCAGAGAGCGCTTTCCAGCCTTCGGGAGGCGTTTCGGTCTCCGAAAAATCCAGTTCAACTTCAACGCCGTTGGGGTCGTTAAAAAACAGCTGCCATGTCCTACTGGCGCCCGGCGAACGGATCAACCGCAGTTGCACACCGTGCAAACGCAAACTGGCGATGGTGTCCGTCAGTCCCTCGGCCCAATAGGCCATGTGGTCGAGCGCACCCCTTCGGGGCGTGGGCATCTGATCCACCACCACCACGTGCAGCACGGGGTGGTCGTGCACGTAGAGCCACAGTCCCGGGACCGGGAACGGAGGCCTCGGGCCCTCATGCATGCCCAGCAGGTTGACATAGAAGCTGCGTGTGGCCTCCAGTTGGTCGGTCACGATGGTGAAGTGGTCGGGTCGCTGGATCACAACAGGCTCCTTGGCTCTTGCCGGTTCACGGAACACGGGGGTGGATCGGGTGGGGGATCTTCAGGCGCTGGAACGGTGGACGGTTCGATGAAGATGTATGACCAGCAGGAAGCCTGCGATGCCCAGCAGCCCTGAGACCAGGAACACCTCGGCGTAGCCCCAACCCGAGGCGATCAACCCCATCAAAGGTCCGGCCAGGCCCACCGCGAGATCAAAGAACAGCGACAAGGCACTGAGCGCCGCACCGCGGTTGGCAGGGGGTGTTCGCTCCAGGGTTTCCACCCCCAGGCCAGGGTAGACCCAGGAAACACCTATGCCGGTCAGCCCTGCCCCGAGCATCACCAGCTGGGGTGAGGGGGCCTTCCATATCAGCAGCAATCCCAGGCTCTGGATGAGCATGCAAACCGCCACCACCCGGTAGCCACCGAACCGCAGCAGCAAGTTGGGGGAAGCCAGTCGGGCGACGATGAACGCCATACCGAAACTGGTCAAGCAGTAGGCGGCGTTGCTCCACCCGAGGCTGTTGAAATAGAGCGCGATGAAGGCGGTGAGACCGCCAAAACCCACGGAACTGCACGCCATGGCGATGCCGTTGGGCATCACCGCCAGAAACACGTGGTGGAAGGGATGCCGGGTCCCCGACAAGATGGGTGCCGGTGGCCGGGTCGAGGCGAACAGCAAGGCCACAAGGCCGAGCAGGGCGGTGCACAGCCCGATTCCAATCAGGTGCGTTTGATCGCGAACGAGCACGCCGAGAGGGGCTCCCAGCGCAGTTCCGCCGTAAGCTGCAATGCCGTTCCACGACATTACGCGGGCCGTGTTCTTGGTTCCGTACAGGCCGATGGCCCAGGTGCAGCACGGCGTTGATATCAGGGCAGAAGACACGCCCAGGACCACACGTGCCGCCAGGAGCAGCCCTGTGCCGAGCCAGAGTGGGGCATGCAGGAAGATCGCGAGACTGGTCAAAACCCCGCTGAGAACCAGTCCGCCGAGTCCATACAACACCACGCGTTTGGAACCCCATCGGTCCGCCAGTTGGCCCCCCAGCGGGCGCGACAACAAGGTGGCCATGTACTGCACGCCAATCACCAGCCCGGCAAACACGGGCCCCAGGTTCAAGTCGCTCAGCACATAGCCGGGCAGCACGGCGAGCGGCAGCCCGTTACAGATGTAGGACGCGAAGTTGAAACAGACAATGGAAACGATCCCGAGGTTGATCCGCCCTGGAGATGCTGCAGGTTCGTTCATGTGGGTGGCGGACCGAACCCTGACCGGAGTGTGATCGGAGACTACTGCACGGCGGGCAACCGCACTACCATGCCGTCCAGCGCAGCAGTCACCATCAACTGACAGGAAAGTCGGCTGTTGGGCTGGCGGGGCTCGCCTGTGCAGTCCAGCATGGCATCTTCTGTGTCACCGACTGCGGCCAGTTGATCGGCCCAGGGCTGTTCGACATATACGTGGCAGGTCGCACACTGGCAGGCGCCGCCACAGTCAGCGTTGAGGCCCGGAAGGCCATGGGCCAGGGCAGCCTGCATCACGCTGGTGCCTTCGGTGACTTGCAGTTCGGTTCGCTTGCCGTCGGGTGCGATACAGATGATTTGTGGCATGGGGACTCCTGAAATAAAGTGGGGTTTACAGCGATCGGCTGATAATTTCTTTCATGATCTCGCTGGTGCCGCCATAGATGCGCGCTACCCGAGCGTCTACCCAGGCCCGGCTGATCATGTACTCGCTCATGAAGCCGTAGCCGCCGTGCAACTGCAGCAGTTCGTCCAGGATCTTTCCCTGCATTTCGGAGCCCATGAGTTTGCACATGGCGCCGACTTCCGCGCTGAGATCCCCTCGCATCGCCTTGGCCAGGCAGTCATCGACGAACACGCGGAGCATCGTGGCCTGGGCCTTGCATTCGGCAAGCTTGAATTTGGTGTTCTGAAAATCGAACACCGTCTTGCCGAACACCTTCCGGTCGCGGGTGTACTGAATCGTCTGATCAATGAGCGATTCGACCGAGGCGGCTGCCCGTATGCCGATGATGGTGCGCTCCCAGGCCAACTGGTGGGTTAGATACTTGAAGCCTTGACCTTCTTCGCCGAGCCGGTTCGACAGCGGAACCGACACGTTGTCGAAGAATAGCTCCGACGTGTCCTGGCCTTTGAGTCCGATTTTTTCGAGTTTTCGACCCTTGGAGAAACCCGGTTGGTCGGTCTCGACACAGATCAGTGTCAGCTCTTTGGCCGCAGGGTCCAGTTTGGTGGCCGTCACCGCCAGGTCCGCATTGCCCCCGTTGGTGATGAAGGTCTTCTGGCCATTGATGGTGTAGCTGTCAGCGTTTCGAACGGCGGTGGTGCGCATGCTGCGCAGGTCGCTGCCAACACCGGGCTCGCTCATGGCGATAACGCCCACCATCTCACCGCTCACCATCTTGGGCAGCCATCTCTGTTTCTGCTCTTCCGTCCCGTAGGCCACGATGTAGGGCGCAACGATTTCCGAGTGCGTGGTGAAACCGACCGCAGTGGCGTTCACTCGCGCGAGTTCTTCGATCATCACGGCAGAATGCCCGAAGTCGCCGCCGGCGCCCCCGTAGGCTTCGGGCACGGTGGAGCACAGCAGACCGGCTTGGCCGGCCATGAGCCAGACGCTCTTGGGCACAATGCCTTCGGTCTCCCAAGTGTGCAGATGGGGAACGATCTCACGTTCAATGAAGCGGCGAGCTTGTTCGCGGAACTGCTCGTGGTCTTCTCGGAATACGGGGCGCATGGAAATGTCCTGGTTCTGGGGTCTTGCCATCAGAGTCCGATGAACTGCGCGGGGCGCTTGTCCAGAATGGCGCTGACGGCTTCAAGGTGGTCTTCGGTGTGTTGGGCCAAAAGATGCCGGGCAGGTATTTCTGACACTGGACTTCCGTGCCATAACGCAAAGTCAATGGACCGACTTTGTGGGTCGGCGATCCAGTGGGCTGAAACGGAGGCAACTGCTGCTAGCAACTCTTCGATCACAACGTACCGAGCCCAGGGGCTGGCGTCGTGGCCTTCGTACTGGCGCGGCAAGGTCATGCCACGCCAACCGCAGCGCCCCAACTTCTGGCTAAAGGCCGGGTCGGCCTCCATCCACGAATCCGCGCGGCAGAATGCGCTGCGCTCCTTGAGCGCAGTGGCGAGAAAGCGCCTGACATCGGTGTGAAGTGGTTCGACTTCTGCGGGGATGCAGTGGTATCGAAACGATGCAAGCGCCATGGGGTGCGGCCGATTTCCTGGGTTGGTTCGAGTGATGTTTACAGGGCGGTCTGGGCGTCGGCGGCGGCAAACATCTTGTTGATGTCGCCCGAGGTAACCGGACGCTCCGGGTCGCGCAGTGGTGCCGCGCCACCCATTCCGCAGGCAGGCTCAATGCTCACGTGCTTGGCCTGTGCCTTCAGCGCGCCAACGGTGCAGTTTTCGCGGCCCAGGATGGCGAAGGGGTCATAGGAGAACTCCCGCATTGCATTCAGGTGCGTGATCTTGTTGATGACTTCGTCGCTCAGGTGCTGCGACTGCTTCCAGAACACATCGGCGGATTCCGGCCAGGTGCAGTCGGAGTGCGGATAGTCGCATTCCCATGTCACCTTGTCGACGTTGATCGCGTCCAGGTTGCGCAGGCCGAACTCATCCTCGATGAAGCAGGTGATGATGTGTTCGTTGAAGATGTCACTGGGCTTCTTGCCGCCAAAATTGGAGTTGGTCCAGGCGTTGTGGTGGTTGTGCGTGAAGTTGGCTCGCTCCAGCAGGTACGGAATCCAGCCGATGCCGCCTTCAGATAAGGCCATGCGCAGCTTGGGGAACTTCTTCCACATCGGCGCCCAGATCCAGTCGGCCGCGGAGTTGGAGATGGAGATTGGCATCGAGGTAATCCAAGCGTCGATCGGTGATTCGTCGGATGCGTGGGCTGCCTTGACGCCGGTGCCGATGTGGCAGCAGATGACAACGTCGTTCTCTGCGCATGCCTTCCACAGGGGATCCCAGTAGCTGTTGTGGATGGATGGGTATCCGTGCACGGTGGGGTTGTCGGAAAACGTCATGGCATGCACGCCTTGTTTGGCCAGGCGCTGAACTTCAGCGGCAGCCGCTTGTATGTCAAACCACGGCACCATCATCAAAGGAATGAAGCGTCCTGGTGCGGCGTTGCACCAATCGTGGAGGTGCCAGTCGTTGTAGGCCTGAATGGCAGCCAGCGAGACACCTCGGTCTTCGTAGCTCTGAAACCGCTGTCCGGCGAAGCCCGGGAAGGTCGGAAAGCAGATGGAGCCCAGGACGCCGTTGGCGTTCATATCGTCGACACGGGCCTTGATGTCCCACGTGCCGCGGCGCATCTGTTCGTAGCCCAGCGGCTCCATCCCGTATTCCTCTTTGGGACGTCCGACCACCGAGTTCAGGCCCATGTAGCCAGTCGCTTTTTCTTCGAACACCCAGACGTCGCGGCCCTTGTGGTTTTCGACGCGGGGTTCGCGCCCTTTGTACTTCGCGGGCATGTGGCGCGCGAATGCGTTCGGTGGTTCGATGGCGTGGTCGTCAACGCTGACGAGGATGAGGTCTTCGAGTTTCATCTTGTCTCCAAAGGGTGGGGCGATGGGGCTTGGGCTTGCCTCAGTAGCAGTCAAACCAAGCGTGTAGGCCGGAATGCTAGATCAAATGATGAACAGATTCAAGAATAATGTTCATATTTATCTTCAAAATGCATGCAAATTTAGGGAATACCACTACCGCCAATGGCGGGAAAAGCGAAATTCAGGCGTCAAAAATTGTGCTGAATTCCGATATCAAAACCGCTCTGGTTGGTCGCGACGACTTTGTCGCGCGCAAGATTGGCATACAGGAAAGTGCGCTTGGAAAGATCGTGGTTGTAGCCAATAGCCAACTTTTTGCTCAAGTCGACGTCGGTCGTAGAGTTCTTCAGTTGGCCGTATGACAGCTTGATGCGACCGGACTCGGTCTTGATCGCAGAAGCGATCATGGCGCTGTTGCGCTTGTTGTCGCTATTGTCTCTGCCCGCACCAAGACCTGCCAGGAGCGTCCAGCGATCTATAACGTACCTGGCAGCCACGAAATTCCATTTGTCGTGCACACCACCTGGGTTTTCATGGCTCCAACCCACATACAGTGGGCCCGCTTGGTAGGAAACGTATCCGCTCAAGGGGTGGTGGGCCGTGTTAGGGCCTGGCACGGTGGTGCTGTTCGGATTGACCGCACTGGCAGTCTGCAGCGCAAATCCCAGTGCACCCAGTTGATTCTTGTAGGTAATGGCGCCGTCGTTGCGGACGGTTCCGATGCCACCACTGCCCACCGAGACGAAGGACGACACGCCAGTATGAATGAAGGGATCCGGCGTGATCTGTACCTCGGTATAACCTGCGACATAGTCACGGCCCAGAGACACCTGGCCCCAACTGCCCCCAATGGTCACAATGGACTGGCCCTGGAAGAAGCGAGCGGCGGTCGGCGCACCTGTGTCCGATTTGAAGCGGTTCTCAAGCCAGAACGAGACTTTGAGCCCTTGTCCCAGGTCTTCGGTGCCGTAAATGCCAAAACGGCTCTGGGCCCCTTCGTCCAGCTTGAGCGTGCTGGAGCCAATAGCCCTGACCAGACCCGAGTCCACCTTCCCGAACAGTGTGATTTTGCTTTGGGCCTGGGTGTACCCAGACAGCAGTGCAAGACTGGCCAGGGGAATGTATTTGATGGAATTTTTCATGACAAGGCCGTTGCTCTCGGATGGTTACTCAGGCTGTATGCCGGCGGATTTGATGATCTTTCCCCATAGATCGCGCTCTTTTGCCTGGTACCTCTCCAATTCGCCCAGGGGCAGGATGAACTCGAACGTGCCTGATGCCTTCATGGCTGCCTGCACTGCTGGCGCTTTATTGGCTTGCAGCAAGAGGGTGTAGATTTTTTGTGCCACGGGTTGGGGGGTTTTGGCCGGCAGGTAGGCCGCCAGCCAGAAACCAATTTCCATGCCATCGATCCCGTTTTCCTGAAAAGTTGGCAGGTTTGGCGCGAACGGGCTGCGGACTTCATCGGTCACGGCCAGTGATTTCAGTTTTCCGGCGCTGACGTAGGTCCAGGCCGAAAAGTCGGTAAACATGAAATCAATTTCTCCGCTCAGCAGATCCGGCATCATCGAGGAGCCGCTGCGATAAGCCACTCCCACCACTTTCACTCCTGCGGTCTGTTGCAGTACCTCGGCCGGCAAGCGGCTGGTAATACTCGTGTAGCCGTATGTGAACTGGCCTGGTTTGCGCTTGAGCTGTTGGAGAAACTCCTTGGCGGAAGCTGCCTTCACTTTGTCCGGATTGATATACAGGTACATGGGGCCTTTGGACAGTGTCGTCAAAGGAACGAAGCCGTTGACTGGGTCGTAGGGCAGGTTTTTGATCACATGCGGGTTGCCGGTGAATGCCACGTTCCCCGAGATCAGCACGCTGTATCCATCGGGCTTCGCCGATCCAATCAATTGCGCCGCAATGCCGGAACTGCCCCCAGGGCGGTTTTCGACCACAACAGGCACCCCTGCAGCTTTAGACATCTCGCTTGCGAGCGCACGGGTGTAGACGTCTGGAGCGGAGCCCGCAGTGAAAGGGGCCACGATCTTGATGGGTTTTTCCGGAAATCCGGCGGCGCCGGTGGCCGCTGCGCCCACGAAAAAGTATGCGAGTGTGAGCACCTTGATCCAGCCGACGGTTTTTCGGACGTGTTTCATGTTGTATATAGAACATAATTCTGAAGTTAGAATAATAGAAATTCTGCAAAACTGATGTTCGCTTGGGTATCGGGGTTTGCCCTTGCCTTACGTTCTTTGCTGGTCAGAGCGATCAGCATTGGTCGAACACGCTGGGCCGCGGGCGATGTGCATGAGTGCGTGCAGGCGCTGTTTGCCGGCGTTGGTGACGAGGGTTCTCACGGAACGAAAGGAAGAACCAAGTTGAGGCGGCTGCGGGGTAAGCACGCGGTGATCCCATCTTGAATCGATCAATCTGAATGGGCATCATCCCCACGAAGGATGATCGTGGAGACGATGAATCGAGTGTCGACAGTGACGCGTCCTCGGCGGTGCGAGTACAGCGCAGAATTCAAGGCCTCGGTGCTGGAGCAGTGCAGGCAACCCGGCGTATAGATTGCCGGGGTTGCCCTGGGCTACAGCATCAACCCGAACATGGTGCGCCGGTGGAAGCGCGAGGCTCGCCACAACCAGAGACTGGTCGATCTGCTGCACAAGGTTCCACCGCCTTCGTGTTGCTGCAGTTGCCATCATCGCCGGTAGCACGGTGCGCGAGATGGCGGCCCGACTGCTGGTTCAATTGCGGCACAGTCAGGCGCTCAACAACAGGCTCACCTACGAGAATGCGTTGCTCAAGCGCATGAAGTTCGCGGCCCAGTCCGAGCGCTTCAACCTCAAGCAAAAGAGCCTGCTCGAAGACGAGATCGATGCAGACATCGCGGCCGTGGCCGAGGAGATCGGCCAGCTCAATAGCCAGCACAAGTCAGCGCCTGAGAGCAAGAAACAACCCAAACGCCAGCCGCTGCCGATGAGCCTGCCCTGGCGCGAGATCCGCCACGAGCCCGACGCCACCACTTGCCAATGTGGCTGCCGGATGCAGCGTATCGGCGAGGACGTAGCCGGGAAGCTGCATTACGTGTCCGGCGTGTTCACGGTGGAGCGCCACGTCTGTGGCAAGTGGGCCTGCGCCCAGTGCGAGACCATCACCCAGGCGCCGGTGGATGCACACGTCCTCGATAAGGGCATCCCCACCACCGGTCTGCTGGCCCAGATGCTGGTGGGTAAGTCCGCTGTCCGCCTGCCCTTGTACCGCAGGAGACGAGCTCTGGCCGCGCTGGCCTGACATCCCCCGCTCGACGACCCTGGCTCAGTGGGCGGACACCTGCGGTGTGCGTGCGTCTGCAGCCGCTGGTCGATGCGCTCCAGGAGGATATCCCGCAGCACCGGGTGCTGCACGCCGATGAGACACCGGTGGCCATACTCAAGCCGGTGAGGTCAAGACGCACCGCGCCTACCCCTGGGCCTATGTGCCTGGAGCCTTCGAGAACACGCAGGCGGTGGTCTACGACTTCTGCGAATCGCGCTTGGGCGAACACGCCGGGCGGTTCCTGGGTGACTGGAGGAGCAGCCTCATCTGTGACGACTACTTGGGGGTACAAGCAGGGACTGGCGCAAGGACTGACGGAAGTCGGTTGTCTGGCGCACGCCAGACGCAAGTTCTTCGACCTGCACGCAGCCAACAAGAGCCAGATCGCCGAATTCGTGCAGCAGCAGTTCACCCGGGTCTATGACATCGAGCGCGAGCGCGCGAAACTCGGAGCCGAACAGCGCCAAGCCTCTCGGCAGCGGCAGACCCAACCTGTGCTCGGCGTCTTGTACCGGTGGGATGCTGCTGCAAAGCCAGAAGGTGCCAAAGGGCTCAGCGACGGCCAGGGCGCTGGACTACAGCCTGCGGCGTTGGGTGGCGATGACCCGATTCGTCGACGACGGACAACTGCCCGTGGACAACAACTGGATCGAGAATTAAATCAGGCCCATTGCCCTTGGGTGCTCGAACTGGTTGTTTGCCGGTAGCCTGCGCGCGGGCCAGCGAGCGGCTGCCGTCATGGGCCTGATCCAGTCGGCTTGCGTGAATGGGTACGACCCTTATGTCTACCTCAAGGATGTGCTCACGCGGCTGCCCACACAAAGAGCCAGCCGGGTGGAGAAATTGCTGCCGCATCGTTGGCAGCCTGCCAGGATCTGAACAATATCAATCATGGCCGCTGTGCGCTTAGCGGGCATGGTCATCGGCGTTCAGCCTTCAGATCCAATGGATTGCCGAGCCTCGGTGTTTTCCCTGGTTTTGGGTGGAAATAGGCGCATCTAGTCAGTTTGGCTTTGACGCAGGAAAGTTAAATTTGTACATTTATAAAAAAAATGCCTCGAATTTCCTGAGGGCACTATCACCCTGCTAGCAGGGTGATCGAACCATGGAGACAATATGACTTCTCAATCCTTGAACTTTACGACCGTCTTGAGTCTGGTTGCGGTTGTCGTTGTGCTGTGGCATTTTGCTGATGCTGCCACCTACCAAGCTAGTCAGGTCGATCGCGTACATGTACACACTCCCTCATTGACGAGCGATGTGTGGACGTTGATTTCTCTAGGATTCCGCTGAGTCCCAGGGACTTCGAGGGGGGGGCGGTTGCGGCTTTAGGTCTTTCGGGCAGGTCCTGCTTGGCTGATCCGCTGCGGCGCGTGGGTGTCGAATCAGCCATCATCGTAGCCGATGTTTTCGCCTCGCGTGATTCAGATACAAGCCTCAAAAGAGCACAGACTCGAGCCGTGTGCCCAATTCTTTCAGCGATTTTCCAAGGATTTTGATCCGTGCTTCGGTGTCGCCATGGAGGCTGCGGATCATGACGGCTGAGACAGTGTAAGCAATGCTCGACGCGGCGTCGCACACAGGAGCAGCGATAGTCAGGACGCCCTCGGAGAAATATCCATCGTCGACGGCCCATCCGTGGCACTGAGCCAAGTGAACTTGATCCAGGTACTCTTCAAACGATAGCGGGCGTGCCCAACGAATGCTGGCGAACTCGGTGCGCAGGTCTTCCGTCGAGAGATTCATTTGCCCAACGAAAAGCCGGCCGCTCGCCCCCATCAGGATGGGCAGGCGCTGGCCCAGCGGCATGTAAATGTGCAGATCCGTGGGGCTGGATTCGGAACTGACGAGCACGATTCTGTCATTGCCCAGGCGACGCCAGAGCGTGACAGTAATCCCATGTGCGATGGCGAGTTCGCGCATGAGTGGCAATGCCAACTGCACGCGTTGACCCTGCGACACCAGTTGTTCAGCCAAACGGGCCAGACCCAGTCCAGCGGAATACGTTTTCGACAGCGGATTGAAATCGACGACATCTTCCGAGACCAGTGTCCGGAGGATGTTGAAGCACGTACTTGGGTTGATCCCCAAGTGCCTCGCTATGTCCGCCGCGCGCTCTGGAGCGCCCTTGTGCGCAAGGTATCGAAGTATTCCGATAGCGTTAACGACGGGCTTCACGATCACGCCGTGGCTCGGTCCTGATTTCTTGGAGATGTCGGCCAAAGCCGGATCTCCGTCCGGCGCGGCATTGTCTTCGGTCAAAACGGGTTCCATGTTGTCTAGTGGCCTATTGAATGCTGGTTGTTGCCCTAGAGGTGCTGGAGCGATGTGGCGTCACATGATCTCCATGGGTGTATGTGGTGGTGGATATTCTAAGTGGCGAAGCGCATTCTGTATGGAGTGATTTGTTGTCGCCGCTCGGGGGGGCTCTTCAGGTAACGCTGGATTGACATTGAGTTGGGTTTTCCTCAATTGCGCGGGTGACAAGAGGGATCTAGGGAGAACCCTGAAGTAAAAATCAACACTTTATTCAATAATGTGCATATGTTGTTAGGCGCATGTCTCATCAGTTTTGTCGCATCGAAAGGAAAATCATGAGTACCCACGGGAAAACCCCAGCACTTCGAGTGATTGTTGACCGCAGCCGTTGCTGCGGCTATGGGCTGTGTGCCCAGCTTTGCCCAGAGGTGTACAAGTTAGACGAAAACGGTTTGGTGTATGTCGAAACCGAGTTCATTCCCGGAGGGCTTGAGGAAGAAGCAAAGGAAGGAGCTGCGGCTTGCCCAGCGGAAGCGCTGGTCGTAGAAGAGATTCAGTCTTGATTGACATGGGATGCCAGCAGGGCCTGCTGTCGGGGTAGGCGCTGGAACATCCCATGGCTGGTTGCTGTCGATGATTCGTTTGCCAGGGCATCGGCTTTTTTAGCTCACGGGAAAACATCAACATGGATATCATAGGCATTGGGTACCTTGGCTTCGAGACAACCAAGGTGGATGAATGGCGGGAATACGGACCGCAAGTCATGGGTTTTCAGATCGGGCAATCTCCGGAGTCGGATCCGGACTCCCTCTACTTCCGCACGGATGATCGGCGGCACCGGTTCGCCTTCCATCCCGGCAAGATTGATCGGTTGGCTTATATCGGTTGGGAGGTCAAAGGGAAGATTGAGTTCGAGGCGGCGGTCGCCCGATTCCGAGAACACGGTGTGGAGGTCACCATCGGCGATGCGGCGCTGTGCGAGCAGCGTGGCGTCAAAGGAGTGTTTCGTTTTCGTGACCCGGTCGGCTACCAGCACGAGATGTTTCACGGCCAAAAATGGATGCCCCGTTCCTTCACGCCTGGCCGCCCTCATGGTGGCTTTGTGGCCGGCGTCCGGGGGCTGGGCCATCTGGTCGTGATCACGCCCGAATGGCCGCCCGAGTTGCAGGATTTTTTCGTCAAGCTGATGGGCTTTCATTACTATGGCCCAGGTGCTGGCAAGGGCCAGACGGCGTTTTACCGCTCCAAGCTCAACAACTACACCAGCCACGATATCGCCTATGGATACGGGCCTGGGAAAATGGGCGTGCAGCACGTGGGCCTGTTTGTGAAGAGCCTGCGCGACGTCGGCGAGACCTACGACATCGTGAAGCAGCGCGGGATCCCGATGATGATGACGCTGGGTCAGCATTCGCAGGATCCGCACGCTTCCTTTTACCATTTCTCGCCGGGCGGGTTTGCGTTCGAAACCATCACCGAGCTCGAGCCCTGGCATGACGATGGTTTCGAGCTCAATCCCGAAAAGCTCAGCACCTGGGGTCATGAAGTGGTGGGCCCGATCCTCGGCCCCAGTGTGCGGACGCCCGAAGAACTATTGGAGCCCGATCTGCTGGCCAAGTACAAGCGGGGGTAATGGAACTCGCTCTCCGGTTCTCGCCCTGGCTCGCCAGCGCGAGAACCGGGGTTTCAGACCGATTCCGAAGACGAGACCAGCAGCATGCGCGCCACGTTGGCGTGCTCTGGCTGCTCCAGCATGTAGCGTACGGCAGACGCGACGTTCAATGGCAACAGGGCAGGCGTCTGGTCTGCCCGCACCGGTTGGCCCGAGGCTCTCAGCCGGTCGAAGATCTCGGTTTCCGTGGTGCCTGGTGCGATGGTGCCCACGCGCACACCACTGCCTTTCAGCTCAACGCGCAGGGCGGTGCTGAACACCTCGATCGCCTGTTTCAATCCGGTGTAGACCCCCATGGACGAATGGCTCAGGTAGGCGCCAACGCTGGATACGTTGATGATGGAGCCGGTGCCCTGCTGCTTGAACGCGCGCGCGAACACATAGGAGGCTCGCACCACCGCGTCGTAGTTGGTTCGGGTCATCTGCATCAAGCCGTCGAGATCGATGGTTTCCAAAGGGCCGCTGACCAGCATGCCGGCGTTGTTGATCAGGACGTCGGCACGGCCGTAGGTTCGGCAGGCCATCTCCAGCAGGGATTGTGCCGTGGCGGGATCATCGATGGCAGCGGTCAGTGGCACGGTGGGGCCGGGGAGCTTGGCGCACAGCGCAATCAACCGATCAGTACGGCGCGCGGTTAATACCAAGCTGTAACCAGCGGCGCTTAGCTCATGGGCTATGGCCTCACCGATGCCCGACGATGCGCCGGTGATGACGGCGACCTTGCCTTCCAGAAGCCGTTTTGCTTCATCCATATGTCGAAAACCTCAGGACTGGGCGCTTAGCCTGGGGTAGCGCAATTCCATGGCTGCACCAAAGTCCCGTTTGAGGGTTGGGTAGTAGGCAATCTGCCCTCCCATGCCGCCGGAAATGTCGATCGAGGCCGCACTGATGAAGCTGGCGTAGTCGCTCGCCAGAAACAATGCCATGCCGGCGACGTCTTCCGGTTTCCCGAAGCGCCCCAGGGGGACGACCTTGAGAACCATGGCATCGAATTCGTCGCGCGGTGTGCCGGGCGGCATTTCGCGGTAGTGGCGATCCCACTGCCCGGTGTCGATCCAGCCCATGTTGAGGGTGTTGACCAGAATATTGTCTTTTGGCAATGACATGCCCAATGACTTAGACATCGCAATACAGCCCGCACGGTTGACCACGGAGGGAATGCCATCGGGAGTGATCTGGGTGCCTGCAAGTGCATTGATTTCGACGATGCGCCCCCAGCGCTGTTTGCGCATGTGGGGAACCACGGCCTGGATGAAGCGAAAGTGGCCCATCTGCAGCACGTTGGCATGCTCCAGAATCTGCTCGGGCGTGAGTGTGTCGAGGTTGCCTCCACGGCCCTGGCCGGCGTTGTTGATCAGGATATCCACGCCACCCCAGGCGTCGGCAATCTCATCAACGAAGGCTTTCACGCCTTCGGTGTCGGTGACGTCCACGGCGCGCGCGATCACGGCCTGCGCCGTCGCCGCCAACTCGGTACCCACGGCTTCGATGTCGGCCTGTGTGCGGGCGCAGACAGCAACACGGGCACCCTCCTGTGCGAAGGCTCGGGCGATGGCTCGGCCAATTCCGCGTGAGGCTCCCGTCACGATGACGCGCTTTTGACTCAAATCGATATGCATGTGCCGTCTCCTGGTTGTTTCAAGTATTTAGACGATTGTAGGCATAATATTAAAAAATGTTCATATTGATGTTTTTCCCGTCGCCAGCATGCCGTTGGCGAATGAGCGGCCCAGGAACTGCTCCAGCGCTGCAGCGCAAGGACTGAGTGTGCGGCCCGCAGACCAGGCCAGACCGACTTCCATGACTGGTAGCCGTGCGTCCATGGGAACGGCGTGTATGCGACGCCCGTCCAGGGACCACGGCCGGAACACCATGTCCGACAGGATGGTCACTCCCAGATTGAGGGCAACCATCTCACGAAGCGCTTCCATGGAAGAGGTCTGAATGATCTTGCGAGGTGCGTGTCCGGCGTCAGTCCAGTAGCGCTGGGCGTTCCGGTCACCCTCGTCCACCATGGGTAGGATGTAGGGGAGTGTCGACAGTTCCTCGAAACTCACGCTCCCCCGGCCTGCGTATTCGTGGTCCGCCGCCATCCAGAGCTGGCGTCGGGACCTTCCCAGTACGCGGGTTTCCAGGAACTCCGGCGCTTCCAGGTTGGATAGCAAAAGCGCGCCCATTTCCAGTTGGCCGTTCGCTAGGCGGGCCTCGATGTCCTCGCGCGGCATCTCCTCGAGCGAGAGGTCGATCCGTGGGTGCAGTTCACAAAAACGCGCGAGGGCTGGCAGCAGGAAGTAGCCCAGGACGGTGTAGGTTACGGCCAGTTTCAGCTTCCCGTGGAGGTCGCGTCCGTTCATGGGAAAACGGGCCGCCTCGTCGGCCATGCGCAGAACGGATTCGGCGTGCTGCAGAAAACCCTGTCCTTGCAGTGTGAGAGTGACACCCTGGCGCCTTCGATCCAGCAAGGTCGTGCCCATGGCCTGCTCCAGATCGGCGATTGCCAGTGTCATGGCCGACTGCGACAGGCCGATTTCGGTGGCGGCCGCCGAAATTTGCCCACAACGGGCCACGGCCACGAAGTAGTGCAGTTGGCGCAGCGTGAAGCGTGGCAGGGCAGGGAGTCTTTTCGTCATTGGAAAGACAAATATTTGTAGTTCAAAAATTGAATTTGACTATGCCATAAATATGAACAAAATTATCACTAATGTTTAAATATGTGCATTGCATGAGTGACCTGAGATTCCCCTATGACCCATCCCGTTTCCCTTTCTGACAAGTATGAGTTGCCCGCTGGCCGCGTCTATATGAACGGCACGCAAGCGCTGGTTCGACTGCTGCTCGCGCAGAAGGCGCGCGACGAGTCTGCCGGGTTGAACACCGAAGGCTTCGTCTCCGGCTATCGCGGGTCTCCCTTGGGTGCTGTTGACCAGGAACTGTGGAAGAACCGGTCACTGCTGGATAAGCACAAAGTGCGCTTTCAACCCGGGTTGAACGAGGAACTGGCGGCAACGTCGGTCTGGGGCACGCAGATGGTGAGTCTGGATCCGAAGGCGCGGGTCGACGGCGTGTTTGCCCTCTGGTACGGGAAGGGGCCAGGCGTGGATCGCAGTGGCGACGTCTTCAAGCACGGCAACATTGCGGGTGGCGCACCGCACGGCGGCGTCTTGCTGGTGGCGGGGGACGACCATGCATGCAAGTCATCCAGCCTGCCGCATCAGAGCGAGCATGCATTCATCGCTGCCATGATTCCGGTATTGCATCCTTCGGGGGTAGACGAATTCATCGAATTCGGACTCCACGGATACGCCATGTCGCGCTATTCGGGATGCTGGGTGGGCTTCAAGGTGATCAGCGATACGGTGGAATCCTCTTCGTCTTTCGACATCGATCCGATGTCGGTCGAGATCCGGATTCCGCAGTCCTACCCGGTTCCCGCCGACGGTTTTTCGATCCGCTGGCCCGACCCTCCGTTGGAGCAGGAGAACCGGCTGCAGCGCGAGCGTCTTTATGCTTTGCTCGAGTATGTGCGGCTGAATAAGCTCAATCGCCAGGACTGGGCGGCCCCGGGCGCACGCCTGGGCATCTGTACCACCGGCAAGAGCTACCTTGACGTGCGCGAGGCGCTGTCGTTGCTGGGCCTGGACGAAGCGGCGGCGCAGGTGCTGGGTCTGCGTCTGCTCAAGATCGGCGTGGTTTGGCCCCTGGAGCCGACCTGCGTGGTGGAGTTCGCGCAGGGGCTCGACGAGATACTGGTCGTGGAGGAAAAACGCCAGGTGCTCGAATATCAGATCAAGGAGCACCTCTACAACGAACCCCTCCGCCCCCGCGTAGTCGGCAAATACGATGAATCGGGCGAGTGGGTTCAGGTTCCCAGCAGCGGCATCCTGCTGTCGCCCAATGGCGAACTCACGCCTGCGGGGATTGCAGATGTAATCGCCGCGCGCTTGGCCAAGGTGTTCGGCCATGATGCGCTTCCGGATTCGGTGCGGGGGTGGCTTGATCGCCAAGCGGTAGTGGCGGCTCGCTCCTCGTCTGATGTACCTGTGCCGCAACGGCTCCCGTACTTCTGTTCCGGCTGTCCACACAACACCAGCACCCAGGTGCCAGAGGGTTCGCGCGCGTTGGCAGGGATCGGTTGCCACTACATGTCGATGTGGATGGATCGCCGGACGGAAACATTTAGCCAGATGGGAGGCGAAGGGGTTCCATGGATAGGGCAGGCTCCCTATACGGATACTCCACATGTGTTCGCCAATCTGGGCGATGGCACCTATATGCACTCGGGTTCCCTTGCCATCCGGGCCGCCGTGGCCGCCGGTGTCAACATCACCTACAAGCTGTTGGTAAATGATGCTGTCGCCATGACGGGAGGCCAGCCGGTCGAAGGCGCGCCTTCAGTGCCCCAACTGCTGCGGCAGATTGCCGCCGAGGGCGTGAAGGAGTTGCATCTGGTGAGCGACGAGCCCGAGGCTTTTCAGGCCTTGGATGGCTTCCCCAAGGACGTCAAAGTGTCGCACCGCGACGGCATGGACGCGCTGCAGCGCGAGTTGCGCGAAGTCAAGGGGGTGTCGGTGATTGTCTATGCGCAGACCTGCGCGGCCGAGAAGCGCCGCCGGCGCAAGAAGAAGACCCTGGTAGATCCGGCGCGCCGGGTGGTCATCAACGACGCCGTCTGCGAAGGCTGCGGCGACTGCGGCGTGCAGTCCAACTGCGTCTCCATCCTGCCGCTTGAAACGCCGCTGGGGCGCAAGCGGCAGATCGATCAGAGCGGTTGCAACAAGGATTTCTCCTGCGTGCGGGGGTTCTGTCCAAGCTTTGTGGTGCTCGAAGGCGCTGAGTTGCGAAAACCCCAGCGTGACCGCGTGGCGCCTCCTTCCGGCCTTCCGCAACCCGATCTGCCTGCATTGGTGCGCCCCTGGAACATCCTGGTGGCCGGGGTCGGCGGCACCGGCGTAGTGACCATCGGTGCACTCATGGGGATGGCTGCGCATCTGGAGGGGAAGGGGGTGCTGGTGCTGGACATGGCGGGCCTGGCGCAGAAGGGCGGGGCGGTGATGTCCCATGTGCGACTGGCGGCAGATCCTACCCAACTGCATGCTGCGCGGGTGGCGCGTGGGCAGGCGGATGTGGTTCTCGGTTGTGACTTGATGGTGGCCGCTGCAGGGGATGCGCTTGCTTCCATGGCGTCCGGTCGCACCCGTGCCGTGCTGAATACTGATGTGGCCCCCACTGGCAGCTTCACCCGGGATCCAGACTGGTATGTATCGCCCGACGCGATGCTGGGCCGTGTTCAGTCGGCTGCTGCCGAGATTGCATCCCTGGATGCCACGCGCCTTGCGGTCGCCCTCATGGGGGATGCCGTGGCCACAAATGTATTCCTGCTGGGCTTTGCGTGGCAAAAAGGCTGGGTCCCCTTGCAAGAGGATTCGTTGCTGTCCGCCATTGAACTCAATGGCGCTGCGGTAGGCATGAACCGGGCGGCGTTCGCCTGGGGGCGTCAGGCAGCGGTTGATCTTGCGGTGGTGCGCCACGCAGCAGGGCTGCCCTCTGGCGAAAAGGTCATGCTTATGCCTCCGAAGATGGACACTCTGGTGAAGCTCTTGTCCGATCGCACCGAGCGGCTTACCGACTACCAGAATGCCAGCTATGCCCTCCGTTACGAGAATTTTGTTCGCCGGGTCGCCGATCTTGAAAAGGTCCGTGTGGGAGGGGATCGCCTGACGCGCGAGGTCGCGGTGAGCCTCTATAAGCTGATGGCCTATAAAGATGAATACGAGGTGGCCCGTTTGCATACCACTAGTGATTTCATCGCCGGGTTGCGGGAACGGTTCGAAGGCGATTTCAAAGTGAACTATTACCTGGCGCCGCCGCTATTCGCCCGCCGCGATGCGCAGGGCCGTCCGATCAAGCAGCGCTATGGTGCTTGGGTGCAGACGGCCTTCCGTATTCTGGCCCGCTTGCGGTTCCTGCGTGGAACATTCCTCGATCCTTTTGGCTTGACTCGGGAGCGGCGAGAGGAACGCGCGGCGATCCACGAGTTTGAGGCCTTGATTGAAGGCCTGCTGGAAGGCCTGGATGGCAACAACCTCAATGAGGCACTGGCACTTGCTCGTCTGCCTCAGCAAGTGCGAGGCTACGGCCATGTCAAAGCTCGTGAGCATGAAGTTGTGCGTAGAAAGGCGTCAGAACTTCTGACCCGCTGGCGGGCTAGGACTGGACTTCTCCAGGAATGAGGCCGACCTAGCGACGGATAGACGCCTGAGAGCAACAGGCCACCAATCCGCCGGGCGGCTGACCTTCACCCCCGAAACCGTGCCCATGAAACGAATGTGGTCGCCAAGGTTGAGAATTGCGGCTGCGCCGCCCTGTCCGCTGCTGTGGTCGTTTTCGTCTTGCGTGGCATTCATGCTCTTTGTTGACATGCTATGCCTCACACACAAAATTTCTGACAGGCTCCCTGCATAACTCCCTGGGGTCGTTGGCAGCGCGGCCTCGGACGATCCGTCACGTTGCTTTTCTTGCCAATAGCCGGGCTATTGGCTACAAAAAGACGCCTTGCGGCCCATCCAGATCCGCACTATCACCGACTCGCGAGGGTTATGCGGTCATCCTTAGGGCGCTTCCCACAGCGACAGTCCTGAATATCAGTCAAGACGGAGTCTCTGCCGCCACTCGGTCACAAAAACTGCGGCGCCCGCTTCTCGATAAAAGCTGTCACAGCTTCTCTGTGATCGGCGGTCTTGTGTGCGATGGCTTGGTAGCCTGCTGACAGTTCCAGCAGGGATTCCAGCGAGCTGTGCTCTCCCTCGCGAAGCAGGCGCTTGGTCATGCGCATGACGGCCCCGGGATTGGCGGCAATCTTGGCGGCCAGGACGCGGGCTTCTGTAAGCAGTTGATCGTGCGGCACCATGCGCGACACCAGACCACAGGCCAGTGCCTGTTCTGCTGTCAGTGCCTCACCGGTAAAGGCCATCTCTGCTGCCTTGGCTCGGCCCACGGTGCGTGGCAGCAGCCAGGCGCCACCGTCTCCCGGGACGATGCCGACCCGTACAAAGCTCTCTGCAAAAGTGGCCTGTTCGGAGGCAATGCGGATGTCGCACATGCAGGTGAGGTCCAGCCCAGCGCCGATGGCTGGGCCGTTGACGGCGCATATGACAGGTACGTCCAGGTTGTACAGCGCCTTGGGTATGCGCTGAATGCCCTGGCGGTATTCTTCGCGGATGAGGTCGGGTGTGAGCGCGTCATCAAAGAAGCGCTTCATGTCCTTGACATTGCCACCGGAGCTGAAGATCGGGCCATCGGCAGTTAGGATCACAACTTTGACGGATGCATCCTTGCGGATGTCGTCGCAGATCTGTACAAACTCTTCTACCGCCGTGTTCCCCGTAAGTGCGTTGCGGGTTTCAGGCTGACTCATGGTGATGGTGAGAATGGCACCGTCGCGCTGGGTTTTCAAAAATGGCATTGCAGGTCTCGCTTCAAATCAAATGGCTTCAGGCTGGGGTTGGGGGTCGGTGGTGCGGCGGATCAGGTCCAGGGCAACGCCGTGGTGCTGGTCCACCAGGGCAGAGCCCGCCACGTCGTGCCAGTACGACTCGGCGCCGGCCGTCTGGCGCCATGCGTGAAGCCTGCGGGTGAGCAGTTGCAGGTCGTACTCTTCGGTGAAGCCGATGGCGCCGTGGATGGAGTGGCTCAGTTCAGCCACGACCAGCGCGGCCTCGCTGGCGCGGGCCTTGGCAACAGCCACGCGCAGGCGGTCGGGCACGAAGTCCGGGCCGCTGCAGCCCAGTTGTGCCGCCATGCGCGCGGCAAAAGTGTGTTCGGACATCACAGCCAGTTGGTGCTGAATGGCCTGGAACTTGCCAATCGGGCGGCCAAACTGGTTGCGGTCGTTCGCGTATTCAAGCGTACGCTGGAAAACACCCATGAGCGCGCCGCTGAGCTGCGCCGCACACAAACAGGCCTGCAGAGTACGCAGGTTGCAATCCTCGGGCAACCGCAGCGCCAGCAGCGGGGCTGATGCGACCTGTGCGGCAGACCACTGCAGGCCCGCATCCAGGCAAAAGGCGGCGGGCGTGCTGGCTGCCTGCGCCACGGGCAGCAGGCGCCACCCGGCGCCATCAAACACCAGCGCTTGGTTTGCCACGCGGCCCAGGGGCACCACCGTGCACTTCAAGCCACCGTCGGTCGTGGGATGCACGTGCGCCAGCGCCATACTGCCCAACGGGCGCGGTATGCCGGCGTGCGCCAGTAGCGCGCGCGCCAGCATGGTTTCCGCCAGTGGTACGGGAAGTGCGTAAGTACCGCACAACTCCAACACGCCAAACACCTGCGCGAGCGACAGGCCTGCGCCGCCTTCAGCTTCGGCCACCAGTGCATCGGCAAAGCCGGCTTCCTCGATGAAGTTCCACAGGCCTTGGGAGGATTCACCCGCCTCGATGGCGCGCACCTGCTGCGGTGTGCATTGATCGCCCAGCAATTGTCGGGCAGCGTCGGTAAAGAGATCGTCCATGCTCATAGTTTTCCTTAGCGAAGACCCAGACCGCGCGCAATCATGCCGCGCAGGATGTCGCGCGTGCCACCGCGCAGGGAGTACGAGGGGGCCACTTCGGTCACGTATTTGAGTGTGAGCAGCAGCTCCAGCGGCACGCTCTCGCTGTCGTCGCGTGAGAACAAGTCGTCGGCAATGGCAGCGGGTATGAGTTGCTCCACGCCGGTTCCCAGGTCCTTGACCAGTGCGGCCTCAACGATGGGGCTTTGTCCCTGTGTCAGCTTTTCCTGCACGGCTACCGACATGGCGCGCAGGGGCGCCAGCTGCGTGAACACGCGGCCCGCAAGGCGCAGCGCCTGCGGCGTGCGGCCGGCGGGCGTGCGCACGTAGGCCAGCCATTCGTCGAAAAGCACGATGCTGGAGAACAGGCGTTCAGGTCCGCTGCGCTCAAAAGCCAGCTCTGCGGTGACCTGCTCCCAGCCACTGCCTTCCTGGCCAATGAGCGCTTCGGGTGCGAGTTGCACGTTGTCGAAGAAGACTTCGCAGAAATGGCTGTCGCCCGATAGGTCCTTGATAGGGCGCACCGTGACGCCTGGCAGGGACAGGTCCACGATGACCTGCGACAGGCCCTTGTGGCGGTCCGCTGCATCGCCCGATGTGCGCACCAGCGCAATCATGTAGTGGCTGTGGTGGGCGTTGGTGGTCCAGATCTTCTGGCCGTTGAGCACGAAGCCCTGCTCGTTGGGAACTGCGCGGGTCTTCACGCTGGCCAGGTCTGAGCCTGCGTTGGGCTCGCTCATGCCGATGCAGAAGAAGGCCTCGCCCCGGCAAATGCGCGGCAGGTAAAACTGCTTTTGCTCCTCGGTGCCGTACTTGAGGATCAGCGGCCCGCTTTGACGGTCGGCGATCCAGTGCGAGCCCACAGGGGCGCCAAAATTCAAAAACTCTTCCACCAGCACGTAGCGTGCAAACGGGCTACGACCCTGGCCCCCGTATTCTCGGGGCAGCGTGATGCCCAGCCAGCCACGGCGCCCCAGCTCCTGGCTGAAGGCCGTGTCATACCCGCCCCAGGAACGAGCGCGCACATGGGCGGGCAGGTGTTTCACCGCTTCCGCCAAAAAGGCCCGGACAGGCGCGCGCAGCGCCTCGTCTTCGGCGGGAATTCCCGTCAACGTCAAGGAATCAAGCGTACTCATCCCAACACTCCTTGTTTACATAGTTCATCAATTACATCCTGTGAAAGTCCCAGTTGGTCGCGAAGCACCTCGTTTGTGTGCTGCCCCAGCTGGGGCGGTCCGCCGCGGTATTGCACCGGTGTGTCTGAAAGGCGGATGGGGCTGGCCACCAGCGGCACAGCGCCGGCCTGGGGGTGTTGCATCTCGATTTGCAGGCCGCGTGCACGCACCTGTTCGTCGGCAAATACATCGGCCACGGTATTGATCGGGCCGCAGGGAACAGCGTGTTGTTCCAGCAGCGCGATCCATTCGCGCGTACTGCGCTGGACGGTGACTGCACGCATCAATTCAATCAGTTCGACACGATGGGCCAGACGAGCAGCATTGCTCACGAAGCGTTCGTCGAGCGCCCATTGCGGCTCACCGGCGGCATGGCAAAAACGTGCGAATTGCCCATCGTTCCCGATGGCCAGGATCATGTGGCCGTCAGCGGTCGGGAAGTCCTGGTAGGGCACGGTGTTGGGATGCGCGTTGCCCATGCGCCCTGGCACCTTGCCGCCGTAGAGGTAATTCATGCCCTGATTGGCCAGGCAGGCCACCTGTACATCCAGCAGTGCAAGATCTATGTGCTGCCCCCGCCCGGTGTGCCCGCGCGCTTGCAAAGCGGCCAGGATGGCCGTGCTGGCATACAGACCAGTCAGGATATCGGTCAGGGCCACGCCCACCTTCACGGGGCCACCGCCGGGTTCACCGTCGGGCTTGCCGGTGATGCTCATGAGACCGCCCATTCCCTGGATCAGAAAGTCATAGCCTGCGCGGTGAGCATACGGACCCGTCTGCCCAAAACCGGTGATGGAGCAATACACCAGTCGCGGATTGATCGCGCTCAGCGATGCATAGTCCAGGCCGTACTGTTCCAGCCCACCGGCCTTGAAGTTTTCGATCACCACGTCGCAATTGCGGGCCAGTTCCCGCACCAGTTTCTGCCCGGCTGGCTGGGTGAAGTCCACGGTGACGGATTTTTTGTTCCGGTTGGTGCACATGTAGTAGGCCGACTCCCCAGTGGGATCGCCTGCGGGAGTCTCCACGAAAGGTGGGCCCCAGGTACGGGTGTCGTCGCCCATACCGGGGCGCTCCACCTTGATGACCTCGGCACCGAGGTCGCCCAGCGTCTGCCCGGCCCAAGGGCCGGCGAGCACGCGCGAGAGATCCAGCACGCGAATATGCTGCAGGGCCCCGGGAGTGAGCGATGCGGCTGCTCCTGCGCTCATTGCTGCTCGACCTTGGCCTGCGTTGCAATGCGCTTCCAGAGCTGCACTTCGCCCTTCTGATAGGCACGCATTTCTTCGGCACCGCCGGTCATCACGCTGGCACCAATGCGCTCATAGAACGCCTTGGTCTCCGGCATGTTGGCAATCTTCGTCATCAGTTGGGCCAGCTTGGCGGTTTCGGCCGCAGGGGTTTTGGCGCTGACCATAGCGGCCACCCACGTGTAGGCCTCAAAGCCGGGCAGTCCGGCCTCGGCAGCGGTAGGTACTTGGGGCGCGGCGCTCACGCGCTGGTTGGACGCGACTGCCAGTGCCTTGAGACGGCCCGCCTTGGTGAGCTCCTGAACGGCGGTTACCTCGGCAAAGGCATATTCGACAGTACCCGATGCAACGGCCGTGATGGCCTCGCTGGCGCCCTTGAAGGGCACGTGCACAGTCTGCAGCTTGGCCGCGTCGTTCAGCAGCTCCCCCATGAGCTGGTAGCCGGCAGAGCCTGCACCGAAGTTCAGCTTGCCTGGCCTGTTTTTGGCGTCGGCCAGAAATTCCCCCAGGTTCTTGTAGGGAGCGCTGCCGGGCACCACCAGCATGGCGGGGGAGCGCATCAATATCGACAGCGGAGCGAAGTCCGCCACCGGGTCATACGGCAGCGTCTTGAACAGGGCCACATTGACGGCCAGTGTCGAGTTGCTGCCAATGAAGACCGTGTAGCCATCGGCGGGGGCCGCAAGCGCCTGCTTGACGGCAATGAAGCCGTTGGCCCCCGGCTTGTTATCCACCACCACGGGCTGACCCGTAAGTTCGCTGAGCTTGCGGCCGTAATAGCGCGCCGACGTATCAGTACCACTACCGGGCCCGAATGGAACGATGAACTTAATCGGCTTGGACGGGAAGTCCTGCGCCAAGGCGTGCGTGGCGGGGGCCAGCCACGATGTGGTCAGTACGGCAGCCGTGGCGAGGAAAAAGAGGGCATTGCGTTTTGAAGTCATGTGGTGTCTCCTGTTGGTCGGTCTTTGGATCTCGGGTGCTTCAGTCCAGCTTCACGCCGGTAGCCTTGACGACGGCGGCGGGATCCATGCCGAGTGACGCCAGCTTCTGCCGCCGCATGCTGTGCATGATCACGTCCGCCGCAGCGACCAGTGCCTGCAGCGCCGCTTGCGCCACCGGTTGCTTCAGGTCCAGCACGATGCTTTTCTTGCTGCGGTTGGCGCCAAGAAACATGGCGGCCATGCCCGGTTCTTTGCCTGGGCCGGTGTGGCGCGCTGAATCTCCCTCGGGCGATTCAACCTTGATGACCTCTGCCCCGTAGTCCGCTAGTACCTGGCTGGCGAGCGGGCCAAAGATCACGGTGGAAGGGTCCAGGATTCGCAGTCCCGTGAGTGGTTTCATGATGCGCTGATGTCTCCTGCAACTGGCGCCTACGATAGCCACATGGGGTTGAGTCGTCTAATATTTAATATTGAAAAATTGATATGTTTTAGTTATCAAAAAATCTAAATATTAGGGGTTAACCCTATTAATTTTGTAGATATTTTTTACCACTAGTTCGTATAGTGATAACAATTTCGTATCAATTGGAGGTATGCATGGACCTGCGGCGGATCAAGCAATTCGTGGTGCTTTCGGAAACGCTGAACTTTCACCGCGCGGCAGAGCGCCTGCACATTGCACAGCCTGCGTTGTCCGTGTCGATCAAGAAACTGGAGGAAGAGCTGGGTGTGCAATTGTTCCTGCGGGATCCCAGCGGGGTTACGTTGACCGTGAGCGGAAAAATGGTGCTTCAGGAGGCGCACAAGCTACTATTCCATGGCGAGCAACTGGCCGAGGCGGCCAGCAATGCCATGGACGGCACGGGCGGGCGGCTGGAGATTGGGTTCGTCGGTTCGGCGATCCACGGCCTGTTGCAGCGGCTGCTGCCGCAATTTCGTACGGCCTACCCTGGCGTGGAACTGGTGCTGAGGGAGGGCACGTCGATCAGCATCGTCCAGCAACTGGAGGATCGCAGTCTGGACGTGGGCCTGATCCGCGTGCCGTTGATCACGCCCACCAAAGCCAATATCGCAGTGCTTGAGAAGGATGTTTACATGGCTGCGCTGCCTCGCGGGCATGCACTGGCGGCAAAGGGTCCGCTGGCACTTTCCGAGTTGGCGAACGAGTCTTTCATCATCTACTCGGCACAGCACCCCACGAGCAGCGCCGCCGGCCTGCACAGCGCCATGATGATTGCCTGTCAAACGGCTGGCTTTACCCCGCGCGTGGCCCAGCAAGCGGTGCAGATACAAACCGTTTTGGCCCTGGTGGAAAGCGGGCTAGGGGTGGCGCTGGTGCCGTCGATCATGAAACGCTATGTGAGCGACAGAATCGTGTATCGCCAACTGATCGACACGCCAGAGCAGGCATCGGTGGGGCTTGCACTGGCCTCCGTGCCAGATTCAGAAAGCCCCGCGGCCGTCAACTTCAGAAAGCTTTCGCTGCAGGTGTTTGCGTCATCGTACTGAATGTCCGATGGCAGATGGCGGGCGTATTCACTCGCGCCTGGGTGGTCTGACTCGCGAGTCGGTGGTGTGCGGATCGGGATGGGCCGCAAGGCGTCTTTTTGCAGCCAATAGCCCGGCTATTGGCAAGAAAAGCAACGCAGCGGATCGCCCGAGGCCGCGCTGCCACAGACCGCAGGGAGTTATGCAGGTCATCCGTAACTGCCGCTAGGTAGATAGATAACGCCGCAGGGGTTTCACACCGTCTTTTTCTCGAAGGGCGCCGCTCATTGGCAACGCCCAGATCGAACGCTGGATCAGAGCGTCGCGTCCTTGAGCTTCTTCAATGCGCGCGTCTTGATCTTTACCGATGCAGGCTTGGCGGGGAACCAGCGCTCTTCGCCCGTGAAGGGATCCTTGCCAAAACGTTTCTTCTTGGCAGGCACCTGCTGCAAGCCGATCTTCATCAGGCCGGGCAGGGTGAACTCACCGGATCCCTTCTTGTGCACCGAACCCAGGATGGCGGTTTCCAGTGCGGCGAAAACTGCCTTGGCTGCCTTGGGCTCCACACCAGATTGCTCGACCAAGTGAGCGATCAGTGTGGTCTTGTTGAAAACCGTCTTGATGGGCTTGATGGCGACCGCTGCCGGTTTGGTGGCAACAGGTGCGACCTTCTTGGCGGCGGGAGCCACTTTTGCAGTCTTCTTGGTGGGGACGGATGTTTTCTTTGCAGTTGCCATGGTGGATCTTGTTGGGTTTGTGAGTTGAAATTCGCTGCCTGATGAATTCAGGCAGGCGATTCGGATTCTAGGAGCAGTGTTCTTGCAGTGCCAGTGCAGCGCACTTGTCGGCTCTCCAATAAACTCGAATCTTTCAGGCAGCAGCAGCAGCGCGCCGTATGCCCAGCAGAGATATTTTTTCAGGAGCTCCCATGTCCATTTCTCCCTCGACCCTGTTGGCACTGCAAAAGGCCGGGGAGGGCTTGCACGCAGCCCGCCAGGCATTCGCGCAGGAAGTCCAATTAAACGCCGGCCATGTGGTTGGCATCGTGGCCAGCGAACCTTTCAGTGCCGAGGCCGACCGCGCCTATGCCCAATTGCGCGCCGTGGCTCGCATGGCACATGAGTTGCAAAGCATCGAAGAGCAGCTCAAGACCATGTACGGGGCAGCGGCGGAAGTGATGCAGCCCGAGACGCCAGTCATTGTTGCGTTGCCAGACCATGGAAGGCGCTCTCGCGCCCGTCAAGGCGCGGAAAACCTTGACGAGGCGGAAGACGTTGTCGTCAAGTCCGCGCCACATGCTCAGTCTCCCAAGACCAAACCGCTGCGCAAGTGGACGAACGAAACGGCAAGCCAGTCTCAACGCTTGAGTTCAAACGACGAAAAGGTCCTGGCGCACCTGAAAAAGGTATTGAACCGCCGCAGTTGGGTGACTTTGACTCAGGCGGCCATTGCCCACGGGGCAGGAATTCCACTCGGTTCCGTTGGCTTGGCGATGAGGAGACTGGTTGCCGCTGAGGTTGTGCGAGAGCGGGGCAAAGGCAGTTATCGCCTGGCATAGCGTGGCATGCCATTGACGGATCTTATGAACCAGGGCGTAGGCCGGATAAGGAAGCGAAAGCTGCTTGCCACGTTTTGGGCAGGTTTTGATTGATCCGGCAGGATTTATTCATAACCCCCGTTCGGGCTGAGCCCTTCGGCAGGCTCAGGACAGGCTTGTCGAAGCCCTTCGACAAGCTCCGGGTGAACGGGATTCGGTCTCCGCAATAAACCGTGCCGGATCAATAGGGGATTGCTGTTGGCCTGAGTCCCATGTGGAGCAGGCCAAGGAGTCAGCTCTGGCATCGCCGCCCTCGTGATCCCTGGCTTTCAGGAACAACCACCCTGCGCTCGCTGGCATGAACTCCTTTTCGAAGCCACTGATAGGGCGGCGTGAGGCCGTCCAACTCCGAACGACGACTTCAAACCCGAGGCATAACCCCGTTCGATCCAGTTGGGCTACCGCGCGGGCAGTCCGCTCTTTCCCCAGGCCAGCCGGAAGGGAGGCGGACCGAAAGCCGGGCTCCACTTCACCGTGGCTTCGATCCGGATGCGCGATCGCAACCGGATCGCGTTTTACAAGACCACCTCCTCTGGGCACGATCTGTTTTGCAACTGCGCGTCGGCCCATCCGTTGGAATACCGATTGCACGTCCTGGGCAGAAACTGCAAGGTTTTGCAGCTTTTTGAAATACGAATTGCCTGCAAACCCGCATGGATGTTCGCATGACCCGGGCCTGTCACGCCGGGGATCGCGGGTTCAAGTCCGTCCACTCGCCAGATCGAAACCGCTGCAGTCGCAAGGCTGCAACGGCTTTTTTATGAGCTCTTTGTTCAACAAAAGCCCCGCAACCTGTGCGGCAGCAGGATTTGAGTCAAATGCGCTTCAAGCGCTTTAGGAGTATGCGTTTGTAGCTATAAATATAGTAGCGTTTATGTTCAGCGAGGGGCCAAACGAATGGCGCCATCCAGGCGAATCACCTCGCCATTGAGCATGTCGTTTTCAAAGATGTGCTGCGCCAGCTTGGCATAGTCCTGGGGCGTGCCAAGGCGGCTGGGGAAGGGCACGCCAGCGGCCAGCGCGTCCTGCACTTCCTGTGGCATGCCAAACAGCATGGGGGTGCCGAAGATACCGGGGGCGATGGTCATGTTGCGGATGCCGTTGCGGGCCAGGTCGCGGGCGATAGGCAGCGTCATGCCCACCACGCCGCCCTTGGAGGCGGAATAGGCGGCCTGGCCAATCTGGCCGTCATATGCCGCCACGCTGGCGGTGGAAATCAACACACCGCGCTCGCCGGTGGCCTCGGGGTCGTTCTTGCACATGGCCTCTGCGGCCAGGCGGATCATGTTGAAGCTGCCGATCAGGTTGACCGTGATGGTCTTGCTGAAAACGGCCAGCGCATGGGCGCCGTTCTTGCCCACGGTTTTTTCTGCGGGTGCAATGCCGGCGCAGTTGACCAGGCCCATCAGCTTGCCCAGAGACACGGCCTTGGCTACCACGGCCTGGCCGTCGGCTTCGCTGCTGACATCGCATTTGACGAAGGTGCCGCCTATCTCCTTGGCCACAAGTTCACCCTTGTCGGTCTGCATGTCGGCGATGACCACCTTGCCGCCCTGCGCGGCCAGCATGCGCGCCGTGCCTTCGCCCAAGCCCGACGCGCCGCCGGTCACGATGAATACCTTGCCCTTGATTTCCATGTTCTGTCTCCTGGGAGTGACGTTAACGTTAACGTCAATTATCACCCATGGATTCACGTCCCGACGGGCAAAAAAATGCCCGGGCAGGATACGAATTCCCTTCAAAAGGGCGCGTTCGTAGGGGGGCTGATTTATTGAAAACCCACACGGTCCAGCATCTGCTGCACCTTGGTGATATTGGCACCCACCGCGCTGATCGGAATGGTTTCGCTCTTGAAGGGCTGGCCCTGTGTCATGGCCTTGAGCGCGGGATTGTCGATGTTCAGTCCCTTGGCCGCAGGCCATTCATTGTTGCCATTGGCAAAATAGTTCTGCGCTTCCGGGCTGGCCAGATATTCGAGAAACTTGACGGCGTTGGCGTGGTTCTTGGCATGGCGGGCCACGGCGCCGCCGGCAATGTTCATGTGTGTGCCCCAGGACTGCTGATTGGGAAACACCACGCCCACCTTGTTGACGACAGCCACATCTTCAGGCTTGCTGGAGAGCATCATGCGCGCCAGGTAATAGCTGTTGGTGACGGCAATATCGCATTCACCAGCCGCCACGGCCTTGATCTGGTCCGTGTCGCCGCCCTTGGGCGCGCGGGCGAGATTGGCCACCATGCCCTTGAGCCAGGCCTCGGCCTTCTGCTCGCCCAGGTGCTCTGTCACGGCGCCGAACAGGCTCAGGTTGTAGGGGTGCGAGCCCGATCGAATGCACAGCTTGCCCTTGTTCTTGGGATCGGCGAGCTCTTCGTAGGTATCCACATCGCTCTTTTGAACCTTGACCTTGTTGAACACAATGAGTCGGGCGCGCGTGGACAGACCAAACCACGAGATGCCGCCGTCGGCGGCCGGCAGGCTGCGCAGGTTGGTGGGGATGGCATCTTCCAGCACCTTGGAGTGGATGGGTTGGAACAGGCCGTCCATTTCTCCCCGGTAGAGCCGGGCTGCATCGACCAGCAGGATCACATCCGCGGGGGATGCCGAGCCTTCCGCTTTCAGCCGCGCCAGAATGCCCGCATCGTCCGCATCCACGCGGTTGATCTTGATGCCCGTGGCCTTGGTGAATCCGGTGTACAGGGTTTCATCGGTGGAATAGTGACGCGCCGAGTAGAGGTTGACCACCTGTTCCTGGGCGATGGCGGAACCCGCAGCAGCAGCCAGGGCGCAGGCGGTGAGCAGGGCTTTGACAGTCTTTGACATGGCGTACATCTTTGGAGTTGGAATTTGGAGATGTTAAAGCAAACGCGAATTATTCGCAATAAATAACGCGGCGAGCCAGTCCATACGCACCCGGCGCGAACAAGAAACTGGCGCACTGATTGGCATGGCATCTGCAAGCAAGTCCTCTGGCGCAGGCGCAAAGAAATCACCGTGCTCTGGTCACCAAGTCGTCCAGATCCATCAGCGTGACCGGGATGCGGGCGCGTTCGCCTTCGTGGCGAGCGTCTTTGGTGTGAGACAAGAAAATACCCCGATTCGCCAGGAATGGTGCGGGTTTTGAGGTATTTTGATGCTTGCTGAAACGCCTATTTGGCCCCGGAGGAATTCGGACAAATCTATGGAGGCCGCATGAAACCTCGGTTTTCCCTGTCCGGTTTTTCGCGTGTTCCCCTAACCGTTCGCGGTGGTCCGATCAAATGAGGGCACTCCATGCGCCTTGTGGTGCGGCTCATTTGATGGATGTTTGGGGTCCGCATGCTTTTTCCCCGGCCGAAAGTTTCACCAGACCGTCTTAGGCGCGAGCAGCCGTTCGACCGGCTGACCGGCCGCGAGGTGCGCGTCGAAGATCTCGACCACGTCCTCGGGCGTGACGTTTCGGTACAGCACCGAATCGGGATAGACCAGCACGTTGACACCCTGGTCGCAGGGGCCGAGACAACCCGAGTAGGTGATCGACAGCTGTTCGTAGGCCTGGCGCTTTTGCTGTTCACCCCAGAAGGCCTGTAGCACGGCGGTGCCGCCCTTGCTGGCACAGGAGCCGCGGGGGTGCTGCGGCGGACGGTTCTGGGTGCAGACGAAAACGTGGCGTTGAGGACGGGGCATGAGCGTTCCTTTGAATGGCAGAGAACCAAAACAGACAGCGCGCGAGGTGACCCCAACCGAGAATGCCGCAAAACCGGCTTATCCGGGCCGCGGGCATTGCCCCTTGAGGGGGGAATGCGGCTACACGAAGTGAGCAAGCAATGGGGTGGTTAACCGAACTTGAAGAGGATGCCGTGCCCGCCGCGCGGGTACTCCCAGTTCACGTTGGTGAACTCCGAGCAGATGATCCGGCAGCTGCCGCACTCCAGGCAGCCGTCGGTGATCAGAGTCACGCTGCCGTTGCCTTCGGCCTTGTAGCAGGAAGCCGGGCACACGTAAGTGCAGGACTTCTGCGCGCAGTCGTTGGCACAGATCTCGGGGTCCTTGATCTGGATGTGGGGCCGGCCCGCGTCCACGCGGTAGCGGTTCTGAAACAGTTTCTCTTCGACATTCACAGTCACGGCAACGGTGCTCATCGGAAAGCCCTCCAGAGTTTGACGGCGTCGCCCACCAGGCCGGAGAGCGATCGGGAAGTGCGGAAGCTGGAAAGGATCTCGCGTTCCTTGGTTTTTTTGTCCACGCCATCGACGGTGAACATCTTGTGTGCGGCCTTGGACACCAGCTCCGGGTAGGTGGTGAAGAACTGGTTGTTCTTGTGGAAGACATCGGGCATGTCGCGGTACTTGTGCAGGTCCTTCATGACGAAGCTCTTGTCGAGCTCCGTCTTGTAGGCCTTGAGCACCGCTTCGCTCATGGGCTTGCCGCAGGCCTTGGCTGCGATCACGGTCTCGGCCGCCAGGCGCCCGGTGGTCATGGCCAGGTTGGAGCCTTCGCGGTGCACGGCGTTGACGAAGCCGCCCGAGTCGCCCACGATCATCCAGCCGTTGCCATACACCTTGGGGATGGCGTAGAAGCCCCCTTCGGGGATCAGGTGGGCCGCGTATTCCTTCATCTCTCCGCCCTGGATCAGCGGAGCGATCGAGGGGTGCTGCTTGAGTTTTTCCAGCAGGGCGTAGGGGCTGGTCTTGTTCACGCTGCCCTTGAAATCGCCCAGCATGCAGCCGATGCCGATGGTGAGCGATTCCTTGTTGGTGTACAGGAAGCCGGTGCCCATCATGCCGTCGGTGATCTTGCCGACCATCTCGATGACCACGCCTTCTTCTTCACCGATGTTGAAGCGCTGGCGGATTGTGTCTTCGGGCATGAAGAGGATCTCTTTCACGGCGAGTGCGACGTTGCTGTCCTTGATCTCGCCGTGGAAGCCCGCTTTGCGTGCCAGCGTCGAGTTCACGCCGTCGGCCAGGATTACCACGTCGGCGTACACGTCGCCGGCTTCGCGGTCGCACTGCACGCCCACCACCTGCTCGCCATCCATGATCAGGTGGTTGACCGTGGTCTCGCAGATCAGCAGCGCGCCGGCTTCACGCACCTTGGAGCTGAACCACTTGTCGAACTGCGCGCGGATGATGGTGTAGCGGTTGTAGGGCGGCTTGTTGTAGTCGTCGCTGCGGTAGTGCGTGCCGACGAAGCTGTTTTCGTCGAGCACCCAGACGCGCTGTTCGATGATGTGGCGCTCCAGCGGCGCGTCGTCGCGGAAATCGGGAATGATCTTCTCCAGCGCGTCGCTGTAAAGGATGGCGCCCTGCACGTTCTTCGAGCCCGGGTATTCGCCGCGCTCGATCTGCAGGACCTTGAGGCCGGCCTTGGCCAGGGTGTAGGCACAGGCGTTGCCCGAGGGCCCCGCGCCGACCACGATGGCGTCGAATTGAGAGGGTTTTTTCATGGCGTTCCCCGGAGGTGGATGGGATCAGGCAACTTGTGCGCTGTGCTTGGACAGGTGTTCGGCGAACGCCTTTGTCAAAGCGGGCAGCACCAGCATTGCGTTGCCGACGATGCCGTAGTGCGCGAATTCGAAGATGGGTGCGTTCGGGTCGGTGTTGATGGCGACGATCACGTCCGAACCCTCCATGCCCACGCGGTGCTGAACCGCGCCCGAGATGCCGGCGGCGATGTAGAGCTTGGGGCGAACCGTCTTGCCGGTCTGGCCCACCTGGCGGTCGGCCTCCACCCAACCGGCCTGCACACAGGGGCGGGTGGAACCGACCTCGCCACCGAGCACACGCGCCAGTTCGAACACCAGCTTGAAGTTGTCGGGGTTCTTCAGGCCCTTGCCGCCGCTCACGATCACGTCCGCGTAGGGCAGGTTGATCTTGTTGCTGTGGGCATCGGCGATGAAGTCGAGCAGCTTGGTGACGATCTGTGTCTCGACCATGCCCAGGGTGTCGTAGACCAGGTTGCCGGTGCGGCTGGTGTCGGCCTTCGGCATCAGCATCACGCGCGGGCGCACAGTGGCCATCTGCGGCCGGTAGGCCAGGGTCATGATGGTGCAGTAGAGCGAGCCACCGAAGGTGGGGCGCGTGGCGGCCAGGGCCTTGGAGACCGGGTCAATGTTGAGCTCGGTGCAATCGGCGGTCAGGCCGGTGAGCAAGGTGGTGGCCACAGAGCCCGCGAGGTCGCGGCCCTGGGAGGTCGCGCCCAGCAGCAGGATCTCGGGCTTGTACTTGTTCACCAGATCGGTCAGGCCCTTGGTGAAGGGTTCGTTGCGGTAGCCCTTGAGCACCGGGTCGGTCACCAGGTAGCAGGTGTCGGCGCCGAAGGTGATGGCCTCGGCCGCGAACTTCTCCAGGTGCTCGTCGGCGCCGCCCAGCAGCACCGCGCCCACCTGGCTGCCCAGGGTGTCGGCGAGCTTGCGCGCTTCGCCCAGCAACTCCCAGGACACGCTGTGCACATGGCCACGGTCGTGTTCGACGAACACCCAGACGCCTTTGTAGGCCTTGAGCTCTTCCGACAGTTCGAGGTTGCGACCGCGGCCCGCGGGGCGCTTGGCGGCGGCTTCTTTGGGGGCTTCGCTCATGACATCTCCTTCATCAACAGGTCTGCTTCAAGCGTGGGGTGGCGGGTGAATATTTTTTGCAGGAGGTTGAGCGAGATGTCGCGCAGGTTCGAGGTTTCCAGGTCCAGCATCTCCACCTTTTCGGTGCGTGGCGAAGGGCCAAACACCTTGCTCACCACGGTGGGCGAACCCTTCAGACCGATCTTGCCGAGGTCTTCGATGGCGGCGTCTTCCTTGCTCCATTTGCGCACCGGATATGCTGCGGCGTGGATCATGGCGGGCAGGTTGGCAAAGCGCATCTCGTTGGTGTTCTCCAGCATCGTGATCAGGCAGGGCAGGGCGGTCTTCAGGACCTGCACACCGCCTTCGGCGCGGCGCTCGACCGTGATGGTGCTGCCGTCCAGATCGGTCTCGACGATGCGTGACACATAGGTCAACAGCTGCAGGCCCATGCGCTTGGCAATGCCAGGGCCCACCTGGGCCGTGTCGCCGTCGATGGTCTGCTTGCCGGTGAAAACGATGTCCACCGCCTGTTCCTTGGCAATCTGGCGGATGCCCGCGGCCAGCGCGTACGAGGTGGCCAGGGTGTCCGCGCCCGCAAACGCGCGGTCGGTCACGAGCACGGCGTCGTCGGCGCCGAAGCTGATGCACTTGCGCAGCGCCTCTTCGGCCTGCGGCGGGCCCATGCACAGCACGGTGACCTTGCCGCCGAACTTGTCCTTCAGGCGCAGCGCTTCCTCCAGCGAAAACAGGTCGTAGGGGTTTACGATGGCCGGCACACCCTGGCGCATGATGGTGTTGGTGACCGGGTGGACCCGAATCTGTGCCGAGTCCGGCACCTGCTTGATACAGACGACGATGTGCATGGTTTTCTCCGTTGCGGGGTTCAGGCGGCAGCGCGTTGGGGTAGCGATGTCTTCAAGCTGTCCAGCGTGACGTGCTGTTTGCCGCCGACGTCCTGGAACACCTTGAACACCTTTTCCTGCGCCGGCGTGGACTTCACGAAGTCGGCGTAGGCCTTGACCAGCTGCTCGCGGTAGACCGTGTAGAGCGCCAGTTCGTCGTCGGGCGAAGGCAGGGTCTGCTGGCGGATGTATTGGAAGAGGCGCTTGAGGATGTGCAACCGGCTCACGTTGACCACCGACTGCTCGAACGGCACGCCAAAGTATTGCAAGAAATCCTCGGCCGATGACAGGGCCTTGAGCTGTTGAACGAAGTTTTCCATTGGGCTTTACTCCACGGTCGCGGGTTGAAGATGGGATGCCGCATTGGTGAATCCCGGTTCGGCACATTGATCGTCACAGCCGCCGCAGGCGTTGTCGGCGCTGGCCAGGCCCTGGCTGTGCGCCAGGCTGCGTTCCAGCTGGGCCACGCGGTCGAGTAGGCAGGCGATGGCCTTGCCCACCGGGTCGGGAATGAGGTGGTGTTCGAGGTCGAAACCGTGGGTGGTGCGGCGTGCCGGCGCCACGACGCGACCCGGGATGCCGACCACGGTGGCGCCCGCCGGAACGGCTTCGATCACCACCGAATTGGCCGCGACGCGGGCGCCGTCACCGACGCGGATCGGGCCCAGGATCTTGGCGCCTGCGCCGACCACGACGTGGTGACCCACGGTCGGGTGGCGCTTGCCCGCGCGCCAGCTGGTGCCGCCCAGCGTGACGCCGTGGTAGAGCGTGACGTCGTCGCCGACCTCGGCGGTCTCGCCGATCACGACACCCGTGCCGTGGTCGATGAAGAAACGCGCGCCGATGCGGGCACCGGGATGGATGTCGATCTGCGTCACCAGGCGCGACAAGAAGGACAGGCAGCGCGGCAGGTAACGCCAGCCGCGGATCCACAGCGCGTGGGCCAGGCGGTGCAGGGCAATCGCCTGCATGCCGGGGTAGATGGTCCAGACCTCGATCAGGCTGCGCGCGGCAGGGTCGCGCGCCAGCACGCAACGGGCGTCCTCGCGCAGCAAGCGCCACCAGCTTGCGGGTGCAGGGGCGCTCACGGCCGCGGTGTCACGGTTGGTGCTGTTCATGCGCGCCCCCAACTCGGCGCCAGATTGGCGAGGTTGTGCGCGTCGATCAGGAAGCCGCGCAGCTCTTCGGGTGTGGCTTCCTGCTTCACGCGCATGGCGTGCTCGCGGATGCGGGCCAGCACGCGTTCGGTCAGTACATCATCCTCGATGGCCAGGCCCATGGCGCCGAAGGCCAGGCGCACGGCCTGCGATCCCGAGTGCTTGCCCAGCACGGTGCGGCGTTCCCGGCCGAGTTCGCCGGGGTCAAAACCTTCGTAGGTCGAGGGGTGCTTCTGCAGGCCGTCGATGTGGATGCCCGACTCGTGGGTGAACACGGCTTCGCCCACGATGCTCTTGTTGAAGGCCACCGAACGCCCGGAGGCGTTGGCCACGAGCCGGGAGATGCTCAGCAGGGCCTGGGTGGCAACGCCGGTGTCGGTGTGCTGCAGGTGGCGTGCGGCCATCACCACCTCTTCCAGGGCCGCGTTGCCGGCGCGTTCCCCCAGGCCGTTGACGGTGGTGTTAGCGTGGCTCGCGCCGGCGCGCGCAGCGGCCAGGGTGTTGGCGGTGGCCAGGCCCAGGTCGTCGTGGGCGTGCATCTCGATGTCCATGTCCACCGCATCGCGCAGTCGGGCGATGGCTTCAAAGGTGGCAAAGGGGTCGAGCACACCCAGTGTGTCGGCGAAACGGATGCGGCTCGCACCACAAGCCTGGGCGCGGCGCGCCACCTCGATCAGGAAGTCGCTGTCGGCGCGCGACGCGTCTTCGGCGCCGAACGAAATCTGGCGCCCGCTCTGTGCAGCCCGAGTGATCAGTCGCGTGACTTGTTCCAGCACCCACTCGCGCGACTGGCGCAGCTTGTATTGCAGGTGGATGTCGGAGACCGGAATCGAGAGGTGCACGATCTGCGCATCGCAGCGCAGCGCTCCGGCCAGGTCGGCCTCGGTCAGGCGGCCCCAGACCATCAGGCGCGCGGGCAGCTGGAGCGCGGCGATGGCGTTGATGCAATGGATCTCTTCTTCGCCCATGGCCGGGATGCCGATTTCCATCTCGGGCACGCCCGCGGCCGAGAGCGCCGTGGCGATGGCGCATTTCTCGGACACCGTGAACGCCACACCGGCGGTCTGTTCGCCGTCGCGCAGCGTGGTGTCGTTGATGATGAGATTGCGTGGCATGTGAGCGGCATCCTTTGACGGGCTTGAACGCAAGCACCGTGCCACCCGTTTTGAGACCCTAAACCCCGATTTCTCATGCATCCCGGGGCGGGTTTGTCGCGACAAATGCAAGGCTATGGGGGAAGCCGGCACCCGGCTTGTCGGGAATGTTTTGTTTCACACACCCGGCGTTTTCAACGTTTGCGGTCCTGCGGAGCCGGTCGTCCCTAACGATACGGGCCGCGCACCCGGAGGGGATGCGCGGCCCGTGAGCGAGCGGTCCAAGTGGCTTCAGAGTTCTCTGGCGTGGTTGCGGGTATGGCGGGGAAACTCGATCACCAGGTCGCTCTCGCGCAGCTTCACGCAGCAGGCCAGGCGCGACTGCGCGTCCAGTCCCCAGGCGTGGTCGAGCTGGTCTTCTTCGTCGTCCCTGGGCCTGGACAAAGAGGTGCCCCCTTCACGTACGTGCACATGACATGTGGCGCAGGCGGCCACCATCTCGCAGGCGTGTTCAATGGCGATACCGTGGTTCAGGAAGCCCTCGCACAGGGACTCGCCCTTTTGCAGTTCGATCTCGCGCCCTTCGGGGCAGAGGTCGGGGTGGGGCAGCAGGCGGACTTTGGGCATATTTTCCTAGGGGATCAGGCTGTCCATGGCGCGGCCCGCCAGGGCCTTCTGGATCGAAGCGTTCATGCGCCGCGCCGCAAAGGCATCGGTGGCGGCGGAGAGTGCGGCGGTGCTCAGGCGCAGTTCCTCCACCGGAGCGTCGGTCTCCAGGCTGTCGGCCACGCGGTAGATGGCTTTTCGGATGGCATCGGTTTCGGTGGGGTTGAGCAGGCCGCCGTCTTCCACGAGCGCGCTCTCGGTCGCATCCAGCAGGCGCCGCGCATCGATCTGGGCTTCCCGCAGGGCGCGCAGCCGCATGTCGGATTGCGATGCCGCGATTGCGTCCTGCAGCATGGAGGCGATCTGCTCGTTGCCCAGGCCGTAGCTCGGTTTCACTTCGATGTGGGCCTCGATGCCGCTGCTCTGTTCGCGCGCGCTGACTGAGAGCAGGCCGTCGGCATCGATCTGGAAACTCACACGGATGTGCAGCGCGCCGGCCACGGCGGGCGGCAAGCCCCGCAGCTCGAAGCGCGCCAGCGAGCGGCAGTCGGCCACCGACTCGCGTTCGCCCTGCACCACGTGCAGCGACATGGCGGTCTGGCCGTCCTTGAAGGTGGTGAAGTCCTGCGCGCGCACGGTGGGCAGGGTGGAGTTGCGCGGAATCACCTTTTCCACCAGGCCGCCCATGGTCTCGATGCCGAGCGAGAGGGGGCAGACGTCGAGCAGCAGCCATTGGTCGCCGCTGCCGTTGCCGGCGAGCACATTGGCCTGCAGGGCCGCGCCGATGGCGACTACCTGGTCGGGGTCGAGGTCGGCCAGTGGTTCCAGGCCGAAGTAGTCGCGCACCGCGTCGCGCGCGATCGGCATGCGGGTCGAACCACCGACCAGCACCACGCCGGTGATCAGGGCGGTGGAGAGCTGGGCATCGCGCAGGGCGCGCTTCGTGGCGCTCAGGGTGCGCGCGATCAGCGGCGCACCGAGCGTGGCGAACTGGGTGCGCGAGAGGATGGCCGCCAGCGACTGGCCACCGTCCATCGCGAGGCAGAGCTCGGCGCTGTCGTGGGTGGAGAGTTTTTCCTTGGCTGCACGCGCGGCCGTGAGCAGGGTGCGCTGCTGCGACGGTGGCAGTGCGGTCATGCCGGCAATGCCGTGTTGCGCGCAGAACCAGGCCGCGATGGCGCTGTCGAAATCGTCGCCGCCCAGGGCTGAATCGCCGCCGGTGGCAAGCACCTCGAACGTGCCCTGGCTGAGTTTCAGGATGGAGATGTCGAAGGTGCCGCCGCCCAGGTCGTAGACCGCAAAGGTGCCTTCGGCGTGCTGGTCCAGACCGTAGGCAATTGCCGCGGCCGTGGGCTCGTTGAGCAGGCGCAGCACCTGCAGGCCGGCGATGCGCGCCGCGTCCTTGGTGGCCTGGCGCTGCGCATCGTCGAAGTAGGCCGGCACGGTGATCACCACTCCCGAAAGCGGGCCGCCCAGCGATGCCTCGGCGCGCAGGCGCAGCGTGTTCAGGATCTCGGCCGAGACCTGCACCGGCGAGCGTTCGCCGGCCACGGTGTGCAGGCCCACCATGCCCGGCCCGTCCTGGAACCGGTAGGGCAGGGCGGCGGCGTCCTTCAGATCGGACAACGAGCGGCCCATGAAACGCTTGACCGAGACGATGGTGTTGTGCGGATCAATGGCCTGCTGGTCCTGGGCCTCACGCCCGACCACGGTGGCGCCATCCTCCAGGTAACGTACCACCGAAGGCAGAAGCATGGCGCCATGTTCGTCGGGCAGGCACTCGGCCACTGCGCTGCGAACGCTCGCGATCAGGGAGTTGGTCGTGCCCAGATCAATACCAGCGGCCAAGCGGTGCTGGTGGGGCGCAGCGCTTTGTCCGGGTTCAGCGATTTGAAGCAAAGCCATGGTGATCTTTGGTTAGAACGAGAGAAAAAAGATAACTAACAAAAACTACACCCGGAGCGCAGTGCCTCAACCCACTACACCGCGAAACCGGCTTCGCCGGGCCGCAGGTGTTGCCCCCAGGGGGCGGGGGTGAAGCCCGGCGCGAGGGGAGTCCTCACATGGCGAAGGATTCGCCACACCCGCAGTTGTTCTTGACATTGGGGTTTTTGAACTTGAAGCCTTCGTTCAGGCCTTCGCGCACAAAGTCGAGCTCGGTGCCGTCCAGCATGGCCAAGCTCTTGGCGTCGATGATGAGCCTAGTGCCTGCGGTTTCGAAGCACTGGTCGTCGGGGTTGAGCACATCGACGAACTCCAGCGCGTAGGCGAAGCCCGAGCAACCGCTGGTCTTGACCGCGAGGCGCAGACCGATGCCGCTGCCACGCTTGGCCAGCGATTTTTCAACGTGCCGCGCTGCGGCGGGGGTGAGGCTGACCTGCATGGATATCTCCTGAGGATTCAGACTGAAAATGAGGAACCGCAACCGCAGGTTGTGGCAGCATTCGGGTTGTGGATCACAAAGCGCGAGCCTTCCAGGCCGTCTTCAAAATCGACGCGCGCGCCGAGCACGTACTGCTGGCTCATGGCGTCGACCACTAGGGCCACGCCTTCGGTCACGGTCAGGGTGTCGTCTTCGTTGACCTGGTCGTCGAATGCGAAACCGTAAGAGAAACCCGAGCAGCCGCCACCTGTCACATACAGGCGCAGCTTGAGGGTGGGGTTGCCCTCTTCGACGATCAGGGCCGCCACCTTGGCTGCAGCCGCTGGCGTGAAATCCAGCATCGGCGGCATGGCGACGGGGGGGGCGGGTTGGGCAGCGGCAGCAACTTGCATGGTGGTGACTCCGGTGGTGGTGGGACAGAGGGTGTTTTCAGCGCGTGCTGGAGGCGCAGGCGGGTTGTTCGGACACCAGGGTGGCGGCCTCGCCCGTGGCCTGGCGCGAGCGGAAATCGGCCACGGCGGCCTTGATCGCGTCTTCGGCCAGGATGGAGCAGTGGATCTTCACGGGCGGCAGGGCCAGCTCCTCGGCGATCTGCGAGTTCTTGATCGCCAGCGCTTCGTCCAGCGTGCGGCCACGCACCCACTCGGTCACGAGCGAACTCGATGCGATCGCCGAGCCGCAGCCATAGGTCTTGAACTTGGCATCCTCGATCACGCCCTGGGCATTGACACGGATCTGCAGGCGCATCACATCGCCGCAAGCCGGCGCACCGACCATGCCGGTGCCGACGCTGGCATCGTTGGCGTCGAAGGCGCCCACGTTGCGCGGGTTTTCATAGTGATCGACGACTTGTTCGCTGTAGGCCATGGTGGTTCTCCTGGGGTGTTGTGCGGACGTGGACGGACGGGTTCAGTGTTCAGACCACTGGATGGTGCTGAGGTCGATGCCGGCTTGGACCATGTCCCACAGCGGGCTCATGGCACGCAGGCGGTTCACGACCTCGGTGACCTGGGCAATCGTGAAATCGATCTCTTCGACCGTCGTGAAACGGCCGATTGAGAAACGCACCGAGCTGTGCGCGAGTTCGTCGCTGCGGCCCATGGCGCGCAGTACGTAGCTCGGCTCCAAGCTGGCCGAGGTACAGGCTGATCCCGAGGACACGGCCACGCCCTTGATGCCCATGAGCAGAGACTCGCCTTCGACGTAGTTGAAGCTGCAGTTGAGGTACTGCACGGCGCGCAGGCTCTCGTCGCCGTTGAGCACCACGCAGTCCAGCTTCTTCTGGAATCCGGACCAGAGGCGGTCGCGCAGGGTCTTGATGCGGGCGTTGTCGGCGGCCATGGTTTCACGGGCCAACCAGAAGGCTTCGCCCATGCCCACGATCTGGTGCGTGGCCAGCGTGCCCGAGCGCATGCCGCGCTCGTGGCCACCGCCGTGCATCTGGGCGTCGATACGCACCCGCGGCTTGCGGCGCACGTACAGCGCGCCGATGCCCTTGGGGCCGTAGATTTTGTGCGCCGAGAGCGACATGAGATCGACCGGCAACACGTCCAGATCGATTGCCACCTTGCCGGCGGCCTGGGCGGCGTCCACGTGGAAGATGATGCCTTTGGCGCGGCACAGGGCGCCGAGCGCGGCGATGTCCTGGATCACGCCGGTCTCGTTGTTGACCATCATCACCGAGGCCAGCACGGTGTCGGGCCGCAGCGCGGCTTCGAACACCGCGAGGTCGAGCAGGCCGCTGGGCAGCACCGGCAACACCGTGACCTCGTAGCCTTCGCGCTCGAGCTCACGCATGCTGTCGAGAACGGCCTTGTGTTCGGTCGCCAGCGTGACCAGGTGTTTGCCCTTGGCGCGGTTGAAATGCGCCGCACCCTTGATGGCGAGGTTGTTCGATTCGGTGGCACCCGAGGTCCAGACGATCTCGCGCGGGTCGGCGTTGATCAGCGAGCACACCTGTTCGCGCGCCAACTCCACGGCCTCGTCGGCGGCCCAGCCAAAGGCATGCGAGCGGCTCGCCGGGTTGCCGTAAAGCTCGGTCAGGTAGGGAATCATTTTGTTCGCCACGCGGCGGTCCACCGGGGTGGTGGCGGCATAGTCGAGGTAGACGCTGGCGGCGGCACGGGTGGAGGCGGGATTTCGGCTGCTGAGCGGCATGGAAGACTCCAGAAAAATGGGTGGGCCGCAGCGCATTCCGCAATTTCGGTGCCATGCCATTTGTTGCCTGTTCGCGACGTTTTGGAGCCCACTTTGTTGGTTTTGTTCGCGCCACTCGCCGTGTGATGGAACAGCCCTGTCCGGTTTGTCGGAAAGCGTGAAGCCCAGCGATCAACCGCGTACACCGCGAAATGACTGGTTCATTTCTTGCTTTGGAGTGGTTCAGGAGGTGGCTTTTCTGCGTCAGAAATCCCTGCGTTGGTGCTCACCGGCCACGCCAGGGGCGGCGCTGCCCTGTATCAGGTTCTGCCTTGCACCTACCTGGAGCGCACCATGGTGATGAACACACAAGTGACCGCAGCGCGGCGCGAATTGAATGTGATCTACGAGATCAGCAAGACACTCGCGACCTCGCTCGACGTCCATAAAACTTTTCGCGAAGCTCTTAACTATTTGTTGCAGGCGCTGGAATGGCGCCGTGCTTTTGTCGTGCTGTCCGAACCGGGCTCCAGCGAGCTGCATGGCCTGTGCGCCGTGGGGCTGAGTCTCGAAGAAAGCCAGCGTCTGAAGTTCCTGCCGGGCGAGGGCATCGTGGGCCGGGTTTATGCCACCGGCATGCCGTTTTCGGCGCCCGATCTGCGCGCCGAGCCGCTGTTCCTGAACCGCACCGGCGGCGCCGACCAGAGTCCGGGTGCCTGTATCGCCATGCTGGCCACGCCGATCCGGGCTGACCGGCGCACGGTGGGCGTGCTGGCCGTCGATTACCTGAATCCGGAAACCCGCAGCAACTTCGGCGACGACCTGCAGTTGCTCAGGATGATTGCCACCCTGATGGGCCAGGCGCTGCTGTTGCACCGCAGTGTCAGCGCGGCGCACGACAGCATACAGGATGAGGTGCGCCGCATGTCCAAGGCGCTCAAGAGCGGCAACAAGATCGAACACGTGGTGGGCACCTCCGCGCCCATGCTGGAGGTGTTTGACCAGGTGCACCAGGTGGCACCGGCGCGCACGACGGTGCTGTTGCGCGGTGAGAGCGGCACCGGCAAGGAAGTAATCGCACGTGCCATCCACGGCCTGTCGCCGCGCAAGCGCGAGGCCTTCGTTTGCGTCAACTGCGCGGCGTTGACCGAGTCGCTGTTGGAGAGCGAACTCTTCGGTCATGAAAAGGGCTCGTTCACCGGCGCCCAGGGCCAGCGCAAGGGCCGCTTCGAGATGGCACACGGCGGCACCCTGTTCCTGGACGAGATCGGTGACATCTCGGCCTCGTTCCAGGCCAAGCTGCTGCGCGTGTTGCAGGAGCGTGAATTCGAGCGTGTCGGGGGTTCGACGGCGGTAAAGGTGGATGTGCGCCTGATCCTCGCCACCAACCGCGATCTGGAACGCATGGTGAAGGCGGGCGAGTTCCGCGCCGACCTGTACTACCGCATCAACGTGGTCAGCATCCAGCTGCCGCCGCTGCGGGAGCGCCGCGAAGACATCCCGGCGATGGCGAAACATTTCCTGGAGCGCTTCAACCGCGAGAACGCCCGCACCGCCCAGTTCAGTCCGGCGGCGATTCGGGTGCTCAGCAGCTGTTACTGGCCCGGCAATGTGCGCGAGCTGGAGAACTGCGTGGAGCGCACTGCCACCATGGCGCACAGCGATGTGATTACCGACCTGGCCTTTCCCTGCCAGGGCAACCGCTGCCTGACGCAGGTGCTGCACCACATCGACCGCGAAGACGCGGTGCGGCCCAGCCGCCTGACCGAGATCCCGATCCAGGAGCGCCCGATGGGGCCTGCTGTTGCGGATGCACCGTTGCCGGTGCCCGGTGCCGTGACACCCGAGCCGGCCGCGGTGGTCGCTCCGGCGGGCGTCGCCGATGGCAAGCCCGAGGGGGAAAGCGAGCGCCTGGTCTGGGCCATGGAGCGCAGCGGCTGGGTGCAGGCGAAGGCGGCGCGCCTGCTCAAGATTTCACCGCGCCAGATGGGCTATGCCTTGCACAAGCATGGCATCGAGGTGCGGAAGTTCTGATGTTTCTCTGGGGTGTCTTCTTGCGCTGAGCTGGCGCCGTTCGGACACCCGGGCCACGCGCCGGGCGTCTGCGGCGGGGCGCTTGCCTCGGGCCGGCGAGGCGGCTCTGTGGCATGCGCGAATCGGCTTCAGCGCCCCGCCGCAGTCACCCGACATATCTGCGAACGAACGGGCGGAACCTGAATTGGAATCCTGCTTGCTCCCAAATGTGCTCCACTGGCCTTGCCCACACCTCCGAGTGGCGCCAGCTCACAGCAACACAACAAAAACAAAGTGTGGCCTTTGTCGCAAGCCAGACGCAACGGACCCAGAAATTGCGGCTCCTGTGGCATCTGCGACAAGCGACAAAAGAAGCTAGCCCATTGATTTAAAACAAAATTTTCCGTGGCACGGATTTGGCTATAGGTCCCCATATGCGGCCAAGTGTCGGACGCGAAAAGGGCTCCCATGCAAACCAGCGCAACCAGTGGTTCATTGCCGGCCAAGACCTACATCGGCATCGGCCAGATCAAATCCTTGGGCACCACGCCTGAACTGCCCGCCAGCGGTGGCGGTTGCGGCACCTCTGGCGGTGAAGGCAAAGCCAGTTGCGGCACCTCCGACGGCCCCGACGACATGCCCCAGGAGGTCTGGGACAAGGTCAAGAACCACCCCTGTTATTCCGAAGAGGCCCACCATCACTACGCCCGCATGCACGTGGCCGTGGCGCCGGCCTGCAATATCCAGTGCAATTACTGCAACCGCAAATACGACTGCAGCAACGAGTCGCGTCCCGGTGTGGTTTCGCAGAAGCTCACGCCCGAACAGGCGGTGAAAAAAGTGGTCGCCGTGGCCAGCGAGATTCCGCAGATGACGGTGCTCGGCGTCGCCGGCCCGGGCGATGCGCTGGCCAACCCGGCCAAGACTTTCGACACCTTCCGCATGCTGCAGGAGCAGGCGCCCGACATCAAGCTTTGCTTGTCCACCAACGGCCTGGCATTGCCGGACCAGGTCGACGAGATCTGCAAATACAACGTCGATCACGTGACCATCACCATCAACATGGTGGATCCTGCCGTGGGCGAGAAGATCTACCCCTGGATATTCTGGAACCACAAGCGCGTGACCGGTTACGAGGCCGCCAAGATACTGCACGAGCGCCAGATGCTCGGCCTGGAGATGCTCACCGCGCGCGGCGTGCTCACCAAGATCAACTCGGTGCTGATCCCCGGCATCAACGACGAGCACCTGATCGAGGTGAACCGCGAAGTCAAGAAGCGCGGCGCCTTCCTGCACAACATCATGCCGCTGATCTCCGAAGCCGAACACGGCACGGTGTTCGGCCTCACCGGGCAGCGTGGCCCGACCGCCTCCGAGCTCAAGGCCGTGCAGGACGCCTGCATGGGCGGCGCCAACCTCATGCGCCACTGCCGCCAGTGCCGCGCCGACGCGGTGGGCCTGTTGGGCGAAGACCGCTCGGAAGAGTTCACGCTCGACAAGCTGGAACAGATGGAAGTGGTCTACGACCTGGACAAGCGCAAGAGTTACCAGGACAAGGTCGAGGTCGAGCGCCAGGCGCAACAGGCCGCCAAGCACGAAGCCCTGGCCGCGGCCACGGCCATCGGTGTGGATCACGACCTCAAGGTGTTGGTCGCGGTTGCCACCAAGGGCGGCGGCCGGGTCAACGAGCACTTCGGCCACGTCACCGAGTTCCAGGTGTTTGAAGTGTCGGCCGCGCAGGCCCTGTTCGTCGGCCACCGCCGCGTCGACCTGTATTGCCAGGGCGGCCACGGCGACGACGAGCAGCTGCCCTCGGTGGTCAACGCCATCAACGACTGCCACGCCGTACTGGTCGCCAAGATCGGTGCCTGCCCGCGTGACGAGCTGCTGGCCGCCGGTGTCGAGCCGGTCGACCAGTACGTCGGCGAGTTCATCGAAAAGGCCGCGCTCGAGTGGTTCAACGACTACCGCGGCCGCATCGCCAGCGGCGCCATCACGCACCAGCCGCGTGGCGATGCACAGATCCGCCAAGGCGCCTTCACCGGCGGCCTGGCTGAAGCCGCCTGACGCCAACAACCCATTCCCCCCGACCTCACAGAAGGAGTGCCACCATGCCCATGAAGATCATCGCGTCCACCTGCACCGCCTGCTCGGCCTGCGAACCCGAGTGCCCGAACGTCGCGATCCGCGAAAAAGGCGGTACCTACGTCATCGACCCCAAGAAATGCACCGACTGCGAAGGCCACTACGACGAGCCGCAGTGCGTGGCGGTGTGTCCGGTCGACGGCTGCATCGTAAAAATCTGAAGCATCCCCACGCCGCGCCCCGCTGGGCGCGTCACGCCCTCAAGGGGGTAGCACCTGCGGCCCGGCAAAGCCGGTTCTGCGGTGTTCTGGAAGGGGCTTCGCTGCGCTTGCCGGCCGCGCGCAAATGGCGCTGGTCGTACCCAACGAGTTTTCTGTCACACCGATCCACCGAGACCACAAGAGACCACCACCATGCTGCCCAACATCGTCCTCAAGCCCGCCGCCGTCAAGTTCATCTCGCGCATCGTGCGTTTCTCCGGCTTGCCGGCGGGTGCGGGTTTTCGTCTGGCGGTCAGCCCGGGCGGCTGCTCGGGCTACAGCTCGGAGTTCAGTGCCGAGGCCGCGCCCGGTCCGGGTGAGCAGGTGCTGGAAATCGAAGGCCTGCGCCTGTTCCTGGGGGCCGAGAGCCGCCTGATGCTCGAAGGCGTGATCGTCGATTTCGCCGACACACCGACGCAGTCGGGCCTGACCTTCACCAACCCCAACCAGGCCGCCTGCGGTTGCAGCAGCGCCTCCAGCGAGAGCCCGGCGTCGGTGGTGGGCGTGACCAAGATCGAGATCGGCGCCATCGGTCGCGGTCGTCCCGCCTCGCTGGCCTCCTGAGACCCGCGCCATGAACGCCGCCGCCGTCGTCAACCTGGGCCTGGACGACGCGCTCGACGCGTTCGGCGCCGGTGCGATCGGCGGCGCGGTCAGCCCGGAGGTGGATGCGCTGATCAAGGAAGCCGGTCTGAAGCGCGACCAGCCCGTTGAGGCCCTGACCTTGCTGGAGCGGGCCCGCGCCCTGGCGCCCAGCCACCCCGGTCCGCTGATCGCGCTCTACCGCTTCCATTTTTATGGCCACGAACTCGGCAAGGCCCGGGCTGTGGGCGAAGACGCGCTGGCCATCGCGCGCACCGCGCTCGGCCCCGATTTCGGCGACCAGCCGCCCGATGACGATGCCTTGCGCCACGACCCGGCCGTGCGCTTCTACCTGTTCACGCTCAAGGGCCTGGCTTACCTGAACCTGCGCCTGGGCGACTTCGAGGAAGCGCGCCTGACGCTGGCCGCGCTGCGCCAGCTCGATCCCCAGGACCACCTGGGTGGTGCCTTGCTCTCGCACGTGCTGGCGCGCCGCGAAGCGGCCGAAAGCCCCGATGCGGTGGACCCGCTGAGCGCCTACCCGGTGCGCGGCTGGAGCGGAAGTGGGGCCAAATTATGAACGCCCTGAGCGTATTCAAGGGCACGCGCGCCCCCGCCGGCGACATTGAAGCCTCGCACTGGCAGGGCGGCCCGGTGGATTGCACAGCCTGCGAATACGCGGCCCTGCGCGAGCTGCCGGCCGAACAAGGCTGTGAACCCGGCCACGCCTGCCTGCAGGACGTGTACGCGCGCCGCATCGACCGCTTTTTCCGCTGGCACCCGGAGCAGGGCGACCGCCAGCTCGGCCACCCGTACTTCGAGGTGCGCGCCATCGCGGCGCGCCACGCCAACGTGTTCCGCCTGGCCTCGCTGATGGACGACCCGGACGAAACGGTGCGGCTGCAGATCGCGTTGCGCCTGCCGCAGCAGCTCCTCGGCCGGATGGCACGCGACCCGCATCGCGAGGTGCGCATCCGTGTCGCCCAGCGCCTGCAAACCGCCGAACTCGCCGCCATGCGCAACGACAGCGACTACGGAGTGCGCGAATGGGTGGCGCGGCGCCTGCCGCTGGCCTTGCTGCCCACCATGGTGCGCGACCCGGACCGCGCCGTGCGCCTGATCGTGGCCCAGCGCCTGGAGATGCCGGGGCTGCTGGTCCTGCTCGGCGACGATTCGCCCGAGGTGCGCCGCACCGTCGCCGAGCGCCTGCCCGCCCCCTTGTTGCCACGCCTCATCGACGATGACGACTGGCGCGTGCGCTGGGAGGTGGCACAGCGCGCCGACCCGTCCCTGCTCGGCCCCTTGCGCGAGGACGACGACCCCCTGGTGCGCCAGAGCGTGCGCGATCGCCAGGCCCTTTCACTGGTTCCGGGAGTGCCACATGGCTGATATCAACCGCGACGACGCCGAGATCGAACTCGCGTTTCCCCCGCGCTTCCAGTACGGCGAACGCGTGATCGCGCGCTCCGTGGTGCGCAACGACGGCACCTACAACGGCAAGGACATCGGCGAGGTGCTGGTGAACAAGGGCGAAATCGGCTACGTCATCAACATCAACACCTTCCTGCAGCAGTTCTATATCTACGCGGTGGACTTCGTCGACTCCGGCCACCGCGTTGGCATGCGCGCCAAGGAGCTCTGCACCCTGGACAACCTGCCCGATGAGGTGCTGGTGCAGCTCGGCGACAAGGCCTCGTCCATCACCACCCTCGGTCAAGCCACACCCACCCACACGGAGGCTCCATGAACGGCACCGAACCCCGCGAACCCGTCTACGCCTGGGGCCAGCGCGTGATCGCGCTCGACGACCTGGTCAACGACGGCAGCTACCCCGACCGCGAACCCGACGCCTTGCTCGCCGCGCGCGGCACGGTGGGCGAGATCGTCAACATCGGTCACGCCCAGGAACTCAACGAACCCGTTTACCTGGTGCAGTTCCCGGGTTGTGTGGTCGGCTGCATGGAGATCGAACTCGTTCCTGCGCCGGCCGGCCTCTTGCCCGAGACCGAAGACGAGGTCGCATGAACACCGTCGCGCCGCGTGACCTGACGCTGCACCGCCTGGAGCGGGCGCTGAAGGAGCGTGTGCGCTACCGCTTCGTGCAGCCCACTGTGTGGATCGACGAACAGGGTTACCGGGTCGAGAGCCCTTGCTGCTCGCGTAACGTGGACCCGAGTGGCGGCACGATTCCGATTGCGTTGCTGATGCCGCCGGCGGCTGACGCCGAGGCCACCGCGCGCGGCTGGACGCTGTGCGCCCGCGATCACCAGAACGAGGCCTGGGTGCGGCACAGCCATGCCGACCAGATCGAGCCCCTGCTCGACCTGCTCTGTGTCGACAGCGAACGCCGGTTCTGGCCATGATCTATCTGGACCACAACGCGACCACCGCACCCGCGCCCGAGGTGCTGGATGCGATGGGGCGGGTGTTTGCCACCGCCTGGGCCAACGCCTCGTCGCAGCACGGGCCGGGGCAGGACGCCAAGCGCGTGCTCGGCGCGGGCCGCGCCACGGCGGCCAAGGCACTGGGTTGCAAGACCAGTGAACTCATCTTCACCAGCGGCGCCACCGAGGCCAACCACATGGCCATCCTGGGCCTGCTCGGTGCGGCCAAGGCACAGGGTCGCCACCGCCTGCTGATCGGTGCGGTCGAACACTCGGCCCTGCTGCGGCTGGTGCGCTCGCTGGCCGGGCAGGGTGTGCCCGTGGACTTCATGCCGGTGTCGCCCGACGGCCGTACCGACCTGGTGGCCGCCGCCGCCCTGATGGGCCCGGACCTCGCACTGGTCTCGCTGATGGCGGCCAACAACGAAACCGGTGTGCTGATGCCCGTCGCCGAGGTCGCGGCCTTGGCCCATGCGGCCGGTGCAGCGATGCACGTGGACGCGACGCAGTGGATCGGCAAGTTGCCCTTTTCGTTTGCCGACCACCCGGCCGACGCGGTCTCGCTCTCGGCCCACAAATTCCACGGCCCCAAGGGCGCGGGTGCTCTGTTGCTGCGGCAAGGCCGGGCCTTTGAGCCGCCGGTGCCGGGCAGCCAGGAGCGGGGCCGGCGTGGGGGCACCGAGAACCTGCCCGCCATTGTCGGCATGGCCGCCGCGCTGGAGGGCCTGGGTGATTTGCAGGCGCAGGCCCACCGCGTGGCCGGCCTGCGCGATGCGCTCGAACGCGGCTTGGCCGAACTGCCTGGCCTGCACGTGTGGTGCCAGGACCTGCCGCGCTTGCCGGGCACCAGCTACCTGCGCTTTGGTCAGGTGGACGCCGACGTGGTGCTGCAGCGCCTCTCGCGCCTGAATGTGGCCGCCAGCAGCGGCGCGGCCTGTTCCTCGGGCGGCAGCGAGCCATCGCACGTGTTGAGCGCCATGGGCGTGCCGCGCGAGGAAGCGCTTTGCGCGATTCGCTTTTCGCTCGGCGATGAAACCCGCAGCGAAGACATCGCCCTGCTGCTGAACAGCCTGCCCGCCTTGCTCGGCGTTGCAGCTACGCCGTGAATTTTTTGTGTTTGCCTGACTGGAGCCGATGATGAAAGTGATGATCCGCCGCGATGCCAAAGGTGTGCTGAGCGCCTATGTGCCGAAGAAAGACCTGGAGGAGCCCATCGTCGCCATGGTCGAACCCGGTATGTGGGGTGGGCTGGTCACGCTGGCCAACGGCTGGCAGCTGGATTTGCCGGCCATGCCCGATGGCACGACGCTGCCCATCACCGTCGAAGCGCGCCGCCTGGCTTCTTCGGTCTCCGAGGAATGAGCCATGTCCATTAGCACCGAACACCTGCGCGCGGCCGGCGAACTCGTGGGCGCCGCCGCCACCCTGCGCGATGCGGCCTCGATCTGGCGTTCCCAGCACCCCGACATGAAGGTGGTGCTGGTCGATGCGATGGACATGCGCGACGAAACACCCGCGTTGCTGCTGGGTGCCCGCAAGGTCTACCTCGCCACCTCCAACGGCCACTGCTGGAGCGTGACCGGGCGGCCCGAAGAAGCCGACGCCTTGATCCTTACCCAGGACTGAGCACATGACCCCCACGCTTGTCACTCCGTGTACCGCGCTGCCCCCCGAGGGGGCTGTGCTTGCTTGGGGCGCCCCTGCGCTGCGCACGCTTTCAAGGACTTGATCATGGAAATCGATGCCATCTCCCTCTATGAGCCCGAGTGCGGCCAGCGCGAGATCCAGCTCGTCACCGCCGTGCTGGAATCGGCCCGCTGGGGCGATGGCCCCATGCTGGAATCGTTCGAAACCGCTTTCGCGGGCTGGGCCGGTCGGCGCCACGCGGTGGCGGTGGGCAGCGGCACGCTGGGCACCTGGATCGCGCTGCGTGCCTTGGGCATCGGCCCGGGCGACGAGGTGGTCTGCAGCAGCCATTCGTGGCACCAGGTGGCGCAGGCCATCACGCTCGCGGGCGCCACGCCGGTGTTCGCCGACATCAATTACTGGACCGGTTGCCTGAGCCCAGAAAAAGCCGCCTTCAAGATCACGCCCAGGACCCGCGCCATCCTGGCGGGCAACACCAACGGCCACCCGGCCGATTGGGCGCCGCTGCGTGCGCTCGCCACGCGGCACGGCATCCCCCTGATCGAAGACAGCACCGAAGCCCTGGGCTCGCGCTACCGGGGCCAGACCGTGGGCAGCTTCGGCGATGTGTCGGTGTTCGACTTCTCCCAGCCCTCGGCCCTGTGCACCGGCGAGGGCGGCATGCTGGTCACCGACGACGACAGCCTGGTGCACGAACTGCGCTACCTGCGCCAGCGCCGCGTGAGCGACCGGCATTCGGTGTCGGTCGGTTCGCGCGTACCGCTGCAGGCCGGCTTGAGCGAGATGACTGCCGCGCTCGGCCTGGCCCAGCTCGCCAGCCTGGACGACCGACTGATGGAGCGCAAGCAGGTGGAACTCTGGTATCACGAGCAGATGCAGAGCTTCGAGGGCGTGAAGCCGCCCTACTTGGCCGAGGACGTCGACGAGGTGCACTGGATGCTGTACGTGGTGCACCTGGGAAAACGTTTCACCGCCAGCGCCCGCGCGCAGATGGTGGACGACCTGGCCTCCAGCGGCATCGAGACCGCCGCCTACAGCCACCCGCTTCACCAGCAGTTCTATTACATGAATGCGGCCGCGGCCATCGGCCAGCAGCGCGGCCTGCTGCGCGACACCGACCGCATCGGCGACCGCGCCCTGGCGTTGCCGATGCACACCCAGCTGGACGCGGTCCAGGTGCAGTACATCGTCACGACGTTGAAGGACACAGCCACCAACGTCGGCGCCGGCGCCGCCATTTACCTCTAAGGAATTCCCATGACCGACCTGATTCAAGACATCGCCAGCCGCCTCGACGCCGGCAGCGTCATCCCTTACCTGGGTCCGGACATGCTGTCCCTGTGCGAAGCGGGCAAGGTGCCGGCCACGCCGTTGGACCTGGCGACCTTCATGACGGCCAAGGTCAGTGTGCCGCACAAGGTGCGCAACCGTCTGACCCAGGCGGCCCAGTTCATCGAGAACTTCAAGCACCGCAAGTCCGTCGTGCACCTGATGAACGAGGCTTTTGCCAACTCGCCCGCGCCCTCGGCTCTACAGCTGGCCCTGGCGGGCAGCAACGCCGGCCTCTGGGTCGACACCTGGTACGACGACACCATGCTGAACGCCCTGACCCGGGTGCGCGGCGGCAGCGGCTGGAACCAGGTGCAAGGCCTGTCGCAATCCGAACATTTCGGGCGGTGGACCGGCGCCTACGACGCCCAGGGGCAGGCCCTGGAAGCCCTGCCTGCCACTGCCGCACCCCTGCACTACAAGCCCTGGGGCGGGCACAGCCCGGCCGGTAACTACCTGGTGTCCGACAGCGACTACGTCGAGGTGCTGACCGAGATCGACATCCAGACCCCCATCCCCGCAGCGGTGCAGGCCTGGCGCAGCGGCCGCAGCTTCCTGTTCCTCGGCTGCCGCTTCGACGATCAGCTCACCCGCTGCTTCGCGCGCCAGATCATGAAGCGCTCCAGCGACCTGCACTGGGCGGTGCTGCCCAACGAGCCCACGCGCATGGAAGCACGCTTCCTGGAAGAGCAGGGCATCACGCGCATCAACATGCCCCTGGCCGATTTTTCGGCGGCGCTGATCGAGGCCCTGCAACCCGCACTCGTCGCCTGATTTTTCTGACCGTTTCCCCAACCCCCAGCCATGAGGCCATCACCATGACCACGATCACCGTCCTTCCTTCCGGCAAGTCCTACGAAGTCGCCGCCGGCACCACCATCCTCAAAGCCCTGCTTGCCTTGGGCGAGCCGGTCATGAGCAAATGCGGGGGCAACGCCAAGTGCGAGGTCTGCCACATCTTCGTGACCAGCGGCCGCAAGAGCCTTTCGCGCATCCAGGCACTGGAAAATCAAAAGCTCGACGGCATGGTGGGCGTGGCCTCGGCCTCTCGCCTGGCCTGCCAGGCGGTGCTCGGCGAGGAGCCTGTGACCATTGAACTGCTCATGACGAGCTGACCCCAAGGCGCACCACCATGGCCGCCTTGCTCCATCTGCCGACCCCCCAGGTGGCCGACGTTGTGGTGGTCGGCGCTGGCCTGTGTGGCCTGGCGCTCACCCGCAGCCTGGTCGCGGGCGGCCTGGGCGTGATCCTGCTCGAAGCGCGTGATCGGATCGGCGGCCGGGTGCTGACCAGGACCGATGCCCAGACAGGCCAGGCACTCGATCTGGGCGCCACCTGGTACTGGCCCGAGACCGAGCCGCGCATCGGTGCGCTGCTCGACGAACTCGACCTGGCCACGCTCGCCCAGCACGATCCGGGCGATGCGCTCTGGCTTACCGACCCGAATCGCGAACCCGAACGCCGGCAGGATGCGGCCGGCGTGCACGTCGGCGCGCGCCGCATCCAGGGCGGTGCGGCCCGACTGATGGATGCGCTCGCCGCCAATCTGCCCGCGGGCTGCCTGCAGTTGGGCAAGCCCGTGCGCGTGCTGCGCGACCGCGGTTCCCACATCCAAATTCTTCTCGAAACCGGCGCGCCGCTGCGTGCGCGCCAGGTCGTGCTGGCGCTGCCGCCACGCCTGGTGCACGACCGCATGCTGCTGGATCCGCCCCTGCCGACGACGGTCTGGGAAGCGATGGAAACCACCGCCACCTGGATGGCGACACACGCCAAGGCCCTGGTAGCTTTTGACCATGCTTTCTGGCGCGAAGCCGGGCAGTCGGGCAACGCCTTTGTGCGCCATGCGCAGGCCGTGCTCGGCGAGGTGTTCGACGCCTGCGACGAAGCCAATGGAGCGGCGCTGGGCGGCTTCGTGGCACTGAATCCGGTGCAGCGCGAGCACTTCCAGCGCGGCCTGCCGCTCCTGATCGACAGCCAGCTCGCGCAGCTCTATGGCCAGGCCGCGCAGGGTGGCCGGCTGCGGCTGCAGGACTGGGCGCTGGAACCCTGGACCTGCAGCGACACAGACCGTGCCACGCCGTCCGAGCCGCCGCTGGCTGACCCGCTGCTGCGCCAGCCGCTGTGGAGCGGCCGGGTGTTTCTGGGTGGCAGCGAAACTGCGGCCCATGGCGCCGGCCACATGGAAGGCGCGCTCGAAGCAGCCGACCGCATTGCCCACGCACTGCTGCGCCAGAAGGCGCCCAGCGCCACCACCCGCGCGCCCGCGGCCCAGGACCGCGAATCGGCGCTGCGGGCCTTTGCCGAGGGTGTGGCCGCGCGCGCCGCCGCCGCGCCCGATCAGTACCGCCGCCACCTCACGCGCCTGCTTTCCAGCCAGCAACACGATCTGCTCACGCAGCGTGCCCTGCTGGCGACGGTGGACCGCGTCTATAGCGAGAGCCTGGCGCAGATTGATGCCTTGTTGCCGGCACTCGATGCCGCCGACGCTATGGTGGCGCAGGGGCAGCACGCGCTCACGCCCCCATTGCTGGCCGCGTTTGCGGGTTGGAACAAGGGCTTGCTGCAGGCCGCGCTGGCCTTCAACGCCAGCTCGTGTGCCCTGTCGAATTTCGCGCAGGACCAGGTGCCCGACGCCGAAACCCAGCGCGCCATCACGCTTGACCTGGCTGCGGCCTGGCGCGAGTTCGCTATCGAGCTCAACGCCCGTTTGATGCAAGCCCAGCCCCTGGCGGTCAGCGCCTGAAAACCGAGATGAGCCATCCCATGTTGCACAGCGCCTTGTTGGGTCTGATCCAGGGCTCCTGCGAATCGGTGCTGATCCTGGTCGAACAGCTGCCGCGCGACGAGTTGATCCGTTCGCGCCTCACGCGCGCCGAGGTGCAGCGCCAGCTCGCCACCCTGGCCGCCAGTGTGGCGCAGATCGAGCCGGAGCAGCGCGCCACCATGCCCGAGTTCGACTGGTCTGGCTGGGCCTTGATGGGCATGCAGCTCGCCAGGCCACCCGGCGAGACGCTGGACGAAGCCCTGTGGTTCGCCAGCCAGTCACTGGTGCCCGCGACGCTGCTCTGGCTGCGGGTCTATCGCCAGAGCCAGCCCGATCTGTTTCGCATGAGCGTGGCTTGAGGGCATGAAACGTACTCTGGCGAGGAGAGCCGTCTCGTACAGCCAGCGCTAACTCAATGGGCGATTCACCGCTGACGCCCCCACATCACTTCTGCCAAGGCGTGTGTGGCAGGCCGCAGCGCGCCATGTGAGGCGCCGAGAAGCGCAGAGGCCGTGGCCGCGCGCGCGGCGCGCTACGTCATCTGACTTGTCGCACTTGTCTGAGCGGAGAGAGCGAAGCGAACGAAGTTGTGCGACGGGCCACGGCCGCGAGCACGGCAGGGGAGTCGGTGCTTCGCACCGGCCGCCTCACTCAAGCGCTGCGGCTTGCTCGCACACGCCTTGGCACCGCGAGGTGCAACGAGCGAGATCTGCGTTCAATCAAAAGCACCGAGAAAGAAGCTCGCGTCCTATCTGCGAGCTGGTCCGCGTTTTGCTTACCCGGTCAACAAGCCACGCAGGAGTGGACGTTGTGTAGTAAAGCACACAACGCTGTCGCAAGACACGTTCGTTGTGTGATGATTGATACAGAGCCTGTCCCCTTGTTCACAGGAGCCCATCATGTCTGAACCGTTGTACAGCCCGCTAGCTAACGCCTGCCCCGCGCGCGGACAGGCGTCGGTGGCGTGGATGGAAGAATTGCCTTCTGCTCTGATCGGGCTGGTGGTGGCACCGGTGAGCTTTGCCATCGAGCAGGAGTTCGAGATCGTCGCCGACCGCAGCCTGGGCCTGGACGCCGACGGCCAGCCCTGCTTCTGCGCCTTCCGTTATGTGCGGACGGCGCTGCGCTCGGACGACGACGAGATCTTTTATGAGGCCCCGGTTTACGCCGAAACCGTGACCGCCTGGCGTCTGCCCGACGACCACTGGCTCGCGAGCCACAAGGTGATTGACCGCTTCGGCACTGGCGTGGTCATCCCCCGGCTATCGCTCAGCAGGGGCATGCCGCGATGAACGCCGCGTTCCATGAATACGGCATGGTCGGCGCCGTGGATCGCCAAGCCTGGCTCTTCGACTTGATGCGCTCGCTCGACGGTTCGGACTTGTCAGAGCGGGAGCGCAAGGCCTGCTGGAGCTGGGCCGAGGCCTGGTCGCTGCGCATGACCTCGCAACCGGTTCATCGCGCGCCGCGCTACCCCTACGCGTGGGTGCGGCGCCAGGTGCGCCACCCGGCCCTGACCAGCTGCCGCTGAAGGGAGAGGCGCATGCGATCAGATCGGAACACCGACCAGCACATGACCCGCTTTGAACAAGGCCACAGCACCCTCGCCGGGCTTGAGGCCCATGGCCGAGACAGCATCGTTGGTGACCACTGCGACCAGCGTCGAGCCGCCGCCCAGCGTGAGCGTGACTTGGCTGTTGATAGCGCCTGCATGGATGCCGCTGACCGTGCCCGTGAGCTGGTTGCGGGCGCTGAATCGGTACTCGGGAGCGCCGCTCATCAGGCTGACCCAGGGCGCCTTGATGACCGCGACGGCCGGGCTGCCCACCTTCAGGCCCAGCGACTGCACGCTGGCCTCGGTGAGCGTGGCGACAATGCTGTCGCCGCCGGGTGTGGTGATCACCACTTCGGCGTGGATCGGGCCTTCCTTGATGGCCGTGACCGAACCCTTGAATACATTGCGTGCGCTGATGGGCATGGGGAGCTTCCTTGTATATGGGGCTGGACGCCGGAAGTAGCGTCTGTGGGCAGTCTGTTTGAAGGCGCTATGTGTTTTCAAGCCCAGCGCCGTTTCTGGGCGCGCTGCCGGAGCCCGTTGACAGGTCGGAGGCCAGCCGCATGAACTCTGCAAGTCCGCCCCTGATGGGCAAACTGATGATCGACACCGCCATGGGCAGCTTCCTCGGCGACAAGCGCATCCGCCTGCTCGAAGCCATTGCGGAGCATGGCTCCATCCTGCAGGCCGCCAAGGCCGTGCCCATGGCCTACAAGGCTGCCTGGGATGCGGTGGATGACATGAACAACGTTGCGCCCGAGCCGCTGGTGCTGCGCGCCACCGGCGGGCGCAACGGCGGCGGCAGCGAGCTCACGGCGTTTGGCCGCCGCCTGATCGCCTTCTACCGCGCGCTGGAGCAGGAGTCGCAGGCAGCACTGGCGCGCTTGAGCAGCCAGTTGGCGCAGCGCGGAGAGCCCGACATCGCGGCATTTCGCCAGATCCTGAGGAGACTCACCATGAAAACCAGTGCCCGCAACCAGTTCGCCGGCCCCATCGGCGCGATCCGCACCGGCGCGGTCGAGAGCGAGGTCATCCTGAAGCTGGGGCCATCGCTGGAACTGACCGCCATCGTCACCAACGAGTCGGTGCAGAACCTCGGCCTGGCCGAGGGCCGTGACGTGCTGGCCTTCGTGAAGGCTTCGTCCATCGTGTTGATGGTGGAAGAGGAGGGCGCGCGCGTATCGGCCCGCAACCGGTTCCGCGGTCTGGTGCAGAAGATCCACCGCGGCCCCGTCAATACGGAGGTGACGCTGGACCTGCCGGGCGGTCATCATCTGTTGACCGCCGTGGTCACCGACCAGAGCGTCGAGCGCCTGGGCCTGGCGGTGGGCCAGCCGGTGACCGCGATCTTCAAGGCTTCCAGCGTATTTCTTGTCGCTACCGACTGAGCTCCTTCTCAATACTACAAGCCCCCGGAACCAAGGACCTTTCATGAAAGTCGCCATCGCCACCCACAAGGCCTGGAGCCAGGTCAGCGGCCACGCTGGCCAGGCCCGCGAGTGGCTGCTGTTCGATTGCCAGAGCGGCCAACCTTTGCCCGCGCCGCAACGGATCGCGCTCACCAAGGATCAGCTGCCGCACCACTTCAAAGACGACGGCCCGCACCCGCTGCACGGCGTGCAGGTGCTCATCGCGGGCAGCGCCGGCGACGGCTTTCTGCGCCACATGGCGGCCTGGGGTGCTCAGGTGCTGCTGACCGGCGAGAGCGATCCTCGCGCCGCGCTGCACAAGGTGCTGGCGGGCGAAGCACTGCCCGACACCCGCTTCGACGTCACCACCGCCTTGTGCCAGGTGCGCGACCTGTTTTCCCGCCATTGAGCTTCCTTCCTTCCTTCCTTCCTTCCTTCTTTCATCCAAGGAGTATTTCCATGACCATCCAACCCTTCGTCTCTACGCTGCTTGCCGGTCTGTTGCTGGTGGCCACGGCGGCTCGCGCCGACGAAATATTGGTGGCCGTGGCCGCCAACTTCACCGCGCCGTTCAACAAGATCGCGGCCGAGTTCGAAAAGGACACCGGCCACAAGGTCATCTCTTCGTTTGGCTCCACCGGCAAGTTCTACGCGCAGATCAAGAACGGCGCGCCGTTTGAGATCCTGCTTGCGGCCGACGATGAAACCCCGGCCAAACTGGTCAAGGAAGGCGCTGCCGTGGCCGGCAGCCCGTTCACCTACGCCATCGGCAAGCTGGTGCTGTGGTCGGCCAAACCGGCCATCGTGGATGCCAAGGGCGAGGTGCTCAAGCGCGGTGGCTTTGATCACATCGCACTGGCCAATCCCAAGCTTGCGCCCTATGGTGCTGCGGCCATTGAAACCATGAAGGCGATGGGCGTTCACGATAGCCTGGCGCCTAAGTTTGTGACGGCCGAGTCGATCGCCCAGTCCTACCAGTTCATCAACAGTGGCAACAGCCTGCTGGGTTTCGTGGCGCTGTCGCAGGTGCTCAAGGACGGCCAGATAGAAGGCTCGGCCTGGATCGTGCCGGCGAACCTCTACACCACCATCCGGCAGGACGCGGTGCTGCTGACCCCAGCCAAGGACAAGGCGGGTGCAGTTGCGCTGCTGAAGTACCTGCAGGGCGCCAAGGCCCAGGCGGTGATCACGTCCTACGGCTACGAACTGGGCAAGTGAGCACCATGTCGACGGCGCTGAACGACGAGGAGCTGAGCCGGCTACTGCAGGACGATGCGCCCTGCGGCGACCTCACGACCGAGAGCCTGGCCATCGGTGCATCGGCGGGCCGGCTGGAATTCACCGCCCGTGGACCCATGGTGGCGTGCGGCACGGAAGAGGCGGTTCGGCTGTTTGCGCTGGCGGGCGCGGGGGTGCACTTGCTGGCCGCCTCGGGCACCGCGCTCGGTGCGGGTGAGAAGCTGCTCATCGCCGAAGGCACGGCAGCCCAGCTGCACCGGGCCTGGAAGACCGCGCAGACGCTGGTCGAATGGGCCAGCGGCATCGCCAGTTCGGCGGCGGCCATCGTGAGCGCTGCGGGGGATGTGGCCGTCGCCTGCACACGCAAAAACGTGCCCGGCACCAAGACGATGTCGGTCAAGGCGGTCAAGGCCGGTGGCGCCGTGATGCACCGGCTGGGTCTGTCCGAGACGCTGCTGCTGTTCGCCGAGCACCGTCTGTTTCTGGACGAAGCACCGGGGCAGACGGTCGCGCGGCTGCGGCGCATCCAGCCGGAAAAGAAGATCGTGGTCGAGGTTAGCGACGGGGCAGAGGCGCTGCTCTGGGCCCAGGCAGGTGCCGACGTGCTGCAGCTGGAAAAATTCAGCCCTGCGACGGTGGCCGACTGCCGTCGGGCTATCGACGCCATGTCAACCCGACCCCTGCTGGCCGCGGCTGGCGGGGTACGGGCCGACAACGCCGCTGCCTATGTGGCGGCGGGCGCGGACCTGCTGGTGAGCTCGGCACCATTTGCCGCACCGCCGTGCGACGTACAGGTTCATTTCTTCCAGCGCTGAAGGACTCCCATGCTTACCCCCAATGACCTGGCTGCCGTGTGGCTCACGGTCAAGCTCGCCGGTCTCACTACCGTGCTGCTGCTAGCGCTGGGCACACCGATCGCCTGGTGGCTGGCGCGCACGCCCTCGCGGCTGAAGGGCCTGGTGGGTTCGGTGGTCACGCTGCCGCTGGTGCTGCCACCGGCGGTGCTGGGTTTCTACCTGCTGGTGCTCATGGGGCCGCAGGGGCTGGTGGGCCGGCTCACGCAGGCGCTGGGCCTGGGCCTGCTGCCCTTTACCTTCGCCGGGCTGGTGGTGGCGTCGTGCCTGTATTCCATGCCCTTCGTGATCCAGCCGCTGCAGCAGGCCTTTGCCGCCATCGGCCGTGCGCCCATGGAGGCGGCGGCGACCTTGCGCGCTTCCCCGCTGGACGCGTTTTTCACCGTCGCGCTACCGCTGGCGCGCCCGGGTTTCATCACCGCGGCGGTGCTCGGCTTTGCGCACACGGTGGGCGAGTTCGGCGTGGTGCTGATGATCGGCGGCAACATCCCGGGCAAGACGCAGGTGCTGTCGATGGCGATCTACAACCATGTGGAGGCGATGGAGTACCGCAACGCGCATGGGCTGGCCGGCGGCATGCTGGTGTTCTCGTTTGGCGTGCTGCTGTTCCTGAACAGCCGGGGCTGGAGCCGAGTGCGATGAGCATCGAGGTGCGCTTCCGGCAGTTTTTCTCTGGCTTCACGCTCGACGCGGATCTGCAGCTGCCCGGCCGTGGCGTGACCGCGTTGTTCGGCCCCTCGGGTTGTGGCAAGTCCACGCTGCTGCGCTGCATCGCCGGTCTCAACGTCGCGCCGGACGGCCGCTGCGTGGTGAACGGCGAGGTCTGGCAGGACGGCGCGCAGGGCCTGCCCACACACCGGCGCCCGCTGGGTTACGTGTTCCAGGAGCCGCAGCTGTTTGCGCACCTGAGCGTGCGCGCGAACCTGCAGTACGGCCGCTCGCGCACCACGGGCGTGGCGCAGCAAGTGCAGTGGAGCAGGGCGATCGAGCTGCTGGGCATCGGCCACCTGCTGGAGCGCCGCACCGCCGGGCTCTCGGGCGGTGAGCGCCAGCGCATCGCCATCGCGCGCGCGCTACTCACCAGCCCACGCCTGCTGCTGATGGACGAACCGCTGGCCGCGTTGGACCTGGCGCGCAAGAACGAGTTCATGCCCTACCTGGAACGGTTGACGCGCGAGCTGGATATCCCGGTGGTCTACGTGAGCCACGCTGCCGACGAGGTGGCGCGGCTCGCCGACCACATCGTGGCGATGGAGGCGGGCCGGGTGCTGGCTTCGGGCCCGCTGGCCGATGTGCTGTCGCGGGTCGATCTGCCGATCCGTCTGGGCGAGGACGCGGGCGTGGTGCTGGAGGGTGTGGTGGTGGAGCGCGATCCGGCCTGGAGCCTGGCGCGGGTGGCGTTTCCGGACGGCTGTCTCTGGGTGCGCGATGGCGGGCAGGAGCAGGGCGCCACGGTGCGCATCCGCATCCTGGCGCGCGACGTCAGCCTGGCGCTGTCGCCGGCGACCGACACGAGTCTGCTCAACAGCCTGCCGGTGGTGGTGGACCAACTGGCCGACGACAGCCACCCGGCGCTGACCCTGTGCCGCCTGCGGGTGGGGACTTCGTCCTCACTGCTGGCTCGGTTGACGCGGCGCTCGGCGGCGGCGCTCGACCTGCAGCCGGGCCTGGCTGTGTGGGCGCAGATCAAGGCGGTGGCTTTGATCGGTTGAGCGACATCTCGTTCGTCGCACCTCGCGTGCCAAGGCGTGTGTGGGTTCGTCAGCGGTGGATGGCCATTCGCTTCTGGCTGCGGGAGGCGCTGTCCGGTGGGGGTGATTTCCGGGGTGGCTGTGTCCGCCCTTCGGGGGCCGGGTGCGCGAGTGCGCGCTTCGTTTCATGCTCGCGGCCCCTGTCTGAGCGGAGGGAGTGCCAGCGAACGCAGCGAGTTTGGCTGCATCGGACCCAGACGCGGGGGGCGCAGCGGAGTCGGCGCAACGCGCCGGCCACCCGGGTATAAGCCCCCGCCGGGCAGTGCCTGCCGCAGTCGCGAGGTGCTGCACCCGCGAGAAGTTGCCAGCAAGCACCTGACAGGGAAAAGGACCAGACCTTGGAAGTTGCCGCAATCAGCCCTTGCCGCCTCCCACCAGCGTGAACGCTTCGCGCAACAGCAGCAGCTCGGCCATGGCGCCGCCACGCAATTCGCTCAAGGCCTTGAACGTGCCACCGAGCGCGCTGATCGCGGGCTTGGGTGCGTCGGGTGTGTTGAAGCGCAGCAGGTGCACGCGCAGCGGGCCTTCGGATGTCCGGAACCAGGCCTTGAATTCCTCGACGCTGTCCAGTTCGTCGGGGTTCAGTCCGGTGTCCTGCACCACGGCCTGTTGGATGGCTGCGGCCTCGTGTCCCGGTGGTTCGGCGGACGGTGCGGCCATGGGTTCGGCGCCTTCGGGCAGGGCCTGTGGCCAGAGCATGCCCTGTGACCACCTGGGAAACAGCAGCGCGTGGCTGTAGTCGTCGAAGTGGCAGAGGATCACGCGGTTGCGGTTCAGCAGATCGGTCTGGTTCATGGTGTGTCCGTTCGGTGGGATGGTCGGGCGGCTTCAGCGGTAGCCTTCTTCGCGCAGCACCTGGTGCACGACCGGACGTGCGCGCAGGTGCTCGAACAGGGCCTGGCAGCGCGGTGGCAGGGCGAGGTGGGTTTTGCTGGCCCAGAAGAACACGTAGAACAGAGCCGCGTCGGCAATGCTGAAGTCGGCGCCCATGGCACAGCCGGTTTCCGGCAGACCGGCTTCGATCACGTCAAAGCCTTCCCGCACGATGGCCTGGCCGCGCGCCGTGATCGCGGTCGTCCACTGCGCCGTGTCGGCGGCGTTCAGGCCATCGGGCAGGTAACGATCGGTGGTGAAGAGGCGCGTGAAGCCCTGGCCGTGCACCGTGTCCACCGCGTGGTCCATCAGTTCCAGCGTGCGCGCGGCCACCAGCGGGTCCTCGCTCAGTAGGCGCTGGCGCGGGTGGCGACGCGCCAGCCAGTAGGCGATGGACTGGAAGCTGGTGAGCGATGTGCCGTCGTCGAGCACCAGGGTCGGGATCGTGCCCTTGGGGTTGATCGCCAGGTAGGCGGGCTGGCGATGGTCGCCCGCCGGCAGGTTGACGATGTTCACCTGGAACGGCAGCCCCAGCTCTTCGAGCAGGATGTGGATGCCGGTCGTGCAGGAGCCGGGCGTCATGTGGAACTGGAGGGTCATGGGCGACGGGCGTGCAAGACCCGCGCCATGCTGGTCCGGGCGGCCGGGCTTGCACGCCACTTGCTAAACAGGACAACACCCCCGGTGCAAGCCCCTGTTGTGCGCTCGTGCATGTGGTCTTTGTGTCGGTTTCCGTTCGGTCCTGTGTCGGCTTTGTCTGATAGCGCCCATGGTTTTTGCTTCGCCCCTCAACTCCGACGACCTGCGCCGCTGGCGTAGCTGCGAGCGCCGCTTCTGGCTGTCGCGCCGCCAACTGCAGCGCGGCGTGGCCGCGCCCGCGCCGGTGTCCACACAGGTGGCAGCGGAACTGGCGCCCGGCATGGGCATGGACGCAGCCCTGCGCGCCTCGTTCCCGCACGCCGACACGGTGGCCGCACCGCAATCGCCTGGCCAGTGGCTGCAGGCCGTGCGCCACACCCTGAACTGCCTGGACAGCGACGCCGAACCGCCCGAGGGCTGGGCTATCCTGGGGGCCTGCCTGACCAGCGAAGACCGCGCCCAGGTGCGCATCGACGTGCTGACCGCGGGCGAGCCCGGCCTGCGCCTGTTCAAGGTGCGCTACGCGACCGTGAGCGACGAAGCCGATGTGGACACGGTTGCGCTCTGGACCCACGTGGCCGCGCGCTGCGGCTTTGCGGTGCAGAGCGTGGGCCTGCTGCTGGTGGACGCCGACTTTGTCTACCCCGGCCACGGCTGTTACGCCGGCCTGTTCCGCGAGGTGGACCTGGGACCGGTGCTCGGCTCGCGCCCGGTCGCCGAATGGCTGGACGCCATGCGCCAGTGCGAACGCGGCTCGGAACCCGAGGCCACGCCCGGGCCCCATTGCCACCAAGGCAGCGGCTGTGAGTTCGCGGCCGGCTGCAAAGCCTGTGCGCTGCCGGCCACCGCCGACATGGCGGAGGCCAGCCTCGACATCCTGGGGCGCGAAGCCGCGGCCGAATGGCGCGCCGCCGGCCACCGCGACGTGATGGGCCTGCGCGCCGGAGACATCGTTTCGCCGCGCCAGCGCCGGGCCGTGCGCGCGGTGCAGCAGGGCGAACCGCTGCTGGAGCCCGAGGTGGGCGCGCTGGCGCGCGACTGGCCGTACCCGCGCCACTGCCTGCGGTTTGACACCGTCGGTCTGGCCGTGCCACTGTGGCCCGGCACCCGGCCCTACCAGACGCTGCCGTTCCAGTGGAGCTGCGCCGTGCAGACCGCCGACGGAGCATGGAGCGATCACCACTTCCTGGCCGAGGCCCAGGGCGGTGACCCGCGCCGCGCCTATGCGCTGTCACTGCTGGGCGTGCTCGGTACATCGGGTGCCGTGCTGGCCTACAACGCCGGCTTCGAGCGCAACCGCATTCGCGAACTCGCGCTCCGGTTCGAGGACCTCGCGCCCGCGCTCGACGCGCTGCTGCCGCGCATCGTCGACCTGTTCCAGATTGCGCGTGGCCACTATTACCACCCGATCATGGCGGGCTCGTGGTCGTTCCGGTCCCTGGCGCGCGCCGTGGCGCCTGAACTGGACATGGACATCGTGCTGGACACTGCGCTGGATGCGGGCGCCGGGCGTTCGGCGCAGGCGGTGTTTGCGCTGATGCACAAGCCCGGACAAAGCGCCACCGTGCGCGCGGCCTGCCGGGCCGCGCTGCAAGCCCATGGCCAGCGTGAGACGGCGGTGTTGTGCCGCCTGCTGGCATTGTTTGAACAAGCCGGAAATCCTCCATGAACAACATCATTGCCGATCTGTTGCCCTTGTCCGCCGTGGACTTTGCAACACTGGAGGCTTGGCTCGCGGTGCGCCGCACGAGCTTTCCCGAGACGCCGGACTGGGAGTTCTGCGAAGGCTTCATGGCGGCCCTCGTCTGCTGCCGCCGGTCCATCGCACCCCATGAATACTGGCCCCGGCTACTGGGCCTGGCGGCCGATGCCGTACCCGGTGATGTGTGTGCCCTGTGGGCGCGGCGCTTGGCCTTGGTGGAGCAGGCGCTGGACACCCCGGTGGGCGCGCTTGACGACCTCGCGGCGTACCAGCCCGAGCTGGGTGAGCGCGACGGGTCGTTCGCCCAGCGCTGGGCGCGGGGTTTCATGGCCGCCGTGGTCGCCTGGCCCGAGGAATGGGCCGGCCCGCGCAACGCCCAGGCGCAGCAGTGGCGCGAGGCGGCGCTGAAACCGTTGCGCGCGCTCACGCTGCCCGACACTGGCGCGCCCACCTTGCACGCCTATGAAGACCAGCAAGGCCCGCCTCGCGTGAGCGCGGCGCGTTTGCAGGTTGTTGGCGATGCGATCTGGGCGGTCTACAACCTGCGCGAGACCTGGAAACGACTGGGGCCACGCGTGGAGACGGTGAAGCATGTCACGGCCGCGCCGGGCCGCAATGACCCTTGCCATTGCGGGAGCCGAAAGAAATTCAAGAAGTGCTGCGGCTGATTCAACGGGGTATCTCGTCGAAGCCCGCTGCCATGGCCTCGCGCTGGTGCAGGTCCGCCGCCGCCTCGGCCAGCGGGTCGGAGCCCCGTGCCCAGGTGGTTTGCGCATCCGGCGCGTCCAGCGCCAGCACTAGGGCGTGGTTCAGCTCGTAGGCGCCCCAGGCCAGGCCCTGCTGGCGCAGGGCGGCCTGCAAGGCCGACTGCAGCAACACGCGGACCATGTGGTGCGGCCCGGAGAACGGCACCTCGCTCGCGCGCCCTGCCGCAGCGTCCATGCAGGCGCGCCGGTCGTGCGAGGCATGACCCCGGCAGGCCAGTGGCCGCGCGCGGTGGATCACACAAACGCCCTTCACCACAAAGGCGCAACGCTGCCGCATCGCCACGCGTGCCGATTCGTCCCTGCCCCGGGTGGCGGCATCAGCCTCGCGCACGGCGGCGAGCAGGTCGATGCCGTGGCGCCGCAGCGTCGGCGCGATGGCGCGCAGGTAGTTGGCCAGGAAAAACACCTCGGGCGCGAGCGCGGTCACGCACAGCCCGCAGCAGCTGGCGCAGCCCTTGCCGCAGGCCACCAGTGGCTGGCCTTCACACTGGATCGCCACGTTGCCATCAAAACTGTCCCAGGCCTGCAGCAGCGCGGCATCGGGGCCGGACGTGGCCAGCGTGTGTTCAAAGGCGCTGCGCTGCCCGCGGAAAAAGGCTTCGGCGCCGTGATCGGCATCGGTCGTGGTATCCACCTCGGTCTCCAGGGTTGGGATGCGAGGGGGAATGCAAAACACGTGCCCATGCCATGGGCATCAGAAGCACTCGTTCTCGAGCTGGTCCAGCCAGGTCAGGCCGAGCGCATCGTCACGGTTTTCAAACAGCTCGCGGATCTGGTTCACAAAGCTGGCCAGCAACAGCAGGTCGTCGCAACGCATGCCCTGTGTGGCGTTGCGCCGCTGGTAGAAGTAGGTCCAGAAGGGATCGTCCAGCCCGGCGGTGTGCGTTGCGATGCGCGCCATCATGCGGTTGGACTGGCCTTCGAAGTCGATGCCCTTGAAGGTGCGATAGCGGTCGGTGAGGGGTTGTACGGCAGACATGTGGGCGGCTTCCGGTGATGAACAGAAGCGGCCATTCTGGGCAGCAGGGCGCGTGCTGTCCGTCGGCTGGACGACACATGGTGCGGGATCGCGGCGGCATCAGCCGGAGCACCAGGCCTGCAGGCGCGCCATGTCGGTGATCAGCAGCTCGCGCCGGCCCCGGCGGCTGACGATGCCCTGGCGCTGCAGTTCGTTCAGCGCGGTCGAAATGGTCTGCCGCGTGGTGCCCAGCAGCAGCGCGATCTCGGTCACCGTGAACTGCAGCGGGACCGCCCACACCAGGGTGTCGGGTTCGTGGTGGCGGCGCGCCACGGCGATCAGAAAATGCGACAGGCGCTGGTTCGCATCGCGAAACACCAGCGTCTCCACGAGATCGACGGTGTGGCTCAGTAAATGCCCCAGCACCCGCATGACAGCGCCCATGGCGCTGGGCACCTGCATCAGGAACTCGGAGAACGCGCGGGTACCCATCACCAGCAGCTCGCCGGGTTCGGCGGCCATCACCCAGGCCGGCGTGTGGGTGGAGAACACGTCGCCGCGGTTCAGGAACGCCAGCGTCAGCTCGCGTTGTTCGCTGGTCAGGTAGACCCTTACTCGACCGCTGCGCACGATGAAGATCAGGTTATCGCGCTGGCCCGGGCTGCTGATCAGTTGGCCGCGCCGCAGGGGTCGCCGGTCGAACGCCGCCAGCAGACGGCTGCCCTCGGGGCTTTCCAGCAACTGGAGGAAATCGGCGGGCGGTGGGTGCGCGGCGTGCACGGCTACAGGGCGCCTTCCTGGCCCCAGGGGTGGCTGCCCGGCACGAGGCTGCCCTTGATGCCGGCTTTCTCCAGCGCCGCCAGGTCTTTGTAGAAGGTGGCTTCGTGCACCAGCGCACCCGACTTGGAGAGCACACCGACATAGTGCGCGCCGCGGTCGACATCGCAGTGGTAGCCGCCACCCGGGTTGTCGGTGCGGCGCACGTTGCCGTCCCAGTCCATGAAATAGCCCGGTTCTGAGCTCATGCCGCCACCGGTGTGTCCAGCACCGCCTTCAGGTTGAGACTCATGTTGGTCTTGGTCGCGTCGGCGTAGGGGCAGATGCCTTTGGCGCGTTCCATCAGGCTGTCGGCCGTGACCTGGTCCAGCGGGCCGGCCAGCGTGGCGGTGAGGCTGAGCGCCATGCGGTAGGCGCCTTCGAAGTTCACGTACATCGACAGCGTGGCTTCGACGTAACAACCGCGCAGCGGCAGCTTGTCGGCCTTGGCGATGTGGCGGATCGAGTGCTCGAAACAGGCCGCGAAGGCGGCCGCGAACAGCATCTCGGGGTTCGGTCCCTCGCCGCTGCCGCCCATTGCCTTGGGCACGGCGAGCTTGAGCTTGAAGCTGCCCTCTTCGCTTTGCACCTGACCGCAGCGACCACCCTGGGTCAGCACCGTCGTTTTGTAAACAAGATCCATGTCAGTAACTCCTGAACACTGCGAAATGCATCGATAGAAGAAGCCCAACCGGGAACACCGCGGAACCGGCTTTGCCGGGCCTCTGGTGTTGCCCCCGGGCGCTGCAGGCGCGGCGCGGGGGTGTTCGCCTTTCTAGGGCGTGTCATCCATCAATTCCCCCATGCGAAAGCCAGCCAGGCCGTGCAGTGCCAGGCGCCCTGAGCGCCGTGTAGCCTGGCTACACAAGCGAAGGGCAACGACGCAATGCGCGGCCTGGATGGCTTTCCCTTCGGGCTGGCTGCGCAATGCGGCGTCTGCTTTGTCGGGCGGCTTGCCAATAGCCCGCTATTGGCTGCGTCCCCCTTCGCGCATCCATCCGCATTGCGCGGCCAGCGCGTGGAGGAATTGATGGATGACACGCCCTAGACTCGCTTTCCCTTGAGCAGCCGGGCTTGATCCGACTGGCTGTAGTTGTCGAAGTGGCCCTGCGCGTGGGCCACGCGACGGTGCGCCATGCGGATCGCTTCGATCTTGCCGGCCGGGGCGATGCGCGACAGGCACTTCTCCAGGTCGGTGTTCGCGCAGTGCGGGCAGGTTGGCACCGTGCTAGAGCGCACCAGCAGCTCGAAATCGGCCTGGCAGGCCTTGCAGTGGTAGTCAAACATGGGCATGTTGGCCTCCGGTGGGTGTGGAACAGGATGGGGTGGGCGAGCTGCAGCCTTCCAGCGAGGTCGGGCGCTGTGCCGAGGGCACCAGGCCGATCCAGGCCATCACTGCCTCGGTGTCGAAGCCGACGTGGCGGCTACCATCGGCCGCGTTCAGCATCAGCGGGCGGCGGATCAGCAGCGGCTCGGCGATCAGCAGGGTCAGGGCGGCCTCGGCGGCCAGCGCCTCGGGAACCACCTCGCCGCTCTTGATGCGCGGCGCCGCGCGATTGAACCACTGAGGCACGGGCAGAGGCGCCAGAAATTCGAGCAGGGCCTCGGCGGTCCAGTGCGCGGTCAGCAGGTTGCGCCGCTCCAGCGTGTGGCCGGCGGCCTGGAGCGTGGCGCGCTGGCGTGCATTGCCGCCGCAGCCGGGCTTTTCAAAAAAAACGAGGTGGCTCATGACGGGCTTTCGCTGGGGGTGGGTTGGCGGGCCGGGCGCAGCAGCCGCAGGCATTCCATGTTGGCGGCCATGTCGAGTGCGCTGAAATCGTCCTGCGTGCGCAGGCCGGCGTCGGCGCCGAGCGCGAGCAGCTGGCGCAGTACGGCGGCTTTGCCGCTGCTGGAGGCGTACATCAGCGCGGTGGCACCGGTGCTGTTGGTCTGGTCGATCGGCACACCCGCGCGCACCAGACGCTCAATGCCCGAGAGATCACCATGCACGCAGGCCAGCCAGAGCGCGTTGTTGCCGTCGCGGTTGACCGCGTCCAGGGCCACACCGTGGTCAAGCAAGGCGTTCACGATCGCGGTGTCGCCGCGCCAGGCGGCGAGCATCAGGGGCGTGTTGCCGTGCGCGCCACGCGCGTCGGGATCGTCGTAGCCTTCGGCATGTAGCCAGTCCGACAACGCTGGCGTCGGTGGCCGGCGCGGCGGTGCGGGCGGTGAGGGCGCAGGTGCCGCGAGGGCCGGTGCGCTCTGCGCCGAGACCCAGGCCGCTTGGCCGCCGATGAGGTCGGCGACCTCGGTGAAACCGAAGTCGGCAAACATCTGGGCCCAGGTCTGGCTGGCGTTGCCGTGGTAGCAGTAGATAAGCACCGGGCGCGTGCGCCCGGTGCGCAGCAGCAGGATGTCCTGGTTGTCGCTGCAGAGCCGGACGGCGCCGGGCCAGCCGTCGCGGGCAAGGCTCGCGGCGTCGCGCGCGTCGAGCAACAAGGCGTTGGGGTGTGACGCGCGCCAGGGGCCGACGTCGGCCACGGTGAGACGGCGGAAGACGCGTTGGCCTTTCATGGGCGGGGCTCCGGGTAGGGGGGTGTGCTGGTGATGCGATCGTCCTGCACCGGCCGGCCGACGCTGAAGTGGTAGAGCACCTGCCAGGGCTCGGTACCTGGGGCGCCCAGGCCGAGCAGCTCGCGCACCGGGTCGTCGAAAAAGCAGCCGATGCCGGTGCCGCGCAGGCCGGCGGCTTCGGCTTCGAGGTAGAGCACCTGGCCGATCAGGCCGGCTTCGCGCAGGCGCTCGCGGTACAGCCACGGCGCATCAGTCGCACCGGCTGCGTCCATGGGCAGCTCGGCCAGCAAGGCGATCACGAACACCGCATCGGCACCGATGGCCTGGTGGCAGGACAGGGTGCGCAGCGTGCCGGCCAGCGCCGGGTTCAAGGCCAGCTCGACCATCGGCAGCCCGGCCGGGCAAGCTGGCACCGGCGTCCAGGCCAGTTGGGGCAGGGTGTTTTGCAGACTCGCTAGAGCCGTCGCATTGCGCGGCAGCAGGTAGGCTCCGGGCGCCAGGCCATCGACGCGGTGGGCAAACAACACGGCGTGCACCTGCGCGGCCTGACCCATGTCCCAGGGCAGCTGGCCCGCGGGCATCAGCGCCGCGAGCAGGGGCCAGAGCGTGGTGGTGTCGGTGCGCGCGCTGCGGTCGAAGCGCTGTGCGCTGCGGCGCTGGCGGATCAGGCGCGAGGCCGGTGCCGTGCTGGGGGGAAGTTGCGTGCGGCGGGCCAACGGCGGCAGCGCTGTGGTGGGTGCGGCGGTGACGCGGCGCGAGGCCTGGGCCACCGCGTCAATCACCGGCCAGCGGTACATGGGGTGGGCGTCGAGGCGGTTGGCCACGCCGCTCCAGCGCGCGCCCGCGAGCGGGGCCAGCACATCCTCCGGCGCAGCGGGCGCGGGCGCGAAACACAGCTCGAACACGGCCTCGGCCTCTTCACCTTCGGCGCTGTGGAAATCGCCCGCGCGGTCCAGGCCCATGAGCGCGGCCTGCTCGCCGTGGCACAGGCCCAGCTCACGCACGCGCCAGCCCAGCAGGGCGGCGGCGTAACGCAGGGCACCGATGGCGTGGCCCATGTCGAGCTGGCAATAGCGGAAGGCACGCTCGCCGTATTTCCAGGCTTCGCGCCAGTGGATCGAGCTGAAGCCTATCAGCAGGCGCGGCGCGGCGGCCGGCCCTACAAAGGCAGCGCGTTGCTCCAGCGCATGTTCTTTGGGTGCGTAGTGGTGGACCCCATCGGCCAGACCGGGCAGGCCCTGGGCGACCAGGTACACCTCGGTCGGGTGCAGATTACCGCTGGAGGGGTTCACGCGCAGGGCCCAGTGGTCGGGACCGAGCTCCTTCCAGGCCGAGAGCGCGAACGAGCATTCGAACAGGCGGCCGATCTGGGTCAGGTCCGCGGGACGGGCATTGCGTCCGGGTTCGAAAAGCTCGATCCAGCGCAGCGGGTCGTCGGCAGCGTTCAGGGGCAAGGGCGTGATAGGTGCACCGGCGAAGCGGCGGAACGGGTCTGGCTGGGCGTCCCAGTCCAGCGTCTCGGGGCCGGCCGCGTACGCGGCCAGCCGGTGCTTGCTGCGCTCGTGGTAGTCCCGAACAACGGTCGGGGCGCTGGGCTCAGCCATGGACCGTCTCCTGCAGACCGCGCGCAAGCGCGAGCAAGCCGCTGCACTGGTCGGTGATGGCCATCACGGTCTGGGGCTGCAGGCGCTGCAGCCAGCGCCGGGGCAGGGCGGCCGCACCGCAGCGTGCGCCAGCCAGCATGCCGACCAGGGCGCCCGTGGTGTCGGCGTCGTCGCCCTGGTTCACGGTGGCGATCAGGGCGACTTCAAATTCGCTGTGCCGGCTGTAGAAGTGCAGCACGGTCTGCACCGTGTCAACCACATAGGCCGTGGCGTGGCCGCGGTAGGGCGCAAAGTTGAAGACCGGGTTTTGCTCGATCCAGCGATCGATCCAGACCAGGCTGTCCACATGGCTCGCGCCGCCAATGAGCCGGCGCACCAGATGCCCGAATCCCAGCGTGGCGGCGTCGGACAGCGGATGGTGGTGCGTCAGTCGCGCCTGGGCGATGGACAGGCGCTCGAAGGATTGATCGTCGCCCAGCGTGGCCAGGGCCACGGGCAGGTTGCGCATCAGCGCGCCGTTGCCGCCATCGCCCGGGTTGCAGGGGCCAGACAGGCTGCGGTCGTGGAGGTAACGCAGGATGCCGCGCCGGCAGGTGTTGCCGATGTCCACCGGCTTGGCCTGGAACCAGCGAACGAAAGCCTGGCCCATGGCGTGCACCAGGGCATCGTCGCCTTGGGCATGGGCTTGCAGGGCCTGTGGGCCGCCCTGCAGCAGCGCCTCGCCCAGGGCCAGGCTCATGGTGGTGTCGTCGGTGACCTGTCCGCGCGCGAGCTTGAGCCAGCCGCCGCCCACGATGTCGCGGTGCACACCGTGTTGCAGTGCGATCTCGCGCGGCCGCATGAACTCCACCGTCGCACCCAGGGCGTCGCCGATGGCCAGACCCAGGTAGGCGCCGAGCAGCTTGTCGAAGCGCTCAGTCATAGCGTGCCACCACGTCGAAATCGCCGCCGAGCGCGACCACCTCCTGCTCGCCCTGCAGCACCGTGCCGGGCAGCAGGCCGGGAAAGACCAGCAGCTTGCTGCAGGGCACGAGCAGCTCGAACACCCAGTCGCCGAAGCACGAGGCCTCTTCGGGGCTGAGGCTGAGGGAAATGATGTTGTTGAGCCGCACCCGGCAGCGGCGTCCGCGCAGCGTGCCCTGCAGCAGCTGCTCTTCCACCCGGTTGCTGCCGCGCCAGAGCCGCATGTGGCGGCCCTGCATCTGGGGCGCGGGCAGCGGGAAATGGGCCAGTGCCCACTGGCAGAACTCGTACAGCAGGTCGAGTTGCTGGTGGATGTTGTTGCTGTGGTGGCGGCTGTTGGCCTTCTCTTCGAGGTAGGTGATCCAGGCCGGGGAAGGGAAGCGCGCCAGCGGTGCCTTGTGAAACGTGGGCACGAGACCGAAACGGCTCTCCACCCAGCCCTTGAGCACGGCGCCGGCCGTGCTGTTGGCGTCGATGCCCCAGCCCTGCAGCAGGCGGCGCCAGCTTCCGCGCCAGCGCCGCTGCTCGGCCGCGTCCAAGCCGCCGAGTTCGTGCAGCTCGGGCGGGCGCAGGCCGAAGGCGATGGACAGGTAGTGCACAAAGACCTCGCGTGCTTCGTTCAAGGGGTCGCAGCGCTCCAGCAGCGCGAAGAGACCCGGCTGGGTCTCGCGCGCGCCGGCGATATGCAGCCCGGGTGCGCGCTCGTTGAAGCCTGTGCTGGCCAGCCAGGCCGTGGGCACCCCCACCAGGTTGGTGCTGGTCCAGCGTTGGGGTTGGTCAAAGCCTTCATCGCTTGCCACGGCCGGCCCAGGAGAACGAGATCAGACAGGCCTGTTTTCGTTCGGATTGCGCACCGGTCCCATCAGCGTCAGGCCTTCTGCGTAGGTGACGGTGTCGAAGGTGACGTCGAACTTCAGCGCGGCGTCGGCGATGGCGTCGAGCTTGCCCACGGTGTCCTTCTTCTTCAAGTCGTTCTTTTCCAGGTAGAACAGGTCGAGCAGCTCGTTGTAGACCGTGGCTTCATCGATCGGCAGCACATAGAACATCGCGCCCTTGTACGGCACCTGGTATTTCTTCGAGAGGTCGATGTTGTTGCAGAACAGGAAGTACTTGCCGCCCGCGCTCAGGGTATCGCCCAGCACCTCGGCCACGTCCTTCAGGTATTCGAAGCTCAGCAGATAGCCGGCGAAGAAGGACAGGGTCTTCTCGCCCACGGTGCCCACTGCCATGGTCTGGCCGCACAGCAGCTCGGGCGGGCGGGCCTCGTCGGCCAGCTTGGGCGCGAAGCGCAAGGCGAGTTCACCACGGAAGCCGACCCGGCCGTACTTGTTGGTGCTGCCCTTGAGCAGGGGGTTGAGCAGACGGCCTTCGCTGTCCAGGCGGGCAAACGCGGAGTCGTCGATCTCTTGGGTGGCCAGGGTGGCGGTCATGGAGCTTCCTTCGGGTTGGTGGCAGGAACTGCCGGGGGGTGTGGGGTGTTGCGCATCCAGTCGGCGGTCTTGAAGAAGGCCGCCATCAGCTCGTTGTGCAGGTCCGGGGAAACGCCGGTTTGCTGCATGGCCGCGGCCATGCAGGCGAGCCAGGCGTCGCGTTCGGGCACGCCGATGGCGAACGCCGCGTGGCGCATGCGCAGGCGCGGGTGGCCGCGCTGCGCCGTGTAGTCCTTGGGGCCACCCAGCCACTCGGCCAGGTACAGGCGCAGCACGGCCTGGGTGTGGCCCAGGTCGGGTTCGTGCATGGCGCGGATGCCTGCGGCATCGGGCCGGCTGTCCATTTGCGTGTAGAAGGCGCTCACCAGGCGGTCCACCGCCGCCTGGCCGCCGATCGATTCGAAGTGCGATGGCGGCACCAGCGGTGCGGAGGTAAGGGCGTTGGGCAGGCTCATGCCTCTCTAACAGCAATCACCGTACCAGGCGGATTTGCCGCATGGGGGCCATCAAATGCGACACAAAGCCACAGAAGGTGCCGATCGAGGCGATTTGTTTGCGACGGATTTCGCCGTTTTGTCGGGAACAGGACAAAGCCCGGGCGGTGCCCGCAGCAAGCCCTGAAAAGTGCGCTTTTCTCTCTGTGGAGACCCTGTTTCAGGGGCGACAAAACAGGGGTCCAACCACATGGCACGGAAGCTGCAAAGAGAAGGGTGCGCGGACACCAGTCCGGCCCACGTGAACCTAGAGCAATAAGACCAACAGGCACGGAAGGCTGACCCAAAGTCGCGGCAACGCTTGCTTAGGTTCTTTAACTTTCCTGAATGGAGTACTGCAATGGCCAAACTTCGGCAAATCGCCTTCTACGGTAAAGGCGGCATCGGTAAATCGACCACTTCCCAGAACACCCTGGCTGCTCTGTCCGACCTCGGCCAGAAAATCCTGATCGTCGGCTGTGACCCCAAGGCCGACTCGACCCGCCTGATCCTGCACGCCAAGGCCCAGGACACCATTCTCTCGCTGGCCGCTGAAGCCGGTTCGGTGGAGGACCTGGAGCTCGAGGACGTGATGAAGATCGGCTACAAGGACATCCGCTGCGTCGAGTCCGGCGGCCCTGAGCCAGGCGTCGGCTGTGCCGGCCGGGGCGTGATCACGTCGATCAACTTCCTGGAAGAAAACGGCGCCTACGACGGCGTGGACTATGTGTCCTACGACGTGCTGGGCGACGTGGTGTGCGGTGGCTTCGCCATGCCCATCCGCGAAAACAAGGCGCAGGAAATCTACATCGTGATGTCCGGCGAGATGATGGCCATGTATGCGGCCAACAACATCTCCAAGGGCATTCTGAAGTACGCCAACTCGGGTGGTGTGCGTCTGGGTGGCCTGGTCTGCAACGAGCGCCAGACCGACAAGGAACTGGAACTGGCCGAAGCCCTCGCCGGCATGCTGGGCAGTAGGCTGATCCACTTCGTGCCGCGCGACAACATCGTGCAACACGCCGAGCTGCGCCGCATGACGGTGATCGAGTACGCCCCGGAGTCCAAGCAGGCCGCCGAGTACCGCACCCTGGCCCAGAAGATCCACAACAACGCCGGCAACGGCACCATCCCCACCCCCATCACGATGGACCAGCTGGAAGACATGCTGATGGAGTTCGGGATCATGCAAGCGGTCGATGAGTCCGAAGTCGGCAAGGCCGCTGCGGCCGCCGCCGCCGCCCTGGCCGCCGCATAAACGGCCCATCCGTCGGCCCCCAAAGTCCGATCCGCCTGGCGTATGCCGGCGGGTCGGCCTTGAAATCCAAGCAAACCAAATATCCATTGGAGTTACCCATGACTGCCACAGTTGAAGACCGCAAGGCCTCGAACAAAGCCTTGATTGATGAAGTGCTGAAGGCCTATCCCGAAAAGATGGCCAAGCGCAGGGCGAAGCACCTGGGCTCGTTCGAAGAAGGCAAGCCGGACTGCGGCGTCAAGTCCAACATCAAGTCCCTGCCAGGCGTCATGACCATCCGCGGTTGCGCCTACGCCGGTTCCAAGGGCGTGGTGTGGGGCCCCATCAAGGACATGATCCACATCAGCCACGGACCCGTGGGTTGTGGCCAGTACTCCTGGGCCGCCCGCCGCAATTACTACATTGGCACCACCGGCATCGACACTTTTGTGACGATGCAGTTCACCAGCGATTTTCAGGAAAAGGACATCGTGTTCGGTGGCGACAAGAAGCTCGACAAGATCATCGACGAGATCCAGGAGCTATTCCCGCTGAACAAGGGCATCTCGATCCAGTCCGAGTGCCCCATCGGCCTGATCGGTGACGACATCGAAGCCGTGTCGAAGAAGAAGAGCAAGGAATACGAAGGCAAGACCATCGTGCCCGTGCGTTGCGAAGGTTTCCGCGGCGTGAGCCAGTCGCTCGGCCACCACTTGGCCAACGACGCGATCCGCGACTGGGTGTTCGACCGCACCGATCCGAACAAGCGCCCCGAGTTCGTCTCCACTCCCTACGACGTGGCCATCATCGGCGACTACAACATCGGTGGCGATGCCTGGTCCAGCCGCATCCTGCTCGAAGAAATGGGCCTGCGCGTGATCTCCCAGTGGTCAGGCGACGGCACAATCGCCGAGATCGAGAACACGCCCAAGGCCAAACTCAATGTGCTGCACTGCTATCGCTCGATGAACTACATCAGCCGCCACATGGAAGAGAAGTACGGCATTCCATGGGTGGAATACAACTTCTTCGGCCCGACCATGATCGAGAAGAGCCTGCGCGAGATTGCCAGCCACTTCGACGACAGCATCAAGGCCAAGGCCGAAGAGGTGATCGCCAAGTACAAGCCGCTGATGCAGGCCGTGATCGACAAGTTCAAGCCGCGCCTGCAAGGCAAGAAGGTCATGCTGTTCGTGGGCGGTCTGCGTCCGCGCCACGTGATCGGCGCCTACGAAGACCTGGGCATGGACGTGGTCGGCACGGGCTACGAATTCGGCCACGGCGACGACTACCAGCGCACCACGCACTACGTTAAGGACGGCACGCTGATCTATGACGACGTGACCGGCTACGAGTTCGAGAAGTTCGTCGAGCAGGTGCAACCCGACCTGGTCGGCTCGGGCATCAAGGAAAAGTACGTGTTCCAGAAGATGGGCGTGCCCTTCCGCCAGATGCACAGCTGGGACTACTCCGGCCCCTACCACGGCTACGACGGCTTTGCCATCTTCGCCCGTGACATGGACATGGCGATCTCCAGCCCGATCTGGGGTCTGACCAAGGCTCCCTGGAAAAAAGCTGCGTAACGACCGAAGGCGGTCTGGCGCGAGCCGGCCGTCTCCTTGAATTCTCAACATCCTCTGGAGAGCACCATGCCCCAATCAGCCGACAAGATCCTTGACCACGAACTGCTGTTCCGTGAGCCCGAATACCAGGACATCTTCCGCAACAAGAAAGCGGAGTTCGAGTTCAACCACTCTGACGAATCGATCAAGCAGATCGTCGAGTGGACTAAGACCGAAGACTACAAGCAGAAGAACTTTGCCCGCGATTCCCTTTCGGTGAATCCGGCCAAGGCCTGCCAGCCGCTGGGCGCCGTGTATGTGGCCAATGGTTTCCAGAAGACGCTGAGCTTCGTGCACGGCAGCCAGGGCTGCGTGGCCTACTACCGCTCGCACTTCAGCCGCCACTTCAAGGAACCCACGTCCTGCGTGAGCTCTTCGATGACCGAAGACGCCGCCGTGTTTGGTGGCCTGAACAACATGGTCGACGGCCTGGCCAACGCCTACAGCCTGTACAAGCCCGACATGATCGCCGTTTCGACGACCTGCATGGCCGAAGTGATCGGTGACGACGTCGACGCCTTCATCAAGACCAGCAAGCAAAAGGGCAGCGTTCCCGACGAGTTCGACGTGCCGTTCGCCCACACACCGGCCTTCGTCGGTAGTCACATCACCGGGTACGACAACGCACTCTTGGGCATCCTGCGCCACTTCTGGGACGGCAAGGCCAAGACCACCGAACCCCTGGTGCGCGTGCCCAACGAGAGCATCAACTTCATCGGTGGCTTCGACGGTTACGTCGTCGGCAACATGAAGGAAATCCGCCGCATCTTCGATCTGTTCGGTGTGCAGGTGAACATCATCTGTGACCCGTCCGGCAACTGGAACACGCCCACCGACGGTGAGTTCCGCATGTACGCAGGCGGCACGTCGAAGGAAGAAGTGGTTGCTGCCCTGCACGCCAAGGCCACCATCGTGTTCCAGGAATTCTGCTGCGAGAAGACCAGCAAGTTCATCGCCGAACACGGCCAGGAAGTCGTCACGCTGAACGCACCCATCGGTGTCGCCGGCACCGATCAGTTCCTGATGGAGATCTCGCGCCTGACCGGCAAGCCGATCCCGGCCGAGCTGGAAAAAGAGCGCGGTGAACTGGTCGACGCCATGGCCGACAGCCAAGCCCACCTGCACGGCAAGCGCTACGCCCTCTACGGCGACCCGGACCAGATGCTCGGTTACGCCCAGTTCCTGCTGGAACTCGGTGCCGAACCCTCGCACGTGCTGGCCACCAACGGCACTGAAACCTGGGCGAAGAAAGTGCAGGAACTGTTCGACTCGTCGCCTTATGGCGCCGGCTGCAAGGTCTACCCCAAGCGCGACCTCTGGCACCTGCGATCGCTGCTGTTCACGGAGCCGGTCGATTTCCTGATCGGTAACACCTACGGCAAGTACCTGGAGCGCGACACCAAGACCCCGCTGGTGCGCATGGTGTTCCCGATCTTCGATCGCCACCACTACCACCGTTTCCCCACCTGGGGCTACGAAGGCGGCATGCGCGTGCTGGTCACCCTGCTCGATGAGTTCTTCGAGACGCTGGATGCCAATACCATCGTCCCGGGCAAGACGGACTACTCGTACGACATCATCAGATAAGGCTCTCCCTTGCGCTCCTGGCGGCGCTCCCCTCAGGGGGCGCCGCTGGCGGCCCGGCAAAGCCGGTTCCGCGGCGGCCCCGGTTGAGTTGCCCTGCACATTCGGGGCGAGCAGGCGGTGCGGCCCCTTCATTTTCCTTTGAGGTGCTTTATGGCCAACGTGACGTTCAGTTCCCCACGCATGAAGAAGGACCTCACGGTCTATGCGATTGCGGGTGACACCAAAACCCTTCTGGCGGTGGCCAAGGCCAACAACATTCCGCTGGATTTCGAGTGCGAGAACGGCGAGTGCGGCTCCTGCCAACTGCAGGTGACGGTGCTTACGGGCAACACGCCGCACGGCGTGGCGCTGACGGAAAAGGAAAAGACGGTGCTGCGCATGGCCGGCAAGATCACGGCGCAGCAGATCGCCGACGCCGAGACCAAGGACCTGCCGCCACCGTGGCGCCTGGCCTGCCAGTTCATTGTGCGCAACGAAGACATCGTCGTGAAGTTCTGACCATGAACACGCCCGCCACCACCACTGCCCCCGATGGGGCTCAGGACGGCTCGGGGAGCGCGTTGCTGGAAGCGGTCTACATCAAGACCACACAGGACGGACGCAAGGTCGAGGTGATCGACGGCTGGGTCTGCCTGGGCGGTGTGCGCGAGGCCGACAGCCTGATCGCCATGGACGAGCACCCGAACCGTCAGGCGATCGCCAAGGCGGTGCCCGGGGCCACCCATGTGGCGGGACGTCTGCCGCTGACCCTGCCCGAGGCTGCTGTGGCCCAGGGCGCTTTGTCGGTCGCGCAGCGGCAGTTCGATGCCAGCCCGGCCGGCATCACCCAGCGCCTGCGCAAGGCGGTCTGGGCCAAGACCGCCGCCGAAGGTGTGGAGTGAAACCGCCGTGCCCGTCGAGGCGCCGTCTGCTGTTCGTGGGCTGGCCGCGCTATGCGGGCGTGCGACGAAAGTGGCACTGAAGTGACGGTATTGAACAGCGGCTGCGGCCCACGGAGAAGACCATGATCTATGTGGTGGAAGTGCCCGAACAAGCTGTCCCGCGCGCCTGGTTCGCCTACGACGAGGCCGACTTCGCCCGCAAGGTCGCGGCCGGCGACCCGCTGGAGCCCTGGGAAATCCACGATCAGCTGACCGCCCGCGGCCTGCTCGAAGACATCGGCCACGCCGAGGTGGATGCTCTGGCCCGCGAGCGGTACCCGGCCATTTGCGCGCTTGGCGACAGCCACGGCTGGGATACCGCCCTTTACCGCGCAGACCACCTGCTAGGCAGCGGCGTGCTGAGCGCCGAGCCGGTGAGCGAGGCCGCGGCCCTGGAGGCCGCGCTGGCCGCACGCGGTGGATTCACCTGCGTCTACCGTAGCGACCGCGACGCCATCGGCGCGTTTGAAGGTGCCGACCCGCGGATCGCCGGAAAGGTGCTGTGGCACGCGCGGCGCGCGCTCTACGAACAGCTGGTGGCGCTGGAAGTGCTGGCCGACGACAACTGAGGCACGCACGAGACGCCATGAAGCTGCGCATCGAACGCACCCTTGCCCAGACCTTGGCCGGGGAATTCCCCGAACTCGTCGGTCTGACGGATCAGCTGCGTTTTGGACAACATGCCGAGACCCGGCTGCGGCTGCTGAGTGTGCCGGTGCTGGACCGGCTTGACCAGCTCTGGGACGCGGGCGGCCCGGCCCAGCGGCGCCGCGCCGTGCAACTGCGTTCGCTGCGTGGCCTGCTCGGTATGCCCGGTGCCCAGCGATTCACGGCCGACACCCTGGAAGACGTGGTGCCCGCCCTGGTGGCCTACCTGGCCGAGGGCAGTACCCACGGCTGGCTGTTCAGCGCCGACACCGACGGTGTGCCGCTGGCGTGGTGCCCCACGCGCATCGACTACACGCCGCCCTCACACGACGAAACCGGCAAGGTCTATATCGACCTCAAGGCCAACGCCAAGGGTGGCCTGGTCAACCAGACCCTGCGTCTCTCCGGCAACGACGTGATAGGCCACAGTGTGGCCGAGTTGCTGCTCGCGCGCGGCCTGGTGCGCGAAACGCCCGAGCTGCTGTGCGCTTACGAGGCATCGGTGGCCACGTACTTCGAGTGGCGGGCCCAGAGCGGCGCCCAGTTCCTCGGCCGAGGCCTGGCTTTTCACGCGCCCGACCCGGGCGCCACCCACCGCGAAAGCGACTGGCTGCGCAAGGACACCGTGATCCTCTCGGCCCAGGGCGAAGCGGCGCGCCTGGTCAACGACGAGGCCTTGCTGCAGCAGCGCGACACCAGCCTGGAAACCCCGGGCGAGCTGCTGACCCACTACCTGAACAAGGCCGCCAAGAGCAGCCAGTACGACGCCGAGCAGGACGTGCTGACCCTGAAGGCCGCGTTGCAGGACCGGCCTCGGCTGTTCCGCCAGCTGCCGGTGCACCCGCTGATCCTGATGTTCCACCTGGAGCTGCACCACCATGTGTGGGTGCACGTGGACGACTTGGAACCCTACGCCTACAAGCCCCAGCTCAAGCAACTGCTGGTGCTGCCGCCCGAGCAGACCGACCTGATCGACATCCTGACCGCCGAGATGGACGTGTTGATGGACGACATCATCGCCGGCAAGTCCGGTGGTACCACGGTGCTCTGCGCCGGCCCGCCCGGCGTGGGCAAGACGCTTACCGCCGAGGTGTATGCCGAGATCATCCAGCGCCCGCTCTACCGCGTGCACTCGGGCCAGCTTGGCCTGAACGTGGCCACCATGGAGACCGCGCTCAAGGATGTGCTGCAGCGCGCGCAGCGCTGGGGCGCGGTGCTGCTGATCGATGAGGCCGACGTCTACATCAAGAAACGCGACGACAACCTGACCATGAACGCCGTGGTCGGCGTCTTCCTGCGGGTGCTGGAGTATTTCAACGGCCTGCTGTTCCTGACCACCAACCGTGTCGACGACATCGACGAGGCCATCGTCTCTCGCTGCATCGCGTTGATTCGCTACCACCCGCCCGACGCGGCCGCCCGAGCGCGCATCTGGGGCGTGATGGGCGAGCAGTTCGCGCTGGAGCTGGTGCCCGGCATGCCGCGGATGCTGGCCGAGCTGTTCCCCGCAGCGACCGGGCGCGACATCAAGGGCCTGGCCAAGCTGGTCGCCAAGTACTGCCGCCACAAGCACCTGGGCGCGAGCCGCGAGGTGTTCCTGCGCTGCGCCATGTTCCGTGGCCTGGACCCCGCAGCGCTGGCGGTGGACGCTCCATGATCGCCCGCATGCAATACCTGATCTTGCAAAACAGCGGCGAGATCATGAAGCACCTGCTCGCCGAGCTGCAGGGCGAAGAAGAGCTGTTCACCAGCGCCAACACCCTGGCCTGTGTGGAGATGCACCTGCTGCGCATGGCGCAGACCCTGGCGCATTGGCCCGAGCCGCTGCGCCTGCGCCTGGTGCAGCTCGACTGGCACGGCTGGGTCCGCCTGCAGGGCCTGCTGGAAGCCGACGGCCAGCCGCGCCGCGAAGCCGTCTGGTACGGCATCCACGCCTTGGTGCCGGCCACGCTGGAATTGATCGCCAGGCTACGCCAGCAGGAGCCGGCCTGGTTTGAATTGGGTTATTGACCGAAGGAACACATCATGGAATCCGTAGAGGAATTTTTGGCCCACACCATCCAGTTGGAAAACGAGGCCGCGTTGCGCTTCGGCCAGCTCGCCGACGCCATGCGCACGGCCGGCAACAACGAGGTGGCCCAGCTATTTCGTCAGCTAGCGGACTACTCGCTGCTGCACTTGGGCGACGCGCGCGAGCGCTCCGGCTACCGCAATCTGCCCACGCTCTCCGAGGCCGACTACCAGTGGCCCGACATCGAAAGCCCCGAGGCCGCGGCGATCTGGGCCGCCGATCCGTTCATTGGTATCGAGCAGGCTCTGCAGGTGGCGCTCGACGCCGAGAGCGCGGGCCTGGCGTTTTACGACGAGGTGCTGCAAAACACCACGGACCCTGAGATCAAGGTGCTGGCCAAGGAGTTTGTGGAAGAAGAGGCGCAGCATGTGGCCGAGCTGAAGCGCTGGATCGCCCTGCACCGCAGCGGCGCCAAGCTGCCGATGCAGAAATGAAATGGGGTGCGGGGGGGGCTGTCGCAAAGCCCCCGCGACATTCCCTCCAAAACCGCCACTGGCGGTCGTGAAACAGGCGAAAACGGGACGAAATACAGCGGTTTTGGGCTGGCACCCAAATTGCAAAGAGGTTGACAACCTACCGTCTGGAGTCCGCCATGTCTGTATCGCTCAAGGCCAAGATCGCTGAAGTGTTCGAGGAGCCCGGCTGCGACATCAACCAGGGCAAGAGCGAGAAGGAACGCAAGAAGGGCTGCACCAAGCAGCTCTCGCCCGGCGCGGCCGCCGGGGGCTGCGCCTTCGACGGCGCCAAGATCGCGCTGCAGCCCGTGGTCGACGTGGCCCACCTGGTGCACGGCCCGATCGCCTGTGAAGGCAACTCCTGGGACAACCGCCACAGCGCCTCATCCGGCTCCACCATCTACCGCAGCGGCTTCACCACCGACATCAACGAACTCGACGTGATCTACGGCGGTGAAAAGCGGCTGTTCAAATCGATCCGCGAGATCATCGAAAAGTACGATCCGCCCGCAGTCTTCGTCTACCAGACCTGTGTCACCGCGCTGACCGGCGACGACATCGAGGCCGTGTGCAAACGGGCCGCCGAGAAGTTCGGCAAGCCGGTGATCCCGGTCAACGCACCTGGCTTCGCCGGCCCCAAGAACCTGGGCAACAAGCTCGGCGCCGAAGCCATCCTGGACTATGTGATCGGCACCGTCGAGCCTGCGTTCATCACGCCCTACGACATCAACATCATCGGCGAATACAACCTGGTGGGCGAGCTCTGGCAGGTCAAGCCGCTGCTCGATGCCTTGGGCATCCGCATCCTCTCGTGCATCTCGGGTGACGGCCGCTACAACGAGATCGCCAGCGCCCACCGCGCCAAGGTCAACATGATGGTCTGCTCCAAGTCGATGATCAATATCGCGACCAAGATGGAGCAGCGCTACGGCATTCCGTATTTCGAGGGTTCGTTCTACGGCATCAGCGACATGAGCGAGACCCTGCGCCAGATCGCCAGCCTGCTGGTCAAGCAGGGCGCCGACGCCGAACTGATCGAGCGCACCGAGCGCCTGATCGAGGTCGAAGAAGCGCGCGCCTACAAGCGCATTGCCGAATACAAGCAGCGTCTCATGGGCAAGCGTGTGCTGTTGATCACGGGCGGCGTGAAGTCCTGGTCGGTGGTGGCGGCGCTGCAGGAAGGCGGCATGGAGATCGTCGGCACCAGCGTCAAGAAGAGCACCAAGGAAGACAAGGAGAAGATCAAGGAGATCATGGGCGAGGGCGCCGACGCCCACATGATCGACGACATGACGCCGCGCGAGATGTACGCCATGCTCAAAGAGGCCCGCGCCGACATCATGCTGTCGGGTGGCCGTTCGCAGTTTGTGGCCCTCAAGGCGCGCATGCCCTGGCTGGACATCAACCAGGAGCGCCACCACCCCTACGGTGGCTACGAGGGCATGGTCGAGCTGGTGCACGAGATCGATCGCGCCATCTTCAACCCGGTGTGGCAGCAGGTGCGCATCCCCGCGCCCTGGGGCGACGACGGCGAAACCCTGGGCGCCGTCACACCCACCGTGACGGGCACGTCGACCGACCACCTCAGCGCGGTGGCAGCGAATGCCATGGGTCTCGAACCCGAAGAAATCCCTGTCTGAAATGAAACACCCCCTGCGCCGCTTCGCGTCGTCCCCCTGGAAGGGGGACCGCACCGGTGGACCGGCAAAGCTGGCTCCACGGTGTGTGCTGGGTAGCGCCCCTTGGTTCATGCATCGCAGCTGCTAGGCCGCAACAACCAGGAAAACCAGAATGGCACGCGTCGTCGAATCCAAAAAAGCCTGCACCGTCAATCCGCTCAAGATGAGCCAGCCGCTGGGGGCGAGCTTTGCCTTCCTGGGCCTGGACGCCTGCATGCCGGTGATGCACGGCTCGCAGGGCTGCACGTCGTTCGGTCTGGTGCTGCTGGTGCGCCATTTCAAGGAAGCGATCCCGCTGCAGACCACGGCCATGAACGAGGTCACCACCATCCTCGGCGGCTACGAGAACATCGAGGCGGCGCTGCTCAACATCCGCAAGCGCGCCGCGCCCAAGGTGATCGCGATCTGCTCCACCGGCCTCACCGAAACCAAGGGCGACGACGTCGACGGCTACCTGGTCACTGCGCGCAATCGCCACCCCGAGCTGGCCGATACGGAAATCGTCTACGTCTCCACGCCCGACTACGTGGGCGCGTTTGAAGACGGCTTCAAACACGCCATCACGGCCATCGTGAAAGCGCTGGTGAAGCCGCTGCCGGTGGTAGCCGACCAGGTCACGCTGCTGCCCGGCAGCCACCTTACGCCCAGCGACATCGACGAGTTGCGCGAGATCATCCAGGCCTTTGACCTGGACCCCATCGTGCTGCCCGACATCTCGGGATCGCTCGATGGCCATATCGCGCCCGACTGGCGCGGCACCACGCTCGGTGGCACGACGATGGAGCAGATCCGCGCTGCGGGTGCCTCGGCCTTCACGCTGGGCATCGGCGAGCAGACGCGCGAAGGCGCCGAAGCGCTGGAAAAGATCGCCGGCACGCCGCTGGAGATCTTCGAGCGCCTGACCGGCCTGGCCTGCAACGACCGCTTCCTGCAGCGCCTCTCGCAGCTTTCGGGCAAGCCGGTGCCGGCCAAGTACCGGCGCCAGCGCAGCCAACTGCTCGACGCCATGCTCGACGGCCATTTCTACACCGGTGGCGTGAAGGTGGCCATCGCGGCCGAGCCCGACCTGATGCTGGCCCTGGGTGGCCTGCTGCACGAGATGGGCGCCGAGCTGCGCTGCTGCATCAGCACCACGCAGTCCAAAGCCCATAAGCTTCTGCCGGCCGAGCAGGTGCTGCTCGGCGACCTCGAAGACCTGGAGATCGCCGGTGCCGACTGCGACCTGCTGATCACGCATTCGCATGGCCGCCAGGCGGCCGAGCGCCTGGACAAGCCGCTGCTGCGCGTGGGCTTTCCGGTGTTCGACCGCATCGGCAACGCGCACAAGGTGTCGGTGGGCTACCGCGGCAGCATGAACCTGATATTTGAAATCTCGAACCTGATGATCGAACGCATCACCCACCACCACCCGGGCGACTGGCCGCTCACGCCCGAAGCGCAGCTCGCCACGCGCCGGCTCGACAGGCCCAACGACGCCTTCCCACCCACCCCGCTGGCCGCCGCCAGCGCCTGACCCACCAGGAGCCCACCATGAAGATCGCCTTCGCCACCCAGGACAAGGAGCGCGTGGACGCGCACTTCGGCTGGGCCAAGAGCATCGTCGTTTACGAGATCGCTGCCACCGGCCACCATTTCGTCGAGAGCTTCGAGTTTGGCGACAAGCTCGAAGAAGACGGTGACGAGGACAAGCTCGCGCCCAAGCTCGAAGCCATCAAGGACTGCGCGATCCTCTACGTGGCTGCCATCGGCGGCTCGGGCGCGGCCCGTGTCGTGGCCATGAAGATCCACCCGATCAAGGTGCCGCAGCCGGAAAACATCGCCGAGATTCTGGACAAGCTGCAGTCCGTTCTGCAAGGCACGCCGCCACCCTGGTTGCGCAAGGCCCTGGCCAAGGACAACGAGCGCGCATTCGATTTTGAAGACGACGAGGTCACCCCATGAACGCCACCGCCACCACCGAACTCGCACCCGAGAGCGACGAGGCCTTTCTCACCACGCCCTTCGTGCAGCAGCTGATCAAGCAGATGCGCGCGCAGGACACGCACGGCAGCTGGGAAGGCAAGACCGACCTGCAGTTGCTCAAACCCTTCATCCACACCGCCGAAGAGCGCCGCGCCCTGCCCATCATGGGCGACCCGGACCCCGAGACCCTGTGGCACCTGGATATCTTCTACAACGCGATCGCGGTCGCGATCGAGCGCGAGACCGGCCAGATGGTCTCGCCCATGATGAAGATGAGCCACGAAGGCTTTGGCCGCATGGTGCTGATCGCCGGCCGCCTGGTGGTTGTCAACAAGCAGTTGCGCGACGTGCACCGCTTCGGTTTTCCGTCGCTGGCCAAGCTTTCCGACGCCGGCAGCAAGTTCCTGACCGAAGCGGTCGCGATGATCCGCGAGTTTCCGGCCGTTGCCCAGTACGGAGCCTGACCATGAGCACCGAAGCCGACGAAATCAAGGCGCGCCTGAAGAAGGCCAACGCCCAGGCCACGCAAGCCAAGATGGACCTGCACGACCTCTCCGAGGACCTGCCCACGGGCTGGGAAAACATCCTGTCCGTGGCACAGCGTTGCCACGACACCCACGCCACGCTGATGGACCTGCGCAAGGCAGTCGCCGCGGCCGCCGATAGCTGAAGGAGAACGGAATGAGCGAGCATTTCAGCGTCACCCTGCCCAGCGGTGCTACCTGGACGCCGACCTTCGTTTCCGCCCTGGACGAAGACAAATGCATTGGCTGCGGCCGCTGCTTCAAGGTCTGCCCGCGTGGCGTGCTTGAACTCGTTGGCCTGACCGACGAAGGCGAGCGCATCTCGGTGAGTCTTGACGACGATGACGACGACGAGGAATACGAAAAGAAGGTGATGACCATCGCGCACCAGGAGCTGTGCATCGGCTGCACCGCCTGCTCGAAGATCTGCCCGAAGAAGTGCTACTCGCACGCGCCTGCGGCCGCCTGAGGATTGCGCCATGCTGCAGTTCGTCGAACCCCGTCTGGACTGGGCCGCGCTTGAGGGGCGCATGCGCTCGCGCGAAGACGAAATCGAAGACCTGATGGCACTTTTGGTGGCGCACTCCGACCCTTCGGCCGGTCCCGAGGCCGAGCGTTACCACATCGCTTGGCTGATCGCCTGCGCCAGCTTGGGCGACGCTCACCTGTGGCAGGACATGGGGCTGTCTTCGCGCGACGCGTTGAGCCTCCTCATCCAGCGATGGTTTCCGGCACTGGCGGCGCGCAATGTTGACAACATGAAATGGAAGAAGTTCTTTTACCGCCAGTTGTGTGTGAAAGAAGAGATCCTGATCTGCAAGTCGCCAAGCTGCGCTGGCTGCGGGGATCAGGCCCTCTGTTTCGGGCCCGAGGACGCAGCGCCGCACTGAATGAACCTCCCCAGTCGCTTCGGCCATCAGCGCTTCTTGGGCAGTGCTCGGGCCGTTCATTTGTTCAGTCCCAGGGCCGCGAAGCAGGCAGCGAGTTCCGGCACGACACCGCTGGCCAGCCGACGCGTGGCCAGTTTTGGGCCAGTGCCACCTTGTCCGCGGTGCCCTGGGCTTTCACGATCAAGGCCTTGTAGTCGGTACCGTCCCGGGCCAGTGTCCCCAGGGCCGGATCTGCTGCCCTTGATCCGCGCATAGATTTCGTTCACGCCCAGCCGCCAGCGATGGTTCGCCTGGGCGATGGGCTTGACCACGATGAAGGCGAGCAGGATGTCGAAGGCCTGGGTTCCCTTGCGCTCCGCTTCTCGATCTCGCGGCGTGTGTTGAGCAACATGGGGGCAAGTGATCTCCGGTAGGGGAACAGGATCGAGCGAGGGGAGGAAATCCTTTTCCATGCGTTCGAGCCAGCGTTCCCCGTATGGCTTGCTCCACCCACTGGCCTTGTCGGCTTGCAGTTCCCGCGCCACTTTCTCGAAGGTGTTTGCCTCTGAAAGCTGGGCTGCCAGCCGCTCGATCTGCCGACGTTTGGAGGGGTTCGAGCCCGATTGCAGGGTGCGACGGGCAATATCTCGTTCGCTGCGGGTCTGCTTGAGGGACACCGCAGGGTAGGCGCCGAGTGCCAGGCTTTTTTCCTTGCTGGCGAAGTAGTATTTCCCGAACCAGCGCCTGGATCCGCTGGGTGAAGTCTCCAGGTAGAGACCCACAGAATCGGTCAGTCGAGCGCGGGCCTTGTCAGGGGCACACGGTGGATTTGCAGGCGATGTTGGTCGACGTAGGGGAACAACCTTGGCTGATGGGCCAAAAATGATGGTTTGTTCCTCTGGTTGTTCTCCTGGTTTCGCCAGGATGCAACGGGTCAGTGCGAGATGTCTTGAGACGATAGATTCACTAAAGTCTTTGAAAATCAAAGGTTTATCAAATCTTCTGAGACCTCCTGGGGTCTCTTGAAACTTATCAATGGCCTGCCCGGAGGGACTCGAACCCCCGACCTATAGCTTAGAAGGCTATTGCTCTATCCAGTTGAGCTACGGGCAGATGGATGTGCAGGGCGCCTGGGCAGCGCCCGGGGTGCAGTAGGGCACTGATCCAAGGGGGTGAATCATACCCGGCGTGGGGGCTGCTTCGAGCGCGGGGCTGCGATTGCAGCTATAACGATGCATCTACCCACCGCAGGCTACTTTTGCCCCATGGACCATGCCGCACAGCCTTAACCTGGTCAATACCATTGCCGCCGCGCTGGGCCTGGCGCTGGTGTTGGGTTTTCTGGCAACGCGTGTGCGGCTGCCGGCACTGGTGGGCTACTTGCTGGCGGGCGTGGTGATCGGCCCTTTTACCCCGGGTTTCGTGGCCGATGCCGCCATGGCCAGCCAGCTGGCCGAAATTGGCGTCATGCTGCTGATGTTCGGGGTGGGCCTGCATTTCTCGCTGGGCGACCTGTTGGCGGTGCGCAAGATTGCCGTGCCCGGGGCCGTGGTGCAGATCATGGTGGCAACCGCCTTGGGCATGGCCGTGGCTTCGGGGTGGGGGTGGAATCTGGGGGGCGCGTTGGTGTTCGGGATATCGCTGTCGGTGGCCAGCACGGTGGTGCTGCTGCGCGCGCTGGAAACCCTGGGCATTCTGGAAACCTACACCGGCCGTATCGCCGTGGGCTGGCTGGTGGTGGAAGACCTGGCCATGGTGCTGGTGCTGGTGCTGTTGCCGCCACTGGCCGGCGTGCTGGGTGGCACTCCTGCCGCAGCCCCGTCTGCCAATATCTGGCAAACGCTGGGGTGGACGCTGCTGCAGGTGGGCGGGTTTGTGGCGCTGATGCTGGTGGTCGGGCGGCGGGTTTTTCCGTGGGTGCTGTGGCAGGTGGCGCGCACGGGTTCGCGGGAGCTGTTCACGCTGTGCGTCGTGGCGGCGGCCGTGGGCATTGCGTTCGGGTCGGCCGTGCTGTTTGGGGTGTCGTTTGCGCTGGGGGCCTTTTTTGCGGGCATGGTGATGCGCGAATCCGAATTCAGCCACCGGGCAGCGCAGGAATCCTTGCCGCTGCGCGACGCTTTCGCCGTGCTGTTTTTCGTTTCGGTGGGCATGCTGTTCAATCCGTCGGTGATATGGGAGCGGCCACTGCAGGTGCTGGCCGTGGTGGCGATCATCATCGTGGGCAAATCGCTGGCGGCGGCCGCGCTGGTGCTGGCGTTCCGCTATCCACTGCACACGGCGCTGACGGTGTCGGCCAGCCTGGCGCAGATTGGCGAGTTTTCGTTCATCCTGGTGGGGCTGGGTGCTTCATTGGGGCTGTTGCCGCCCGAGGGTGCCAGCCTGGTACTGGCCGGCGCGCTGATATCGATTGGGCTCAATCCGCTGGTTTTTCGTGCGATAGCGCCCTTGCAGAAATGGCTGCTGGCCCGCTCGGACCTTGCGCGGCGGCTGGAACAGCGCGACGACCCGCTGGCCGAGTTGCCCACCAGCACGGACGAGCGCTATCTGGCGCGCCAGGTGGTGCTGGTGGGCTATGGCCGCGTGGGGCGGCGCGTGGCCAGCGTGCTGGCCGCGCACGACATTCCGCTGGTGGTGGCCGAGCAGAACCGTGAGCTGGTCGAGAAGCTACGCGCACAAGGCATGGCTGCCGTGTTCGGCGATGCGGTGGAGCCCGCGGTGTTGATCCAGGCCCACATCGCGCGCGCCTACATGCTGGTCATTGCCACACCCGACACACTGAATGTGCAGCAGATCATTGCCACTGCCCGCATGCTCAACCCCAGCATTGAGACCGTGGTGCGCAGCCATGGCGAAGAAGAGGCACACCGGCTCGAAAAAGAATGTGGCAGCACGGTGTTTCTGGGCGAAGAAGCCCTGGCACAGGCCATGGCGGGCCATGTGCTGGCCCGTGCGGTTGCCCGGGGTGCCAGTGCGACGGCTCCGGGTGCGTTGCATGAATCGGCTTGATTTCTAGGGCGTGTCATCCATCAATTCCCCTACGCGAAAGCCAGCCACGCCGTGCAGTGCCAGGCGCCCTGAGTGCCGTGTAGCCTAGCTACACAAGCGAAGGGCAACGACGCAATGCATGGCCTGGATGGCTTTCCCTTCGGGCTGGCTGCGCAATGCGGCGTCTGCCTTGTCGGGCGGCTTGCCAATAGCCCGCTATTGGTTGGCTGCGCCCCCCCTTCGCGCATCCATCCGCATTGCGCGGCCAGCGCGTGGGGGCATTGATGGATGACACGCCCTAGCCAAATTGGCATGTAGCGCTTATGTATAAAGCGCTGGATGCTATCTTTTTTGATGTTTTTGCCGCCTGTCTGCGCGCGGTGTCGCCAAAGCCCTATTCGTCCGTGTCTTCAAAAACCAGTGAAGGCACCGTCATGACGCGTGCCGTGCTGGCCAGGTCGTCGATCAGGTGGTTGGCGAAGTAGCTGCTTTGGGTGTCGGGCTCCAGGGCCGCCACGGCCAGGTTGGCCAGACCCTGGTTCAGCGGCACATAGAAACTGCCGGCCGGCACGTCGATGGCGCGGCGCACGGGGGTTACCTGGGTGCGGATGATGCCGGAGCTGCCCGCGATGGTGCCGCGCACATCGGCGCGTTCCGTGGTTTCCCGCGCGGTTTCGCTGTAGGTGTCGGCCAGCAACGCGCCGGGTTCGGCGATGCGCAGCACCTGCACACCCAGCAACTGCAGCCGCTCTACCGCCGTGGTGGCGCTGGCCGCCAGCCAATAGCCGCAAGGCCGGGCGCGTGATTTCACGGGCCGCAGGGTGAGAGACGAGTTCCAGTCCACCTTCAGCGTGCGGTCTGCGCCGGACTCCGGGTCGAGCATGGTCAGCTCCCGCTGTGTGGGGGTGGCCTGCGCCTCCACCACGACCTGGCCGTTACAGGCCTTGGAGGCGGTGTCACGCGCTACAAAAGAGCGCACTTGTTCCAGATTGGCGGCACGCTCTGCGGTGCTGCGCAGGGCGCTGGTGATGGCGGTGACCTGGGTGTGGACGCGGCGCTGGATGTGCATGCGTCCCAGGCCCACGCCACGGCTTTCAACCAGCAGGCTGACGGTATTTTTCAGGCCATTTACGTTCCTTCCGGTGTCGGGCTGCGTACCGCCCATGGAGATGCGCCGGTCGTCAGGCTGGGGCGAGGTGTTGTAGTACCAGTCGCTCGACAGGCCCTGGGACTGGAGCGCACCGAGCATGGGCTGGTGGAACCACTCCTGCGAGGCCTTGGTCAGGAACTCGGGGTAGTTGGCCGTGGTGGTGTATTGCATAAGGGCATCGTAGCGCTGGATGGCGTTGAACTTTTGCAGGTAGCGCCCGGCCACGGTGAATTCGTGCGCATCCAGTACGAGTATGGGGCGGTAATCCCGCACCACGCGCGCCAGTGCCCGGGCTTCGGGGGTATTCAGCAGCAGGTGGTCGTGGTTCATGTCCACGCCGCTGGCCGTGGTGCGATTGCCGCTGGCCGCGCCATCGGGGTTGGCCCGGGGAATCACCACCACGTTGATGCGATCGAGCAGGGGTTCGAGCAGGCCCTGGGCGAGTTCTCTGGCAATCACCAGCAGTGCTTCGCTGCCTGCGGGTTCGTCGCCGTGCTGCTGGCCGATGAGAACAACGGTCGAGCGGTCATTGGCTTCCAGGCTGGCAACGTCCGTGTCTTTGGCGCGGGTCAGGAGCAGGCCCCAAATGGGTTCACCGCGCTGCGACGTGCCAAGGCTGAGCATGCTGGTCAGCGTCGGCCCCCGTGGCGCGGCGCTGGCCACGTCGCGCAGCCACTGGCCCAGCTCGGCATTGGTGGTGAAGCTGCGCCGCTCGGGGGTGAGTCCGGGTGTGCTGTATTGGGTGGCAGGTTCGGCAAACCGTGCGGCCACGGCCGGGCCATAGGGAGCCGCAGCAGGGGTGTCCGCAGCGCTTGGCGTGGGCGCGCTGGCTTGCAACGGCGTAACCACAACATTGTCGCGCACCTGTCCCAACGGGGCCGGCACCACCGTGCCGCGTTGGACGCGCGGCAGAGGTTCTCGCGCCGCGGCGGGTGGGGCGGGCCAGGGGGGCAGGGGCGTGCTGGCGCAAGCGGACAGCAGCAAGGCCACGATGGCCAAAGAACTGCGCCACGGCGTGCGGCGCGCCAGCAACGATGTTGGTGACTGTGCGGCACGGGGGCTGGCCGAAACCAGGAGGGGGGGGCGCTGGGTCATGGTGTGCTTTGCCTGGGAGCCTGTCGGACTTGGCGCGATGTTAACTGCGTGTGCCATTGCCGGTGTGTCGGTGGACGCCGCGCTGCCCCTGCCGAGCGCCCGTCAATGGATTTGCAGCGCCGGGCCTGACAGAATCTGAACGCCGGCTGATCCATGGCGCAGGGCCTGCACCAGTGCCCGCGCCACATCGCGAGCGGCCACGGCCCGGTCATTGGCGGGGATGAGGGGCCGAAGCCATTGCAGGACCGCCAGGGAAAGGGACTCGCCCCGTCGCGGCGCCTGGTGGAGCGGGTGTCTGTCGCCTGCCAGTACCGAAGGCCGGGCAATCACCAGGGTGGAGAAGTCCAGGGCCTGCAGATCCCGTTCCATTTCGCCTTTCACGCGGCTGTAGAGGATGCGCGATTGCGGGTCGGAACCCACGGCGCTCACCACGCCGCAGCGTGCGGCGCCCGCCCGCCGCGCAGCCCGCGCGGTGGCCAGCACGGCGCCGTGGTCTCGATCGCATGGAAGGCGTCCTGGCCGCCCGCCGCCGCCATGGTGGTGCCCAGCGTGATGGTGACATCGTCCACCTTGGGCAACGCGGGCGGCGCTGAAAAATCAACGGCGTGCACCACCGCGTTCCCGGGCATGGCAGAGGGCGCTTGGCGCCCCGCTGCATGCAGGATATGGATGGGCGTGCCTGGGGCGCTCTCAGCGGCCGAAAGAGCCGCGAGAACCTCCTGGCCCACGAGACCCGTTGCCCCGGCCACCAGAGCCACCCGTTCCGCCGCCATAGCCGCCACCTCCCGAGTTGCCACGATACCCACCACCGCCACGGCGGCCGCTGCCGGCCATGCTGTCCACGCTGGTGCGCATCGGGTCGGGTTGTCCGCCTGCCGTATGGCCTGCGTTGCGCTGGCCTGGGTTGCTGTGGCCCGAATGCGTGCCCAGGTGGGCATTGGGGCGGGGGGGTTGTGCGTCGTCGTAGCGGTTGCCGCCACCGCCTTCATATCCGCCGCCACCGGCGGGGCGAGCGCGGCTGCGTGCCGGTGCCTGGGCACCCCCACGCGCGCCGCCGCCCTGGCCACCGCCGCCGCGGCCGGAGCGGGGGGCATTGCCGCCGCCATTGCCACCACCAGCAGGGCGTGGGCCACGGTCACCCCCGCCACCCCCGCCGCCACCACCCTGGCCGGCCTTGTTGGTGCGGATGCGTTCCATCATCTCGCTGCGCGCCGCCTTGGCAGCCGCTTGCATGACATCGCGGCTTGGAGGCTTGCCAGCACCGCCCCAGATGGTCTGGCGGCCCATGGCAATGGGCTCGGCCTTTTCGCCTGCGTCGGGGCCGAAGCCTTCGATGACCTGCACGGGAATCTGCTGCTTGGTGAAGCGCTCGATGTCCATCATGAAGCCTTCCTCGTCCATGCAGACCAGGCTGACGGCTTCACCGCTGTTGCCCGCGCGGCCGGTGCGGCCGATGCGATGCACGTAGTCTTCCGACACGTTGGGGATTTCGTAGTTGACGACGTGCGGCAACTCGTCAATGTCGATGCCGCGCGCCGCGATGTCGGTGGCGACCAGGGCGCGGATGTCACCGCTCTTGAAGCCGGCCAGGGCCTGCGTGCGGGCGCTCTGGCTCTTGTTGCCATGCAGGGCCATGGCGTTGACACCGTTTTTGGTCAGGAATTCGGCCACGTTGTTGGCGCCGAACTTGGTGCGCGTGAACACCAGCACCTGGCTCCAGTTGTGCTGCTGGATGATGTGCAGCAGCACCTGCTTTTTCTTGCCGCGGCCCACCGGGTGGATCACCTGCGTGATGCGCTGCACCGTGGTGTTGCTGGGCGTGACCTGGATGCTTTGCGGGCTCTTGAGCAGGGTGTTGGCCAGCTCGCGGATCTCGTCGCTGAAAGTGGCCGAGAACAGCAGGCTCTGCTTGTCGCGGGGCACCAGGGCCAGCACCTTCTTCACGTCGTGGATGAAGCCCATGTCCAGCATGCGATCGGCTTCGTCGAGCACCAGCACCTGCACGGTGGACAGGTCCAGGAAGCCCTGTTGCTGCAGGTCGAGCAGGCGGCCGGGGGTGGCCACCAGGATGTCCACGCCGCGCTTGATGCGGTCGATCTGGGGGTTCATGCCCACACCGCCGAAGACGACGGTGGAGTTGATATCGAGGTATTTGCCGTATTCGCGGACCGACTCTTCCACCTGGGCCGCGAGTTCGCGGGTGGGTGTCAGCACCAGGGCACGGATGCCCTTGCCGCCAAACTTGTTCTTGGGTGCAGCGCTTTGCGACAGGCGGTGCAGCATGGGCAGGGTGAATGCGGCGGTCTTGCCGGTGCCGGTCTGGGCGCCGGCCAGAAGGTCATGGCCCGCCAGCACGGCCGGAATGGCCTGTGCCTGGATGGGCGTGGGGGTCTCGTAGCCTTGTTCGAGCACGGCCTTCAAAATGGCAGGAGCCAGATTCAGTTCTTCAAATTTCATGTCGGTGAATGCACCCGTCCGGGGCGCTGGGTATCGGCCTGTCGTGGCAACCGGTGGGTTGCCGAGCCAGTCTTAGGCAGATGAGGTTCAAGGGTGGGAGCCCGGAAGATGCTCTTCCTTCGTCCCCAGCAGACTGCTGATGTGGCGGGCAACTGGAGCCCACAACGCCGCGTATTGTCGCATGGGCCGATAATCTCGGTTTGTACGCAGAATTTCTGCCCACTTTTGCAGGTTAGAGAACGAATGGCCCAATACGTATTTTCCATGAACCGTGTCAGCAAGACCGTGCCGCCCAAACGGCAGATCTTGAAAGACATTTCCCTGAGCTTCTTCCCCGGCGCCAAGATTGGCGTGCTGGGGGTCAATGGCTCCGGCAAGTCCACTTTGCTCAAGATCATGGCGGGCGTGGACAAGGAGATCGAGGGCGAGGCCATCGCCATGCCGGGCATCAAGATTGGCTATCTGCCCCAGGAGCCGCAGCTCAACCCGGATCACACGGTGCGTGAAAGTGTAGAGGAAGCCATGGGCGAGGTGTTCGCTGCCAAGGCCAAGCTCGAAGAAGTGTATGCAGCCTATGCCGACGCAGACGCCGATTTCGACGCACTGGCCGCCGAGCAGGCCCGTCTGGAAGCCATCATTGCCACCGCCGGCACCGACTCCGAGCACCAGCTCGAAATCGCCGCCGACGCGCTGCGCCTGCCCGCGTGGGAGGCCAAGGTCGGTGTGCTGTCGGGGGGCGAAAAGCGCCGCGTGGCGCTGTGCCGCCTGCTGCTGTCCAAGCCCGACATGCTGCTGCTCGACGAGCCCACCAACCACCTGGACGCGGAATCGGTGGACTGGCTGGAGCAGTTCCTGAAACGCTATTCCGGCACCGTGGTCGCCATCACCCATGACCGCTACTTCCTGGACAACGCGGCCGAGTGGATTCTGGAACTCGACCGGGGCCATGGCATTCCGTACAAGGGCAACTACAGCGACTGGCTGACCCAGAAGCAGGCCCGCCTCGAGTCCGAGCAAAAGGGCGAGGAATCGCGCGCCAAGGCCCTGAAGAAGGAGCTGGAATGGTCGCGCCAGAACCCCAAGGCGCGCCAGGCCAAGAGCAAGGCCCGCCTGGCCCGGTTCGAGGAACTGTCCGATTTCGAATACCAGCGTCGCAACGAAACGAACGAAATCTTCATTCCCGTGGCCGACCGCCTGGGAACCCAGGTGATCGAGTTCAAGAACGTCACCAAGTCGTTTGGCGACCGTGTGCTGATCGACAACCTGAGCATGAACATTCCAGCCGGCGCCATCGTCGGCATCATCGGCCCGAACGGCGCCGGTAAATCCACGCTGTTCAAGCTGATCGGCGGCCGCGAGAAGCCCGACAGCGGCGAAGTCGTCATCGGCTCGACCGTGAAGATGGCTTTTGTGGACCAGCACCGCGATGCGCTGGCGAACGACAAGACGGTCTGGGAAGACATCTCCGGTGGTCTGGACATGATCAACATCGGCAAGTTCACGATGGCCAGCCGCGCCTATGCGGGGCGATTCAACTTCAACGGCGGCGACCAGCAAAAGAAGGTGGGCATGCTCTCGGGGGGGGAGCGCGGGCGCCTGCACCTGGCCAAGACGCTGATCTCTGGTGGCAACGTCCTGCTGCTCGATGAACCCTCCAACGACCTGGATGTGGAAACCCTGCGGGCACTGGAAGATGCGTTGCTGGAGTACGCCGGTACGGTGCTGGTCATCAGCCACGATCGCTGGTTCCTGGACCGCATTGCCACCCACATCCTTGCTGCCGAGGGCGATAGCCAGTGGACCTTCTTCGATGGCAACTACCAGGAGTACGAGGCCGACAAGAAGCGACGCCTGGGCGAAGAGGGCGCCAAGCCCAAGCGCATGCGTTTCAAGGCACTGAAGTAAGCCGGAGGGCTTGCGGTCAAGTAGCATTGCAGCCGGAAGCTTTTCTTTCCTCCTCCCAACATGTCCCCAACTGCGCCCCGATCGAGAACGGTCTTCCGTGCCTGCGTCGTCAACGCCGTGCGCGGGAGCGAAGCCCTTATGGGGCAGTTGGTGCAGGCTACCAAGGGCGCATTGGAGGGGGAGGAGTCGTCCACCCGCGACATTCAGCGGCGCTCTCTGGTCGGTGACGCCTTGCGGTTGCTGACGCAACACGAGCCATCGCTGGCCAAGGCTTACCCCATGGCCTTGCTGGAGATATTCGCCGAAGGACCCTCCAAATCGGGCGCTCGGACGTTGGCTGACACGGGCATGGATTTCGGCGAGCTTTCGCTCATGGACGAAACCGAGATGCAGGACCAGGTCGAACTGTCGCGGGCCCAGCAATTGGCCGCACATGCCACCGACGCCGTGCTGACGGAACTGAACACCCTGGTCAGCTCCGCCCAGGGATTGCGCAGTGTTCAACCCGAACGCAATCCCTTGCGTCCGGAAAACTACATCCGCGCCTTGCAACGGGTGGTGGCCGAAACCGGGGTGGAGCCACCAGTGCGGCAACTGTGGATGCAGCACATGCGCGAAGTGCTGGGCCGGTTGCTGGTAACAGAATACAAGAGCGCCTCCGCCAGTCTTCGGGAGCATGGCATCGAACCCGTGGGATATGCCGTTCTCGGCATGCCCTCCGGGGGGGGCGGACGCAGCGGATACGGTGCGCCCACCCAGAATACCGGCTATGTCGGGGGCTATTCGACCGGTCACGGCGGGCATTCCATGAGCGCACCCGTCAGCGAGTACGGCATGCCGGCAGCCTATGGCCGGGGCGTGGGCGGATCGACCGGGTGGCAAGGGGATTCTCTGCAGGCGCCCATTTCCATTTCCTCTGCGGCCGAGGAAGCCTTGTTGACCGTGGGTATCCTGCGCCAGATGCTGGCCGGCGGCGGTGATCCCTATGCCTACGATGCACGCGCCCGTGCGGGCGGGGCATCGCAACCCGTCAGCCTGCAGTCTGCTGCATGGTCGGATCCTCGCGGCGCAGGCGCCAGCGCACAGGCAGGCCTGGCGTCCCAGGGAGGTGGTTATTACCCCTCCGGTGCCATGGCCGAGGCCATGCAGGACATGGCCCACCTCGAACACCTGGTGGGGCGCCTGTCCGGCAGCCCTGCGGCAGGCGGTTCAGGCTGGCGCGGACCCGGCGTGGTTCCGGTCGTGTATGCGGTTCCCTATGCGGGCCCGGTGGATGGCCAGGCGTATTCTCCGGCGGTCGCCATGGAAGTGGTGGGCCGCATGATGGATAACATTGCGCAGGATGGACGCCTGCTTGCCCCGGTTCAACGCGCGGTGCAAAACCTGGAGCCGGCGATCAAGCAACTGGTGCAGCATGACGGGCGTTTCTTCACCGACGAGGCGCATCCGGCGAGGCAGTTGCTGGACGAACTGACCCAGCGCAGTCTCGCGTTCAAGGCGGAGAGTGCGGACGGTTTCGACCAGTTCATGCGGTTGCTGAACGAGGCGGTCGGGCATCTGGCTGCGACGGATATTCACGATGCGGGGCCTTTTGACACGGTGCTCAAGGCGCTGCATGCGGCCTGGGATTCCCAGGAGCAAAAGATCAAGTCTCAGCAAGAGGCCAAGGAAAAAATGCTGTTGCAGGCCGAGCAGCGTGAAATGCTGGCCGAGAAGATTGCGGCCGACATTCGCAAGTTGCCGGATCTGGAACAGGTGCCCGCAGACATCCTGGACTTTGTCACCGGCCCGTGGGCCGATGTGGTGGCGCTGGCGCAGGTGGCGCAGCCCGAGGGCCTGAATGGTTCGGAGGGCGACCCCGGTGGATATCTGGCACTCGTGCCCCTGCTGCTGTGGAGTGCGCAGCCCGCACTGACGCGCGCCGAACCGGACCGCCTCACCAAGGCCATCCCCGGCATTCTGGCCAAGGTGCGCGCAGGGCTCAAGACGATCCAGCATCCACCGACCCAGACCAGCAGCTTCTTGCAGCGGCTCGTGGGTCTGCACCAGGCAGCTTTCGAAAAGCCGGCTCGTGTTGCGGTGGTCCCCGAACCAGAACCAAAACCTGAACTGGAACCAGAATCTCACGCTGTCAAACCAGCAAGCGAGTTGCCGGTGGCGGAGGTTTCGGGAACCGAGCCACCCGACAGCGCGCTTGCAGCGCCTGTGGACGACAGCCTCTATGCCGATTTTGTCGTGGGTGTCTGGGTGGAGTTGATCACCAACCGCCGTGCGGTGCGCACCCAGCTGACCTGGGCCAGCCCCCACGGAACCCTGTTTCTGTTCACTGCTGCCGACGGCAGCACCCAGTCCATGACGCGGCGCATGCGCAACAAGCTGGCGTCCGAAGGCTTCCTGCGCGTGGTAGCCGATGCACCACCGGCCACCGCCCGCGCCCCGGATGCGAAGGTGGCGACGTTGCAGGCCAAAAAGCCTGGGAAGTCCGGCCAAGGCCGCTGAGCAGGCAAACCCAGGCAGACGTCCAGACCGGAATGCAGTCTGCCTTGCGGCAGAAGAATTCTTCCCCGTCAGGTGCGCAAAAGCTTTCTGCGCACCAGTTGGATGTGGTTGCGCAGCGCATACAGCTCATCGGCATACGACAGCGGTACGCTCACTTTTTCGACATGGGCCTCCAGTGTGTCCAGCGCCACCAGCAGGTCTTGCGGCAGGGCCTTGCCCGATTCGAGGTCGTTTTCGATTTCGCGCAGACGCCCATACCAGCGGAACACCCGTGAGCGCACCCGGAACTGGTAGATCGGTGGCACCACCCGCGACAGCGGCAGCATCACCGCCAGCAAGATGCCGAGCACCAGCCACATGCGCTCGACCAGGTTGGCAATCCAGAATGGCAGGTAGCGCTGCAGCAGTGGCACCGGCTCGTTGATGGCGCGCTCGCCCTCCTTGGCCATGGGCAGTTCGCTGTGCCGGGTGCTTGGAAACTCGCGGGCCCGGTTGAACCAGCCCGCGCCGCCATGCAGCGTCTGCGCGTTCTGGGCAAACAGCGTCAGCAGGGCGGGGTGCGTGCCCTCCCGGGCCAGCAGCGACGTGGTGGATGCCACCAGCCGCACATCGTGCGCAGGCACATTGCCCGCCAGATCCACCACCCCAGAGGGCAGTGTCACGGGGGTGAGAAACGGAAACTTGCGGCCATAGGCCTCGTGCTGGGCAAAATCCATGAGGTGCACGCCGGGGGTTTGCAGCAGCATCTGCACCATGAGGGATTCGGGTGCCGATGCAAACACCAGCGCGTCCAGCTTGCCTGCCAGAAAGGCCATCGTGGCAGGCGTCTGCTCCAGCCGCGACAGGTTCACCTGCCCCTTCTCCATGCGGTTCGCATCGAGCAATCGGTCCATCAGGGTGGGCACGCCGCTGCCTTCCGAGCCCACGTTCACGCGCAGGCCGCGCAACTGGCGCAGGCTGTCAAGCCGTCCGCTGGCCGTTGCCTTCAGGGCGGAATCGGCACGATAGAACAGCCACACCGGCTCGACAAACAGGCTGCCCAGCGACACCAGCTGCTCGGGGTCGTCCGGCTGCAGCGCTGCCGTGCCGCCCTGCACAAAGGCCATGTCGGCCTTGCCTTCGCGCAGCAACTGCAGGTTGGCCGACGAGCCCTCGCTGGGCAGCAGCACTACCTCGATGCCGTCGGCAGCCAGGGCTTTCTGGTAGCGCTTGCCAAACTCTTCGTAGGCGCTTTGCGCCGGGCCGGTGGCCAGCGTGACCTGGTTGGGTGGATTGGGGTTCAGCCACCAGTAGGCGGCCACCACCAGCCCCAGGGCCAGGAAGGCCAGCGGGCCGGCAGAGACGATGAGGTCGCGCAGTGTGAGCAGGGTGTTGCGAAAAGCCTGGGGCATGGGTCTTGTGGTGAATGGCACCGATGGTGCCGGTCAGGCCAGGTCTGCGCAGCAGGGGAAGTGCAGGCCTTCGGATGTGGTCAGGGCCTGTGCGGCCCGTACGGCGCGGGCCGTGGCGATGGCCGTGGCTTCTGCAGCCATGGTGGCCAGCACCAGCATGCCGGGGTGGTGGCCCGAAAGGCCGGTGCCCAGGGTGAACAGCGTGTCGCCATCGGACATGGTGTGCACCGGGTTGATGCTGCGCGCCAGCCCGTCATGCGCGGCCACCGCCATGCGGTGGGCCTGCACCTTGGTGATGACTGCATCGGTGGCCACCACGCCGATGGTGGTGTTGGTGCCGGCCAGCAAGGGTTGGGGAGGTTCGCCGCGCAGCAGGGCTCGGCGGGTGTCGTGCAGGCGTAGGCCGTCTTCGGTGCGGGCGCCGGCAATCACCTGGGCGGTGTCGGGGTCGAGCACATCGCCCAGGGCATTGCAGGCGATGAGGGCCCCGACGGTGACGCCGTCCACGGTGATCGACGCAGTGCCCACGCCGCCCTTCATGGCACGCTGCATGCCAAAAATCTTGCCCACGGTGGCGCCGGTGCCCGCGCCCACGTTGCCCTCGGCGGGGGCATTGCGTGACGCGGCGGCGCAAGCGGCATAGCCTGCAGCAGCGTCGGGGCGTATGCGCATGTCGCCCACCAGCAGGTCAAACAGCACGGCGGCGGGCACGATGGGCAGGCGGCCCACCGCCACGTCGAAACCCACGCCACGTTCCTCCAGCCAGCGCACGGCGCCGGTGGCGGCGTCGAGCCCCCAGGCGCTGCCGCCGGCGAGCACGATGGCGTGCACCTTTTCAACCAGATGGCACGGGTCGAGCAGGTCTGTCTCACGCGTTCCGGGCGCTGCGCCGCGCACATCGACACCGCCCACGGCGCCTTCGCGTGCCATGACCACGGTGCAGCCCGTGGGGCGGCGCGTGTCGGTGAAGTGGCCCACCTCGATGCCGGCCACACGGGTGATGCTGCCAGCATCGCTGGCGGGAAGGCGTGCGTTCATGGCCAGTGATTATGGTGCCCGGCGCGGGGCGCTTACCGTCTCGCTCAGAGGATCTTCGCCCGGCGCAGCCGCAACGCGTTGCTGATCACCGAGACCGAACTCAGGCTCATGGCCAGCGCCGCGATCATGGGCGACAGCAGCCAGCCGGTGAATGGGTACAGCAGGCCCGCCGCCAGCGGGATGCCCAGCGCGTTGTAAACGAATGCGAAGGCCAGGTTCTGCTTCATGTTGCCCACCGTGGCCACCGACAGTGCGCGTGCGGTGGCGATGCCGCGCAGATCGCCCTTGACGAGGGTGAGTTGCGCGCTGTTCATCGCCACGTCGGTGCCGGTGCCCATGGCAATGCCGACATCGGCCCGCGCCAGCGCAGGGGCATCGTTGATGCCATCGCCCGCCATGGCGACAGTGCGGCCTTCCTTTTGCAGGCGCTCCACCAGCGCCAGCTTGTCGGCGGGCTTGACCTCGCCATGCACCTCGTCAATGCCCAGCCGGTGGGCCACGGCGCGCGCCGTTGTCAGGCCGTCGCCGGTGGCCATCACCACGCGCAGGCCGGCGGCGCGCAGGCTGGTCAAGGCTTCAGGCGTGCTGGCCTTGACGGGATCGGACACGGCCAGCAGCCCGGCCAGGCGCCCACTTACCGCCAGGTGCATCACGCTGGCGCCCTGGCTGCGCAAGGCCTCGGCCTGGGTGGCCAGCGGCGCCACGTCCACGCCCGATTGCTGCATCAACACCGTGTTGCCCAGCGCCAGCGCCTGTCCGGCGACGATGCCGCGCACGCCGATGCCGGAAGCGGAGTCGAACTGCTCGGGCTCAGTCAACGGCAGGCCGCGCTCGTGCGCCGCCTTGACGATGGCTGCCGCCAGCGGGTGCTCGCTGCCCTGGTCCAGGCTGGCGGCCAGGCGCAGCACGTCGTCCTCGGAAAAGCCCGCTGCGGCCACCGCGCGCTCGAAGGCCGGGCGGCCCTCGGTCAGGGTGCCGGTCTTGTCCACGATGAGGGTGTCGATCTTGCGCAGGTTCTCGATGGCCGCCGCATCGCGAAACAGCACGCCATGGGTGGCGCCACGCCCGGTGGCCACCATGATGGACATGGGCGTGGCCAGGCCCAGCGCGCAGGGGCAGGCGATGATGAGCACCGCCACCGCGTTGATCAGGCCGTACACCCAGCTCGGCTGCGGGCCGAACAGTCCCCAGCCCAAAAAGGTGAGCAGCGCCGCCGCCACCACCGCCATCACAAAGTAGCCGGCCACGGTGTCGGCCATGCGCTGCATGGGCGCGCGCGAGCGCTGGGCCTGCGCCACCATCTGCACGATCTGCGACAGCACCGTGGCCGCGCCGACATGCTCCGAGCGCATGACCAGCGCGCCGCTGGTGTTGAGCGTGGCGCCAATCAGCTTGTCGCCCACGCGCTTGGTCACCGGCAGCGGCTCGCCGGTCAGCATGGATTCGTCGAGCGCGCTGCTGCCTTCCTCCACCACGCCGTCCACCGGCACCTTCTCGCCGGGGCGCACGCGCAGCCGGTCGCCCACATGCACATGGGCCAGGGGAATGTCTTCTTCGGTGCCATCGGGCGCGATGCGGCGCGCCGTCTTGGGCGCCAGGCCAAGCAGCGACTTGATGGCGGCCGAGGTCTGCGAGCGCGCCTTCAACTCCAGAATCTGCCCCAGCAAGGTCAGCGAGATGATCACCGCCGCCGCTTCAAAGTAAACGGCCACCCGCCCCATGGAGATGAACGAGTCGGGGAACACCTGGGGCGCCACGGTGGCCACCACGCTGTAGGCAAAGGCCGCGCTGGTGCCCAGGCCGATCAGCGTCCACATGTTGGGGCTGCGGTGGGCCACCGACTGCACGCCGCGCACGATGAAAGGCCAGCCGGCCCACAGCGCAATCGGCAGCGTAAGCACCAGCTCGATCCAGCTTTGCACGGCCATGTCGAACCAGCCCAACTGGTGGCCGAACATCGCCAGAAAGGTGACCACCACGGTGAGCGGCAGCGTCCACCAGAAGCGGCGCTGAAAGTCCAACAGCTCGGGATTCGCTTCTTCGGTCAGTTCGGGGATCAGTGGCTCCAGCGACATGCCGCACTTGGGGCAGTTGCCGGGATGGTCCTGCCGGATCTCCGGGTGCATGGGGCAGGTGTAGATCGCGCTGCTGCCTGCGGGAGCGTTGGCAGGTGCCGCTGCAGACGCGTGCCCGGGCACAGGCAGGGTGTGACCCGGTGCGTGGGGATGTGCATGCGCGTGTTCATGCCCGTGCGCGGTGCCCTCTGGCAGCAGCGTCATGTGGCACTTGGGGCAGTTGCCGGGGTGGTCCTGGCGCACCTCCGGGTGCATCGGGCAGGTGTAGATGGTGCCCGGGGCTGCAGGCGCCAGTGCCGATGGGGGCTGCGGGCCATGGCCGTGGTGCGTGTGGCCATGCGGGTGGCTTGGCGTGGTGGTATTGGGCGGGTTCATGCGGGCCTTTCTGGCTGAATGGGCTGGTGCGTTTGTTTGGTCAGCGTGCGGCTTCCATGCGGGTGATGAAGTACCCGGTACTTTGCCGTTCCACCTGGAACCGTACCTTGTCGCCAGGCTGGAAGGGCGCCAGCATGTTGGCATCGTTCACGCGGAACACCATGGTCATGGGCGGCATGCCCAGGTTCTTGATCTCGCCATGGCGCATTGTGACCTTGAGCGTGCGCGGGTCCCAGCGGGTGATTTCGCCTTCGCTCAGATCACTCTGGTCTGCCGATGTGCTGCCAGGGGCTTCTTGTGCGGCCGGCGCGGCAGGGGTTGCGGCGGGGTGGTGGCTGTCGTGGCCGTCCGCCGAGGCGGGGGCCTGCGCCAGGACAGAGCCCAGCGCGCTGGCCAGCAGCAGGGCGACGACGCAGTGGGTAAGTGGTTTCATGAAGAGGCCTTTGGGTTGTAGCTTTTGAAAACACGGGTGCCGCCATCGCGCGCCACCAGCAGCACATCGTAGGGGTCGCGGCGGTTGCCGTACACCGCGCCGTCCATGCCGGGCGAGCCCACGGGCATGCCCGGCACCGCGAGGCCGAGCGCCTTGGGCTTTTGTTGCAGCAGCGCGCGCACATCGCTGGCGGGGACATGGCCTTCGATCAGGTAGCCGCCCACCAGCGCGGTGTGGCACGAGCCGAGCTTTTGCGGCAGGCCCAGGCGCGCGCGCACCGCGTTGTTGCCGGTGTCGTGGATGGTGAAGCTGAAACCGTTGGCCTCCATGTGGGCGATCCAGTCATGGCAGCAGCCGCAGCTGGGGTCTTTCCAGACCTCGATGGGGGTACCCGTGGCCGCGCGCACCAGGCGCGGCGCAACGAGGGCTGCGCCAGCCAGGGGCAGCGCGGCCAGCAGCAGGTGGCGGCGGCTCAGGCCGCTGTCGGGGGTGGTGGTGGGGGTGGGGGCGGCAGAAGAAGCAGGGATCTTGAACATGGTGGAGTCCTTCGATGTGAATGGAGGGGATGGACGGAGGGTCAAGTCAGCGGCTGCGGGGCCGTACGGTGATGGTTCCGGTCATGCCGGCCTCGTAGTGGCCGGGAATCAGGCAGGCAAAGTCAAAGGTGCCGGGCCGGTTGAAGTGCCAGACGATGTCTGCGCGCTGGCCTGCGCGCACATGGGCCATGTAGGGCGCGTCGTGTTCCATGTCGGGAAACTTCTGCATCATCTGCGCATGCTGGTCGAGTTCGGCCTTGGTGCCCAGCACCATCTCGTGCAGCACCTTGCCCTTGTTCTCGGCGCGCAGGCGCACGGTGTCGCCTTCCTGCACTTCGATATGGTGCGGGGCAAAGCGCATGTCGTCGCCCATGCGCAGGGTGATGGTGCGGCGCACGGCCTTGGCATCCCCCGCAATGCCCCAGTCCTTTTGTTCCTTGGCCACGGCTGCGCCAGAGGCATGGCGGGGCATGTTTTCATGGCCAAAAGAGGCGCTGGCGCTTATGAGTAAAGCACAAGCAGCTATGAATTTAATAGTTTTCATGGTTGCTTTCCGTGGTGTGTGTTCAGTGTGGGTGGCCGCTGGTGGCAGGTTTGCGTGCACTCGCAGCGCCGGGGGCGGTGCCGGGGGTGTCGGTGCGTGCAGGGCGTGGCGTGCTGGCCGGGGCACCCGTCCATTCATAGGCCTGCGTGCCCGGTGGTTGCAGGAAGTTGCCGGGGTCGCGGTAGTCGCCCGCAGGCTGGTCGGCGCGCACCTTGAAGGTGGTGAACATGCCGCCCATCTCCAGCGGGCCGAAGGGGCCGGTGCCGGTCATCATGGGCAAGGTGTTGCCGGGCAGCGGCATCTCCATGGCGCCCATGTCGGCCATGCCGCGCTCGCCCATCACCATGTAGTCGGGCACGATCTTCTGGATCTTGCCGACCAGGCCGCGGTGGTCCACGCCAATCATGGTCGGCACGGCGTGCCCCATGGCGCCCATGGTGTGGTGGCTCTTGTGGCAGTGCAGCGCCCAGTCGCCGGGCTCGTCGGCAATCAGCTCGATCTGCCGCATCTGGCCCACGGCCATGTCGGTGGTCACCTCGGGCCAGCGCGCCTGTTTGGGCACGGGGCCGCCGTCGGTGCCGGTCACTTCAAACTCGTGGCCGTGGATGTGGATGGGGTGGCTGGTCATGGTGAGGTTGCCCACGCGGATGCGCACGCGCTCGCCGCGCCGCGCCACCAGCGGGCTGATGGCGGGGAACACGCGGCTGTTCCAGCACCAGATGTTGTGGTCCAGCATGGTGTTGACCTTGGGGGTCATGCTGCCGGGTTCCACATCGAAGGCGTTGAGCAAAAAGGCGTAGTCGCGCTGCACCTTGGCGATGTGCGGGTGCGCCGCCTTAGGGTGCGTGATCCACAGGCCCATCATGCCCATGGCCAACTGCGCCATTTCGTCGGCGTGCGGGTGGTACATGAAGGTGCCGGGGCGGCGCGCCTCGAACTCGTAGACAAAAGTCTTGCCCGGCTGGATGCCCGGCTGGTTGAGCCCGCCCACGCCATCCATGCCATTGGGCAGGCGCTGGCCGTGCCAGTGGATGGTGGTGTGCTCGGGCAGGCGGTTGGTGACGAAGATGCGCACGCGGTCGCCTTCGACCACCTCGATGGTGGGACCGGGGCTTTGTCCGTTGTAGCCCCACATGTTGACCATGAAGCCGGGCGCCACCTCGCGCACCACGGGCTCGGCCACCAGGTGGAACTCTTTGGCGCCTGCGTTCATGCGCCAGGGCGCGGTCCAGCCGTTCAAGGTGACCACGGGGTTGTAGGGGCGGCCGGTCGGCGGGTGCAGCGGCGGCGCGGTGTCGGCGCTGGTCTGCGTGGCGGGCTCGGGCAGCGCGGCCAGGGCCACGCGGCTGACGGAAGCGGCGGCCATGGCCGTGGCGGCGCCGGAGAAGAAATTGCGGCGGTTCATGTCAGTGGCCTTGTGGCGTGGTGGAGGCTGCGGCGCCGGATGCCAAACCTTGCAAGGCACCCGATTGGTTGCCGGGTGAAGTGCCGGTGAGGGCCAATTGCAGGTCGGTTTCGGCCAGCCAGAAGTCGCGCTGGGCCTCGATGGCGCCCGCCACCGCTTGCGTGCTGGCGCGGGCCTCGGCCAGCAAGTCCCACACGCTGGCCAGCATGCCGTTGTAGCGCAGGGTGGTCTCCTCGGTGATGAACTGGCGCAGCGGCACGACCTCGGCCTGCTGCTGGCGCGCCAGGTCGAGCGCGGTGCGGTAGGTGAGCCAGGCGGCACGCACCTCGCTGCGGGCACGCACGGCAGTGTCTTGCAGCTGGGCGGCGCTTTGCTCCACCTCGGCCTGCGCGCGGGTGCGTGCGGCGCCACCCCAGTCGAACAGGGGCAAGGGCAGGTCGATCTCCCACCCGCGTTTCACATCCCTGCTGCCCGTTTCGCGCTCGGTGGTGGTGTTGCGGCTGTACGCCAGGCCGATGTCGCCAAACACGGCGCCCGCGCGGCTCCAGCCTTGGCGGGTGGCCTGGGTGTCCAGCTGGCGGCGGGCGGCCTGCACGTCGAGCCGTTCGCGCAGCGCAGTGGCTTCGATGCCGTCCGCCGGCAGAGCGGTGGCGGGCAGTGGTGGCAGCTGATTCGCCAGCGGGTACTGCGCCTGCGGCCCCCATACACCCATTCGGCGGTTGAGCTGCTCGCGCTCGGTGGCAGCGGTCAGGCGTGCGCGCGCCAACTGGGCCGTGGCCTGTTGCAGAACGGCCTGTTCGCGCGCCTGCTGCAGGCGGCTCCAGTTGCCCGTGCGCACCATGCGGTGGGCCAGTTCGGCACCGGCTTCGGCGGCCTCGGCCATGCGCTCGTGCGCGGCGGCCACCTGCTCGGCGGCCACGGCGCGCAGCCAGGCGCGGCGGGTATCAAAGGCCAGCACCACCACATCTTGCGCGGCCTGCAGCGTGGCGACCTGCATGCGCTCGGCCTGCCGCGCCGTGCGCCAGGGCAGGGTGATGAGGTCCAGCAGACCGAAGCCCAGGGTGCGCTCGATTTCGCGCTCTTGGCTGTTGGTAAAGCGCCCCAGGGTCAGGTGCGGGTTGGGCAGCGTGATGGCCTGCACGCGCTCGGCATCGGCCACGCCCAGCGCGGCCAGCCGGGCCTGCAGGCCGGGGTTGTTGAGCAGCGCAATGCGCACGGCTGCATCCTGCGTGAGGGGCCGGGCCAGCCAGCCGTTGATGGACTGCTGCGCCGTGGCGCGTGCGGCCGGGTCGGTGGCGGGCAGGGCGGCTTGCACATTGCCCGTGCGCCCCGCCGTGAGCGCGGCCACGTCGCCGCGCAGGCCGTCGGGCGAGACGCTGGCGCAGCCGGTCAGCACGATCACAGCGCCCAGGAGGGACAGGCGATGGAGGGCGCTCATGGCTTGCTGCCCTGCATGTGCATGGGCTTGTGTGGGTCAGAAGCAGGGTGGGCGGCAGTCTGTTTCTCCCAAGCCAGGATGTCGGCGTGGCCGCGCGGAAAGGCGGCGACCGCGTCATGGGCCTCGCGCCAGGCGTTGGGGGAGGGTGCGTCGTTCCCCTGCTGCAAGGGCTTCATCCCGGGGTGAGCGAGCGGGGCACCGGGGGCATCGGGGTTGGCCGCATCCTGGGTGGAGGCAGGGCCCTGGGCCAGCGCGATCAGGGGTGTCAGCAGCGCCAGGCATGCCGCCTGCCGGAGCGAAAAAATGAGTGAATCTTGGGCGCGCACGGCGATCTCCAGACAACGAACAGAACATTGCGCTGCCGCCTGACGGGTACGCATCAGGCCATGGCAGACGCACTTCGGGCGTCGGAGATCAGGCGATGGGTGGTTTGATGGTGCGCGCCGCTTGCACGCTGGCGAACGGGACGCTATCGGCAGACCGCACGGCACCACGCAGGTGCGGGGGCTGCGCTGGCAGCGCGGGTGGCGCCAGCATGGCCGAATGGCAGATGTCGCAGTCGGCGCAGGTGGGGCTGTGCTTGTGCTGGCTGCATCCGTTGGCGGGGGTGTCGTGGCAGCTGGCCGGGGCTGCAGCCTGGAGGCCATCGCCATGGTGGGCGTGCATTGCGTATCCCGCGTGGTGCTCGGCAGAACTCGCTTGCATCTGCAGCGTTGCACCCTGCACGGCCTGAACCGGCAGCATGGGCATTACCCCTGCGGCCATGGCGGTGCCCATGAGGCCCCGAAGGACCAGCATGACCACCAAAGCCAGGGACAGGATGCGACGCATGGGTGAATGATAGGCGCAGGCGCGAAAAGGTTCCGTGGCGCTGGGGCGGCCCTTCTTGTGGTGGGCTTGTGCCGCGATGCAGCGCTACACCGCCATGTACCGCCCAGGCCGGTGGTTCATGGCCAGCACCAGGTTCAGGGCCACGGCGCCGGCAATGGACCAGAGCACGCGCAAAGGCTCCACCGACCACAGCGCCAGCAGCACGATGCAGCAGTCCACCGCCATTTGCACCTTGCCTGCGCGCCAGCCATAGCGGTCCTGCAGGTACAGGGCCGCAATGCCCACGCCCCCCAGGCTGCAGCGGTGGCGAAACAGCACCAGAAAGCCCGTGCCCGTGATCAGCCCGCCAGCGATGGCGGCATACAGCGGTTGCAGGTGCGAGAACTGCAGGAACTGCGTCTGCAACTCGGTCAGCACCGACAGCAGCAGCACGGCGGCAAAGGTCTTGAGCGTGAATTCGCGCCCCAGCTTGCGCAGCGCCAGCCAGTAAAACGGCAGGTTGAGCACGAAGAAAATCTTGCCAAAGCCGATGCCTGTGGCGTAGTGCAGCAAAAAAGCCAGTCCCGCCGTGCCCCCCGTCAGCAGCCCGGCGCTGGTGAAAAACGCCACGCCCACCGAGATCAGCAGCACGCCGGTGAACAGCGCCACCGCGTCTTCGGTATTGGTGTGCGGCGCGATGGCGGCCACAGATGTCGTGGCGCAAGCAGGGGCAGTGGTCGAGCGGGTCATGGCAGTCGGGCGTGGCGGGAGTGGATTGGAGCATGCAAGGGCGGTGCCCGGCTTGCTTTGCGTCAACCATGGGCGGTGCGGGGTGGCCTGTATTTGCAATTAAATTGATAGCTTATGGCGCTTTTCTGGTAAGCGCTTGAGCGTGTTTTGTGCAGTGACCGGACCATTCTCGCGACGCGGGCCGGGGGGCATTTGGCAAAACCGTCGAAATGCTACTGAAATAATAGCTTGTTGCGCTTTCCAGTAAAGCGCTGGAGTGGTATTTTGTTTCAAATGCCGCTGCGGCGCGGACGCTATGATCCGCCCATGCTCTCGCACCTGCCCGGTTATGCGTTGCCCGAGCGCCTGTGGCGCACCGCACGGCGCTGGGCGCTGGCCTGGGGGCGCATCGTGTACCTGGGCGCGGTGATCCTGGTGCTGGTGCTGTCGCCATCCAGCTACACCCCGGCCGCCCGCCGCACGCTGGCGCGCCATATCTACCTGGACACGGCGCCCATCCTGATGGGGTTCACGGTGCTGGCGGCGTTGCTGGCCCTGGTCATCACGCGCATCGTGGTGGTGACGGCGCTGAGCTATGGGCTGTCGCGCTATGCGCTCGAAATGGTGATTCGCGTGCTGGTGCTCGAACTCATTCCGCTCACGGCCACGTTGTTCGTGGCGATGCGCTGCACCATCCCCCAAGGCACGCAACTGGCGCTGCTGCGCCAGTCGGGCCACTTTGACGCGCTGCGGGCCCAAGGTGGCGACCCGGTGCGCATGGAACTGCTGCCGCGCGTGGTGGCCGGCGTGTTTGCCAGCATCACGCTGGCGGCGCTGTCCTGTGTGGTGGCGCTGATCATGGCCTACCTCAGTGTGTATGGTTTCAACCTGGCCGGCCTGCCCAGCTACACGCGCATGTTCGGCCATGTGTTTTCGCCCGCGGTGACGCTGGTGTTTGCCCTCAAGACGCTGTTTTCCAGTCTGGCCGTGGCCTTGATTCCCACCACGGCCGGCATGTACGACGCGGGTGAGGGCGCCGCGCCCGACTCCGAGCTGGGGGGCCTCGCGCGCATGTTCGCCGTGCTGCTGCTGATCGAGGTGGGCTCGCTCGTCGGGAACTACTATTGATATTGATGGCTTTACTGAACCCTTGCCGCGCTTCATGACAGACCCAACCCCTTCCTCACCGCAGCAGCAGCAGCCACCGCTGGTGGAAACGCTGCGTCCGGTGGCCCATCTGCAGATCAAGGCCATGGCGCTGCTGTTGTTCACGCTGGCGCTCATCGTGGGCTCGGGCCTGTACCTGCTGTATGCGCGCGGCGCCTTCGAGCCCACGCAAACGCTGGTGCTCACGGCCGACGACTCCGAAGGCGTGGTGGTGGGCATGGACATGACGTTTTCGGGCTTCCCCATCGGCCGCGTGCGGCGCATTGAGCTGTCGGACGACGGCAATGCCCGCATCGTCGTGGACGTGCCGCGCAAGGACGCGCACTGGCTGCGCCAGTCGAGCGTGTTCACCCTGGTGCGCGGCATCGTGGGTGGCACCAACATCCGCGCCTACACCGGCATGTTGGGCGACCCGCTTTTGCCCGATGGCGCCGTGCGGCCCGTATTGCGCGGCGATGCCACGGCAGAAATCCCCCAGCTCATGGCATCGGCGCGCGAGCTGCTGGGTAACCTCAACGCCCTCACGGCCCAGGACGCCGCACTGGGCAGCAGCCTGGGGCAGGTGCAGCAACTGGCCGCGCGGTTGAATGGGCCGGGCGGCGCACTGGGTGTGCTGATGGGCAACGAAGCCGATGCCAAAAAAATCGTGGCCACGCTGGATCGCACCAATGCCTTGCTCGCCCGCCTCGATGGCATGGCGGCGCGCGCCGACCGCCAGGTCTTTGGCCAGGACGGCAAGGATGCCCTGGTCCCTGAGGTGCGGGCCACCGTGGTGCAGCTCAATGGCCTGCTGGCCGACACGCGCACCAGCCTCAAAAAGGTGGACGCGGTGCTGGTCGAGGCGCAGGCCGTCGGCGCCAACGCCCGCGAGGCCACCACCGACCTGGGCGCCTTGCGCGCTGAGGTGGAAAGCAGCCTGCGCAAGGTGGAAAGCCTGGTCAACGAAATCAACCGCAAGTGGCCCTTTGCGCGCAACACGGAGCTGCAACTGCCATGACCATTGCCGCCGCATGGACGACGCGTCATACCCGTTGGAGCGTGCTGTGCCTGGGCTTGGCCCTGGCGGCCTGCGCCAGCGGCCCGCCGACCCCCGAATGGCAGATGAATGCCCATGGGTCATCGCAAAAAGCCCAGGACGCCTACCTTGCCGGCAACACCCGGGTGGAACAACTGGAATGGGACCGTGCCCGCGAAGCCTTGGCCCGCACGGGCCGCCTGGACCTGCTGGCGCGGCTGGAGCTGCTGCGCTGCGCCGGGCGCGTGGCCAGCCTGGTGTTCGAGCCGTGCGTGGGTTTTGAGGCGTTGCGCCAGGATGCCCCCACCGCCGAAAAGGCCTATGCCGACTATCTGGCCGGGCAGCTATCTTCGCAGGACGTGGCTCAACTGCCCCCCGCCCAGCGCAGCGTGGCCCATGCGGCGCTCGCAGATGGCGAGGCCCAGCTTTCAAGCATCCAGGACCCCCTGTCGCGCCTGGTGGCTGCGGGCGTCTTGCTCAAAACCGGCCGCGCCACGCCGGCTACCCTGTCGATCGCGGTGGAAACGGCGTCGGCACAGGGCTGGCGCAGGCCCTTGCTGGCATGGCTGATGGTGCAGGCGCAGCGGGCGCAGGCCGCAGGGGATACCGAGGCCGCTGCCAGCCTGCAGCGACGCATCGCCATCGTGGAGCACGGTGGGAAGCAGGATTGATTTGGGTGTTGCTGGCGGTGATGCGGTTGCCAGCGGGGTTGCTTCAACGCAGCCAGTCAGCCCGCCGCAGTGGGGGAGCGCTGCAGCTTACTCGAACACCCCGGTTGGCAACAACTGGCCCAACTGGTTGGGCAAATACGTCATGGAATCAGCCGACTGCACTACAAAGTCGGGCAGCAGGCCCAGCACAGCAGCCAACACCGCCAGCACCACCGTGACGGTGAATGCCGCGATGGCGCGGGTACCTGGTTGAAAGTGGTGGCGGTTCATGGCGCGAATCCTCAACAAAAGAAAAGGATCAGGAGACCTCAATGGCCCCCAACGAGCCTCAATGGCTTGTCGGTGAGATTTCAACAAGCCGCGTCGGTTCCGTCTGTAAGACAAGAACGAAACCTGCGATTCCAGAGGCGGAGTTACGGTCGGTTGCAACTCGGCTGTGTAAAGCGAGAGGCTGACTGACCTGGAAGCCTGCCCTGCAGGATTTTCATTGGCAGCGCGTACGGGATCGGCGAAAAGCAAAACGGGCCCAGAGGGCCAATGCTGCTCATTTAAGCTTGAGCGGCATTTTTCTTGATGGGATACTGGGTCTTGGTCATACGCACTTCGCGTGTGTAGCGCCGCTGGGATCTGCGAGGCGGTAAAACGAAACGGCGGATGTTGTGCCGCATGGCCTTGAGCTTGGCCGGGATGCAGCCGGGTGTGCGGCAGTTGGCGCTCCACATCCACCAACAACCGCGCTCGCGCATCGAGCAAGCACGCCATGCGCACCAGCGGGAATGGGCTTTGGTGCTCTGGGTGGTTGCGCTGGCCGCCAAAGTGCTGGCGGTTGTCTGGCGTATCGGGCGTGCGCCAGACCACACCATCGAGCGCGTACAGCGCCAGGCCTTGCCAGCGATGGCGACCGGCCTCCTGGTGCGCCCACCGTGCGGCCGTGTGCCGAAACAGCGACTCCAGGGGCTCGCTGCCCAGGCGCTGACGGGCCTGGCTCAGTGCACTGGAACTGATGGCCCGATCGCCCTGCCCAGGCAGGGCCAGATCCAGCACCTCGGCCACATTCAGAATCGACCGGTCCCTGAGCAGTGCCACGCCCAGCACCAGCCACAGGGCTTGCTCCATGGGCAAGCGCCGTTTGCGCAGCGTAGCCAGCGTGGTCCGGCACGCCGTGGATGACTCGACGTGTTTGGTGTTTGGCGTTCGGTTCGACCCCACGCTGTTGGACGCCATGAGCGTCACGTGGCTGGTTGGCGCACCAGATGCTTAGCGCAGCGGCGAGCGGCGACTGCCCTGTGGTCGATCAGCACCGGCCTTTGCCAGCGACGCCTCATTGATCCGACGCTTCACCGAGGTGCGGCGAAGACTCTTTGGCAGTTGAGCCTCGAAGCCGCGCACAAAGCGAACCCGGAAGCCCTGCACACGTTGCCCGATAGCATCCTGCAATCAATTGCATGGGGAGAGGCGGTAGCCCTGATGTGGGGGCTTCGCAGGCAGACCCAAAACCTACCCGTAGGGCTTGACCCTTACGCCATCATCAACAACGCTTGCCCCGGCTTCGGCACTGCCATTGCTGGCCTTGTCCACAAGGTAAAGCTCCCCCCGCTGGATGACCTGCAATGGCGGCAACTCTCCAGCACTGAAGCCCCTTACAAACCGACCTTCAAAAACTGGCTTTGTCTGCCGTGGTTGCCGGATCAATGCGCGGCCAGTTCATTAGGATCACTGATAGACGTTGATGGTATCCACTGAAAAATTTGTGTAGCTTAGTTGGAACCTCGCCTGTTTGCGCCCGTCGGTAGTTGGAACATTGAAGTAGTGAATTTCGCGTCCCCCTATGTTCTGAACTGATGCCGGGTCTCCAAGAATGTCGTTCACAAAGGCCCGTGGCTTTTCTCGCAGCAATCGGGCGTAGGTGCCCGACTCACACCCCTGATGCTCAAGGCACGCGCGCAGTAGCTTTGCATCTGCCTTGGTTTCTGCATCCCACTGTTCTCGGGAATCAGCGGCTAGTTTGTCCAGCCGAGCGCTATGCGCCTTAATTTCATCCAGCGCTTTTTACTGCCCCTCTGTTAACTTTTCCTCGCTTGGAGCTGCCGCTTTTCGGGGCTCTACGGCGCGCACCGTTGGCGCTTTCGGCGGTGCGCTTGCAACCGGGGGTGCCTTGTCCTGTTTCGGCAAGATTGCCGCAACCACGCCGATTGCGAAAACGATCAGCAGCCACTTGCCGATCCCTCCCTTGGCCTTCTTCTTCGTGGGAGCCGATGCCCCACAGTGCGGGCATGCCTTTGCTTGTGTACTGACCTGTTTGCGGCACTCTTTGCATGTCGTCATCGTCATGATGCATCACTCCTCATAGTTGCTTTACAAAATTCTAACTATAGGTGGAAGACGCGGTCGCGACAAAACTAGATGCTTTGCTCACTTTAGTGGGCATACATGGCAGAACTGGAAAAGGCTTTTGGAAGCGCGTTGCGGGAGCTGCGCAATCAGCGCGCGTTGTCTCAGGAGGCTTTGGCCCATGAGGCCGAACTCGCCCGGAACTACATTAGCCAGCTCGAGCTAGGGAGCAAGTCTCCTAGCTTGCGTACGATTTTTAGGTTGTGCAAAGTACTGGAAACAAAGCCTGCAACCTTGATCGAGGATGTGGCGCGTCGGGTGGGTGCACCAAGATAGAAACTACCCTGTTCGCCCCCTGCCTTGGACGGTGCAAGGGCTCTGCAATTGATTGCAGGAATGAGCAGGGCCCGATGCGAAGATCGGGCCCATCTCGCTCTGCTTGAGCAGCCCGTCAGACTCCGTGAGCCCCGCGCACGGCTTGCGAAATGCCACTTCACACTTTGAAGCCGGCCTGTTACATTTTTTCTTCCTACACAGAAGGAGGGATTTATGGCGCTGGTTAGTCCAAAGACGCGAGTTTCGGCATATTACAAACTTGGACGTGATCAAACAACTCTGGATTTTGTGGATGTACCCATAGGTAACGATATTCCGGTATTTCTTGATCCGAGTCGGCTGCGCAGCATAGATTCTAAATGGGCGTCGGACTGCACATCGTTGCTTCAGCACTTCTTTGATAATCTACTTGGTCACATTCAAGCAGGGTCAAAGGCCAAAGGGTTAGAGATGTTGGAAGGGCTATCCGAGCGCAACGAGTTTCACCTCGGCCTCTCTCAAGGACGCTCTCAAGGAAGTGGGCTTGGTTCGGTATTCGCGTTGAGATTTTGGGACGCTCTTATTAAGAGTGTAGCTGGAACCAGCGGGTTGCTGAAGGATTTGGAGGATGCATGTCTATTTATTGAAGGAGTTGGGCCGGATCGCATCTCTGATGCTGCATGCAATATTATTCGAGGGCCTTTGATTCAATACACCCAGGATATGTGTAAATATTATGGCATTCCAATGGAGTGGCAGGTTCCCTCAGGGCCTGTATGGAATGCCATGACAGGTACGTGGGAGGATTCTCTTGTTGAATTGCCGGTGACCGATTATGGGAAGATATTATTCGTACCGAAAGTGATAGTGAGGCATAACTTTGTGTACGATTCGTCTCGGTACTATACCCACTATTTGCTTCCCCTGATGCAAAGCCATGAGAAATCGGTTAACTCAGGGCTTGTTCATACTCTCCGGGATGGAAAAAAAAGAGTTACGAAAAAGTCCCTTAGAGAAAAATATGGTGTGGATAAGTTGGCAATTGCACGGGAGACATTGAAGCATCCCGGGGGGCTTGATCAGTACCGAAAAGATGCCCTTCGTACATCCAAGCCAATGTCACACTATCAATTGGCTGAAATTGAGAATATCAGCGGCCCACGCTTTGATAAGCTGTTGGCGGATTTAGTAAAAATTCCAGTTGGAAGGGAAAATGCTACTGCCTACGAAAATGCGGTAGAGGCGCTGCTAAGTGCTCTGTTCTTTCCTTCGCTTTCATCTCCAAGGAAACAGAGCGAGATTCATGAAGGTCGCAAGCGAATTGATATTACGTATGTAAACAGCACCCACGATGGATTTTTCCGCTGGCTATCAGCCAACTACCCAGCACCCCATATTTTTGTTGAATGCAAGAATTATGGAAAAGAAGTTGAAAATCCTGAGGTAGATCAGTTGGCTGGACGTTTCGGTCCCAGTCGCGGAACGGTCGGATTGCTTGTTTGTAGGTCGCTAAGTAATGAGAAGCTATTGGCGAAGCGCTGTATTGATACAGCTCATGATCATCGAGGGTTCATCATTCACCTGACGGACGACGATTTGAAGGAATTGGTCAAGGACTACACTGCATCAATTGGGGGTGGGGATTATCCATTGCTCCGCAAAAAATTTAGTGCGCTGGTCATGAAATGATCTTGTGAACTCATTAGGTGCAATGAGTAAGAGGTAAGTGCAAATGATCGTTTTGAACAGCGAAAAAGAACTGGTGAGGGTTGACTGTTGGGAAGACGTTAAGAGAAGACCCGGGTTTACGGATAATCTTGATCCCGCTGCGCATGAGTTGAGCGCCATCATTGGGCAGTATGCTTTCTCGGACAAGATTCACTGTGGGTTGTCGAACTGCCACACCCCGCACTTCAGAGGCTATCTAGTCGCTACCAAGGCAGGCCTGGAAACGAATATTGGCAAGGATTGCGGAAAGAACTACTTTGGCATTGATTTCGTGGAAATGGCCGAGAAATTTGACCGTGACATGCGCGACAAGGATGCACGCGAACGACTATGGAATCTGTTTTTCAGATTGGATGAGGTCAAGGCCACAATCAAGGGCATCCGTGAGGGCGCGCGGGGTGCAGACTGGGTGCAGCGTACGTCGCGTCAACTCGTGGAACCGGGGAAACAAGTTCCCCCTGTCGTAGTTCGTAGCATTTCGACGATGTTGAAAACAGGGGTCACGACCTTGGCCAAGGAACGAGAGGCAACAGCGCAGGAGCGAGAAATGGAAGAAGCTCGCACTGGACGCTCGATCAAGCCTCCGTTCTTTGTTACGGAAAAGATAGCTGACATTGCCGGGCTTCAGGCGCTAGACAAAGCCAATGACTTGCGGGAAATTTTGATCCTAGACTTGGGTGAGGGTGTCAAGGAGTTTGAACCGCTCAACATCGACACCATGACCTCCAAGGACTTGGCTAAGTGGTCAAAGTGGGCGGGTACTGTCGAACAGCGCATAGAAGCAGCGCGGCTATCCATGGAGGCGGGCTTCATCCTCCTGACGAGGGCTAACCTTGAGCCGTTCATGCAGATCGTGGAGAAAGAGGAAGAGCAAAAGAGCTTCCTCAAATACCTCAACAGCCTTCCTTGACCCTGCAATCAATTGCAGGCCCCACCGGGTTGACTTTGGGCGGGTGTTTGGGCGGGAATGTCACTCGCCAAAGAAAAAAACCCTAAGTGAATCAATCACTTAGGGTTGTATATGGCGGAGAGGGCGTCCCTCTAACCCGTAATCTCATGTTGTCCCGAAACGTCCGAAAACACCCATATAAATCAAATACTTAGGCAATCATTGTTGTCTTGCGTTATCCCATAAAACCCCGCACAATCGCACCATGCTGCGGGGGACAATGCGGGGGACGTTATCGCCAGCCTGCAGCCCGTTCGTTTGATTCGAGAAAGAGGCCGCTATGGGAAACATCAACCGACTGACTGCGCTGCAGGTTCAAAAGCTGAGCAAGCCGGGCTATCACGCCGATGGTGCTGGCCTGCATCTTTGCGTCAAAGCAACCGGCGGCAAAAGCTGGATTTTTCGTTATAGGTACGGCGGCAAAGAGCGCGAGATGGGCCTGGGGCCGCTGCACACGGTTTCACTTGCTGAGGCACGCGAGAAAGCACTGGCACAGCGCAAGATGCTGCTAGACGGTGTGGATCCATTGGCAGCAAAACACGCCAGCGAAGTGCAGCGCAAACTGGCTGAGGCGTCTGTCATTACGTTTGACACTGCAGCGACCAGCTACATCGCAGCGCATCGCGCCGGTTGGAAGAACGAAAAACACGCTGAGCAGTGGACTAACACCCTCACCACCTACGCCAGCCCCGTTTTTGGTTCGTTGCCAGTCGCAGACATCACGACACCGCTGGTTCTGCGCGTGCTGGAGCCGATATGGACTACAAAAACTGAGACTGCATCGCGTGTTCGTGGTCGTGTCGAGAAAGTTCTGGATTGGTGCAAAACACAAGGCTATCGGACGGGGGACAACCCGGCGGCGTGGCGCGGGCATCTTGAGAACCTGCTGAGCGCACCACAAAAGACAAAGAAGGTCGAACATCACCCCGCGCTGCCCTGGCGCGAGGTCGGTGCATTCATGCAAGAGCTGCGCACCATGCCCGGCACCGCCGCGCTGGCGACCGAGTTCATCATCCTGACCAACTGCAGGACGTCCGAAGCGATTAACGCCACCTGGGCAGAGTTCGACCTGGGGGAAAAGCGGTGGACTATTCCGGCCGAGCGCATGAAGGCAGCAAAAGAGCACGTTATCCCGCTGTCTGAGCCTGCGCTGGCAGTCCTGCAGCGTTTGAAAGCTGAGGCAAAAGAGGGCGAGTTCGTATTCCCCGGCGGCAAGAAAAACACCGCATTGTCAAACATGGCCTGTCTCGCGCTGCTAAAGCGCATGGGGCGCGGCGACCTGACGGTTCACGGTTTCAGATCAAGTTTCAGAGATTGGGCTGGCGAGGCTACTGCGCATCCCCGCGAAGTCATAGAGCACGCCATGAGCCACCAACTGAAAGACAAAGCCGAAGCTGCTTATGCGCGCGGCAGCCTGCTAGAGCGTCGTCGTGTGCTGATGGCCGACTGGGCGAACTACTGCGCGCAGCCTGCAGCGACCGGCGTTGTCGTGCCCCTGCAAAGCGCGAAATCGGCCTGACACTTTTCACGCAACGGCTGGCCGAAACCGATTTGACCTACATAACCTACAAACCGAAAAAATGACAACACGCGCAAAACCTGATTTTTCCGTGGGGGGCGGCGGCATGGTTGACCCTGAATTCATCCCCGCAGACGTCCGGCGCGAACTGCTGCTGCATCTCGAAAAATCGCCATTGACGAGCGAGCAGAAAAAGGCGCTGATCCAATACGCGAACGACATGGGGCAGATGGTGATGGATGGCGAATTGCTGCCCGCACAAATACAGCGCACGCAGATCGAGCGCGTTGCAAACGAAGCGCGTCGTCTGCTGCAGGCCCTGAATCAACTGAGCCAGCCAGCCCGAGACTCTTTGCACGCGCATACTGATTACCTAGCCTATGGGAGCCGCCCACCTGTCGAGCTTGAGCAGGCCGTCAAAGCGGCGATAAAGCAACCCGGCGGGAGCTTGCTGGCGACGGGCTGGGACTACGTAGAAGCGCTCGAAAAAGCCGCTGAATATGCCGCACAGCAATACACCATAGACACAACAACAAAACCAGAACAGAGCCGCGCGCGGGGTTTCGTGTCTATGCTGGCCGAGCACGTTCGTGGCATGACAGGGAAGCCCCCGCCGAAAGACAAAGCAAGCTGGTTTGCCTGTTTTGCTGCGTGCCTTGGCGAGCATCTTGCTCTGCCTATCGGCCCGCGCGTCATAGCGTCCGGCATCACAGCCATACGTTGATAACGCGAGATAGTCGGACAACGTAGGGGCGCAAAAACGGGGGATTTTTGACACTGCTTTCATACCGCGTGACAAGACAACGCGGGGCAACTTGAAAGCGAACAATGTCGCAAACCATCCCTCGGGCAGCACGCCCAAAACACGCTGCCGAAATCCTCGGCGTAGGCGTGTCAACCCTGTGGCGCTGGGCAAAAGAGCGCGCCGACTTCCCTAAAGCGCGTCGTCTGTCGAGCCGCTGCACAGTGTTCGACACTGGCGAGCTTGTCGCATGGCGCGACTCGCAAAAAGGGGGTGCAAAGTGATCGGCACCCTCCAGAAAGCACAAAGCCCGGCGGCAACCGGGCTGAGCGCAAACGAAAACACAAGCACCAACATTCTAGACCAGAAGCGCGAGACGACGCTAATGGCACGCTTCGCCATGAAAGGCGCTGCAGTTCACCGGCTGGCAGATGGCGGGTTCATCGTTGCGCAGTGGGGCCTGACCCGTCACTGTGCCGACTTCGCTGCGTTGGTCGGCTTCGCCCGTCAGATGGGGGTGCTCTAAATGAAGGCCATTTACCTGCATCCCGAGGGCATGGGCGAGCTTTTGTTCGATGCCGCAATTTCCCGTTTGTTCTTTTTCAATGAAGAAGAGGCGCAAAGCGGATATGTGCTGATTGGCCCGGCTGGCCTGCGCGAAGTGGCGCAAAAACTGCTGGCGCTGGCTGATGAGGTGGAGATGGGCATTGTGCATTGCACGCATCCTGCCAATGGCCCCGACGACAAAAGCGCGCCGCACCCTGGCTATGGCCCCGACGACATTCAATTTTGATCGGAGGAGCTACATGACCACACCGACAAACAACACCGAGTTTCTGCAGGCCGTTTTCGCTGGCCTGACCGAGCCGCATCGCCCGTTCGTTTTGGGCTTTGATGGCAAACCAAAAGAGCGCAAAGCCTGGGGCGGCAATCCGTGGCAGTTCGGCAAGACCAGCACGGAAAACCCGAGCCTGAACTGGTATTTCACGCTGGCCGTGTATGCCCCTGACGACGGCTATCACCGGCAAGAAAAGCACTGTGCAGGCATCTTTGGCGTGATGTTGGATGACCTGGGCACAAAGGCTTTGCCGCTGGAACGTCTGGCAGGCTGCCCGCCATCTATCGTGATCGAAACCAGCCCCGGCAACTATCAGGCGACCTATCTGTTCGACGGGGTACAGACCGACCTGAGCCGCGTCAAAGCGTTGAATCAGAGCATGGTCGAAGCTGGCATGTGCGACCCCGGCGCGAAGTCACCGCCGACCCGCTGGGGCCGTCTGCCGTTCGCATCCAATGGCAAGACCGAACCCGCGTTCGAGTGCAAGCTGGTCGAGTTCCACCCCGAGCGGCGCTACAGCATTGACGAGATTGTCGAGCGCCTGGAATTGGCACCACCGATTGAAGCGCGCAAGAAAACACCGGGCCGCAAAGCTGCTGCAATCGACCGCAATGCAGACGGCGTTTATGTGCCCCGCCCCGACGAAAACGAGGTCATTGCAGCGCTGAAAAAACGCGGGCTTTACAAGTCGCCACTGGGCAGCGGCAAGCACGACATAACCTGCCCGTGGGTGCATGAGCACACCGACCAGCACGACCACGGCAGCGCATATTTTGAGCCGAGCGCATTGTTCGCTGTGGGTGGTTATCGCTGCCAGCACAGCCACAGCGACAAATACCGCATTGGCGCTTTGTTGGAGTTCTTGGGCGTGACGTTTCAGGCTGCAAAGCACCGCCCGACGATCAAGGTCGAAGCGGGCGAGCTGCATCGCATCGTTGACGCTGCCGAGGCCGTGCTGGCTGAAAGCGCCCGTTACTACCAGCGCGGCGGTTTGATTGTGTCGGTCAACACCGCCCCCGAAAGCGGCGCGACCACCATCAAGCCTGTGTCGCAGCCTGCACTGGTTCGAGCGCTGTCTGGCTGCGCGTCCTGGCTGCGCTATGACGCCCGCGCAGAGGATTTTGTGACCAGCGACCCGCCTGCGCGCCATGTGCAAGTTCTGTTCGACAGCGAGAGCTATACGCACCTGCCAGCTCTGACCGGCATCGCCCGCCAGCCGCACCTGCGTGCCGATGGCAGTCTGGTGCGAGAGGCGGGGTTTGATGCGGCGACGGGTTTGTTCGGTGTGTTTGATGCGCGCCTGTTTGATGTGCCAAACAAACCTACACGCCAGCACGCGCTGCAGGCCTTGGCTGAGCTTCGCGCCCTGCTGACCGAGTTCGCGTTCGCCAGCCCCGCCGATGAGGCTGCAGCATTGGCTGGCATCCTGACTGCTGCCATCCGACCGAGCCTGCCAGCCGCGCCGATGTTCCACATCAAGGCACCGCAAATTGCCAGCGGCAAGAGCTACCTGAGCGGCATCATGTCTGCATTCGCCGGGCCGGGCACACCGTCTGCAGTGGCTTTCCCAACCAGCGACGAAGAGTGCCAGAAACAACTGCTGGCGTTGCTGCTGGAAGCCCCGAGCGTGGTCGTGTTCGACAACCTGACCACCGACCTGATCCCGTTCAAGTCGCTGTGTTCCGCGTTGACCGAAGAGTTCTTGACGGGCCGCATTCTCGGTGTGTCCAAAACGGCAACCGTGGGCACGCGGGCTTTGTTCCTGAGTTCGGGCAACAACGTGGGCCCGGTCAAAGACATGGCCCGGCGCTGCATAACGGTTTCCCTTGACCCGCAAGTCGAGACACCGGCAACCCGGCAATTTACCGGCGACCCGCTGCAGGTCGTGCGTGAAGAGCGCGAGCGTTATGCGGCGCTGGCGTTGACCGTCATTCGTGCATGGATTGAATCGGGCGAGGCGCACATCAACTGCAAGCCCCTGGCGAGCTATTCACAGTGGGGCGCGTGGGTTCGCCAGCCGCTGCTGTGGCTGGGCCTGCCAGACCCTGCAGAGCGCGTGTTCGAGCAACTTGCGCAAGACCCCGACCGCGAAACGCTGGGCCGTTTGTTGGCAGCGTGGCAGCGCGTACACGGCAACCGCCCGGCGATGATTCGTGAGGCAGTCTCTGCAGCCGAAACGGGCTTTGCAGACGAGGCAAAGAACCTGCGCGAGGTGCTGCTGGAAATCGCAGAGGAGCGCGGCGAAATCAACCGCCGCCGGGCTGGCCGCTGGATTGCACGCCATCAAGGCCGCATCGTTGACGGTTTGCGGTTTGTCCGGGCATCCGGCACAACGTCTGCAGAGCGATGGGCCGCTGAATCGGTTATGTCGGTTTCGCAGGTTTGTTTTAGCCATCCGGTCGAAAGTGTCACAGACGACGAAACGGACGACGAGCCGGTCGAGGTGCTGCTGTGAGCGATGCAACCACCCTTATCAGAAAAGCCCTTGATGCTGGCATCGAGTTGCAGTTCGTTGACGGTCAACTCAAAGTGACCGGCAAACGCAAGGCGGTCGAGTGCTGGGCATCAAAGCTGCGCGAGAACAAGGCGGCATTGATCGCTGCGCTACAGCCATGCGAGCCTGCTGCGATTGATTGGCGCGAACTGGATCGAGCCTACCAGCTACATCACATCAACTGTCCGACCTGCATTGCCGCAGGCCTTGGCGCCCGGTATGGCCTGCGCTGCGGCGCAGGGGCTGCGCTGTGGTCGGCGTACAGCGAAGCAACCGAACCAAAGGGAAACAAATGACCTTCGCCTTACTTCACCTTGCCGGGCAGCTACGGCACAAGCACACCCGCCGCCGCCTTGTCGAAAAGACTGTGCACCGCCTGGGCATGAGCCGCCGCCGCGCCCTGCAATTCGCCCGTCACATTTTCTGAAAGCAACACCATGAACAACTTTGAACACATCACGCAAATTCTCGAAAAGATCATTGACGGCGAGCCCATCCCCACGTTCCAAAGCCCGGCATTTGTGGCGCTGATTGCGGCGCTGAGCTCCATCGCAACAAGTCCGCAGGACAGCGAAAAATTGGGCCGATCGTGCTGCTTAATGTTGCTGGATCGCCTTAGCGCATCGATGCATGGCGAGCGCGAAATTCAACTTTTGAAAGACGGATCGCGTCCTTTGTGCTAGACTTTGCGGCATCGGTCGCAAGAAAAAGCCCCACGGGCTATTTCAAGCGCCGCACGATCCGGCATCCCTTCGGGAAGCGCGTATCAAGCCGACTCATTAGTAACGGCTTGGGCGCGCTTTTTTTTCGCCCCAAGCGAACAACCGAAAGAAAACACCATGTCGAACTACGATCAAGACGCAACGCAGTACCCCCGCCAGCAGTGGGAAATCCTTTGCGCCAAACACGGCCTGCCAGACGCTTCCAACATCAAGGGCAGCGGCCTGAACTACGCCACCAACGAGGCCCACGAAGCACGCAAGACAATGCGCCGCGCGGTCAATGCCATCACCGCCAAGCTGCATCCGAACGAGTTCTCAAACGAAGTAACTGCTGGCCTGTCGCACGCCGCGCGCGTAGTTGCGGAAATCAACGCGGGGCTCGACCACTTCGAGCAAAAGAGCGAAAACGCACACGGCCTTAAAACCATGCGCAACAGTGCCGACTTTGCGAAGCACTACAAAACAGACGGACACGGCGAGGGCGAGTTCGGCATTCACGACTTCCTGCGCGGCGTGGCGAACCTTCGCTCTACTGGGGCTGTGCAGAACGCTTTGAGCGTGGGCACCGACGCCAGCGGCGGTTACACCGTCCCGTCAGTGCTGATGCCCGGCGTGCTGTCCGCGCTGGTTCCTGCATCGAGTCTGCTGACGGCCGGTGCTGGCATCCTGGCGTTGGAGCCCGGTAAGACGTTCACCACCGCAGCCGTGAGCACCATCCCCACCGCCGCCTGGCGCGCTGAGGGCGGCACGCTGGCGACGTCCGACCCGGCATTCCGCGCAGTTGTCGCAACCCCGCGCTCGCTGGCATTCACGTTCAAGGTGAGTCGTGAACTGCTGGCCGATGGTCAAGGGCTCGAACAGGCTCTCAACCTGGCGATTGCGCAAGCCTTTGCCAAAGAGCTTGATCGCGCTGGGCTGCGCGGCACCGGAACGGCACCCGAGCCGCGCGGCGTGGCGAACACGGTCGGCATTCAGGCTGTTGCCAACGGCGCGAACGGCGCTGCGCTGGCAGGCTTTGCGAACATCTTCAGTGCAATGCAGTCGATCCTGCAGGCTGATGCCCCGATGCCCACCGCCGCAATCATGTCCCCGCGCAGCCTGGTCAAACTGGGTGGATTGGCAGACACCACCGGCCAACCCATCCGAGTCCCCGAGATGCTCAAGGACGTGAAGATGATCGCCACCAGTCAGATCCCCAACAACTTGAGCGTTGGCACCAGCAACGACTGCAGCGAAATCTATGTTGGCGACTTCAGCACCGTGCTGTTCGCCATGCGAGAGAACGTGTCGGTTCAACTGCTGCCCGACCTGTACGCGGCAACGGGCGAGATCGGGTTCGCCTGCCATGTCCGCGCCGATGTGATTGTTCAGTACCCAGCAGCACTGGCAGTTGTCACCGGGGTCAAGGCTTAACGGAAAACACCACGCGGGCGAGAGAGCAGGCCCATATCCCGCGTGGTGAACCCCCGGCCCGGATACTGTCTGGGCTGGGAGCTCGCGCAGAGCTATATGGGAAGGCATGGCGCTGTACGAGAAGCATCAGCGCGAGGTGGATCACCGCAGGCGAAAACGGCTGCGCGGAACTCCACACCATCTACCCAGCAAGACACCGTGGGCCTTCGGGCCTGCCGATATGCACATGAGCAAATTGAAGCAACAACTTGAAGCCGCCGGGGTTCGCGTGAACGTTCGCCCGTTTGGCTTTGAACTGCTGGGGCGAGGCCATCGAGTTCTGACTACCAGTCTGGAAGCACTTGACCGCCACGACATCGAAGCACTGACCGGCACACAACGCCCCGCACTGGGCAGGCACGGTTTCCGGCTGGGGCGCGATGGCCTGCCGCTTGAGTAGGGGGCAGGCTCAAATTTGGGCCGCACTGCCCGGTAACCGGCAAGTTCAAGCTACGTTCAAAAGCCTGTATTTTTGAGGAATCACCATGCCCAGAAAATCCGCTGCCGCACTGGCAACCCCAACCATATTCGACACAAAGCGCCCGCCCCCGCCCGCTGGCCTGCCCCCTGGTGCTGCTGCGCTGTGGGTTTCAATCTGCGCCGGACTGGATGCGAACTACTTTTCGACCGGCGACATGGTGCTACTTGAAGCGCTGGTTATGGCAGACCATCAAAAGAGGCTTTGCGATGCCCTGGTGCTGCGTGACGGGCCTATCACGAGCGATGGCGCGATTAACCCCGCTGCGAAGCTATCGAACCAGTACGCGGGAACAATGGCCGCGCTATCGGGCAAGCTGCGATTGTGCAAGAGCGCCACGACAAGGCCAGAAAGTGCGGGGCTGAAAAAGGCGCTGCACAGCGGGTTGAAGCCGTGGGAAAGTGACCCCGAAATGGCAGAGTATTTCTCATGAGCCGGACACCCGAGCAGAACCTAGACGGGGTTATGCGTTACTTGAGGCACATGGAACCCAAGCGCGAACAGTTCGAGCAGGTGACGCGCTATGACATTGCAGCGTTGCAGGCCCGCATGGATTGCATGGAGGCGCGCATTGCCCAGCTAGAGGCGCGGATTGATGAGCTTGTGCCGTAGGGTGGGGGGCACGGTCAAACCTTACAACCCTCGAACCGGCGACACCCCATTGCTTCGCACGTAGGGAAAATTTTCCCCTTTTGAAATCAATCAAGTTTCAGCAAACGATGGCAGGACAACACGGGGGACGCAGGAAAGGCGCAGGAAGGCCCGCAGGCGCACGCAATCGGCCTGTGCTGGTGCATGGCCTACCCCAGACCGGCGACCCCGTTGCATGGCTGCTGGCTGCGATGAATCACCCCGACCTCACTCTACGCCAGCGTGTCAAAATCGCGAGTACGCTGATGCCCTACGTTCACACGCCATGCTGATCTACAAGCCCCCCAGACCGAAGCCCCCGCGCCGTGGGGCTTTTTTGTTGGCTGCGCAGTAGGTTATGTCGCTTTAAACGGTTTGATCTGGCGTACCGTTGAAAAGTGTCACGACAAAAAACGCTGGCGCTGTTCGTTTCTGCCCGCATGAATCGCAATCTGCTGCGGGGGACACTGCGGGGGATGATCGGCCAGAAAAGAAAAAACCCTAAGTGAATCAATCACTTAGGGCGTGTTCTGGCGGAGAGGGCGACCGCACGATCCAGAATCCAAGGTGATCCACTTCAGTCCTCAGATACCCTGCAAGTCATTGTTTCAAATAGAAGTTTCTGCCAACAGGGCTTCGGTAACTCTCCAGGAAGCATCAAAGAAATACAGCACCATCCCGCCTTAAAATATGGTTAGAAATATGGGCAGAAGTGCTTATATGCGAGTCCTGGAGTCCGACAATGAGTAAAGCACGCGACCGACTGACTGCGGTCCAGATCAAGAATCTCAACAAGGCCGGGTTCTACCATGACGGCGGCGGGCTTTACCTTCAGGTCAGCCGTTTTGGCACTAAGTCTTGGATTTTGCGCTACACGCTCAATCAGCGAAAGCGGGACATGGGCCTCGGTCCTTTGACGGACTGGACGCTGGCCGAAGCCCGCGAACGTGCGAAGAAATATCGGCAGCTCGTTGATGATGGGATTGACCCAATCGACCAACGCGATCAGGAAAAGGCCCGCATGCAGGCGCAGCGTCTGGAGGCCGAGAGGAAGCGTCCCACCTTCGAGGAGTGTGCCAAGGAGTACCACGCAGCAAATAAGGACGATTGGAAGAACGCCAAGCACGCTGACCAGTGGATCAACACCCTCTCCACCTATGCTTTCCCGAAATTTGGAAAGCAGCCCATAGAGAACTTGAAGCGTGAGCAGATCCGGGAAGTGCTGGAGCCCATCTGGAAAACAAAGGCCGAAACCGCGTCCCGCGTGCTGCAGCGCATCCGCACCGTCGTCAACTATGCTGCAGCTCGGGACTACTGCGCTGGTCTCGACAGCGAGCAATGGGATCAACTCAAGAAAGCCCTTCCCAAGAACACAAAAGCGCGTGAAGTGGAGCACCATGCTTCTTGCCCCCATGACCAGGTCGGGGCGCTACTTGTTCAAGTCCGCAACAGCCGCTCAAGTGATAACGTGAAGTGGGCTTTCGAGTTCATCGTTTTGACTGCCGCTCGCTCGGGCGAAGTACGTAACGCCGTATGGGAAGAGATCGACGCAAAGACCAAGACCTGGGTCATCCCTAAAGGTCGCATGAAAGCCGGTAGGGAGCATTCCGTGCCGCTCTCGCCTGCAGCCTGGGAGATCTTGCAGAGAGCCAGGGCAAGATGGCCCAAAAACACCGAGCCGTCAGGCCTTATCTTCCCTGGCGAAAAGAATAAAGCCATCAGCGACATGACGCTCACGCAGTTGTTGCGCCGGATGCAGCAGCCGTACACGGTGCACGGCTTCCGCGCGAGCTTCAGAACGTGGGGGGCTGAAATAGCTCACTACGAACACGACATGTTAGAAATCGCGTTGTCACACATCGTCGGCGACGCCACGGTGCGTGCCTACCATCGCTCAGACATGGTTGAAAAACGCCGCAAGTTGATGAACGACTGGGCCATCTACTTGCTCTCGAACAGCTGAACGTCAGCGTTCAAAAAACACAAAGGATCTTCAAGTGGCGACAAGCACTCGTTCTGTTCGGACAGCAAAAGGCACTCTCATTCCTACTCCCGTCTGGAGTGAGGAGGCAAAGATCCGTCATCGAGCAGTGTGGGAGATCGCCGCGATGGCTGGAGATGTAATGCCTAAGGTTGGTGCCATCCGCGCCAAGAAAAACGCGGATCCAACTTGGCAAGAGCGACATGAGAAGCTAGTTCGGGCAATGACGAATGCGTTGTTGCCCAAACGAGACCCCCTTCCTGACCATGTCTACTACGACCCGAATCGAGCCGGGAATGCTGCCCGCATACTGGAGACATCCAAAGTCAGACAGGTTCGAGTTGAAGTCGCAAGCGCGATTGAATTCCTCTGGCACCAGTTTGGCGCAGACACCTTCCCTGAAGAACTTCGGACAATTCATCAGTCGCTCCGAGCGAAAGACGTTGTTCATTCTGAGCATGTAGCGACAGAAGCAACTAAAGAGCCTGTTGCGGCCACTGAAAACCCGAAAGGTCCTGCCCACCGAGATCAACAGTCGGCAAATGCCACGAAGGAAACTAACCGCCTGAAGATCCTGGTCTACATCCTCTCGCGCGAGCTGTATGGCGTCCCACCCGACAGCGAGTTTCCGCCCCCGACACTGCGAGGCGATGTGCTCGACTCGGTCGAAAAGGCTGGACTCAAAGGGCGTGAAGGCTTGGGAGCAGATGGCGTGCAGACTCTGCTGGAGAAAAGCTTCAAGCAGTTTTGGCAGTTGAAGCGGAACCCATCATGAATCCATGATGGATCCTGATGGATCCTGATGGACCCATGATCGGTTAGAAATTCAGCACTGCTGCGCCTTCAAGATTGAACCCATCCGGATGCTGATGGGTTCGACGGGACTCATCGAACAACTTCAACAGTTCTTTCGAGGAGGCCTATATGGCACAGCAATTTCAAGAGGCGCTGATCCGCAAGCGCGAGGTATTGGCAAGGACCGGATGGTCCAACTCCACCCTCTACAACCGCATTGCGACGGGCCAGTTCAAGCCTGGCGTCAAAGTCGGCCCGCGCATGGTCGGATGGCCGCGAAGCGAGGTCGAGGCTTACATCCAGGCACGTATTGCTGAGCGTGACGTTGAGATCGGGGGCGCAGCATGAGCCACGAAGCTCAAAGTCTCTCCCCTCGGAAAGCGTTGAAGCGCCGTGCGGTCAGCGAAGTCGGCGAAGCGCCGACTTCGCCCAAAAGTGCTGGCAGTGCTAAAAAAACTGCGGGGCTTGCCGGTAACGGTGTGCTGTCGTCTCTCCCTAAGACCATCAAGGCCGTCTATCGCGTGGTCGGGGAATCAGGCCAAAACACCGGCAGCTTGGCCGTTGAAGCAGAAAATCAAGCGGGTGATACCGTGCTCAACCTTATTGACCTGAAGCAGTTGAGCCTTGGGAAGCTGGATGACACCGCGCAGTTCGCAATAGATGCTGATCTCTACGCATTCCAGTCCCGAAAAGGCGCCAATGAGCTTTCTGCTCTGATCCGCCAAGCCGACAAGCTGCCTTGCTACATCGCTGGCCGTGACGGTTACCACCGGGTGGACTACGGTGATCACCTCATCGAGTTCTTTGTGTGGCGCAACCTGATCCACGTGTTCGACGGCACAACGCCCCCACTGGCGTTGCGAATGCTCCAGGGGCTCCCGACTTACCCACCTCCATCTGGCACCTTGGAAGACTGGAAGTCGGAAGTCGGGGCACTCGTCGCACGTAACCCCTACATGCTCATTGCTGTTCTCGCGGGACTCACGGCCTTGCTGCATCAGGCCTTTGGTTTGCCCAAATTAGTGCTGATGTTCGTCGGGCCAAGCAGCCAAGGGAAAACGACATTGCTGTGTGCGGGTCAGTCGATTGTGACCTCTGGTAAGGACATTGAGACTTTTGCAGGAACAACCAAAGGTATAGAGGCCAAGCTGCGGGAACATTCGGACGCGCCAGCGTTCATGGATGAACTACGCCAAGCAGACGTCCCTGCTGACTTGGTCAAGCTTGTGTTTGATCTTGAGAACGGAGCGAGTCGCAAGGTCAGCTCGGGAAGTCAGCAGGTTGTCCAGCGTGGTGCGCTACGCAATGGAATGGTGATTGCTAACGAAGGCAGTTTGGCCGAGATTACGTTGACATCGCAAGTCAAGGTCCACGAGGGCACTGGCGCACGCTTGCTCGAGGTGCGTATCCAAGCACCACACGGGGCATTCCACGTGTTGCCAGCCAATATGACCGCCAAGCAGTTCTCGGAGCACATGAAAGACGTCACGTCTCGTTTTCATGGTGCCGTGTGGGACGCCTGGGTGACTTTGATTGCAAAAAAAGCGCAGAAGGTCCGTAAATGGCTTGCCGAGAACCTTGCCCAGGTGGAGGAAGAGTTACTGCAAGGGCTGAAAGTCAACAACCCTGTCACTGCTCGTCTGGTGCGAGGCATGGCCGCTTGGGCTTGTGCTGGTTTGCTGGCTGTGCGCTACAAGCTGCTGGACGCTGATCGCAAGGTCATCATCGCTGCCGTTCGCCTGGTGCTTGAGGAGCATCTGAAGCGCAACGTTCATGGCAATCATAGCATTGCAGAGCAGGTGCTGGGAGCGGTACGCGCCTGTATCGACCAAAACGCGAGCAAGTTTCCGCCCTTGGCACAGTTCCACTCGCCAGAGCACTCAGGCATCTTTGGCTATCGCGTTGGACATGGCGAGGATGCCGAGTTTTTGTTTCTCCCCTCCGTGTTCGAGCAGCAGTTCGGTCAGAAATATGGCAGTGAGGCAACTGCTCGCGCATTGAAGGACGCTGGCTATCTGAAATGCACCAAAGGTGCTGGCTACCAGTACCAAAAACGCGTGCCTAGTTTGGGCGGCGGATCAGAGCGCAAACGGTTTTATACGGTGTTGGCGCGCATTCGTTTCGACTGATTTTCTCGATAGCTGGCTAGTGCTGTCACGTTGTCACAACCATTTGGCATGACAGCGTGGCACTAACGTCAAACAAATTTCGGCTGGCTGTAATACATGACATCAGCCCCCTCGATACCAGGTACTCAATATGAAATTCAATAGTATTCGTCATCGTCTTCGCTCACTGCCTTCGTTCAATCGCAGCAAGATCTCCAAAGCTAATCGCAATCCTGTGAAGGAGTTCACGCCGGTTCCAGACTTGCCTTCGATAGAGCCCTGTTTGCGCCACCAAGCTAACGTCGCTGGATGGAAACCGTTTTCCTCGTTCTTGATTGACACGGTCAAGGTCAAGATTCGGGTGAAACACCCGCCCCTGTCTGAACTCGCTCAAGGCAATCCTTACGTCAAGCAAGATGGGTTTAAGTTTCTGATTCGTTGTCCCCGTACAGATGCTGTTGCTCGGCTGTTCAGCATGGAAAACGGCACCGTCTTGCTGATTGAGTACAGCATGCCGAAGTTTCTCACCGGTCAGAACGTCATCGGTCATATGAATGTTCATGATGGGTGTTTGGAGGGCATCAATAAAGCGTTGAATCTCTTGGGGCTCATGCCCACCAAGAAAGAGCGCATAGACATCATTTGTGGTGATTACCTCTTGACTCGCGTTGATATAACGGCGCACGTCGATTGCCAAACGCCTGATCGTGCTCAAGCTTTGTTGTTGGCCTTGCGGACTTTCATCGTCCGTTACGCCAGTGACGTCAGCATGTATGGCTACAAAGGGCTATACATCGGTCAAAGCTCCAAACGTCGAACCCTGAAGATCTACCCCAAGGGCATCGAGTTGAAGGAAAAGGGCCAGATTCCTGAGCATGTGTACAACTGCAAGTACTTGACGAGAAAGGCTGATAGTCTGGTTCGCTTTGAACTGACGCTTCGTGGCAAGGAGTTGACCCGCCTCGGTTTGTCATCGCCGATGACATGGAATAAGCAGGTCGCCATGGAGCAGATCCAGCCATGGCTTGAGAAGCTGCGAGGAGCGGGTGGTGTCGTGCCCAACTTGGCTGCCATCAAAAACCTGTCACCTGTCATGCAAAACAAGCTCCTGCTTTGGCTTGGTGGGCATGTGGATGCTTTTACCCGTGGTGTTAAACGGGACTCCTATCTTGAAGCCCGCAAGAAAGTGAAGGTAGTCACTGGTATCGACGTTGAGCAATCGCCGGATGTTGGCTTGCAAGCCGCTGCGGTCGTCACCATCAGCCAACTGTTCTCGGAGGGCCTGGGCTTTAGGACACACAAGAAAAAGTGGCCGAAGCTGTTGGCAGCAATCCAGGCATACCAGCCAACGCAGGCTGTCACAGCGTCACGACCGAAATCATGCACAGCGCATAAATAGGGCGACAGGGATGAGCGAGGGGGTTAACAGATGAGGGAATCTGTTAACCCCCGGATGTCACAATGTCACAGCCATTGCCAAACACCTAGTTCTGCACTCGGCAAACTAAACCCACCATCCCGCAGGTGCAGGTGAATTCTCTTTTTGGGTATATGATGTACAAAATTTTGTACCATCTGCGTCACCCGGAGGCCCCATGGCAATCTCAGCCAGCGACGTGATCCCCCTGTCTCACGCTCGTGCCAACTTTTCTGAGTTGGCTGAGGATGTGCGAGCGGGTGCCGAGAAGATCATCACCAAAAACGGGGAAGCGTTCATCGCCATCATTGATGCGAAACGCCTCGACTACTACCACCAGCTAGAGCGCGAGCGCATCCACCTGCTGCTGATCGACGAAGCATCCAAGGGCCTGGATGACGTGGCGGCAGGACGCACTCAAAATGCGCGCGCAGCACTGACAGCCATCAAGAAACGACGCGCAGCCGCTTGAGTACCGTTGGCATCCCATGACCAACCGCGTGACCATCAAGCTCACCGCCAACTTCGAGCGGAACCTGGCCGACATTGAACAGTTCCTGACCGAGGCAGAAGCCCCTCAGGCGTTCGACGGCCTGATCGACGAGTTACTCGGCACGGTGCTGCCAAACCTAGAACGGTTTCCCGAGCTAGGCAGGCCGTTTTTCAATCGGGCAGTCGGCTCTGCGGAGGCTACCAACGCCACTGCCGCACTGAAAGCCAAGCTGGCTGCTCTGGTGGGCACCTCGTTGACCAGCTTGCGTGAGTATGTGATGAGCCACTACCTGGTGCTGTACGTGCAGGTTGAAGACACGCTTTTCCTGCTGTCGATCAAGCACCACAAGCAACTGTCATTCGACTTCGAGGGGCATTGGGGAGGCGGTGCGTGAGCCAAGCAAAAAAGATCTAAAGCAACTCCATAGGGCACGTTGGTTCTGAGGGATGCCAAGGCTCCGCACAACAGGCTGCGCTGGGCTCGTTTTCCTTCAGCAGCGAAGGCTTGGGCGTCACACTCGGCAACCCACTATGAGGCTTCCCCGATTCTGTATTGATGGTTTTCGAGGCGGGTCATATCTTTTTCTTTATGAAGATTTCAATGCCCAAAGCTGGGAACTGGCCATGTTTCAGACCAGCACCCGGAACAACTTCTTCAGGTAGTTGCTGGCTCCATCTTCCATAAAGAGGACATGCCGGTTCTCCAGTTCTTGTTTTTGGGCAGGGTCGCCGACGTTCAACAGGTCGGAGAACTTGGTCGGCGAAAGCACAAAGGCATTCAAGACCAGCGGCGCTTCGCCCGCCTTGGCTTGCCCCGCCAGCGTCGTTTCCAGAGTCTTCACTTCCTTGTAAAGCCCCAGCTTGGGGTGCGACAGATCGAGATTGCGCAACCCCTTCGGATCGACAAAGGTCAGCCACTGCTTGCCGCTGGCATCGTCCACCAGCCACAGCAGGAAGTCGGGATAAAAGTTGCCCGCCAACGCGAAGCCCAGGCCTTTCTCTTCACGATCCGCATTGCGCAATAGGTACAGGCTGCGCGGGCCAATCGCTTCCTTGCCTTCGCCAGAGTTGTAGAACGCCTCCAGGTCGCGCACAAAGTCCCATTCGCTGGGCGCGTCAAAGGCCAACGGTCGCAGCTTCAGCGGCACCGCATCCTTGTCCTCCAATGCCAGCAGCGGGTAGTACAAGTGCCGGTCGAAGCTGATGGCCACCATGTGCGGCGCGTTCCACTTGCTGGCCTCGCCGATCTTGCCGTCCGCCACGAGCTTCTTCAGCACTTCCAGCTTCGCCTGATACTCCAGACCTTCGTCGTTGTTCTCGATCGCGAACTGGTACAGCTTGAGCATCGAGCCATGCTCTTCGTCCATACACACCACGTCGTAGAACTGGCCTTCATAGCCGGTTTTCAGCGACTTGTAGAAGCGATCGGTGTAGTCCGTCAGTAGCCGCAGCAGGATGCCTTCCTGTTTGCGGATGTCGGCGAAGGTCGTCACGTTCAGTTCCGCTGCCGGAATGAACAGCGTGTACCAATCCTGCTCACCCGCGCAGAAGTCGATCAGCTTCTGCCGTTCCAGCCGCAGGTTGCTCCAGCTGCGCTGCAGCTTGTAGTCCTGCAAGGCCAGATACACGCGATCCCAGTCGAATGCCGCGAAAAGCTTCTGATTCAACTTGCCCTTGTTGCGTGATTCCGCAGTAGGTGCTGTTGTGCCCTTATCCTTGCTGGAAAGCGCTTCGACACGCGGGTACAGGTCGAGTACCACATGGGGGGGCTTGATCTTGCCCTGGAACTGCGCGGGTATTTCGTACAGCCACGGAAAGTGCGTGCGCTTGAACCCAAGTTTCTGGTTGTCCTTGTAGCCATCCTTCAGCGCCAAGGTCTTGAGTTTGCCTTTGGGCAGGTTGGCCCGCGTTGGGAAGTCCAGCTCCAGCACTTCGTCACTGGGCGCGATGCCTTCCTCGCGCAGGTAGTCCTTGAACGCGGCCATGTAACTGGCGCGCACGCCGAAGATGTTGAGTGCCTCCAGCTTGTCAAGGTGCGCGCCCTTGGGCCTGTCCTGGGGCAAGGTGCGTTTGAGCGAGAAGCCTTTGCCCTTCAAGCGCACGCCGCGCCCGAACAGCTGGATGATTTGCGAGCCTTCGCCCTGGCCCATGTTCAGCAGGCCCATCGTCGAGACGCGCCAACTGCTCCAGCCTTCGGTGAACTTGCGCGAGCCGATCAGCACGTTGAGTCGGCTGTCCTTGTTGTTCAGGGTGCCAAACAGCGCACCGCCGAAGTCATCGCGCTCGCTGTCGAAGGCATCCACGTCCTCTGCCATCCCGAAGAAGCCCGCGTCGTCGCCGATGTTGATGAGGCCGAAGGGTTCTGCGTCGCCTACACGCAGCGCCAGCTCGCCCTTGCTGCTCTTGATGTTGACCAGTTTCAGCCGTTGCTTCGCTGAGGCGTTGAAAACGCGCAGCACAATGTCTGCGTAGAGTTCATCAACCTTCCCGGAAAATCCCATCAAGGGCGTGAAGCGCCCACTGAAGATGTTGTTGCCCTTGGCATCCAGAATCTGCGCTCGGTCGGCAATCAGGTCGGCCAGCCACGTCTTGGTCTGAGTGTCGTTGTTGAGGAAGGCCGCGAGGAAGTTCACGACTTCCAGGATGTCCGACTCCTCGCCTGACACCGTGTTGCCCACGAATACCCACAGCGGCTTTTCGATGTTGAAGTCAGCCAACTTGTTGCGGTGCGTGCTCCAAAGAAACAACTGCTGATAGAAGGCCAGCAAGCAGGCGGTGAAGTATTTGGCGGCGTTGTCGGCCTGTTGGTAGGCGTCGCCGCTCATGTTGAGGATCAGCGATTCCTTGCCGTAGCCGTCCTCGTAGAAGAACTTGTACGAATAATCGAACAGGATGCACTTGGCGTAGATCTCGCGCGTGGCCGTGATGCGCGCGCGACGCTTGTCCTCGGTTGTCAGCGCCAGCTGCGCCTTTTGTCCGTCGTCCAGACTGCGCAGGCTGGTGGTGTTGAACAGCATCTTGGCGCGCTTCTTCTGGATGTCTTCTTCCGCTGCCGCCACGGTCATGCCCTTGGCCACCGCCTGCCCGAAGGTCGCTGAATACTCGAACGCGAAGCCGCCGCGCACCAGCGCGTCGCGCCGCGCCATCCATGCACCCGCCGCTGTGCCCGTGCCGCGATGCCCCTCATCCACCAGCACGAGGTTGTTGCCCTCAAAGGCGTCCACCGCGACGGTCTTGTCGCCCATCTCGTCGCCCAGCTTGTTGATATCGATGATCTCGATGGTGCCGCGCGCGGGTGTCTGGGCCTTGTTGAAGAACTGCGAGAAGCCGAAGCCGGACAGGTGCAACTCTTCCAAGTGCTGGCGGCTCAAGCCCTCGTTGGGCGTGAGCAGGATGATCTTGTCGGGAAAGTGGTCACTGCGACCGCCCTGAAAGTAGTGCAGGTATTGGCGGACGTTGACGTGCAGCAGCAGGGTCTTGCCGCTGCCCGTGGCATTCCAGAACGCAATCTTGTTCAGGTCATCGGCCTCGAAATCGCGGAACGGCTCCGCGCCCATTTCGGCGCGGTAGCGCGTCATTTCGTCGTTCAGGCCATCCAGCAGCTCCTGGCGATTGTTGAAGTACCAGTCCAGATAAAGCTCAGTGAACAACAGCGAGAGGTACTGGAAGTACTTCATCTGCAACTCATGGCCCTCCAGCTTGTTGCGCTGGGCGGTGATGGCCTGCCAGTGGGCAACGACGTTCAAGTCGTAGCGCCGCAGGTCGGCCTCGGGCACATTGTTGGGATCGAACAATCCTCGAATCAGTTCGTGGAAGAACTTGGTCTGGCCGTCCTCGTCGATGCCCTCGAAGCGGTCATCGCCCAGGCGCATCTTGAGCGCCGCCAGCGTGCCACCCTGAAAGAAACCCAGCACCCAACGATTGAGCACAAGTTCCTGATGGAAGCTGCGCTTCTTGCCGCCGCGACTGGAAGCGGTAGCGCCGCCTGCGCCCGAACCGGCGGCAGCGGTCTTGCGTGGGCGTCCCATCAGATGTCCTCCACCGAGAACATGCGCTCCAGAAACTCCGGCTCAATCTGGCGCAGCTTGAGCACACGGGTGACACCGCCTTCCTCGGCCGTTTGCGTCAGCACGGTGGGGATGTTGTGGTCGCCATTGATGTAAACCACGTCGAACTCGTTGTCCGCTGGGTTGATGGCCAGCTTGTCGCAGAGCTTGCTGATGCCTTCGTAGTCCAGCACATCACAGTCGCGCCACAGCACGAGGCAGGTCTCATTGCTGGGCAGGGTTCCAGTGACGGTGACGAACCCGCGCTGCGGCTGGGCATCGATGTGCTTTACCCGCAGGCCGATCAGGAAATTAAAGGTCTCGACCAGATCGATCTTGCGCGGATCGAACGCGCCCGCCGAATCCACCGCCACGTTGAGGGTGAAGTCAAAGGGCTTCTTGAAGTCTTCCACCGACAGCAGCGAGCCACGGCTTTCCACGTCCAGCAGGTAGTTGAGCAGGTAGTCGTCCTTGGCCTGCTGCGGCAGAGTTTTCAGCAGATCGCCCTGCGCGAAAGTACGGCGCAGTTGCAGGTTGTTCAGGGTGTCTTCGTAGCTTTCGAGCTTGATGACTTTGAAGCAGTGAGAGATGCCAGTTTCTGGGGCGGTTGGTTTGCCGACTTTCCAGGCGGCGGAGTAGACAGCCTTTTGGATGCGCGGTTTGGTTACGGAATCGAAATAATCACCTTGTTCAACCATGATGTAGCGTCGATTTCCACCATCCTGTCGATTTAACTCAATGACCGCATGGCCTGTTGTTCCTGATCCCGCGAAGTAATCGAGAACGGTCCTGTTTTCTTCTCTAGCTGCACCAGTCGTTCTCAAGCAGTCCATCACAGCAAATACAGACTTGGGGAAAGAAAACCGATGCGTCTCACCAAAGAAGTCCGCGAGTAAGTTAGTTCCGTAAGCGGCTGCCGACATCTTGGAAGAGTCCCAAATTGTCTGAGGCAGCAATCCTTCGGAATTTATGCGCCACTTCCGATAAACCGCAGGCTTACCTTTCGCGTCCGGCTTGACAATGAGATGCTTTAAATTATTGCGGGCAGTATCCGCCCCGAAATCCCAAATCCTCTCCCTACCCTTTTCGTCTATTGGGTATAAAGTGATTTCGCTGGATTTTGGACTCTCAAGCACATCCCAATCACGAAGACTCTCATTCCAAACCATTTCTGGAATGCGAATATTCTCTCCTTCGACGTAGATCGGGTAATACTGCCGCGGTCGCTCTGTCCGATAGGTATTGCCGCCACCATGCTTGCGGAAATTTGTCCACTCGAACGCACCAAGTTCGTCTGACTCTTTGTATCGAGCCTTTTGCGCTTCAGAGTGCTCCAACCGGCCAACATTTGTTTTTTCTAGATCTCCGAAGAACAACGCATATTCGTGGCAAGTCGAGAACCCAACAGTTCCTGTTCGACCCGCAGGATTGTTCTTAATGGCAACAACGCCAATGGCGGGTTGACGAAGTTCTTCAAGCATGACTTGCAAGCGATGCATCTCTACGTCGTCGATGGTGATGCACGTAATTGTCGTATCTCGCTCTAATCGCCTACATGCAATAAACCGATCTGCGATCAGCGATAGCCAGCTAGAGTCTTTGAAGCCGTTCTTATAGATGATCGGCGCAGCATCTGTGTTGTAGGGCGGGTCTATATATACGTCCGAAATTTCGCCTTGAAACTGACACCCAATCAAGCGTAACGCTTGAAAGTTATCTCCGTTGATGAGCAATCCATCGGTGCTTCCATCAACGTTCGCGATGCTTGCCACCAGCCTCTGACCTACTTCATTTTCGTACAAGCTCGTGTCCACCATCCGATACGGCGCAGACTTCAAGTCCTCCACCGTCCCTGGCGCATCGCCATCCCAAACGCCTAGCTGTTTCCATCGCGCCCATTGCTGCTCGTTCGCAGCCACTTCAGGCCATAGCTCTTCCGGCACCCGATCCAGCGTGATGCAGTAGTGGCTGGAGACAACGAACTTTTTCTTCAGCCACAGCTTCTTCTGGAAGTCTTCCAACTGGGCTAAGAAAGTGATCAGCTCCAGCGCGATGCTGCGCAGGCACTGGATCATCCGAAGGTTCTTCTCAATGTCCGCGAACGCGCCCGCGTTCTGCACGTCGTCGAGATGCATGACTTCGTTCTTGACGTAGAAGTCCAACTCTCGCCGGAGGAAACCACCCAGATCCTTGTGGATGAAATAGTCCGCCGTGTTCTTGGTGGTGTAGTCGCTCAGGTGCTTTTCCAGCAAGGTGCGCTGCGGGTTTTTCTCCGTTGGCGCGCGGTTGCCCAGGGCCAGCCAGCGGGCCTTGACGGCAGGGTCCGCAAGTACCGCATCTACGGCCTTGGTGACCAGCGCATCCTGCTTGGTGCCTTTGGGCTGGGCGGCATACTCGAAGCGGATGATCAGCTCCTGGTTGCCTTGACTGCCCGAAGCCTCCTCAACCGGCACCAGCTCTTCTTCGTACTCGTCGCCGTTTTCATCTAGTCGGGTGACGGTTTTCGCCATCACCAGGGCAAAGCGACGCTCCTTGTCGTTGTCCTTGCGGTTGTCCTTGGCGGTGTCGGCGGCGGCAAGGCGGAAATGCACCGTTCGGCCGTCGTCCAGCTTGAAGCTGTAGTTGCTGAAGTTCTCGCCGCTCTTGGTGTAGTACTGATCTTTGTTGGCCCAGTGCAGCATCACCTCTTCGCCCGCGTAGGGGATGGCGTAGGTGTCGCCCTTGTAGCGGCGCTGACTGATGAAGTCGCCTTGCTCGTAGTAGCGCGAGAAGAAGGCCAGCAGGTGCGAGAACACGGCGTTTTCGTGCTCGCTGGCACCGGCGCTGTACTGCGCCAGCTTCTGGCGGAGTTCCAGCACCTTGGGCACCGTGTCCGGGTTGATGCCATCGGATTGGTACTGGGCTTCCTTTTCCTTTAGCTCGCGGGCCACTTGCTCACGCTGGGCTTCGCTGCCGCTGCTGAGCGCGGCCTGCACTTTTTCTGCCAGTCGGTTTTGCAGGTAGTCGTTGATCTCACCCGCGCGGGCGTTGAGGATGCGGTAAATACCGAATTCGAGTTCCGGGCGGTCGATCTGGAAGATCTCGCGCAGCTTGGCAACGAGCTCCTGGAACTTGGGATTCTGTTTTTTGGTCATGGTGTGCCCTGATCTCGGAATTTCTGATTTCTTGGTGAATAGGTGCTTCAGGCGACCTGCCAGCGGATGCTGAACAGGGTTTCGCTGGATGTCTTTTCCTGCAGCCGCTGCTGGAGCGAGGCGATGAGTTCGTCGCGCTTGGCGATGATCTCGTCCTCGACGGTGAAGATTTCCTGGCGCAGACGGCGCTGCTTGCGCTCCAGTGCCGACAGCTCGCGCTGGATGCCGTCTTGCTCCTGCAGGGTGACGGCCTTGCGCGCATCGCGCTTTAACTGGGCGATGCGGGCCTTGGTGTTTTTGAGCGCCTCCTCGGCGGCCAGCAGTTTGTCGTCCGCCCAGCGTTCCAGCTTGTCACGTTCCTCGTTGAACAGCCGCTGGTTGGCCTCAAGTACCTGCGCGATGGTGGCGGCAATCGCACGCTGGCTGTTGGCGGCCAAGGCTTGCGGCACGTCGGCGTGCAACGCGGCAGGCAAGCCTGCCGCCGGGATGCCCATCAGCTTTTCGCAGGTTTCCTGATCCAGCGGTTCCCCGTCGTCGGTAAGGCCGGAAAACAGCAAGGCCTCGGATGTCTCGAAGGCGGTGACTTCCAGCCGCGCCAGCGTGAGCCAACCGGATTTGCCGCGCAGCTTCTCAATCACGGAAATGCGCGCGCCGTGCTTGGCGTAGTCCAGCTTCACGGTGGCGGCGGGCGTGGGCGCTGCCAGGCTGGCGTCGATACTCCACTCGCCCAGCGGGTGGCTCAAGCGGTAGGCGTGAGCCAGCATGTCCGGCTGTGCCGCGCCACGAATGAGCTGGTAGCGCCCCGGCGCAATGCCGCCCGGCGGCGTGCTCAGTGAGAAAGCGTAGGACTGCTCGTCGAAGCGGGCGCGATCGCTCAAGGCATAGCGGGTGACGCCCCAGAACCAGCGGCCCAGCTTGTCGAGCCGGGCTTCGGCATCCTGAAGCCGCAGTTTGAGGCGGTCGTGAACGTCCTCGTCGAAGTTTTCCAGCAACTGGGACTGGGTGTCCTTGACGCGGTCGGCGATGACTTCTTCCAGTTCCGTTTGCAGCTGGTTGAAGGCGGCCTCGATCTGCTCCGGCTGGCGGCAGGTGTCGTAGATCTGGAGCACGCGCTTTTCAAAGTCGAGACCGCCTTCAATGCGGCCGAGCACTTCGTCGCTCGCACCGAACACGCCGGAGAACAGGCTGAACTTCTCGGTGAGTAGCTCCAGCACGCGCTGGTCGGCCTGGTTGCGGGTGTTGAGAAAGTTGATGACCACCACGTCGTAGCGTTGGCCGTAACGGTGGCAACGGCCAATGCGCTGCTCGACCCGCTGCGGATTCCACGGCAGGTCGTAGTTGATGATGAGCGCGCAGAACTGGAGATTGACACCTTCGGCGGCAGCTTCGGTGGCGATCATGATTTCCGCACCACTGCCGTCGTCCTTGCGGAAGTGGTCGATCAGCGCGGTGCGCCTGTCCACCTGCGGCGAGCCGGTGACGCGATCCGTGCCTTTGAATTCCGCAAGCCAGCGTTGATAGACGGCGGCGGATTCGTCGTGGGTGTTGGTGCCGGAGAACAGCACCAGCTTGCCCGCGTAACCGTTGGCGGAGAGGAAACGATGCAGGTATTCCTGCGTGCGCCTTGATTCCGTAAAGATGATGGCTTTGCGCGGTGCGCGTAGTTCGGCCATCTTGCCGAAGCCCAGCGCGAGCGCCTTGAGCAGTGCCTGTGCCTTGGTGTCGGTTTGCAGGGACTGCGCGGCGTCGATGAAGGCGCTGAGTTCCTCGATCTCGGTGGAGATGAGGAGACGGGCGGCGTTGGGGTTGCCGTCCTGGACTGTTGCGGGCACGACGGCGGCTGGGGGTTCTTCGTCTTCGGTGGCTTCCTCTTCCAAATAGTCTTGCTCCAGATCGTCCTCGGCGATCAGTTGCTCAACCAACTCGGTGCCGTCGTCTTCCGTCGCGCCCACCGCCAGGAGGTTTTGCAAGCGTTCGCGGATGGTGATGAGCGTGGCGGCGACCGCGTGCGAGCTGGAGGCCAGCAGCTTGCGCAGGATCAGCGACGTGAGATGGCGCTGCTGCTTGGGCAGTGCATAGGAATCTTCCTTTTGCAGGAAGGCCGAGATGCGCTCGTAGAGCGCCTGCTCGTCGTCGGTGGGATTGAACGGTTGCGTAAGCGCCTTGCGCTCGGTGTACTTGATGTATTCCAGCACGTCGCGCCGCAGGGTGCGCTTGGCGAAGCTGGCAAGACGCTCACGCAGTTCGTCAAGACCCGTCCCGCTGTTGATGAACTGCTTGCGGAAGGCAGTTTCGTCGCCGAAAAGGTGCTCGTCGATCAGCGTCGACAGGCCGTACAGCTCCATCAGCGAGTTCTGCAGCGGCGTGGCGGTGAGCAGCAGCTTCTTGCGGCCTTGCAGCGCGCGCTTGAGCGCCTGTCCGGTGCGGTTGCTGGCGCGGTGCGCGTTGCGCAACTTGTGCGCTTCGTCGATGACCACCACATCCCAAGGCACGGCGTGCAGCTCGGCTTCCAGCTTGGTGGCGAACTGGTAGGACATGATGATCACGGTCTTGCCGACCAGACCTTGCAAGGTGGCGAGGATGTCGCCAGCGGATTTCTTGCGCAAAGAGATGGCATCCACCACCGATGTGGGCACGGCGAACTTTTCTTGAAGCTCCTGCGCCCACTGCTTGCGCAGGCTGGCTGGGCAGATCACCAACAAGCGGCGGCGGCGTTCCGCCCAGTACTGGCAAACCACCAGCGCGGCTTCGATGGTTTTGCCCAACCCCACCTCGTCAGCCAGCAGTACGCCTTCCTGCAACGGGTTCCGAAGGGCGAACAGCGCCGCATCGATCTGGTGTGGGTTCAGATCGACGCTGGCATCGAACAGCGATTGGGAGAGGCGATCTACGCCATCAGCAGCGTGCCGCCGCGTCAGCTCATGGGCGTAGTACTTGGCGTGGTAGGCGGAAATCAAACACTTCTCCTATCACCGTTTCTGTTTGGTTCTGAATAACCAGGTGCCAGTAGAGCGTTCTTGACACCATAGAGCGCCAGAGAGTCGCTTAGCCACAAGCGATATTCGGGGCCACGCAGACTGTGATCTTGCGAGCAATCCACATTCCATTTGCGGAGCATGTATCCCGCTGTGGCGGCCCTGACTCGCATCTTCAGTGCCCCCTTGGTCATTCCGTAGTCCATCTCCGTGATGTTGGGATGCGGTTGGTCTGGGTGTGGCACCAACTCCACTTCAACAATGCGTGTCCACTGAATGTCCTGCTCGCTTTTCTCATGGTCGGCCACTGGGTTGTCAGTCAACACGACCGGCTCTTGAATGCGGGTGATAACGAAATCCCGGAATTCTTGTTGCTTGCGATCAAACGCACGTACATGCCAGCGGAGTCCCGTGTCGATCAGCGCAAACGGCACGACTTCACGCTCGGTTCGGCCACTGCTGATGGAGTGGTACACCATCTTCAAGGGACAACGGCGGTGAATGGCACGAGTGACAGCGGCCAACGTATCCAGCGCAGGGCGGGTGATGTTGGATGGAGTTTCGCAAGCCACCCAGGACTTCAGTGGAGCGGGCTCCCCATCACCAAACCCTTGTGTCAACCACGTCAACACACGCTCTGTGGGGTAGTCAAAGAGGGGTTGAAACCCTGCTGGCAGCACGTACCGTTTGCCACTGCCGTCGTAGCAGACGTTGCCAGGAGCCAGCTCCCGGTAGAGGTTCATGTCACGGGTGGCCGCAGCCGTTTTCACGCCAAAGCGTTTGACCAGGTCTTGTCTTTGCAAGTCGCCCACAAAACGCAAGCGCAGCTCTATAAAAGCCAGTCGGTCACGCTGGGCTTGGCTGAGTGCGGCAAGGCGGTCGTTGCTCATGGTGTGTGATTGTGCCTGATGGATGTCCTTGGTAGAAATTTATACGCATCAAAATGATTCTGATATAAGATTGATTTGAAGGAGGAAAGCATGACTACCAAAACACCAAGCATGGGCACCCTGATTGAGGCCGTGGCATTTGCAGCCGACAAGCACAGGGATCAACGCCGCAAAGACGTGGCCGCCTCGCCGTACATCAACCACCCCATCGCCCTGGCGAACGTGCTTGCCAACGAAGGCGGTGTGACCAACTTGACCGCGTTGTGTGCTGCCGTATTGCATGACACGGTGGAAGATACGGACACCACCGAGAAGGAACTTACGGACCGTTTTGGCAGCGACATTGCCAGCGTGGTGATGGAAGTGACGGATGACAAATCCCTCGACAAGGCCCGCCGCAAGGAATTGCAGATTGAACACGCACCACACATGTCCTATGCGGCACGGCTGGTGAAGCTGGCAGACAAGATCAGCAACCTGCGGGACATTTTGGCTTCACCACCCGCAGATTGGTCTATAGAGCGCAAACAAGCCTATTTCGACTGGGCAGCGAAGGTTGTGGCGGGGCTGCATGGCACTCACCCAGCATTGGAGGCAACCTTTGAAGCTGTGTATGCACGTCGTACCGAGTTGGGGTGCCTGTGATGGCGTTGGTCACGGCCACATGGGTGCTGGCTGCCGCCAGTTCATGTTTCATGATCGCCCAACCGGACGAACGGGCCTATTGCCTCGCCAAGCAAAGCCAAAGGGCGACAGACTGTGTTGCCATCGCCAATACCGACCTACGCACTCGTTGCCGGGTGGAGTTGGGGCAAGACAAATCGCAATGCGTGACCATCAGCAATCCTACTGACAGGGCAATGTGCGAGGCCAGCGGTCAGCAACGTCGTTAAGAGCAGCATTGATGAAAAGCAAGGGGTGTTCTGTATGTGGTTGATTACGCCGGTTGGATTTTTCAGCGTTGTTCAGAAAGCCAGTGACGTGGCGGCTGACACGTTGACCGTGAGGGCACGTGTGCGCGGTGATTTGGAGGCCTTGCGGGAACAGTATTTGCCGAACCTTGGCGAAGTTCAGGAAAGCAAAGCCAACGATTACCGCTTCCGTGCTGTCGCTCCTCGTGCTGACGTGGCGGCTGCCATGGCAAACATGGTGAACCACCTGCAATACAGCAACTTCAAAAATCAAGTGGCGAAGTTGCAGGGTTCAGCACGGGCTCACCTGTACCACGATGTTTGGGATGTGCTGTACCGCTTGCAAGCCGAACCGGCCAAGTACAACGCTGCTCCTAAACCAGCCAAAGCCAGTGGTCCGGTTTTCCATCCCAGGGTGGACGAGCATGGCAAGCAGGTTGAAATCAAGAAGCCCAGCCAACCCAGTGACCTGAAAGCATGGTCCGATACCAACGGTACGGCTTGCGTGATCCCTGACGGGCTTATGCCTGATGCCATAAATGGCATTGCAGTATCGTCTTGCGAGCAGGGGCCAGCAAGCAAGGCTGACTGGGAGGCACTGGCGGCTAAGAATGCGGTACCCGAACCCGAATTCAAAGTGCCCACCGGTTACAAAAAGGCGTCAGGGGTTGTGGTGCGTGAGTCAGATGGTCGTATCTGGGTCGTGGCACCCAGCAATGCCTTTGGTGGCTACAGAGCGACTTTCCCCAAGGGCACCATGGACGGCTTGTCAAGGCAAGCCACCGCCTTGGTCGAAGCCTACGAGGAATCGGGTCTCCACGTGCGGTTGGTCCAGCATTTGGTCGATGTGAAGCGCAGCCAAAGCTACACACGTTACTTCCTGGCCGAGCGTGTGGGTGGCAACCCTGCCGACATGGGCTGGGAGTCTCAAGCGGTGATGCTGGTGCCTACCGGGCAACTGCAACAGGTGCTCAACAGCCCCAACGACTTGCCCATCATCGAAGCCTTGAAAAAGGTGTGACATGGGCATGAAGTGCGCTACCTGTGAAGCCCCGCTGGGTGCCGTGTGCTATGTGTTTGCCTTGCAGGGCCATCATGTGGAGTACAGCCGCTGTGGCGACACGCCTTCAGACCAAGCTGTGCTCAGACCCAGTGTGATGACAACACTGGGGCGGTATTGCAGTTCTGCCTGCTGTAAACAGCAACTGCCGGAACAGTTGGAATGCTTGGGTTTGCCAACCCATTTGCAGCACAACCGTGTGTTGGGTGGCCCTATTTGCCCCTGCGGGAAGTGCGGCAAGCCGGTCAACATGACGCAACTTCACGCAGCCGTCATCAAGGGCAAGGTGCTGCTTTTGGCAAACGGTGAAGAAGATGCCCCCACCTGGCTGGATATTCTCACTGTGTTGTGCAAAGACTGCATGGGCTTGATCGAGCAAGAAATGATGGCACTGGCCCGAACGGACACTGACCAAGTTGAGTCCGATGCTTCCTTGTATGAACAGCGAGCGATACGCGCATGAGAGGCACTGATCAATGGCGTCCAGGTGTATGGTGCGGTTCTGCCATCAAACTGTGCGATCAACATGTGGTTGAGTTCAGTGCCGAGCAAGACATTCGGTACCCGGAACAGTGGATGTACGTGCTGTGGCAACCGGCGTACCGAGCTGTGCCGTTTCTTCGCCCCGATGGTTGGGGGGTGACGCTGGGGCACCCTCGTGAAACTATGGCCCAGTGCCTTCCCGTAGAGGCTGAAATTTACATCTTGGCTGACGCTGAATGTGTTTGGTCGTCGTGGCTGCAGATTCCTTTGATGTGTGAGCGGTATGAGCCTTGGCTGGTGACTCAAATTGAAGCTCGCCGGCAGGAGCAACGGCAGCTTGAATTAAGTCGCTACGCACAGTGGTATGGCAGCACCCAGGTGGACTTTGAACGGTTTTTGGCAAAGCTCAGCGCCAAATAAATAGGCACCCCGCATCTCCTGTGCATACAGCCCCCACCTACGCACTGCCCGTGCGTAAGGGTAGTTTGGCTAGCCTCGCAAGCCACTCTACATATTGAATTTGACATATTCAGTGGCTTTGATATAATGAAATAGCGTCAAAGCCCCCTCAAGATCGCCTCAACAGAGCCTTTCTTGACCCTTCTCGCCCCATCTTCTCCCTCTCGGGGCGCCCCCTTTCCTGATCCTGTTCACGTGTGTTCGCACCACGGTCGCCGTGCTGTGCGCGCTCGTTCGTCGAGCTTTGGTCAGCAATTGACCATGCCGTAGCCGTACTCGGTCATCGCAAACCGAATACCAACAGCGATCACGTTAGGGGGGTGACGCACCGGCTGGCCGGTGACAGCTCACGCGCACCGACCGAATTTCTCGCAATCCTTCTGGAGCAAAACCATGGCTGATACCAGTCAGGCCGCCGCATGGCCGAAACAAACCGCACTCATACGTCCCTTGTTCCCACTGGGGAAGGTCGTCGCCACACCGGGGGCCATGTCGTTGTTCGAGGCGTTGAACACCTCACCCCTTGAGTACCTGGTTCGACACGTCATCGGAGATTGGGGCGAGCTGGATGCCGAGGACCGCCAAGCCAACGATGCCGCACTGGTTCATGGCACTCGAATTGTGTCCAGCTACCGCCTTCAAGGGGAACACCGGATATGGCTCATCACCGAAGCCGACCGCAGTGCCACAACGTTCCTGTTGCCAGAGGAGTACTGACATGACCGCTTTCGCTCAAACCCTGCAACGCCAACAACAAGAAGCCGCCGCCATCCAAACCAGCGAGCGCGCCAAGCGCCGCGTCGTTCGGCGCTCGCCGGTGGTCATCGAACCCTTTCAACCTGTTGATCTGCCTGCCGAGCCGTACGACCATGAGCATCAGGAGCAGGCGCCCTTTGAGATGCCTGCCTTGCCCACGGGAGAGACAGTGTTGCCGGTCACGGTAGCAGCTGCGCCACCGCCATCTGGTTCTGACTTGGCCCCTGTGCAGGAGACCGCTGCCAGTTCAGCCATCAGCGTTTCCCCACTGGACCTGCCGACCGCGTTCTTCAGTGCCGGACTGGATCGCCGCAAGCGCAACCGTGCCTTGCTGATGGACTGGTTGCGAACCGCTTTGGTCGAAGGAGTGGACTTCGGGCGCATTCACATCGCTGGCAAAGACCGTTGCCAACTGGTTCGCATGGGTCGGGGAAGCGAGTGCAAAGACCCAAGGCACTGGAGTAAGCCGGCACTTTTTAAAGCTGGTGCGGAAAAGATCACCGGCATGTTGGGCATGACGGTGCATTACCCGACGCTGCCAGCCTACGAAGACGCCTTCCTGGCACAAGCCGACATTCGCACCATCATGCTGCGCTGCGAGTTGCGTGACGCACATGGTCACGTGGTGGCGCAAGGCGCGGGGGCTCGGCACATCAGCCAAGACTACGGTGACCTCAACAAGACCCTCAAGATGGTTGCCAAGTCGGCGCACATTGACGCAACGCTGCGTTTGGCAGGGTTGAGCGAGGTGTTCACGCAAGACCTTGAAGACCGTCCTCTGGCGGGGGACTCGGACGTAGCAGTAACCGCACCAACTACACCCTCTCGGCCACCAGCGAAAGCACCGCCCCGACAGCCTTTGGCGACCACCAACGAGTTGATCGGTGTCGAACAGCTTCAGGACCTGCGCGAGGCCATCGCCGACCACGGCTTTGCGGAGCAGCGCGTCTTGAACTGGTTGTACCAAGCCACGAAAGGGCAAGTGTCACGGCTCGATCAACTCCCGCTGCCGATGCTGACGACCCTGCACAAGAAGCTGGGCCAGTGGGCAGATGCCGAAGCAGCTACCCACACCACTGGTCATCACAACTGACGCGAATGCAAGGAGCATCACATGAACACACCCCTCTATAAGCTGGCCGACGAGTACCTGGCCATCGCCCAATTGCTGGCCGATCACGATTTGCCCGAGGAAGTGATCGCCGATACGCTGGAAGGTGCCTCTGGTGACTTGGAGGAGAAAGCATGGAACGTGGCGGCGCTGATCCAGCAAAGCGAAGGCGAAGCCGCCATGATCAAGGATGCAGAACAGCGCATGAGCCAACGCCGCAAATCACTTGAGCGACGTATCGACTGGCTGCGACAGTACCTATTGGTGCAACTGGTGCGAACCGGCATCACCGAAATCGACAGCCCTGAGTTCGTCATCCGCACCCGCGAGAACCCGCCCAGGACTGTGATTGACGATGAGGATGCCATCCCGAAGGCATTCAAGGTCAAGGAAACCATCATCACGATCCGTAAGGACGAAATACGCAAGCGGCTGCTCGATGGTGAAGAGGTTCCCGGTGCGCACTTGGAGCGCGACAAACGCCTGGTGATTAAATAAGACGGTCATGGTTGCCAAGCCATGCATCAACATCCTGAGGTCCATCAGGTGTGGTGATGACCGAAGATGGACTACTTGCCCCTGATCAGCCTCCTAGGCCAAGGGGGTTCACACAACTGTCCCATAGTGCGCACTCATATTTCTGAGTCGCAGGTGTCTGCAACTGCCTATGAACCGGCCAACAACTTCAGGGTGTCTTCGCGTAGGGGCGATCCTGCCTTCTTGTACAGGAGAAGCAGCTCTGCAATGTCATCATCCTCATCCGCAAAGAAAAAGGCCACAGGTACATCCAGCACCTTGGCCAATTTGCGCACGGTGAGCAAGTCGGGCCGATGGATGCCCAGCTCGTAACGGTTGATTCGCGTGCTCGCCACGAAGGCATCAATTCCAGCCTCGATTCCCAGCATCTTTTGAGACAGCCCAGCGTTGAGCCTGGCTTGCTTGAGCCTGGCTCCCCACCGTTGATCTGCCTCTGACATCTCTCGTCCCATAGGACTACGAGAGTCGTAGTTATGTGGTTCTGTCGATACTACGAGTTACGTTGCATTGGCTGCACATCCTGGCGATGGAATGCAGTTGGCAACGCCTCCTTGGCTCGTCCTGTATTGCAGACCGCAATGACGCACGGCAAGCCCACAAGCCATCCTCAAGGGTATCGCTTGAAGCTACGAGTTACGTAGTTATTGGCCAATACTTCTCGCCTTTGGTGGCGGCCTATCTGCATATTCTCAGATGCTACGAATTGCGTAGTTTTTGACAGGGGCTGAGGCGGCCTATCGGAGCAGGAGAGGCATCAATGACGAGGAGGCAGACTTCGAGTGGACTGGGGAATGCGTTCATTGGCGGTGGCGCCAAAGGGGCGTTGCGGCGCGGGTTGAAGCAGAGGGAGTGACATGGCACTGACCATTTCCACCAACGTTCCGTCGCTGAATGCGCAGCGCAACTTGAGTGCGAACCAGGCGGGCTTGACCACGACCATGCAGCGCCTATCTTCTGGCCTGCGCGTCAACAGCGCCAAGGACGACGCAGCAGGTTTGGCGATCAGCGAACGCATGCTCACGCAGGTCAAAGGGATGAATGCCGCGAAGCGCAACGCCAACGACGGCATCTCGCTGGCTCAGGTGGCCGAGGGTTCAATGCAGAAGATGACCGACATCCTGCAACGTGGCCGCGAGTTGGCGGTGCAGGCGGCCAACGGCACCAACTCCCGAAGTGATCGTCAAGCCCTGTTTGCCGAATACTCCCAACTGCTCCAAGAGTTTGAACGCATGTCCCAGACGGCCAACTTTAATGGTCACAAGCTCTTGGATGGAAGCTTTACCGCACAGACGTTTCAGGTGGGGGCCAACGCTGGGCAGACCATTGATGTATCAGTGCCCGCCCTGAAAGCAAACACCTTGGGCTTCCATCGCACCTCTAGCTCGCTGACGGGAGCCACACTCGACCGGGATTGGCCACGCTTCCAAGATTTCGGAAGGAATGGCTTCAACAATTGGATGACCTCCATCGCAGCGGGGGCCACCGACAGAAAATTGGAGATTCAAGGGAGGGAGCTGCCAATTGACGGCATATGGAATGTCGGCGAGGTGGCGAGTCTTATCAACAGTCAAGAATTTGAGCCAGAAATCAAAGCAACCACCGAGGCGAGCCTGTCCTTCTCTGCACTACCCAACTTCTCAGGCCAGATCACCTTGCGTTTGGTCGCAGGCGAGGATTACAGCAAGGCGCGGGCCGTGTCATTCGCTTGGGACGGATCACCCACCGCTGCATTGAATGCGATGGACGCAATCAATCGAGAAGCCAGCGTGACTGGCGTGCGGGCAGAGAAATACTTCTCGGATCGAGGGCGGCCTTACTTCCGGCTGGTCAACACTGAAGGTGAGAACCTTCATGTCATGAATGACACCAGCCCACCTGCAGATATTGTTTTGATGGATCTTGGGTGGGAAGAGACTGGCGAAACGGGATTTGTGGGGTGGACCTCTCCCTCCACATTTCCCAGCACGCTTGGCAGTGGCGTCTTCGGTACTGACGATGTTTACGCTATCAGTGCCCTGGAGCTTGTGTCCGATGGTGCCTTTACCTTTAAGGGGGATGCCAAATTTGACTATGACATCAACGGAGATGAGATTCGCACAGGGCTGATACGAGGATCGTTAGACAAGCAAGTGGCATTGGATGATGTTTCTTTTGCGTCAACCAGAAAAGCAAACGAGGCACTGCAGGTTTTTGATGCGGCGATCAATCGGATCAGCAGTGCTCGGGCAACTTTGGGTGCTGTGCAGTCACGCTTTGAAGCCACCATTGCCAACTTGGAAATCTCGTCAGAAAACACCGCAGCCGCCCGCGCACGTATCGTCGATGCCGACTTTGCCCAAGAGACGGCGCAGCTAGCTCGCCAGCAAATCCTGCAAAACGCGGGCACTGCAATGGTGGCGCAAGCCAATGCGGTACCGGAGCAGGTGCTCACCCTGCTCAAGGGCATGTGAGCTAGCAGTTCAGGTCGTTGAACTGTTTGCGAGCTTTGTACAGCTCCACGTCGGCCAGGGCCTTATCGCTGACAGGTGCTGTGGCGGCACGCTGTTTGAGGTCTGGCAACTCGGTATCCAGCCGGGTGCATTCCGCCTTGTCTCTGGGGCTGAGTTTGAATCGGTGCTTGTAGATCCGGTACTGCTCAGGGCTCATGCCCGTCAGTGGCTTCAAGGCATCGGCCATCAAGGCATTGTGTTCAGCCCGCTGCACATCAGCACCCTTGCGGCTGGCTCCGGTCATTTTGTCCATGCCTTGTGTGGGTGTTGCATCGATTTCCTTGGCCCCTACACAAGGTGCATCCGAATAGCTCACCTTGCCTGCCGTCTCGCAGCGGTAGACGGGCTTTTGTGCATAGGCAGGAATGCTGAAGTGTTGACGCCGACCGAAAACTGAGCCACTTTTTGGTGTGATGCCGACCTAAAACTGAGCCAGGTGTTTTACCTACCCTGCTGTTTTGTGCAGCAAGGGAATGAAGAGGGTGATCACCATGGACACCTGATGCCGATGCCGGTGGCCTTTGATGGCTATGTTGAGAACCCGGCCAAGGTGAGCAGCACCTGCCTGGTGACGGTGGCGCGCAACCGCTACTCGGTGCCCTGCGAATGGGCGGGGCAAATGGTCAGCACACACCTGTACCCGGCGCAGATCGTGGTGGTGGCCGGCGATGCTATGGTGGCCACGCACGAGCGCCTGAGCGATCGCAACCAGACCCGCTACGACTGGCAGCATTACGTGCCGCTGATCGAGCGCAAGCCGGGCGCGCTGCGCAACGGCGCGCCCTTTGCAGACCTGCCCGAGCCATTGCAGCGCATGCGCAAAGGCTTGCTGCACCAGGAGGGCGGCGACAGGGTGATGGCGCAGGTACTGGCCGAGGTGCCCAAGCAAGGGCTGGACGCCGTGCTGGTGGCGGTGGAGTTGGCCCTGGAGAGTGCGCCGCCATCGGGGCGGGTGAGCACCGAGCACGTCATCAACGTGCTCGGCCGCCTGCAAGCGCAGCCCCTGCCCGAGACGGTTGCGACCAACCTGCAAGTGAGCCAGACACCCCTGGCCGACACGGCGCGCTATGACAGCCTGCGCGCTGGCAGCGACATGCAGGAGGCTGAGCCGTTCTGAGCGGTTCAAGGGCAAGCCGCTACGGGCTTCGCCCTGCGCGGCTTGCCCTCAACGGACGACCACCGAGCTCGATCACCAAGGAGACCAAAACCGACCCAAGGCACTACACTTATCCACAGCCGACCTTCACAGGTTGGCCATTAGCCCTGGCTCAAAATTCAATCGGCACGGTGGCTCAATTTTGAATCGGCGCCAACACCGCTGCTTGATGCCTTGCACCAGTGGATGGTGCTGCAACGCCAGAAGGTGCCGGAAGGCTCGGCAAGCGCCAAAGCGCTGGACTACAGCTTGCGGCGCTGGGAGGCTTTGACCCGGTTCGTCGATGACGGACAGCTGCCCGTGGACAACAACTGGATCGAGAACCAGATTCGGCCGATTGCCATTGGCCGCAACAACTGGCTCTTTGCGGGCAGCCTACGAGCTGGTCAGAGGGCAGCAGCCGTCATGACGCTCATCCAGTCAGCACGACTCAATGGGCATGATCCCTATGCGTATCTCAAGGACGTTTTGGCTCGCTTGCCGACGCAACGGGTTAGCCTGGTTCACGAGTTGCTACCGCATCGTTGGTTCGCACCGAGCTGAATGTCGTTATTTGAGGCTCCGCTCAGCGAACGGTTGGCCAGCTTGCCCCAGTGGCGCTGCGCAGCGATTCAAGTGCACCGCAATCGCCAACGCATACCCCTCCCGCACAGGTACTGCGGATGGCACGCAGTTGCTTGCGCAGCGCCTGCAACTCGGCGATTCGCTGCTCTACCAAGCGCATTTGATCGTCTAGCAAGGCATTGACCTCGTCGCAGGACATGGCGGGGTCGTCCTGCAACTGCAGCAGAGCCCGGATATCGTCGTGCGACATGTCCAGCGAGCGGCACCGAACGATGAAGGCCAACCTGTCGACATGCTGTTGGCCATATTGCCGATAGTTGTTGGCGGCCCGCAGGGGCGCCTGCAGAAGGCCCTCTGCTTCATAAAAGCGCACCGCGGGAACGGAGCACCCTGCCAATGACGATAGTTCACCGATTTTCATATTTGCCTACCTACCGCTTGACTCTACAGCTACTTGAGGGTTTCTAATACGGGACATGAGTACATGTCAAAGCAGTAGCTGCTCGAGCAGTTGCAATTCGCAGACGGTCGACGAGGCCCCAAGCGCCATTGCTTCCGTGGAGAGCACATTTTCAGTTCCGGGAATGGACTGCCCCTCCGAGGAGAACCTCATTCGCATGGCGCTGGGTGGTCTGACCGGGGTTGGGCCGATGACCTTCGATCTGGCCCATCGGCAGCTCCGGGTGGTGCACTCGGGCGAGCCCGCCAGGATCGCCCAGAAGCTGACGCCCCTGAACTTGGGTGCGGTTCTGCTGACAAGCGAGAGGCGCACCGAAGGCGGGCAGTGGAAGACGCGTTTCTCCGTGCCGAAGATGGATTGCCCGTCGGAGGAGAATCTCATTCGGATGGCGCTGGCCGATGCGTCGGCTGTTGCGGCACTGGACTTCGATCTGAAGGACCGTGTACTCACCGTGCAGCATGGGGGAAGTACGCAAGAGCTGCTGGGCCGTCTCATCCCTCTCAACCTCGGCGCGCAAGTGTTGGACAGCGTGCAAAGCGACGAGTCTACGGCCCCAGACGCAGAGGGGAATGCCTCTGAGGCTCGGACCTTAAAGCTGCTGCTCGCTATCAACGGTGCGATGTTTGTCTTTGAGTTGATCGTTGGCCTGATCGCCCAGTCCACAGGTCTCATAGCGGACTCGCTTGACATGTTCGCCGATGCGGCGGTCTACGGACTGGCGCTCTATGCGGTGGGCCGCGCCGCCGCCTTGAAGATGAAGGCAGCGCACATCGCTGGTTGGTTGCAAGTCGTGCTTGCGCTTGGCGCGCTTTTGGAGGTCGTTCGGCGGGCAGTTGTGGGAAGTGAGCCGGCGTCCATGCTCATGATGAGTATCGGGCTGGTCGCATTGATCGCCAACGTCACCTGCCTGGTGCTGATCGCCAAGAAGCGGGATCGGGGCGCCCACATGACGGCAAGCTACATTTTTTCTGCGAATGATGTGATCGCAAACGCGGGGGTGATAGTCGCTGGTGTTTTGGTCGCTTGGACGGGCTCCTCGTACCCTGACCTCGTGATTGGCGCAGTCATTGCGCTGATAGTGCTCAGCGGTGCCCGGCGCATCCTGAACCTCCGATAGCCAATCTAGCGGCATCCCACACCGATGCCTAGCCAAGGTGGGATGGCCGGCCGCTTACGGCAGACCCACCAGGGGAGCATGGCAAGCAAGTCCAGGACATCTTCTAATGGACTGGATTTCTTGCGTCTGGCCATGGTTCCTCCCGATGTTTTGTGGCGTTTGCACTATTTTGGCGCAAGCGTTTGATCATGCCTGAGTTACAGTGGGGCGCTCGAAGGCCGGGAAGCAGCTAGTGGGGTGCTGTGCCGATACCAGAACGCGAATTGCTGCGCTAAGCGACTGCTGTGCAGCGTGAGCCGACATTCGGGCGAGCGAGGCGAACGACCAGTCGCGCCGCCTAGCGGCCGCTCACGCTGAATGTGGACGGCGCGCTCTGAAGCACATCAATCTTCGGCCGCTACAGGCGCCAACAGCCCCTTCGTATGAAGTTCTGCCAAGACTAGCCCAGACAACTGGGAGAGCATGTCCTCGGGCTGGGCGCGTATCCACTCCTTGACCTTCTCGGGCGTAAGTGAGGAGTCGGTAATCAGACCGGCCACGGCAGCTGCAGTGATGCGAGACAGCCCGAACTCGATCAGGGACCTGCCAGTCGTTGTCGACACGCCCAGCTCCAACGCGAGCGAGAAGTCATAAACTTCCGCCACGCGCTCTGCATATCCCTTTTCTACAAGCACGAACTTCAGTAGGTCGACGTAAGCCTTTGCCCACTGGACGAGCGTGAAGCGGATAGTCTGCTCAATCGTAACGAACATGTCACGGATAGCGCCGTCAACGACGGCCTGTTCCGGTGTTTTCCTAGTGGCCTGTTTCGCGGCAGAGAGCTTGAACCTAACTGCTTCATTCACCAGTTGAGTCAACGCGTCACCGCGCATCCACTTGAGGGCCGTCACTGTCACGTGGTTGACGTAGCCTCTCATGCCTTTGTTCTCATTGCCCGTGAGCTTGGCTCTGCCGAGGTGCTTGTATAGACGCCTGAAGATGGCGTTGTAGACCTCATACGCGTCGGATGAAGGGTTCACAGGCATCAACTTCGCGAACTCTTTCTTGTGAACGCCCAGCCTAAGGCGCTTGAGCAGGCTGGCGAGGGCCACTGGGTCGACCATCCAGCTGCTCGTCAGAACCGACTCAGGCAGGCCAAGGTTGGCTAATGCCCGGTCAGCGGAGGCGGACAGCTGCTCGCGTTTCTCGGGTGTCAATGACAAGTTTTGACGCCCCAAAAGCGATTCAAGCGAGCCTTGCGTCGCGCGGAACAGTACCAGACCCGCCGCAGCTGTCGTCCGCGGTGCAGGGCGCTCGCGCTCTTCGTCAGGTTCCGGTTCGGCTGCGGCATCCAAGAGTTTGACCACTGCATCAAAGTCATCCTCAATGGTATCTTTGAAGGCCACCTTCAGTTGGAAGGGCTTGCGCTCAGTCAGGAGCTTGTGCTCCCACTTTTCATAGTTAACCAGGAACACGTTACCTACAACTTCCTCGCCGAGGCGACCGGCTCGGCCAGCGAAGTTCCACAGCGACGCTTCCTCGAGAAGCTCGCCCCTGTTGCCGCGAGTAGGCGTGTCGATGAAGACGTTTCGTGCAGGCAGGTTGACACCCTGGAAGAGCGTCGTGGTGCAGCACAGGTAGTCGAGGTGGCCCTCGCGGAAGCTCGTCTCGATGCCCTCGCGCAGGAGGCTTGGCATGTTCCCGTAGTGGAAAGCGACGCCGCGCCGCACAAATCGCGCAAGCGAATAGCGCTTGTGGACGTGCTGCTCGATGAACTTTGCCAGCTCATTGAGCGACTCCGTATCCCTGACCTTTCGGTTTAGGGCCAGCAATTCGCTGAGGTCTTCCGCATTCTTGGCACCAGTTGCGTAGACCAGCGAGCGCCCGGACGCACCGAACTCTTCGGCGACAGCCGCGAGCTTCCGGTCATCGTCCAAAGCAAAGCCGCGGTCGAACGTGTAGGAGCCAATGGAATCCAACCGGTCGGCCGTTACCAGATCAAGATGGACGACGTGTTCGTTCTCGGGCGGGAAGTTGACGCTGATTCGGTTCTGCACGACTGGCGACAGTCCTGTCTCCATAACGTCAAGGTTGTTCAAGCCTACGCTTTCGGCGACCAGGTCGAAGCCTGTCGCGCCTGGTGCCAGGAATAGGAAGCGCGCGCCCGGGCTCGCCTTGCGAATCTTCTCAATGACGTCCTGGAGGATCATCCCGCGGCTGTCGTCCCCTATCGCTTGTGCCTCGTCGACGATGACTAGATCGATAGCATCGACCAGATCTATCGCCGAGAGCAGCAACTGTGCGCGCTCTTGCGTTAGAACGTAAATCTGCTTCGCCCGATGCTCGGGATCAGGAACGGGAATCGTTGTAATGCGAAGCTCGTTGCTGATCTTTGCAAGTCGACGCTCGAGCTTGCCCTGGATTTCTGCCAGCAACGCACGAGTCGGTGCGATGTACATCGCGACGAAGTTCGTAGCTCGAATTGCTGTCTCGGCCAGATGCTCGAGAACGACGAACGACTTTCCCGCCGATGTCGGCGCTGAGATGGCAGTTGCTGCGCTCGACTTCAGAATTTCCCAGACGTCTAGCTGAAAGTCTGTTAGTGAGATGTGGGACCCATCCATCTCGACCGATGCGAGCTCCTTCAGCAGCGCGCTGCGCAAATAAGTGTGAAATCCTAAGCCGTCCAAACTCTTAGGCTCTATCTTCTTAAGCCCTGGGAAGTTTCCCAAGCCGGACAGAATGTGCACCGTTGCGCTGCGAACCTCTGGACTGTCGAAGGCGAGCGATGCGAAGACAGCAATCTGCTGGGCAAGGTCACGGCTTTCCTCGTCATCTGCGAGCGCAAAGACGCTGGCAGAGTTCAGCAGTCTGGCCAGCCCCTCGTCGCCAAGCTCTTGCCCGCAGATGCCAGCCTTGCTGTCATGCTCAGAGGGCAAGGTCGATCGGATGCCCATCGCGCGCAAACCCGCCAAATCTTTCCAGAATGCAGCGTTTTGGCGAATGTCGCTAGAGACTTCGGTGGCGAAGCTAGTCATGGGTTCAGTGCAGCAAAAGCACGCTTGAGTTCATTGACGTCTGGCACTGCGATGAGGAAGACCTCGCACTTCGCCAAGTTGACGTTTCTGGCTTTAGCTTGATGGGCAAGGTTGTCTCGAAATCGCTGGTGCTTTGCCTTATATAGGGACTCGAGGTGCTTCTCGTGAGCGTCGTGATCTCCATTAGGGTCGTAAGCCAGCTTGTCTTTGTATGCCTCCTCGCTGATCACCAGGCTTCCGAGGTGAATGTCTCGGCGCTTGCGGTAGTTGCCGGTGTTTGAGTACGCATCAAAGTACGACTTCGCCTCATCGCGCTGAGCACCCTCCAGCGCATCGAGGTTCGACATATCGTTGACAAGTCGAAGCTCGTTGAGCAACTTGGCTCGATCCGCTTGGTACTCGAAAATCGACTCGATCATGTCCCGTGACGCGTCGGTCGCATTTGGAACAATCTTGGACTCCAGAACGAAGAAGGTGATGGTTCCGTCTTCGTTTGCCCTCACGTGGAGACCGTCAACCCCATGAACGGGCATGTTGCTGTTGGTCTTGAGCGCCATTTTCGAACCCACCTGGGCAGCGCCCATGTAGTGAACTGCAATAGCGTAGGAGAGCAACTCACCGAGCTCGCCAAAGCGAGCTTTGTGCTGCTCCGTGAACTTCAGGAGCAGTTGTCGCGCTTCGCGCACGAGCCTTGAGTGTGCGGCCGTGCTGCCACCTGAGCGTGAGGTGGCCCCGGCCTGGTTAGCCCGCCGTCTCTTTGTCAGGGGCAGTGCGTAGTCGACGAGAAGGTCGGTCAACAGCTCTGCCAGCAATGCAAGCTGCGGCTCATCTTCGTGCATCCGCAAGTAGATTAGCCGAGGCTGCTCGAGCTTCGGGTCTCCCACTACCTCCTTAAGTACGTTGTCGATGCCCGCGATCGGATCAAGTAGCACCTCGAAGACGGTTGTTCGCGCGTCGGTCAACTGTTTATCCCCTCATGTCATCGTTCGATCTGCCGGGCTAGCCATGTTGGGCGATGTCTCCCATTGCCGATGCCCTACTTCTCACCTGCAATGCATATCTCCTCTGCCCTCGTGGCCGGACATTAGTGGCAAAGAGAGTCTTCAGGCATACGCTGTGACTCATGCACAATATGACACAAATAACGCGAAGCTTGCCATCCGGCAGCTTGCTGGGAGGCCCTGTCGTGCAAGTTCTGAGCTCCAAGACCAATGGTCAGTGGCTGGCAGTCGTACCGCAACTTCCGCCCATCCCTGGGGCCGAACAACTGGCTGCACCTGTTCCTGAAGACCCTGCTAAGGCGGAAGCCAAGCGCGCGCTGTCCGACATCATGCGCTGCAGTAACCTCGTGGTGTTGGCGGGCTTGGGCACATCGCTTTGTGTGCAGCCGGCCGTCGCCAGCGGCCCGAAGGCGCCAACCATGTGGGACCTTTGGCAGCAAATTAGCGCACTGCAAGACGCGGCGGCGGCCGCTGCAAATCCGGTCGGCCCGAACTTCCAGCAGCTCCTGACTTTGGTAGGACATCCTGCCGCTAAGACCGACATCGAGGCACTGATGTCGCGCTGCCGCCTCGCTGAGTCGTTCCTGAACGGTGCCGAGAAGGATGAAGTGACGAAGTTTGTCGCCCTTGCTGAGGCGCACATCATGGCCGCAACAAACTTCGTGGCACACAACCACCCGTTGCCAGTCCACGCTGAATTCCTACGCCGCGCGGCACGTCGCCCGCAGCGCAAGTCGCGGATGAAGGTGTTCACGACCAACTACGACCGTTGCTATGAGGAGGCCGGCCGCCAGGGCCGTTACGTCGTGGTGGACGGCTTCTCGCACACGGTTCCGCCGACTTTTGATGCAATCCACTTCAGCTATGAGACGGTGCGCCGCCTAGGCGACACCGAGTCTTTCGAGCCGATTCCGAATTGCTTTCACCTGTACAAGCTCCATGGGTCCGTGGATTGGCAGCGGCAGGAGCCATCAGGTGAAATCACGAAGTGGACGGCAGGTGGCAAGCCTGTATTGATTTACCCGCGGAACTCGAAGTACGAGTTGGCGTTCGAGCAGCCCTATCTAGAGATGATTGGGGCGTTCCAGACGGCAGTGCGTGAGCCGGATACTGGGCTGCTCGTCGTGGGCTTCGGCTTCAACGACAACCATCTGGCCGAGCCCGTCATGTCCGCCATCCGTTCCAACCTGTCCATGAAGATCGTGGTGGTGAGCCCGGGCCTGGCACCCTGGAACAAAGGAGCGGCCAGTGGGCTTGGCGAGTGCGAGAACAACAAGTATTTGGGCCAGTTGAAGAGCCTCGCCGCCGCCGGCGACGCACGGATCACGCTGCTCAACTGCGGCTTCGAGCAAATGGTGCCCTTCGTGCCTGACCTCGCAGCCGAAACCGACCTCGAGCGCCACGTTGCTCGACTGCGCAACATCGGTGCGGCATGAGCGGGCTCGTCGTCTCTCCATTCGATAGGCAGCGCTATATCGGCTCCGTCTGTACGGTTCGGCCGGGGACGGTCGAGGTCAACTTGCCGTTCGCTCCGCGTCCAGGCGGCACCCACTTGGCCGGTTACCCATTGCAGCGAGGTCAGGTCGGGGAGTTCGTTGTCATCGAGGGTGAAGAGCACGCAGTGCTCGGCCGCTTGGTCGAGACTAGGTTGCCGGAGCGTGACCGCTTGACCGTCGAACCGACGCATGAGCGAGACGCACAGCCGAACCCCGTGGGCGTCGTCCAGCTCCTTACGGCTGTTGACCTTGAGACCGGCATCCCGCTACGGGGCGTCCCCATCCCGCCGCGCATTGGCCAACACGTTTTCTCAGCCCATCCATTGGTCGTGAAACAGGTGGTCGAGGCGAGCACTACGCCGGAAGCTAAGCGAATCAATCTTGCCAGGTTTCCGCATGCCCGGGACACTCTGGTGTCGCTATCGCCAAGTCAGCTTTTGGGCCGGCACTGCGCAGTGCTTGGCGCCACTGGTGGTGGTAAGAGCTGGACTCTCGCCCTCCTGGTCGAGGAAATCGTTCGGCTAGGCGGCAAGGCGATCCTGTTCGATGCGACCGGCGAGTTTCAGACGCAAGTCGACCCTCAGATTACCCATGTGCATCTTGGTGGCCGCAAAGTAGATCAGAACGACCCGCGACGCTTCCTGAGCTTCCCATACTGGGAATTGACAGAGTCCGACCTGTTCGTGTTGTTGCGACCGAGCCCAGGAGTGCAGGCGCCGAAGTTGAAGGAAGCATTGCGGAGCCTAAAGATCGCTCAGCTAGTTCCTGGCCTGGCGGCGAATGGATTGATTCGCAAGACGGGAACTCCTCGACATCCGTTCGAGGCAGCTTGCGTGCAGCATGGGCTAGCGCTGAGGCGTCCGGGTACCTACTTCGACATTGAGCAGCTCTCAAATCAGATTTGGGAGGAGTGCGTCTGGCCGTCGGGTTTCAACGCCGCACAAGCCGGAAACTGGGGTGGCGCCAACGCGAACGAGCAGTCTGCCTGTGCGACCCTCATGTCTCGGGTCGAGAGTGAGCTTGCCTCGCCTAGCCTAGAGTGCCTGTTCGCACCTGCGGGCTTGGAACCTCTACCAAGCGTCGTCGAAGCCTTTTTGGCAAACCCAGCGCAGCGAGTGCTGCGTATCAGCCTGGAGCTCCTCTCCTTCGAGCACAACGCGCGAGAAGTGGTCGCCAATGCAGTTGGGCGTTATCTTCTGGGCTTGGCGCGCCAGGGACGTTTCATAGCCAATCCAGTCGTGACGCTCCTCGACGAAGCACACCAGTTCCTGGATAAATCGGTCGGTGACGAATTCTCCAAGACGGATTTGGATGCCTTCGGGTTGATTGCCAAGGAAGGCCGAAAGTATTCGCTGACCTGCGTTTTGGCCACCCAGCGGCCCCGGGACATCCCGGAGGAGGTGCTGAGCCAAATGGGTATGTTCATCGTCCACAGGCTCATCAATGAACGGGATCGGAACGTCGTGGAGAAGGCCTGTGGCGACCTGGATGCGTCTGCCGCGACGTTCCTGCCGACTCTTGGCCAGGGCGAGGCCATGGTGGTCGGCGTGAGCTCGCCGATGCCATTGCCCGTCGCCATCAATCGCCCCGCGCGGCCACCCTCTTCAAGATCCGCAGACTACGAAAACCTGTGGGGTTAGGCTCGGCACATGGCCAAATCCACTGAAACGAAGCGCTTCGCCATAGTGGGGCACCAGCCGCGAGTCGATACGGACTCGAGGACATGCGTACCTATGCTCGGCCAGCGACGGCGTTTATGACTGCGGCGAGGGCAGAACCGGCCCCAGCGTTTACGAGCGTGACATTGCGACTCGGGCCATGCGGTCGACAGACGCAGGTAAATTGTTGATTTTATTGGGTGCCAGGTCAGACTCTGCGAAAAAACACATCCTTAGTAATTATCTGTATCTGTTATAAATAGCGCTGTGTGACATCTTAGGCGGCAAACACATGAGCGTCGAGATTGCAGCTCTATTGGCGGCGAATGGCCCGATGACCAGCGGCACCCTTGCTGCGGCATTGGCAGCCAGCCTGAGCATTACCCCTGCGGCCGCGCGCAAGCGGATCGAGCGACGCGCGCTTCCGGTTCGTGCGGTAAAGCTGGTTCTGCCTCGTGGTGCCCAGTTCTTGTACCTTGAGAGTCAATACGGCAGCCCGAAGTTCTGGGATCGCCTGGCCGAGGCCCTGATGGAAGGAAACGGGGCATACGCCCGCGCCATCAGGGCGCTGACTGCCCGAAGCGGGATCATTCCTGCCAGCCACTTCGCAGCCGCTGCAGGGACATCCAGTGGCCAACGCCAGATTCCTGGTGACGAGGTGGTCAAGCGGCTCGTGGATGCCGAGTTGCTGCAGCTCGTGGAGATGCCCGGGCTTGGGTCGTGCGTCGCGTTTGCCCGCGGCGAGCCCTACCTTGATGACCGCTTCGCCGAAGTGCGCGCGCGACTCATTGCCGAGAAGGTGGTGCTGCAGTCTATCCATGAATGGGCGGCCAAGCTCGGCTTCGGCAGCTTCCACTCCTTCAAGCTGCGGTCATCGGCGATCGGCGATGGCCCGGCGGTCGGACAGTTCATCTGGGATTTGTCTGCGCCCTCGTTCTTGGGGCCACTGGTCAACTGGGCGGACCCGGCAAGGCCGAAGCCTGGCTTCTTGGTGGTAGACGTGCTCTTGACGGAGGTGGTGGGCATCGCTGACATCAGCCCGTTTCTCTACAAGTGCACCGCGTTGCGGCAAATCCGTGGTGTTGGCCGCTGCATGCAGTTCTTCGTCGCCAATCGCTATTCGAAGGAGGCGCTGAACCAAATCCGACGAGCCGGCATTGTGCCGGCCACGCCCGAAGCGCTGTTCGGCACAGAGGTCGCGAAGGCCCTGCTGATGTTGCTACAGACGCTCAGCGAAGCGGCAGCCAAGGCCGTCGACCCAGTCCTGTTCAGCGAGTTGTTTGAACGCTTGGGAAAGGTCGAGGGCGCGGTTGGCACACTGCGCGGCGCGCTGTTCGAGTACATCGTGGCCGACGTCGTCCGGCAAACCGAACCGCCGGCAGATCTCACGATGAACAGAATTTACCGGGAGGGTGGCAAGGACGTTGCTGAGGTCGATGTCCTGCTCATTGTCAAGAACCGTTACGTCCGCTTCATCGAGTGCAAGGGCATCCTGCCAAGCAATCACCTCAGCGACGAAGAAGTTGAGAAGTGGCTGAACAAGCGCATTCCGGTAGTGCTCGCGCAGACCCGCAGGGACAACGTCCTGTCCAAGCTTGAACACCGATTCGAGCTATGGGTGACCGGCGAGCTGACGGCAGAAGCCAAGGGAATGATTGCCGCTGCTCAGGCTCTGGCAGATCTGAAGGGCTACTCTATTCGCGTGTTCTACGCCGCTGACATCGAACAGCAAGTCCACTCGCTGAATGACCCTTCCTTGCGCAAGGTGGTCGAGCAGCACTTCCTGCGCGCGCCGATGGCTTTTCCCGACGCGGTCATCAACCCACTGAGCAAGCGTAGCATCCCACAGGACTTGTTCGGCTTCGAAGATGTAAACACCGAGGCTGCGGTCACATTGCTCGCGACAACTCTGCCTGCTCTGCCAACGCGTGGACGAACTCACGCGAAATCGTCGAACTCGTAATGTCGCCCGATGGCTCGAAAGCTGCCGGTCACCACACCTCCCTTGACCGGCTGCAACACAGCCTGAAGCGGCCACGTTACCAGCGACCGTCGATGAGATGGGCTGTCACTGCCGCGCATTTGCAGCAACAAGCGAGTCAAACCAAAAACTCTGCCCGATTCTTACCTTCGATCCATTTTGGCGCTCTTCCTCTGCCGCTCCAACTCGCTCCCGTCAGCGGGTCGCGGTACTTTGCCGCCACGCTTTTGACCACGGGCTTCCAAGGAAAGACCTGCTGCGCAGTAAAGCCAAACTCGGCTATCAACTCATGGACCGTCTCCAGTGCTTGCTTCGCTTGCGCCTTGCGCGCCAAGGCAATTTGTTGATCCAGTGCAGCTTTTCGAGCCAGTAGTTCTTGGTAGGTGCTCATGAGGTTTTGTTTTTTTCCAGTCAAGCCTATGAGGATAGCGCTAAAAACTTGGGCTTTTAGCACCTTTGGCACTATTCAAATAGTGATTACCATAAAAATCTGCTTTTGAATGACTTTCTTTGCAGGGTTTGAATATTGAGTGATATTCGTCTGTTATTTTCTTATTTTGAGTTGTGATATAATGATATTGCTCGATATTTGATTTTTCATCGATTCGACATATCAATATCAGCTTTCTCCCCGCCTGTATTCCCAGGTCGTTTCTCCTATCCCCCAGCTTGATTTCCTTCGCGCCGTAACCTCGCGGTAGCGTGCGCGCGGCTGTCGCCATGACAGCACGCGTGGCACCGCCGTGGCCGTGTCATCGCGGCGGTGATGGGTTGTGTGGTGGCGGATTACGCCAGGGGGGGCTGGCGGTGGTGCCGAGCGCATAGCTGCGCTTCGTTCTTTTTCCCTTTCCCTTTCTCTTCTTCTCAGGAGCTTTCCCATGACCTCTTCGCCTGGTCAGGCCGCCGCATGCGCGCGTTATGAACAACAACGCACTCCCTTGTTCAGCTTGGGCACCGTGCTGATCACCCCCGGTGCACTCGACATGCTCGAAGCACTGCAGTTGGCACCGCTGCCGTTTGTGCTGCGCCACGTCGCGGGGGATTGGGGTGACTTGTGCCAAGAGGATAAGGAAGCGAACGCTGCGGCGCTCACTTACGGCAGCCGTTTGCTGTCGGCCTATGACATCCCACCGAACCACCGGCTGTGGATCATCACGGAGGCCGACCGGCGCTCGACCACCTTGCTGCTGCCGGAGGAATACTGAGCAATGCTGCATTCCTACCATTGCCACCCCCGAATCAGTGCTGGCATGCATGGCCCCATGGTGGGCAACCAGCGGCTGCATGTGCGCCAGGGGGAGGTGGATGCCACTTGCGGCTACCACTGCGTTTTGATGGCATTGATGGTGCTGGGCCAAGTGCGGCGCAATGCGCTGATTTGGGACACCCGCGACGCTCGCCTGCAAGCGCTGCGCAAAGTGGCGCAGCGGTACTACTTCGATGGCTGCGAGGTCCAAGAGCTGCAGCAACAACTGGCCCCCTATGCCGAGCAAGTGCACTGCAAGGAATTGCGCTCGCGCGTAGCTGAACGCACCTTGGATGCGCTGGCCGATGGAAAGCTGTGCTTGGTGTGCTTTTCTACGGAGCGCTACATGCATTGGGTGCTGGCGGTGGGCATGCGCTTTGAGGCAGAGGAACCCGCTGACTTGCTGGTGCTGGACCCGGCCATGGCCCCTCTACCGCTGGTGCCCTGGAATGCCATGCTGACCGGCTGGGCGAGCAAGCAGCCACGGCGTGCGGTAGCGACGTTCAGCGAGCGCGTGAACATCGACGCGGTGTTGGTGCTGTCGCTTGTGGCGCCAGTGAACGAGGACGAGTAGGCCGTTTGGCTCGTCGTTCAGCTTCGCTCGCCCACTTTTTCTCTTTCTTTTCTTCCTGAGCTTCCGTTTCCAGTCGCTGGGCTTGGTGCCAGGTGCTACCGCCGCATGAGCGCATGGCGGGCGGGAGTTCGTTTTTGAGTTGTTTTGCTTGGAGGTGCTTTGTGATGACCGAAGATTCCTTGACGCCCCCGCCGCTGGAGCGGTTGCTCGCTGCGCTGCTGGAGTTGCCGCCCTTGTTGCCCCTGCTTGGTTTGGTATCCCCACACGAAGCCGTTGATGGTGCGGCGCAGCTGGTGCTGGAGGTGGTTGACACGGCGCTGCATACACCGCCCGCGCAGCCCCAGCGCATGGCTGCAGTGCGGTATTTCTGCAAACACGCCCGCCACCGCCTGGGCTTGGCGTCCTGGCGGGATCTTCAGGGCTTGCTGGAGCAGTACCCGCAAAGTGACGAAGGCGACGCCGAAGTAGCACGCTTGCTGTGGGGCGTGGAAGCTCGTGAACATGTGAGGGCGCTGCGCGTGCTGATGGGGTTCATGGCGGCGTATGACATCACCGAGCTGGGGCAGTGGCATGCGTGGATGGGCACGGCCGGGTTTGAAGAAGCCTTGCGCGAATCGCTCGATACGCTGGGCGCGGTGGCGGTGGTGCTGTTGTGGCAGGCCAAGTCAGGGCGCACCGACCATGCGTGGGTGCTGAGGTTTGCCCGCAGGGCGCTGGGACATTCGGTCAGCGAGGGGCCTGCCATGCTGGCGTTTCGGGATGCGGCAGAGGCGATGGGCGTGCCGCAAAGGGTGCTGGCCCGGCAAGTGGCCCATTGGGAACGGGCAGCGATGGGGATTGATGATGCACCGGGCCTGCGGGTGTTGTGGTGGCAGTGTGTGGCTGAGTCCTTGCAGGTGCATGTGGCCCAAGAAACAAGCACTGTCGCCAGCTGCGACGAATGGCGCGTCGAGTTATCACCGGCTGCAGCATTGCGTTACGGCGACGCTGGCGTGGTGCTGGAGCCGCAGGCGAGGGAACTGCAAGGCAACGCGCCCGTGGTCACAGCGCTGCGACTGCGCCAAAGGAGCTGGGCGCAAGGTTTGGGCCTGTGGCTGGAGATTCAGGGGGAGGGGCGGCTGTCTGCGGTGCACCAAGCGGCCATTGCCGAGCGGTTCGAGGCGGCGGGGCACCGGGCACCACAGTTGCGGTACGTGAGCGCAAATGGTGGTCACCCAGTCACATGGCTGGCGACATGGCACTGGGATGAAGCGGTGTGGGTGCCTAGGGATATGCCTGTGGCCGACGTGAAGCGCTGGGCGCTGGAGACGGCGCTCAAGGCGACCGAGCATTGGCTGCTGATGTGCGGCATGGTGGCACTGGCGGGAAAGCCGCAGGGGGCTGCACTGGCGCTTGATACCGGGCTGGTGGGGGTTGATGTCACAAGTGAAGCCAGCAATGAAAAAAAATTCTAGGGCCGGGGGGCGCTAGAACTTCTTCAGGCTGGTGGGGGGCCACTTTCTGAGTCAAAACCTGAAAAAGCGGGCCTCCACTTGAGCTTCGACAGCAGCAGCAAAGTCAGCATCGACTCGGTGCTGGCACTAACCAGCGTCATCGCGGAGGAAATGCTGCTTGATTTGGCTGACTGATTGCCAAAGCCGCTCTCCCTCCAACTCAGATCACCATGAAAAAGAAACAACTCACCCCTGAGCAGTTCCAGCAGCTGCTGATCGCCACAGCCAACTTGCCATTCATTCGCCAGCAACGCCAACCGACCAGCTACCTATCAGACGTATTGGAAACTGTGCTGAATTTCCAGATGCAAGAGCCGGTGGTGGTCAAGGCCCTGCTGTACTTTGAGCACAACATACAGCACCAGCATGACATTCACACGCACGAGCAACTGCAAGGCGCCCTGAACATCTACCCGGACACGGAGGATGGCAACAAGGCAGCAGCGCAGTTCTTTTGGGGCAACAAGCACTGGACACGCATTGAGCTGCTGCGCCGCTTCCTACCGTTCCTGGCTTCTATCGGTGTCACCGACCAAGCGAGCCTTCACGCATGGGCGAAGCAGGCCGACTTTGATCGGGACTTCAAGGGACGGGTCAAAGGCATGGGCATCGCAGTGTTTCACTGGCTGCTGCTGCGCTGCGGGGTCTCCACCATCAAGCCCGACGTGTGGGTCATCAACTTTGGTCAGCGGGTGCTGGGCAAGCGCATCCCGGAAGATCGCCTGGTGACCGCGTTCAATGACATCGCACCGCTGATTGGCGAGAGCCTGGAGACGCTGGATGTGACCATCTGGTATCACGAGAAAATGAACATGGCGACCGCCGACGTACCGGCATTGCGCCTGGTCTGGTGGCAACTGCTGGTCGATGAAATCAACCGAAAACTGAGCACCGCCAATGACTCGTCAGGAGTGCCCTCCGCATGGAAGCTGCAACTGGATGCCAAGGATCGCCTGCGCTATGACAAGGCGGGATTGACGCTGACGCCCGAAAGCTTGTGGCTGCGTTGCGGACAGGTGCAAGCCGCAGAGGTTCGGCTTGAGCAGTCGGTCTGGTACGAGGGCATGGTGTTGTCACTGACGGTCACGACCGATAAGGCATTGACCGCAGAATGTTTCGAGCGACTGGATTCACAGATGACCGCCAAGGGCTGGAAGGTCAGCAATGCTTCCGTGTTCACAGGCACCACGGAGGTGGAGGACAGCTTGTTGGTTCCGCCCACCACATTGGTTTCCGAGCTACAAATCTGGGCCTCCGAGGTGGCCGCGACGGTGACCGATACCATCGACGGCTTGCACAACATCCTGCACCGCCTTGAAAACCATCAAGCAGTTCCGAAGGCTTCTGCGGCACAGCCAGTACTTGTAGTGATGGCCGCCGCCGAAAACCAGGGTCGCCGGTTGGCCAGCAATGACGGTCACATGGAGGCAAGGGAATCGACGGGTTCAAATGCCGACGCGGCCATTGACATGACCGAGTGTCTGACGTGGATCGGGTACACCATTGAGGAGCAGTTGAACAGTCAACAAGGTGAGCCGCCGGCACCCTAGACCCTTTGACGGCAACATGGGCGCTGATCCCCTTCGGCCCCAGTGGCGGTCCAATTTCGCTCAAGCACATCCAACCGCAGCCATGAAAGCCATATGGTTAGAAAGGTGGCTAGACAACAAAAAAGCCACCTCTCGGTGGCTTTTTTACTTCTAAATCAACAACTTAGAAAATATTTTTGGCGGAGAGGGCGGGATTCGAACCCGCGGTGGGGATTAGCCCACACACGCTTTCCAGGCGTGCGACTTAAACCGCTCATCCACCTCTCCGAAGCCTTCGATTATAGCCATAGGTAAACGGGTGTTTGGGGCTGTTGCCTTGCTTGCACCAAAAAATGCCGGTTTCAGCTGGCCTTCTGGACCTGGACCATCTTCATGGCCGACCCGATGAGCGCCGACACCTCGGTCATGTTGCTGGGCACGATGAGGGTGGTGGTGGCATCCTGAGCCACCTTGCCATAGGCTTCGACCGCTTTTTCGGCCACCTTGAGTTGCACGGCTTGCTCGCCGCCGGGCTGGCGGATGGCGGCGGCCACGCGCTCGATGGCTTCGGCATTGGCTTCGGCCACGGCCTTGATCGAGGCGGCTTCGCCGGCCGCCTTGTTGATGACGGCCTGCTTTTCGCCTTCGGAACGGGCGATGAAAGCCTCGCGCTCGCCGGTGGCGATGTTGATCTGTTCCTGGCGGCGGCCTTCCGATGCAGCGATCAATGCGCGCTTTTCACGCTCGGCCGTGATCTGGGCCTGCATGGCGTGCAGGATTTCCTTCGGGGGGGTGAGGTCCTTGATCTCGTAGCGCAGCACCTTCACGCCCCAGTTGAGGGCCGCTTCGTCGATGGCCTGGACCACCTGGGCGTTGATGATATCGCGCTCTTCAAACGTCTTGTCGAGTTCGAGTTTGCCGATCACGCTGCGCAGCGAGGTCTGCGCCAGTTGCGTGACGGCCATGATGTAGTTGCTCGATCCGTAGCTGGCGCGCATGGGGTCGGTCACCTGGAAGTACAGGATGCCGTCCACCTGCAGCTGCGTGTTGTCGCGTGTGATGCAGATCTGGCTGGGCACATCGAGCGGGATTTCCTTGAGGCTGTGCTTGTAGGCCACCTTGTCCACAAACGGCACCAGGAAGTTCAGGCCCGGCGTGAGCGTGCCGGCGTATTTGCCCAGCCGCTCTTTCACCCAGGCGTTCTGCTGGGGCACGACCTTGACGGAACGCGCAATGAAGATGACGGCGATGACGAAGATGACGATGGCGATTTCCATGAGAGCCTTTCTGGATGTTTGGGGTGAGAAGCGATTTCAGAGCGGGTCCACCAGCAGGCGGCTGCCCACCAGTTCGGCCACGCGGTGCATGCCGGTGGAGGGCGTGACGCCAGGGCGATGAATGGCGGTCCATTGGGTGCCGCGGTATTTCACGCTGGCGGTGCCATCGGCATTCCAGCTGTCGATCATGACGGTTTCGCCCACATCCAGATTCACGCTGCGATCGGCACGGGCAGACGGGTCGCCGGGACGCTTCTTTTTGAATTGGTGCCATGCCACCACCGCACCACCGCCCACCACGGCGGCTGTGACGATCTGCACGGTCATTGGCAGGCCCAGATGGGCTACCAGGGCCGCGGCTGCAAGCCCCATCGCCAGCATCAGCAGATAGAACGTGCCCGTCAGCAACTCGGTGACCACGGCCACGCCTGCCAGCAACCACCAGATAGTGGATTCCTCCATACCGACTCCTTTTTTGTTCGTCTTTCGTGCACCCCATTCTGGGTCAAAAGAATGGCACTTCAAAGGCGTGTCACGGTTATTCCTTACACTTCGCGCCTGTTTCGTTTTTTGGCCGGCATGGCACGGTTGCACGGAGGCTGCGCATGAAGTTTCGCTTTCCCATCATCATCATCGATGAAGACTATCGTTCCGAGAACACTTCGGGCCTCGGCATCCGTGCGCTGGCACAAGCCATCGAGGCTGAGGGCTTCGAGGTGGTGGGGGTCACCAGCTATGGCGACCTGTCGCAGTTTGCCCAGCAGCAAAGCCGCGCCAGCGCCTTCATCCTGTCGATTGACGATGAGGAATTCACGGCGGACGAGGGGCTCGACCCCATCGTGCTGAGCCTGCGCAATTTCATTGGCGAAGTGCGGCGCAAGAACACCGAAGTGCCGATCTACGTGCATGGCGAGACCAAGACCAGCCGCCACCTGCCCAACGACATCCTGCGCGAGCTGCATGGCTTCATCCACATGTTCGAGGACACCCCCGAGTTTGTGGCCAAGCACATCATCCGCGAGGCCAAGAGCTACCTCGAAAGCGTGCAGCCGCCGTTCTTCAAGGCGCTGCTCGACTATGCTGAAGACGGCTCATACAGCTGGCACTGCCCCGGCCATTCGGGCGGTGTGGCGTTCCTGAAAAGCCCCGTGGGCCAGATGTACCACCAGTTCTATGGCGAAAACATGCTGCGCGCCGACGTGTGCAACGCCGTGGAAGAACTGGGCCAGCTGCTGGACCACAACGGCGCCATCGGCGAGAGCGAGCGCAACGCCGCGCGCATCTTCAACGCCGACCACTGCTTCTTCGTGACCAACGGCACGTCCACCTCCAACAAGATGGTGTGGCACCACACCGTGGCGCCGGGCGACGTGGTGGTGGTAGACCGCAACTGCCACAAGTCCATCCTGCACAGCATCATCATGACCGGGGCCGTGCCGGTGTTCATGAAGCCCACGCGCAACCACTTCGGCATCATCGGCCCGATCCCGCAAAGCGAGTTCGAGCCTGCGGCCATCCAGGCCAAGATCCGCGCCAACCCGCTGCTCAAGGGCGTGGACGCCAAGAAGGTCAAGCCGCGCGTGCTCACGCTCACGCAGTCCACCTACGACGGCGTGCTCTACAACACCGAGGTCATCAAGGGCATGCTGGATGGCTACGTGGACAACTTGCACTTTGACGAAGCCTGGCTGCCGCATGCGGCCTTCCACCCGTTCTATGGCAGCTACCACGCCATGGGCAAGAAGCGCGTGCGCCCCAAGCATTCGGTGACCTACGCCACGCAGTCCATCCACAAGCTGCTGGCCGGCATCAGCCAGGCCAGCCATGTGCTGGTGCAGGATTCGCAGACCATCAAGCTCGATCGTCACCTGTTCAACGAGGCCTACCTGATGCACACCAGCACCAGCCCTCAGTACAGCATCATCGCCAGCTGCGATGTGGCGGCCGCCATGATGGAGCCGCCTGGCGGCACCGCGCTGGTGGAAGAAAGCATTCTCGAAGCGCTCGACTTTCGCCGTGCCATGCGGCAGGTCGAGCATGAATTTGGCAAGAACGACTGGTGGTTCAAGGTCTGGGGCCCGGACAAGCTGGTGGACGAAGGCATTGGCCGCGCCGAAGACTGGATCATCCGCAGCGACAGCAAGAGCAGGAAGGCCGGCAGCAAGTGGCACGGTTTTGGCCAGCTGGCCGACGGCTTCAACATGCTCGACCCGATCAAGTCCACCATCGTCACGCCGGGCCTGAGCCTGGATGGCAAGTTCGACAAGACGGGCATTCCGGCGTCCATCGTCACCAAATACCTCGCCGAGCACGGCGTGGTGGTCGAGAAGACGGGCCTTTACAGCTTCTTCATCATGTTCACCATCGGCATCACCAAGGGCCGCTGGAACACGCTGCTGACGGCGCTGCAGCAGTTCAAGGACGACTACGAGAAGAACCAGCCCATGTGGCGCATCCTTCCCGAGTTCTGCCAGCTGCACAAACGCTACGAGCGCATGGGCCTGCAGGACCTGTGCCAGCATGTGCACGAGATGTACGCCAAGTACGACATTGCGCGCCTGACAACCGAGATGTATTTGTCGGACCTCACGCCCGCCATGAAGCCCTCGGATGCCTTTGCCCACATCGCCCACCGCACCACCGAGCGCGTGGAGATCGACCACCTCGAAGGCCGCATCACCGTGGGCCTGGTCACGCCATACCCGCCGGGCATTCCGCTGCTGATTCCGGGTGAAGTGTTCAACAAGAAGATCGTGGACTACCTCAAGTTCGCGCGCGAATTCGCCAAGCTGTGCCCTGGTTTTGAAACCGATATCCATGGCCTGGTGGAGGTGGAAGATGAAAACGGGCAGGTGCGTTACTACGCCGATTGCGTCGCCGACAAGCTTGCAAGGCAGCCCAAGCCGCTCGCCACCTCCGAGAACCTGGTGCAGATGGGCGACGATAGCCCCTACGGCCGCAACGTATGACGGCTCCGGTGACCTTGGTGGTTGCCGGATTATTCGCTAAATAGGCCGCTAACGCTTGATATATAAGCGCTAGTAGCTCATTATTTAATAGCGAATCAGTGCATTGATGCCATCACCCCGTGGCCTTGCGCTACGGCGAAAAAGTTGCCTGCTTGCAGGCAGGCTTCACCTCGCCGGCATGTCCTCGCGAACCCGCACAAAACTGGCGAAGCGCGGCAGGCCGCCATCGTGGGTGCCGCGAAAGCGGTAGGTCACCCAGCTGCCCACGGGCGGCGGGCGCTCGCGGTCGGCATCGCTGAAACCCGCGCCCAGCCGGAAGCGCTGGCCCGAGGGCATTTCCACCAGCAGCGCGCCCAGGCGTCCCGCATGGCGGCCCTTGCCGGGCAGGTGCGCGACCACGCGGGCCTCGGTGTCCTCGTGTGTCTTGACCTTGATGAGATCGTCGCTGCGGCCTGCGCGGTACAGCGATGCGCCCCGGTGCAGCATCAGCCCTTCGCCACCGGCGCGCACCGTGCGCAGCAGCAGAGCCTGCAGCGCAGCGTCGTTTGGCACGCGCCGTTGCGGCACGGCCTGCACCCAGGGCTGGCCCAGTCCATCGACAAGGGTGTTCAGGGCGGGCAGGCGCTGGTCGAATGTGCCTTTGTCGCCGGGCAGGTCGAACACCATGAAGCGCATCTGGCGCCAGGCTGCGTCATCGGGCAGCAGCAGCCGCGCGGTGGACTGGGCGTGGCTGAAACGCCCGCGCCCGGCCCACAGCTCTCCGTCCAGGGGCACCTCGGGCCAGCCGGCGGTGAACCAGGCGGGGGCCTGCACCGTCTCGCCGCCACGGGTGCGCAGCGTGCGGCCATCCCAGAAGCCACGCACGCCATCGTATTTCTCGCTCACCCAGTAATCCTGCAGCGGCAGGCCGGGGCGATAGACCTGCGCCAGCAGCAGGGCCGGCGCGTCTGCGGCCAGCGCCGGCAGTGTGGGCAGGGCTGGAAGGGCGGCGAGCGCCAGCAGGGCGAGGCAGCTTCTGCGGTGCATGGTGCTATTGATTGTGTAGCTTCTGGCGCTTTATCAGTAAGCGCTAGCGGGCGATTTGATCAAAAATGCCCGGCAAGCGGCATTCAGACCTGGTCGGCGCTCAGGCCCGCCGTCTGGCTGAAGCCGCCGTCCACATAAGTGATCTCGGCCGTCACGCCGCTGGCCAGGTCGGACAGCAGGAAGGCGGCCACATTGCCCACGTCTTCAATCGTCACGTTGCGGCGCAGGGGCGCGGCATCGGCCACGCGGCCCAGCAGCTTGCCGAAGTCCTTGATGCCGCTGGCCGCCAGCGTCTTGATGGGGCCGGCGCTGATGCCGTTGGCGCGGATGGCGCGGCCGTCTTCGGTGCGGCCCACGGCTTCGGCCAGGTAACGCACGCTGGCCTCCAGGCTGGCCTTGGCCAGGCCCATGGTGTTGTAGTTGGGGATGGAGCGCAGCGCGCCCAGGTACGACAGCGTCAGCAGCGACGACTTGTCGTTCAGGTAGGGCAGGGCGGCCTTGGCCATGGCCGGGAAGCTGTAGGCGCTGATGTCGTGCGCAATGCGAAAGCCTTCGCGCGAGAGGCCTTCGAGGAAGTTGCCGGCAATCGCTTCACGCGGCGCAAAGCCAATGCTGTGCACAAAGCCGTCAAACTTGGGCCACACCTGGGCCAGGTCGGCAAACATGCGGTCGATCTGCTCGTCGCTGCCCACGTCGCAATCAAAAATCAGCTTGGAGTCGAACTCGGCGGCAAAGTCGGTGATGCGGTCCTTGAAGCGCTCGCCCACGTAGCTGAAAGCCAGCTCGGCGCCCTGTTGATGGCAGGCCTTGGCAATGCCGTAAGCGATGGAGCGGTTGGACAGCACGCCCGTGATGAGCAGCTTTTTGCCGGTCAGAAAACCCATGGTTGTTCTCCTGTGGAATGCGATGAGGGGGGTGAACGGCGTGGGCGGCCCGGCTGCGGGGACTATTCCCGCGGTCTGCGCAAAGGCCCCGCCGACGTAGTGCAGAATTGTCGCATGCGGTTTTGGCTGATTTTTTCGCTGTGGATGTGCGCTGTGCCAGCGTGGGCCGCGCATGCGTATGCGCTGTGGGGCGCGCCGCGCTATCCCGCCGGGTTCACGCATTTCAACTACGTGAACCCCGATGCCCCCAAGGGCGGCGAGCTGCGGCTGGTGAGCAATCTGCGCACGTCCACGTTCGACAAGTACAACCCGTTCACCATCAAGGGCAATGCACCGGCGTATCTGTCGGCGCTGATGTTCGACTCGCTGCTGGTGGGCTCCATGGACGAGACCGCCACCGGCTACGGCCTGCTGGCCGAGGATGTGGAGGTGGCGAGCGACGGCCTGTCGGCCACCTTCCGCCTGCGGACCGAGGCGCGCTTTCACAACGGCAAGCCCGTGCTGGCGCAGGACGTGAAGCACAGCTACGACACGTTGGTGGGCCCCTTCACGTCGCCGGCCTACAAGACCACGCTGATCGATGTGGCGGGTGTGGATGTGCTGAACGACCGCACGGTGCGTTACCGTTTCAAGCAGCCCAACCGCGAGCTGCCGATCACCGTGGGTGGCCTGCCGGTGTTCAGCCGCGACTGGGGCGTGGAGGGTGGCGTGCAGGGCGGCCAGCCCAAGCCCTTTGACCAGGTGGTGATGGACATTCCCATCGGCAGCGGGCCCTACAAAATCGGCCCGGTGCGCTTTGGCAAGGACATCACCTATGTGCGCGACCCGCAGTATTGGGCGCGTGACCTGAACGTGCGCAAGGGCACCGCCAACTTCGATCGCATCACCGTCAAGATCTACAAGGACGCCACCGCGCGGCTCGAAGCCCTCAAGGCGGGCGAGTTCGACCTGATGCGCTTTTTCAGCGCGGGCGACTGGGCCAGGCGCGTGAACGGCAAGAAGTTCAACACCGGCGAACTGGTCAAGGGCGAATTCGCGCACAAGCTGCCATCGGGCTTCCAGAGCTATGTGCTCAACACCCGCCGCCCCCTGCTGCAGGACCTGCGCGTGCGCGAGGCCCTGGGGCTGGCGATCGACTACGAGTGGATGAACCGCCAGATGTTCTACGGCGCCTACCAGCGGGTGAACGGCCTGTTTGGCAACACCGCCTGCGAGACACGCGGCACGCCGTCGCCGCAAGAGCTGGCGCTGATGGAGCCGTTTCGCAAAGACATCCCCGCAGCCGCCTTTGGCCCCATGACCGTGCCACCGCGCACCGACGGCGAATCGTCGCTGCGCGCCAATCTGCGCCGCGCGCAGGCGCTGCTCAAGGAGGCCGGCTGGGAAGTGCGCGATGGCGCCTTGCGCAACGCCCAGGGGCAGGCCATGGTGCTCGAATACATGGACAGCAACGAGGGCGGCGTGCGCACCATCACGCCGTGGATGCGCAGCCTCGAAAAGCTGGGCATCACGCTGCGCTTTCGCTCGGTGGATTTTGCGCTGTACCAGCAGCGCCTGCAGAAGTTTGACTTTGACATCACGTCCATGGCCTTCCAGGGCACGCACAACCCGGGCCAGGAGTTTGCCGACCTGTTCGGCAGCAAGGCGGCGGACACGGAAGACTCGGGCAACTTTGCGGGCGTGAAGAATCCCGCCGTCGATGCGCTGATCACCGCCATGACCTCCGCCAAGACCGAGGCGCAACTCCTGCCCGCCTGCCATGCGCTGGAGCGCATCATTGCGCACAGCCATTACCTGGTGCCCCAGTGGGCGGCTGCCACCCACCGCATGGCCTACAACGCATGGCGCCTGGCCAAGCCCGCCACCGTGCCACCGTATTCCAGTGGCGAAGGCTGGGTCATCGACACCTGGTGGGCTCGGTAATGTGGCCCCCACGCTCCACCGTTGCACGGGTCGCGCCCTGCAGGCCGCAAGACCGGCAGAGCCGGTCTGTCTTCAGACTTTCCAAGTCTGCGCAGGCAGACTTGGAGCCGAAGTCTTCAGCCCCCCGAGGGGGCTGGCCTTGCTTGGGGCGGCCCGGCGCTGCGGCCGCCATCACCACCAATGAAGATGAAGGTTGATAGACGATGCTGGCCTACATCCTCAAACGCATCTTGCTCATGCTGCCCACGCTGCTGGGCGTGCTGCTGCTGACCTTTGCGGTGATCCAGTTCGTGCCCGGCGGCCCGGTGGAGCAATACATGGCCGAAGCCAAGGCCGGCGCGGGCGGCGGTGGGGCGGAGGGCGGTGGCCTGGCCTACCGCGGCGCGCAGGGCGTGGACCCCAAGCGGCTGGAGCAGATCAAGGCCCTCTATGGCTTCGACAAGCCTGCGCACGAGCGTTTCATTCAGATGCTGGGGCAGTTCGCGCGGTTTGACCTGGGCAAGAGCTTCTTCCAGAACAAGGACGTGTGGCAGTTGGTGGTGGAAAAGCTGCCCGTCTCGATCAGTCTGGGGCTGTGGACGTTTTTCATCAGCTACCTCGTAGCCGTGCCACTGGGGGTGGCCAAGGCGGTGCGCGCAGGCTCGCGCTTCGATTTGGTGACCACGCTGCTCATCCTCGTGGGCTATGCGATTCCGGGTTTCGTGCTGGGCGTGGCGCTGCTGGTCGTCTTTGGCGGACAGCTGCAGTGGTTTCCGCTGCGCGGTCTCACCTCGGCGAACTGGGAGGAGCTGTCGTGGGGCGCGCGCATCGTGGATTACCTCTGGCACATCACTCTGCCCATCATCGCCATGGTGCTGGGCAGCTTTGCCGTGACCGCCATGCTGACCAAGAACGCCTTTCTGGAAGAGATCCGCAAGCAATATGTGCTGACGGCGCGCGCCAAGGGCCTGAGTGAGCGCCAGGTGCTCTGGAAGCATGTGTTCCGCAACGCGCTGATTCCCATCATCACGGGCTTTCCGGCGGCGTTCATCGGCGCGTTCTTTGCGGGCTCGCTGCTGATCGAGACGCTGTTCTCGCTCGACGGCCTGGGCCTGCTGAGCTACGAAAGCGTGATCCGGCGCGACTACCCCGTGGTGCTGGGCACGCTGTACCTGTTCACGCTGATCGGGCTGGTCACCAAGCTCATCAGCGACCTGTGCTACGTGTGGGTGGACCCGCGCGTGAAGTTTGATTGAAGGACGCGCATGCATGTGACCTCCGAGGTGATCGAGCGCACCGTGCGCACGCTGCGGGCGCGGCTGCCGGGCCTGCTGGCGGTATATGGCTTTGGCAGCCGCGTGCAGGGCACTGCAGGGCCGGGCAGCGACCTGGACCTGGCCGTGCTGGTGGCCGGTTACGCCGATGTGCTGGTGTTGTGGGAACTCTCCGGTGATCTGGCCGACATTGCGGGCTGCGCGGTCGATCTGCTGGACTTGCGTGCCGCGTCCACGGTGATGCAGTACCAGGTCATTACCCAGGGTGAGCGTTGGTGGACGCAGGATGCGCAGGCTGCGATGTTCGAGAGCGCCATCCTGAGCGAAAAAACCGCGCTGGACACGGCGCGCGCTGGTCTGTTGGCCGATATCCAGGAGCGAGGGAGTGTGTATGGCGGATGACGTGCTGATCAACAAGGCTGCCACGATAGAGCGCTGCGTGTTGCGTGCGCGCGAAGAGTATTTCAGTGATCCTGCCAGTTTCCCAACCAATTTCAGCCGCCAGGATGCCGCCATCCTGAACATACAGCGCGCCTGCGAGGCCGCGCTGGACATGGGCCAGCACCTGATTCGGCGCGACCGGCTGGGTGTTCCACAAAGTGCGCGCGACGTTTTTGCCCTGCTGGCCCAAGCTGGCCGGATCGAACCGCCCCTGGCCGAAGGCCTGAAACGCATGGTGGGGTTTCGCAACATCGCAGTGCATGATTACCAGAGCCTGCAGCTTCCCATTACCGTTGCCATCATCGAGAAGCACCTGGATGAGTTCTTGCAGTACAGCAAAGCCATCCTGCAGCGCGATGCCGGATAAGCAGCAGGCCATGGGTTCCACTACATCTACGGTTCCTGCGGGCGCTGCACCCGCATCGCTGTCCCCCAGCCGCCGCGCCTGGTTGCGCTTCAAACGCAATCGCCTGGGCTACTGGAGCCTGGTGATTTTTTGCGTGCTGGTGGCCGTGAGCCTGTGCGCCGAGCTGGTCAGCAACGACCGGCCGCTCGTCGTGCGCTATGAGGGGCAGACGTACTTTCCCATGCTCAAGGACTATCCCGAGAAGACCTTTGGCGGCGATTTTGAAACCCCTGCCGACTACCTCGACCCCTTCATTCGCGAGCGCATCACCAGTGGCAGCAACTGGGCGCTCTACACCGTGAACCCCTACGGCCCCAACACGCTCAACTATTTCGCCAAATCGCCCAACCCGTCGGCGCCCACCGCCGACAATTGGCTGGGCACCGACGACCGGGGGCGCGACCTGCTGGCGCAGCTCATCTACGGCTTTCGCGTGAGCGTGCTGTTCGCGCTGGCGCTCACCGTCACGGGCGTGGCGCTGGGCGTGGTCACGGGGGCCATCCAGGGCTTTTTTGGCGGCAAGACCGACCTGGCGTTTCAGCGCTTTATCGAAATCTGGGGCTCCATGCCCGAGCTGTACCTGCTCATCATCTTCAGCGCGGTTTTTGCGCCCAGCATTTCGCTGCTGCTGATTTTGCTGAGCCTGTTCGGCTGGATGGGATTGAGCGACTACGTGCGCGCCGAGTTCCTGCGCAACCGCCAGCTTGACTATGTGAAGGCCGCGCGCGCTTTGGGCGTGGGCAACGGGCAGATCATCTGGCGCCACATCCTGCCCAACAGCCTCACGCCGGTGGTCACCTTCCTGCCGTTTCGCATGAGCGCGGCCATCCTGGCGCTGACCTCGCTCGACTTCCTGGGCCTGGGCGTGCCGCCCGGAACGCCCAGCCTGGGCGAGCTGCTCTCCCAGGGCAAGAACAGCATCGACGCGTGGTGGATCTCGCTCAGCACCTTTGGCGTGCTGGTGGTCACGCTGCTGCTGCTGACGTTCATGGGCGATGCCTTGCGCGATGCGCTCGATCCGCGAAAGGCCGACAAATGATGGCCCCCACGCTCGGCACTGGCGTGTCCTCGCTGCCCCGCGAGGGGGCTCTCGCCGCCTTGGGGCGGCCCGGCGGCGGTTCGGCCGAGAGCATGCCGCTGCTGCAAGTGCGCGACCTGTCCGTGCGCTTTGGCGCCAAGGAGGTGGTTCGCGGTGTGAGCTTCGATATCGCGCCGGGCGAAAAGCTGGCCCTGGTGGGCGAGTCGGGCTCGGGCAAGACCATCACCGCGCTCAGCCTGCTGCGCCTGGCCGGTGATGCAAAAATCAGCGGCCAGGCCATGCTGCGCGGGCGCGACCTGCTCTCATTGTCGGAGCGCGAAATGCGCGGCATTCGCGGCGGCGACATCGCCATGGTGTTCCAGGAGCCGATGACGGCGCTCAACCCGCTGATGACCATTGGCCAGCAGATTGCCGAGGTTTTAGAGCTAAAAAAGGCCTTGACGCCTGCCCAGTGTGCGCAATCAGCTATTGAACTGCTAGCAAAAACCGGCATCCCCGAGCCTGAACGCCGCGCCAACAGCTTTCCGCACCAGTTGAGCGGCGGCCAGCGCCAGCGCGCCATGATTGCCATGGCCCTGGCCAGCGAGCCCGCGCTGCTGCTGGCCGACGAGCCCACCACGGCGCTTGACGTCACGCTGCGCGGGCAGATTCTTGACCTGCTGTCCGACCTGCAGCGCAAAAGCAGTGCGGGGGAGGGCATGGCCGTGCTGCTGATCACGCACGACCTGAACCTGGTGCGCCGCTTCGCCGACCGCGTGGCCGTGATGGAGCAGGGCGTGCTGGTGGAACAGGGCCCTGTGGCCGATGTGTTTGGCGCCCCGCAACACGACTACACCCGCCGCCTGATCGCCAGCCAGCCCCGGCGCGATGTGGTGGAGGGCAATGCGCCCGCAGGCACCGCACCAGTGGTGAAGACGCAGGATTTGCGTGTGATTTACCCCACGCCCCTGCCCGGTGTGCGCGGCTGGTTCAGAAAAGGCGAGTTCGTCGCCGTGCAGGGCGCCACGCTGCAATTGCTGCCCGGCCGCACGCTGGGCGTGGTGGGCGAGTCGGGCTCGGGCAAGTCCACGCTGGCGCTGGCCATCCTGGGCCTGCTGCCGCATGGCGGCGGGCTGGCGGTGGCGGGGCAGGGCTGGCAGCAGCCCGCCACGCGCAACACGCTCGCCAACCAGCAACTGCGCCGCAAGGTGCAGGTGGTGTTCCAGGACCCGTTCTCCTCGCTCTCGCCGCGCCTCACTGTCGAAGAGATCGTGGGCGAGGGGCTGAAAGTGCACGAGGCGGCGTTGAGCGTGGCCGAGCGGCGTGCCCGGGTGGAGGCCGCGCTCCAGGAGGTGGGCCTGGCCGAAGGGCAATACCCCGGCCTGCTGGCGCGCTATCCGCACGAATTTTCGGGCGGCCAGCGCCAGCGCCTGGCCATTGCGCGCGCGCTCATCGTGCAGCCACAGGTGCTGGTGCTCGACGAGCCCACCAGCGCCCTTGACGTCACCATCCAGCAGCAGGTGCTGGGCCTGCTGCAGCGGCTGCAGAAGGGCAAGGGCCTGAGCTTTCTGCTCATCACGCACGACGTGGACGTGATCCGCGCCATGGCGCACGACGTGCTGGTGATGAAAGACGGCGCCGTGCTGGAAAGCGGCACCGTGGCCCAGGTGCTCGATGCGCCGCAGCACCCCTACACGCAGCGGCTGGTGGCTGCGGCCATGGTGCCTCCGCCAGGCTGAGCAGGCTGGGCAGCCGGCTGCTCGCACGCTGTTACATCTGTTGCCCCGCTGAAGACTCCGTCCTACAGGTTCGGGGCCTTGGGGGGCTTTACTCTTTCGATGTGAAAAATTCACATTCATGCGCTCTGCATTGACAGCGCGCCAACCCCAGATAGGTCCTTCATGAAATTACTCCGAAATCTGAAATTCGCCATGGGCGCCATCCTGGTGGCCGGCCTGGCTGCCTGTGGTGGCGGCGGCGGCGGTGGTGGTGGCGACAGCACGGGCAGCGGCACGCTGCGCCTGGCGCTGACCGACGCACCCAGCTGCGGCTACGACGCCGTCCATGTGACTGTCTCGAAAGTCCGTGTCCACCAGAGCGGCAGCGCCAATGATGCCGACGCCGGGTGGTCCGAAATTGTGCTGAACCCCGCGCAGCGCGTGGACCTGCTCGGCCTGACCAATGGCGTGTTGATGGAGCTGGGGCAGATTCCGCTGCCCACGGGCAAATACACCCAGATGCGCCTTGTCCTGGCTGAAAACAGCGCCAGCCAGCCACTGGCCAACGCCGTATGGCCCACCGGAGGCAGCGAAGTGGCATTGAAGACGCCCAGCGGCCAGCAATCGGGCGTGAAGACCAACATCAATATCGACATCGCCGAGAACAAGATGGCCGACTTCGTGCTGGACTTCGATGCTTGCAAGTCGGTGGTGCAGGCCGGGGCGTCGGGCCAGTACCTGCTCAAGCCGGTGGTAACGGTTATTCCACGCTATGTTTCCGGTGTGCAGGGTTATGTGGCCCCGGCCCTGGGAGCAGGCGCCACCCAGGTGTCGCTGCAGTTCAATGGAACCATCGTCAAGGCGACCGTTCCCGACAGCACGGGCAAGTTCCTGCTCCAACCCGTGGCTCCAGGCAACTACACCCTGGTCATCGCAGCCCCAGGGCGCACAACCGCCGTGGTCACGGGCGTGCCCGTGGTGGCGGAAACCGTGACCCCGGTGGCCAGCGTGGCCTTGCCCATCGCTCTTGCACCGTCGGTCAGCGCCACCGTAACGGGCACGGCACCCGCGGACACCCTGGTGCGCGCCCTGCAGCCGCTCACGGCGGCAGGTACCGTGGAGATCGATGCCAGGTATGTGAACAGCGTCACCGGCGCCTATGCCTTGTCGCTGCCGGTCAACGCCCCGCTGGTTGGGGCCTATGCCGCAGCGCCCGCCCCGCTGGTGTTCGCTGCCGATACGCAGGCCGCGGGCCGGTATGCCTTGCGCGCCAGCCTGCAAGGGTTCACGGACAAGCAAACCGTGTTGCCCGCGCTCACCGCTGGTGGCAGCACAACGGCCAACTTCACGTTCCCCTGACGCATCGCAGGGGGGTTCTGGGTGACGGTCGACTTCTGGTCGAGATGGCATCCAGCACCTCTTTGTAAAGCGCTACGACCGAAATTTTCAGTCTGAACCACGGGGGGCTGTTGCTTGCGCACAGCCCCCCTGTTCTTTTGGTGGGCGACGGGTGAACGCAAGTCGCAGCGATGGTCTTGGCGGAAGCAGTTGGAGTGGGGGGCAATTGACGTGATTGTCGATCCAGTCATTGGGTATATCCAGGGCGGTTCAGGCTGGAGTTTTCAATGCACCGCGCAGAGCCAGCGGGTTCAAGCTTTGCTCGGCGGATCAATAATGCACCTCCAGGCCACGATTTGATAAAAAAGTGGCACTGGCGCTTATGCAGTAAGCGCTATCAGCTATCAAATCAGGAGTTTTTGTGTTGCCTTTCCATGGACCTGCCTTGCGCGGTGGCGCCTTGGCGCTGCTGGCGGCGGTGCTGTTTGGCGTCAGCACGCCGCTGGTGCAGCACCTGGGCGCTGGCTTGGGTGCCTTCAGCACGGCGGCGCTGCTGTATGCCGGCGCTGCCGGCATGGGGGCGGTGTTGCGCAAGCCGGTGCGGCAGGAGGCGCGCTTGCGGCTTGCCGATGCGTCCCGCCTGCTGGCCATGGCGGGTTTGGGGGCGGTGCTGGGGCCGGTGGCGCTGGCCTGGGGCTTGCAGCGCACCAGCGGCGCCAGCGCATCGTTGATGCTGACACTGGAGGCGCTTTTCACCGCGCTGCTGGCCTGGCGCCTTTACCACGAGACGATGGACCGGCGGGTGTGGGCGGCAATGCTGTTGCTGCTGGCCGGGGGCGTGGCGCTGGTGGTGGACCAGGGGCAGCTCGGCGGCGTGGAACTGGCCGGCATGCTGGCCGTTTTGCTGGCCACCATGGCCTGGGGGGCGGACAACACCCTGTCGCGCGCCCTGGCCGAGCGCGACCCGGCGCAGGTGGTGCTGGTCAAGGCCGCACTGGGCGCCAGCGCCACGGCGCTGCTGGCCTGGGGCTTTGGCGAGCCCTTGCCGACTGCGGCCGCTGCCTGGGGCCTGGTGGCCGTGGGGGCCACGGGTTATGGGCTCAGCCTGCGCTGTTACCTGCTGGCGCAGCGCGCGTTTGGCGCGGCGCGCACCGGCTCGGTGTTTGCGTTCGCGCCGTTCATCGGCGCGGTGCTGGCGTTTGCCATGGGCGACCGCTCGGCGGGCGGGTTGGTGATTGTGGGCGGCCTGCTGATGGTGGCCGGGGTGGTGTTGCACCTGGCAGAGACGCACGAGCATCCGCATGATCACGATGCCCTGGAGCACGAACATGCACACCGGCACGACGACGGGCACCACAACCACACCCACGACCCGATTCCGCAGGGCGGTCACAGCCATTGGCATCGGCACGGGCCCCAGTCGCACACCCATGCCCATGTGCCCGATGCCCACCACACGCACCGGCATTGAGTGCCCCACACCGGGCCTCGCGTACCCGCTGGCGGGCACCGGGCAAAATACGCCCGGGCGCGGGTTGGCCTGCGCGATTTTTCAGCGACCGGCCAATGCGACTTTCCTGTGTCCTCGGCCGATCTGACAGGTATCCACCATGAAATTCAACGACTTTGCCGACGATTCCGAAGACACCGAGCACACCCCCGCGCAGCGCTCGGCGGCCGCATCGCGCAGCACCTGGGTGAGCGTGGGCGTCAACCTGGTGTTGTCCAGCATCCAGATCGGGGTGGGGGTGCTGGCCAGGTCGCAGGGCCTGATTGCCGATGGCATCCATTCGCTGTCGGACCTGGTGGCCGATTTCGTGGTGCTGTTCGCCAACCACCATGCCCAAAAAGACGCCGACGAGGGCCACCCTTACGGACACCACCGCTTCGAGACGGCGGCCTCTTTGGTGCTGGGCCTGCTGCTGCTGGCCGTGGGCGTGGGCATGGTGTGGTCCGCGGTGGTCAAGCTGGAGAACCCCGGGGCCATTGCGCAGGTGCATGTGATCGCCCTGTGGGTGGCCGGTGCGGCGCTGGTGGGCAAGGAGCTGCTGTTTCGCTACATGCTGGCCGTGGCCAAGCGCGTCAAGTCGAGCATGCTGGTGGCCAATGCCTGGCATGCGCGCTCGGATGCGGCTTCGTCGCTGGTGGTGGGCATCGGCATTGTGGGCAACCTGGCCGGTTATCCCATCCTGGACCCCATTGCCGCGCTGATCGTCGGTTTCATGGTAGCCAAGATGGGCTGGGAGTTTGGCTGGGATGCGCTGCACGACCTGATGGACCGCTCGGTGGACGAGCAGGAGGTGCAGGCCATTCGCCAGACGCTGCTGGAAACGCCGGGCGTGAGCGATGTGCACGATGTGCGCACACGCAAGATGGGCGACATGATTGTGGTGGATGCGCACCTGGAGGTGAATGCCGCCCTTACGGTCGAGGCGGGCCATGACATCGCGGTGCAGGCGCGCCAGCGCGTGCTGCAGCGCCACCGCGTGCTGAACCTCATGACCCATGTGGACCCGTGGCGCAAGCCCGACCTCGACCATGCCGCGCCACCCGTGCGCGGCGGTGGCGCTGCGTAATCGCCGCAGGCGATCAGGCGATCAGGCGGTGCCGGCCCGCCCGCCGCACCAGCTCCAGCCACGCCAGGCACAGCGCCAGCAGGCAGGCTGCCACCATCATGCCTTGGGCTCCGGGCAGCGCCAGCCCCATCAAGGCGCGCAACCACGGAATGCCCAGCACCGCCGCCAGCAACACAACCATGGCAGCGGCAATGCGCCACAGCCAGGGGTTCGGCTGGGTGACGCCCCGCAGCGCCGGGTGCGACAGATCGCGGTTGGCCAGGATCAGCAGCATGACGCACAGCACCAGCGTGCCAAACACCACGGTGCGGCTTTGCGCGCTGCCCCAGCCCTGGCCCGCCAGCCAGTACTGGCCGCCCAGCAGCAGGGCGGCCATGCCCAGGCCCTGCAGCACCGAGTACACCACGGGGCCGATGGCAAAGGGCGAGTCGGAAACGGGGCGTGGCGGCCGCTCCATGCTGCCGCTGTCTTCGGGCTCTGCCTCCAGCACGACGGCGCAGGTGGGGTCGATCAGCAGCTGCAGCAGCACGATATGCACCGGCATGAGCAGCGTGGGCCATTTGAGCAGCGTGGGCACCAGCACCAGCGCAATGATGGGGGCGTGCACCGCAAAGGTGAAGCGGATGGCCTTGCGGATGTTGCTGTCGATGCGCCGGCCCTGGCGGACGGCGGCGACGATGCGGGCAAAGCTGTCGTCCAGCAACACCAGCGCGGCGGCCTCGCGCGCCACGTCGGTGCCGCGCTCGCCCATGGCAATGCCCACGTCGGCGGCCTTGAGGGCGGGGGCGTCGTTCACGCCGTCGCCCGTCATGGCCACTACCTCGCCGCTGGCGCGCAGCAGTTGAACCAGCCGCAGCTTGTGCTGGGGCTGGAGGCGCGCGCACAGGTCCACATGGTGCAGCCGTTCTGTCAGGGCGGCGTCGTCCAGGGCCTCCAGCTGCGCGCCGGTGATGACGTCGGGGCGCTCCGACAGGCCCACCTGCTGCGCGATGGCGCGGGCCGTGGCGGGGTGGTCGCCGGTCATCATGATCACGCGCACGCCCGCGCGCCGGCATTCGGCCAGCGCGGCGGGCACCTCGGGGCGCGGCGGGTCGGCCAGCGCCACCAGGCCCAGGAAATCAAAGTCGAAATCATGCTGGCTCTGCGGCCAGGGCGGGCTCTGGTCGGGCGCCGGGGCCGCGCCCCTCCAGCGCCCCCGCGCCACGCCCAGCACGCGCAGGCCGCGCTCGGCCATGGCCTCCACCTGGTTGCGGATGGCATCGCGCCGTGCGGCATCGAGGTGGCACAGGTCGGCCACGGCCTCGGGCGCGCCCTTGGTGGCCAGCAGGTGCACGTCGGGCTCGTCGCTGGCAAACACGCGCGTCATGGCCAGGATCTCGCCCGAGAGAGCGTATTCGAACTCCGGCTCGCGCCCGTCGTGCACATGCTCGGTGCCCTGCAGCCACTGGTGGCCGAAATGCTGGATGGCCTTTTCCATGGGGTCGAACGGGTCGCCCGGCGTGGCCAGCATGGCGAACTCGGTCAGCAGGTGAAAGTGCTCGGGCAAGTCGCTGGCGCCTTCGGGGTGGAAATGCTGGTCGGCGCTGGCCAGCTCGGCCACGGCCATGCGGTTGACGGTGAGCGTGCCCGTCTTGTCCACCGCCAGCACGGTGATGGCGCCCAGCGCCTCGACGGCGGTGACGCGCCGCGTCAGCACTTTCTGGTGCGAGATGCGCCAGGCACCCAGCGCCAAAAACACGGTGAGGATGACCGGAATCTCCTCGGGCAGGATGGCCATGGCCAGCGCAATGCCCGACAGCAGGCTGTCGAGCAGCGGGCGGCCGTTCCACCACCAGCCCAGCAGTACCTGCGCCAGTGCTAGAACGACGGCGGCCGTGCCCAGCGCGCGCACCAGCCGACGCGAGCCCTGCTGCAGCGCCGAGGGTGGTTCGGTGGTGGCGGCCAGGTCGGCGCCGATGCGCCCCACGGCGGTGTGGGCCGCGGTGGCGCACACCCGGGCCACCCCCACGCCGCGCGTGACTACGGTGCTGGCAAATAGGGCCCCCACGCTTGCCACTTCGTGTGCTGCGCTGCCCCCCAAGGGGGCTGGCCTGGCTTGGGGCGGCCCGGCGCTGGTGGTCGGCGGCCCCACGCTTGCAAACGCCCACTCGTCCTGCGCGGCGGGCAGCTTGGCCACGGGCACGGCTTCGCCGGTGAGCAGGGATTCGTCAACTTCGAGCTGGCCGTCGATCAGCAGCGCGTCGGCGGCAATGCGGTCGCCCTCGTGCAGCACCAGCAGGTCGCCGCGCACCACGTCGCGTCCGGCAATGCGCTGCTCCTGGCCGTCGCGGATCACCAGCGCGCGCGGAGCCGACAGGTCGCGCAGGGATTCGAGCGCGCGCTGTGTCTTGCGCTCTTGCGCCAGCGTGATGCCGATGACGACGAACACAAAGCCCAGCAAAAACAGCGCTTCGCCCCGGTCGCCCAGCGCCAGGTAGATGCCGCCAGCGGCCAGCAGCATGAGGAACATGGGTTCGGTGAGCACGTCGCGCACGATGGCGACCATGGATTTGGGCGCGCTGCCCGGCAGCAGGTTGGGGCCCTCCGTGCTCAGTCGGCGGGCCGCCTCGGCGGCGCTCAGGCCTGGGGGCAGGAACGCTGCGCGGGGCGGTGGGGCTTGATCGGTGGGCATCGCAATCTTCCTCTTGGGTCATTGGCCATGGGTTTGTGGGCCGCCGGATCACCCAAAACAGGGCATGACACCAGTGTAGGGATGCGACATGACGGAGGGCTTGCGGGTTTGTCGTGAATTGACGAAAAGGGGTGTCGGCGCTTTCATGGCAAGCGCAGGCAGCTATTTTTCTGATAGTAAGGAGGCGCGCATTCACGCCGATGGCGTTGCACAATGGGAACCCATTTACCTTGGAGGGAACACGATGCGCCCGTCCGTTCGCGAAGATTCTGCCGCCGTCCCTGCCGCCGCAGGCGCCACTGCCGCCACTGCCGCCACTGCCGCCACTGCCGCCACAGGCCCCGTGCGCGGCAAGATCCATCCCGACGTGCTCAAGCTCGGCCTGGTGAGCTTTCTCACCGACCTGAGTTCGGAGATGATTTTTTCGGTGTTCGCCATCTTCTTCACCACCGTGGCCGGGGCATCGAGCGCGCTGCTGGGGCTGATCGAGGGGCTGGCGGATTTTTCGGCCTCGTCGCTCAACTACCTGGCCGGCTGGCTGTCGGACCGCAGCGGCCAGCGCAAGTGGTTCGCCACGGCGGGCTATGGCTTTTCCACACTGGCCAAGCTGATTTTGCTGGTGTCGTCCTCGGTCGCGGGGCTGGCGATTTTTCGCGTCATCGAGCGCCTGGGCAAGGGCTTTCGCGGGCCGCCGCGCGATGCCTGGCTGTCGTCGATTGCTGCCAAGGAATCACGCGGTTATGCCTTTGGCGTGCACAAGGCGCTGGACAAGGCCGGCGCCGTGCTCGGGCCGCTCGTGGCCTATGCGCTGCTGAAGTGGCTGGGCGAATCGCCCAGCACCTACGGCACGCTGTTTCTGGTGGCCTTTGTGCCGGCGGTGGTGAGCGTGCTGGTGCTCACGCGCATCCCGGACCAGCCGGGCGTGCCCCATGCGCGCGAGAGCGTGCGCCAGAACTGGCGCGAACTGAGCCCCGGCTTCAAGCGTTTCTTGTGGCCGGCGGGGGTGTTCGCGCTGGCGTACTTCAGCCTGGGCTTCATTTTGCTCAAGGCCCATACCGTGGGCTTTGGCGTCACCGACATCGTGCTGCTGTACGCGCTGTTCAACACCACCTGCGTGCTGGCCGCGCCGCTGGTGGGCATGCGGGGCGACAAGGTGGGGCGCAGCCGCATCGTGCTGCTGGGCTATGCGCTGTATGCCGCGATCAACCTGTGGCTCATCCTGGCCAGCAGCCGCTGGGAGATGGTGGCGATCTTCTGCCTCTACGGGCTGTTCTATGCCATTGAAGAGTCGCAGAGCAAGGCCTTCATCGCCGATATCGAGCCCGAGCGCCGCGCCACGGCCGTGGGGGTCTACAACTTTGTCACCGGGGTGCTGTACCTGCCGGCGTCGCTCGCGGCCGGGGCCCTGTGGGCGTTTGCGCCGGGGCTGGCGTTTGCCGTGTCCGCCGCGTTGTCGTTGGCGGCGATGGTGGTGTTTGCAGTGCTGCGGCCTGCCGCAGGGGCCAGGAGGCTGTCGGACCTGGAGCGTCGATAGCGAAAACCGAAGGTTTCACCAAAACCGCAGGTTTCACCAAAACCGAAGGTTTCACGAAAATGGACCCAGCGAGGACAGTTTTTGCCGGATTTACAGCCCCCTGGCCGAGCCATGGGGCAAAAAGACGGTAAAAATTGGACAGCGCAGGCCCATTTGCCGCCGACGATTTCTGAGTCCGACAGCCTCCTGGCGACAGGGCCGGTGCTGCGCGTTGAGCCGCAATTTACATTTGACCCATGGACACAAAACACATATTTCGGCGCAGCGATCTGGTGCGCATTGCCACGGAAGCCATGAAGGAGCGGGGCCTCGAGCCCGATTTTCCGCCCTATGCCCTGCAACAGCTGGAGGCCATCCACGGGCCAGGCCATGACAATGATCCGCATATCCGCGATCTCACGGCGCTGCCCTGGTGCTCCATCGACAACGACGATTCGCTCGACCTGGACCAGCTCACAGCATGCGGCCCCATGGGCAGCGGTGCCGTGAAGATCTTTGTCGCCGTGGCCGATGTGGATGCGCTGGTGAAGAAGAATTCCGCCATCGACCAGCATGCGCGCACCAACACCACCTCGGTCTACACCTCGGCACGCGTGTTCCCCATGCTGCCCGAGCGCCTGTCCACCGACCTGACGTCGCTCAACTTGAATGAGGAGCGTCTGGCCATCGTGACCGAGATGGTCGTGGATGCCGAAGGCGCCGTGACGCACTCCACCGTGCACCGGGCCAGGGTGCGCAACCAGGCCAAGCTGGCCTACGACGCAGTGGCCGCATGGATCGAGGGCGCGGGAGACCTGCCCGAGGCCGCGCGCGCCGTGCCCGGAATGGACGAGCAGCTGCGCACCCAGGACGCGGTGGCCCAGCGCATGCGCGCGCGCCGGCGCCAGCAAGGCTCGCTGGACCTGGAGACCTTCCAGCCACGTGCCGTTTTCGACGGCGACCGCGTGGTGGACATCCGCCAGCAGGAGCAGAACCGGGCGCGCCAGCTCATCGAGGAATTCATGATCGCCACCAACACCTGTACGGCGCAGTTTCTGGCGCAGCACGGCGGCGGCGCCCTGCGCCGGGTGGTGCGTTCGCCCGAGCGCTGGCTGCGCATCGTGGAAGTGGCCAGCAAATATGGCGAGGCGCTGCCCAAGGAGCCCGATTCGCGCGCGCTCGAGGGCTTTCTGGCACGCCAGCGCAAGGCCGATCCGCTGCGCTTTCCCGACCTTTCGCTGGTCATCGTCAAGCTGATGGGGTCGGGCGAGTATGTGGTGGAGCATGCGCGTGGCGAGCCCATCGGCCACTTCGGCCTGGCCGTGCGCGACTACACGCATTCCACGGCGCCCAACCGCCGTTACCCGGACCTGGTCAGCCTGCGCATGGTCAAGGCGCTGCTGTCGGGCGAGCGCCCGCCCTATGGCATGGCCGAATTGGCCACGCTGGCCGAGCATTGCACCCACCAGGAAGATGCGGCGCAAAAGGTGGAACGCAGCGTGCGCAAATCCGAGGCGGCGCTGTTCATGCAGGGGCTGATCGGCCAGAAGTTTGACGCCATCGTCACCGGCCGCACCGAAAGCGCCACCTGGGTGCGCATCTTCACGCCCCCGGCCGAGGGCCTGCTGGTGAGCGGCGAGTTCAACCTCGAAGTGGGCCAGAAGATCCGCGTGGAGCTGGTGGAGACGAACGTGGAGCGCGGCTTCATCGACTTCGAGCAAGCACAGTGACCGTGCCGCCCTCCGGCGTGCCATGCGCACCGGAGGGCGGGGCACGCAGAGCAACGCAGTCAAGGGAAGTTAGTGCCATGGCCCCGCGGTCATTTCCTCTGTCCAAGGTTTACGGGCTGCCCGAACCCGGCCCGGTGCTGCTGCCGAGCACGGCACCTGAGCACGGCACACAAGGGCCGCATCAACGCCATGGCGATGTCCTGGCACACCATGATGGAGTTCGTGCCGCCGCTGGTGGGCGGCGTTGTCAGTAGCCGCGATTTCAGTTTCACGGCCCTGAAAGCCACGCGCGAATGCGCGTTGAACATCCCCTCCGTGGACCTGGCACAGAAGGTGGGGGACTGCGGCAACAGTTCGGGCCGCAGCATGGACAAGTTCACCGCGTTTGGCCTGACGCCTGAGCCCTTTTTGGTGGTGGGCGCGCCGCTGAATGCCCGGTGCCATGCCAATCTGGAAGGCAAGGTGGCCGATACGCGCTTTGTCAACCGCTACAGCTTTTTTGTGCTGGAGGGGGTCAAGGCCTGGACCGATCCGGCCGGCAAGGACCCGCGCACGCTGCACCACCGGGGCTGGGCGCCTGCATGGTGGCGGGCGACACCATCCGGCTGCCCTCCAAAATGAAGTGACGGGCGCCGGTGCGTTGGGCCGGTCAGCTGGCCTGCCGCGGCAGAGGTGCCCGCAGCCAGAAGCGCCCGATCAACAGGTGCGCCAGCACGGCTGCCAGGCCATTGATCAGCAAGGCGTCGCGCACGCCGAGCCAGTACACCGTGGCGCCAGTCACCAGGCTGCCCAGCGCCATGCCGCCACGCATGGCCAGCATGAACAGGCTGACGGTCTGTCCTCGAATGCGCGTGGGCGCAGTTGTCTGCAGCAGCGCATTCACGGAGGCATTGCTTGCCGTCATGGCCACACCGGCCAGCACCAGCAGCGCCGGCAGTACCCAGGCCCAGCGGTTGAGAGCGGCCAGCACCACGATGGCGCCATAGGCCACAGCAAACCAGGTGCTCAGAGGGCGCCGGTCGTGGTGCGGGTCCAGCGCCAGCAGGCCAATGGCGCCGATCAGGCCGCCCACACCAAACGCGCCCAGCGCGGTGCTGAAATCGCCGGCATCGCCCTGAAACACCTCCTTGACCAGCACCGGGCAAAAAGTGAGGAGCGGTGCGGACAGCATGGCCGTGGCCAGCACGGTGGCCAGCCCGCCGCGCAATGCCGGTTCATGCACCACCTCGCGCACACCCGCCCACAGCTGGTGGCGGTCCAGCAGCAGGGCCCCGGGTGCGGCGGGCGCGGTGCGCGGCAGCACCCACAGCGCGACCAGTATGAACGGCACATAGGACAGCGCACTCACGGCAAAAGCTCCGGCCAGGCCCGCGCTGGCCATCAGCACCCCGGCCAGCGCGGGGCCGAGGATGCGCGAGAGATTGAACTGCGTGGTGTTCAGCGCAATCCCCGATGGAATCTGGTCCCGCTCGACGATGGAAGGCATGATCGACTGGAATGACGGCATCGACAGCGCATCGGTGATGCCCACCACCAGAGACAGCAGGATCACCACCCACGGCTGCACCGTGCCTGTGATCAGCAGCAGCACCAGCAACACCGGGCACAGCATCTGGATGGACTGGAAGAATGCAATGGTGCGCCGGCGGTCCGCCCGGTCGGCCAACGCGCCGCCCACCACCGTGAGCAGCAGTACCGGCGCGCTCAACGCAAAGGCGTCAAGCCCCAGCAGAAAGGGCGATGCGCCCAGGCTCAGCAGCAGCCAAGGCTGGGCCACCTGCTGGGCCCAGGTGCCGATATTGGCCAGCAGGCTGGAGAACCAGAACGTGCCAAAACGCCGCTTTCCCAGCAGGGCGATGGATTGGCGAAAGGGGCTGTCTTGCATACTGGCGATTCTCCCGCATGGTTTGCGGCCGCCGGGCCCACAGCGCAAGGAACCTCCATGAAAGAAACGTCACCCGCTCCCGTGTCGCCCGCACCCGATGCGGGGGCCTCGGTTGCTGATGCCGACATCCGGGTGCGTTTTCGCGCCTTGCGCGCGGGTGCCTGCCCGGCGGGTGCTGTCACGGTGCTTCACATCGGCGCCGAACACCTGGCCATGGCCACGGGGCAGGGCGACAAGGCAACGGCTGCGCTGGTGCTGGACATCGGTGCCCGCAAAACGGCGCGGCAATTCTTCAAGCGCAGCCCGCCCACGCCGCTGGAGATGGAAAACGCCATTGCCACCGTGGAAGATGAGGTGATGCGCGCGGTGCCCATGCTGGCGCCGGGTTCGGCCTTGCTGTGTTCCGATGCCGTGGTGCGCGAGATCGCGGTGCTCGCAGGGATGGCGCCAGGCCCCTTGATGGTGATGCCGATCGATGCCATGGAACGCGTTTTCGAGCGCCTGGCCGCCGTGGCCGAAGGGCGTCCGGTTGTGCGCGAGGGCTTGCCGCAAGGCGCCGACTTCGCCGCCGCGCTGCTGATCCTGCGCGAGTTCATGCACCACCTGCGGTTTGAGTCTGTGGCTGTGGTGGGCTGAAGAGGCCATCTCAATGGGGTGACGACCGAATTACATTAAGTAACGAATAGTATAAAATTGCCAGGGTTATCCCTTGATTTGGCATATGCCTGTGTCGGGGTTGATGCTGGGATCGCTCGGAGTTTCGCTGCCTGCTCTGCGGACGCGCCGGGTGGGGGTGGATTGAATTCCAGGTGCTCTGAAATGGTGGGCTGCCGGGCCTGCCGTATCTCGACGCCTTGAGGGCGGGGCCATCGTGTCCGGATCTGAAACAAGAACGAAGAACGCAATAGAGGGATTATTCCGAATGTCATTTCTCAACCTGAAGATCGGCACCCGCCTCGCGCTGGGTTTTTCCGTGGTGCTGCTCTTTCTCGCTGCCATTTTGGGCATGGGCGTGTTCTCGTTGGGGCACCTGCAGTCACGCATGGACGAGCTGGTGAATGACAACAACGTGAAGCTGGCGGCTGCCAATACCATGCTGGACCAGGTTCGCGACGTCCATGCCGCAGCCAGCATGATGGTGCTCATCCCCGATGAAGGGGGCAAGCAGGCGCAGATGAAGCAGGTGTCCGAGGCGCGAACCAAATACGGCGTGGCGAAGGCCACGCTGGACAAGCTGGTCCAAAGCGAACAGGACAAGGCGGCCTTGGCAAAAGTGGATGGCGCCCTGGCGGTGGTCGTTCCCCTCAACAACCAGTTGTTCGATCTGGCGCTGAAAAACATGACCCAGGAAGCCGCCGAGCACCTCGTGGGCAAGTCGGGGCCAGCCACGCGGGTGGCATTGGAGCACTTGAACAGTCTGGTGGATCTTCAGACCCGTATTTCCACCCAGGCGAATGCCGAAGCCGAAGCCGAATACCGCTCGGCCCGCAACTGGATGATCGCCCTGGGGCTTTTGGCCATTCTGGCCGGGGTGGCCATTGCATGGTTTATCACGCGCTCCATCACGCGGCCGATCAAGCACGCTGTCGAAGTGGCCCAGACGGTGGCCGACGGCGACCTGAGTTCGCGCATTGACGTTGCCTCCACCGACGAAACAGGGCAGCTCATGCGGGCGCTGCAGCACATGAACGACAGCCTTGCCAAGGTGGTAGGCGAAGTGCGCAGCGGTGCAGACAGCATGGCCACTGCCACGAGCCAGATCGCCGCGGGCAATCAGGATCTGTCCTCGCGCACCGAAGAGCAGGCCAGTTCGCTGGAAGAAACGGCGGCCTCCATGGAGGAGCTGACCAGCACCGTGCGGCAGAACGCCGACAACGCCCGCCAGGCCAACCAGTTGGCGCTCACGGCGTCCAGTGTGGCGGTCAAGGGGGGCGATGTGGTGTCGCAGGTGGTCGAGACGATGGACGCCATCAACAGCTCCTCGCACAAGATCGTGGACATCATCGGGGTGATCGACGGCATTGCCTTTCAGACCAACATCCTGGCGCTGAACGCCGCCGTGGAAGCGGCCCGGGCCGGCGAACAAGGGCGCGGCTTTGCCGTGGTGGCCAGCGAAGTGCGCAGCCTGGCGCAGCGCTCGGCGGCGGCCGCCAAGGAAATCAAGGTGCTGATCGACGACTCGGTCAGCAAGGTGGAGCAGGGCAGCCAGCAGGTGGGCGCGGCCGGCAAGACGATGCAAGAGGTTGTCAGCAGCGTGCGCCGGGTGACCGACATCATGGGCGAGATCACGGCAGCCAGCCAGGAGCAGACCTCGGGCATCGAACAGGTCAACCAGGCCATCGCGCAGATGGACCAGGTGACACAGCAGAACGCCGCGCTGGTGGAAGAGGCCGCTGCTGCCGCCGACGCGCTGCAAGGCCAGGCGGGCCACCTGTCGCAAGTGGTCAGCGTGTTCAAGCTGGCAGGGGGTGGGGGCCAGCGCAGCCCCGCTGTGCGGGTGGCCGCGCCGGTGGCCAGCCCCGCCAAGGCACGCCACGCGGCGCAGGTGCCGCCCGCCAAGCCCCGCCAGACACTGGCAGCGCCTCGGGCCAAGCCTGCCGCAGAGGCTTTGGCGCAAGGTGCCGACGCCGACTGGGAAACGTTCTGAAGAAGCGGGTTCATGCCAAAAAATTGGCTAAAAAGGCTGTTTGCGCTTTACCAGCAAGCGTGAGAAGCTATTGTTTTTATAGCTTTTTGGGCGCTTGATCCAGGTGGCAGGACGGATCTGCGAGCAGGCGCAGGGCGTATTCCAGACCTGTCTTGCCCGGATTCGTCGTTGATGCGCAGGCAGTTGTCAAAGTGCTGGGTGGCCTGAGGGATTTGCTCCGGCGTGCTGCACGCCTCCTGGCGCCCGCCGATGGAGTCCGGCGCGTGGACAAGGGCGGGCGGTTCCACGCGCTGGGCCGTAGGCGGGGATTCAACCACCCGGACATCGCCGGGCTGGTCACGGTTGCGAGACACCGCTTCAGCGCCCCCGTGGTGCCTTGGGTGGCGATGACGCCTTGGGCACAAACGGGCGCTGCCCGCCATTCAAAACCATCTGTGCTCACATCGCAAAAATCCGCAGATCAATGGTGTCGGGGCGGCAACGCAGAGTCGCACGCCCGGATGGGCTCATTGCTTTCCCGTCAGAATCTGCCCATGATGATTTGCCTGCGCCGACCCCGGCGTTCCCTGTTGTCCTTGTTGCTGTGGGGTGCCGCCCTGGGCGCTTTTGCCCTGGCTGCCGTGCCCGCCAGCGCTGCTCCCGAAACGTCCGCCACGGCGGCCAGCGCCATGGCGCCCCGCGTGCTGGCCTGCACCACCTGCCACGGCAAGGAAGGCCGCGCCACGCCGGACGGCTACTTTCCGCGCATTGCGGGCAAGCCGGCGGGTTACCTGTACAACCAGCTGGTCAACTTTCGGGACGGGCGGCGCAGCTACCCGCAGATGACCTACCTCATCGAGCACCTTACGGACGACTATCTGCGCGAGATCGCCACCCACTTTGCCGTGCTGCAGGTGCCCTATGCGCCGCCCCCGGCGCCCCAGGCCGCGCCGCAGGTGCTGGAGCGCGGGCGCCAGCTGGTGCAGCAGGGCGATGCCGCGCGCCAGCTGCCCGCCTGCGTGCAGTGCCATGGCCAGGCGATGACGGGGTTGCAGCCGACAATTCCCGGCTTGCTGGGCCTGCCGCGCGACTATCTCAACAGCCAGCTCGGTGCCTGGAAAACCGGCCAGCGCCGCGCGCAGGCGCCCGATTGCATGGCTGATATTGCGCGCCAGCTTTCTCCCGAGGAGGTGAGCGCGGTATCGGCGTGGCTGGCGGCCCAGCCGGTGCCCGGGGCTGGCAAGCCCGCCGACCGGCTGGCAGGGGCCATGCCCGTGCGCTGCGGCGGGGTCGATGGGGTGCCGGTCGTGGACGCGGTGGCGCGCTGAAGGGGTGCATGGCATGAAGCGCATCTTCTGGACCCTTTTCTTCACATTGGCCTTGCTGGCCCTGGGCACTGCCGTGGTGGCCGCGCTCAACCTGCGCGGCGAGGCCGCCTTGCCGGCCGAATCCCAGTCCATGTCGCAGGCCCTGCCCGCCACGCCAGAACTGGTGGCGCGCGGCGAATACCTGGCCCGCGCCGGCAACTGCATGGCCTGCCACACCGTGCAGGGCGGTGCGCCCTATGCGGGCGGGCGCGGTATCGACACGCCGTTTGGCGTCATCCACACCTCGAACCTCACGCCCGACAAGGCCACGGGCATCGGCAACTGGTCTGCCGCCGAATTCTGGCGTGCGCTGCACAACGGCCGCTCTAAAGACGGGCGCCTGCTGTACCCGGCGTTTCCCTACCCCAACTACACGCAGGTGACGCGCGAGGATTCCGACGCCATCCACGCCTATCTGCAAAGCCTGCCCGCCGTGGCGCAGGCCAACCGGCCGCACGCGCTGCGATTTCCCTACAACACGCAGGCGGCCCTGGGGGTGTGGCGGGCGCTGTTTTTTACCGCCGGGCCGCCCCAAGGTAAAAAAGCGACCCCCTTGGGGGGCAGCGACCCGCGAAGCGGTGGAGCGTGGGGGGCAACTCCTGCGCCCGGCGCACCACCGGCCGAGCCCACGCAGACGGCGCAATGGAACCGGGGCGCCTATCTGGTCAACGGCCTGGGCCATTGTGCGGCCTGCCACACACCGCGCAATGCGCTGGGCGCCAGCAGCCAGGCGCAGGCCTTCAGCGGGGGGCTGATTCCCGTGCAGAACTGGTATGCACCGGCGCTCAACGCCGCCGCCGAGGCGGGCGTGGCGCACTGGCCCGTCGAGGATGTGGTGGCCCTTCTGAAAACCGGCGTGGCGCCGCAGGGCTCTGTCACCGGGCCCATGGCCGAGGTGGTGTTTCGCAGCACGCAGTATCTGAGCGATGCCGACGCCCAGGCGATGGCCGTGTACCTGCGTGCGCTGCCGCAGCAGGTGCCCACCGCCATGGCGGTGGCCAGGCCCTCGGCCGCCACGCTGGAGCGCGGAGCCAAGGTGTACGAGCAGCACTGCGCGCAATGCCATGGCGACAAGGGCGAGGGCAAGCCAGGAGCGTTCCCGGCCCTGGCGGGCAACCGTGCCGTGCTGCTGCAAGACCCGACCAACCTCGTGCGCGTGGTGCTGCAGGGCGGTTATCTGCCGGCCACGGCGGGCAACCCGCGCCCGCACGGCATGCCGCCCTTCATGCAGGTGCTGGGCGAAGAGGATGTGGCGGCGGTCAGCACCTTCGTGCGCAATGCCTGGGGCAACCAGGCACCCGCAGTGGGTACCATCGGCGTATACCGTGCCCGGGAGCGGCGCGGGTCTTGAAGGAGAACCCACCGATGCAGAGCCCGGCCGCGTTGCCTGAAATCCACCCAGCGGCCCCGGCCAGCGGCTGGTGGGCGGTGTGCCTGTGTGCCAACTGGTGCGGCACCTGCCGCGACTATCGGCCCCTGTTTGACGAATTGGCGCGCGCGCACCCCGGCGTGCGTTTTGAGTGGGTGGACATCGAGGACGAATCCGAGATTGCGGGTGACCTGGACGTGGAGACCTTCCCCACCCTGCTGATTGCCGACGGCCGCCGGGCCTTGTTTCTGGGGCCACTGTTGCCGCAGGCACCTGTGCTGGCACGGCTGCTGACCAGCCTGCAGGCAGGTGCAGCGGCCGCCGCCGGGGCAGGGGGCGAAGCCCAGGAAGTGTTTGAACGCCTGCGCGCCGCGCGCGGTGCCTAGTTGGGCGGACTGGCAGCCTCCACAGGGTTGTGCCGGTGGCAATGAATGCTCCTGTTTTTATAGCTGTTAGCGCTTGATGGTAAAGCGCTAGAGCCAAATTTTGCTTGAATTCTTGTGCCCGCATTCCGTTCACCGTGGTTCCACCTCAATTCGCTGCAGTCCCAGTGCGACAAGGGAGCGTGGTCGCGTGGGATGGATCTGTATTGCAGGGCGGACGTGGTCCGCATCGACATCGAACCCGATGGTGATGGCCGCTGGCGGATCGAAGGTGAGGTGCAGGGCAGCCTGCCCACGCCCTACCGGGTGTCGGCGGAACTGGCCCTTGCACCGAATGGCCAGGTGACGCAATGGTCGGGCGACTGCAGTTGTCCCGTGGGCGTGGATTGCAGGCACGCAGTGGCGTTGACGCTGCAGGCCGCGCACCAGAACCCGGCACAAGAGCAGATCTCTGCCCAAACCGTGGATGCCCTGAAGGCTCTGCAGCAGCGCAAGGAGACCGTGGCGAACGCCGAGGCCAACGCGCGGCTGCTGCGTTGGCTGCAGGACTGGGACCGTGCCACGGGCGCATCAGCCCCGCCAGCCCCCGGCACCATGCCGGATCGGCCTGAACAATACCTGTACCTGGTCTCCACCGCGGGGTTGCCGCGCACCACCGCGCCGCAGTTACAGCTGGAGGCCGTGGTGACCTACCCCAAAGTCACCGGCGGCTGGGCCAAGCCCAAACCGATCCGCACGCAGCCGGGCCCGGGGCAGGCGGTGTATGACAGCGCCAGTGACGCCGACCGCCAGGTGCTGCAACTACTGCGCGCCATGCCGCGCGGCATGGGTTATTACTCGGCCTACAGCGCTGCCCCGGTGGCGGTGCTGGAAGGCACGGTGGGGGTGATGGCACTGCAGCAGGCAGCCAGCACCGGCCACCTGTTTGCCGACGCGGGGGGCTCAACCGTGGGAACCCCGCTGCGCTGGGGTGACCCCCTGCCCATCACCTGGGCATGGCGCGAGGCAGCGCCCGGCGCCGGGGGCGAAAGCACCTGGGCCCTGCACGCCAGCCTGCCCGCTATGTCGGCCACGCTGTGTGGCAACAGCCCGCTTCTTTATCTGGATGCCGCCCACGGCGTGTGCGGCCAGGTGCTGGCCGATGGCCTGGGCGCTGCGCAGCTGGCCCTGTTGCTCAAGGCGCCCGCGCTGAGCGCCGCCGCGCTGCAAAAACACCACGCCGAGGTCGCCCGCCGCCTGGGCGGTGTGTTGCCATTGCCGCCGGTGCTCGGACCGCTCACGCGGGTGCAGGGCGTCCAGCCCGTGGCGCGCCTGCATCTGGCGCCCGTGCCGGCGGGCGATGTACCCGACCTGGGCCTCATCACCGCACAGCTGCGGTTCGACTACCAGGGCCATGCAGGCTGGTGGGCCGGGCAGGAACTGGGCGTGCTGGTGACTGCGGCGGATGGCGGCCAGGTGCTGCTGCAGCGCGATGCCCAGGCCGAGTTCGACGCCATCGAGCGGCTGATGGATCTGGGCCTGCTGGCCACCGACGACGGCCTGTTCGGCATCCCGGGCGAGCGCTCGCAGAACGACTGGATGCACTGGGCCGACAACGGTTTTGGGGTGCTGCGCGATGCGGGTTTTGAGGTCACGCTGGATGCCGCGCTGGGTGGTTGGATCACGCATGCCGACTCACTGGCCGTGGCGCTGCAGCCCGAAGGCGACGATGAGGCCACCTCGCCCTGGTTTGCGCTGTCGCTGGGCATGGAGATCAACGGCGTGCGCCACAACATCCTGCCCTGGCTGCCCGACCTGATTGCCGCCGCTGCGGCCCAGCCGGTCGACCCGGACACCGGCCTGCCCAACTTGCCATCGCATGTCTATCTGCCGTCGCAGGTGGGCTCCGGCTTTGTGCGCCTGCCCACCGACACGTTGCGACCCTGGATGGCGGCATTGCTCGACCTGGTGGGCGACCGTGCCCATGATTTCAACGGCGACAGCCTCAAGCTCTCGCGCATGGACGCCCTGCGCACCAGCGCCGCGCTGGGCGAGGGTGCTGTGTGGGAAGGCGCTGAGGCTTTGCGTGCCATGGTGGCGCAGCTCAAGGGCGCCGGTGCCTTGCCCGAAGTACCGCTGCCGGACAGCGTGCACGCCACGCTGCGGCCCTATCAGCAACAGGGCCTGAACTGGTTGCAGTTCTTGAGCGCCCACGGCCTCGCCGGTGTGCTGGCCGACGACATGGGCCTGGGCAAGACTCTGCAGACCCTGGCGCACATCCAGGTGGAAAAAGACGCGGGGCGCCTGACCCTGCCAGCGCTCGTCATTGCGCCCGTGAGCCTGATGGGCAACTGGCAGCGCGAGGCCGCGCGCTTTTGCCCGGGCCTGCGCAGTCTGGTGCTGCACGGCGTGGGCCGCCATGAGGTGGCCGAATCCGTGGCCGAGCATGACTTGGTCATTGCCCCGTATTCGCTGCTGCAGCGCGACCGCGAGCGCTGGTTGGCGCATGAATGGCACCTGGTGGTGCTGGACGAAGCGCAAAACATCAAGAACGCCAGCACGCACGCTGCGCAGGTGGTGAGCCAGTTGCAGTCGCGCCACCGGCTGTGTCTGTCGGGCACGCCCATGGAAAACCACCTGGGCGAGATCTGGAGCCTGTTCCATTTCCTGATGCCGGGCTTTCTGGGTAGCCAGCAGCGCTTCAAGGAGGTGTTTCGCACCCCCATTGAAAAGCTGGGCGACAGCACGCGCATGGCGCAGTTGCGCGCGCGCATCACGCCGTTCATGCTGCGGCGCACCAAGGCGCTGGTGGCCGGCGAGCTGCCACCCAAGGTTGAGACCGTGATGCCCGTGGAGATGACGGGCGCGCAGGCTGACCTGTACGAAACCATCCGCCTGGGCATGGAAAAAACCGTGCGCGAGGCGCTGCAGTCCAAGGGGCTGGCCAAATCGCAGATCACCATCCTCGATGCACTACTCAAGCTGCGCCAGGTCTGCTGCCACCCGCAGCTGGTGCCGCTCGATGCCGCCAATAAGGTCAAGACCTCGGCCAAGCTGGAGCAGCTCATGGCCCTGCTGCCCGAAATGCTGGCCGAGGGGCGGCGCATTTTGCTGTTCTCGCAGTTCACCAGCATGCTCACGTTGATCGAGGCCGAACTGAAGAAGCGCCAGCTGCCCTGGGTCAAGCTCACCGGGCAGAGCCAGCGGCGCGATGCGATCATCGAGCAGTTCACCGGCGGGCAGGTGCCGCTGTTCCTCATCAGCCTCAAGGCGGGCGGGGTGGGGTTCAACCTGCCACAGGCCGATACGGTGATCCACTACGACCCCTGGTGGAACCCCGCTGTGGAGGCCCAGGCCACCGACCGGGCTCACCGCATTGGCCAGACACAGAGCGTGTGGGTGATCAAGCTGGTGGCGCAGGGCACCATCGAAGAGCGCATCCTGGCGCTGCAGGAGCGCAAGGCGCAACTGGCAAGCAGCCTGTATGGCGATGCCGCCGGGCGCAAGGAGCCGTTGTTTACCGAAAGCGACCTGGCAGAGTTGCTGCTGCCGCTATCACTGTCGTAGCGCTCCACCATGAATGCACATGCGCCATAGGCATTTTTGATATGAAACTGATTGGGGCGGGCCGTTGATGCTGTGCTGCGGGCCGCATAGGCCGTGCAGGCAACACTTTGGTCACGATTCGTCTTTGCAAATCAATGCTTTACGCGCTATAATGCGACTCTCACGACCAAACGGGCGGGTACCAACCGCCCGTTTTTTTTGGTCGAATGCTTTTGGAGCTCGAAGCTGTCGGGGAAGGGTCTCCGGGGGTTATCGGGTTTTTTGTTTTTCCGGGATTGAACTGAACACGTGGCATTACAGCAAGTCGTTGAACAAATTGTGACGGGCCTGGGCTATGACCTGGTGGAGATTGAGCGATCTCCGGGGGGCTTGCTGCGCGTCACCATCGATTTGCCATGGGTTCAACCCGCGGTGGATGCGCCGGAGCCGGCCGTCGAGCAATATGTCACCGTGGAAGACTGTGAAAAGGTCACTCGTCAGCTGCAGTTTGCGCTGGAGGTGGATGGGGTTGAGTACAAGCGGCTGGAAGTGTCGTCGCCGGGTATCGATCGCCCCTTGCGCCACGAGCAGGATTTCGTGCGTTTTGAAGGCTCGGTCATCGATCTCACCCTGAAGGCGCCCATTGGCGCTGCGGCGGTGGGGCAGGTCAACGCCACCCGCAAGAAATTTCGCGGCACGCTGGAGCGGACCGAATCGGGTGGATGGCAGATCGTCTGGAGCGATGAGCCTGTCGTCAAGCCTGGTCAGAAAGTTAGCAAGAAGCGTGTGCCAGCCCCGTTGCAGGCGTTGGGTTTCACGCTGGATGAATTAAGGGATGCCCGACTGGCGCCCATTGTGGATTTCAAGGGGCGGGGGGCAAAGGCTGGTCAAGTACCGGACTGAGTCGCTGGATGGTTTGGAGTGGGTTGGCGCTGTTGGCAGCTGCCGCCTGCGGGTGATTGAAACAGGAGAGTCGTCGCATGAATCGCGAATTGTTGATGTTGGTTGAGGCCATTTCGCGCGAGAAGAACGTTGAGCGCGATGTGGTCTTGGGCGCCGTGGAATCGGCCTTGGCCCAGGCTACCAAGAAGCTGTACCAGGGCGAGGTGGACATCCGCGTGTCCGTCGATCGCGACAGCGGCAACTACGAGACTTTCCGTCGCTGGCTGGTGGTGCCAGACGAAGCGGGTCTGCAGAATCCCGAAGCCGAAGAGCTGCTGATGGACGCCAAGGAGCGTATCGCGGATATCGAAGTCGGGGAATACATCGAAGAAGGCGTCGAGTCCGTGCCGATCGGCCGCATCGGCGCCATGGCCGCCAAGCAGGTGATCCTGCAGAAGATCCGCGACGCCGAGCGCGAAATGCTGCTCAACGACTTCATGTCGCGCGGCGAGCGCATCTTCACGGGCACCGTCAAGCGCATGGACAAGGGCGACATCATTGTCGAATCCGGTCGTGTGGAAGGCCGCCTGCGTCGCGGCGAGATGATTCCCAAGGAAAACCTGCGCAGTGGCGACCGCGTTCGCGCCATGATCATGGAGGTGGACCTGACGCTGCGCGGTGCGCCCATCATCCTGTCGCGCTCGGCCCCCGAGTTCATGATCGAGCTGTTCCGCCAGGAAGTGCCCGAGATCGAGCAAGGCCTGCTGGAGATCAAGAGCTGCGCCCGCGACCCCGGTTCGCGCGCCAAGATTGCCGTGCTGAGCCACGACAAGCGCGTGGACCCCATCGGCACCTGCGTCGGCGTGCGTGGAACCCGCGTGAATGCGGTGACCAACGAACTCGCCGGTGAGCGTGTGGACATCGTGCTGTGGTCCGAGGACCCCGCCCAGTTTGTAATCGGTGCTCTGGCCCCCGCCAATGTGTCGTCCATCGTGGTCGATGAGGAAAAGCACGCCATGGATGTGGTGGTGGACGAGGAAAACCTCGCCATCGCCATCGGCCGTGGTGGTCAAAACGTGCGCCTGGCGTCCGATCTGACCGGCTGGAAGATCAACATCATGGACGCCGCTGAATCGGCGCAAAAGCAGGCCAACGAGACCGACACGGCCCGCAAGCTGTTCATGGAACGACTCGATGTGGACGAGGAAATCGCCGACATCCTGATCACCGAAGGTTTCAACAGCCTGGAAGAGGTGGCCTATGTGCCGCTGCAGGAAATGCTGGAAATCGAAAGCTTCGACGAAGACACCGTGAACGAGTTGCGTGCCCGCGCCAAGGATGCGTTGCTCACCATGGAAATCGTCCGCGAGGAAAGCGTTGGCGAGGTTTCGCAGGATCTGCGCGACCTCGAAGGCCTCACACCCGAACTGATTGCCAAGCTGGCTGAAAATGGTGTGCACACGCGTGACGACCTGGCCGATCTGGCCATTGATGAACTGACCGACCTGACCGGACAGTCCGCAGAAGATGCCAAAGCCCTGATCATGAAGGCGCGCGAACACTGGTTCGCAGGGCAAGAGTAAGGTCAGGGAGGCACGAACCACATATGTCCAGTAATACTGTCGCCGAGTTTGCAACCGAACTCAAAAAATCGCCTGAAACCCTGCTCGATCAGCTCAAGGCTGCGGGCGTGGGCAAGGCTACCCCTTCCGACGCGTTGACCGAGTCGGACAAGCAAAAGCTGCTTGCTTACCTGCAGGCCAGTCATGGCACGGCTTCTGCCGACCGCAAGAAGATCACGTTGGTGAAGAAGTCCACCAGCGAAATCAAGCAGGCCGATGCCACGGGCAAGGCACGCACCATCCAGGTGGAAGTGCGCAAGAAGCGCACTTTCATCCAGCGCGATGAAGGTGTCGAGAGTGCTGCCGAAACCCGGGAGTCGTTGGTGGAAGATGCCGCTGTCTCCAGCGAAGACCTCGAACTGGCCCGCCGCGAGGAAGAAGCCAGCCGCCAGGCCGAGCTGATTCGCCGCCAGGAAGCCGAGTTGGCCGAAAAGCGTGCCGATCGCGAAGCCCGTGAGCAGCGTGAGCGCGAAGCCGAAGAGCGCGCTGCCGCATATGCCGCCCAGGAGGCCAGCAAGAAGGCCCAGGCCTCGGCCGTGAAGGAAGAAGCCACGCGTGAACAGGCAGCGGAAACCGCCGCACGCAATGCCGCCCAGGCCGAAGCCCGTGAAAAGGCCGCAGCCGAATCCAAGGCGCGCTCTGACGAAGACGCGGCCCGTGCCGCGGATCTCGATGCACGCCGCCGCAAGGCCGAAGCCGAGGCGGCTGCCATCCGCTCCATGATGGCCACGCCCAAGAAGGCGGTCATGGTGGCCAAGAAGCCGGAAGAACCCAAGCCCGTGGCCAAGCCTGCGGCGGTGGGCGACGCCAAGAAAGGCACCCTGCACAAACCTGCGGTGGGAACCGGCGTGGCTGCGCGTGCGGGTGCACCTGCCGCCCCGGGTGCCGCCGCTGGCAAGGAAGTCAAGTCGGCCAAGCTGTCTTCCAGCTGGGCGGGCGATACGGCCAAGAAAAAGGAAATCAAGACCCGCGGCGACAGCAGCGGCGGTGTCGGTCGCAACAACTGGCGTGGTGGCCCGCGTGGCCGCCGTGGCGACGGCCGCGATCACCGTGATGACCACCACCAGCATTCCGCGCCGGTGGAGGCCCGCACCATTGAAGTGCATGTGCCTGAAACCATCACCGTGGCCGAGCTGGCACACAAGATGTCCATCAAGGCGTCCGAGGTCATCAAGGCGCTCATGAAAATGGGCCAGATGGTCACCATGAACCAGCCGCTGGACCAGGATACCGCCATGATCGTGGTGGAAGAACTGGGCCACAAGGCCGTGGTGGCGGCACTGGACGATCCGGAAGCGTTCACCGATGAGGATTCGGCCCAGCTGGACGTGGCGGTGCTGCCGCGCGCTCCGGTGGTGACGGTGATGGGTCACGTCGATCACGGCAAGACCTCGCTGCTCGACTACATCCGTCGCGCTAAGGTCGCATCGGGCGAAGCCGGCGGCATTACGCAGCACATTGGTGCTTACCACGTGGAAACGCCACGCGGCATGATCTCGTTTCTCGATACCCCTGGTCACGAGGCCTTCACGGCCATGCGTGCCCGCGGTGCGCAGGCTACCGACATCGTGATTCTGGTGGTGGCCGCCGATGACGGCGTGATGCCCCAGACCAAGGAAGCCATCAAGCACGCGAAGGCGGCAGGCGTTCCTATCGTGGTGGCCATCACCAAGTCGGACAAGCCCGATGCCAATCCCGACCGCGTCAAGCAGGAGCTGGTGGTGGAAGAGGTGGTTCCTGAAGAGTACGGGGGCGATTCGCCATTCGTGCCCGTGTCTTCCAAGACCGGCATGGGCATCGACACGCTGCTGGAGCAGGTGCTGCTGCAAGCCGAAGTGCTGGAACTCAAGGCGCCTGTTGACTCGCTGGCCAAGGGCCTGGTGATCGAAGCCAAGCTGGACAAGGGCCGTGGTCCGGTGGCGACCGTGCTGGTGCAGTCCGGTACGCTGAAGGTGGGCGATGTGGTGCTGGCAGGCCAGACCTATGGCCGCGTGCGCGCCATGCTGGATGAAGGCGGCAAGGTCGCCAAGACGGCGGGGCCGTCGATTCCGGTCGAAATCCAGGGCCTGACCGAAGTGCCGCAGGCCGGCGACGACTTCATGGTGCTGACCGATGAGCGCCGTGCGCGCGAAGTCGCCACCTACCGTGCCGGCAAGTTCCGCAATACCAAGCTGGCGCGTCAGCAAGCGGCCAAGCTGGAGAACATGTTTGCCGACATGACGGCGGGCGAAGTGAAGATGCTGCCCATCATCGTCAAGGCCGACGTGCAGGGTTCGCAGGAAGCACTGGCGCAGTCGCTGCTCAAGCTGTCGACCGACGAGGTCAAGGTGCAACTGGTGTACGCCGCTGTGGGCGCCATCAGCGAGTCCGACATCAACCTGGCGATCGCTTCCAAGGCCATCGTGATTGGCTTCAACGTGCGCGCCGATGCCGGTGCGCGCAAGCTGGCCGAGGGCAACGGCGTCGATCTGCACTACTACAGCATCATTTATGACGCCGTGGACGAGTTGCGGGTTGCGATGTCGGGCATGCTGGCCCCGGAGCAGCGCGAGGAAATCATCGGCACGGCCGAGATCCGCACCGTGTTCGTGGCAACGAAGATCGGCACGATTGCCGGTTCGTACATCACGTCTGGCATGGTTCACCGCAATGCCAAGTTCCGCCTGCTGCGCGACAACGTGGTGGCCTACACCGGCGAAGTCGATTCGATCAAGCGCCTCAAGGACGATGTCAAGGAAGTCAAGGAAGGTTTTGAGTGCGGTATCAAGCTCAAGAACTACAACGACATCAAGGAAGGTGATCACCTCGAATTCTTTGACATCAAGGAAATCGCGCGGACGCTGTAATCCATGGCTGCCAAGAAGTCTTCCACCCCCAACCGCGCCTTCAAGGTGGCCGATCAGATCCAGCGCGATCTGACGGAACTGATCGCGCGCGAGTTGAAAGACCCGCGCGTGGGCATGGTGACGCTGCAGGGTGTGGAAGTAACCCCTGACTATGCACACGCCAAGGTGTTCTTCAGCCTGCTGGTGGGCGATCCGGTGGAAACCCAGGCGGCCCTCAACCAGGCTGCCGGATTTCTGCGCAACGGCCTTTTCAAGCGCCTGCACATTCACACGGTGCCCACGCTGCATTTCGTGTTTGACCGCACGTCCGAGCGTGCGGCCGACATGAACGCCTTGATCGCCAAGGCCGTTTCCTCGCGCGCGCAGGAAGACTAGCCATGAACGCGCCACGCACCAGGGTGCAGCGGCGCCCTGTGCATGGGGTGTTGCTGCTCGATAAACCGCTCGGCCTTTCGAGCAATGACGCCTTGCAGAAGGCGAAATGGCTGCTGCGCGCCGAAAAGGCAGGCCATACCGGCACGCTCGACCCGCTGGCCACCGGCGTGCTGCCATTGTGTTTTGGCGCAGCCACGAAGTTCAGCCAGCTGCAGCTCGACGCCGCCAAGACCTACGAAGCCATCGCCCTCCTGGGCACGACGACGACCACCGGCGACGCCGAGGGTGACGTGGTGCAGCGCTGCGATGTGGACCCGTCCCAGCTCACGCCCGAGCGCCTGGCGGTTGTGCAACGGCAGTTCACCGGCCCCATTCGCCAGGTGCCGCCCATGCACAGCGCGCTCAAGAAGGATGGCAAGGCGCTGTACGAATACGCCCGCGCAGGCGTCACGGTGGAGCGCGAGGCGCGCGATGTTGTCATTCATGCATTGAAACTGACGCTGGCGCAGACAGATAAAGCGCAACCAGCTATCAAAATGGTAGTAACCTGCAGCAAAGGCACCTACATCCGCACCCTGGGTGAAGACATTGGCGCTGCATTGGGTTGCGGGGCGCACCTGACTTTTTTGCGCCGCATCGACACGGGCGGCCTCGGCGTGGAGCGCTGCATCACACTGGCGCAGCTGGAGGCCATGCCCGAGGCCGAACGCCTGGCGAGCCTGCGAGCGCCCGAATCCTTGCTGGCACAACACATGCGTGTCACGCTGGACGGCGACAATACCGCTCGTTTTCTTTCGGGGTTGCGGCGCAGGGGCGACTGGCCCGACGCCAGCGCCGTGGCGGTTTTCAGCGAGGCTCCTGCGGCCCTGCTGGGCGTCGGCCATATCAAGGACGGTGAACTGGTGCCCGACAGGCTGCTGAGTCCGCTGGAAATTCAACAAATTTTGGAAGGCACGCCGCACCTACAAGCCAGCGGCATATTGGAAAAACTATGAGCAAACAAATCCGCAACATCGCCATCATTGCCCACGTGGACCATGGCAAGACCACCATGGTCGACCAACTGCTGCGCCAGTCCGGCACCTTCGCCGAGCATGAAAAAGTGGTCGACACGGTGATGGACAACAACGCGATTGAAAAAGAGCGTGGCATCACCATCCTGGCCAAGAACTGCGCTGTGAGCTGGGAAGGCACCCATATCAACATCGTGGACACCCCCGGCCACGCGGACTTCGGCGGCGAAGTGGAGCGAGCCCTGTCCATGGTGGACGGCGTGGTGCTGCTGATCGACGCGCAAGAGGGCCCCATGCCCCAGACGCGTTTCGTGACCAAGAAGGCGCTGGCCCTGGGTCTCAAACCCATCGTGGTGGTGAACAAGGTGGACAAGCCCGGCGCCAACCCCGACAAGGTCGTGAACGCGGCGTTCGACCTGTTCGACAAGCTGGGTGCCACCGACGAACAGCTCGACTTCCCCGTGGTCTACGCCTCGGGCATCAACGGCTGGTCGTCGCTCGAAGAGGGCGCACCGGGTGAGCAGTGGGGCCCCGACATGTCGGCGTTGTTCAACACGGTGCTCAAGCATGTGCCCGCACAGAAGGGCGATCCCGCTGCCCCGCTGCAGTTGCAGATCTCCGCACTCGATTTCTCCACCTTCGTCGGCCGCATCGGCGTGGGCCGCATCAGCCAGGGCACGATCAAGCCCATGATGGACGTGCTGGTCATGGAAGGCCCCGATGGCAAGACCCTCAAGGGGCGTGTCAACCAGGTGCTGACGTTCCAGGGTCTGGACCGTGTGCAGGCCACCGAAGCCGGCCCGGGTGAAATCGTGCTGATCAACGGCATTGCCGACATCGGCATCGGCGTGACCATCACCGACCCGCTGAACCCCGCGCCGCTGCCCATGCTCAAGGTGGACGAGCCCACGCTGACCATGAACTTTTGCGTGAACACCAGCCCGCTGGCGGGCCGCGAAGGCAAGTACGTGACCAGCCGCCAGATCTGGGACCGCCTGCAAAAGGAGCTGCAACACAACGTGGCCCTGCGCGTGAAGGAAACCGACGAGGAAGGCATCTTCGAAGTGATGGGCCGGGGCGAACTGCACCTGACCATCCTCTTGGAAAACATGCGCCGTGAAGGCTACGAGCTGGCGGTTTCCAAGCCGCGCGTGGTGTTCAAGGAAATCAATGGCGAGAAGTGCGAGCCTATCGAGCTGGTCACCGCCGACATCGAGGAAGCCCACCAGGGTGGCGTGATGCAGGCACTGGGCGAGCGCAAGGGCGAGCTGGTGAACATGGAGCCGGACGGCCGGGGCCGTGTGCGCCTGGAATACCGCATTCCTGCGCGCGGCCTGATCGGCTTCACCAACGAATTCCTGAACCTGACGCGCGGCTCGGGCCTCATTGCCAACATCTTCGACAGCTACGAGCCGCACAAGGGTGACATCGGCGGCCGCAAGAACGGCGTGCTGATTTCCATGGACGACGGTGAAATCTTCACCTACGCCCTGGGCAAGCTGGACGACCGTGGCCGCATGTTCGTGAAGGCGAACGACCCCGTGTACGAAGGCATGATTGTGGGCATCCACAGCCGCGACAACGACCTGGTGGTGAACGCCACGCGCACCAAGCAGCTGACCAACTTCCGCGTTTCGGGCAAGGAAGACGCGATCAAGATCACACCGCCCATCGACGCCACGCTGGAATACGCCGTGGAGTTCATCGAGGACGACGAGCTGGTGGAAATCACGCCCAAGTCCATCCGCATCCGCAAGCGCCACCTCAAGGAAAGCGATCGCAAGCGCGCTGGTCGCTGATCCCGGTTCCAGGGGCTCCGACGGGCTCCTGGCCAACCTCCATCAGGGCCACTGCAGTGCAGTGGCCCTTTTGCCGTCTGAAGCGATGTTTGCCGACGAAAAACCATGAAACTCACGCATTCCCGTGCGGTCGCGCTGATGCTGGTCGTGACGCTGCTGTGGTCCATTGCCGGTGTGGTGACGCGCCATCTGGAGCACGCGCGCAGCTTTGAAGTGACCTTCTGGCGCAGCTTTTTTACCGTGGTGTCGCTGCTGGTGATCCTGCCTGCGGTGCAGGGCCGCAGCGTGTTTTCGGCGATGCGCCGCGGCGGCGCTGCACTGTGGCTGTCCGGCCTGTGCTGGAGCGTGATGTTCACCACCTTCATGGTCGCCATGATGCTCATGCCCGTGGCGAATGTGCTGGTGACCATGGCGGCTGGCCCGCTTCTCACGGCCCTGTTTGCGCGCATCTTCATCGGGCACCGGATTGCACTGCGCACCTGGGTGGCCATCGGTATTGCTGGCGTGGGCATGGCGTGGATGTACGGCTCGCAGATGGCCGGGCTGCCGCTGATGGGCACCCTGGTGGCCCTGTGCATTCCGGTGGCGGCGGCGGCAAACTGGACGGTGGTGCAATCGTCCCAGCAGCACGGCCATGCTGTGGACCTGGTGCCGGCTGTCCTGGTGGGCGCTGTGCTTTCGGCGTTAACTACGGCGCCCCTGGCACTGCCTTTTCAGGCGACGGGCCACGATATCCTGCTGCTGGCGTTGCTGGGGTTGTTTCAGCTGGCGATCCCGTGCGTTCTGGCGGTGCGCTGCGGGCGTGTGCTCAAGGCCCCCGAAATGGCCTTGCTGGGCTTGCTGGAGGTTATCTTCGGTATCTTGCTGGCCTGGGCCGGTGCGGGCGAGTGCCCTGGCTCGGCCGTATTGACTGGCGGTATGCTGGTGATTGGTGCTTTGATGCTTAACGAGTTTTTAGGTTGGAAGGAGCAAAAATGACGGAGATGAAAGTGGAAGTGGCCAGTGAAGTGCTCAGCGAGGTGCGAGGCCAGGTGGGGTTCATTACATTGAACCGCCCCCGGGCGCTCAATGCGCTGTCCCTGGCCATGGTGCGGGACCTCATGGGCATCCTGCTGGCCTGGAAAAACGACGCGCGCGTGCTGGCCGTGGCCATCCGTGGCAGCAACAAGGAAGGCCCGTTCGGAGCCTTTTGCGCGGGGGGGGACATCCGCTTTCTGCACCAGGCGGGCAGCCAGGGCAATCCATTGCTCGAAGACTTCTTCACCGAAGAATATGCGCTCAACCACCTGATCCATAACTATGGCAAGCCCTACATCGCGTTCATGGACGGCATCGTCATGGGCGGCGGCATGGGCATCAGCCAGGGCGCGGCGCTGCGCGTGGTGACGGAGCGCACCAAGATGGCCATGCCCGAAACTGCGATTGGCCTGTTTCCCGACGTGGGCGGTGGCTATTTTCTGAGCCGCTGCCCGGGCCGCATCGGTGAGTGGCTGGCTTTGACGGGCGAGACCATCGGTGCTGGCGATGCGGTGGAGTTTGGCCTTGCCGATGGCTGCCTGCCCGTGGACCAGCAGGCGCCAGTGTGGGAGGCCCTGGGGTCCGGGCACTTTGCCGATGGCGCTGCGGTAAAGAACTATGTTGCTTCTAAATTAATAGCTTCTAGCGCAATACTGGCAAGCGCTACAGGCACTATTGACCAATATTTCTCGTTGCCATCCGTGCGCGAGATCGTGGGCCAGCTGGAGGCCGCTGATTCCGACTGGGCCCGTACCACGGCGGCCACGCTGCGCAAGCGCTCGCCGCTGATGCTGCATGTGGTGCTGGAGCAGGTGCGCCGCGCGCGCAGCATGGGTCTGGCCGACGATTTGCGCATGGAGCGCGACATGGTCCGCCATTGCTTTTTTCTGCGCGCCGGCCAGAGCGAAACGGTGGAAGGCATCCGTGCCCTGGCCGTGGACAAGGACCACGCGCCAAAGTGGAGTCCCGCGCGCATCGAAGACGTGACACCCGAGATGGTGGCCCCGTTCTTCGTCAGCCCCTGGCCTATCCACGCACATCCACTGGCCGCGTTGGTCTGAATGGCATGGGCCGCCGGGCTGGCGCCTGGCGAGCGCCTTGCGTCAGAGCTGCTGGTACACCGCGATGGCCAGCGCCAGCAGGGCGGGGCGCGAAAGCTGCCCACTCAGCGCATAGCCAAAGCCCTGGTCCGTCCAGTAAAAACCTGGCACCGGGCCTTCGTTGGTGAACTGGAAGGCGGCGTCTGCAGACTGCGGCGTGGGCTTGGTGGTCGGTGCAACCGATCCGGCGGGAGGCGATGGCTTCGAGCCGGCGGTGGGCGCCAGGGCGCCCAGGTACAGCGTGGCGCGCTCGCCCGCGCTGTTCTGGTACATGAATTGCGCGCGTGCTCCGGTGTCGCCGGGCAGGAGCCGTCCGCCCACCAGTTCGTAGCCCTGCGCCGTCAGTAACGGCACTTTCAGCGGCCGCCCCAATCGTTTGGACAGCCACTGCACCAGATGCTCCTGCTGGGCGGCGGGCACTTCCACGGGATGGCGCTGTTCGGGCTGGTACACCGCATGGGCCATGGCGGCCTGCGCCGCAAATCGCTGGCTCGGCGCGCTTGCGCTGCTGACGGCCAGGAGGCCGTTGTGTGCCCCCGCGGGCCACTGGCCCCGCCCCACCCATCCCAGCGCAAACGCCACCAGCACGGACGCCGCCATGCCGCCCCAGCGCCACCATTGGCGATGCTGTTCGGCCCTGCGCGCCGTGGCGCGTGCAAGGGTCTGCAGCAGGGCCTCCGGCAGGGGCGCCTCCAGCATGTCCTGGTGCAGGGCGCGCAATTGCTGGCGCTGTGCCTGCCACTGCGCGACAGTGGCTTGTGCCGTTGCATCGGCGGTCAGTTGCTGCTGCAGGGCCTTCGCGTCGGCGGGGGGCAGCCGGCCATCCGCCAGTGCGTGCCACGCATGGTCATGGGAGGGGGCGGCAGGGAAGGGGGTGGAGTTGTCCATGGCAAAAGGCCGGAATCATTTGAGGCGGCGCAGCACGGGCGGCTGACCGGGCATGGGTGCGTTTGTGTGTTCCATGAGCGCGCGCAGGCGGCTGCGGGCGCGCGACAGCCGCGACATGACGGTGCCCACTGGAACGGCCAGAATGCGGGCGGCATCTTCGTAGCTGAGGTCTTCCAGCGTCACCAGCAGCAACACGGCACGTTGCTCGGCAGGCAGGCGCTGCAGGCAGCGCTCCAGATCCAGCGCATCGTCCGATGGGGGCGCGCTGGTCTGAAGGCTGTCCTGCACGTCTTCAATTTCCAGCCGTTGCAGCGAGGGCTGGGCGCGGCGCTGGTTGAGATAAAGGTTGTGCATCAGCGTGAACAGCCAGGCGCGCAGATCGCTGCCGCTGCGCCACAGCCGCCATTTGCTGCAGGCCCGCTCAAGTGTGTCCTGCACGAGATCGTCGGCTGCCCAGGCGTCGCCCGTCAACACCCTGGCATAGCGACGCAGGCCGGGAAGCTGTTCGACAACCTGGGTGCGGTCCACGTCGCGCTGTCAGTTGGGATCGGTCGCGTGCAATGGGTCAGGGGCGCGCAGCGTGCCAGACCTGGTTGAAACCGTCGCCGGTCTTGTCACCGGGCTTCGCGTCCTTGGACCAGTAGTACAGCGGCTTTCCCTTGTAGGCCAGCTGGGTTTTTCCGTCATCGCGGGTGATGATGCTGTAGTCGCTGCCAGCTTGGGCCGGTGTGGCCATCAGTGGTGGCCAGTTGGTGGCGCAGGGGCCGTTGCAGGCAGACTTTCCGCTGCCAGCGGTGTCGCGGTCAAAGGTGTAGAGCGTCATGTCGCCTGCGCCGACCAGCACGCCATCCATGGGTTTGGCGGGTGACTGGGCCATGGACGAACAGGCGGCAAGTGCAAAGAGCGCGGCGATGGGCAAGAGCTTTTTCATGGGTTTCTCCGGACAAGGGTGCAGGCGTATGCGAAATGCGGCCCTGCATGCAGACAAACACATGGGGGCGGTGGTTTATTCCCGCCGCCTTGCACGATTTTCAGCGGTTGCGGCTTTTCATGGCGCGTTCGACCTCGCGCTTGCCTTCCCGGTCCTTGATGGTGTCGCGCTTGTCATGTTCGGCCTTGCCCTTGGCCAGCGCAATCTCACACTTCACATATCCGTTCTTCCAGTGCAGGTTCAGCGGCACCAGGGTGTAGCCTTTTTGCTCGACCTTGACGATCAGGTGTTTGATGTCGTCCTTTTTGAGCAGCAGTTTCTTGGTGCGTGCCGCCTCGGGATTGACATGGGTGGACGCAGTCTTCAAGGGGTTGATCAGGCAGCCCAGCAGATACAGCTCACCATCGCGGATGAGCACGTAGCCATCGGTCAGCTGCACCTTTCCCTCGCGCAGCGCCTTGACTTCCCAGCCATACAGCACCATGCCGGCCTCGTGGCGTTCTTCGAAGAAGTAGTTGAAGGCCGCTTTCTTGTTGTCGGCAATGCGGGACGTGGGATCGGGTTTTTTGGCCATGAAAGATTAGATGCGGCACAAACGGGGAGATAAAAGGCCTCCCTACAATGGTTGGGTCTCGCAACAGCGATTCTAATTTCCTCCGGATGCCCTGGCCGATTCAATGGGCCAGTTGCGCCGAAGCAGCGTCTGCATGAAAACCGTCCACAAATCCGTCCTCATCTGGTACAGCCCCGAAGAAATGTTTGCCCTCGTGACGGGGGTGGAGCACTACCCTCAGTTCCTGCCCTGGTGCGACCGTGCGACCGTGCTGGAGCGCGACGATGCGGGCATGACCGCCGAGGTCGGCATCGCGATGGCGGGCCTGCGGCAGACGTTCGTCACCCGCAACGTCCATGAAGAGGGCCGGCGTGTGCAGATGCACCTGGTCAAGGGCCCGTTCTCCCGGCTGGAGGGCGACTGGCATTTTCATGCCGTGGCGGATGGCAGCCAGCGCGCGTGCAGGGTCGAGCTGTTGCTGAACTATGGTTTTGAAAGCGCCGCGCTGGCGGCTTTGGTCGGCCCCATTTTTGACCGCATCGCCGCCAGCATGGTGGATGCGTTTGTCAAGCGTGCGGAGCAGGTCTATGGGTGACGACCGGGGCGCGCTGCAAATCACGGTGGTTGTTTGCACGGCGCCGCGCAGCATTGGCGAGTGCACGCTGCAACTGCCCGCAGGCGCCACGGTGGCCGATGCGCTGACGGCCTGCGAGGCGACGTCGCTGTTGCCGGGAGGGGTGACTCCTGCCGCTGTCGGCATATGGGGGCGCCAGGTGGCGCTGGATTGCACGCTTGCACAAGGGGACCGGGTGGAGGTTTATCGCCCCCTGAAGGTGGACCCCAAGGTGGCCCGGCGCGAACGCTTTGCGCGCCAGGGCGCTCGCACCACCGGCCTGTTTGCGCGGCAGCGCCCTGGCGGGAAATCGGGCTACTGAGGTCCGGGCAACAGAGGTGACGGCCGCGCCGCCATCCCAACAATCACCGCGCGCAATCGGTCGCAATGATGCCGTCGATGCGTTTCGATTCCGCGTTGCGCGTGGCCTCATCGAGGAACACCCGTTCGCCCTGGGCATTGGAGTGCGTGATGAGTCGGCCCGAGTCGAATGTGGCCTTGGCCTGGCGAGCGCGGGCGCAGTTGTCCGCTTTGGCCTTGGCGAGCTTTTCTTCTTCGGCTTTTTTCTTGGCCGCTTCTGCAGCCTCTGCCTGTGCCTTTTTCTCTTCGAGTTCCTTGTCCTTGCCACCGGCGCCAATGGCCGGCAGTTTGGGTGCGGATGCGGCGGGCTCTGCGGCCCCAGCAGACGCTGTGTGTCTTTGGTCAGCGCGCGCTCCGAGATTGCCACCCGGCTGCTTCAGGATGCTCTTGTCCGGGATGTCCAGAGGCGGCGCGCGGTCGCTGAATACCTTGCGGCCATCCTTGTCGATCCATTGCCATTGGGCCGACGCGCCCAGTGACCAGGCGCAGGCAAAAGCCAGCAGCAGAAGCTTGTTCATTTTCATGGCGGCAAGTTTAGCCGTGGCTCTGCGCAGCCGCCAGTGCACTTGCTTTCAGTGGCAGCGTTTTCGCCACAGGCCGCGCGGGTACAATCCGTTTTTTGGAGCTTTCTCATGCGCCTTCTTGGAAAAGCGCTCACCTTCGACGATGTGTTGCTGGTGCCAGCGTACTCCCAGGTCCTGCCCAAGGACACGTCCCTCGCGACAAAACTCTCCCGCAATATCCAGTTGAACCTGCCGCTGGTGTCCGCCGCCATGGACACCGTGACAGAGGCCCGGCTGGCCATCGCCATCGCCCAGGAGGGCGGCATCGGGATCGTGCACAAGAACCTCACGCCGCAGGAGCAGGCCGCCCATGTGGCCAAGGTCAAGCGGTATGAGTCCGGCGTGGTGCGCGATCCTGTCGTCATCACCCCTGAGCACACCGTGCTCCAGGTGCTGGAGTTGTCGGAGCAACTGGGTATTTCGGGCTTTCCGGTGTGCGACGGTGGCAAGGTGGTGGGTATCGTCACCAGCCGCGATCTGCGCTTTGAAACGCGCTACGACGTCAAGGTGCACCAGATCATGACGCCGCGCGAGAAACTCATCACCGTCAATGAAAAGGACGGCACCACGCCGGCCCAGGCCAAGACGCTGCTGAACAAGCACAAGCTTGAGCGCATCATGGTGGTCAATGATGCCTTTGAACTCAAGGGCCTGATCACGGTGAAGGACATCACCAAGCAGACCAGCTTTCCCAATGCCGCGCGTGACCCATCGGGCCGCCTGCGCGTGGGGGCGGCGGTGGGTGTGGGCGAGGGCACCGAAGAACGCGTCGAAGCGCTGGTGAAAGCGGGTGTGGACGCCATCGTGGTGGACACGGCGCACGGCCACAGCAAGGGCGTGATCGAACGCGTGCGCTGGGTCAAGCAGAACTACCCGCAGGTGGATGTGATTGGCGGCAACATTGCCACCGGCGCGGCTGCGCTGGCCCTGGTGGAAGCCGGTGCGGATGCGGTCAAGGTCGGCATTGGCCCCGGCTCCATCTGCACCACGCGCATCGTCGCCGGTGTGGGCGTGCCCCAGATCATGGCCATCGACAGCGTGGCTACGGCGCTACGCGGCACCGGCGTGCCGCTGATAGCCGACGGCGGCGTGCGCTACAGCGGTGACATCGCCAAGGCCCTGGCCGCCGGTGCCAGCACCATCATGATGGGCGGCATGTTTGCCGGCACCGAAGAGGCGCCGGGCGAAGTGATTCTGTTCCAGGGGCGCAGCTACAAGAGCTACCGCGGTATGGGCTCCATCGGCGCCATGCAGCAAGGCAGTGCAGACCGTTACTTCCAGGAGTCAACCACGGGCAACCCCAATGCCGACAAGCTGGTTCCCGAAGGCATCGAAGGCCGCGTGCCCTACAAGGGTTCGATGGTGTCGATCGTGTTCCAGATGGCGGGCGGTGTGCGTGCCGCCATGGGCTATTGCGGCTGCGCCACGATTGAGGACATGAACAACAAGGCCGAGTTCGTCGAGATCACCACCGCCGGCATCCGCGAAAGCCACGTGCACGACGTGCAGATCACCAAGGAAGCGCCAAACTACCGCGCCGACTGACACTGCAGCAATCCAGGCCCGAACCCATGCACCGGTGTTCGGGCCTTTGTTTTTTTCCTGTCGCCCACCATGCAACACCAGAAAATCCTCATCCTCGATTTCGGCTCGCAAGTCACCCAGCTCATCGCCCGCCGCGTGCGTGAGGCCAATGTGTACTGCGAAGTGCACCCCTGCGACGTGACCGACGAATGGGTGCGTAACTACGCCAAGGACGGATCGCTCAAGGGCATCATCCTGTCTGGCAGCCACGCCAGCGTGACCGAAGACACCACGGACCGCGCACCGCAAGTCGTGTTCGACCTGGGCCTGCCCGTGTTGGGTATCTGCTATGGCATGCAGACCATGGCGCAGCAGCTGGGCGGCAAGGTGGAAACCGGCCACAAGCGCGAGTTCGGTTTTGCCGCCGTGCGCGCACACGGCCACACCGCGCTGCTCAAGGACATTGCCGACTTCACCACGCCCGAAGGCCACGGCATGCTCAACGTGTGGATGAGCCACGGCGACAAGGTCACCGAGCTGCCCCCGGGCTTCAAGCTCATGGCCAGCACCGACAGCTGCCCCATCGCCGGCATGGCCGACGAGGCGCGCCGCTTCTATGCCGTGCAGTTCCACCCCGAGGTCACGCACACCGTGCAGGGCAGGGCCTTGCTCGAGCGCTTCGTGCTCGGCATCTGCGGCACCAATTCCGACTGGGTCATGCGCGACCACATCGCCGAAGCCGTGGAGCAGATCCGCCAGCAGGTGGGCGACGAAGAAGTGATCCTGGGACTGTCGGGTGGCGTGGACTCATCCGTGGCCGCGGCGCTGATCCACCGCGCCATCGGCGACCAGCTCACCTGCGTGTTCGTCGACCACGGCCTGCTGCGCCTGAACGAAGGCGACATGGTCATGGACATGTTCGTCGGCAAGCTGCACGCCAAGGTCATTCGCGTGGACGCGAGTGACCTCTTCCTGGGCAAGCTGGCGGGCGTGAGCGAGCCTGAAGCCAAACGCAAGATCATTGGCGGCCTGTTCGTTGACGTGTTCAAGGCAGAAGCTGCGAAATTGAAGGCAGGCGACGGTGGGCACAAGGGCGCTACCTTCCTGGCCCAGGGCACCATCTACCCCGACGTGATCGAGTCGGGTGGCGCCAAGAGCAAGAAAGCCGTCACCATCAAGAGCCACCACAACGTGGGCGGCCTGCCGGAGCAACTGGGCCTCAAACTCCTGGAGCCCCTGCGCGACCTGTTCAAGGACGAAGTGCGCGAACTCGGTGTGGCTTTGGGCCTGCCGCCTGAGATGGTCTACCGCCACCCCTTCCCAGGCCCCGGCCTGGGCGTGCGCATCCTCGGCGAAGTGAAGAAGGAATACGCCGACCTGCTGCGCCGCGCCGATGCGATCTTCATCGAGGAACTGCGCAACTTTGTCGACGAAGCCACCGGCAAGACCTGGTACGACCTCACCAGCCAGGCCTTCACCGTCTTCCTGCCCGTCAAGAGCGTGGGCGTGATGGGCGACGGCCGCACCTACGACTACGTGGTGGCGCTGCGCGCCGTGCAGACCAGCGACTTCATGACCGCCGACTGGGCCGAACTGCCCTATGCCCTGCTCAAGAAGGTGTCGGGCCGCATCATCAACGAGGTGCGTGGCATCAACCGGGTGACCTACGACGTGTCGAGCAAGCCGCCCGCTACGATTGAGTGGGAGTGAAATCAGGTCCTTCGGGGACTATCGCCACCTATCGAAAATTCGTCGTAACGTATTGATTTAAAAGGAAATACGTCACGGCAGCTATCGGTGACTGTCGCCGGGCAGCGCAATGGATTGACGGTAGAGGTGATGGTAAGAACCGGAGGCCGGATTAAGACCCCCTTGTTTACTATCGAGACCAAACCGGTCTTTGACGGTAAATCACTCCTCTGGAAAGCTTGTTTCATGCGGCGTTCCGGGCATCAGCAGGTCTCCTGACCCATGACGGTAAAAGCCGTCATGAACAGGAGGAAAAACCTCGATGCTTACCGACACCGCACTGCGCAATTTCAAGCCTATGTGGCCATTGAACTTCTCCACCATTCCGTTGGTCCGCAGGGTTCTGGACTTGGTCATTCGCACGCCCCAGCCTTCCATTCGATGTAAATGCGGGCCAGGCATCCAGGAAAATCAACAGGCGGGGACGTGCAGGATTCGTTCCAAAGTTGGTCTATCGCTGCGGCGTCTGCGTGTATTGCTGCAGTCGCGCTGCCATGGCTTTCATGATTTCTGCCTTGTGGGCGATCAACCGCCCGGCCACACCGCCAGCGGCGACGGCAAGCCGCATGCCGTTAACCGATACAGGTAGTGGCGCGGCGATCACCCCAGCGCCTTCGGTGACTGTGCCGTTGGTGACGGCAAAGCCGGTTTTACGTACTTCCCGCACTTGGGCAAAGGTTTTTTCGCGTGTCATATCCGCGATGCCTGGATCGCCGCGCATGCGCGTGAGGCTGCGTTCGATCAGGTATTCGATAGATTCGTCCGTGTGCTGGCTTAGGAGAGCCCAGCCCGTACCGCTCCAGCACAGGGGCCTGCGCGTGCCCACGGGTACGTTGAGCTGGATCACCTGCAGTTTGTTGGGCACGATGTGGACGTATTGGGAGTAAATATCGTTTTGCACGGCCAGCATCGCCGTCTCGCCGGTTTCACTGGAGATGTCTTCTAACAGGCGCAGCAGCACTTCACCGCCGTACATCGCGTCGTAGAGCCAGTCTCCCAGTGTGGCCAGGCGCAGCGTGGGAAAGAAAGCGCGCTGGTCGCGGTCGTAGGTGAGATAGCCCAGCGTGGCAATGCTCTTGACCAATACCGATGTACTGGAGAAGGGATAGTTGAAATGCTCGGCGATCTCGCGCACGCTCAGCGGGCCGCGGACTTCGCGAAAGTATTCGAGGATTTCGAAGACGCGCCCCGCAGTCTTCACGACCCCATCGGCGCCCCTGGTTTCAGTCGTTTTCTCTGCCGGACCGGCATCGGATAAGGAGGAAAGGGTTTTACTCATGATTGCAACGTTTGAAGGGCCGATGTTCTCACGATCTGGCGCTGCTGAATTTGGCCGCGCGGTGCGACTTCAGCAGCCTTCAAATAGCGGTGTGCGCCGCTCGGCTGCAGCGGCCACGCCTTCTTTGAAATCCCGCGTTTTCCACTGCCATTCTTGTTCGCTCGCCTCGCGGACCGTGGCCTGCTCGACCGCTTCGGCGAGGCCCTGGCGCAGCGTTTTGCGCACCGACATCACGGCCAGAGGTGCATTGGCGGCAATGTCGGCCGCCAGCGACTGCGCGCGCTCGCGCACGCCGCCGTCTTGGATCAGTGCGTCGGCAAGGCCCAGGTCCAGCGCTTCCTCGCCCCCGACGCGGCGGCCGCTGTAGAACAGCCAAGCGCTCTTTTGGACTCCAATGAGGCGTGGCAGCGTTACCGAGAGGCCGAAACCAGGATGAAAACCCAGTCGGCAGAAGTTGGCAGAAAGGCGACTGTCCGGTCCCACCACACGGAAGTCTGCCGCCAGCGCCAAGCCCAGGCCACCGCCGATGGCAGCGCCCTGCACGGCGGCCACGATGGGCTTGTGCGTACGAAAGATCCCAATGGCCCGTGCATACAGTCGTTGCGCCGTTCCGGGGGCGGACATGGCGGCATCCGAGAAATCGGCGCCGGCGCAAAACGACTTGCCATTGGCCGCCAGCACGACCGCGCGGCACTGTGGCACGCAATCCAGATGCTCCAGCGCATCGACGATGCCACCGATCAGCGATTCAGTGAAGAAGTTGTGCGGCGGCCGGCACATCTCCAGAGTAGCCACATGGCCGTCGAGCGATAGGCACAACTCGGGATGCAGCGCAAATTCTTCGGGCGCGCGGGATGGGAGGGAAGTGTTCATAAGGTCTCCGGTGTCCCGAGGATCACGGTCGCCTGGCTCGACAGTACACCGCCGTTGCCGTGCGCGAGCGCAAGCTGTGCATTTGCTATCTGACGCTGACCGGCCAGTCCCATGAGCTGCTGCGCGGCCTCCACTACGGTGAACAGACCGTACATGCCTGGGTGCACGCATGACAGGCCGCCGCCGTTGGTGTTGACCGGTAGCGCACCGCCCGGCGCGATGCGCCCGCCTTCGACGAATGCGCCGCCTTCGCCTTTTTTGCAGAAGCCCAGATCTTCGAGGAACAGGATGGTATTGATGGTGAAGGCGTCGTAGACCTGGACCATATCGATGTCCGCCGGCGCCACGCCCGCCTGCGCGAAGGCGCGCTGGCCCGAGCGCGCTGCGCCGGTTACCGTGAGGTCGGGCATGCTGGCGATCTCGCGGTGCGTGGTCTCCGCCGCCGCTCCGAGCAAATGGATAGGTCGGGCAGCGTGGTCGCGGGCGCGCTCGGCGCGCACCATCACGATCGCGGCGGCGCCGTCGGTCACCAGGCAGCAGTCGGCCACGCCCAGCGGATCGGAAACGGGACGCGCGGAAAGATAGTCCGCCATCGTCATCGGCGTGCGCATGAAGGCATCCGGGTTCAATTGCGCCCAGGAGCGCGCCGCCAGAGCCACTGCACCGAGTTGTTCCTTGGTCGTGCTGTACTGGTGCATATGCCGTGCGGCGGCCAGCGCGTACGAGGAGATCGGGTTGAGCGGCCTGTACGGTGCTTCGTAGATGGATGGGCGAAACGGTGTGACCAGTTTGCCGGCGGCGCTGCGTTGGTTGCTGCCGTAGGCCACCAGCGCCACGTCGCACTGGCCGCTGTCCAGTGCGAGCGCGGCCCACATCATGTGTGTGAGAAAGGCCGAGCCGCCGGTGCGGTTGTTGTCGGTGACGCGTGGCTGGATGCCCAGGTACTCGGAGAAGGTCAGGCCCGAGAGGAAGTCATCGGGCGTGGCGACGAAGACGCCATCCACGTCGGCCGGCGACAGGCCAGCCTGTCGCAGCGCCTGGGATGCGGCCAGTGCCGCAAGGTCCATCGATGAAAAGCCGGGCGCAAGCCCCATGCCATGGGTGGCGGCGCCGACGATGGCGGTGCGGCCGCGCGGGAACAGATCCTTCATGCCGCGTCTCCTTCGGGAACGAATACCACGAAGGCTTCCTCGCCTTCGCACAGCACCTGGGCGCGCACGGGCATACCGATGCGGATCGCATCCAGGGCGATGCCGTCGATGCGGCTCATCATGCGCGGCCCCTCGGCCAAGTCCACGAGCGCCACGTTGTAGCTCTCGGCGGCGGTCTTCTTGCGCACCACCGTGACCGAATACACCGTGCCGCAGCCGCTGGCCTGCACCCATTCGAGATCGGTAGCGCCGGTGCCGGGTTCGACCGCGCGCGGGTAGAAGAAGCAGCGGCCGCTGGCCTTACCGCGCGGCAGCATGAAGCGGCCTTCGCGCAGGTGCTGCAAATAGTCTTGTTCGGGTTTCAGCATGTTTTTTCGGCGCCGGGGGCACCGTCCTCATGGTTCAAAGTTTGTCCTGGGCAGCGCCGTCCAGGCGCCGCGCGCACAGTGTGGGCCAGAAGCCCGCCGCACCGTGCGCGATCGCGCTGCGTCCGAGTCGGGCGGCCCACTGGGCGTCGCTGCCGAATTCTTGCCGCCAGGCCCACAGCCGCCGCGTGGCTTGGTTCAGGCCGTGCTCATATGTGAACCCAATGGCGCCATGGACTTGGTGCGCAAGCGCCGCCACGCGTGACGCGGCCTGACCGGCGCGCGCCTTGGCAACGGCGATGTCGAACGCGGTCGTCGGGCCAGGCCCGTTTGAGCCGATGGAAGCGAAAGCCACCCGGGCGGCCATGCGCGCGGCCACCAGTTCCCCGGCGGCGGTGGCCAGCGCGTGCTGGATCGTCTGGAACTTGGCGAGCGGGCGGCCAAACTGCTCGCGTTCATTTGCGTGCTCGACTGCCGACGTAAGCGCGCTCTCCATCGCGCCGACCAGCATGGCGCTGCGTGCAAGTGCTCCCAAGGTCAGCAGGGGATCGGCACCGTCTCCTGGCAGCGCGGCGAACGCGGCGGCCGGCACGGCGCGCGCAAGCTGCACCGCCGCGCGCGGTTCGCCCGCCATGCTGCGCCCCGGCGTGCACCGCGCCGAAGGCGCATGCAGGTCCACCAGCACCCAGAGCGGCGCGCCGCGTGCGGCAGTACGTGCCGTCGTGAGCAGCCAGCGGCATGGCCCTGCCCAGACCACATCGCCTAGCGTTCCGGACAGGGTGCCGCCATCCAGCGACAGCGCGGCGCTGCCGGTAGCGATGGCGATCGGCCCAGCGGGCAGGTTCTGGCCCGCGCGATCCAGCACCCAGGCGGCAACCATGGTCTCGGCCAGTGGCAGCGGTACCGCCCAGCGGCCGATACCGGCGAAGATGGGCCAGGCATCGGACCAGCGTGCTTCGCTGCCACCTCGTCCTGAGGAGCACAGCGCGAGTGGCAGGCCGGCGTCCTCGGCCATCGTCCACAGGGCCTGTGGCCATTCGCCGGCTTCAGCTCGCTGGCGCAGCGCAGCGTCCACTTGGTCGGTGAAGAGGCGGCGCACCGTATCGCCGATCATGGTTTCGAGTTCCGATGCGCCTGTGATCGGTGCGGCACCAGCGGGTATGGTGGTGTGGATCTCGCTCATCGCAGCCCCATTCCGCGCGCGATGATTCCGCGCAGGATTTCCCGTGTGCCCCCACGCAATGAAAACGAGGGTGCGCTTTGCGTCACATAGGCCATCACCTCGGCAAGCGCGCTGTCCGGCGCAGCATGGCCGCCGAACAGTTCATGTGCCGTCTCGGGAATGGTCTGCTCCAGCGCCGCACCCTGGTCCTTGACCACCGCCGCGGCGACGTCGGGGCTTTCGCCGCGCGCCAGCATGCCGGCCACGCCCAGGGACATCTGCCGCAGGCAGGCATGGTCCACGACAAGCCGGCCCAAGGCTACGGCATGGTGGTCGTTGGACGCATCGGCGTCGCCGAGCATTTCCACCAGCAGCCGCGTGCTGCTCAGGTAGCGTTCGGGGCCGCTGCGCTCCAGCGCCAGTTCGGCCGTGACTTGCCGCCAGCCTTCACCCTCTGCGCCGATCAGGCAGTCTTCGGGCACCCGAACGTCCTCCAGAAAAACTTCGTTGAATTCGCGCTCCCCGAGCAGGTTGACGATGGGGCGTACCGTCACGCCCGGCAATTGCATGTCGATCAGGAACTGCGAGAAGCCGGCGTGCCGCCCGCGCCCGCCATCAGCGCCGGCCGCACCGGTGCGCACCAGCGCGATCATGTAGTGCGCGCGGTGGGCACCGGTGGTCCAGACCTTGCTGCCATCGATAGCCCAGCCGCCATCGATGCGCCGGGCGCGCGTGCGGATTGCGGCGAGGTCAGAACCGGCGCCGGGCTCGCTCATGCCGATGCAGAAATACGTTTCCCCGCGCGCGATGCCGGGCAGGATGCGCGGCGCGAGCGTGTGCGGCGCGTAGCGCATCAGCAGCGGGCCGCTCTGGCGGTCGGCTATCCAGTGCGCGCCTACCGGGGCGCCGGCGGCCAGCAGTTCCTCCAGCACCACGTAGCGCTCCAGGGGCGCGCGTTCACTGCCCCCAAAGCGTTGGGGCCAGGTCATGCCGATCCAGCCTTGCTGGCCGAGTTTTCGGCTGAATGCCTCGTCGGCACCCACCCAGCTTTCGGCGCGCCTGGCGGCAGGAAAGTCGGTGAGTTCGCGCGCGAGAAATGAGCGAACTTCGGTGCGTAGCGCCTCACAGCGCGCGTCGAGCACGCAGGGCTCGATGTCCAGTGCCGCGCTCATTGCAACTCCGCGAAGCCGTTGTCGAACACGACCGCGCCGCCGCGGTCGGGAACGCTGGCGCGGATGGCGACTCCACCCGGCTCGTGCCACATCTGTACACGGATGCGCTCGCCCGGGAACGCAGGCGCCGAAAAGCGTCCAGCCAGCGAGCGCAGCCGCGACGGATCGCCTCCGCACATCGCCCGCACGACAGCGTAGCCGACGATGCCGTAGGTGCACATCCCATGCAGAATGGGCCGCTCGAACCCGGCTTTGCGCGCCACCGCAGGTTCGGCATGCAGCGGGTTCAGGTCGCCGCTCAGCCGGTAGATCAGCGCTGCCTGGGGCACGGTGGGCATCTCCTGAACGGCATCGGCCGGGCGGTCTGGCATCTTGCGTGCCGGCGGCTGCGGATCACCCCAACTGCCGATGCCGCCATCGCCGCGCGCGAAGAGCGTCATGGACAGCGTGGCGATGGGCTCGCCCCCCGATGTGTCGCTCACCGCACGCTCCAGCACGATCACCGCACCCTTGTCGGCGCCCTTGTCGAACACGCCCTTCAACCGGGTTTTCGTGACGGTGGTACCGGCCACCGGAGGCAGCCGGTGCAGCACCAGGCCCTGCTCACCATGTACCGCTTTCAGGTAGTTGATGCCGAGGCCCAGATCGCGGATGCGCGTGGCCCCCAGGATGGCCGGCAGCGTCGGTAGCGGCAGCAGGTTTTTTTCGTAGACGAAGCGCAGTTGTTCCTCGTCCGTGGGATCGCTGCCCAGACCGATGCCCAGAGCGTAAAGGATCACGTCCTTCTCGGTGTAAGTATGGGTCTGATCGGCGAACGGTACCGACAGCAGTTGTTCGAGTGTGGTGGCCATGGCGTCAGACGGTGATACGGCGTCCGCCGTTGACCGAGATGTGCTGGCCGGTGATGTACGAGGCGCCATCGCCCAGCAGGAAGCAGATCGGCTGCGCCACCTCCGCTGGCGTGGACCATCGGCCCAGGGGAATCTCGGCGAGGTAGCGGTCGCGAAATTTCTCGCTGCGGATGACCTCGGTCATCTGCGTCTCCACCATGCCGAAGAGCACGGTGTTGACGCGGATGCCGTAGCGGGCCATTTCGCGCGCTCCGCCCATCGTGAGACCCAGCACGCCGGCCTTGGCGGCGGCGTAGTTGATCTGGCCGATGGTGCCGCTGCGGCCGGTGTCCGAGGAGATGTTGATGATTGATCCCGGGGTCTTTTCGCCGTTCTTGAAGCGCTCGATCATGTGCTGGCAAACCGCCTGCAGGAACAGGAACGAGCCCGTCAGGTGCACGTCGATCACCTGTCGCCATTCGTCGAGCGTCATCTTCTCCAGCATGGCCGCGCGGACGATGCCCGCGTTGTTGACCAGTCCGTGGACCGCGCCGAAGGCGGCTTCCGCCTTGCGCACCACAGTGCCTGCAAAAGCGGGGTCGGCCACGCTGCCGGTCAGCGCCAGCACGCGCCCGCTGGCTTGGGTGTGCGCGAAGGCGTCCATTTCCGCGCCGTCCAAGTCCACCATGACGACATTGCCGCCCCGTTCGAGGACCGCTTCGGTCAGGCCGCGGCCCACGCCGCGTGCGGCGCCGGTAATGATGATGTTTCGTCCTTCGAGTTCCATGTTGTCTCCTAGATTGATCGGCTGGTGGTGAGGGCGTCTGCGCTGTGCCGACGCTCCCCGATGATGGAAAGCAGGCGCTCGGCGGCGCGTTCGTACTCGGCTTCGAGGCGGTCCACGAGGTCTGCTACGTCTGGCGCATCGTTCACTGCGCCCACGCCGTGGCCTGCGGCCCAGATGTCTTTCCAGTTGCGCGGGCGTGCTGCGGCCGAGGCTATGCCGAAGTAGCCCGGTGCGCCATCGGGCTTGCGTAGGCGGACCGGGTCTAGCCCGGCGGCTTCAATGCTCTGGCGCAGGTAGTTGGCGTGAACACCACTGAAGTAGTCGGTGTAGACGACGTCGCTGGCGCGCGCTTCGAGCAGCGTGCGCTTGTAGTCCTCGTCAGCCTCGGATTCCCGGGTGGCGATGAAGCGCGTGCCCATGTAGGCGAGGTCGGCGCCCATGGCGCGAGCAGTCAGCACGTCGGCCCCACTGGAGATGGCGCCCGAGAGCGCGATGGGGCCGTCGAAGATGCGCCGCACCTCGGCCAGGAAAGCGAAGGGCGAGAGCGTGCCACCGTGGCCGCCAGCGCCTGCAGCCACCAGTATCAGTCCGTCCACGCCTGCTTGCAGCGCCTTCTCGGCATGACGCAGGCTGATCACGTCGTGCAGGACGATGCCGCCGTAGGCGTGCACGGCCTCCACCAGATCGCTTGGCGGCGCACGCAAGCTGGTGATGAAGATGGGCACCCGCGCGTCCAGGCACTCCTGCATGTCCTGCGCGAGCCGCACATTGGCATCGTTGACGTTGAGGTTGACCGCGAACGGCGCGGGGCGCAGGCCGGGCCGCGGCCCGGCGGCGGTAGCCAGTTCCTCTTGCAGCCTTTGCAGCCAATCGCGCAGCAGCTCCGGCGGGCGCGCGTTGAGCACCGGGAACGCGCCGACGATGCCGGCGCGGCACTGGGCCGAAACGAGCGAGGGATAGCTTACGGTGAACATCGGTGCGGCGATGATGGGAAGGCGCAGGCCGCGCAGCGGCGGCGGCAGGCTGGGACGTGGATGTGTTGTTGGCATAAGGGGGCGTTGCTTGTGTCAAATTCCCAGGAATCGTGGCGGGCGTTTCTCGGCGAAGGCGGCAGCCGCTTCGGCGGCGTCCTGCGTGGCGCGCAGCGTGCGCTGCAGTTGCAGTTCCTGCGATAGATGGCGCTCGATGCTGAGGCCGCTTGCAGCCAGCAGTTGACGTGCGGCGGCTAGAGCGAGGGGGGCACGCATGGCCAGCGCTCGGGCACGCTCCACCGCGCGCGTTAAGGCGCTGCCCGCGTCGCACACTTCATCGACCAGTCCCAGGGCGCGGGCTTTGTCAGCGCTCTTGATTGCGCCCAGCAGCAGCATTTCGCGCGCGGGGCCGATGCCTACGCGCTCGGGCAGGGTGAGGGAGATGCCGAGGTCGGGCGCCAGGCCCGCCGAGGTAAACGGGGCGCCCAACTGGGCTGACGCGCCGGCGACGAGGAAGTCGCACGCCAGTGCCAGCGACAGTCCGGCGCCCAGTGTGTGGCCTTCGATTGCGGCCACGCCGGGCTTGCCGCCCTGGCGCAGCAGCAGGAAGGCTTCCTGCAGGACTTCGAGCAGGTCCAGGCCGGTGCTCGTCTCGGCAGCACGGTCGCGCTTGAGATCGGCACCGGTGCAGAAGCTGCCGCCTTCGCCAGCCAGTACCAGCGCGCGCACCGATGGTTCCGAATTGGCTGCGCGCACTGCATCGCGCAACGCACAGCACAGGGCCAGGTCCAGCGCGTTCAGGCAGTGTGGCCGGTTCAGCGTCAGGATGCGCACGCCCGCACCGTCGTCGCGCACCCAAAGGATGCCGTCCGCCATGGTCAGAGCACCTTGCGCGCGCGCAGCGCCTTGATGTCACAAGGCGCCAGGCCCGCCAGACGCTGCAGCACGTCGTCGGTGTGCTCGCCCAGCAGCGGCGCGGCGCTGGAATAGCGCACAGGCGTATCGGATAGCCGGATGGGGTTGGCTACGTTGGGCGCCTGCGCGCCGGCGGCATGCGTCAGCGTGGACTTGAGTCCGCGGTGCTTGACCTGTGGATGTTCGAACACCTGGTCGAGTCCGTAGATCGGACCGCAGGGCACATTCGCCGGCTCGAGCAATCCGATCCATTCGGCCATAGTGCGCTGGAGCAGGATCTCTGCGACCACCGGAACTAGTTCGGCTCGGTGGTGGACCCGGTCGGCCACGTGCTTGAAGCGCTGATCCTCTGCCAGGTCGGGGCGGCCGGCCACCTGGCAGAAGCTGGCGTACTGGCTGTCATTGCCGACAGCCAGGATGAGCTTGCCTTCCTTGCAGGGAAACACCTGGTAGGGAACCATGTTCGGGTGCGCATTGCCCAGTGCGGAAGGCACCCTGCCCGAGAGGAAGTAATTCATCGCCTGGTAAGAGGTCGTCGCCACCATGCAGTCGAGCAGCGCCATGTCGATGTGCTGGCCTCGCTGGCTGAGGTTCCGGCGTTCGATGGCGGCCAGGATCGCCACCGTCGCGTACATGCCTGTCATCAGGTCGGCGATGGCGATGCCGACTTTCACCGGACCGCCTTCGCCCGACTCGGTCTCCGGAAAGCCCGTAATGCTCATGAGTCCACCCATGCCCTGGAATACAAAATCGTAGCCCGGCAGGTGGGCAGACGGCCCCGATTGGCCAAAGCCGGTCACCGAGCAGTACACGAGGCGCGGGTTGACCTCCTTGAGGTCTTCGTAGGACAGACCATAGCGTTCCATGGTTCCGACCTTGTAGTTCTCCACGAACACGTCCGACTCGGCGGCGAGCCTGCGGATGATGTCCTGCGCCTCGGGCTTGGAGATATCCAGCGTGACCGACTTCTTGCCGCGGTTGGCACTGATGAAGTAAGAGGCATCGCGCGTGGTGTTGCCCGCGCCGTCCTTTATGTAGGGCGGACCCCAGGCCCGCGTGTCGTCGCCGGCGCCAGGACGCTCAATCTTGATCACTTCGGCACCGAGATCGGCAAGAGTTTGCGTGGCCCACGGCCCCGCGAGTACACGGGTGAGGTCAAGCACGCGCAGGTGGGAGAGGGCGCCGGGCGTGGAAGGCATGGATCGGTCTTTCAGAAGGTTTGGTTGATGTAAAAAACATGTTCATGTAAATAGAATACATGTATGAATATATATTGTGCATGAAGATCATCATGAAAATCTTAGGGTAATTGCCTATAGGGTTATTGCTAAATACACATTCATGTAATGTAAATACAGTTACGTGTAATTTAACAGCACAACTTTCTTTCTATGGACCTGACCGACCACCGCGAAGACCTTGCCTTCCGCCAGGAAGTGCGCCGTTTCGTGCGAGAGCAACTTCCGTCCCCCCTGCGGGAGAAGGCGTTCCGGCTGCGTAAGCCGGACAAGGAGGATCTGGTGGCTTGGCATCGCCTGCTGCATGCCCAGGGCTGGGGGGCGCCCGCGTGGCCGGTGGAGTTCGGCGGAACGGGCTGGTCGGTGGAGCGGCAGAAGATCTTCGAAGAGGAAGCCATGCTGGCCGGGGCGCCGCGCTACGTGCCGCAGGTCAACATGATCGGCCCCGTGCTCCAGCGCTTTGGCACACCCGCACAGCAGCAGCGCTTCCTTGAGCGCCTGATTCGGCTGGAAGACTGGTGGTGCCAGGGCTATTCGGAGCCCGAGGCCGGCTCCGACCTGGCGTCGCTGCGCACCAGTGCCCGCCGTCAGGGCGGAAATTACGTCGTGACCGGCCAGAAGATATGGACCTCCACCGCGCCATGGGCCGACTGGATGTTCGCACTGGTGCGCACCAGCGCCGAGGGGCGCTCCAACCAGGGCATCAGCTTCCTGCTGATCGACATGCGTTCGCCTGGCGTGCAGACGCAGTGGATCACGGGCATTGATGGCGGCGGCACGTTGGCGCAAGTGTTCCTGGACGAGGTTGAAGTGCCCGTGGAGAACCTCGTGCACCGCGAGAACGAGGGGTGGACGGTGGCCAAATACCTACTCGGTTTCGAGCGCACCGGCCAGGCCTCGATCGGCCATTGCAAGTTTCTGCTGCACCTGCTTGAACGCCTGGCTGCGCGCGAGCGCGTCGGCGGTGGCACGGCCGCTGCCGACCCGGCATTCGGCCAGCGGATCGCGGACGCGCGGATTGAACTCATGGCCCACGAATGGACGCTGCTGCGCGTACTTGGCTCGGAGCCGCAGCAGCCCTACGTTTTTTCAATGCTCAAGAACCGGGGCGCGGAGATTCAGCAACTGCTGATTGCGCTGATGCTGGAATGCGCCGGCCCCGGTGCGCCTGCGCCTGCGCCTGCGCCGTCGCACGGCGATCCGCTGCCGGATGCGGACGACATCGCTGCCGCCTACCTCGATCTGCGCAAGCTGAGCATCTTCGCCGGCACGACCGAAGTGCAGAAAAACATCATTGCCAAGGCGCTGCTGTCCTGACACGACGCCACTCAATGCCCCCTATCCCTATTGAAAATGAGTTATCACATGCGACATCTTTGGAGGAGCCTGATGGCCGCAGCCTTGCGGGCCGCAGTGCTAACGTTCACCGCCACAACCGTCGTCGTCCCGTCCGCACAAGCCCAGCAACAGCTGGCCGCCATGGATTGGCCGGCTAAGCCGATCCATTTCGTGGTGCCCTTCCCACCTGGTTCCGGCACCGATGTCGGCGCGCGCTTTTTGGCGCGCAAGCTCGGTGAGCTAACGGGCCAGCCCGTGATTGTTGATAACCGCGTGGGGGCCAATGGCTTCATTGCTGTCAAGGCCGTGACGTCCGCGCCCGCTGACGGCTACACGCTGCTGATGGGCAGCAACTCGACACTCGCCACAAACGTGGCGCTGTTCAAGCAGTTGCCCTACGACCCTGTCAAGGACCTGGCGCCAGTCTCGGCGCTGATGCGCTCACCGATCGTGTTGATCGTGCCGGCCAATTCGCCTTATAGGACGCTGAAGGACGTTGTCGACGTGGCCCGCGCCAAGCCCGGGCAGAGCACCTTCGCCTCGGGCTCGGCCGCCTACCAACTGATGGGCGAGCTGTTCGCCGAGAAGGCCGGCATCAAGCTCATCAACGTTCCCTATAAGGGGGCGCCGGAGGTAGTCAACGCCACCATTTCGGCTCAGACGGATCTGGGCGTCGTTGACATCACCTCCTCCATGGAACTGCTGCGTGGGGGGAAGATCCGTGCGCTCGCAATCGCGGCCGATCAGCGCCTCTCGGGCTTGCCCGACATGCCCACCGCACAGGAACAGGGCATCAGCGGCTTCACCGCAGATCTCTGGACCGGCGTGGCTGTCGCCGCCAACACGCCCAAGCCGGTGGTCGAAAAACTCGCCGCGATGTTCGTGAAGATCCTGGCCATGCCCGAGACGCGCGAGTTCTATGCAAAGCAGAACGTGGTCGTCATGAAGGGCGGCCAGGACGAACTGCGCGGCTTCCAGCGCGAGCAAATCGACGTCTGGAAGCGGATTTCCGCGTCCGCAAAGATCGAACTCCAATGAGCGCTTCTTTTTCGTCGGTCTCGCAAAGCCGCGATGTTGCACTGATCCTGCGACGCCCGCTTCATATCTTCGTCACGCAGGACGATGACTCGGACTGCCGCGCCATCTTGCTTGCAACCGAAGGCAAGTGCCGCTCTGGCGCCGACTTTCCTCACGTGCTGCCGGGCGACGAGGCCATGAGCTCGACCGGCTTCTGGGTGCATGCCATACGGCTGTTCGATAACTGCAAACCGGTGATCGCAGCGGTGTATGGCGTGCCCGCCGACGGCCTTGAACTGCGCAGGCTGAGTGTCTTCGCCAGCACGACCGAAGTGCAGAAAACATCGTCTTCAAGGCGCTGCTGCCCTGACCAGACGCCACGCCATGCCCCCTATACCCACTGAAAAGGAGTTATCACATGCGACATCTTTGGAAAATTCTGACGACCGTGGCACTGTGCGCAGCGCCCTTGCTGGCCGCGAGTTCAGACAACGCAGCGGACTTTCCCTCTCGCTCGATCCGTCTCGTCGTGCCCTACGCCGCGGGCGGTGCGGTGGACATGGTGGGCAGGGTGTACGCGCAGCAGCTCGGCGACCTGCTCGGGCAGCCCGTGATCGTGGAAAACCGCCCAGGCGGCTCCGCGCTCATTGGCATCAAGTCCGTGCAACAGGCGCCTGCCGACGGCTACACACTGCTCATGTCTACGACCACGTTCAGCACCAATACCATCGTCTACAAGACACCGGGCTATGCGATGGAAGATTTCTCGGTGGTGGCGGGCCTGGGCGTGTCGGGTCTGCTGCTTCTCAGCAACAAGAGCGTGCCGGCCAAGAATTACGCTGAATTCATTGCCTATGCCAAGGCTCACCCGGACAAGCTCAACATGGGGGTGCTGGGTGGGGGGGGTATTACGCAACTGCTTACCTCGCGCTTCCAGCACGTGACGGGCATTCGCACCACGGAGATTGCCTACAAGGGTGGTGCTCCTGCGATGCAGGATCTGCTCGGCGGCAACATCGACGTCTTTATCGACCCGATGCCCACGGCAGTGCCGCAACTGGCCAGTGGGCGTCTGCGCGCTCTGGCCTCGACCAACGAAGCGCGCTCGCCCATCTCGCCCGAGGTGCCAACGTTCAAGGAACTGGGCGTACCGGAGATGGTGGGAGGCGCATGGTTCGCCGTCCATGCGCTTGCGAAAACACCGCAGCCTGTGATCGACAAGCTGCGGCGGCAGTCCGCCGCGATGATGAAATCGCAGCCGTTCCTCGACAAGTTGGCAGACGTCAAGGTGGATCCATGGAGCGGCGGGCTCGACGCCTTTCAGCAGTATCTGAAGACCGACAAGATCCTGTGGGAAAAGGACGCGCAGCGCACTGGCCTGGCAGGCTCTCTGTGACGGTGGCGCAATGAACTTCTCTCTCTCAGAAGAAGAGTCCATGCTCGAGAGCCTGGCGCAACGGCTCTTCGCGCAGGAAGGCGGCGCGGCAAAGGGCCGAAATAGGGAGCAGCTTTGGTCCCGCATGGGCGAAGTGGGCCTGCTTGGGCTGCTGGTGTCCGAAGAATATGGCGGCAGCTCCCGGTCGGCGCACGATGGCGCGGTCGCCGCGCACATCGTGGCGAAGGCGATGGGGCGCTCCCTCGCTGATGCCCCCTTTGCCGCGTCGGCGATCGCCGCGGCTTCCCTGCTTGAAAGCTGCGCCTGCCATGCGCTCAAGCAGGAGTTGCTGCCGCGCATGGCAATTGGTCAGCTGACCTTGGCGCTGGCGCACGATGAAGGCGCTGGGGGCACGGACTTCGTCCATACCGGTACCGTGGCCATGCCTACCCTGCAAGGGTACCTGCTGCGGGGACGCAAGCTGGAAGTGCCACAGGGCGCTGGCGCGGATGGGTTCATCGTCTCGGCGCGCACCTCGGGTGCAGAGCGGGACGAAGCAGGAATTTCCCTCTTCGTCTTGGATCGGCATAGTTCCGGTCTGTTGGTTGACGTCGGCGCCGATGGCCGCTGCAGCCTCATCCTGGATGGCGTGCCCGCCGCAGCCGACCGGATTGTGGGTTTCGCGGGTGAAGGCCTCACGCCGATGCGGCACGCCATCCACCGGGGCATCGCCGCGTTGCTCGCCGATGCCGTTGGCGCCATGCAGGGGTTGCTGGAGATGTCCATTGCCCACCTGAAGACGCGCCGGCAGTTCGGCCAGCCGCTGGCGAATTTTCAGGCACTGCAACACCACATGGCCGACATGGCGACTTCCGTGGAGCAGGCAGCCGCCATGTCGCTCATGGCCGCCATGGGCAGCGCCACGGACGAAGAGATTCCGCGCGCGGCCCGCATCTCGGCCGCCAAGGCGTATGTCTGCCGCCAAGGCCTGCAGGTAGCCCAAGTTGCGATCCAACTGCACGGCGGCATGGGCATGACGCAAGAGCTGGCGACCAGCCGGTATTTCCGCCGCCTGATTGCTATCGACGCCGCGTGGGGCAAAGGCACCGCGCATGCGGCCGCGTTCGCCCGGGCGCTAGCCCGATGCCCGGACCTCCGGGAATCATCCATGTCTTTCCAATCCCCCCAACACTGACCCTGGAGCCCTCCAATGAGCAAGCATCTTTCACTTCACTATGGCGCAGCGATGAGTGTCTGCCTCTTCGGCTGCCACCTGGGCCTTGCCCAGGCCCAGAGCAGCGTCACCGTCTACGGCCGGCTGGACGCGAGCGCCCTGCACATCAATGGACCATACTCTCGCTCCGCCGTGGACGAAGGAATCGGCGCCACGTCCCATATCGGCTTTCGTGGCTCCGAAGACCTGGGCGGGGGTCTCTCGGCCCTCTTTCACCTGGAAACCAAGGTGGGCCTGGACACCGGCGCCGCGGGCGCCGCCACCAATTCCGGCGCCTTTCGCAGCAGTGGAGCCGGCTTTTTCAGCCGCGCCGCCTATGTGGGCCTCAAGAGCAACGCAGGCACTTTGTCGCTGGGGCGCAATTCCACTTCTGCAGTGCGCGCGCTCTTCAACCTCAATGCCATCCCCGTGGGCATCAACACCGGCCTTGGCAGCAATGTCGCTCCGCAGGGGATTGGTAGCGATTTCTGGAATAACAACCAGATCAAGTACGACAGCCCGTCCTTCGGCGGCTTCAGCCTCATGGCGAACTATGCGCCCGGGGAGACCGCTGGAAGCTCCAGCCGGGGCAGGAACATGGGGGCGGCCCTTTTCTACCGGCAAGCGGGCCTGATGCTCACCGCGGGCTACCAAAAGGACGAGGACGTGGCCAGTCCGAACAGCCTGAACTGGTCCGTATTGACAGCGGCGTATACGGCTGGAGACTTCAAGATCACCGCCGGTTATGACCGGGTGAAGAACCCTTGGAACATCGCGGGCTGGACTGATTCGCGGATGTGGACGCTCGGCGGAGCCTATAAGGTGCAGCCGGCGATCACACTCGCGCTGCAGTATTTCAGCACCCGCGACACGGGTACGCGCACCACGAGCTCACAGTGGGTGGCTAATGGGCACTATGCCCTGTCCAAGAGGACGGCGCTGTACGTCACGGCCACGCGAACGGACAATCGGGCGATCGCCATCATGCCGTTCTACAACACAGTTGGGAAAGCCAATGCCAAGGCCAACGGCCTGGCATTGGGAATGCAGCACACTTTCTGACAGTTTGGGTCGTGCCGCCTAGTACGCATTTCCCGGGCAGCTCGACCCGCCGATGCTCGTGCTGCACGATCATATTGGGGCTGCTGCCATAGAGGCTCGCGAATCGGTGGGTGATGACCATGACCATGCGTGCCGCGAAGTCGGCGCAATCCTATGCGCAGAGACGAATTGAATCGCCTCGGGATTCGTGGAGGCCGGTTGGTTAAGTCAGGCTGCCACGGTGGTGGCCTGACTGGCGAGTTGCAGGTGGTAGCTTGCCTCAGCTTCTGCAGGCGGGATGTACCCGATGGGTTCGAGCAGGCGGTGGTGGTTGAAACATGACACCCATTCCAGGGCGGCCAGCTCCGCAGCCTCCTTGGTCTTCCAGGGTGCGCGGCGATGAATCAACTCAGCCTTGTAGAGCCCGTTGATCGTCCCGGCCAACGCGTTGTCGTAGCTGTCGCCCTTGCTGCCCACCGAAGAGTCGATGCCGGCCTCGGCCAGCTGCTCGGTGTACCGAATACTGACGTATTGCGACCCGCGATCCGAGTGACACACAAGGCTCCCATCGCGCTCGGGCTGCCGTGCGTACAGCGCCTGCTCCAGCGCATCGAGAACGAAGTCGGTCCGCATCGAACTGCTCACCCGCCAGCCCACGATGCGCCGGGCATACACGTCGATGACGAAGGCCGCATAGAACCATCCCTGCCAGGTCGAAACGTATGTGAAGTCGCTGACCCACAGTTGATTGGGGCGATCCGCACGAAACTGCCGGTTGACGAGGTCCAGCGGACAAGCAGCCTTGGAGTCACTGATCGTGGTGCGCACGACCTTGCCGCGCATTACGCCACGCAGCCCCAGGCGCCGCATCAAACGTTCGACCGTACATCGCGCCACGACCGTGCCCTCGCGCACCAGTTGGCGCCAGACCTTGTCGGCACCGTAGGCATGCATTTTGGCCTGCCAGGCGCGTTCGATCTGAGGTGCCGGCAGCTCGTCGCGACGGGCCCGAGCACAGCGTCTGTCGGGCTCGCGTATCAGTGCCGCGTGTCTTCGATACCCTGAAGGGCGATTTGCAAGACGCTGCAGATCGGCTCGATCCCGAAGGTGCCGCGATGCTTGTCTATGAAATCCCTCCGGACTTCAAACGGCGGTCGAGTTCCGCCTGGGCGAAAAATGCGCTGGCCTGCTTCAGTATCTCGTTGGCCCGGCGCAATTTCTTGACCTCGCGCTCCAGATTCTTGACCCGCTGCGCCTCTCTGGTAGTGACGCCTTCGCGCACACCCCTATCGACTTCGACACGTTGGACCCATTCATGCAGCGTGCTGCGGCACGCAGCCAATCTTGGGGGCGATGGATTCAATGGCAGCCCATGACGATGGGTACTCCCCCCGATGCTCCTGCACCAACCTCACCGCCCGCTCACGGACCTCGGGCGAGAACTTGTTCGACTTCTTCGTGGCTCAATCCTCTCGGAGAAAAGAGCCTCCTCAAAAGCCGGGGCGATTCAGCACAAGTAGCCTGGATGTAAGGCTGCGAATCTTTCAAAAGTTCCGGACGCCGAAACGTGCTGTTCTTTGGCGGACCATGTAGGCGGTTCACACCAACCGTACCTGTTCAACAAGCGGCCCTGTAGCCGTGGGTTGTGGTGAATAGGCCCCTGTAGCAAGGCAGGACCTTCTTCGCTGTTGACGTTGCTGCAAAAATGGGTCAAGCGCTTCACCTGCCTTGCAGTCCTACGGCGCATTGGTGGTAATTATTGATCCGGCACGGTTTATTGCGGAGACCGAATCCCGTTCACCCTGAGCCTGCCGAAGGGCTCAGCCCGAACGGGGGTCACGAATAAATCCTGCCGGATCAATAGCATCCGGGTTGCGTTCTTGTCCAACCCATGACGCGTACTACCGGTTATGCCTGAAGGCCAATCAGCTGTCGCCCAAGTCCCGTGATGCAGAGCACGTCGGCCACAGCCCTGGAGGACGCTGCCACAGCGGAAATCTTGGCCTCGATGTAGCCACGGGACCATAGCCACTGGACCAGGGCGAGCTGGTAGGGATGGGTCACTCGCACAGCATTTTTTGTGCGTTCCAGCGCCAGGGCGAGTTGTCTGAGATATGCAATCGGCATGGCAAGCTCTGAAATTTCGCAAACGTCCCGATTGCACACCACCCATGCGGCCAAAGAGTTACCTGTTGTTAATTTGTCAAGCAGGCGTATCTGCGTGTAAGCCATTGGACTTGCCTGGGATCTATTTTTGCCCGTTTTTGCAATTTGCGCCCATGCACCCGGCGCGTGCAGCTATTTTTTTGATAGCGATTGGTGATGGGTTGTTGTGGATCGCTGGGTGTGCGTACCAGGGCGCCTCGGGTGTTCCGGCGGCAAGAGGCAGAGGGTTTGAACTCAGTGCCGTGGCCCCGTGGCTGTGGCCCAGGTGCAGGGAATGCGGCAGGGTGGCAACGGCTTGTGGCGTGCTGCTAGACAATCTGTGACATGACCACTTCTCCCATGATGCTGCGCCTGATCGGCCTGGCGGCCTTTTCCAGCATGGCATCGATGCGGGTGTGTGACCCCATGCTGGTGACCCTATCGAATGAGTTTCAGGTGACCACCGGCGATGCATCCGCCGTGATTGCCGCATTTGCCGTGGCCTATGGCGTATTGCAACTGGTGTATGGCCCGTTGGGCGATCGGCTGGGCAAGGTGCGGGTGATCATTGGTGCCACCTGCGCCTGCGCGCTGTTCAGTGCCATGACCGCGCTGGCGCCCAGCCTGGCCGTGCTGGTGGTGCTCCGCGCTGCCATGGGTGCGGCGGCGGCGGGCATCATTCCGTTGTCGATGGCCTGGATTGGCGACCAGGTGCCCTATGCGCAGCGGCAGGAAACCCTGGCGCGCCTGATGGGTGCCACTGTCACCGGGATGATGGCGGGCCAGTGGTTTGGTGGCTTCGCTGCCGAAACGCTGGGCTGGCGCGCCGCGTTTGCCGTGCTGGCAATGCTGTTTCTGACGGCCGCGGTGCTGCTGTATCGCCATGCGCGCGAGGGGCTTGCGAGCGCGTCTGCAGCCGCTGCGGATGCGCCCGCGTTTTCACTGGCGGCCTACCTGGCGGGCACGGTGCATCTTTTGCGCATGCCGCGCGTGCGCTGGGTGCTTACCGTGGTGGCCATCGAAGGCGCCCTGGCGTTTGGCACGCTGGCCTTTGTGCCGGCCCGCATGACGGGCGGTTTTGGTCTGTCGGCCTCGGCCGCCGGGGGCGTGATGGTGCTGTTTGGGGTGGGCGGCCTGCTGTACAGCGTGTTTGCGCGGCGCTGGCTGGCCTGGCTGGGGGAGGCGGGGCTGGCGCTGACGGGGGCATCGCTCATTGCCAGCGGCCTGTTGCTGCTGGCGTGGGCGCCCGTGGTGGCCTGGGCCATGCTGGGCTGCTTTCTGGCGGGACTGGGCTTTTACATGTTGCACAACACCTTGCAGACGCAAGCGACGCAAATGGCGCCGCAGGCGCGAGGCACGGCCGTCACGCTGTTTGCCTGCCTGCTGTTTCTGGGGCAATCGCTCGGGGTGCTGGCGGTGGCGGCCAGCGTGGACCGGGGCTGGCTGACGGTGGTGTTCACCGGTGCCGCGCTGGGTGTGCTGGCCTTGGGGGTGCTGGTTTCGCGCGGACTGCAGGCTCGCCTCGTCACGGCGTAGGGGATGGCCGTGGGCGCATCGTGGCCACTGGTGTGCACGACGGTCAATGCTTCACTTTTTCTAAATAACCAGACAGTCTTATTACTTTATTTTTCTATGGTTTGATTGTTTATATTTTTTGTTTACAGTTGAGCTTCCATCCAACTATTTGCGCTGCGGCGGCCCCTGGGTCTTCGCGGCGCAATTTCATTTCATGATCGACTTACGGGGCATCACCCAGATTTATCCGGGCCCACAAGGTCCCGTCGAGGCCCTGCGCGGCATCGACCTGCACATCACGCCGGGCGAAGTGTTCGGCATCATCGGCCGCAGTGGTGCGGGCAAGAGTTCGCTGGTGCGGGTGATCAACCTGCTCAACCGGCCCACCCGGGGCGAGGTCATCGTGGCGGGCCGCGACCTCACCCAGCTCAATGACGCCGATCTGCGTGCCGCGCGCCGCGATATCGGCATGGTGTTCCAGCACTTCAACCTGCTGTCCTCGCGCACGGTGTTCGATAACGCCGCACTGCCCCTGGAACTGGCGGGCATGGACAAGGCGGCCATCCGCGAGCGTGTGAACCCGCTGCTGGAGCTGGTGGGCCTGTCGGCGTTGGCCGACCGCTACCCCGCGCAGATTTCGGGCGGGCAAAAGCAGCGCGTGGGCATTGCGCGCGCGCTGGCCAGCCGGCCCAAGGTGCTGCTGAGCGATGAGGCCACTTCTGCGCTCGACCCCGAAACCACGCGCTCCATCCTGGCGCTGCTGCGCCAGGTGAACAAGGAGCTGGGTCTGACGGTGGTGCTGATCACGCACCAGATGCAGGTCATCAAGCAGGTGGCCGACCGGGTGGCCGTGATCGACGCCGGCCGCATCGTGGAGCAGGGCCGGGTGATGGACGTGTTCACGCGCCCGCAACAGTCCATCACCAAGAGCCTGATCGATGAGATCGTGCCGCAGGAGTTGCCCGCCAGCGTGCTCGACCATGTGCGCCACCTGTCGCGCCAGTTGCAGGGGGGCGCTGGGCAGTTGCTGCGCCTGTCGTATTCGGGCGAGCGGGCCTACCAGCCCATTTTGTCGCGCCTGATCCGTGAGCATGGGCTGGATTTGTCCATCCTGCACGGCCAGATCGACGAGATCCAGGACCAGACCTTTGGCTCGCTGGCCGTGTATGCCAGCGGCGAGGGCGCCCGGCTGCAAACCGCCATTGCGCAGTTGCGCGGTGAAGGCGTGGTGGTGGAAGAAGTGACAACGGAAGGCTGAGCGATGTTCGAGAATTTTTCAGAAATGATGCTGGAGCTGTTTGCCACCTCGCTGTGGGAAACCATCGTGATGGTGGGCATCTCGGGCGTGGTGGGCGGCCTGATCGGCATACCGCTGGGCGTTTTCCTGCGCTTGACCGACCAGGGCGGCGTGCTGGAAAACAGCGCGCTCAACAAGACGGTGGGCTGGATCGTGAACGCCGTGCGCTCCACGCCGTTCATCATCCTGCTGGTGGCCATCATTCCGTTCACGCGGCTGATCACGGGCTCGTCCATCGGCACGGCGGCTGCCGTGGTGCCGCTCACGCTGGCGGCCGCGCCTTTCATTGCACGCCTGGTGGAAACCGCGCTGCGCGAAGTGGACAACGGCCTGGTCGAGGCCGCCCAGTCGATGGGCGCAACCACCGGCCAGATCGTCTGGAAGATTTTGCTGCCCGAGGCGCTGCCCGGCATCGTGGCCGGCCTGACCATCAGCTTCGTCAGCCTCACCGGTTATTCGGCCATGGCCGGCGCCATTGGCGGCGGCGGCCTGGGCGACCTGGGCATCCGCTATGGCTACCAGCGCTTTCTGCCCGACATCATGCTGGCCGTGGTGGTGGTGCTGATCTTCTTTGTGCAGGCCATCCAGAGCCTGGGCGACTGGGCTGTGCGGCGCCTGAGTCACCGTTGATTGCTATATGGTTAATAGCTGCTTGCGCTTTCTGTATAAGCGCTAGAGGCTGTTTTTGCTTGAAACGGGCCTGGTCGTATCGACAGGCCCGTTTTTGATATGGGTAGCCGACACCCTGGTGGCGATGGATGGCGGCCAGGTGGCGGCCAGGTGGTGGCCAGCGGGCCACTGGCGCAAACGCTGGCCCGCATCGATCTGCCCATACCCATCGGCGCCGCGTCCGGGTTCGCGTTCTGGCGCGGGGTTGAGCCTGGCCGAAGCGCCGGGAACGAGCAGCATCCCGAACGTGCCGCGCGGCTGCGTCGATGCCGTGGCAGACGACGCGCACCCGGGCCTTGCGCTGGTGCGCATGCGCGTGGGCGACGCCATGCTGCTGGCCCGCTTGACCAAACGGTGGGCCGCGTTGCTCGGTGTGGCGCCGGGGCGCATGATGTGGGTGCAGATGAAATCGGTCGCCTTGATGGAGTGGCCCCGGCACGCCAAGCTTCACAGCCACGATACTGGGCGCTTCGCCCATGGACCGACCGACGGAGGCAACACGCCATGACCCTGCCATTTCACCCCTTGGACCAGCAACTTTTCACGCGCGCCCAGGCACTGCTGGACGACGAGTGGATTGCCCACGACGCCGACCTGGCCCCGGTGCTGCCCACCGTGCTGGCGCGCAACGTGGGGCAGGACTGGCACAAGGCGGGCACCTTCCGTCACCACCTGGCGGGTGTGGCGCGCTCGCTCACGCTGTGGCAACAGCCGCGTGATGTGCGGCTGCTGGGGTTGCTGCACAGTGTTTATGGCAACGCCTTCGTGGACCTGGTCAAGTTCGACCCGGCCAGCGAGCGGGCCCGGCTGCGCGATCTGGTGGGCGAGTCGGCCGAGCATCTGGTGTATCTGTTCTGCACCCAGTCGCGCACGCAGTTTGTGCAGCGCGTGCTGGGCGGCGGACTGGAGGCCGATGGCAGCCTGGCGCTCGACAAGGACGGGCAGCGCCATGTGCTCACGCCTTTTGAAGTGGCGGCCTTTGTCATCGTCAGCATGGCCGACACCATCGAACAGTGGTTCAGCTGGCAGGACGATGTGTACTCGCGTTTTCCCAACGTGCAACACCGCCCGCAGACCGTGCACTGGGCGGCATCGCTGTGGCCCGGTCCCATGCGGCCCACCGGGCGCATGCTGCACCAGATTGCGGGGCTGGGGCAGGCGCTGCAGCACCCGGGCCTGAAGGGGCTGCTGCCGGTGCCCCCGGTGTTTGCCGATTGCACCAAACACCTGTCGGTGGCGGCCGAGGCGGCGGCCACGTCGCTGTATTGGTCGGTGGTTCAGCAAGACCAGCCGCTGGTGGACCTGGACGTGGCCACCGCCGTGCTGGAGCAGGCCGTGCGCCACAACCCCTGGGTGGGCGAGCCGCAGATGGTGCTGGCGCAGCTGTATGTGTCGGCGGGCCGGCGCGAGGACGCCAAACATGCGGCGCAGAGTGCGCTGCAATGCTTCAGCGCCTGGGGCAATGCGTGGGACAAGCGGGTGCAGTGGGACGCCTGGGTGGCCTGGACGCGCATCCTGCTGCAGTCCGCCAGCGAGGGCGGCTGGCCCGAGCGGCTGGACAAGCTCAACAACATGGCCCTGCGTGCATGACTTGTTATTCAAAATTGAGCTAAGAAAATAGAGAAACAGTTGTTTGAGTTTTATAGGGTCAACCCTAAGATGCGAAACATCTCCATACGAAAGGTGTTTCCGTGAACAAGCGCTCCCTGCTGCAATCCGCCCTCGCTCTGGCCCTGGCTACCGGTTTCACTGCGGGCGCGCTGGCGCAAGACAAGCCGCTCAAGATCGGTGTGACGGCAGGCCCGCATGCCCAGATTTTTGAGCAGGTCAAGAAAGTGGCCGAAAGAGACGGCCTGAAGATCCAGGTGATCGAGTTCAGCGACTACGTGCAGCCCAATGCAGCCTTGGCCGCGGGCGACCTCGATGCCAATGCCTACCAGCACCAGCCTTACCTGGATGCCCAGGTGAAAGACCGGGGCTACAAGATCGTGTCGGTGGGCTACACCGTCAACTTTCCCATGGGCCTGTATTCCAAGAAGGTCAAGGGCCTGAATGAGCTCAAGGAAGGTGCGCGCTTTGGCCTGCCCAACGACCCCACCAACGGCGGCCGTGCGCTGCTGCTGCTGCAGGACAAGGGCCTGATCAAGCTCAAGGAGGGTGCCGGCCTCAAGGCCACGCCGCTCGATGTGGTGAGCAACCCCAAGAAGCTGAAGTTTGTCGAACTGGACGCTGCGCAGTTGCCGCGTTCGCTCGATGACCTGGATGCATCGGCCGTCAACACCAATTTCGCTATTTCCGCCGGCCTCAATCCCATCAAGGACTCCATCGCACTGGAAAGCGCCAAGAGCCCCTATGTCAACCTGATCGCCGTGCGCGAAGCCGACAAGAACAAGCCGTGGGTGCCCAAGCTGCTGAAGGCCTACCAGTCGGAAGAAATCCGCAAGTTCATCGAAGTGGAGTTCAAGGGCTCGGTGCTTCCTGGTTTCTGATTCTTGCTATACAAAAGCTAGCTGCTGGTGCTTTAACCATAAGCGCTAGCAGCTTTTTTTGTGGTCAATCCAGTGATGCTTGCTGGCCTTGTGCATGTCTTGGGCCGTCGCTGGCGCGGGCTTCCCGGCAGCGCTACCATGGCCCTCCGGTGCTTTGCCGGTGGTCTTTCTCCTTCAGGAGGTTTTCATGAGCCAGTACAACATTGCCGTCATCGTCGGCAGTCTTCGCAAGGATTCATTCAACCGCAAGTTGGCCACTGCGCTGGCCCGGCTGGCGCCGGCGGACTTCAGCTTCACGCAGCTGCGCCTGGATGACTTGCCGCTCTACAACCAGGACGACGATGGCCAGCAGGCCGCCTCGGTGTTGCGGCTCAAGGGGGAGATCAAGGCGGCGCAGGGTCTGCTGTTCGTCACGGCCGAATACAACCGCTCGATTCCGGGCGTGCTCAAGAACGCCATCGACCATGCCTCGCGCCCCTACGGCCACAGCGCGTGGGCTGGCAAGCCCGCGGGCGTGATCGGGGCGTCGGTGGGGGCGGTCGGCACGGCCCTGGCGCAGCAGCACCTGCGCAATGTGCTGGCCTATCTGGATGTGCCCACGCTGGGCCAGCCCGAGGCCTTCATCCACGCCAAGGACGGCCTGTTTGATGCCGACGGCGGCATCGGCGCGGGCAGCCGCGAATTCCTGCAGGGCTGGGTGAACCAGTACGTGGCCTGGGTCAAGAAACACAACGGATAAATTTGCTATTTAATTTATAGCTACTTGCGCTTGTCAATTGGGCGCTACAGCGGTATTTGGCTCAAAAAACGCAAAAAGCCCGGCGCAAGGCCGGGCTCCATGAATTGCGAGAGAGGGCGGGCGCCCGCGGCGCCCTGAGCCTCGATCAGGCTGCCTGCGTTGCCTGGGCCTGGTTGGCGGCTGCGTGGCTGCGGATGGCCTGGGTGGCCTCGGCCAAGGCCTGCGCCTTGGCGGCATCGCCCATGGCCACGCCTTCAGCGCGCACAAAGCGCACATCGGTCACGCCGAAGAAGCCCAGCACGGTCTGCAGGTAGCTTTCCTGGTGTTCCATGGCACGGCCGCCTTCGCTGGTGGAATACACGCCGCCACGGGTGGAGGCAATGATCACGGTCTTGCCCTTGGCCAGGCCTTCGGGGCCGTTGGCGGTGTACTGGAACGTGCGGCCGGGCTGGGCAATGCGGTCAATCCAGGCCTTCAGCTGGGTGGGAATGCTGAAGTTGTAGAACGGGGCGCCAATCACCACCACGTCGGCCGCCAGGAATTGGCTGACCAGCCGCTCGGACACGGCGTTTTCGTGCTTTTGCACTTCGCTCAGGCCATCGGTCTGGCCGGTGCGGGGCGCCATGGCGTCCATGGTGAAGTGGGCTGGGGCATCGGCCACGAGGTCGAGGTAGCTCACCTGGGTGCCGGGATGGTTGGCCTGGTAGGCGGCCACGATCTGTGCGGTCAGCTGACGCGAAACGGAATTGGCACCGGTGATGGCGGAATCAATGTGAAGCAGTTGCATGAGTTTCTCCTTGCATGGGCGGTCACGGTGTGTGGCCATGGAAAGATTGTGCAACTGTTGCGCTGGATTGATAAGTTGGTGATTTTGCGATAGATTGTTCTATCCATAGGACGATGATCGCCATGCAAGACCTGAACGACATGCTGTACTTTGCCGAGGTGGTGGAGCGCGGCGGTTTTGCCGCAGCGGGGCGCGCCCTGGGCATTCCCAAATCCCGCCTGTCGCGGCGCGTTTCCGAGCTGGAGGCCCAGCTGGGCGTGCGTTTGCTGCAACGCACCACGCGCAAGCTTTCGCTGACCGAGGTGGGAGAAGCCTATCTGCGCCACTGCCAGGTCATGCGCGAATCGGCCCAGGCCGCCGCCGACACGGTGGCCCAGGTGCAGGCCGAGCCGCGCGGCACCATCCGCGTGAGCTGCCCCGTCACCCTGGCCCAGACGGTGGTAGCCGAGATAATGCCGCTTTTTCTGGCCAGCCACCCCCAGGTGCGCATCGAGATGCTGGTGAGCAACCGCGCGGTGAATTTGGTGGAGGAGGGCATCGACGTGGCGCTGCGTGTGCGCTCCACGCTGGAGGACAGCGGCAGCATGGTGGTCAAGCGCCTGGACCACACCACGCAGATCCTGGTGGCCAGCCCCGAGCTGCTGGCGCGCCAGGGCGCTCCCCGCACGCTGGAAGACCTGGCCCGCATGGACAGCATTGCCATGTCGGCGCCCGATGGGCGTTCCACCTGGAACCTCATCGGCCCCGGCGGTGCACACCAGACCGTGCAGCACCAGCCGCGCTATGTGGCCGATGACCTGCTCACACTCAAATATGCGGCGGTGGCCGGCACGGGGGTGTGCTGGATGCCCGACTACATGTGCCAGGACGAAATGCGCGAGGGCAAGCTGGTGCGCGTGCTGCCTGACTGGGCGCCCGAGCCCGCCATCGTGCATGCGGTGTTTCCATCGCGCCGCGGGCTGTCGCCCGCCGTGCGGAGTTTTCTGGACTATCTGGGCGAAGCCATGCCCGGCCGCAGCAGCGTGACCGCGCGGCAGGCATTGCCGGGGCTGGACGGCGCGGATACCCCGCGCAATCAACCTGCTGTAGACCGGCATTCCCAGTAAAGCCATGATCACCAGGCCGAAGCCCGCCATCGGGCGCTGGCTGATTTTCCATGTGTGCATTGAAATGGGCTTCGTGAAGATGTCTTGGCATGAAGATGCCAATACAAACCAGGGGCTTGTGAAGCGGCTGGGCCAAAGGCCGGTTTGCTTGCATCTGGTTGCCACTGCGTGGATCAGTCACAATGAAAACTGTTTGGTATAAACCATTTACTCAATAGTCTGGATATTTTGAAGCCGGGGCTGAGGGTTGCTAGGAATGCTGTTGTTAGATTTTTTAGCGATTAAATAACAAAAATTAAGTAGTTCGGGTTTTAAAGGATGGGCCGCAGAATGCACTTCAGCACATTGAAGGAGTCTTTTGCATGACCACCCTGCGCCTCGGCGACACCGCCCCCGACTTCACCCAGGAATCCACCGCAGGCACCATCCGCTTTCATGAGTGGGCCGGTGCTTCGTGGGTGGTGCTGTTCTCGCACCCCGCCGACTTCACGCCGGTGTGCACCACCGAGCTGGGCAAGACGGCGGCCCTGGCCACCGAGTTCGCCAAACGCAACGTCAAGCCCATTGCAGTGAGCGTGGACCCCTTGGACTCGCACAACCGCTGGGTGGGTGACATCAACGACACGCAGAACACCACCGTCAACTTCCCCATCCTGGCCGATGCGGACAAGAAGGTGGCCGACCTGTACGACATGATCCACCCCAACGCCTCGACCACCGTCACGGTGCGCAGCGTGTTCATCATCGATCCGAAGAAGGTCATCCGCACCACCTTCACCTACCCGGCCAGCACGGGGCGCAACTTCGACGAGATCCTGCGCGTGATCGACTCGCTGCAGCTCACCGACAGCCACAAGGTGGCCACACCCGCCAACTGGAAGGACGGCGATGACGTGATCATCGTCCCGAGCCTGCAGGACCCGGCCGAGATCGCCCAGCGTTTCCCCAAGGGCTTCAAGGCAGTGCGCCCCTATCTGCGCATCACGCCGCAGCCCAACAAGTAAATCGGCCCACCACCCACGGCGCACCTGCAGCAATGTGGGTGCGTCCGACCCGTCCCGTGACCACCACTTCCATCATCATCGTTCCGGGCTGGCGCGACTCCGGCTCCGGCCACTGGCAGAGCCTGTGGGCCGAGCGTCTGCCGCATGCCCGCCGCGTAGTGCAGGACGACTGGATCACGCCCACCCGGCTGGCCTGGGTCGGGCAGCTCGAAAAGACCGTGCTGGCCGCGCCGAGCCCCGTGGTCATCGTGGCGCACAGCCTGGGCTGTATCGCCACCACCCACATGGGCCCGGAAGCTGCCGCACGCGTGTGCGGCGCGCTGCTGGTGGCTCCCGCCGACCCCGAGCGCCGCGCCATCCTGAACGACTTTGCGCCCGTGCCCTATGCGCCGCTGCCGTACCGCAGCATCGTGGTGGCCAGCAGCAACGACCCCTATTGCCCCATCCGCCTGGCGGGCGCCTATGCACGGGCCTGGGGCAGCGAGTTTGTGCGCATGCAGAACGCCGGGCACATCAACATCGACTCGGGCCATGGCGAATGGCCGCTGGGCTGGGCGTTGCTGCAATCGCTGGAAGGCGTGGGGGGCGCCGGTGTGGCGCAGCCGGCTATTCGTCCGCAGGCAACGCAGACAGCAGCGTAGTTGCTACTTTATTGATAGCTGTTGGCGCTTTGTTCATAAGCGCTAGTGCCATTTTCACTTAAAATTATCGCGCAGGTTTGGACTCCAGCAACCGTCGCGTGGGTGCATGGATGTTTCTATATTCCCCCAATCGATTAATTAACAAGAATATATTCTTTTGAGTTTTAAGGATGCCTCCGCACAATGCGGCATCTCCAGCATCTTTTGGGCGACATTTTCATGACTTCATTGAAACTCAAGACACTCCTGGCCACGTTGGCCCTGGCTGCCAGTGGCGCCTCCATCGCGCAACAGACCTTGCTGAACGTTTCGTATGACGTGGCCCGCGAGTTCTACAAGGACTACAACGCCGCCTTTGTCGCCCATTACAAGAAGACCACCGGCCAGGATGTGAAGATCGACCAGTCGCATGCCGGCTCCAGCGCCCAGGCGCGCGCCGTGAACGACGGCCTGGCCGCGGACGTGGTCACCATGAACACCACCACCGACGTGCAGTTCCTCGCCGACAACGGCGTGGTCGCCAAGGACTGGACCAAGAAGTTCCCGCACGACGCATCGCCCACCACCTCGACCATGCTGTTCCTGGTGCGCAACGGAAACCCCAAGGGCATCAAGGACTGGGATGACCTGATCAAGCCCGGCGTGCAGGTGATCGTGGTGAATCCCAAGACCGGCGGCAATGGCCGCTATGCCTATCTGGCCGCCTGGGGCGCAGTGCGCGAAAAGGGCGGCACCGAGGCACAGGCTGCCGAGTTCGTGGGCAAGCTCTACAAGAACGTACCCATCCTGGCCAAGGGCGGGCGTGATGCCACGGCCACCTTCCTGCAGCGCAACCAGGGCGATGTGCTGATCACCTTCGAATCCGAAGTGGTCTCCATCGACCGCGAGTTCGGCGCTGGCAAGGTCGATGCGATCTATCCGTCGGTGAGCGTGGTGGCCGAGAACCCCGTAGCCGTGGTGGAGCGCACCGTGGCCAAGAAAGGTACGGCCCAGCTGGCCAAGGCTTACCTCGACTATCTGTATTCCGAAGAGGCCCAGGAAATCGCCGCCAAGCATGCGATTCGCCCCCGTTCTGAAACCGTGCTCAAGAAGTACGCTGACACCTTCAAGCCGCTCAAGCAGTTCACGGTGGCCAAGTATTTCGGCTCGCTGACCGAAGCGCAGAAAGTGCACTTCAATGACGGCGGCCAGTTCGACAAGCTCTACACGCCTGGCGTCAAGTAAGTCATGACCGTTGCCAACGCTTTGGCCATGCCGGCCGGCCGGCGTGCGCCCAAACGGGTGCTGCCCGGTTTTGGCCTCACGCTGGGCTATACGCTGTTCTATCTGAGCATCATCGTGCTGATCCCGCTGTCGGCACTGATCTTCAAGACCTTCACGCTGACGTGGGAGCAGTTCTGGGCGGCCATCAGCGCGCCGCGCGTGATGGCCTCGTACCGGATCACCTTCGGCGCCTCGTTTCTCGCGGCGCTGGTCAATCTGGTGTTTGGCCTGCTGATCGCCTGGGTGCTGGTGCGCTACAAGTTCCCGGGCAAGAAGCTCGTGGACGCGCTGGTGGACCTGCCGTTTGCGCTGCCCACCGCGGTGGCCGGCATCGCGCTGACTGCACTGCTGGCCAGCAACGGCTGGGTGGGGCAGATTCTGGAACCCATGGGTATCCAGCTCGCGTTCAAGCCTGCGGGCATCGTGATTGCGCTGATCTTCATTGGCCTGCCGTTTGTGGTGCGCACCGTGCAACCGGTGCTGGAAGACGCTGAAAAAGAACTCGAAGAAGCCGCCACCAGCCTGGGGGCCACGCGCTTGCAGACCTTCACCAAGGTCATCCTGCCTTCCATCGCCCCCGCGCTGCTCACTGGCTTTGCCATGGCGTTTGCGCGCGCGGTGGGCGAATACGGCTCGGTGATCTTTATCGCCGGCAACATGCCCATGGTTTCTGAAATCACGCCGCTCATCATCATCGGCAAGCTGGAGCAGTACGACTACGCGGGCGCCACCGCCGTGGCCGTGGTGATGCTGGTCATCTCGTTCATCCTGCTGCTCCTCATCAATGCGCTGCAAGCCTGGCAGCGGCGCAACGCGGGGGCACCGGCATGAGTGGGACTTCTACGAAAACCGTTCGCCGCGCCCAGGCGGGCACGACCGAAGCGCCGTGGGTGCGCTACACGCTGATCGCCATTGCCCTGGCGTTCATGCTGCTGTTCCTGGTGCTGCCATTGGCGGCCGTGTTTGCCGAGGCGCTGCGCAAGGGCTTTGGCGCCTACCTCGAAGGCCTGCGCGAACCCGATGCCTGGTCGGCCATCAAGCTCACGCTGATCACCGCGCTGATTGCCGTGCCGCTGAACCTGGTTTTTGGCGTGGCGGCCGCCTGGTGCATCGCCAAGTACGAGTTCAAGGGCAAGGCCTTTCTGACAACGCTGGTGGACCTGCCGTTCTCGGTGTCGCCCGTGGTGGCCGGGCTGATCTACGTGCTGATGTTTGGCGCACAGGGCTGGTTTGGCCCCTGGCTGCAGGCGCACGACATCAAGATCATCTTCGCCGTGCCGGGCATCGTGCTGGCGACCATCTTCGTGACCTTCCCGTTCATCGCGCGCGAACTGATCCCGCTGATGCAGGCGCAGGGCAACGACGAGGAGCAGGCCGCCATCGTGCTGGGTGCCACCGGCTGGCAGACCTTCTGGTATGTGACCCTGCCCAACATCAAGTGGGGCCTGCTGTATGGCGTGATCCTGTGCAATGCGCGGGCCATGGGCGAGTTTGGGGCGGTGTCGGTGGTTTCCGGCCACATTCGCGGGCAGACCAACACCATTCCGCTGCATGTGGAAATTCTCTACAACGAGTACCAGTCGGTGGCTGCATTTGCTGCCGCCTCGCTGCTGGCCTTGCTGGCCCTCGTGACGCTGGTCATCAAGACGATTGCCGAACACCGCAACGAACAGGCCCTGAAAGCGGCGGCCGAGTTGCCCCCGGAGCGGCCCGCGCCAGCGGTTGCAAGTGCCGCGCGCTGAAGGAAGAAGAACATGAGCATTGAAATCCGTAACGTCAGCAAGCAGTTTGGCGACTTCCATGCGCTGCGCGATGTGAGCCTGGACATCCAGTCTGGCGAACTCATTGCGCTGCTCGGCCCCTCGGGCTGCGGCAAGACCACGTTGCTGCGCATCATTGCCGGGCTGGAGACGGCCGATGTCGGCACCATCCACTTCAGCGGTGAAGACACCACCGACGTGCATGTGCGCGAGCGCAACGTGGGCTTCGTGTTCCAGCACTATGCGCTGTTCCGCCACATGACGGTGTTCGAGAACGTGGCCTTCGGCCTGCGCGTCAAGCCCCGCAAGGAGCGCCCCAGCGAAGCCCGGATCAAGCAGAAGGTGACCGATCTGCTCAAGCTGGTGCAGCTCGACTGGCTGGCCGACCGCTACCCCTCGCAGCTTTCGGGCGGCCAGCGCCAGCGCATTGCCCTGGCCCGCGCGTTGGCCGTGGAGCCCAAGGTCCTGCTGCTCGACGAACCCTTTGGCGCCCTGGATGCCAAGGTGCGCAAGGAGCTGCGCCGCTGGCTGCGCCGGCTGCACGACGAACTGCACGTGACCAGCATTTTCGTGACGCACGACCAGGAAGAGGCGCTGGAGGTGGCCGACCGCGTGGTGGTCATCAACCAGGGCCGCATCGAGCAAAGCGGCTCGCCCCAGCAGGTATGGGACAACCCGGCCAGCCCTTTTGTTTACGGCTTCCTGGGCGATGTGAATCTGTTCCACGGCCGTGCGCACGAAGGGCTGGTGCATATGGAAGGCATCGAGCTCGATTCGCCCGAGCACAGCCAGGCGCAGAACGCCAAGGCCTTTGCGTATGTGCGTCCGCACGATCTCGACGTGGAGCGCTATGCGCCCGGGGCCGGGCTGGACATTCATGGCCGCCCGCGCGGCATCGTCGCGCAGCTTAGCCGTGCCATCGTGGTGGGCCCCATTGCGCGGCTGGAACTAATTCCATCCGACGACCACAAACCAGCGGACAATGCGTCCCCGGACCACTTGATCGAAGCGCAGATTCCTGCGCAGCAGTTCAAGGAAATGGGCTTCAAAGAGGGTGAAACGCTGGTGGTGACACCGCGCCGCGCCCGCGTTTTTCTGGATCACGCCGCCGGTATCTGATGCCGCCCTGGGCCGCCCGCGGTGCCCAAGGCAGCGCAGGGCAGGGCGGCTTTATACGGATTTGCATTCGACCGGATCACCAGGCGGGGAGCCACAGACAGTGCTGTAGCGCGGCAAGGCGACCCAACGACGTGAGGCGGCTGAAGGCAAATCCGTTGCAAGGACAAAAGATGGTGTTGAACTGGATCGATCAGGCCCAGCGCCGTGTGCTGGCGCTCATCAGCTTGGCCTGCGTGGCCATGCTGGCCTTTGGCATGTATCTGCAGCATGTGGTGGGCCTGGAGCCTTGCCCGATGTGCATCGTGCAGCGCTATGCTCTTATTTTTGTAGCTATCTTCGCAGGGCTGGCAAGCGCAAGGGGCAATAAAGGTTGGTGGATGACATTCGGTGCGCTGGCCGTGGTCTCGGCCGGGTTTGGCGCCTTCGTGGCGGCCCGCCAGAGCTGGCTGCAGTGGTACCCCCCCGAAATCGCCACCTGCGGGCGCGATTTTTACGGAATGATCGAAAACTACCCCATCAGCCGTTCCATCCCCATGATCTTTCGCGGCTCGGGCGATTGCACGGCGATCGACTGGACCTTCCTGGGTGGCTCGATTGCCAACTGGTCGTTTGTTTGTTTTGTGGGGTTTGCGGTCGTGCTGTTGGTGCTGCTGGTGCGGGCTCTCAAGGGGGGCAGCCGCAAAGGCTCGGGGTATTCGATGGCCTGATGCCGTTGGCTCGTCACGGATCTTGCAAAAGGCGCTCTTCTGAGCGCCTTTTTTTCGAGCTGGTTGTGATTTCTGGATGCTGCTGCAAGTGGGGGCGTGACCGCGATGCGGGTGACATGATCAGCTGAACCGGGCTCAACGCAGACATTTGCAAAGAACCTAGTTTTTGTGGTCTTTCAGCACCCGGAGACCAAACCAGGCTACGCAAGCTCCGATGGTGGCCCAGATAAGGTGAACGAGGAGGTTTCCGCCCAACGTGCCGAATGCCGTAATCAGAATTTTGTCAATTCCTATTTGCACAACCGAGTTGGTGGACGGCGGCGCCGCTAATGTCACGGCCGTCCAAACGCTAAAAAGAAAAACACCGGCTCCAACGACGCAGAAGAACCAACCTACCATCTTGCTTTCACGCATTTCGCCTCTCCTGTTTTTTATACGACGGGCACCTTCTTGCCGATAAGGAACGCCCCGCCCTGACGTCGGCTGGTTCTGCATTAAAGCGACAGACCTCGGTCGTGGAGCGTAAGTGGTCGTGGAGCGCAAGTTTTAGGCGTTGCCGCTTCGCGCCAAAGTCCCCTCAGCGTGCGGAAACATCACCCCTTCCGTGCCATCCACCCATGCCGGCAGCTTGTGCATCACGCTCTCGAACAGGCTGCTCGCCTGCCACTGCGCCAGCCACGCACTCAGATGCGGCCAGGGCTGGGCAGCCCACCAAGTGGCGTCGATGCCAGCAAACTGACGCACAAAAGGGGCGATGGCCATGTCCGCGAGGGCAGCGTGACCGCCAAACAGAAAGAGGTGCGGGGTGAGTCGCGCCTCCAGCCCCTGCAGCCATTCCACGGCCTGCGTGCGGGCCAGGGCGGTGTCGGCATCGTGATAGCGGCTCGGGTATTTGTTGCGGTCCAGCGCGTGTTTGAACGGGCCATCGCATTCGGCAACCAGTGCCAGCATGTCGTCCAAATTGCCGTGGCTTGGCATGAGCCAGGCGCCAGGGTCGTGTTGATCGAGTACCCACAGCATGATGCCCAGGCTCTGCTCCAGCACCTGCCCATCCGGCAGCACCAGCACGGGCACCGTGCCTTTGGGTGATGCCAACAGCAGGCCCTGGGGCTTGCTGCGCAGCACCACCTCGCGCAACTCGCAGGCCTGGCCGCTGGCGGCTAGCGCCAGCCGCGCCCGCATCGCATAGGGGCAGCGGCGAAAGGAATAGAGAACGGGCAGGGCGGCGCTCATGTGGATTCGTCCTCGTTGCCACCCTTTTCGTCGCCAGCGATAGCCCGCGCCGGGTGGCCCGGTTGCCGCGCGCCGATGTGCTCTTCCCCGCGCTGGACGGCCAGTTGCATCTGCCGCTCGCGCTCGGCCAGCGCACGTTCCTGCTCGGGTGTGCGGGTGCCGTGGCAGTAGGGGCAGCTCACGCCGGGCACGTAGTGCGGCGACCGCAGCTCCGCCTCGCCCAGCGGCATGCGGCAGGAGCGGCACAGCTGGTGATGGCCGGGCGCGAGGCCGTGGCCCACGGACACGCGCTCGTCGAACACGAAGCAGTCGCCATGCCAGCGGCTGGCTTCTTCGGGCACGGTTTCCAGGTATTTGAGGATCCCGCCTTCGAGGTGGAAAACCTCCTCGAACCCCTGCGACTTGAGGAAGGCAGTGGACTTTTCACAGCGGATGCCCCCCGTGCAGAACATCGCCACGCGCGGCTTGCCATCCAGCATGCCACCGGGCTGAGCCTCGCGCGCCACCCAGGCCGGAAACTCGGCGAAGCGCTTCGTGTGCGGGTTGATGGCGCGCTCGAACGTGCCGATGCCCACCTCGTAGTCGTTGCGCGTATCCACCACCACCACGTCCGGGTCGTCGATGAGGGCGTTCCAGTCCTCGGGCTTTACATAGGTGCCCGCGTTGCGCGCGGGGTTCAGGCCGGGCACGCCCAGCGTCACGATCTCGCGCTTGAGCCGCACCCGCATGCGATAGAACGGCATGCGCTCGGTTGGTGCTTCCTTGTGCTGCAGGGCGGCAAAGCGGGCATCGCTGCGCAGCCAGCCCAGCACCGCGTGGACCGCGGCAGGTTCACCCGCGATGGTGCCGTTGATGCCCTCGGGCGCGAGTAGCAGCATGCCCCGCACGCCGTGTTCGTCGCACAGCGCCTGCAGCGGCGAGCGCAATGCCGCGCAGTCGGGCAGCTCGACAAACTGGTAGAGGGCGACGGTGAGATAGCGGGCGGTAACCGGGTGCACGAAATGGGCGCTTTGGCGGTGGAAGAGGGCTGGTGCGGATGCGCTGGCCTGTGTCTGCGGCCAGAGCGTTGGTGTTCTCAGAGCTTCTTGACCAGCACCTGGCTGCGCCGGTCCCAGTTGTACTTGCGCTTGCGGGCCTCGGGCAGCCAGTCGGGGTCCACCACCACGAAGCCGCGCTTGATGAACCAATGCATGGTGCGCGTGGTCAGCACGAAGATGCTGTCCAGCCCCATGGCGCGGGCGCGCTGCTCGATGCGCTTGAGCAGTTTTTCGCCGTCGCCGGTGCCCTGGCTTTGCGGCGACACCGTGACGGCGGCCATTTCGGCCGTGCGCGCCTCGGGGTAGGGGTAAAGCGCGGCGCAGCCGAAGATCACGCCATCGTGATCGATGACGGTATAGCTTTCAATGTCGCGCTCGATCTCGGTGCGGTCGCGCTTGACCAGCGTGCCGTCCTTCTCGAACGGTTCGATCAGTTGCAGGATGCCGCCCACGTCGTCGATGGTGGCTTCGCGCAGCTCTTCGAGTTTTTCGTCGATCACCATGGTGCCGATGCCATCGTGCACATACACCTCCAGCAACAGCGATCCGTCGAGCGCGAAGGGAATGATGTGGCTGCGCTCCACACCGGCCTTGCAGGCCTTCACGCAGTGTTGCAGGTAAAAGCCCGTGTCGGTGGGCTGCTGCGCGGTGGGCAGCGTGGCCAGCAGGGCCTGGGCGGTGGCCAGCGGCAGCTCGGTGTCGATGGGGTTTTCTTCGCTCTCGGGCTCGCCGGGCTGCATGCGGATGCCGGGCACCTCGGTCAAAAAAATCAGCTTGTCGGCACGCAGCTCGATGGCCACGCTGGTGGCCACTTCTTCCATGGCCAGGTTGAAGGCCTCGCCGGTGGGCGAGAAGCCAAACGGCGACAGCAGCACCAGCGCGCCCATATCGAGCGTGCGCTGGATGCCCGCCACGTCCACCTTGCGCACCACGCCCGAATGCTGAAAGTCCACGCCATCCACGATGCCCACGGGCCGCGCCGTCAAAAAGTTGCCCGAAATCACGCGCACCGTGGCGCCCGCCATGGGGGTGTTGGGCAGGCCCTGGCTGAACGCGGCCTCGATCTCGTAGCGCAACTGGCCCGCAGCCTCCTGCGCGCAATCCAGGGCCACCGAGTCGGTGATGCGGATGCCGTGCGAATACTTGGCCTCGTGCCCCTTGGCGGCAAGCTGCTCGTTCACCTGGGGCCGAAAGCCATGCACCAGCACGATGCGCACGCCCATGGCCTGGATCAGCGCCAGGTCTTGCGCAATGTTTTGCAGCTTGCCCGCCGCGATGCCTTCGCCCGTGAGGCCAATCACAAAGGTCTGGTTGCGGAACTTGTGGATATAAGGCGCCACCGAGCGGAACCAGGGGACGAAGGTGAAATTGAAAACGGCGGACATGTGCGGGCGGGGGCGGTCGGGAAGGGTGGAAATCAGCAAGGGCTGGGATAATTCGCGATTGTCTATGAAGTTCCTGCCTTGACCGCGTCCACTGCTTCCACTCCCCTGCACATCGAGTTTCCGGAATCCCTGCCCGTCTCCGCACGGCGCGACGAGATCATGGAGGCCATGCGCCAGCACCAGGTCATCATCGTGTGCGGTGAAACGGGCTCGGGCAAAACCACGCAACTGCCCAAGATCGCGCTGGCGCTGGGGCGCGGCAAGTGCAACGCCAAGCCGGGCCAGAAGGGGCAACTGATAGGCCACACCCAGCCGCGCCGCATTGCGGCCAGCAGCGTGGCCAAGCGCATTGCCGAAGAACTGAAGACCCCGCTGGGCGACGTGGTGGGTTTCAAGGTGCGGTTCCAGGACCGTCTCTCGCGCGATGCGTCCGTCAAGCTCATGACCGACGGCATCTTGCTGGCCGAGACGCAGACCGACCCGCTGCTCCGCGCCTACGACACCATCATCATCGACGAGGCGCACGAGCGCAGCCTCAACATCGACTTTCTGCTGGGCTATATCCGCCAGATCCTGCCGCGCCGGCCGGACCTGAAGGTGGTGGTGACCTCGGCCACCATCGATGCGGACCGCTTTGCCAGGCATTTTGCGAGCGCCCGCCCGGCGCCGGGTCGCCCCAAGCCGGGCGCGGCCCCCTCGGGGGGCAGCAACCCACACGCAGTGGGGGAGCGTGGGGGCGAACTGATTCCTGCGCCCATCATCATGGTGTCCGGGCGCACCTTCCCGGTCGAACAGCGCTACCGCCCCTTTGAGGAAAGCCGCGACTACGGCCTGAACGAGGCCATTGCCGATGGCGTGGACGAGCTGTGGCAGGGCAATGCGGCGGGCGACATCCTGGTTTTTTTGCCCGGCGAGCGTGAAATCCGCGAGGCGGCCGACCATTTGCGCAAGCACCTGTCGCACCAGCCGGTGATGCGCAACGCCGAGGTGCTGCCGCTGTTTGCGCGCCTGAGCCAGGCCGAGCAGGACCGCATCTTCGACGGCCACACCGGCCGGCGCATCGTGCTGGCCACCAACGTGGCCGAGACCTCGCTGACGGTTCCAGGCGTCCGGTACGTCATTGACGCAGGCACAGCGCGCGTCAAGCGCTACAGTTTTAGAAGCAAGGTGGAGCAATTGCTGGTGGAGCCCGTCAGCCAGGCCGCCGCCAACCAGCGCGCCGGCCGCTGCGGGCGCGTGGCCAACGGCATTTGCATCCGCCTGTACGACGAAGCCGGCTTCAACGGCCGCCCGCGTTTCACCGACCCCGAAATTTTGCGCAGCTCGCTGGCAGGCGTCATCCTGCGCATGAAGTCGCTGCACCTGGGTGACGTGACGCAGTTTCCGTTCATCGAGGCGCCCTCGGGCCGAGCGATTGCCGACGGCTACCAGTTGCTGGCCGAACTGGGTGCGGTGGACGACGCGAACGAGCTCACGCCGATGGGCGTGGAGCTGTCGCGCCTGCCGCTGGACCCGCGCGTGGGCCGCATGATCCTGGAGGCGCGCGACCGCAAGGCGCTCGACGAGGTGCTCATCATCGCCAGCGCCTTGAGCGTGCAGGACGTGCGCGACCGGCCCATGGAGGCCCAGCAGCAGGCCGACCAGGCGCACGCCAAGTTCGACGACGACAAGAGCGAGTTCAGTGGCTACCTCAAACTGTGGAAGTGGATCAACGAGGCCCGTGGCGGCGCCCCCAGCCTGCCATCGGCCCGCGCGCAAAAAGCCCTGGCCGCGCAGAAGGCGCCGTCGCAGGCCTATCTGCCGGTGGAGCGGCGCGGCGGTGCGCCCGCAGCTCCATCCGCGCCCGCAGTCGCTCTGGCGCCCGTGCCCACGCACAAGTTGAGCAACCGCCAGTACGAGCAGCAACTGCGGCAGAACTTCATCAGCATCCGCCGCCTGCGCGAGTGGCGCGACATCCACACCCAGCTGCTCACGGTGGTGACCGAGCACAAGTGGCAGATCAACACCCAGCCCGCCAGCTACGAGCAATTGCATCTGTCGATGCTGGCCGGCCTGCTGGGCAACGTGGGCGCCAAGAGCGACGAGGAAGACTGGTACCTGGGCGCGCGTGGCATCAAGTTCTACAAGCACCCCGGCGCCCACCTGAACAAGAAGCCCGGCCGCTGGATCATTGCCTCGGAGCTCGTGGAAACCACGCGCCTGTTCGGCCGGGGCATTGCGGCCATCGAGCCGCAGTGGCTGGAGCAGATGGGCGGGCACCTGCTCAAGAAGCAGCTGCTCGACCCGCACTGGGAGAAAAAAACCGCCGAGGTGGTGGCGCTGGAGCGCGCCACGCTCTACGGCATCGTGGTCTACAACAACCGCCGCGTGAACTTCGGCAAGGTAGACCCGCACGCCGCGCGCGAGGTCTTCATCCGCGAAGCGCTGGTGGGCGGCAACTGGGAGACCAAGCTGCCGTTTTTGGCCGCCAACCAGAAGCTCATTGCCAAGGTCGAAGAGCTGGAACACAAGTCGCGCCGCCAGGACGTGCTGGTGGACGACGAACTCATCTACGCCTTCTACGACCAGCAACTGCCGCCCGAAGTGTGCAGTGGCCACAGCTTCGAGGCCTGGTACCGCGATGAATCGAAAAAGCAGCCCAACCTGCTCCAGCTCACGCGCGAAGAGCTCATGCGCCACGAAGCCGCAGGCATCACCACCAACGCGTTTCCCAAGACGGTGCGCCTAGGGGGGGTGGATTGCGCCGCCAGCTACCTGCATGAGCCCGGCGATGCGCGCGACGGCATCACGGTGACCATCCCGCTGTTCGTGCTCAACCAGGTGAGCGACGAGCGCTGCGAATGGCTGGTGCCCGGCATGCTCAAGGACAAGATCCAGGCGCTGCTCAAGAGCCTGCACCAGCGCCCGCGCAGCCGCTTCGTGCCGCTGCCCGAATCGGCCACGCGCCTGGCCGCGCTGCTCGGCGCGCCCGAGCGTTTTGGCACGGGCAGCCTGACCGATGTGCTGCTCAAGCAGGTGCGCGACGAAACCTCGCTCGACGTGAAACGTGCCGACTTCAAGCTCGACATGCTCAGCCCGCACCTGTTCATGAACTTCCGCGTGGTCGATGAGCACGGCCGTCAGCTGGGCCATGGCCGCAACCTGGGCGCGCTCAAGGCCGAATGGGGCGCCAAGGCGCGCGGTGCATTCCAGGCGCTGGCGGGGCTCAAGCTCGACGGCGCAGTGGCAGAAACTGGAAAATCTGAGTCAAAAGTGCCCGTAGCGCTTGATGCTAAAGCGCAAGCAGCTATTAAATCAGGAGTAAAAGGCGCGACGCAGCCCACCCCACCGCCCAACGCCACGCCATCGGCGCCTGCCGGCCAGCGCTACACCACCTGGACGTTCGGCGAATTGCCCGAACTCATGGAGATCAAGAAGGCGGGCCAGACACTGATCGGCTTCCCGGCGCTCATCGACGGCGGCGACGCTGTGACCATCGAGGTCTTCGACGAGCCCGAGGTGGCAGCCGCCAAACACCGCGCGGGCCTGCGCCGCCTGTTTGCACTGCAGATCAAGGACGCGCTCAAGTACCTCGAAAAGAACATCCCCGACCTGCAGAAGATGGCCGTGGCCTACATGCAAGTCGGGCGGTCGCCTGACGGAACAGGCGGTGGCACGCAGGAAGCGCTGCGCACCCAGATCATCGACGTGGCGCTGGACCGCGCCTTTTTGCTCGACCCGCTGCCCACCGACGAGTTCGCCTTCAAGCGCCGCGTGGAAGAAGGCCGGGGCCGCCTCACGCTGATCGCCAACGAAGTGGCCCGCCTGGCCGCCACCATCCTCACCGAATACGCGGCCGCCGCCCGCAAGATCAAGGACACCAAAAATGCCCCCGAGGCCACGCAGGATGCGCAGCAGCAGCTACAGCGCCTGATGCCCAAGAACTTTGTGGCCGCCGCGCCCTGGGCGCAGCTGGCGCACTACGCCCGCTACCTCAAGGCCATCACGCTGCGGCTCGACAAAGTCCGAGCCGACCCCGCCCGCGACGCCGCCAAACTGGCCGAGCTGCGCCCGCAGGAGCAGCGCTACTGGCGCCTGGTGGCCGAGCGCAAGGGCGTGGTGGACGCGCGCATGCAGGAGCTGCGCTGGCTGCTGGAGGAACTGCGCGTGAGCTTCTTCGCGCAGGAATTGCGCACGCCCCAGCCGGTAAGCGTGAAGCGGCTGGACAAGCTGTGGGTGCAGATTCAGAGTTGATAACCGGGATAGGCGAACCCTTTGTCGATGCTCGGATCATGGGGTGCGAAGAGTTGGTGCCTTGGTTGAGGGACGTTTGCCGAACCCAACCAGTCCCTCGACAGGGTCCGCTTCAGTCGTGCAGCCGAGTGCCATCACTTGATGCGATTTGAGAGCGGCCCTCGCCCGAGAATCAGGCTGAATGAGGGGAGATTTTGGGCAGTTTCTGCTCATCGTCTGATCTGACCGATTTAGCGCTTGACTTAGAGTGCGCTCAAACTTTCAGAATCGTTCCCATGGCATCCCTCCTCACCATTGCCGAAGTCGCCCTACGCACTGGCCTGACTGCACACACGCTGCGCTACTACGAGCGCGCCGGGTTGATAGCGCCTGTGGCGCGTGCACCTGGTGGCCAACGCCGCTATGCGGCTTCGGACATGGAATGGATCGGATTCCTGCTGCGCCTGCGCGAGACCCACATGCCCATCGGGCAGATGCAGGTTTTCGCGCATCTGCGCAGTGAAGGGAACGCAACCGCCCTCGAGCGCCGCGAGATACTGGAGCAGCATCTTGCACAGGTGCTTGGAACGATCGCCGCCATGCAGCAAGCCGCACAGGCGCTGCAAGCCAAGATCGAGCACTACCGGGGTCTGGAAGCTTCCCTTCGCCGTACGTCATCGTCACCAAGCAAAGGAAGTACCCATGTCCCCCGAAACCAATCCACGGTATCTCCAGGGCCTCGCCAAGCTGCGCGAGATCGACGGACAAGCCGGTGAGCGCGTCGTCGCCAGCCTGGCCGACATTGCCCCCGACTTTGCTCGCTATCTGATCGAGTTCCCTTTCGGCGACATCTATTCCCGCCCTGGACTGGATCTGCGCAGTCGCGAGATTGCGGTGGTCGCTGCACTGACAGCGTTGGGCAACGCGGCACCTCAACTCAAGGTGCATTTGCAGGCGGCACTGAACGTTGGCGTCACGCGCGAGGAGATCGTGGAGATCATCATGCAAATGGCTGTCTACGCGGGTTTCCCGGCGGCACTCAACGGACTGGAGGCTGCACGTGAAGTGTTTGCGGCGGGCGATGGCGAAACGGTGGCGGCATGAAGCGCGGTACGTGGTGGTCCACGATGGAAGCTCCGACTGGGCTCAGTCGCAACCGGAAATTAAGGCAACGCTGATCAAGTAGCGTCAAATTCATCACACAAGTCATTTGGATGCCAAATGGTGCGAAAAGAGGCCGAGCTTTGCCTCGACGGGCCCGTTTTCTGGAGGCTTTCAGCCCCCTTCAGGCCCCTACGGGCGCACCTGTCCCAGCAAGCGCCCTCGGGCAAGGAAGATGTTGGCCAGCGCCAAGGCCGTGAACGCACGCGTGGCGTTCTTGTGAAGCCCGCGACAGCGCACCTTGCCAAAGCCCCACAACCGCTTGACCACCCCGAATACATGCTCTACGCGAGCTCGGATGCATGACTTGTTGCGGTTCTTGGCCCGCTGTGTCTCATCGACCACCCCGCACCTGCGTGTGCGCTGGTTGGTGAAGTCTTTGGCTTGGGGCGCCTTGCCCCGTATCAGCGCTTTCTGGCTGGCGTAGGCCGAGTCACCGTACACGCGCTGTTCGTTGCCATGCAGCAGATCGGTCAAAGGGTGTTTGTCGTGCACGTTGGCCGCCGTCACCACGGCGCTGTGCGCCAGCCCACTTTGGCTGTCCACGCCAATGTGCAGCTTCATGCCGAAATACCATTGCTGGCCTTTGCGTGTCTGGTGCATGTCGGGATCACGCGCTTTGTCGGCGTTCTTGGTGGAGCTGGGCGCTGCGATGATGGTGGCATCCACGATGGTGCCGGTGTTGACCTTGAAGCCGCGCTCCTGCAGTTGCTGGCCTACCTTGGCAAACAAGGCCTCGCCCAGCTTGTGCTCATTGAGCAGCTTGCGAAACTTCAGCAGCGTGGTGGCATCGGGCACGCGTTCGCGGCCTAGGTCAATGCCTACAAAGCGGCGCAGGCTGGCACTGTCGTAGAGTGCTTCTTCACATGCAAGATCGGCCAGGTTGAACCAGTGCTGCAGGAAATGGATGCGCAGCATGCGCTCAAGACCAATGGGCGGGCGGCCGTTGCCTGCCTTGGGGTAATGCGGCTCTATCACCTGGCACAGGGCTGCCCACGGCACTATGGCCTCCATGGTCCGCAAGAACTCTTCGCGTCGGGTGGGCTTGCTCGATTGCTCGAATCCGCTGTCTTGATCTGCGGCCATGGCCAGGGTCTGTTGCTTCATATGTGCAAATAACGTTTGGCCCCCCCACAACGGTGGACCTTAATCAGCGTTGCCATAAACCGCCCGCTCGGCGCTGCGAGTCGGCAAGGGCGGCCGGAGCCGCGATGCATCGGTCACTTTGGTGACGCTGGCGCGGGGCATCCCCATTGTCCGACCAACGCGTGGCGTCTAGGCTTGCGCGAACAAGGAGATTTGTACCCCCATGCGCCCTCACTTCAAGTTCTGGCCCCATCGCCTGCCCCATTCCATCACCCCGCCGTCCACCTCGCTGTGGGACAACCTGGCCATCAGTGCGCACCGCTACCCCGACAAGGCGGCGCTGGTGTTCTTCGGCCGAGCGCTAAGCTATCGTGCGCTCGCCGATGGCGCCGAGCGATTGGCAGCGCGGCTAGCGCAGATGGGCGTGCAGCGCGGCGACCGCGTGGTGCTGTACATGCAGAACTGCCCGCAACTGGTGATGGCGCATTTCGCCATCCTGCGCGCCAATGCAGTGGTGGTGCCAGTCAACCCCATGAACCGGGCCGAAGAACTCAAGCACTACATCACCGATCCCGATACCAAGGTGGCCATCACCACGGCCGACCTGGCCCCTGAGCTGGCCAAGGCCAGCAATGCGCTGGCGCCCGGCGAGCGGCTGGCGCATCTGGTGGCGACGCAGTTCACCGATGCGTTCGATGCAGACGTTTCCGGCCCCGACGCACCGCCCGACACCTGGCGGGAATGGCTTTGCACCCTCCATGCCTTGCCCGCCCTTGACGGTGATGGCCAGGTACACGCCTGGGTTGATGTGCTGGCCTGCACCGCTGCACCGCCCGCGTTGCTGGTGGGCCTGAACGACCTGGCGCTGCTGCCCTACACCAGCGGCACCACCGGCCTGCCCAAGGGCTGCATGCACCTGCACAAGAGCATCATGCACAACGCCGTGGCCAGCAGCCTGTGGAGCAACGGCACGGCCGACAACGTGACGCTGGCCGTGGTGCCCATGTTCCACATCACGGGCATGGTGAGCGTGATGCACGCGGCCATCTACATGGGTGCCACGCTGCTGGTGATGCCCCGGTGGGACCGCGAACTGGCCGGGCGCCTGATCTCGCGCTACCAGGTGACCAACTGGACCAATATCCCCACCATGGTCATCGACCTGTTGGCGAGCCCGAATTTTGCGCAGTACGACCTCTCCAGCCTGGTCTATATCGGCGGTGGCGGCGCGGCCATGCCTCTGGCCGTGGCCCAGCGCCTGCTGGAGCAGTATGGCCTGCACTACACCGAAGGTTATGGGCTTACGGAGACGGCGGCACCGTCGCATACCAATCCGCCCGACAACCCCAAGCAGCAATGCCTGGGCATTCCCTTCATGGGCACGGACGCCCGCGTGATCGACCCCGAAACCCTGCAGGAAATGCCGGTGGGCGAGCAGGGCGAGATCATCATCCATGGGCCCGAAGTGTTCGAGGGCTACTGGAAGCGGCCCGACGCCACCGAATCTGCCTTCATCGAGTTCGAGGGCAAGCGCTTCTTCCGCTCGGGCGACCTGGGGCGCATGGACGAAGATGGCTATTTCTTCCTGACCGACCGGCTTAAACGCATGATCAACGCCAGCGGCTTCAAGGTCTGGCCGGCCGAGGTCGAGGCGCTGATGTTCCGCCACCCCGCCATTCAGGAGGCCTGCATCATCGCTGCCAAGGACAGCTACCGGGGCGAGACGGTAAAAGCGGTGGTGGTGCTGCGCCCTACGCACCAGGACACCACCGAGCAGCAGATCATTGACTGGTGCCGCGAGAACATGGCGGTGTACAAGGCGCCGCGCATGGTGCAGTTTGTGAGCGCGTTGCAAAAGAGCGGCAGTGGCAAGGTGATGTGGCGCCTGCTGCAGGAAAAAGAACCGCAGGGTGCTACCGAATCCACGGGCTGATCCAGGCTGACGGCGTGGCGCCAACCGGTACCGCCTTCAGCGGCACACCGGCCTGGTGCCTATTTCAGTGGGCGGGGGCCATGTGCATCAGCTCGGCAAGGTCGCGTTCGAGCAGCGCCGGGTCACCGAGCTGCAGCTCGATCAGGCGGCGCAGATGGGTCACGCTATCCAAGTCAATGCCGCGGCAAAGCAGCCCCGTGTGCAAGCCCTCCACATGGGCCACTTCGGTGGACATGGCGATGTGATTGCCGGTCTCTGCGAGTACCAGGGTGAGCTGGCACAGCATGCCGGCTCGCAACTGCACATGGGCGGGGACCGTGATGAGTGCGCCTTTGAGCGAGAGGTCCAACACATGCACGCTGAACGTATCGGTGGCGGTGGCGAGCAGGGCCGGTGCATCAAAACTGACACGGACGAAGTGGCGGCGTTCATAGGGCATCGCGGTCTCCTGGCCTGGCGGGGATGGCCGCATGCTACTGCAAGCCCATGCAGGTAGCCCATCGTTGCAGGATGTGCAATTTGCCGTTTGCTACAAAAAACATAGCTGCAAGCGCTTGTGAATAAAGCGCATTGGCTGCTTTTCATTGGTATCATTGCATTGTTATTGACCATTTGCTTACATCTTTTGCGCAGCATTTGGCGATCGGCCCCACCGATCTTGTTACAACTGGGCTGTTTCCCGATCCATTAGGACCCCACCATGAACCTCAATTTCCGCCACCTGATGTCCGGGGCTGCCACGGCGTTGCTGCTGGTCGCCGCCGCAGGCGCACATGCCCAAACCTACTTCAACTCCACCGTGGGAGGGCAATTGGCTCCCGGCGTGTATGGGCGCATCGACATTGGCAATGCACCACCGCCACCCCTGATCTATGCCGAGCCCGTGATCATCCAGCGGCCTGCCGTGATGGTGCAGCGCTCCCCGATCTACATGCATGTTCCGCCAGGCCATGCCAAGAACTGGGGCAAGCACTGCGCCCGCTACAACGCCTGCGGCCAGCCGGTGTACTTTGTGAAAGAGCCTGTTCGCGGCCCGTATTACGGTGGCCGGCCCGGGAACGACGGTCGGGACGACCGGCGTTGGGACGACGGTCATCGTGGCGGCGGCAAGCACGACCGGGGCGACCGTCACGAAGGGCGGGGCGAAGGCCGTGGCAAGGGCCACGGAAACCGCGACTGATCTGCCGGAGGACGCCAGGGCCTGCTGGCGTGGCGTAGCCCCATGGCATCGGCGGTTAAGCTCTGGTGCATGGCTGAAGTCACTTTTTCCCCTCCTTTTACCCGTCCCGATCGCGTGGCCGACCAGTTGCGCAAGACCGGCTATGCCGTGCTTTCGCCGCCTGACGTGGCCGCGTGGTCCGCTTGCCGCCTGGCAGATCTGCAGGCCCTTGCCGTCGATTGGGCCGCGTTGCCCCCCGATGATTTCCTGAAGGACGGTGGCCGCTACCGCCGCCGTCGGCACGCCTGTTTTGAGGTGGTGCAGGGCGACGTGGTGCAGGTGCCGCACCGGGCGCACTGGCAGCCGCTGGAATACAACGCGCTGCATGGCGGCATGGAGCGCTGGTTTGCCCCCATGACGGCCGAAACAGTGGCGCAGCCGGTGTGGACGCAGTTGCTGGCGGCGCTGGCGGCGTTGTCCGATGCGGTGTTCGCCAGCGCCGAGGCGCCCGTGCGCTGGTTTGTGGAGGCGCACCAGTTTCGTATCGACACCACCGATGGCATTGGCCGCCCCACGCCGGAGGGGGCGCACCGCGATGGTGTGGACCTGGTGGCGGTTTTTCTGGTGGCCCGCGAGGGGGTGAAGGGTGGCGAAACGCGTGTGTTCGAAGCCGCTGGATCGGCGGGCCAGCGCTTTACCCTGAGCGCGCCCTGGTCGCTGATGCTGCTGGACGACGCCCGCATGATCCATGAGACCACGCCCATCCAGCCCCTGGTGCCCGGCGGTTACCGTGACACGCTGGTGGTGACCTGCCGGCGCGGGAGCTTTCAGGGCGCGGATGTGGTGGCCCCGCACAGCGCTGGCCAGTTTGCCACGACACTATGATTTGATGCGAATCAAGACGCACAGTGTGGCGGGCCGCCACACTGGCACCCAGTTTCCAGGCCATTGCCTGGCCCCATCAACTTGAGGAGAAGCACCATGTTCAAACACATTCTGGTTCCTGTGGACGGTTCCAATACCTCCATGCTCGCGGTGTCCAAGGCCGCAGCCCTGGCCAAGACCTTTGGCAGCGCCGTGACGGCGCTGTACGTGATCGATCCTTATCCCTTCACGGGTGTGGGTGCCGATTTCGCCTATGGCCAGGCGCAATACCTGAGCGCAGCCACGGCAGAGGCCAACAGCGCGCTCGATGCCACCAAGAAGGCCATGACCGAGGCCGGCGTACAGGCCACTGCGGTGGTGGCCGAAGGCCACGCGGTGCACGATGGCATCTTGCGGGCGGTCGAAAGCACGGGCGCCGACCTCATCGTGATGGGCTCGCATGGTCGCCGGGGCCTGGAAAAACTGGTGCTGGGCAGCGTCACCCAGCGTGTGCTGGGCGTGGTGCACATCCCGGTGCTGGTGGTGCGGGATTGAGGTAGTCCCCCTGAGTCGCCTGCGGCGCCTTCACCCCAGGGGGACGACGCCCTCGCTGCGGCGCGGCCCTTGCTTGGCGTCTCTCGCGGGCGCAGCGCCAATTTGATGGGCCACGCGCAATAGGCAGCGTCATCGGTAACTCACACCTGTCACCATGCAAAACGGCTCCCTCGGGAGCAATGCCGCTCAGTTAAGCAAAGGTCCTTCGGGGCCTTTGTTGTTTGTACAGTTCAGGGCTAACAAGAAGACTGTGCGATGAGCCAGTCAATGGCCCATGCTGCATGAAGACCTGAACGAAACCCA